>Ga0308160_10000022_pt1 | contig 556770 bp, 518 predicted proteins | sample PhyFR1_FD_201036 | JGI IMG/M metagenome (GOLD analysis project Ga0308160, IMG submission 201036) | Phyllosphere microbial communities from UC Gill Tract Community Farm, Albany, California, United States - DLSLF.R1 | ecosystem: Host-associated > Plants > Phyllosphere > Unclassified | place... | reverse complement strand
TCGCCGTGCACGACGGTCGCAAGCACATCCCCGTGTTCGTGACCGAGACCATGGTCGGCCACAAGCTGGGCGAGTTCTCGCCCACCCGCACCTTCCGCGGCCACGTGAAGGACGACAAGAAGGGCCGCCGCCGCTGACGCGGGGGCGCAAGAGGAGAGAGAAATGGTGGAGTCCATCGCACGCGTGCGACACATCCGCGTGACCCCTCAGAAGGCTCGTCGTGTCGTCGCCCTCATCAAGGGCAAGCAGGCCGAAGAGGCCCTCGCGATCCTGAAGTTCGCACCCCAGAGTGCGAGCGAGCCCATCTACAAGCTCGTCGCCTCGGCGATCGCGAATGCTCGCGTCACCGCCGACAAGACGAACGAGTACCTGGATGACGCCGACCTGTACGTGAAGAACGCGTACGTCGACGAGGGCACGACGCTCAAGCGTTTCCAGCCCCGTGCTCAGGGTCGCGCCTTCCAGATCAAGAAGCGCACGAGCCACATCACGGTCGTGCTCTCGACGCCGGAAGACGCTGTGGCGGCACCGGCGCGCACCAACAAGAAGGCGAGCAAGTAATGGGACAGAAGGTCAACCCGTACGGCTTCCGCCTCGGCATCACCACCGACCACGTGTCGCGGTGGTTCTCGGACTCGACGAAGCCCGGACAGCGCTACGCCGACTACCTCGCCGAGGACATCAAGATCCGTCGTCTGCTGACCACCTCGCTCGACCGCGCGGGCGTCAGCAACATCGAGATCGAGCGCACGCGTGACCGTGTCCGCGTCGACATCCACACCGCCCGCCCGGGCATCGTGATCGGTCGTCGTGGCGCCGAGGCCGAGCGCATCCGCGCCGATCTCGAGAAGCTCACCGGCAAGCAGATCCAGCTGAACATCCTCGAGGTGAAGAACCCCGAGGCCGACGCTCAGCTCGTCGCACAGGGCGTCGCCGAGCAGCTGTCTGCTCGTGTCGCGTTCCGTCGCGCGATGCGCAAGGGTCTGCAGGGCGCGCAGCGCGCCGGCGCCAAGGGTGTCCGCATCCAGGTGTCGGGCCGTCTCGGCGGCGCCGAGATGAGCCGCTCGGAGTTCTACCGTGAAGGCCGTGTGCCCCTGCACACCCTGCGCGCGAACATCGACTACGGCTTCTACGAGGCCAAGACCACCTTCGGCCGCATCGGCGTGAAGGTCTGGATCTACAAGGGCGACCTCACCAACAAGGAGCTCGCCCGCGAGCAGGCCAACGCGCCCAAGTCCCGCGGTCGTGACGACCGCGGCGGCGACCGTCGTCGTGGCCCTCGTAACGAGGCCCCCGTGGCAGAAGGAGCGTCGGCGTAATGCTCATCCCCCGCAAGGTCAAGTACCGCAAGCAGCACCACCCCGGCCGTTCGGGCCAGGCCACCGGTGGCACCCAGGTGTCGTTCGGTGAGTTCGGGATCCAGGCGCTGACCCCCGCTTACGTGACCAACCGTCAGATCGAGTCCGCTCGTATCGCCATGACGCGTCACATCAAGCGCGGTGGAAAGGTGTGGATCAACATCTACCCCGACCGCCCCCTCACGAAGAAGCCCGCCGAAACCCGCATGGGTTCGGGTAAGGGTTCCCCCGAGTGGTGGGTTGCGAACGTCAAGCCGGGCCGCGTCCTCTTCGAGGTCGCGGGCGTCGACGAGCAGCTCGCTCGCGAAGCTCTGACCCGAGCAATTCACAAGCTGCCCCTGAAGGCACGCATCATCAAGCGCGAGGAGGGCGACGCGTAATGGCGATCGGCACCAAGCAGCTCGCCCCGAGCGAGCTCGACACGTTCGAAGACCAGCGCCTCGTCGAGGAGCTGCGTAAGGCCAAGGAAGAGCTGTTCAACCTGCGCTTCCAGTCGGCCACCGGCCAGCTCGAGAGCCACGGTCGCATCCGTGCAGTCAAGCGCGACATCGCGCGTCTGTACACCGTGATCCGTGAGCGCGAGCTCGGCATCCGCGCCACCCCGGCGCCCGTCGAGGCGACGAAGGCGAAGAAGAGCAAGGCGAAGAAGGCGGATGCCGCCGACGACGCCGCGAAGGAAGAGGCGGAGTAATGGCCACCGCGAAGAAGGCAGAGGCCGAGGCGCAGGTCGCCGGCCACGAGCACGCCGCGAACGACGTGCGCGACGAGAACGCCCGCGGTTACCGCAAGTCTCGCCGCGGCTACGTCGTCAGCGACAAGATGGACAAGACGATCGTCGTCGAGGTCGAGGACCGCGTGAAGCACCCCCTCTACGGCAAGGTCATCCGTCGCACGTCGAAGGTCAAGGCGCACGACGAGACCAACTCGGCGGGCATCGGCGACCTCGTCGTCATCAACGAGACCCGTCCGCTGAGCGCCACCAAGCGCTGGCGCCTGGTCGAGATCCTCGAGAAGGCCAAGTAAGCCTCGCGGCTTGCTTGGAACCCAAGGAGTAAAAAGTGATTCAGAACGAATCCCGGCTGAAGGTCGCCGACAACACCGGCGCCAAGGAGCTGCTCACCATCCGCGTGCTCGGCGGCTCCAACCGCCGCTACGCCGGCCTGGGCGACGTCATCGTCGCCACGGTCAAGGACGCGATCCCGGGTGGAAACGTCAAGAAGGGCGACGTGGTCAAGGCCGTCGTCGTCCGTGTCGTGAAGCAGACCCGCCGTCCCGACGGCTCGTACATCAAGTTCGACGAGAACGCCGCCGTGATCCTGAAGAACGACGGGGAGCCCCGCGGCACCCGCATCTTCGGACCGGTCGGTCGTGAGCTTCGCGACAAGAAGTTCATGAAGATCGTCTCGCTCGCCCCGGAGGTCATCTGATCATGGCGAAGATCAAGAAGGGCGACCTGGTTCAGGTCATCTCGGGCGCCAAGCCCGAGCGCGGCGGAGACCGCGGCAAGCAGGGCAAGGTCCTCGAGGTCTTGACCGAGCAGAACCGCGTCATCGTCGAGGGCGTGAACTACGTCACCAAGCACAACCGCGTCGGCCAGTCCCAGCGCGGCACCAAGACCGGTGGCATCGAGACGTTCGAGGCCCCGATCCACATCTCCAACGTCGCGCTCGTCGACCCCTCGACCAAGAAGCCGACCCGTGTCGGCCACCGCGTCGAGGAGCAGGTGAAGGACGGCGTCAAGCGCACCGTCCGCGTGCGCTACGCGAAGAAGTCAGGCAAGGACCTCTGAATATGAGCACCGAGACTGCCGTGGAGGCTGGCAAGATCCAGCCCCGCCTGAAGCAGAAGTACAACACCGAGATCAAGAAGGCGCTGCAGGACGAGTTCGGCTACGACAACGTCATGCAGATCCCCGGTCTGGTGAAGGTCGTCGTGAACACCGGTGTCGGCGAGGCCGCTCGCGACAGCAAGGTGATCGATGGTGCGGTCGACGACCTCACCAAGATCACCGGCCAGAAGCCGATCGTGACCAAGGCCCGCAAGTCCATCGCGCAGTTCAAGCTGCGCGAGGGCCAGGCCATCGGCGCGCACGTCACCCTCCGTGGCGACCGTGCGTGGGAGTTCATCGACCGTCTGGTCAACCTCGCCCTGCCCCGCATCCGCGACTTCCGCGGTCTGTCGGCCAAGCAGTTCGACGGCCACGGCAACTACACCTTCGGTCTCCAGGAGCAGTCCGTGTTCCACGAGATCGACCAGGACCGCATCGACCGTGTGCGTGGTTTCGACATCACCATCGTCACCACGGCCAAGACCGACGACGAGGGACGCTCGCTGCTCCGCCAGCTCGGCTTCCCCTTCCAGTCGGCCGACGCGCAGGCCTGAACCCCGGGCCCCCGGACTCCCCGGGGGCCTGTCATCGAAGGTCGGCTGTCGTGTAACGGCAGTCGAAACCTCATGAACGAAAGAAGCATCAGATGACGATGACAGACCCGGTCGCAGACATGCTGACCCGTCTGCGCAACGCGAACTCGGCGCACCACGACTCCGTGTCGCTGCCGAGCTCGAAGCTCAAGACCCACATCGCCGAGATCCTCAAGCAGGAGGGTTACATCGCCGACTGGAGCGTCGCGGACGCCCGTGTCGGCCAGACCCTCACCATGACGCTGAAGTACGGCCCGAACCGCGAGCGGTCGATCGCCGGCATCAAGCGCGTCTCGAAGCCCGGCCTGCGCGTGTACGCGAAGTCGACCGAGGTCCCCACGGTCCTCGGCGGACTGGGCGTGGCCATCCTGTCCACCTCCTCCGGTCTCCTCACTGACCGTCAGGCAGAGCAGAAGGGCGTCGGCGGGGAAGTCCTCGCCTACGTGTGGTGATCTGAATGTCGCGTATTGGACGTCTTCCCATCGAGATCCCCGCTGGCGTCACCGTTGCGGTGAACGGCCGCGAGGTCTCCGTCAAGGGCCCCAAGGGCGAGCTCTCGCTCACCGTGGCGCAGCCCCTCGAGGTGTCGGTCGAGGAGAACCAGGTTCTCGTCACCCGCCCCGACGACGAGCGCGAGTCGCGGTCGCTCCACGGCCTGACCCGCACGCTCATCAACAACAACATCATCGGTGTCACGCAGGGCTACACCAAGGGCCTCGAGGTCGTCGGCACGGGTTACCGCGTCGCGCAGAAGGGCTCGTCGATCGAGTTCGCCCTGGGCTTTTCGCACCCCGTGCTGGTCGAGCCCCCCGCCGGCATCACGCTCACGGTCGAAGGCAACAACAAGGTCACCGTGAGCGGCATCGACAAGCAGGCCGTCGGTGAGGCCGCCGCCAACATCCGCAAGATCCGCAAGCCCGAGCCCTACAAGGGCAAGGGTGTGCGGTACGCGGGCGAGGTCGTGCGCCGCAAGGCCGGAAAGAGTGGTAAGTAGCCATGGCTCTCAAGACAAAGTCCGCCGCCCGTGCGCGTCGTCACGCCCGCCTTCGCAAGAAGGTCGTGGGCACCGACGTCCGTCCCCGCCTCGTGGTGACGCGTTCGGCGCGCCACGTCTTCGTCCAGCTTGTCGACGACAGCAAGGGCCACACCGTGGCCTCGGCCTCGACCCTCGAGGTCGACCTGCGCGCGTTCGACGGTGACAAGACCGCCAAGGCCCGTAAGGTCGGCGAGCTCGTCGCCGAGCGTGCCAAGGCCGCCGGCTTCTCGGACGTCGTGTTCGACCGCGGCGGCAACCGTTATGCCGGTCGTGTCGCCGCGATCGCCGAAGGCGCTCGTGAAGGAGGCCTGAACCTGTGAGTGACAACAAGGAGACCGAAGTGACCGACCAGACGGCACCGGCAGCAGACGCTGCGGCTTCGGCGCAGGCGCCCGCCGAGCGTGAGCGCGAGCCGCGTCGCGGTGGTCGCGAGCGCAACGCCAACCAGCGTGACCGCGGGTCGCGCGACCGCAACGAGAGCCAGTTCCTCGAGCGCGTCGTGACGATCAACCGCGTGTCGAAGGTCGTCAAGGGCGGCCGTCGCTTCAGCTTCACGGCGCTCGTCGTCGTGGGCGATGGCAACGGTGTCGTGGGCGTCGGCTACGGCAAGGCCCGCGAAGTCCCCCTCGCCATCTCGAAGGGTGTCGAAGAGGCCAAGCGCAACTTCTTCCGCGTGCCCCGCTCGGGCTCGACCATTCCCCACCCCGTCCAGGGTGAGGCGGCTGCCGGTGTGGTGCTCCTGCGCCCCGCCGCCGCCGGTACCGGTGTCATCGCCGGTGGTCCCGTCCGTGCCGTGCTCGAGTGCGCCGGCATCCACGACGTCCTCTCGAAGTCGCTCGGCTCGTCGAACACGATCAACATCGTGCACGCGACCGTCGAGGCGCTGAAGTCGCTCGAGGAGCCCCGTGCCGTGGCCGCCCGCCGCGGTCTGGAGTTCGACCAGGTCGCCCCGGCCCGCCTCGTGCGCGCCGAGGCCGCCGCTCAGAAGGTAGGTGCCTGATGGCCGAGCGTCTGAAGGTCACGCAGATCAAGTCCAAGGTGAGCGAGAAGCAGAACCAGCGTGACACGCTGCGTTCGCTCGGTCTGAAGCGGATCGGCGACTCGGTCGTCCGTCCCGACGACGCGCAGACGCGCGGCTACGTCAAGACCGTCGCCCACCTCGTCAAGGTTGAGGAGATCGACTAATGGCTGACAAGAAGGACGAGACCGCCACGGTCGCCGCCCCGAAGAAGGCCTCGGCACGTAAGACGGCCGAGAAGAAGGAAGCCCCCGCGGCGCGCCCCGGCGTGCTGAAGGTCCACCACCTGCGTCCCGTCCCGGGTGCCCGCACCGCCAAGACCCGCGTCGGTCGTGGTGAGGGCTCGAAGGGTAAGACGGCTGGTCGCGGTACCAAGGGAACCAAGGCCCGTTACCAGGTCAAGGTCGGCTTCGAGGGTGGGCAGATGCCGCTGCACATGCGCACCCCGAAGCTCCGCGGCTTCAAGAACCCGTTCCGCGTCGAGTACCAGGTCGTGAACCTGGACAAGCTCGCCGAGCTCTACCCGCAGGGTGGCGACGTGACCGTCGCCGGCCTCGTGGCCAAGGGCGCCGTGCGCAAGAACGAGAAGGTCAAGGTGCTCGGCACCGGCGACATCTCGGTCGCGCTGACCGTCTCGGTCGACAAGGTCTCCGGCTCCGCTGAGCAGAAGATCGTCGCCGCCGGCGGCACCGTCAACTGACGCCCGAACCCCGAAGGGGCCGGCGGCCTTACGGCCGTCGGCCCCTTCTGGGTTAGTCTGATTTGGTGTGCGCCTGCGGCGCGCCGAGATCGTTCTGGAGGAATCCCCTTTGTTCAGCGCCATCGCGCGGGTTTTCCGCACGCCCGACCTGAGGCGGAAGATCGCCTTCACGCTGGGCATCATCGCCATCTACCGGCTCGGTGCCCACGTCCCGTCGCCGTTCGTCGACTTCCCCAACGTTCAGCAGTGCCTGAGCGACTCGGGGAGCACCGAGGGACTGCTGTCGCTGGTCAACCTGTTCTCCGGCGGTGCCCTGCTGCAGCTGTCGATCTTCGCGCTCGGCGTCATGCCGTACATCACCGCCACGATCATCGTGCAGCTGCTGCGCGTCGTCATCCCGCACTTCGAGACCCTCTACAAAGAGGGCCAGGCGGGTCAGGCGAAGCTGACGCAGTACACGCGCTACCTGACCATTGCCCTCGCGCTGCTGCAGTCCACCACGCTGGTGACCGTCGCGCGTTCCGGCCAGCTCTTCGGCTCCGCCGGTATCCCCGAGTGCCAGCAGCTCCTCACGAACGACGTGTGGTGGGCCCAGCTGCTCATGATCATCACGCTGACCGCCGGTACGGGCCTGGTCATGTGGTTCGCGGAGCTGGTCACCGAGCGCGGTGTCGGCAACGGCATGTCGATCCTCATCTTCACGTCGATCGCCGCGACGTTCCCCGCCGCGATGATGTCGATCCTGAACTCGCGCGGTGTCGAGATCTTCCTCCTCGTGCTGGCCGTCGGCATCATCGTGGTCGCGCTCGTCGTGTTCGTCGAGCAGTCGCAGCGGCGCATCCCGGTGCAGTACGCCAAGCGCATGGTGGGGCGCCGGACCTACGGCGGAACGAACACCTACATTCCGATCAAGGTCAACATGGCCGGTGTGGTGCCGGTGATCTTCGCGTCGTCGCTGCTGTACATCCCGGCCCTCATCGCCCAGTTCAACCAGCCGCAGGCCGGCCAGGAACCGGCCCCGTGGGTGACGTGGATCTCGCAGTACCTCACGCGCGGCGACCACCCGCTCTACATGCTGATCTACTTCCTCCTGATCGTGGGCTTCACGTACTTCTACGTCGCCATCACCTTCAACCCCGTCGACGTCGCTGACAACATGAAGAAGTACGGCGGTTTCATCCCGGGTATCCGCGCCGGCCGCCCGACCGCCGAGTACCTCGACTACGTCCTGACGCGCATCACGCTGCCGGGCTCCATCTACCTCGGCTTGATCGCGCTCCTGCCGCTCGTGGCGCTCGCCACGGTCGGTGCCAACCAGAACTTCCCGTTCGGTGGCGCCTCGATCCTCATCATCGTGGGTGTCGGCCTCGAGACGGTGAAGCAGATCGACGCGCAGCTGCAGCAGCGTCACTACGAAGGGCTTCTCCGATGACGGCGCGTCTGTTGATCGTCGGCCCCCAGGGGTCGGGCAAGGGGACGCAGGGCGTCCGCATCGCGGAGGCCTTCGGCATCCCCGTGGTCTCGACCGGCGACGTCTTCCGAGCGAACGTCGCGGAGGGCACCGAGCTGGGCAAGCAGGTGACCTCGATCATCGATGCCGGCGATCTGGTCCCCGACGAACTGACGAGCGCGGTCGTGCGCGACCGCCTCTCGCAGCCCGACGCGGGGGAGGGCTTCCTCCTCGACGGATACCCGCGCAATCTCGCCCAGGTCATGCACCTCGATGAGTTCCTCGGCGGGCGCGACGAGTCCCTGGATGCCGTGGTCGCCCTCGTCGTCCCGCGCGACGAGTCGTTGGCCCGTCTGACCGCTCGCGCCGCCGAACAGGGCCGGGCGGACGACACCGCCGAGGCCATCGAGACGCGTCTGAACATCTACGAGCGCGAGACCGCGCCGATCCTCGGCGTGTACGGCACGCGGGGCATCGTCGACGAGATCGACGGGGTCGGCGGTCTGGATGAGGTCACGGAGCGGATCTTCGCGGCGCTCGATGCGCGTGGCCTGCGCCGTCGTACGGCTGACTGACAGTGGTCTTCCGCACCTCGATCTACAAGAAGCCCGCGCAACTGCGCGCGATGGTCGAGCCCGGGCTGATCACGGCGGCCATGTTGGACGCCGTCCGGGCTCTGATCGCGCCGGGCGTGACGACCCTCGATCTCGATGCCGAAGCGGCCCGCGTGCTGACCGCCCGCGGGGCCGTGTCGAACTTCCAGATGGTGCGGGGCTACCGCCACACGATCTGTGCGTCGGTGAACGAGCAGGTGGTGCACGGCATCCCGAACGATCGGCCGCTTCAGGCGGGTGACATCCTGTCGATCGACGCGGGTGCCGAGTTCCGTGGCTGGAACGGGGACTCGGCCTTCACGGTCATCGTCCCCGGGGACGCGCCCGAAGCCGTCGTCGGTCCTCGTCGTCGCCTGTCCGAGGTCACCGAGGGCTCGTTGTGGGCGGGTATCGCGGCGCTGAGTCGCGCGTCGCACCTCGCCGAGGTCGGCGCCGCGATCGAGGCCTACATCGACGAGAACGCGCCCGAGGGGGGCTACGGCATCCTGCGGGACTACGTGGGGCACGGTATCGGGCGCAAGATGCACGAGTCGCCGAGCGTCTTCAACTACGCCGTCGCCGACCGGGGGCCCGAGGTGCGTCCGGGGCTCGCCGTCGCGATCGAGCCGATGGTGGTCATCGGAGATCAGGCGACCGAGGTCGAGGACGACGGCTGGACCGTGTCGTCGGTCGACGGCACAGCCGGCTCCCACTGGGAACATAGCGTCGCCGTGCACGATGGAGGCATCTGGGTTCTCACCGCGCCCGACGGTGGTGCAGAAAAACTGGCGCCCTTCGGTGTGGTGCCGAAGGAGATCGATTCATGATGATGGCGGCGGCACGCAAGGCCACGAACTGGTTCGCGATCGGCATCACCGCCGCGGCGGTGGTGATCGTCCTGGTGGTCGGCGGCGTGGTCTGGTTCGCCAACAGCCAGGCGACTTCCGCGGGCACCCTGCCGCAGTCGTCGGCGGTCAACACGGACACCGGCGCGATCGCGGTCGGCACCGGCGCGAAGACGGTGGACACCTACGTCGATTTCATGTGCCCCATTTGCAACTCGTTCGAGCAGTCCTACGGGCCGACGATCCAGAAGCTCGTCGACGACGGCACGATCACGCTGAACATCCACCCCATCTCGATCCTGGATCGTTCGTCGCAGGGGACGCAGTATTCGACGCGCTCGGCGAGTGCGGCCTACTGCGTCGCGGTGGACAACCCCGCCAACGTGCAGGCATTCGTCAAGGCGATGTACGCCCAGCAGCCGGCCGAGGGCACCTCGGGGTTGGACGACGCCACGATCGCATCGATCGCGACGAGTGCGGGAGCTTCGGATGCCGTGACCTCGTGCATCAATGACGGCACCTACGAGAAGTACGTGACGGCGATGACCCGCCAGACGCCGATCCAGTCGGGCGCGAGCGGAGTGTCCACGCCGACGATCGTCGTCAACGGCACGCTGCTGACGAACAAGACCGACCTGACCGGTGACCCGCAGAAGGACATCGTCGCCCGCCTGAACGGCTGACGACACTCCCGGCGAGTTGCCGGGTCGAGCATTACCACGTATGCTTGATCTTTGGTGCGTTGCGCCTTCATTGGCGTGTCGAAGCACCGAATCCCCATCCACCGCAGACCGGCCGGTCTGCAACTGAGCGTGAGCGAGTTTATGGCGAAGAAAGACGGTGTCATCGAGATCGAGGGCACGGTGTCCGAGGCACTGCCCAACGCGATGTTCCGTGTCGAACTGACCAACGGCCACAAGGTGCTCGCCACCATCTCGGGCAAGATGCGACAGAACTACATCCGCATCATCCCCGAGGACCGTGTCGTCGTCGAGCTGAGCCCCTACGACCTCACCCGCGGTCGTATCGTCTACCGCTACCGCTGAGTCCGGCCGAGAAGTAACGAACCGCACCGGCGGCTTCGAAGACAGCGAAACAGGAACATCATGAAGGTCAACCCCTCCGTCAAGCCCATCTGCGACCACTGCAAGGTGATTCGTCGCCACGGGCGCGTGATGGTGATCTGCAAGAGCAACCCGCGCCACAAGCAGCGCCAGGGCTGAGCTTCCAGCTCGACGTCATCTCCAACTGAATACACACCGGCAGGATCAGAACCCGTCCGCGCGAGCGGTCGGGGGACACCTCGGGGCGGAGGCCCGAGCACCGATCCTGCTCCACACCTCCAACACACTCTGAGGAGAGCCGCATGGCACGTCTTGCCGGCGTCGACATCCCGCGCGATAAGCGCGTGGTGATCGCACTTACGTACATCTACGGTGTGGGCCGCACCCGCTCCGTCGAGATCCTGACCGCGACCGGCATCAGCCAGGACATCCGCGTCAAGGACCTCACCGACGACCAGCTGGTCGCGCTGCGCGACCACATCGAAGGCACCTACAAGGTGGAGGGTGACCTCCGTCGCGAGGTCGCCGCCGACATCCGCCGCAAGGTCGAGATCGGTTCCTACGAGGGCCTGCGCCACCGCCGCGGCCTCCCGGTGCGCGGTCAGCGCACGAAGACGAACGCGCGTACCCGCAAGGGCCCCAAGCGCACCGTCGCCGGCAAGAAGAAGGCGCGCTAAGCCGCGGGCTGAGCGTCAGGATTCAGGAGAACGCACATGGCACAGGCCAAGTCCGCCGCGCGCAAGCCGCGCCGCAAAGAGAAGAAGAACATCGCCGTGGGTCAGGCCCACATCAAGTCGACGTTCAACAACACCATCGTTTCGATCACCGACCCCTCGGGCGCCGTCATCAGCTGGGCTTCGTCCGGCGGTGTCGGGTTCAAGGGCTCGCGCAAGTCGACGCCGTACGCCGCCGGCATGGCCGCCGAGTCGGCCGCCCGCCAGGCGCAGGAGCACGGTGTCAAGAAGGTCGACGTCTTCGTGAAGGGACCGGGTTCGGGTCGTGAGACCGCGATCCGCTCGCTCACCGCGGCCGGCCTGGAGGTCGGCTCGATCCAGGACGTGACGCCGCAGGCCCACAACGGCTGCCGTCCGCCCAAGCGTCGCCGCGTCTGACGCGTCTGTTCCCGGGGAGTCTCTCGCTCCCCGGGAACGCCGCGCTCACGCGCGATTCAGACTTCCGGATGCCACGTCCCGCCGCCGACCTCACCGTCGGCCCGGCGGCATCCAGCGAGTACAACTCAACACCTCACCCCATTACACGTGTCATATAGCGGGCACGTGATCGAAAGGAACACATAGTGCTCATCGCACAGCGTCCCACTCTGACCGAGGAGAAGGTCGGGGAGTTCCGCAGTCGTTTCGTCATCGAGCCCCTCGAGCCCGGCTTCGGTTACACCATCGGCAACGCCCTGCGTCGCAGCCTGCTGTCGTCGATCCCCGGTGCGGCCGTCACGAGCATCCGCATCGACGGCGTTCTGCACGAGTTCAGCACGATCCCGGGCGTGAAGGAAGACGTCACCGAGATCATCCTGAACATCAAGCAGCTCGTCGTCTCGAGCGAGCGTGACGAGCCCATCACGGCGTACCTGCGCAAGACCGGCTCCGGCGAGGTCACGGCCGCAGACATCTCGGCTCCCGCCGGGGTCGAGGTGCACAACCCCGATCTGGTCATCGCGACCCTCAACGACACCGCGAAGTTCGAGCTCGAGCTCACCATCGAGCGCGGTCGCGGCTACGTGTCGGCCACGCAGAACCGCAACGAGTACGCCGAGGCCGGGCAGATCCCGATCGACTCGATCTACTCGCCCGTCCTCAAGGTCAGCTACCGCGTCGAGGCCACTCGTGCCGGTGAGCGCACCGACTTCGACAAGCTCGTCCTCGACGTCGAGTCGAAGCCCTCGATCGCTCCCCGTGACGCCGTCGCTTCGGCGGGTCGTACGCTCACCGAGCTGTTCGGTCTCGCTCGCGAGCTGAACGTCGAGGCTGAGGGCATCGAGATCGGCCCCGCGCCGGTGGAGACGGTCCTCTCGAACGAGCTGTCGATGCCGATCGAGGATCTCGATCTCTCGGTCCGCTCGTACAACTGCCTCAAGCGCGAGGGCATCAACACGGTGTCCGAGCTGGTCGCCCTCTCGGAGACCCAGCTGATGAACATCCGCAACTTCGGTCAGAAGTCGGTCGACGAGGTGCGCGACAAGCTCGTCTCGCTCGGCCTGTCGCTCAAGGATTCGGTGCCCGGCTTCGACGGCGCCCAGTTCTTCGGCGGCTACGACGAAGAGACCGTCTGACCCCGTCGGACCCGACCGAACCTTCCTACTGGAGTAACACGACATGCCTAAGCCCACGAAGGGTCCCCGCCTCGGAGGCGGCCCGGCCCACGAGCGTCTGCTTCTCGCGAACCTCGCTGCAGCGCTGTACACGCACAAGTCCATCAAGACGACCGAGACGAAGGCCAAGCGCCTCCGCCCGCTCGCTGAGCGCCTCATCACCTTCGCCAAGCGCGGCGACCTGCACGCGCGTCGTCGCGTGCTGAGCGTGATCGGCGACAAGGAAGTTGTGCACACCCTGTTCACCGAGATCGCGCCGCTGGTGGCCGAGCGTGACGGCGGCTACACCCGCATCACCAAGGTCGGCAACCGCAAGGGCGACAACGCGCCCATGGCCGTCATCGAGCTCGTTCTCGAGCCCGTGACCAAGAAGCCCTCCTCGTCGAAGGCTGCGGCTGCTCCTGCCGCCGCTGCCCCGGCGGAAGAGCCCGCTGCCGAAGAGGCCGTCACCGAGGACGCTCCCGTCACCGAGGGAGCCGCCGAGGCCGGCGCCGAGTCGCAGGACGAGGGTGCTGCTGCCGAGGCTGCGGCCGAGGACGCCGTGGCGGACGACGCCAAGGCCTGAGCCCCCTTCTGCACGAAGCCCTCACCCCGTCGGGGTGGGGGCTTCGTCGTGTCAGCGGCGCCCCTAGGCTTGTGGGGTGCGTCTGCGACTCGACATCTCCTACGACGGAACGCACTTCCGAGGGTGGGCCCGACAGCCGGCCCTGCGGACGGTGCAGGGGGTTCTGGAAGACGCCCTCGCCCGGATCCTGGGCGGTGATCCGCGCCTCGTCGTCGCGGGACGCACGGACGCGGGCGTGCACGCGTCGGGCCAGGTCGCGCACCTCGATCTGGATGCCGAGCAGCAGGCGCGCCTCCCGCGTCGACGTCGTGATGGTGATGAGGGGGATGCCGTCGCGGCGCTCGCCGGGCGGGTACGCGGCGTCCTGGGCGCTTACCCCGACGTGACGGTCAGCCGCACGTCGCTCGCTCCCCAGGGCTTCGACGCGCGGTTCTCCGCGGTGTGGCGTCGTTACGCCTATCGCGTGGCTGATTCGCAGGCGGGGTACTCCCCGCTCGAGCGGTTCCGGACAACGTCGGTCAGGGCAGATCTCGACGTCGACGCCATGCACGCCGCCGCGCAGCGGCTGATTGGTCTCCATGACTTCGCGGCCTACTGCAAGGCCCGGGAGGAGGCGACGACGATTCGCACGCTCCTGGAGTACGACTGGCGGCGCGGCGAGGACGGCATCCTGGTCGCCAACGTCCGGGCGGATGCGTTCTGCCACAGCATGGTTCGCGCCCTGGTGGGCGCGTGTGTCGCGGTGGGGGAGGGGCGCCTCGAGGTCGAGGACGTGGTCCGGATCCGTGACGAGGGACGCCGCACCGCGGACACCAAGGTCCTCGCCGCGCGGGGGCTCGTCCTCGCCGAGGTGGGGTACCCGGCCGACGAGCTGCTGGCGGCTCGAGCCGAGCAGACCCGCAACCGCAGGGACGCCGACGACATCGGGTCGTGACCGTGTCCGTGGTTCTTCCGCAACCCCCGCCGCACCTTCGACGGCGGCTCTAGGCTGAAACCCTCATGAAGGTCATCTCGTACAACCTCCGCAAGCACCGCGCCGCGGTCGAGCTCTCCCAGCTCGTCGACGAGCATGGGGTCGACGTGTTGTGCCTCCAAGAGTGCGATACGCGCGACATCCCGGCGGAGATCGCGGGCCTTCGCCTTGCCGAGGCGACCCAACGGAATCGGTTGGGCCTGGCGGTCTACTACCGCGAGAACACGTTCCGCGCTGTCGAGGTGCGCGCGATCGCCCTCAAGAAGTCCCTGCACGACTACGTGCTGAAGCCGGCTGAGGAGCGGATGCTCGGGGTCCGTCTGCGCGACATCGACGACGGACGCGAAGTGATCGTGGCGTCTTTCCACGCGGCGCCGCTCACCGCGCTGAACTCGCTCCGGCGTCATCAGATCCGGACGGCGCTGAGCGAGCTGCAGAGCCTCGGTCCGGGTCTTCCCGCTCTGATGGTCGGGGACTACAACTATCCGGTCTTCAAGGAGAATCTCGGCCAGAAGGTGCGCGACCAGGGCTACGAGCTCACCCTGAGCGACGCGCGGACCTACACGAGGTACCGGTTCTTCCGAGGACACTACGATTTCGCCACTTCCGTGGGTTTCGACATCGCGCATATCCGGACCCTGCCCCAGGGCCTCAGCGATCACCTGCCGATCCTCGTCACGGCCGAGGTGTCCACGTCGCACGCCCCGCCCGGCTCCTGAGGGGCAGACGCCGCCGCGCACGAACGAGAGTGGGACCGCCCGAAGGGGCGGTCCCACTCTCGTTCGTGCGCCTCAGGCGGTGGCGTGGCGACGCCGGCGCAGAACCGCGCCGGTGCCCACCGCTGTCCCCGCCACGACGAGAGCGCCACCGGCGATCCACAATCCGGTCATGCTGCCGCTGTCGATACCCGTCTTCGCCAGGCCGCCGGTGGAGGGCGGGGTGCTGGGCGTCGCGCTTGCGCTCGAGACGGTCACCTGTGCGCGGACGACCGTGCCGCTCGTCGCCCCCGTGAAGGTCAAGGCGTAGGTGCCGCTGGCGTTGGAGGGGAAGGTGATGGGGACGGCGAGCGCTCCGGCCTTCGCGTGCGTGCGAAGCGTCGTGTTCGTTTCGACGGCCGCCTTGACCATGCCCAGCGTCGCCCCCGAGGCGTTCTCTCCGGTGATCGAGATCAGCACCTCCTCGTCACCGGTGAAGGGAGCGCCGTTGGTGGTGAACGTCGCCGCCTGCCCGGGCGTGATCGTGCTCGGCGTCGCGATGGCGGCCGAGGGGTCGACGTAGGCATTCGCGACGGTCGGCGCCATCACGGCGGCCGCAGCCAGCGAGATCGCGGCGGCGGCGCGGAGGATCGTGTTCTTCATGGTGGGTCCCCATCTCGGTGGCACTTCGGGCCGGTGGAAGTCGAAGAGCGACCCGTCGGATCAGGGCTTGTGAGGATCGCTCCTCCCGGCAGTCTCTCCGAGGGTGGCGACGGGGGAACGTCTCGTGAGGGCCTATTCACGAGCGAGGACGGCGGAGTTCACCAGGGTGAGTGCGATGACGCCGGCATGGCGGCGGGGGCGGCCGACGGGTTCGTTGCGTCGCAGCCGCCGCCCTCGTGCCCGACCACGGGGCCGGAGATCGTGGGAGTGACCTTTGCGTCGAGACGCGTCGTCGAGGGAGTGGAGACGCGCACCACGAGGTGGGCCTCCTGTCCGGGGGCCAGCTGAACGGACCACTTGACCACTTGCCGTCCCTGCTCCTCGCCGCCGGCGAACCCGGCGGGCGCGCCCGTTCCGGTCGAGATGCGGTCCTCGAGCCGCGCACCGATGGGGAGATAGACGTAGACACCGGTCAGCACCTCGCCCACCGGGACCCCGTACTCGCCACCGCCCGTCACGTACGGCGAGAGCGTCCGGGGGTCGGGGGCGTCGTTTCGCAGTGTCACGCGCAGGGCTGCCCTGTCCGGTCCGCACCACGCGACGTCGACGGAGGGGTGCAGGTAGTAGTCCATCTTCGATCCGGTGCCGTCATCGAGGTACACCCCGAAGGACGTCTGATCGGCGTCCGATGCCGGCAGCGTCCCTTGCAACGTCGTGCCGTCGAGGGCCGCCTGGTCGTCGGCATCCGCGTTCCACAGGAGCAGGCGTCCCTCGGAACCGGCGCGGCTCAGAGCCTCGACCAGGCGCCGAGGATCGGCGCGCCCTTCGGCGAGAGCGGCGAACACGGCGGCGCAGGCCCCGTGGAAGAACTCGTCCTGTTGCGCAGGATCGGCATAGCGTTGGTAGACCTGCTGCAGCAGAAGAGGAACGGCGTTGTCGGCGGTGAGCTCGTCGCCGGTGGGAAGGACGACCGGGCCGGTCGCTGCGAGGATGTAGCCGAGTGTGACGGGGTCGATCGCGATCACGCCGTCGACATCTCGTCCGCGGAGGTGCCGCCACATCTCCCGCGCGATCGGCGCGCCGATCGTGAAGTCGGGCACCTGCGTGACGTTCTGGATGTACCGCGCGGGCCGGGTGTCGAAGAGATCGCGCACCTCCGCCGGCAGATCGACCACGGGCGGTTCGGTGCCGGGTGGGAAGTCCGCGGTGGACGCCTGGTCGACCAGGGCGATGCGTCCGTCCCGGGTGTCGACCTGCGCGAGGGCTCCGACGATCCCTCCCAGGGAGCGCCATTCCGCGTTGTTCTGGAAAGCCACCAGGTATGACCTCGGGCCGTCGGATCCGAGCATGGCGGGGATCAACCGGGTGGCGCGATGGAGGGCATCGGCCGCGTTCGCCGCCTTCCCGACGACATCGCGCGCGCGCGTCACTCCGTCGCGGACCGGGCCGAGGAGAGGTCGTTCGTCGATGCCGGACAGGTCGGCGGCAGCCCTGCGCAACCGCTCGGACGCGGTGCCGGCAGTCGGCTCGAGCGCGGCGATCGTGCCGATGTCGAACGCGCCGTCTTTCGGCCTGAGCGCATCCTCGGACAGCCCGGATGCCGCGGACGTCAGGGGGACGAGGCCCCCGGTCACCACGTCGTCGAGGGCCGCGGAGGAGACGGCGACGGCCGAGAGCTGCGGTCCGATCCAGGGGAGGGTCTCGCTGAGCGACCAGATCGGATCGCTCGTGAGCGCCCGTGCCGCGGACGTCTCGTCCTGCACCGTGGGAAGGACGGAAGCGAGAGCGAGAGGGTCGGCTGCGTCGGTCTCGGCATCCTGGACCGCGTGTGCGGCGGCGGTCAGATGAGCGACCGCGAGGCCCGCGCGCACACCGACCCACAACGCGACGAACAGTCCGAGGACCAGGGCGGCCGCGGCGCACCAGGCGAAGGCTCGTCGGTGCCACTCCCCGGACCGGTGATTGCTCGTCTCCGTCACGCAGGCACAATACGGCGCTCCCGCAGAGGCCCCGGGCCGGGGCAGCGCCGCTCACCCTAGACTTAACCCGAATCGGGAGGGTGCATGCGGAACACGGCGCGACGGGGGCGCATCGCGCTGGGCGCGATGGTCGGACTGATGACGTTCGCCGTCGCCGGGTGCGGTGTTCCGCCCTGGGCTCAAGGGGGCAGCGCGGAGTCCGCGTCGCCGACGCCCTCTCAGGTCTTCACCCCGGCGCCCCAACCGGTGGCCAACGACCTCTCGAGCGGGTCGACGCAGAAGACCGTCACCGCGGGCGCCGTGTCGGCGACGATCAACTACTGGTCGACGCTGTCGATGGAGAAGTGGACCCCGACGGCGCTCAAGCCCGTCAGCCTCTCCATGGTCACCACGGTGACCCCGGACGACGGTCAGAAGGTGTACCTCCAGCGCGCCACGATGACCGCCGTCCCCGGCAACGAGACGCAGTCGTTCGCGCCCCTCGCCGCGCAGACCGACCAGTCGAACGCCCCCGGATATCTCGTCCTTTCGCCGTACAGCTACTCCCAGACGTTCAACGTCGGAGAGGTCCCCGCTGAGGCGACATTTGTCACCCTTCAATTCACCTACGAGTACCTCGTCCAGGCAACGCCGACCTCGGAGGAGTACGCCAAGCAGACCGCCAGCGACACGCTCACGGTGGCCATCGCCGGGGGCGGATCCGCGGGCTGACTCAGAGCCGCACGCGCTCCCACCGATCGCCGCCGCGTTGCCGCGCCGCCGACGCCGCGGCATCCGCCTGATCGACCAGGGTGTCGAAGTCGTGATCCGCCGCCTCGGCGGGCACCCACCCCACACTCGCCGAGAGCTGCACGGCGATCCACGAGGTGGCATCCATCTCTGTGAACCGTCGGAGGACGGTGCGCACATATTCGCGCACCACCGGATCGGGACGTGACACCAGGACGACGAGATGGCCGGCCGCCTTCCGGCCGATATCGGCTTCCGCGGGGAACGCCTCGGTGACGACCGCCTCGAAGGCGGAGATGATGCGCGACCAGGCGTTGTCGCCCGCCGCGCTCCGGAGGTGCACGGGATCGTCGACCTGGATCGAGAGCGCCACCCAGCCGGGCTCTCCGGCCCGGCGGGCGCGGACGAGACGATCGGATGCCGTGACGGCGAACTGCGGCCACTCGGTCGCGGTGAGCGCGTACCCGGGGGAGACCGACGTGAAGTACAGCAGGCTGACCGTCGCGCAGACGAGGTAGATGAGCATCGCGAGCCCGTTGAGCAGGCGGGGGAGCTGCAGATCGCCGACGGCCGCCGGCGCGGCGATCGCGGAGACGATACTCGCCAACGCGAGCATGACGAATCCCGCGGACACGACGAGCAGCGGCAGCATCAGCCGCTCGCGGAAGTCCGCGGAACGACGGAGCTCGAAGATGGTCAACCCCGCGAAGACGGCCGCGCCCAGGAACGCCAGTCGGAACAGCAGCCCGTAAGCGGCGGCATCGACGGCGACGACGAGCACGGCCGCCGAGCACACGCCCTGCACGCCCCCCACCCACGGCACGGCGCGCACACCGCGGCGAGCGCGGAATCCCGACCAGATGAGGGCGGGAGCGCCGAGGATCAGTCCGAGACCTACGCGGCGAAGGGACTCGTCGCCGATCGCCACACCGACCACGGAGGTCCACGTACTGGCCATCGCGAGCAGGAAGGCCAGAGACCAGAGAAGAGCAGCGCGAGAGGGGCGGGGGAGGAAGCCCAGGCTGACGATCATGATCGACGCGAGGGTGGTGACCGTGGCCTGCGCGAGGCTGAGGTTCGCGAGGGTCTCGACCGTGGTCATTCCTCCGGGTCCTTCGTCGGGACGGGCAGGGTGACCGTGACCGTGGTTCCGGATCCGACTTCGCTCTCGAGCGTCACCGAGCCGCCGTTCTCTTCGATGATTCCGCGCACGATCCCCATTCCGAGCCCCGTGCCGGGAGCAGAGCTGTCGCGGGCGGCCCGCGACCGGAAGTACGGGTCGAAGATGCGCGGGAGGTCTTCGGCGGGGATGCCGATACCCGTGTCGGCGAAACGCAGCACCAGGCTGTCGGCGCCGGCATCCGCGGTCAGGCGGACCGAGCCGCCGCCGGGGGTGTACTTGATGGCGTTGCTCAAGATGTTGTCGAAGGCCTGTCGGAGACGGAACGCGTCCCCCACCACCTCCGCGGTGTCGGGGAGATCGTCGAGGATCGCGACGCGACGGGAGGTCGCCGCGGGGCGGAAGGATTCGAGCGACGAGGTGATGATGCGAATGGCGTCGGCGGTCTTCGCGGTGTCTTTCTCGCGGAAGACTCCGCGCGAGTTCGCGAGGATCTCGGAGATGAGCTTCTGCATGCGCTCGCCCGCGCCGGCGATGACTTCGAGCTGCTCGCGCACCTTCGGAGACAGGCCGGGGTCGTCCAGCGCGAGGTCGGCGTGGCCGATGATCGCCGTGAGCGGGTTGCGCAGCTCGTGCGAGACCGTCGCCGCCAACCGCTCGCGCGCGCGCTCGGCTTCGATGAGCGCCGTGATGTCGTGGACGATGAGCAGTGTGCTCTCCGGTTCGTCGGAGGACACCAACCGTCGCGTCGAGGCGGAGAGGGCGTGCCAGGTGCCGTCGGCATCGAAGAGCCACACCCGCTCGTCGTCGAACTGCTCCCCCCGTGCAGCTCGCGCGAACGGCCTCTCCGACTCGCTGAGCGGCTCGCCTCGCAGGGTCGCGTACTCGACCGCGCTCCCGGGGCGCTGCGGCTCGTCGCGGTCGATCCCGTACAGCGACAGGTAGGTGTCGTTCAGAGCGAGGATCTCGCCGTCGCCCGACATGCGCGCGATACCCGTGTCCAGGCCGTTGAGGACCTGCGAGACGCGACGTTCCTGGCCGGTGACACGCTGCAGGGTGCCTTGGAGCCGGCTGGCCTGCCGGCGGAGCAGCTGCTTGAAGGCACGGGTCTGGCGCGATGAGAGATATGCGGTGATGCCGATGAACGTCAGCGAGAGCAGGACCACGATGAGCCGTAGCGCGGTGGCCGGTCCGGCCCCGTTGGCCGAGGCGTCGACGACGATGATCACACCGACGGTCGCGAGGGTGCTGATGAGCAGGCTCACGGCGAAGTGGGTGGCTATCCACGTCACCGGGAACACCCAGAAGAAGCCGAAGCGCAGATCGGTTCCGAAGCTCAGCAGCCCGATCCCGATGATGTCGCCGAACGGGATGAAGGCCACCGCGTTCCGCGGCAGGCGGTGCCAAGGCACGATGATCGCGACGGCGGTCAGCGCGATGACGACGGCGACGCCCGTGGAGAAGGTCCACACCGCGAACAGGGACGGTTCGAGCGCCTGGGTGAGCAGGACCGTGATGACCACGCTGGCACCGAGGACGAGCTGCAGGAGCCAAACGGATCTCGTCCGGCTACTGGGGCTGGACCCTTCGTCGTTCTGCAGCATCTGGGCCGGCGGTGCCGACGGAACGCTCCTGCCCCCTGACATTCTTCGAGTGTATCGACGGTGGTGTAGTCTTCTGCGCGCCATCCTGTCTCTGCTCGCCGTTTGTGCCCATCGGGGCACGTCGTCCGGTCAGACTCCCCCTGAGGCCTGCATCCCGCAGCGTGATGGTCGTTCAGCGACCTCTGCGCGCCCGCGCCTTCTCCTCAGGAGCACACCGTGACCTCGACCCCTCGCCGACGCGCTCTGCGCGCGGTCTCCCTCGCCACCGCACTCGTCGTCGGCCCGATCGCCCTCAGCGGGTGCGCCCAGGTCGTCGATGCGTTCAACGCCTTCCAGGGGCACTCCTCGGGCAACCAGTCCGTGGTGGTCCCGTCGGCTGCTCCGCAGGCGGCCGCCTCGAGCATGCCGTTCGACTCGCAGTTCACGTACGACGGCTCGGTCACCCTGGCGTCGGAGGTCGCGGACGGGCTCGAGGTGCGCCTCGACGTGTGGGCGGTGAACCCCAAGCGCACGATGGAGTGGACCCCCACGAACGAGAAGCAGTTCGGTTTCGCCGTCAACGTGTACGACCACCGCGTCGATGAGAAGGCTGTGCTCGCCCAGAAGCGCCGCGTCTACCTGTCCTCGGTCTCCATCACCTCGCAGACGGCCCAGACCGGTGGCCAGGTGTCGAGCCCGTTCCAGTTCAGCGCCGACCCGCGCACGCTCGTGCCGTCGGACACCCAGCGATCCGACCGCGGCCTCCTGCTGAACAGCTTCCAAGGCGGGCTGCTGGTGCCCACCACCTCGATCCGTCAGCTGCCGAACGACACCTACGGGATCACGCTCGAGTTCGCGATGAATGTCGCCGTCGAGGGCGCGGCGAACACCGACACATCGTTCAGCCAGCAGACCGTCTACCAGTACCTCCCGATCGCGATATCGACGACCGGTTCGCAGGCTGCCCCGCAGAGCGCGACCACCGACACCACCGGCCGCGCGCCGGGGTGGGGGGACACCGGCGGTCAGGGCTGATCTCGCCCCCCCCGGATCAGTGCGTGAGGCCCTGCCGGGGGCGCAGGCGACGACTCTCCATGAGGAGCGACACCCCGTCGACGTCGTCGACACGGTGGTGCTCGAACGAGAGGTCCGGCGTGTCGTCGTACCCGATCGCGGGCATGGCTGCGGCGAACGCGTCGTTCACGGACTTCTCGACGTCGTCGACGGCGATACCGGCGGGGAGAAGAAGGAACACCGTGTCGCGAGCGGGTACCCCGGCGGCGGCGTCGGGGAGGGCTGCGCGCGCGGCTTCGACGAGTGACGCGAGCATCTGCTCGGCTCGTTCCGAACTGTGGGCGGCCCTGATGAGGTCGAGCTCGGGAAGCCGGACGACGACCACGTCGATGTCGGCATGCGCCCGCAGGAGCGCGTCGGCGTCCCGTCGCAGCGCACCACGATCATGCGCGCGCGTGCCGGGAGCGGGGTCGTCGTCGAGCTGACGCCCCATCTGAACGGTGGCGGCGGCCACCACGATGATGGCGAGCGCGCTCACGACCGAGGTGATCTCCGCGGACGCCGCCCTGTCCCAGAGCGGCGAGTGCATGCCCGCGGTTCCGGCGACGATGAGACGCCCGGCGTTGTAGGCCCCGAAGGCCGCCATCGTCCACGCGAGGAGGAGTGTCCCGCGGACCGCACTCACCGGTGGGCGGCGTGATTCCACCGCGGTGAACACGCTGAAGGCCGCGATCGCCGCGGTTTTCAGGAGGATGGCATCGTCGAGGGGGACGACGTAGGTCGCGGCCAGCATGAAGATGGCGCCCGCGCCCGCGCTGATCGCCCCGATCGCGGGTCGCGCGTTGAGTCGCCGCATGCCGGCCCAGGCCAACGCCGGCGCCAGCACGTTCGTCGCGTTGCCGACGGCAGCGGCGAACGTGCCGCCGCCGCTCTCTTCGAGGACGTTGAGCACGGCGCAGGCGAGGGCTGCCAGGGCGGCGACGCCGAAGTAGCGGACGAGCTCGGCGCGCGGTCCGCCGCGATCGTCGCCGTGGCGTCCGTGCGCGAGGAAGAGGACGGTGACGGCGACCGAGGCGGCGGCGATGGCGGCGATGAGATCGAGGACGGCCATCGGCGGGCGCTTTCTGCTTCTGCTCCCTGAGCGGATCTTGAGGGAATCTTGCGGCGACGATGCCGGATCGCGGCGGGCGTCTTGCGGTGAACCTACCAGAGTGGGACATGGCCGACACGCCGCCCTCTCCGAACAGGAAGACACCCGCCATGACCGATGCGCGCAGCTTCGCACCCCACACCAAGGCGCTCGCCTACACGTCCGACGACGTGACCGGCGGAGCGTCTTCGGAGCACGGCTTCGCCGACGACTTCGCAGCGGTCCTGGAGAACACCTCCGTCCATCGTTCGACGATCGGCTGCGTCATCCCCGCCTACAACGAGGAGGAGTCGATCGCCGATGTGATCGAGGCGCTGCTCGGCCAGACGCGCGTACCCGACGTCATCCACGTCGTCGTCAACAACACCTCCGACAACACCGTGAAGATCGCCTCGGACTACAGCGGCCCGCACGAGGTCGTCACGGAGCTCGGAGAGCAGTTCACCGAGGTGTTCGTCCACGACATCGGCAAGAACCCCGACAAGAAGGTCGGCGCGCTCAACTACGGATACTCGCTCGTCGAGGGGTACGACTATCTGCTCGGCGTCGACGGAGACACCATCGCCGACAGCAAGGCCGTCGAGTACCTCGAGACCGAGGCCGTCTCGGACTCCCGGATCGGGGGCATCTCCGCGATCTACACGATCGACGACCGCCCCATCAAAGGGCTGATCGGCAAGTTCCTGACGGCCGGTCAGCGGACGCAGTTCGCCGCGTTCAACCTGCAGAACATGCTCCGCGGCCGCAACATGGCCGTGCTCGGCGGGCAGTTCTCGATCTTCTCGACCAACGCCCTGCGCGAGGCCATGAAGCAGAACCACCAGGTCACGCCGTGGGTGAAGGACTCGGAGGTCGAGGATTCGCTCCTGTCCCTGCAGATCAAGAGCGCCGGCTACCTGACCAAGATCAGTCCTTACGCCCGTGCCGACGTGGGCGGCATGACGACGCTCTCGGGGTACGACGCCCAGCAGGTGAAGTGGACCTACGGTGCGATCGAGCTCATGTGGCCCGGCCAGCGCGGCGACACCAAGGGTCAGCCCTTCCACCCCAACCTGCGCCTGCGCTGGTTCGAGAACTTCGGCATGCTGACCAACCTGTTCGTCCGTGTGGCCTTCCTGACGCTGCTCGCCGGTTCGCTCTCGATCGGTGCGTTCGTCTTCTCGCCGCTGTGGCTCATCCCGCCCGTGATCGCCATGCTGCTGAACCTGCGCATCGCCCGCACGATGAAGGCGGTCAACCGCCGCGACATCCTCTTCGCCGTGCTGTTCTTCCCGGCGGAGATCTTCATGTGGATCCGCATCAGCCACTTCGTCCGGTCCTGGACGCGCTTCCTCTCGCGCAAGAAGGTCGACAACTGGGCCATGCAGGCGAAGGCCGAACGAGGCGGCGGGCTCGGACACTGGGCGCCGATGGTCGTCCTCATCGCCGTCGCCGTCGCGCTCGCCGTGATCTGGGTCATGGTCGGCCCGATGGTGCAGTCCTCCATCCTGTGGATCGGCTGGCCGATCGTCGGTGTCGTGACCGTCCTGCAGACCCTCCTCATGTTCTCCAAGCTCGTCCGTCGCCACCACGGCTTCAAGGTCTGACGGACCCCCGATCTGATCGCGACCCGAACGCGTCAGAAACACGGATGCCTCGGCCCTGGGGAGGGTCGAGGCATCCGTCGTATGCGCGAAGCGCGAGAATCAGGGCGCGGCCATCAGCTCCGATGTGAGGCGGTACCCCACTCCGCGGACGGTCTCGATGTACCGCGGATTGGCGGGGTTGTCGCCGAGCTTGCGCCGGAGGTTCGTCATGTGGGCCTCGATCGCCCGCTTGTCGGCCTCGCCGACGAAGTAGCTGGTGACGTACGACTCCCCGCGCAGGACGAGCGTGAGGTCGGCTTTGCTCCGTACGCGCCGCTTGGACTCCATGAGCGTGGCCAGCAGGTCGAACTCGGTCCGCGTGAGTTCGAGCTCATCGCCGCCGACGAGGACGATCCTGCTGTCCGGATCCAGCTGCAGGTCACGGTGCACGATCCAGGGTCCCCCGGTCGGGGTGACCGCGCCGTGCGAGCGGACGACGGCCTCCGACGAGGGGCGCGGCGCGAGCTCGCTGCCGACGGGGTCCCGCGGCTCCGGTCCCTGCGAGGACGGAACCACGACGGGGACGCTCGTCGCGGCGGGGGGCGGAGCCGTCGGGGGTGCGGCGACGGGTACCTGTTGATCGGGGCGCGCGGCGGGGAAGGAGGGACCGACGCTGTCCTGACGGGGAGCAGCGGCCGCCGCTCCGCCTCCCGAGCGCGGGCGGCGCAGGAGCGCCTCGATCCGGGCGCGCAGCTCGCGCGGGCGGAACGGCTTCACGACGTACTCGTCGGCACCCGCCCCCAGACCGAGCACGACGTCGGCCTCTTCCTCGAGGCCCGTGAGCATGATGATGTAGGTGTCGCTCTGCTGCCGGATCCGACGCGCCGCTTCGAAGCCGTCGATGCCGGGCATGTTGACGTCGAGGGTCGTGATGAGGGGCTGGTAGGCGATCACGGCGCGGACGCCGTCGATGCCGTTCCCCACGGACACCGTGGAGAACCCCGCCGCCTCCAAGACCTCGACGAGGAGGTGACGGATATCCGGGTCGTCCTCCACGATCACGGCCGTCTTCAGCATCTCCGTGCTGTCGCTCATCGCACCCACTCTTCTGGTTCGCACGGAAACGTGCCCGCGTTCTCCCCCGAGACACGGCGGTCACACGGACCGAGCCACATCTTTACACATTTCCGAAGGACCCTGGGCGGCGAGGGAGCGGTGCGGGGCCGGTGCGTCAGCGGCTCTCGCGTGTGAGTTCGACCGCGGCCTCGGGCCACCAGGTGCCTGCGGGCGGTCCTCCGTTGCACGTGCCGTCGCTCTCGCCCGCCGGCTTTATCCAGAGTGTGGTGTCGACGACGCCGTCTCCGAAGGAGCCGCCGGCGGGCCCCACGAGCCGGCCCGGGGGATTGCACCATTCCGATCCCGCCGGACCCGCGCCGTTGCGCGAGGTGTCGATGACCGCGTGCGTGCCGCCGAGTCTCTCGGAGAGCGCGTGGGCGTACGCGAACTCGGCCGCCGTGTCCTGATAGTTCGACACGTTGAGCGCGATGCCGCGGACGTCTCCGATGAGTCCTGTCGCGGAGATGAGGGCGGCCATCTCATCGACGGGATGCCACGCGGAGTGTCCTCCGTCGAGGTAGATCCACGTGTTCGTCCCCCGGATGCTCTCCACGGCGGAGCGGAGGTAGCCCGCACGCTCCGAGGGGGATCCGCAGGACGAGGACAGGGCGATGCTGTCGGGCTCGAGGATGACGATCTTCTGGATGTCGGGGGCGTTGCGCAGTGCATCGCCGATCCGTTTCGTCCACTCCCGATACGAATCGGGATCCAGCCCGCCGGCGGAGTGGTTTCCGCAGTCGCGGTCCGGCAACCCGTAGACGGCGACCGAGAGGGAGGCATCCTGGTCCCGGGCTTCGGAGGCGAGATGCGCGATCCGATCCCAGACCTCGTCGAGGGGGTCGATCTCCGGCGTCAGCCAGTAAGTCGTGGGCTGGGCGGCGAGCCACTTCGCGGCGGCGGCCTGTTCGGGCGTCGCGGAGGGGTCGTTCGCCGCGATGGCGGCCTTCGACTCGTCCGGAGCGACGATCCTGGTGTCCACGGCCGGAGGGCGTGCCCCGAGGGTCTGGAAGAGCGAGGAGACGAGGCTTCCGACGACGCCGATGCCGGCGATGAGCGCGACGACGACCACCACGGCACCCACGATGAGCAAGACCCGTGGAATGCGGCGGCGCGGCCGACTCGGGCGGTGCGCTCTCCCCACGGATGGACTCTATCCGAGCGGCGCCGCACAGAGGGCTGCCGATGTGCTCGGGTAATTAATCCCGAACGGGGATGTAGTCTGGATTAGTGGGAAAACTGGTTTACAACGCGCTGGGTCATTCCTTCGACATCGAGGATCGAACGCTTTCCCACCTGCGCATGGTCTTCATGAACAAGCTGCGCCGTGGCGAGCCGTTCATGTTCCATTTCCCCGTCGGCGACGGCAGTGGGACGCGAACGCTGTGGATTCACCCGTCCATTCCGCTCGTCTTCCACTTCTACGGCAGTCGCGCTCCGCAGCTGAACAGGCGCTGGATCGACGAACTCATGCACGAGGCGAGTTCGGCCAACGGGTTGAGCGTCATCGCCGAACCGGATGCCGACGCGCCCGAGGTGCGTTCCGCCTGAGTCCTCAGCCGCACTCCGCGTCGACGACCTCGCGCACCTGATCGAGGAAGGTCGCGATGTGGCCGGCCGCATCGGCGGGCAGGCTGAGGGCGTACTCCCGGATCCGCGCCGTCACCGGGTCGATGGCGTCTGCGTCGGTGGACCGGTCGAACGGGATGACGAATTTGCTGCGCCGGTCGTCGGGGTTCGCGATGAATCCGATCAGGCCCCCGGCGTGCAGCCGGTCGAGCATGCCCGTCACGGAGGCGGTCGAGACGCCCAGGGCCTGCGCGATCTCCGTAGGGGTGACGGTGAGTCCTTCGTCGGCGCGCTCGAGGATCAGCCGCATCGCGGCCCGCGCGTTCTCGCTCGGACCGCAATCGGTCTGCCGCCGACGGGCGAGGCGCGCCTCGGCCAGCCGCAGCCGTTCGACGGCGCGGGCGGCCACCGTCGAAGGGTCGTCGTTCTCCACGATCGTCATCGTTCTCCTGTCGCCCAGACCGCCCGAGCGGACAGTCTAGTTAGGTGAACGAGATTCACGCAGGCCTACGAATCCGGCATCGCGGTGACTAGTTCAGGCGAAGGCGGGGCGGAGTCCCCCGTTTCGCTAGGTGATAGTTAGGCGATCTAGTAAAATTCTCGTCATAACGATCTCCGGAAAGGAGGCCCTCCATGGGCTCCTTGTTCTACGGGTCCTCGACCACCCCGATTCATATGCCGGATCGTGTGCTCGCGCACGTCAAGGTCGTGATCGCGACGAAGCTTCGACGCGGTGAGAGTTTCACGCTGTCGTGGCGGCATCCGGAAGGAGAGGCGGTCGGGCGGAGTACCATCTGGCTCCAGCCCTCGATCCCCCTGCGCTTCGTCTTCGAGGAGAGCGAGCCGGAGATGCTCGATCCGGCACTCCTTCAGACCTACGCGAACTCCGCCAATTCCTCCGGCGGCTTGACCGTCGACATCGGCGCGGGGGAGACCACACCCGCGCGCCCGGCGTAGGGACGCGCGTCAGCGACCGCGCGCGGCGCGGCGGTGCGCCATGAGGGAGACCCACTCCCTCGCGGGGCACGGCGGCAGACCTCGACGCACGACGCGCTCCCAGGCTTCCACGTATACCTCTTCGAGGAGAACGTCTGATCGTGCCGCGTTCCGGGTCAGCGCGAGCAGGAGAGAGTAGACGCGTGCCGCGGTGAGGTCGTAGAACATCCCGAACGCCTGCTGATCCCCGCCGGCCGCCCGCAGGAGGAGCCCGTCGACATCTGCATCGTCGGTCGTCGTCTGCGGCATGTCCGTGATCGTCATACGATCCCTCCTCTCCGGTGTGGTCTCAGTCAATCCGCGTGTTGCGGAGACGGGCCGGGGGTTGCGCGAACCGACCCCCTCGCGTAGGTGCGAGCGCCGCAGTCAAGCCCGCTGCCCGATCGCATCCCGGAGTTACGGTGAGGGCATGAAAACAGCCGTACGGTGGTCGCTCGCGCTGGCCATGATCTTCGCCGGGGTGTCGCACCTCACGTTCGCCCGTCGGGACTTCCAGGCGCAGGTGCCCGATGTCCTCGTCGAGGACCTTCCCCTGGACCGGGACCTCGTGGTCGTGGCATCCGGAGTCGTCGAGGCGGGATTCGGCCTCGCGCTGATCGCCCTGCCCCGGGAACGACGACGTGTCGGGGCTGCTCTCGCCGCCTTCTTCGTCGCGATCTTCCCCGGCAACATCGACCAGTGGCGCAAGCGGCGTTCCGCGTTCGGGCTCGACACCGACCGCAAGCGCTTCACGCGGCTCTTCTTCCAGCCGGCGCTCGTCGCGGCGGCGTGGTGGTCGACGCGCTGACCCGGCGGTGAGCACCGTCGTGAGCCTCGAGCTCACCTTCGACGACGAGTCCGACGCCGCCGTACGCCGAGAGTGGGACGCCCTCCTCGCTGCCGGGCTGCCGAGCCAGGCACAGCATCGGGGGGCCAGCAATCGGCCCCATGTGACCACCCTCGTGCGCCCGGCCCTGGAACCCGTGGACGGGGCGGTGTTCGAACCGATGCTGCCGCTCGACATGACCCTGGGCGCCCCGATCCTCTTCGGCGTGGGGCGCAGCCGGGTCATCGCGCGGTCCGTCATCCCCTCCGCCCCGCTCCTGGGCCTGCACGCCGCGGTGCATTCCCACGCCGGCGCACGCCAGGGCGACGACCACACCGCGCCCGGCGCATGGACGCCCCACGTGACCTTGGCGCGACGGGTCCCCCTCGAGCGCGTGGGGGAGGCGCTGGCCGTCGTCGCCGACGCCGGGGGAGGGGGGATGCCCGTGCGGGCCGTTCGTCTCCGGCGATGGGATGCCGCAACCCGGACCATCACGCACATAGCCGGACATGGCACCCTGGACTCGTGCTGACCGACGACGCGTTCCCCTTCCTCCGCGAGTACCACCTGGCGACGCTCTCGACCGTGGGAAGGCGGGGGCGTATCCACGCCGTGCCCGTGGGATTCACCTTCGAGGACGGCGTCGTGAGGATCATCGGATCCCGCGGGACCCAGAAGTTCGTGAACGCCGAGCGCAGCGGTCGTGCGGCGGTGTGCTCGGTCGACGGAGCCCGATGGATCAGCTTCGAAGGTGCGGCCCGCGTCACGGACGACCCCGAGGCCGTCGCCCACGCCGTCGAGCTGTACGCCGCACGGTACCGGCAGCCGCGTGTCAATCCCGAGCGCGTCGTGCTCGAGATCTCCGTCGAGCGGATTCTGGGTTCTCAGCAGTTCCGCGCCTGAGCGGCGTACGCTGGAAGCATGTCCTCCTTCACCTCGTCGATGCCCTCCGGGCGTGAGGGGGTCGTCGGCGTGCGGAACGCCGGCGGCAGAGGCGCCGGTCGCGCCGTTTCTCTCGCCGGGTGACCGGCGCGGGCGCATGCCCGACCTCTCGGGCTGTGCCCCTCGCGACCCCTCGTCGTCACGCGACTGATCGGGGTCCTCCTTCCGCGCGCGCTCTTGTCGCGCGCCCTCTCGCTGCGCTGCCGCCGACGGCCGCGCCTTCCCTCGACGGGATTTCTCATGCACGCTCTCACTCCTGCTTCTGTACGCTCTTCGTTCGTCAACGTCTCGACACGTGAACGCAGCGCCCTCGTCGTCCCGACCGATCTCGCATCGACCGACTGGGATCGCCTCGACTACTACGGATGGCGCGACCCCAAGGCTCCGCTCCTCGGGTTCGTCGTCGCCGAGATCGACGGAACGCCGGTCGGTCTGCAACTGCGCCAGGCCGAGCAGCCGACACGGTCGCGCCCGCAGTGCTCCTGGTGCGCCGATGTGACCCTGCCCAACGACGTCGTCTTCTTCTCGGCCCGCCGAGCGGGCAAGGCCGGTCGCGCGGGGAACACCGTGGGTACCCTGCTCTGCGCGAACTTCGAGTGCTCGCGCAATGTCCGGCGCCTGGATCCGCCGGCGTATCTGGGCCACGACGCGGCGGCGGCTCGGGACCGGCGCATCGAGGCGCTGCGCGCACACCTCGACAGCTTCTTCCGCGACCTCCGCGACGGAGTCTGAGCCGGGCCGAGGTGCGCCCCGGGTCCGGCCCGTCTCGCGGAGGGGGCGGATCCGGGCGCGTCACCGGCCGGCTGCTGGGATACTCGACGCGATGTCTCGTCTCGTCCGCCGCTCGCTCGCGCTCGTCGTCGCGCTCGCCGTGGGAGGCGCCGCACTGACGGCGTGCGCCCCCGTGTCGACGGCATCCCTCCCACCGGCGACCGCCGCGTGCGCCGCGGGTGCCGTCGAGGTGCCCCCGGGCGCGGAGTCTCTGCAGAGCGCTCTGGATGCCGCGACTCCGGGCGCCGTGCTCCAGCTCTCGCCGGTGACGTACTCCGGACGCTTCCGCATCGCGGTCTCCGGCGAGGCGGAGCGCCCGATCGTCCTGTGCGGGGTGCCGGGGTCGGTCCTCGACGCGGGAGGTCCCGACGACGGGTACGCACTGCACCTCGACGGGGCGTCGTTCTGGCAGGTGCGGGACGTGACGGTCCGCGGGGGGCAGAAGGGCGTGGTGCTGGATGCCACCTCCCACACCGAGCTGTCGCGTCTGCGCATCTCGGACGTGGGGCAGGAGGGGCTCCACCTCCGCGCCGCGAGCAGCGACAACCGCATCGAGGACACCGTCGTCGAGCGCACCGGCCTCACGGACGCGAAGTACGGCGAAGGTGTCTACGTGGGTTCTGCCGAGGCGAACTGGTGCCGGTACACCTCGTGCGAGCCGGATCGCAGCGATCGCAATGTCCTCGAGCGTCTGGAGGTGCGGGACACCACCGCCGAAGCGCTCGACGTGAAAGAGGGGACGACCGGAGGGATCGTCCGCGCCTCCGTCCTCGCCGTCGGCTCGGATGCCGTGGTGGACAGCGCCGTCGACCTGAAGGGTTCGGGCTGGTCGATCGAGGGAAGCACCATCACCGGTCCGATCGACGCCGTGTCCGTGCACGTCATCCTCGCGCCGTGGGGATCGGACAACCTGGTCGCGACCAGCACCCTCCAGCCCGGTCCCGGGGGACAAGGAGTCCACCTCGTCGGGGACGCGCGCTCGGCGCGGAACACGATCTCGTGCGACAACATCGTTCCCGGGGGCGCGCCTGTGGGGAACGTCCCCTGCCGGTGACCCGGACGCGATACCCTGCAGTGTCTCCCCCGGGCATCGAATCGCGTTACCCGAACGCGCGAGGGGGAGAGTGATGGCCGACGCATCCTTCGGCGAGCAGTTGATGTGGGTGCTGCCGTTCGGCTACCTCGGCATCGTCTCGTGGGGCTTCTGGCTCGTCCGAAAGATCCTCGCCGCGACGGCGCGCCCGGTGAAGAACCTCTACCGCACGACGACCACGGTGGTCGTGCCGTCGTTCCACGAGGACCCCGACGTCCTCGTGCGCTGCCTGCGGACCTGGGTCCGCCAGGGGCCCTCCCGCATCATCATCGTCCTCGACGTGGCCGACGTGGAGGCGCAGTCCCGGATCGAGGCTCTCGGCCTGCCCTCGGTCGATGTCGTGATGTTCCACCACCGGGGCAAGCGCTCGGCGCTGGGCGTCGGCATCCGGATGGTCGACACGGAGCTGATCCTCTTCGTCGACTCCGACACCGCGTGGGAGGAAGGGATGCTGGATGCCGTGCAGATGCCGTTCATCGATCCCGCGGTGGGGGCGGTGAGCACACGGCAGAACGTGTACCTGCCGAAGTCCAGCGTGTGGCGCCGTGTGGCCGACTGGATCATCGATCTGCGTTACACCGACTACGCCCCGGCGATGGGGCGTTTCGGCGGCATCATCTGCGCCTCGGGGCGGACCGCGGCTTACCGCACGTCGGTGATCCAGCCGCGCGTGGAAGACCTCGAGCACGAGATCTTCTTCGGGAAGGAGTGCGTCGCGGGCGACGATGGGCGCATGACGTGGCTCGTGCTCTCCCAGGGGTTCCGCGTCGCACATCAGGACAGCGCGCGCGCCCTCTCGATGTTCCCCGGCACGTTCCGCGCCTTCGTCAAGCAGCGGGTGCGATGGAGCCGGAACTCGTTCCGGTGCTACCTGACCGCGATCCGCCACGGCTGGGTGTTCAAGGTCCCGCTCATCTCCCAGATCACGATGATGCAGATCCTGCTGACCCCGTTCACGATGTTCGTGGCGTTGGCGTACATCGTGCTGGCGGCGAGAGCCGAGCATCCCCTCCTCGGACTCGGGCTCGCGATCGTCTGGCTCTTCGTCGGTCGCGGCATCCGGGGAATGTCGCACCTGTGGCGGCGGCCCGAAGACATCGTCCTGCTCCCGCTCGTGACACTCGTCATCATCTTCATCGCCCTTCCCATCAAGGTCTACGCGCTGTTCACGATGAACAAGCAGGGGTGGCTCACACGCTCGGCCGACAGCCAGGGCGGCGAGGGGCAGACCGAAGCGAGCCTCGGCGGCGAGGGGCAGTCCGCAGAGAGCCTCGGGCTGATGTCCACCCGGACGGAGGAGACCCGTGGCTGAAGAGGGCGCGATCACGGCACAGGAGCGCGGGGACACCCACTTCGCCCTCCGCAGCGTCGCGCGCGTCTTCATGGTCGTCGCCGTGATCGTGCTGGTGGCGGGAGTGATCCTCGCCGGCAACTTCGTGCACACGGGATCGTTCCTGCCCTGGCTGAACGACGACGCGCGCTCGACCGCGGCCGTGGTGGGACCCGCGCCCGGCCCGTCCGCGAGCGCCGGCGAGGCCGATGCCGCGGTCGCGCCGCAGAGCCCGGCCGATCGCGTCGCCGCCGAGGACACGCGTCTGTCCGCCGTCGCCGCGCTCGGCAGCACGGACCCCGCGCTGATCGCCTCGTGGAACACCGTCGTCCTGGGTGCCAGGAACGGTGAGCCGACGGGGTACGGCCTCGCCGACCTCGTCGCCCTCGGCGCGGTCCGCCAGGACGATTCGACCACCTTCACGCTGCAGCGCAACGTCGTCGTCCGCTCCGGCGCCGACCTCGACCTCGTGGCCCCCGGTGCGACCCTGCGGATGACGAGCTCTCCGGATGCGACCACGAGCATCGTCGGATGGGGCGGGACCGTGCGATTCAGCGGCGCCGACGGATCGCCGTTGCGGATCACCTCGTGGGACGACACGATCGCCGCGCCCGACACGGATGAGGGAGACGGCCGTGCCTATGTGCGCGTTCGCGACGGTGTCCTCGCGGCGACCTTCGTCGACTTCGCGGATCTCGGCTACTGGAGCGGGCGCACCGGAGGACTCGCGATCACCGGCAGCGGCACGGTGGATGCCAGCGCCCAGCTCGCGAACGCGACGATGTCGGGGCTCCACTACGGCTTCTTCGCTTCCGAGAGCACCGGGGTCGACATCTCCGACTCGACGATCAGCGACTCGGCCCTCACGGGGATAGAGCTGACCAACGGCGGTCACGATTTCCGCGTCCAGCGCACAACGGTACGGGATGCGGGTTCGGACGGGATCGCCCTGTCCCGGCAGTCGCGGGCTCTCAGCCTGACCGGTGTGACGGTGGAGGGCGCCGCCGGCTGGGGCGTCCGGGTCGACGGCTCCGCCCTGGCCGATGGACCGACGACCGGCGGTTACGGTCTCACGCCCTCGAGCGGTTTCGCCCTGGTCGATTCCCGCGTGCAGGACAACCGCGACGGCGGGGTTCGCGTGATCTCGATGGACACGACCGAGATCCGACAGTCCACGGTCGACGAGGCGCGCACGGCCGTCCTCGTCGAGGGCCCGTCCACGGGATTGGCGGTGACGAACGCGGATCTGTCGTCGAGTGAACTGCGAGGTCTGGACATCACCGGACGGATCCCGGATGCCGCGATCTCGGGCTCGCGCATCGTGGGGCGCCGGATCGCCGCCGAGATCACGGGGGCCGCGGTCGTGATGAGCGGGAACGACCTCACCGTCACCACCGGGTCCGCCGTCGAGCTCGCGGAGGACGCGCGCGCCGACATCACGGGCAACAGCTTTCACGGGGTGGGTCAGGACGCGGTCGCGATGTGGTCGGGCTCGCGCACGATGCAGGCCGACAACGACGAGAGCGACTGGACGTTCCAATGGGTCTGGGTCGGGTGGATGAACGAGCACCCGATGATGTGGCTGTGGGCGCTCGTCCTGGTCGTGCCGGCCATCGGACTGCCGGTGCTGTGGCGTCGGCGTCGAGAGCACCAGCGGCTCCGGGTGCTCCTGCGCGAGGCTCTCCTCCGCCACGGCGAGGAGCAGGTCGCGGCCTATCGGGCGCTGCCCACCCCCGAGAACGCTCTCCCCGTGCAGCCCGCGCCCGCGGCGGCGGCCCCCGCGGATTCCGCCCCGGCCGCGCGGATCGAGACCGGGGACGGCGATCCTCGCGCCCTGTCGCACACGGCTCAGCCGCGTCCCCGCGCGCCCCGTGTGCCCGCGACCTCGCGGCCGCGGTCGTTCGCGGACCTCCGTACGGGGGCCCTCGAGGGTCGCACCTTCGCGTCGTTGCGGGAGTTCGCCATCGCCGCCGTCGTCGAGGGCGGCTACTCCGTATCGACCATCTCGCGACTGTTCCGGATCCAGCAGTGGCGTCTGCAGCAATGGGTGGACGACGCCCTCTCCGCTGACGCCGATTCGACGAGGGGACCCCGATGAGCGACGAGCTCGATCCCGATGACCGGCTCGATGAGGTGCTCCGCGCGATCGCCGACAGGGTGAGACGTCTGCGGCGCGATCGCGGGCTCTCCGTGAGCGACCTCGCCCTCGAGGCGGGCCTGTCGGAGAGCCGGCTCCGTGCGGTGGAGTCGGGGCGGACGGCTGCGTCCTTGGCGACTCTCGTCGCGTTGGCCGACACCTTCGAGATCGGTCTCCCGGATCTCTTCGCGGAGACGTCGCGCGCGGATGCCCCGGAACAGGATGCCGAGCCGTCGAGTCCGTATGTCGTGCCCGGTGCCGTGACGTGGGGCGGGGAGCTTCCGCCGGCTCCGTGGGCCGGCGCGCCGGCCTCGTCGGTGCCTTTCCCCGTCGATCCGTCGGCGGCGGGGGATCCGTTCGCGCCGCTGTTCGAGGCGACCGAGAAGGTGTGGGGAGGTCCGCTCCCTCCTGCACCGTGGATGGTCGAGGTGCCGCTCGAGGCGGAGCCCGTCCCCGCAGCGTTCGTCGCGCCCGAGCCCGAGCCCGAGCCCGAGCCCGAGCCTGCCCCCGTCCCCGTCCCCGTCCCCGTCGCGGCGACGCCCGCGGCCGTGGCGGTGCCGCACCCCTCGAGCGCGGCCGTGACGCGCGCTCAGGATCACGCTCTCGCGCACGGGATGCGGGGGAGCTCCGCGTATGTCTTCGTCGCCCCCGGCAGCCCCGCGAAGGCGGCTCCGAGAACGTTTTCCGACCTGAGGACCGGTGTGCTCGCGGGTCGCGACTTCCGCTCGCTACAGGAGTTCGCCGTGGCCTCCATCGTCGAGGGCGGCCACGCGGTCGCCGACGTCGCGCGGGTGTTCCGCATCCCGTCGTGGCGACTCGAGCAGTGGGTGAGCGAGAGGGGGCACGCCTCCCGCTGAGGCGTGCCCTCTCCGCTTAAAGCGCGCGGAGCTTCTCGAGAAGCGGCTCGGCGATCTCGTCGACGAAGCGCTGCTGCTGTTCGTCGCCGATCTGCACGATCGCGATGTCGGTGAAACCGGCGTCGATGAAGGGGCGGACGCTCTCCGCGAGCTCATCCAGGTCGGGGCCGCAGGCGATCGAGTCCGCGACGTCCTCGGGACGCACGAACTGCGACGCGCCCGCGAAGCCGGCCGGCGTCGGGAGATCGGCGTTGACCGCCCACCCTCCCGCGAACCAGCGGAACTGGTCGTGGGCGCGGGCGATCGCGGCATCCTTGTCGGGGTCCCAGCTGATCGGGATCTGTCCGATCTTGCGGGACTCGCCGTCGTGGTGCTCGTTCCAGCCCTGGACGACCTCGGCGTCGGGCTCGGTGGTGATGAGGTGGTCGCCCAACGGAGCGAAGCGTGCGATGGAGTGCTCTCCGGATACCGCCACGCCGATCGGCACTCCGCCCTCGGGCGCGTCCCACACGCGCGCCGAGTCGACGCGGAAGTACTCGCCGTCGTAGGTGACGAGGTCGCCGGTGTGCAGGGCCCGGATGATCTCGATGGCCTCCACCAGCATGTCCTGGCGGGCGTGCACCGCGGGCCAGCCTTCGCCCACGACATGCTCGTTGAGGTTCTCGCCGGAACCGAGCCCGAGAGTGAAGCGCCCGTCGGACAGCAGCTGAAGGGTGGCGGCCTTCTGCGCGACGACCGCGGGGTGGTACCGCACGGTCGGGCACGTGACGTACGTCATCAACTCGACGTTCGAGGTCGCGTGCGCGACGGCCCCGAGCACCGTCCAGGCGTAGGGGGCGTGACCTTGGCTGGTCAGCCACGGGGAGTAGTGGTCGCTGGAGACCAGGAAGTCGTAGCCCGCGCGCTCGGCGCCGACGGCATAGTCGACGAGCGCCCGGGGGCCGCTCTGTTCGGTCATGAGGGTGTATCCGAATCGCGTCATGCGGGCCACGGTAGGCCGGGCGCACACGGGGCTCGCCGGGGTTGCGCGTCGACGTCGGATACGGCAGCGGGCCTGCGGTCTGCGCCGCGGGCCCGCTGCCGGGGGATCAGTCCTCCGGCGCGTGGATGACCTTCTCGTCGTCGAAGGTGGTCCGGTCGACCTTCTGGGCGTCGTTCCGGGTCTTGCGCAGACTCAGCCACGTCGCCACGGCCACGGTCGCCGCGATGAACAACAGCGAGAACCAGATCGGGATCTCGGGAACCCACAGCAGCGGCTCACCGCCGTTGATGAAGGGCACCTCGTTGACGTGCAGCGCGTGGAAGACGAGCTTCACGCCGATGAACGCGAGGATGACGGCCAGGCCCTGAGCGAGGTAGACGAGACGCTCCAGCAGACCGCCGATGAGGAAGTACAGCTGACGCAGACCCATCAGGGCGAAGGCGTTGGCGGTGAAGACGATGTACGCCTCTTTCGTCAGGCCATAGATCGCCGGGATCGAGTCGACGGCGAAGACGAGATCGATGAAGCCGATGGCGACGATCACGAGCAGCATCGGGGTCACGAAGCGCTTGCCGTCCTTGCGGACCGTCAGTTTGTCGCTGTTGTACTCCTCGGAGACGGGGAGGACACGACGGACGAAACGCATGAACTTGCCGTTGGCGGGGTCGCTCTCGCCGTGCGAGAAGGCCTGGCGGTAGGCGAGGACGAGCAGGAGGGCGCCGAAGAGGTAGAAGATCCAGGAGAAGTTCTCGATCAGGGCGGCACCGACCGCGATGAAGGCACCGCGCATGATGAGCGCGATGACGATGCCGATCATCAGCACCTTCTGCTGGTACTTCTTGGGCACCGCGAACCCGGTCATGATGATCAGGAACACGAAGAGGTTGTCGATCGACAGGGCCTTCTCGGTGAGGTAGCCGGCGAAGTACTCGCCGCCGAACGTCCAGCCCGAGACCACGCCGACGCCGACGCCGAACAGCAGGGCGAGACCGATATAGAAGGCCGACCAGCGGGCGGACTCGCCGATCGTCGGCTCGTGGGGCTTACGGACGTGGACGAAGAACTCGAACACGAAGAACGCGATCGTCACGGCGATCGTGATGATCCAGATGAGCGGGGTGACGCCCACGGAGACCTCCAAGGGAAATAGGTGTACGACAAGACACCAAGGTCTCCTCCACCCGGCGAGATGGGCCGACGTCCCGGGTCCACGATGGCGTGGCCGTATTGACGAGAACGTCGCGGTGGGAGTACTCCCCTTGCTGGATGCGATTCTAGCGGACTCGGGGGCGCCTGTCGGGCAAGATCCCCGACAAGCCAGATCAGGCCGCCGCCGCGAACGACGCGGGATGGCATCGACCCACGTTCGACAAGCTCGCGATCGCCTACCGCGCCGGAGTCACCCTCTGCGCCGTCCTCACCTGGCTACGCCCATGGCGATCGATCACGCGACAGTGAGGACGCGGTGCGGGATCCATCCCTCGCGGCCGCCAGCGTTGCGACACCAGGACCAGCCGCTCTCGGCATCGTCCTCAATGACATCGACGCTCTCGCCCGCGACAGCCGGCAACTCGGTCGTGTCGTACGCGACGCGACAGGTGCCGACGGAGCCGTCGATATCGAGGTGACGCCCAGGCACCCATCCCGTCCCCCGTGATGCTGTCACGAATACGAAGGCGGGCCACTCGGTGTCCCGATCTCCGACCTGAACGACATCCCCGGGCTTGATCACCAACGGTGCGCGGTCTGGGATCTCATGGTCTGCGGTCAACACGTATCGCACAGCGTCGATTCTCCCCTCAGCACGAGCCCTCACCGTCTGTGGCAGACGCGCTCTCGTCGGTGGAGAGGGTCGTGGAGCGCGCACCGCGCAGATCGACCCGCAGGGCCGGCGACCCCTCCGTCGGTTCGAAGCCGAGGGTCGTCAGGGCGTCGAAGCGCGCGTCGCCCGCGGGGGCACTGACGCGGAGGCCGGTGAGCTCGAGGGAGGGGAGATCTCCGAGACCCGGGTGTGGGCTGTCCTGCCAGTCGATGAGGAACGGGAGTCCATCCCACGCGTTCCCGGCCCGCCGGGTCAGTCGCCACGACAGCTGCACCCCGTCCGGGCGCACGCGGCCGAGCGGCTCCGCATCGCCCGGGTCGGCGCCGAGGTCGCGGAGGCGCTCGACGGTGGCATCCAGGTCGTCCGGGCGAAGGGCGAAACCCACCAGACGGGGGGTGCGGAGCCCGCTGATCCCGAAGGTGGGGATCTCGGATGCCGTGCGGTCGCCGTCGGGGTCGGGCCCGATGATCTCGAGGTATCGGCGTCCGGGCTCCCCGTCGACGGTGAGGGCGATCAGGGCGTTCGCGGTCCCCGTCGTGGTGTGCCGGCCGCCCGGGGCGGCGCGGACGCCCGTGAGACGCTCGATCTCATCGACGGCCTCCGCCAGCGAGGGGCCTGCGAAGACGAGGTGGTCGAGGTCGGTCGACATGACGAGCTCCATTCGGTCGGTCCCTCGACTCTGTCGCGCTCTGCGTCCTTCGCGTGCGGCGGGCGTCACACGCCGTCACGCGCGCGGCGGCACTCCCGCGATGACGTCTACGAGCGTGCCCATGTCGTCGGCGTCGAAGTCCTCGCGGCTGAGCGCGCGCAGGATGACCGCTCCCAGCAGGGCCTCGGCGGCGGCCTCCAGTCGCGGTCCGGTCGCGCCGCCCAGGGCCTGCGACAGGCGTTCCATGAGCGGTGCCGCGAGGATCGCCGCGCGCAGTCGTCGACCGGTCTCCGCGCTTCCCGCGGCGGCGGCGACGAACGAACGGAGCAGTCCTTCCCCGTCGGGGCTCGCGCGCAGGGTGAACAGGTCGCTGAGCCATGCCGCGAGGTCGGCACGTGCGTCTCCCGTGTCGGGGAGGTGGCGCCGGGTGTCGAGGAGGTGCCCCTCGAGGATGGCCTCGGCGATGATGTCGCCCTTGCTCGACCACCATCGGTAGATCGTCTGCTTGCCGACGCCCGCGCGGCGGGCGACGCCCTCGATCGTGAGGTGGTCGTATCCGCCCTCGGCGAAGAGCGCGGCCGCCGCCTCGAGGATCGCCAATCGGGCGGCCTCGCTGCGGACGGGACCACTGCGCGGAAGAGCCATGACACTCATTCTGGACGATCGGCAGAAATAAGACGAGACGGTCCGTGTTATCTTTGCGGCGACTTGTCGGAGCCGACGGTGCCCGCTCGTGCACCGCACGAGAGGAACCCCTTCATGGCCGAACTGCTGCACCGTCTCGGGACTTTCGCGGCCCGCCGCGCGTGGATCGTGATCGTCGCCTGGGCCATCATCCTCGGCGTGGTCGTGGGCGGCTTCTCCCTGGGGTTCAAGGGGCTCAGCTCGAGTTTCGACATTCCGGGCACGGCATCCGGAGACGTCATCGCGAAGCTGCAGGATGAACTGCCCGACTTCAGCGGAGCCTCCGGCTCGGTGGTGTTCCGCACCACCGATGGCACGGCTCTCACCGACGAGCAGAAGAGCCAGATCAGCGCCCTCGTCTCGTCGGCGGGCGGCCTCCCCGATGTCGCCCGGGTGACCGACCCGTTCTCGACGCAACAACAGCTCGACGATCAGCGGCAGCAGGTCGTCGACGGCCGCCGGCAGCTCGCCGATGCCCGTGCGCAGGCGGAGTCCGGACAGCAGCAGCTCGACACGGGCAAAGCCCAGCTCGATGCGGGACAGCAGCAGCTCGACGCCGGGCGCGCGCAGATCGAGGCCGCGCCCCTGCCTGCCGCGCAGAAAACGGCGCAGCTCGGCGCCCTCGATGCGCAGCAGGCCCAGCTGGATCAGCAGCGGGAGGCGCTCGAGCAGCAGCAGACGCAGGTCACCGACGGGCTCGCGCAGATCGCAGCGCAGGAGGCCCAGCTCGCCGACGGCGCGGAGCTCCTCTCGTTCGCGGACGCCATCCGCCTAGTCTCCGCCGACGGTTCGACCGCGATCGTCAACGTCTCGTTCGACAAGCCGCGTCTCGAGCTCTCCGAGACCTCGAAAGAAGCGGTCGTCGAGCACTTCTCCGAGGCGGTGGCCGGCGTCGACGTCGCCTTCAACACCGAGATCTCGCAGGGCATCCCCGAGATCTTCGGCGTGGGCGAGGTCGTCGGCGTCGCGGTCGCCGGGGTCGTCCTCCTGGTCGTCCTCGGGTCGCTCATCGCGGCATCGTTCCCGATCGTGACCGCCATCGTGGGAGTCGCCCTCGGCGCGATGGCCACCCTGTCCTTCTCGGGCGTGGTGCAGATGGCATCCGTGACCCCGTTCCTCGGCGTCATGCTGGGACTCGCCGTCGGGATCGATTACGCGCTGTTCATCCTGTACCGCCATCGCCGACAGCTCCTCGAGGGCGCGGACGTGGTGGAGTCGATCGGTCTGGCGAACGGTACCGCGGGCAACGCGGTGGTCTTCGCCGGGTCGACGGTCATCGTCGCCCTCCTGGCCCTGAACATCACCGGCATCCCGTTCCTCGGCTTGATGGGCACCGCGGGTGCGGTGAGCGTGCTCGTCGCCGTCCTCATCGCCGTCTCGCTCACCCCGGCTCTGCTCGGACTCGCGGGAAGCCGCATCCTCAGCAGGAAGGCGCGCGCGAAAGCCGCGGCAGCGACCGGTGCCGCGGAGCATCCGCGTCGAGCGGCACGCCCGGGGGCGACCCCGCCCGCGTCGAACGGTCGCCCGGTGCGGGCGATGTCGACGCTGCGTGCCGTCGTCACCGTGGTCGTGGCCGTCGCCGCTCTGCTGGTGATCGCGATCCCTGCGCTGTCGATGCGTCTCGGGCTGCCCGACGGCGGCTCGGAGGCGGAGGATTCCTCGGGCTACAAGGCCTTCACCTGGAGCGAGCAGGCCTTCGGCGCAGGCTCGAACGCGCCCCTCCTCGTCACCGCCGCGCTCCCCGACGGGACCGCGGAGGACGACGTGCAGGGCCTGCAGCTCCAGATCGCCCGCGAGCTGTTCGACCAGGACGACGTCGCCGCGGTCGCCCCCGTCGCGGTCTCCGACGACCGCACACTCGCCGCGTTCCAGGTCATCCCCGAGGAGGGGCCGAACGCGGTGTCGACCGAGCGGCTCGTTCGCGATCTCCGCAGCCTGCCGCCGGTGAACGGTGACATCGAGCTCGGGGTCGCGGGTGCCGCCGCCATCAACATCGACATCTCCGAGGGCTTGGCCGACGTCCTGCCGACGTACTTGATCGTGGTGGTCGGGTTGTCGTTCCTCATCATGGTGGCGGTGTTCCGGTCCCTCCTGGTGCCGCTCATCGCCACCGGGGGCTTCGTGCTCTCGCTGTTCGCGACCTTCGGCGCGGTGACCGCGGTGTTCCAGTGGGGCTGGCTCGGCGACCTGTTCGGGGTGCACGATCCCGGTCCGATCCTGAGCTTCCTGCCGGTGATCCTCGTCGGCATCCTGTTCGGTCTGGCCATGGACTACCAGTTGTTCCTCGCGACGGGCATGCGCGAGGCGTGGGCGCACGGGGCCCGGCCGCGTCTGGCGGTCGCGTCGGGTTTCCGCGCGGGACGCACGGTCGTGACGGCGGCGGCGATCATCATGATCGCGGTCTTCTCGGGTTTCATCACCTCCGAGGCCGTGATCATCAAGTCGTTCGGTCTGGGGCTCGCGCTCGGCGTGCTGCTCGACGCTTTCCTGGTCCGCATGCTGCTCGTCCCGGCGATCATGCATCTCGTCGGCGGGGCGGCGTGGTGGTTGCCGCGGTGGCTGGATCGGCTGATCCCCAACGTCGATGTGGAGGGAGCGGCCCTCGAGCGCCGCCACCCCACCCACCACGGGTGAGCATCCCGGGCACGTCGACGCAAGCCCCCGGCGGGGCCGGAGCGGGCGCGTCAGGATGCCGGTGACCACCGCATCAGAGGAGGACGACCGTGACCGATCGCGAAGAGACCCAGGACGCTCCCGTCATGGACGGCGCCACCGAGGCGGCGCCGGAGGAGAAGAAGGCCGGGGCGAAGGAGCAGCGCTCCGCCGACGCCGCCGTGGAGGACGACCTCCGCAGCATCCGCGCGTACGGCGAGGACCGCTGAACGCCTCCCGGTGAAGAGGCGACGACCCCCGTCCGGAGCCAGGTGGGGGAGAGGCTCGACGGACGAGGGTCATCGCACGCGCCGCTGAGGGCGTCATCCGCGCCGGCGATGCCGGGGCTGGGTGAGAAGCACGCTACGCCGATCCGGGACGGATGAGTCCGGATTCAGCGAACTCGAAGGCGGCGCCGGAAGACCTCACGGAATCGCCAGGTGCGCCGACGCAGGCTGTGCCGGCGCGCGGCGCGGGTGAGCGTACGTCCCCACTGCTCCAGGATCGCCCCCTCGTCGTAGAGCCGTGCCCGGGCGACGGCCGACCGACGCATCCGAGACAGCGTGGACTCGTCGAGATCCAGAGCCCGCACGAGGGTCGCCGCGAGCGCCGCCACGTCGCCCGCGGGCACGAGCCACCCGGTCCGCCCGTCGTCGATGAGCTCCCGTGGTCCGTACGGCACGTCGTAGGCGATGGGCAGACATCCGGATGCCATGGCCTCCGCCACCACCATCGAGAAGGCCTCGGACCGACTCGTCATGAGCAGCACCGAGGCGCCCTCGAGGGCTCGCGCGGCGGCGGGATCGAAACCGTGGAAGCGGATGGACGGGTCCTGCCCGGCGCGGGTTTCGAGGGCCGCGCGAGTCGGGCCGTCCCCGTAGATGTCGAGTGTGAGCTCGGGTCGCTCGCGGCGGGCCCGGCGCACCGCGTCCACCGCGTCTTCGACCCGCTTGATGCCCGCCAGACGCGACAGGACGACGGCCCCGCGTCGGGGCGTCGTGACGTCGACATCCGGCGGGATGGCGACCGGATGGGCGACGGCGGCGAGCAGCGGGAGGCGTCCCGCGTGGCGACGCGCGTCCCGCGCTTGTCGATCCGTGCAGAACACCACGGCATCGAAGGCGCCGAGTCGCGCGAACACCTCGGCGCGTGAGGCGCGGATCGCCGTCCCGTCGTCGGTCAGATGCGAGCCGTGCACCACGTGCACCACGACGACGTGCGGCCGCCGGTAATCAGCCGCGAAGCGCGCCATCGCCTTGCTGTCGACGAGGAGGAAGGAGCGCTCGCCGTCGGTGAGAAGATCCAGCCACGCTCGGTAGAGCTCGCGCACCCCGTTCCACGCCGCTCGCGGCGATCCCGCGTCGTCGCACGTGATCACCACGCGGCGGACGCGTCCCGAGGCGCGGGGGACGTCGCGGCGATCGCTCGCCGCGAGGGTGCCGTCGGCCCGCAGATGGTCGATCTGCTGGACGGTGCCGTTCGCGTCCGTTCGGATGCGGCGCCGGAGCACCCCGCCCGCCTGCTCCGCGGTGGCGGACGAGGGGAGGGGAGCGAAGCCGTCGCTCTCCCGCACGCGGCGGCCGGCGAGATCGTTGTCCCGCAGCCAGTCCCACAGGTTCGTGAGACGGACGCCGTCGGACACCGCGTGACGCCGATCGAGCTCGTCTACGACGTCCGTCGGATCTTCGCGATCGTTGCACGTCAGGACATGGACGGGGGTGCCGCCTCGCCGATCGAACATGCGGGACCGTTGCAGCATCGCCGCGGTCAGCCCGCCGAAGTCCCGCGGGATCCCCCAGGTGAGGGCGAACTGGCGTCCGGCCGGAAGAACGGTCATTCCGGCGACTCTACGTGTCCGCGCGTCGCTTCGCGCATCTCCCGGTCCTGTGAGGGGCGTCGATACGGGCGCGCAACCCGCCCGCGCAGGGGGAGGACGTGACCGAGGATGGACGCATGTCCCAGGCCCGGCCGCGTCTCGTCACCCTCGCGCGAAACGGCGCGTGGTGGGTGCGGGACTACCTCTACGCGGTCGTCGCCCAGGCGCGCGGGGCGGGTCGACGAGGGCGACCGGAGGAACTGGCGGACGGCGACGGCGTGCCGATCATCCTGCTCCCCGGCATCTACGAGACGTGGAGATTCCTCGAACCCCTGGCGCGCGTCCTCCACGATCGCGGCCATCCCGTCCACGTCGTGACCGAACTCGGCGGGAACCGCCGGCCCATCGCGGAATCCGCGGGGCGGGTCGCGCGCCTGCTCACCGCCCGTGATCTCGATGACGTCGTCGTGGTCGCCCACAGCAAAGGCGGACTCATCGGCAAGCACCTCATGGCGTTCGACCCGGCGGGCGATCGCGTGCGGGCGATGGTCGCGGTGGCGACGCCTTTCGGCGGGTCGCGCTACAGCCGCCTGATGCCGACCCCCTCACTCCGTGCGTTCCGCTCCGGGGACGCGACGATGCGCGCGCTCGCCGCGTCGGCGGCCGTGAACACCCGCATCACCTCGGTGTACGGCGCATTCGATCCGCACATCCCCGAGGGCAGCGAGCTGGCCGGTGCGACGAACGTCCGTCTGGCGACCGGGGGACACTTCCGCGTCCTGGCCGACCCGCGGGTCATCGCCGAGGTCGTCCGCGTCGCGGAATGACGTCACCGGCCGCCGACGCTGCCCCCGCCCATCCCGCCTCCGGAGAAGCCGCCACCGAACGATCCTCCCGAGAAACTGCCGGAGCCGCTGCTCGTCGTCGTCGGGGCGCTCGCCGTCTGCAAGGACTGGAAGGTCGACGAGAAAGCCGCCGTCGAGAAGCCGTTCGTCCCGGCGTACCAGCGCAGATCATCGCCGGTCTCGCGCACGCGGGTGTCGAGCGCCTCGACCCACTCCTTCTCCACACCCCAGACGACTGCCCACGGCAGGAGACGCTCGTAGAGGTGGAGTACCTGCGTCGGATCATCGGCGTCGACCGGTCGCCGCTCCGCACCTTCCGGGCTCTGCAGGATGCGGAGGCGGTCGGCTTCGGCGAGCGCCAGATAGTCGCGCAGGCCCTTGAGGTGATCGCGGGCCGCGGATCCGGCATCCGTCACCCGATCCCGATAGCGCAGGAACACGAAGCTCAGGATGCCGGCCACCACAGTCGCCGGAACGGCGGCGACCTGCCACCAGGTCGGGTACGTCCCCGCGGCGGCGACGATCAGCGTCGCGATCGCGACGATGAAGGCACCGATCGCGAGGCCGATCGCGAGAGCGGAGCGACCGTGTCGGGGCCGCTCCGTCCACCCTCGCCGCCGGAGTTCGGCCGCGGCCGCCTTGGGCAGGGCCTGCAGGGCCGTCGCGACGTCCTGGTTGTGGGGACCGAGCGAGACCCGGGCTCCCGGCTGCGCGTCGGCCCCGAAGACGGCGGTCAGCACTCCGCGGTGCAGCGGAGTGGCGTCCTCGGTGCGCACCAGCTCGAGGGTCAGCCTCTTCGCATCCAGGGGGTCGTCGATGATGCGGAGGTGACCGGCGATCGCCGTGTCCAGAACCGCCGCGGGTACCCCTGCTCGCCCCCTCTGCACCAGCTCGGCCCCCTCGAGGACATCCACGCCATCGGGGGGACCGTACTCGGGGATGATCACTCCCCGGCCCTCGGCATCCTTCCCTCTCCGGCGGGCGACCAGAGCAGCGCCCACCCCGGCGAGCCCTACGCCGACGGCACCGAGGGAGACGCCGCCGAGCGCCGCAGCGTGGTCGACCGAGAACTGCTCCAGCGGGGTGCGGTACACCTCGCCGGGGACGAACGTCCCTCGCACGAACCCGACCGCGATGGTCATGTTCTCGTCGGGCCCGAGGTTCGTGGCGCTCGCGGACCAGGTCAGCGGTTCCCCCGCTCCTCCCGAACGGGAGATGTCGCAGGGGTCGGTCGACCCGAACGGCCCCTGATAGCACGAGGCCGCACCGTCACGTGCGGCCGCCGCCAGATCGGCGTCGACCCGGAGTCGGGCACTGACCTCGCCGACGGGCTGTCGGCCGTCCGTCCCGTTGATGTCGCGGTAGAACTCGTCGGCGTCGGTGTTGGCGAAGGACCGGATCGTGTCGCGTTGCGTGTACGAGATGACATAGGTCTGCACGCCGCGCACGTACGAGTCGTCCCCGGTCAGCACCCGCACCTCGCGTCGGCTGTCCTCCACCTCGTAGGGCACGGGCGAACCGTTCCCGTCCGTGACCGACACGATCTCGGTGTGCAGCGCGATGTCGTTGTAGTCGTCGGGGATGACACGGACGATCCCCTTGTTCTGGTCCTCGTCCGGGAACCGCGCCACGATCGTCTCGGTGACGTTCAGAGCCGCATGCCCGTCCGGCGTTCGGCTCAAGACCATGTCGGCGTCGAAGGAGTCGAAGGTGAAGTCGTTCACGTCCGCGCGTGCGAGCGGTGCTCCGGCGAGGCTGAGCACCAGGAGGGCGAGGACGAACACGGCGGAGAGCGCGGCCCGGCGGGGTCCGCGGAGCGAGGCTGCGGCATCCATTCTTCGACGGTATCGAGATCTCGGCCCGAGCGACTCCGCCCCGAGGGGGAGTCAGGGAAGAAGCACGCTCGCGGCGGGATCGTCGCCCGCGAGGTCGCCGCCCGCGACGGCCATCACCTCGATGTCCTCCAGCACGGCCGTGCCGGAGAGGGTGGTGAGGAAGGCGGTGTCGGCGGCGTCCCGGCCGGTCGCGATCCGCACGTACTCCGCCCGCGGCGCGAGCCGCGTGGCGTCCACGACCTCCCAGCGCCCGTCCACGAACGCCTCGACGACGGCGTGGAAGTCCATGGGGCGCAGCCCCGGGGCGTAGACGGAGGCGAGACGCGCGGGCACCCCGACGGCGCGCAGGAGCCCGGCCGTGAGGTGCGCGTAGTCGCGGCAGACCCCTTGGCGCAGGAGCAGTGTGTGGATGGCGGTGTCGGTCGGCCCGCTCGACCCGGGTGTGTAGGAGAGGTGGGTGAACACCCACTCGGAAATCTTCCGCACGTTCTCCGCGGGGGTGGCGCCGCCGAACCACGCCAGAGCCGTCGCGGCGAGCTCATCCGAGGGGATGAACCGACTGGGGCGCAGGTACCTCAACGAGTCGACGACACCGGATGCCGCGGGCGTCCGCGGGCGGTCGACCTCAGCGCGGTAGGTCACCACGACGTCCCCCACCGGCAGGATCGCGCGGTGCAAGCGGGTGCCGTGGTCGTCGAGGACTTCCTCCACGGGGACGGAACGGCCGGCCACCGTCAACGACAGATCCTCCGTGCGCGCCCAGCCCCGGGCGACGGCGATCGACAGGATCGCGTCGGCGTCGCTCTCGACGCGGAGATCGAGGCGCGCTGAGACGTGAGTGCTCACGCCGCCACGTCCGGGCTCCCCGCCGTGGAGGGAGTCGACAGGCCACCCGTCCCGACACCGTCGACCGCGGCGCGCATGCGCTCGAGGAACTGCGTCACCGCGGTCGCCTCCGCCTCGGTCATCCCGTGCGTCGCGAGCATCATCTGCGCGTGCATGGAGCCGAGGACCTCTCGCATGTCCTCTTCGGTGTGCGGGGTGATCGCGATGAGCACCTTTCGTCGATCACTCGGGTGCGGCAGGCGTTCGAGGTGGCCGGATTTCTCGAGGCGGTCGAGCAGGGCGGTCATCGAGGCGGTGGAGATGCCGAGGTAGCGCGCCAGGTCGATCGGGGTGACGTCGAGGCTTCGTCGACCGTGGCGCGTCAGGAATCGCAGCACCAGCATCTCGTTCTCGCCCATCGCCATGGATGCCTGGGCCCGTCGGCGCATGGACATCTCCGCGGCGCGATACGCCCGGAGCGCTTCCATCACTCGCGCGCCGCGCTCGTCGTCGGAGCTGTCGCTGTACCAGTAGGACGGAGGACCCCCGCTGATGTCGGTCATGAGAGTCCCTCCGGAAAATCTTCCTTATATCTCGCTTGCCTATTCGCTAGTCTACCTAGTAAGTTCCAAGCTAAGCAACGAGGAGAGGAAAACATCATGGCGAAGCTGTTCTACGGAACGTCCCCCGAGCCCATTGAGATCGACGACCGGATGCTTGCTCACGTGAAGGTGGTCGCTGCCACCAAGCTCCGCCGCGGCGAGAGCTTCACCCTCTCCTGGACGCACCGCGCCGATGAGCCGGGCGGGCGCTCCACCATCTGGCTTCAGCCCGCGATCCCGCTGCGGTTCGTCTTCGACTCGGAGCAGCCCGAGGCCCTCGATCAGGAACTGCTCAAGCGCCTCGCGAACGACGCGAACTCGTCCCGCGGGCTCAGCCTCGACGTCTCGGTCGAGAAGCAGGCCGTCGCGCCGGTGAAGGCGCCCGCGCGCTCCTCGCAGCAGCGCTCGCTGGTCCGCGCCGCGTGAATCCGGCTGGCCCCGTCGCCTGACGGGGCCGGGCGCCGTCACTCGGGCGCGAGCTCGGGATTCGCGGTCCCCGCGTCCGATTGCTTCCTCGTGCGGCCCTCTGAGCGCACCCGGATCACGCCGATCGCGAAGAGGATCGAGCCGACCACGATGAAGACCAGCTTGACCGACGCGTGGGCGTCCGGGGGCAGGAACAGTGTCGGCGTCGCGAAGACCAGTGCCGCGGCGGCGCTGAGCACAGCTCCGAGCGGAAAGGTCGTGCTCGTCTTCACCGCGTCTCCTTTCGCGTCGGTGCTCAGCCTAAAGCCGATCGCCCGCCACCCTCAGATCCGCACGCGCTTCCCGGTGGTCGGATGACGCGGGCGGTTCAGCCGCGGTCGGTCTCCGCCGCGTCGACAGCACGGGCATCCGTCTGTTCGCCGGTGTTCGCGCTCGTCGGGTCTTCCGCGGTGGTGCCCTCGTCCGCGAAGTCGGCGCCGGCGGATCCACCCCGGGGCGTCGCACGGAGCAGCTCGTTCATCTCGGCCATGAAGCTCCCGATCTGCTGCTGCTGCCACCGGAGGTCGCGGGTGCGGTCCTCGGCGTCCCGGAGAACGGATGCCGCGTGCTCGGTGATCTTGTCGGCGATGCGCTGAGCACGGTCGCGGGAACCGTCGAGGATCTCGCGAGCACGAACCTGCGCGTCGGCTTCGGCCTGTTGCGCTTGCGCGCGAGCGAGGCGTTCGTAGTCGTCCGCGCGCGCGGAGATGCGACGCGCGTGCTCGAGAGCAGCGGCCACCTGCTCGCTGGCGTCGCCGGTGATGCGCTCGGCGTGCGCGACGGCCTGATTGTGCAGCACGAGGAACTCCTGTTGCGCCTCGTCCTGCCGGCGGGTCAACGACTCTTCGAACTCGAGCACGCGGGCCGTCATCTCACGCACGTCGCGCTCGGCCTTCGCCCGCAGCTCGCCCGTCTCTCGCGACACCATCGAGCGCAGCGCAGCCGCCCCTTTCTCGGCCTCGGTGCGAATGGCGACGGCCTCTCGCTCGGCCTGAGCGACCTTCTCGGCCGCGTGAGCGCGTTCCCTCTCGAGCCGGGCGGCGTGCGCGGTCGCTTCGGTCTCGATGCGAAGGTGCACCTGGTCGGCATCGTGCTGGGCTTCTGCGCGGAGCCGGTTCTGATCGGCGACCGCTGCGTCGCGGATGGCCGCGGCCTCGTCGTGTGCGCCGGCCAGGAGCCGCTCCGCCTGCCCGACGGCGTTCTGGACGAGGACACCGGCCTGTTCCTCGGCGACGCGGAGGATGGCGTCGAAGTGTTCACGACCCCGCTGGGGGTCGTCGTCGTCGCGTGTGGCGAACTCGTCCGACAGGGCGTGGACCTGCGACTCCGCATCGGCTGCGCGCGCCGCCGCCGCACGGAGCTGCTCTTGCAGACCCGTGATCTCCTCGGAGTATCGGCGAGCGGACTCCTCGAGCTCGGCGTCGTGCTCCGCGCGCTGCTGCGCGAACATCGCCTCGGCGCGCCGTTTCGCGTCGTGCGTGTCCTCCGTGGCTCTGCGGACGCGGTCTGCCAGCTGTCGGATGGCCTCGTCGACGGCATCGCGGTCGTATCCGCGGAACCCCACCGGGAAGACCGTCGTGCCGTCGGACTCTCCGGCCGTCGACAGCAGCTCGTCGAGGAACGCGTCGTTCTCGGCGCTGTCCACCGGTTCGTCACGGCCGTCGTTCGGGCGGTGGTTCGCGATCTCGCGGTCATCGGTCACGGGCAGTCCTCCTCGCGGTGTCGCGTCCGGATCGCGGGCGCTCGTTCGATTCAACCGCACGGCAGTGACGGTGTGGGAGCCCGAAGGACGTTCCAAAGGGGATGCGCGGTCTCAACAACCGGGTGCCGTGGAGTGAGACCGCGCATCCTGGGGAAAGCGACCTTGGAGAAGAGGGTGCTTGGGGGAGAACCACTCGAGATCGCTCTCGATGAGATTTGCACGGGCAGGGGCGCGAGCTGCGCCGGAAAGCGCCATCCTCACCCGAAGAATCGCCCTCGGCGGGTTTCTCTTCACGCGTGCGGGGCGGGAGAGGGCGCCACCGGACGGACAGGCGGGCAGGGAGACGGGCAGAGCCGCATCCGCAGCGAAACGGCCCCCCGGCACGATCGCGCTCTGCAGGCTCTGCCCGCCGCAACAGCATCCGATCGCGTCCGTCGACGTCGTCGCCGACGCGGAGGGAAATCACCCGGGAGCCGTGGGCAAGTCATCCGCGGGCCGGATCGGGCCCGGTCCGGCCCGCACGGTAGGCTCTCCACGCCCCTGACGACGCGCGGAGAGCCGAATGACCCAGACGACAGAGCGGTCCGCGGGGACCGCCCCCCGTGCTCGACGAGAACGGGCTGTCGCCCTGGCGGTGGTGGGCTCGGCCGCGGCTTTCGCGAGCGCTGCGCTCATCTGGCTGACGCGGTCCTGGGAGCCCAGCGTGCACTACGTGAGCCAGCTGGGCGCGACGGGGATGTCGACCGCTCCGGTCTTCAACCTCGCGTTGCTCCTGCTGGCTGTCGCGACCGTCCTGGTCGATCGGGCGGTGGTCGGCAGCGCGCGACCGTATCGGGTGGGCTGGCCGATCGCGGCCACCCTCGTCGCGTGCGGCCTCTGTTTCGCGCTCGCCTCCGTCGTGACGTGCTCGCCGGGGTGCCCCGTTCCCTTCACGCCCGGTGCCCTTCCGCAGGACCTCGTCCACATCACGTCCGCGGTGACCGGGTTCGTCCTGGCCATCGTCGCGATGGCACAGGTGGCGACCCTGCGTCGCCGCCCGTGGATGCGAGCGGCGAGCGCCGCAACCCTCGTCGCCGTGGGGGTGACGTCCTTCACCGGCGCCATGCTGTCGCTGTTCCGCGGTGACACCGTCCTCGGAGGGAATCTCGAGTTCACGGCGGCGACGCTCGCCATCGCCTGGTTCGGCGTCTTCGGTCTCCAGGTGGCGGCCGACGAGCGCGCCGCCACCCCCTGACCTCAGGCCTGTGCCGCGAGGGACCTCACCGGGCTCAGCCGGGTCGCCAAGCGGGCGGGCACGACGGACGCCGTCACCGTGAGAGCGGCCGTCGCTGCCACGACGGTGAGGACGATGGATACCGGGATCGCGGGCGCGACGAACACCGGCCCCTCCGCGAGTCCAGCCGCGTGCGGCATCCATCCGAAGAGGGATTGCGCGGCCGCCCATCCATAGGCCGTTCCCCCCAGCAGACCGATCGCGACCGACGTCACGACGACGTGGGCGGCCTCCCAGACGACCATCGTGCGTACTTGCCGCACAGACAGCCCGAGAGCCCGGAGCAGACCGAGCTCGCGCTGCCGCTGAAGGATGCCGAGGATCAACAGGTTGACGACGCCGACGGCGGCGATCACGGCAGAGACGCCGACGAGCCCCGTCATCACGCCGGTGAAGATGTCGACCGAGAGCGAGAGCTCCGCGGGGATCTCCTCGCCCAGGACGACGTGGAAGAAGCGGGTCGATGTCGCCGACGCGACGGCGAACATCGTCACCAGGGTGACGCCCATCACCACGCCGATGGCCATGCGCGACGAGCGTTCCGAATGCCGCAACGCGTTGGCCGCGGCCATCCGCGCCACGACGCTGCGACCGAACAGCCCGCCGACCGCGCGAAGAGCCGGGGGGATGAAGAATGTGGCGCCGAGCGCGATCCCGGAGAAGGAGAGGGCGCCGCCCGCGAACGCGAAGAGGATCCCGGACGAGGACACCCCGCCTGTCACGATGCCCACGCCGAGCAGGGCGACACCGAGGACGACCAGCACGGCCGCCGTGAGGTGCCGCCCGCGACGGGCGACGACGCGCTCGCGCGGGGCCTCCGCCGCGTTGGACAACGCCTGGAGGGGGGTGACGACGCCGACCCGACGGGAGCCGATCCACGCGGCCGCCCACGTGACCAGGATGACGGCGATGGACGGCGCGGCCAGATCGGGACGGAGGATCGCCCAGTCCACGCGGATGCCCCACGCATCGGACGCGAGTCGGAGCCCCACGACCGAGGCGCCGAGACCCGCGATGAGCCCGGTCGTGGCGCCGAGGGTCCCGAGGACCAGGCCCTGACGGGCCAGGGCCATCCGTTCGCGCCGCGCTGACGATCCCAGCAGCCGCAGGAGGGCGATACGACGGGTCCGCCCGGCCACGACCGTGGCGAAGGTGTTCGCCGTGACGATCGCTCCGACGTAGATCGAGAGCCCGACGAGAACGGCCGTGACGATCGTGAGGGCGGCCCGCGCCGCATCGACGCCCTGGAGCCCGGGCTGGGCCCGGATGAGGGCGGCCAGATACTCCGTCACAGACAGGAGGACCACGCCGAAGGCGGTCGAGATGGCACCGACCAGGATGGTGGCACCCATGCCGGGCTCGCGCAGCCATGCGGTCCGGGACGGACGGGTACGGGTGGCCGTGCTCACGCGGCGGCTCCTTCCGTGCGCAGCATGAACGACGAGATCTCCTCGGCGGTCTGGGCGGGCTTGTCGGCGATGATGCGACCGTCTGCCACGAACACCACGCGATCCGCGCGGCTCGCGGCGACCGGGTCATGCGTGACCATGGCGATCGACTGGCCGAATTCCTGGGCCGCCCCGCGCAGGAGAAGCAGGACTTCGCGACCGGAGCGGGAGTCGAGGTTGCCGGTCGGCTCGTCGGCGAAAACGAGGTCGGGGGCTGTGGCGAGGGCACGGGCGATGGCTACGCGCTGCTGCTGTCCACCGCTCAACTGGTCCGGGCGGTGATGCAACCGCGCCTTCAGGCCGAGGGTGTCGACGAGGGTCCCGATCCTCGCCTCCTCCTGCGCCGTGGGGCGACGGCCGTCGAGATCGAAAGGCAATCGGATGTTCTCGGCGGCCGTGAGGGTGGGGACGAGGTTGAAGGCTTGGAAGACGAATCCGACACGCCGCCGACGCAGGACGGTCAGTTCGGCATCCGACAGGCCGGTGATCTCTTGGCCGCCGAGCCAGGCGCGGCCGCTCGTGGGGGCGTCGAGGCCCGCCATGACGTGCATGAGCGTGGACTTGCCGGAGCCGGACGGGCCCATGATCGCGACGAACTCGCCGCGGCGGACGGTGAGCGAGACGCCGTCGAGCGCGTGAACGGCGTTGGCGCCGTCGCCGAAGGTCTTCGTGAGGGTGTCGACGCGGGCAGCGAGGCCGTCGTCGGTGGGCGAAATGGTCATGACTTCACGCTACGAACGCGGACTTTCCGGCGCGTCCGCATCGGGGAGGACATCCGAGAAGGCGCGTCATCCTCAAGGGTGAGGAGAACTCGTCACCTCGTCGTCGGACGAGACCGCGAGGGGAGAACCGTTAGCGTGGACGCGTGAACCGTCGACTGCTCTGGCGCATCCTCGTGTGGGCCGCTCCGGTCGCCGCGCTGCTCGTCGTGCTCGCCGTCCTTCGCGGGGCGGGGGTTCCGCTGACGTTCCCGGGGGTGCTCCTCACCCTGGTGCTTCTCGTGACCGCCCGATTCGTGATGGTGGGCGCGCGCCGCCGTTCCGACCGTCGCCGCGCGGACCGTCGTCGCTGACGGCCCTGCGCGACGACGGCACGGTCACTTCTCGGTCTCGCTCTCGATCAGGCCCCACGCATGTGCCGCGCGGATGGCGCTCGCCCGATCCGAGACCTCGAGTTTGCGGTAGAGGCTCTGAAGCTGCGTCTTCACCGTGTTCGGCGACACGACGAGGACCCGGGCGATGTCGGCGATCGTCGACGAGGGCGTGAGCTGGCTCAGGACGACCTGCTCCCGTTTGGTGAGATGCGGAACACTGACGGATGACGCGAAGAACGAATCGCGAGTCGTGACCCGCTCCCGCGCGGCGCTCGAGAGCGCACTGAGCACCATCGCCCTGTCCTCGGGCGCCACCGCGCTCCACGGGCTCCAGAGGTCGAAGCGGGTGCTGATCGCCTCGGCGCGCTGCACCGTGCTGCGTTGCGCGGCGGAGCCGTTGAGGCGGATGTCCGCCACGATGCTCACCACCATGCTCTCCAGGGATGCTCGGGGGGAGGACTCCTGGTGCAGGCCCCACTTCACGCTCATGACGAAGGCCTCGTGCGCGCGACCCGCGTACAGCTGAGAGAGCGCGATCGCCGGCGCGGTGGCGGAGGAGAGGCCGAACGGTCCCTCGAACAGAGCCAGCGCTTTCCGTGCCTGCCGGAGGGCGATGAGGACCTTGGCACGCGCCGTGAGCATCTGCGTGGACTGGAAATGGGAGGGCGGCGTGCTCCGCGCTCGCGTGCCCCAGGAGCGCAGCATGCCGAGGGCATCGGGAGCCGCGCCCGAGAGCAGGAACGCCAGGGCTTGAGTGGAGGCGGCGTACGGCCACAGCTCCCGCGCGGAAGCGGTCGCGGGGACTGTCTCCAGGAACCTTCGCGCTTCGTGCGCGTCGCCCCGCTCCAGCGACAGCCACGCGACAGCCAAGCGGATGGCCTCGCCCCACGGGGTGTCGAACCAGCTGTCGGCTCGCGTGCGCTCGACGAGGGACTCCGCGCCGAGGACGTCGCCCTCGAGCAGCGCGATCACGGCCAGAATTCCGTTCGCACGCATGCGCTGCGGGGGAGGCGCCATCCGTTCGACCTGGCCCATCGCCAGCGAGGCGTCGCGCAGCCTTCCCATCGCGAAGTGCGTCATGCCGACCTGGTACCAGGCCTCGACGGCGACGTCGGCGCCGAGATCCTGACGACGTCGAAGGGTGTCCATCAGCAGCGCGGCGGATTCCGTCGCGAGGGCGAAGCGCCCGGCGGCCCGCAGCAGACTCACCCGCAGAGTGAGGCCCAGGATGTTGCCGTGCGCGGCGGCTTTCGCCTCCGGCAGCTTGCTGAGCGCGTTGACCACCGCGACCGGCGTCTCCGTCGACGTGGCCGTCTCGGAGTCGAGAGCCAGGAGGGTGTCCACCGCGATCGGTTCGGAACCCGCGTGAGAGCGCAGCGCGGTGATGAGGGTCTGGAAGACGGCGGCGTCGCGAGCCCAGATCTCTGCTCCGGACGATCGGAGCACCGAGGCGAGGATGACCCATTGGCCGGCGTCCGCGGCCAGCTGCGCCGCGCGCAGAGGCTCACCGGTGGCGACGAGGTGGTCCAGGAGGCGCAGCCGGGCGCGTTCGACCAGCGCGGGCTGTCGCGCTTCGATCTCCCGCAGCCACTGCGTTCGCACGGGCTCGGCGAGCACGAGCCGCGTCGAACTCGGCCAGACGAAACCGGCATCCTGCAATTCGCCGAGCAATCGCTGCGTGGTTCCGACGGTCGGATCGATCCCGATGGCATCGGCGAGCTCGACGTTGATGAACGGGGCGACGGCGAGGAGCCTCAGCTCGTCGGTGACGGGCGTCGTCAGTCGCCGTTCCATATCGCCGGTCAACGAGCGGATCGCGTACTCGGCGACCGCCTCCGCCTCGTCACGACTGCGCAGCGGGAGGTCTTCGAGGCGGAGTCGAGAGCTCACCAGCTGCGCGAGCGCCGGCCACCCGTGGGTGCGCGTCATCAGGACGTCGAGCGCTGCCTCGGCGGCATCCACCCCGTTCAGCTCGAAGACGAGGGCCAACTCGGAGCGCGACATCAGCAGATCGGCGGGTGGGAGCACGTGCACGTCGAACTCGAGCGCGACCAGGGGGCTCTCCAGCCGCGTGACGTGACGCGTGGCCACCACGACACGGAGGGCGGGGTCCGCGCGAAGCGATTCGAGGATCTGCTCCGACGTCAGCCCCGACCTGTCGCTCAGATTGTCGATGAGCAGGATGTGCTGCGCGGGACCGTCGTGGAACGCCGCGGCCACCTTCTCGAACAGCTCGGACGAGGTCTGTTCGGCGTCGATCAGCTGAATCCCCGCGTCAGGAGTGTCGGCGAGCGCGGTGGCGAACTGTCGGAGCAACGACGTCTTCCCCACTCCCGCGGGTCCGCGCAGGAGCACGACGTCGCTGGTCACGGCGTCCTTCAGCGTCGAGATCGTGTCGCAGCGAGGGGTCCAGAACCGGCTCGGGCGGCGTGACGCGCGCGCGAGAGAGGGCGAGGTGTCCAGATCGATCAGCATCGGGTGTCTCCAACTCAGTGACCGTCGCCCCTTGGCCTCCGACCGAGGGAGGGGCGAGTCGGTGATTCACGCGACGGACGCGCACTGACGATCATTGAGGTCACCCGCGGGTGACGCCGATCTCGGAGGGGGTCTTTCATCCCTGCCGTCATCCCCTCATCACCCTCTCGGCATCACACCCTCCTCGCGTGTCTCACGCGCGCGAGGGGTCAGCTCCTCCTTCGCCCGTTCGCGCGACGGGCGGGGTCCCTCCGTGCGTCGGAGGGGGTGTGCCTATGCTGCGTCCGGCTCGGCGGCTCGTCGCCGGCCGCGCGAAAGGCGGACACGAGTGGACATGCAACGGGTGGTTCGCGTACTGCGGGCCTATTGGAAGGCGATCATCGCCCTGACCGTGGTCGGGGGATTGGCCGGCCTGGGGTGGAGCGCGCTGCAGCCGCGGGTGTACACCGCCGACGCGAGCGGGTATGTCGCGGCGACGTCGTCGGACAGCTCGACGGGGGCGGCTCTCGCCGGCGACCAGCTGGCGTTGTCGAAGGTCAAGTCCTTCATCGACATGGGGTACTGGCGCAGCGTCGCGGAGGCGGCCAAACAGGAGCTGGGGCTGCCGGACAGCCCGGAATCGCTCGTGCAGCGTATCCAGGTGTCCAACCCGGTGGACACGGTGAACGTCCGAGTGGATGCCTCCGGGCCGACGCCGGAGTCCGCCCGGGACCTCGCCGAAGCGTGGATCCGCGGAATGACGAAGCAGGTGGACGGCCTGAACTCCGCGGATCCCGGTCAAGGGGCGGTCCGGCTGGTGGCGGGGGACTCCGCGCGACTGCCGACGTCTCCGTCCTCTCCGAACGTGCGCCTGAACGTGGCGATCGGCACCATCGCCGGCGCGATCCTGGGCGTGGTCTTCGCTCTCGTGCGGCGCGCGTTCGACCGCCGTCTGCGTTCGGTGCACGACATCACCGAAGCGGTGGACACTTCGGTCGTCGGCGTCCTGCCGGTCGACAAGGAGCTCGCCTCCGGGCGCGCGGTCTTCTCGTTCGACGACATCAAGGACGGCCGCGGATCGTTCGCGCACAAGGAGGCGATGCGCGAGCTGCGCACGAATCTCCAGTACGTCGACGTCGACCACCCGGCGAAGGTCATCGTGATCACCAGTCCGCTGCCGGGCGACGGCAAGTCGACGACGGCGGCCAACCTCGCGGTGAGCATCGCGGCCACCGGGCAGTCGGTGATCCTCGTCGACGCGGACATGCGCCGACCTGTGCTCGGTGGGATGTTCGGCTTCTCGGATGACGTGGGGCTGTCGGACGTACTCGCCGGACGCGCGCAGATCGAACAGGTCGCCCATCAGGTCGACGAACACGGGCGACTCTTCGTCGTCGCGGCCGGACGCACCCCGCCCAATCCGACGGAGATGGTGGGCTCGCAGCGCATGCAGCAGCTCACGCGGCGGCTCGCCGACGACATGGTCGTCGTCGTCGACTCCCCGCCCACGCTCGCGGTCGCCGATGCCGCGGTGATCGCGAGCTGGGCCGACGGTGCGGTTCTCGTGGTCACGGCGGGGCGCACGACGGACGACATGCTCGTACGCGCCTCGGACAACCTCGAGAAGACACGTGGTCGCCTGCTCGGTGTCGTCCTCAATCGCGTTCCGCTGCGCGGCGTCGACTCGAGCTACTACGGATCGCAGTACGCCGGCTATTACGGCTACGGGGCGCCGAAGCAGACGCGGCGGGCCTGGTGGCGGCTGGGGTGGTTCGGGCGTACGAAGGATCAGCTCGGCGACGATGCCGACACCGCGGCGCACCCGGGGCCCCGCCGCCATGCGGTGCTGCCTCCCGAGAACGTGAGCGGTCTGCGCACCCTTTCGCAGCGGATGACGGTGGCGGCCCGACCGGGTGATGCGGCAGGCGAAGCGCGCGAGGCTGCCCCGGTGGCGACGAAGCCCGTGACCCCCGTGCAGGGCGTGTCCGTCGAGTCCCGTCGTCGACGTCGCTCCTGACCGCGCACGGAGAAAGGGGAAGGGCGCCGATCCGCGGATCGGCGCCCTTCCCCTTTCTCCCGGTCAGTGGGCGGTTTCTCCGGGGGCGATCACCGCTTTGAAGGTGCGCGCGAGGATGACGATGTCACCGACCAGCGACCAGTTCTCGACGTAGAACAAGTCGAGCCGGATGGCGTCGTCCCAGGCGAGCGCGGATCGCCCGCTGACCTGCCACAGGCCGCTCATGCCGGGGCGGACGATGAGCCGTCGGCGCGCGTCGTCGTCGTAGAAGGCGACCTCTGCGTCGCGCTGCGGCCGGGGTCCGACCAGACTCATGTCTCCCCTCAGCACGTTGAACAGCTGCGGCAATTCGTCGAGCGAGTACTTGCGCAGCCATCGCCCGACGCCGGTGACGCGCGGATCGTTCTCGATCTTGAACAGGGGCGTCCCTTCCCGCCCCTGCTCGGCGAGCAGCTCGTGCAGGCGGGCATCCGCGCCGTCGATCATCGAGCGGAACTTGAGCATCCCGAAGTGCGCTCCTCCCTGGCCGACGCGTTGCTGGCGGTAGAGAACACGGCCCGGACCCGACATCCGCACCAGCGCGGCAAGCATCAGCAGGACGGGGGAGAGGAGCAGGATGAGCGTCGCCGAGCCGATGATGTCGAACGCGCGCTTGAGCACCTTCTGCGTCGTGGAGTACTGCGGGGTCTCGATGTGGACGAGGGGGAGTCCCGCGACCGGGCGGGTGTGGATGCGCGGTCCCGCGACATCGGCGAGATTGACCGCGACGATGAGGTGCTGGCGCCCGGGCTCGAGGATCCAGCCGATGCGTCTGATGTCCTGGGGTTGGAGGTGCGATCCTCCCGTCACGAGGACGCTGTCCGCCTGCAGATCGTCGAGACGTTCCCGGAGCCGGCGGGAGTGGCTGTCCGTCCACCCCCCGGCGATGGCCTCCTCGGTGAGCGTGTGCACGCCGACGACCGTGAAGCCCACGCCGGGGTGGCGTGCCAGTTCCGTGGCGACCCGGGCGTTCTCCTGCTCTCCTCCCAACAACATCACGCGCGTCGCCAGGGATCCCTTGCGCCTCTGGGCGATCAGCCAGGAACGGCACGCCATCCGCGATCCGAGGAGGACGGCGGTGCCGGCGGGCAGGCTCAGCAGGAAGTAGCCCCGGGACAGGTCGATGCCGCCGAGGTACGCCCCGATCGCGACGAGACCGAACAACTGCAGGGACGCCCCGAGGATCAGGCGGTGCTCGGCGATGCCCTGCCCGAGGACACGCGGATGCCGACTCCCGCTGAGGCTGAGCGCGAGAAGCCACGCGGCGGAGAGCAGAACAGAGACGGTCGAGTAGCTCACGGGCGCCGAGCTGACCTCCACCGGATGCGGTCCCAGCCACAGCAGCTGCGCCCCGAACACCGACACCAGCACGACGACGGTGTCGACGACGGCGAGGATCCGCGCGTAACGCCGCTCCCACGGCGCACCCGATGTGCGTGCGACGGAGGAGGGCGCAAAGGGTGATGGTGAACTCGAGGTTGAGACGGCGAGGTTCATGAATGCTCCGCTGACGGGTGCCCGAGAGCCGTGAAGGGGGCCGCCGCCGGGGCACGAGACGTGCGGCGGGCCTCGGAACTGTGCCATCGGCTTCACGGACCCGCAGGCGCGGTCGGGCGGCCGTCCGCGCGGGTGAAGCGGTCGGTCGAGGTTCGCGACTCCGCCGATGTGTCGGCGCGGCTAGGGCGGCGCCGGTGCCCCGGTTTGCGCTCTTGCGTCGTGATCCCCTGTCGTCTCACCCGTCGCTCGAGATTGCTCACCTCTTCCCGCCTGCGGGGTGCGTCAGTTCTCAGATCAGACAAAGCATGTAAACATGTTCATGTGAGCGTTGCTCTCCGATCAAGCTGGAAAAATGACGGACGCGCCCGACCCCTGGAACGACTTCGCGCGAGAACTGGGCCGAAGGCTTCTTCGCGCGCGAGCCCAGCGGGAGCTCTCGCAGGAACACGTCGCCCACGCCGCCGGTCTCGCGACGTTCACCTATCGCAAGCTCGAGAAGGGCGAGTCGAATCCGGGAACCCCGGCCAACCCCCGCCTTCGGACCCTCGTGGCGCTCGCCGAGGTCCTGGACATGTCCCTCGACGAGTTGATCCCGGCGCGTCCCGGAGGTGTGGCACCCGGGCGCTGAGCTCGATGTCGGAGGGTCGTGGTTCACTCGGGGCGTGCCCACCGATGAGGGGGTCGTCCGGGAGGGGCGGCCCTGCGAGAGAGGTGTCAGGCATGAATCGAACCCCGGCGACGCATCGCCCTGAGGCCGCGCGGTGCGTATTCGCGTGGTGCACGACCGAGCACGGCCACACGGTGCATCCCGACGATGAGACCCATCGGAGCGCGGGAACCGGTTTCGCGGCGCGCATCCGCGATGGTCATGTCGGTGGTGTCGGCGTTCCCGCGGACGTCGAAGTGGGGGTCATCCGTCGCGCCGACGACGATGAGTCGTGGGTCGTCCTGGAGTTCGGCGGCGGATACGCGGTCGAACTCGACGTCGCGGCTGCGCGCACGCTCGGTCGACTGCTCCTCGACGTTCCGGGCACCGCCACGGCGCTCGATCGCGTCGAAGCGCGCGACAGCTGAGGGAACACGCTTCTTCTGCTGCGGGGCGGGAGCACGCCCCGGCGCCCTTGTGCGGTGCGTTCACCCGCGCGGGTTCTCCCGTGCGGCACGCACCCCGAGAAGAGTGACCACCGCGACCTGCGTTTTACTTGCCGGGTGCGGTGCGACCGCGCGGGAGGAGTCACGTCGATGTCGTCAGATCGGTCGCCGGGCACCCCTCACCTCATCGTGGTGTGCACGGCGAACGCCATTCGATCGCCGTTCGTCGAGAATCTCCTCCGCGAGCGCCTGACGGAGCGGGGAGTCCACGAGATCGCGCTCGAGAGCGCCGGTACGGCCGCACGTTCCGGACACCCGGCGGAAGAGGGAGCGCGAGCTCTCGCACGAGCTCACGGCTTCTCGCTCGACGCGCACCGCACGCGTCTCTTGGGCGAACGGATGCTGAGCGCGGGCACGACGGTCCTGTGCGCTGAGCGCATGCACCGACGCGTCGTGCTGGGGATGCGCCCCGACCTGGTGGGAGGAGTCTTCACCATCCGCGAGTTCGCGAGGCTCCTCGACGCCTCTCGCTCGCCCAGCGCCCCGAGGACCTGGCCGGCGGTTCTCTCGGCCGTGGCGAGTGCCCGCTTCAGAGATCGTCATGTCTCACCGGACGAGGATGACATCGTCGATCCGATCGGCCAGGATGCCCCCGTCTGGGCCGAGTTCGAGCGGCGCGCGACGAGCGCCGTCGGGGTGATCGCCGACGCGCTATCGGTCCTCGCGCAGCCGGCGCCCGGTGGGGCCGGCCGCACCGGGCCGACGACGCGCAGAGAGTATCGGGCGGCGGCTGCCCGAGCGGGCGCTCACCGGTCGCATCCTTGACCCGGTCCGGTCCCGGAGAGGCTGCTCCCTCGCCGTGACTCCGCCGAGATGATTCCTCGCGACCCTCGCGGCGGCGGATGACGTCGAACAGCGCGACGTGGAGTTCGTCGCACAGGACGTCGGGGCCGAACGCGAAAAGGACCGACGCGCGAGCGCGGTGAGACGGCGTGCCTGGACAGATGCGCGGGAATCGTCCCCGACGCGGGTCGGACGGGGTGAGGTCACAGACTCCGTGTGACGAGCGACGGCACGCGACCGTCCTCGGTCTCGGAACGCGCGATCATGCGGCCGAGACCGATTCCGGCTGCGAGCGAGATGACGATCCAGACGAGCAAGGCAACGAGGAACGCGACGACCATGGGACTTCTCCTTTGGAGTCCGGGTGGTGCAACGACAGGGTGACTGCTGCTCACAGTAGCGGCGTCCACCCGTGTCTTGGTGCATCGCCGCGAGGAAAGATCGGCGATTCTTCAGCCTCGACGGCTGAACGTCCGTCGCACGATGCGCAACAGACCGAGGAAGCCGAAAAGCCCGATCACCGCGCCGAGCACCGCGAAGAGAGTGACGGATCCGCCGAGGACGGGCCCTCCGCCGGAGATGATCAGCACGACCGCGATCACCACCGCCGCGATCGACACGAGGGTCGATGCCGCCTCGGCCGTGACGCGATTCAGGATGCCGCCGGCATCCGTTCCGTCCTGCGACCGGAGGGTGACCCCGATCGAGCCCTTCTCGATTCCGGTCAGGAGGGCTTCGAGTCGTCGCGGCACCCGTTGGATACGCGCCATCGAGATGACCGCTCCCGCCTGGAGATCGGTCGTCAGGCGTTTGACCGAGAGCGTCCGCCGGAGGAGGGACGGCATCAACGGCAGGGCCCGCCCGACCATGTCGAAGTCATCGACGATCACGCGCAGGCACCCTTCGAGGGTGGCGAAGCTCCGGAACGCGGAGGCGAGCTCCCCCGGGAGGGCGATCCGATGCTGCCGGATGACGTCGACCATGCGCGTGAAGATCGACCCCTGGCCATCGGTGCGCAGGTGTTCCGTCGTCAGCACGATGCCGACGTCGTGACGGAACGCCTCGAGGTTCACATCCTCGGGCGCATCGACGATGAGAAGCAGCGCATCGGTGGCGGCCACATCGTTCTCGCCCAGCGCCGCCAGGAGCAGGGCTGTCATATGCTCGCGTCGACTGCGTTCGATGATCCCCACCGCGCCGAAGTCGATGAGTCCGAGGGTGCCGTCCTCTTTCAGGAGGACGTTGCCGGGGTGCAGGTCGGCGTGGAAGACGCCGTACACGAGGATCTGCTCGATCACCGTCGACATCAGGACCTGCGCCAGGCGGTCGCGCTGCTCGGGCTCCAGAGCGGCCAGGTGCTCCGCCGAGTCGCTCAGTGCCGCCCCGTCGACGAGCTCCATGGTGAGGACCCGGGGGCCGGAGGCCTCCGGGAAGACGTGGGGGACGGAGACGAGACCACGACGGTCCGGTTCCGCCCTGTCGATCCGTTCCAGGGTGGAGCGGATCATCTCCGTGTTGCGGGCCTCGATACGGTAGTCGAGCTCTTCGAGGAGGGTCGCGGTGAACCCGCGCGCCACCGCTTCGATGTGGAGATCCCGGCCCACCCGCGTCCGCGCTTCCGCGCGATGGGCGAGCCGACCGATGATGTCGGCATCCGCCTCGACCTGGGCCCGGGCGGCGGGACGTTGCACCTTCACGACGACGTCGGTTCCGTCGAGCAGCCGTGCTCGGTGGACCTGAGCCACGGAGGCGGCAGCGAGGGGAACGCGATCCACCTCGGCGTACACCTCGTCGATCGAGGTGCCCAGATCGCTCTCGATCACCTCGCGCACGGTCTCCCACGGCAGCGTCGTCGCCTTGGTCTGCAGGCTCGACAGCGCGCTGAGATACGGTTCCGGGATCAGGTCGCGTCGAGTGGACAGGACCTGCCCGAGCTTGACGAAGCTGACGCCGGCGTCGTTGATGGTGGAGACGATGGCATTGGCGCGTTCTTCGGCCGTGCTGAGCTCTTGTTCGACGCGGGCGCGCCCGCCGTGGAACAGCCACCCCACGCCGTGTCGAGACGCGATCGCGAGGATCTCCAGGTAGCGCCGCGTGCGCTTGCGCTGACGCAGTGCGGCGCGTACGAGATCGATCGGATTCGGGAGGGGGCGCGTGGGGAAGATCGCCTCGCTCGCCACCAGAGCCGCCACGCCGAGTGCGAAGACCCAGGCGATGGCGAGGGCGACGAGCGCCAGCCAGAGGCCGATCGCGCCCGCGGGCTCGGGAGAGGTCCCGGTCTGGCGGAGTACCCAATCGGCGAAGGGGACGCCGAGGAAGAAGACCAGCAGGCCTATGATGATGCTGCGCGGCCAGCCGACGGCCGTCCCCAGGATGCGGCGTGCGACGAACCCCACCAACACCGCTGAGACGATGGCGGCGACGGAGATGAGGAGGCTGACGACCACGGGGTCAGCGTAGCCGTCGCATCACGAGATGCGGATATCGCCGCATTCCGCGCACTGCCAGTGCGCGGAACGGCGGGTGGACCGTTCCGTCATCGGCCGGAGGCAGGACGCGCAGCGAGGAGCGAAGCCGAGATCGCTGTCGTCCTGCGGCGGGTCGGGAGGGAGGGGGTGCGGGAGAGGGGAGAGCATGGGAGGTCCTTCGGGTGGGAGAGCATTCTTACATGCGCACGCGAAGGGTGGGCGAGTCTGTCCACAGGGTGTCGGCGGTGAAACGGAAGACGCCCCGGCCGTGGCCGGGGCGTCTTCGAGAGGCGGGGATCAGGGGCGACCCATACCGTGGTAGGTCCACCCGGCGGCTCGCCACGCTGCGGCGTCGAGGCAGTTGCGGCCGTCGATCACGACGTGGCCCCGGGTCAGCGTCGCCGCGTGGGCGGGATCGAGCTGATGACGATACTCGTCCCATTCGGTCACGACGATGACGGCGTCCGCGTCCTGCAGGGCTTCGTCGCGGTCGTGCACGTACGTCAACTGCGGGTGGACGCGCTGGGCGTTCTCGATCGCCGCGGGGTCGGTGAGGGTGACGTCGGCACCGAGGCCGTGCAGGCGCACGGCCACGTCGAGAGCGGGGGAGTCGCGGATGTCGTCGCTGTGGGGCTTGAAGGCGGCGCCCAGCACCGTGACCTTCTTCTGGAAGACGGAGCCGCCGAGGGCCTCGCTCGTCATCTCGACGGCGCGGTCTCGACGGCGCAGGTTGATGGCGTCGATCTCGCGCAGGAACGCGACGGATTCGCCGCGGCCGAGCTCTTCCGCGCGAGCCGAGAACGCACGGATGTCCTTCGGAAGGCATCCGCCGCCGAAGCCGATGCCCGCACCGAGGAAGCGGCGACCGATGCGAGCATCGTGCCCGATCGCGTCGGCCAGGGTCGTCACATCCGCGCCGGTCACCTCGGCGATCTCGGCGATCGCGTTGATGAAGCTGATCTTCGTCGCGAGGAAGGCGTTGGCGGAGACCTTCACCAGCTCAGCCGTGGCGTAGTCGGTGACGATGAAAGGGGTGCCCTTGGTGATCGACGGGTGGTAGACCTCGCGCAGGATCTGCGCCGCGCGATCGCCGTCGGGCGCGGCGGCGCCCTCGGAGAAGGGGACCCCCGCCACGAGGCGATCGGGGTCGATGGTGTCCTGAACGGCCCACCCCTCGCGCAGGAACTCGGGGTTCCACACGAGCGTCGCCCCCTTCTCGGACACCCGCGGGGCGAGCGTCGCCGCCGTGCCGACCGGAACGGTCGACTTGCCCGCGACCAGGTCGCCTTCGGACAGGTAGGGGAGCAGGCCGTCGACGGCGGCGTTGACGTAGGTGAGGTCGGCGGCGTACCCGCCCGCCTGCTGGGGGGTTCCCACGCCGATGAAGTGGACCTTCGCGCCCTGCGCCGCCGACATGTCGGTGGTGAAGGAGAGGCGTCCCGAAGCGATGCCCTCCGTCAGGATCTCCTGCAGGCCGGGCTCGAAGAACGGCGCGTCCCCCTTGCTCAGCGCGGCGATCTTGCGCTCGTCGACATCGATGCCCACGACTTCATGGCCGATGGAGGCCATCGCCGCCGCATGCACCGCACCCAGGTAACCGCACCCCACTACAGACAAACGCACGATGGAAGCCTTTCAGATTTTTGTCGACGCGACACGGAGACACCCGGTCGCGGACCCGCAGATCGCGGGGATTTCACGCGGCGGTATCGCCCGGCGCCAGGGCGGCGCGAGCGGTCTTGCCGAGAATGACGAAGTCGCCCAGGAGGGTCCAGTTCTCCACGTAGGACAGATCCAGGCGGACCGATTCCTCCCACGAGAGCGAGGATCGGCCGCTGACCTGCCACAGCCCGGTGATGCCGGGTTTGGCGAGGAAGCGCCGGTGCACGTGATCCGCGTACTGCGCCACCTCGGACGGCAGGGGCGGACGCGGGCCCACGAGCGACATGGAGCCCCCGATGACATTGAACAGCTGGGGGAGTTCATCCAGGCTGAACTTGCGCATCACGCGACCGATCGGCGTCACGCGAGGGTCGTTCTTCATCTTGAACAGGACCTCGTTGCCCGAGTCGCGCTGCTGCTCGGCGAGATCGCTCAGCAGATCTTCGGCGTTCACGACCATCGAGCGGAACTTGATCATCGTGAACTCGGTGCCGTGGAAGCCGATGCGTGTCTGGCGGAAGAACACGGGGCCGTTGCTCGACAGGCGGACGGTGATGGCGAGGAACGCCAGGAGCGGGCTCAGCACGATGACCCCGGCGATGCTCGCGATGAGATCGACGGTGCGCTTGAGGAACACCTGTCCGCGCGAGAACCGCGGGGTCTCCACATGGATGAGGGGGAGGCCCGCCACCGGTCGGGTGTGCAGACGCGGGCCGGCGATGTCGATGATGCTCGGAGCGAGGACGAGGTGTTGACGTCCGGCCTCGAGGCTCCAGGAGATCTCCTTCACCTTGTCGGCGGGGAGCTCGTCGGCGCTCGTGACGGCCACGGTGTCGGCGCCGGTGACGCTGAGCGCGCGCGAGATGTCGCCGACGTGTCCCATCACGGGAATGGCGGTCCCGGGGATGACGTCGGCGATCTTGCCGTTCGGCACACAGGCGCCCACGACGCGGTATCCGGCACTCGGGGTGCGGGCGAACTCCCGCGCCAGCTGGGTGACGGAGGTGAGGGAGCCGACCAGAAGGACGTTGGCGGAATACTTGCCGTGGGATCGCTGGACGATCAGCCACTGGCGCCACAGCCACCGCGTGAAGACGAGGACGGCGATGCCGGCGGGCAGAGAGATGAGAAGGTACCCGCGCGCGACGTCGATCTGCGTCAGGAACGCGAGGATCGCCACGGCGCCGAAGACTCGGAAGCTCGAGTCCACGATCCGGACATATTCCTGCGAGCCGGTGCCGATCACGCGGTCGCTGCGGGAGTCGACGAACGACAGGGCCCACATCCAGGCGATGATGAGCAGCGCCGAGAAGATCCAGTACGACAGATCGGTGATGCGACCGTCCTTGCTGGCCGCGACGGCGACGTTGCCCGTTCCGAACCAGACGAGCTGCGTGCCGTAGACGACCCATACCAGGGCTGCGAGGTCGGTCAGGAAGAGATTGCGGCGATACCGCAGGCGCCATCTGTCCCGGGGGTGCCGCGTGACCGAGGTCGGCGTCGTCGGCGCGGGGCTGTCCACGCTGGGGTCGGAAGCCCCGGCGTAGTCGTCCTGCGACGTCGATGTCGCGTCGACTCTCAGGTCAGACGTCACAGTTCGTAGGCCTTTCCCCCAAGGTGCCTGGAAATCACTTTCTCCCCGCTGAACGATAACAGGCGGATCTCACCCAGTGAATCACCCGCGGGTGAACGCGGTGTTTCCGGGACGCACCCCGTAACGCCTCGTCCGGCGACGGTGCGCGTACATATTCACCGGGCCGGCACGACGAATGGCTACACTCGGGCCCCGGATGACCGGATGCCCTTCTCCCGGTACACCACGGCCGGAAGGACCACCCGATGTCGCGTTCCGAGGCACGCTCTTCTCGCGCGCGGCGGCAGCGACGGACCGCCCTCGTCGTCGCGATCGCGGCAGTCCTCCTGGTCGCGGGCGCAGCCGTCGCCGTGCCGGTCGCCGTCACTCGCCTCAGCGGGCCCGGGGCGTCGGTCGCGCCGACGCCGCAGGCCGAGCCGTCGCGTCCGTCCCCCGCCGCGACGCCGACCCCGACCCCCTCCGCGTCCGCGACCCCGACGCCCCGCTCGCCCGCGGCGCAGGCCTGCTCGGGTGAAGACACGCTCCTGTCGGTTTGGGCCCATCCGGACGACGACATCATCTTCGCGAACCCGACGATCTCGGAGGCGATCGCGGCCGGCGAGTGCGTCCGCACCGTCTTCGTCACCGCCGGTGATGCGGGGCGAGGCCTCGACTACACGCACTCCCGAGAGCTCGGCATCCTGCGCGCCTACAACGTCATGCGCGGGAGCGACGGACTGTGGGACGAGAGCGTGGTCACGCTCGACAGTGGGATGCGCGTCGATCGGCTGACACCTCAGGGTGACGACCGGGTCTCGGTCTTCTTCATGCGGCTCCCCGACGGGAACATCACCGACGGCGGCTTCGCCGCCACCGGCTACGCCACGCTGAGCAAGCTGCTCGACGGGACGATCGCCTCCCTCGCCCCGATCGACGGTGGTCCCGCCATGAGCGCCGCGCACCTCTCGGCGAGCCTGACCGAGCTCGCCGACGCCTTCCGACCGACCCGGACGCTCACCCACATCCCGCGCGGCAGTGCCTTCGCCCCGGGTGACCACCCGGACCATTCGGCCGTCGGCACCCTCGTGCGCGAGGCGATCGGTCCCGTCGCCGGTGTCGGACCGGGATTGCTCTACGTCGTCGGGTACCCCTCGGAGAATCTGCCGCGCAACGTCGAGGGCGCCATCCTCGACGCGAAGGTGGAGACGTATCGCGTCTACACGCAGCAGGACGACGTCATCCGGTGCGCGGACCGCGTCGCCTGCTTGAGTACGCGCAAGTTCGGCGAGTGGCTTCGCCGCTCGTACCCGAAGACCGAGGCGGAGCTCCAGATGCCGTGACCGCGCGGCCCGGATTCAGTCGCGCGAGCGCAGGAGCCGGACGGCGACGTCGTGGCATCCATCCGGCGAGGGCAAGCCGTAGTCGACCTCGATGACGGTGCGCAGGTCTGCGGCGAGCTCCTCGGGAAGGGGACCGGATGCCAGTGCCTCGAGGATCGGGACGATCAGATCGTCGTATTCGTCGGCGGGCCATCCGTCCCCGATGTCGCGGACCCCGATGGGATCCCATTCCCAGAGGATCGCGCGGACCCGGAGAGCGGCAGGGGACAGAGACCGCGGCGGTGAGGACGTCTGCATCCCGCGAGTGTGGCCACGTTGTCTCGGTGCCGGCTGAGCGTTGCCCATGCGGCAGGTGAGCGGCGGGGCGCGTCGCCCCCGCCGAACCGGGGGAGATGCGCCGCGGTGCAACGGATGGCTCCCTCGGCCGCGATAGCGTCGAGGCCGGAAGATGCAGAACCGCACCCGTGACCCGCGCGCGTCACCCGTGCACAGCAGAAGAAGAGGACGGACCCGCCGTGGGCATTGACGACGAATCCTCGCCCGACGCGACGGCGAGTGCGACGACCGACGAATCCGCTCGGGACCGGGCACGCCGGGTGCGGATGACGCGCCGGGGGCTCCTCATCGGCGGCCTTGCCGTCGTCGGTCTCGGCGCGGGCGCCCTCGTGTATCGCAACATCCGCCGGAGCGCCGGTCCCGTCGGGACGTGGGTCTCGCTGGCCCCGATCCCGGCGGCATCCGTTCCCTCGCCGCTGCCTCCCTCTCCGGCCGCGGAGACCCCCGGGGCGAACACGGGAATGGCGGTGTGGGCCCACGCCGATGACGACATCATCTTCGCCAATCCCGCCCTGGCGGAAGCGTGCGCCGCCGGTCACACCGTGCGCGCCGTGTTCGTCACCGCCGGCGACGCGGGGAAGGGCCTGGAGTATGCGCGTCAGCGAGAGGCCGGCATCCGGGCCGCGTACGACGAGATGCGGGGCAGCACCGCGCCCTGGCAGGAGCAGCAGATCACGCTGCTCAGCGGGGCCGCGGTCACCCGGTTCGTCCCGTCCGACGAGCAGCGCATCTCCCTGACGTTCCTGCGTCTGCCCGACGGAGGTCTGGATGCCGAGGGCTTCGCCGCCACGGGTGACGCGGGCCTCACGCAGCTCATCAACGGCTCGACGGCGACCCTGACCTCGGTGGACGGTTCCACCGTCTACGACCTCGATCGGTTGTCGGCGACGATCGTCGAGCTCATCGGAGCCGCGCAACCCGCGCATGTGACGACCAACGTCCCGCACGAGAGCGCCTTCGCGCACGGGGATCATCCCGACCACTCGTGTGTCGGATCGCTCGTGCGGCGCCTGGCTCCGCAGGCGGGCATCGCCCCCGAGGCGGTGACGTACTACGTGGGCTACCCCTCGCAGGACGAGCCGGCCAACGTCGAGGGCGCGGCCCTGGACAACAAAGTGCACATCTACGAGACGTACGCCGCCGATGACCCGGTCGTGACCTGCGCCGATGCGGCGGCCTGCCTGTCGCAGCGGGGCTTCGGGGAGTGGCTGCGCCGGTCGTACCCCAAGAGCGAGTCCGAGCTGCGGCTGAGCTGAGCGTGCTCGCGAGCCGAGCGCCTCATCGTCGACGAGTGCGACCCGGATCACGCATCCCACCTACGACCCGGACTCGGTCGTGGGGGCGTCGGCGGTCCCGCCGAGGGGGAGTGGGGGCGTCGGTGACGGACGCCCCCACCCCGAGGGATGTCAGTCGTCCGAGACGGTGACCGTGACCTCGATGTTGCCGCGCGTGGCGTTGGAGTACGGGCACACCTGGTGTGCCGCGTCCGCGAGCTGCTGGGCGAGCTCGTGCTCGATGCCCGGCAGGACGACCTCGAGGAGCACGGCGAGCTGGTAGCCGCCCTGGCCGTTCGGGCCGATCTGCACGCGGCCGCCCACCGAGGAGTCCTCGATCGTCACCTTCTGAGCGCGTGCGACGGAGTGCAGGGCGCTGTGGAAGCACGCCGCGTAACCGGCCGCGAAGAGCTGTTCGGGGTTGGTGCCCTGGCCGGAGCCGCCGAGCTCCTTCGGGGGAGCGACCTCGAGGTCGATGTAGTCGCCGGCCGAGACGTGGCCGAGACGGCCCTGTCCGGTGGACAGAGCCTCAGCGGTGTAGAGAACGTCCATGGTGTGTTCCTTTCTGGGAGCGGTGCGGAAGAAGGGAGGTCTCAGGAGGCGTCGCGTGCCGAGGGCGTGCGCGTGGCGCGCTCGGCGGCGACGGCGTCGCCCGGGTGATCGCGCAGATCGCGCATCGCGGCCGTCAACTGGTGCAGAGCGTCGATGAGCTCGCGCGCGCTGTCGGCGTCTTCGAGGCCCGACCCCTGCGCGATGCAACGCGGCACGTGAGCCAGCTCGGTGCGCAGCTCGTGTCCCCGCGGGGTGAGGGAGATCGTCACCACGCGTTCGTCGCGTTCGTCGCGCGCACGGGTCACGTAGCCCGCGGCCTGCAGGCGCGTGAGCATCGGCGACAGGGTCCCTGAGTCGAGCTGGAGGGCCTCGCCCAGGCTGCCCACCGTCTGATCGCCGTCGTTCCAGAGGGTGACGAGGGCGATGTACTGCGGATACGTGAGGTTCCAGGGCTCGAGCAGAGCGCGGTAGGCCTGGGTCGTCGTGCGGTTCGCGGCATACAGCGCGAAGCAGACGAGGGCATCGACAGCGGGCATGTCAGGAATGATTGCACACAATTGAATTGTGCACAATCTAACCCCTGATCGTCAGTCCGCCGCGCGCACGACGCTTCCGTCCGCGAGCGAGATGGCGACGTCCGCACCCGCGTCGAAGGACACCTGCCACACCGGGCCGTCGCCGGCTTGTTCGATCCCGACCTCCTCGACACTGCCGCCGCCGTGGGCTGCGACGGCGGTCCGCACGGCATCCGCCATCGTCGTCCCCGCGCTCTCGATCGCGGCGCGGTCCGCGGCGTCGAGGGCGTCCGCATCGCCCCGCGAGAGCACCTGTTCTCCGTCGGCGCTGATCCGCAGATCCACGGCTCGCCCGTTCGCGACGACGTGGATCTCCCACGTGCCGTCGTCCTCGCGGTCGAGATCGAAGGCGCGTCCACCGGCGTCCGACTCCGCGCGCACGACGGCCGAGACGACCGTCTCCGAGGTGCCGGAGCTCGGCGCGGGGGAGGTGCAGCTCGTCAGGCCGAGAGCGAGAGGCGCGGCCGCGAGGATCGCGAACGGAAGACGAAGAGATGCCATGCCGCGAGAGTAGTGACGGACTCTCCGCCCACGTCCGCCGTTGCGCTCGCGGCGAAGTTGGTGTTCGGGTGCGGAGATACCAACTCGTCGGCATCACGTCAACCGGCCCCTTCCGTCCAGATTCGGATCGAACGATGTGGTCATGAGCGAGATCACTGCACACCACGGACTCTTGACCGACATCGACCTCCACGTCGACGACACGGGCGGCGCGGGTCGCCCCGTCGTCCTCATCCACGGCTGGCCCCTGTCGGGCGAGTCCTGGGCGCACCAGGTTCCGGCTCTCGAGGAGGCCGGCTACCGCGTCGTGTCCTACGACCGCCGCGGCTTCGGCCGGAGCGACAAGCCCCGCACGGGATACGACTACGACACGTTCGCGGACGACCTCGAGGCGGTGCTGACCGCGCTGGATCTGCGCGACGCGACTCTCGTCGGATTCTCGATGGGTGGCGGCGAGGTCGCCCGCTATCTCACGCGGCACGGTGCCGACCGCGTGCACAGCGTCGTCTTCGCCGCCGCGGTGCCGCCGTATCTCGCGAAGACCGACGACAACCCCGAGGGCCCGCTCGACGACGAGACCGCCGACGGCATGAAGCAGGGGCTGAAGGGCGACGAGAAGGCGTTCTACCACCAGTTCACGGCCGACTTCTTCTCCGTCGACGGCACGCTCGTCGTGTCCGAGGCGGACCGTGCCGAGGCGGAGCGGCTCGCGAACCAGGCCGACCACCACGCGGCGCTGAAGGCGATGGAGGCGTTCGCCACCACGGACTTCCGCGATGATCTGCCGAACGTCACCGTTCCCACGCTCGTCATCCACGGCGACAGTGACGCGACGGTTCCCTTCGAGGGGTCCGGTGCGCGCACGCACGCCGCGATCGCGGGCAGCGAACTGCACGTCGTCGCCGGTGCTCCGCACGGCGTCAACGTCAGCCACGTCGACGAGTTCAACCGCGTTCTCATCGACTTCCTGCGACGCTGAGTCGTCCTCGCGCCCGGATGCCGGCACCCGGGCGCGAGGCGCGGTTCGCCCCGAGGGGGCGACCGGAGGCCGTTCACGATGTCGCGAGGTGAGCTGAGCGCCCCGTCAGGGCGAGGCGGTGGGTGGGCGCAGATCGGCTGCAGTCCGTGCGGCGCTCGCGGCTCGACTCCGCTGCCCCGAGCGGCCCCTACGGTGACGCGTATGCACGTGCCCGATGCCGTCGTCGACGCCCCTCCGTCGCGACGACGGCGTCAGAGTCGGAACCGGCCCTGGCGGGAAGGGGGCGCGAGCACGGCGCGATGGGGTGCGGACCTCCTCGGTGGGGCGATGGTCGCCACGGGCGCCGGTGCCCTGGGCGCACGCGCAGCCACCCTGCTCCTCCCGGCCGGCGACGCTCCCGCCGCAGCGCAGGCCGTGATCTGGGTGTCGTTCGCGGCGCCGGTCGCGGTGGCGTGGAGTCGGTCCCGACCGCGGGGGCTCCTGCGGTTCCGTGCGCTCGACCTCCTCTACGGCGTGGTCCTCGGGGTCCTCCTGCGACTCTGTCAGGGCGCTCTCGCGGAGCGTGTCGCGGGTCCGGTTCCCTGGCCCTCGACGCCCTCCATCCGGGGGAGCCTGCCGGAGGGCTTCGTCGGCGACGTCGTCGCCGGCGTCGCGATCGCCCCCGTGCTCGAGGAACTCTTCTTCCGCGGAGTCGTGCTCGTCTGCGCCTACACCGTCGTGCGCCGCTGGTCGGGGCGCGTCGCGGGCGGTGTCGCGGCCACGGCGATCTCGAGCGCACTCTTCGTCGGCGCGCACCTTCTCGTCGAGACGGTTTCCGCCCCCGACGTGTGGGCGCTCACGCTGGTGGGGGTCGTCACCGCCGCCCTCGTGCTGGGCACCGGCCGGATCGGGGCCGCCGTGGTGACGCGCGTCGTCTTCAACGCCACCGGGTTCGCCCTCGTCGTCGTCGGGACTCTCTGGGGCTGACGGACCGCGCGCGTTTGGTCTCGGCATCCGGATGACGTAGTCTTGATCTTTGGTGCCTGCCTCTCTGCGAGCAGGTTGCCCGAACGTGAGCCCTCCACCGGCCCTGTTCCCGGTCTTCGACACGGGAACGGACCACCGGAGCGGGATTCACGAACTCCTCCGTTCGATCAAGAAAGCAGCACTACTGTGACGCGCACTTTCACCCCCAAGGCCGCTGAGGTCACGCGCGAGTGGGTCGTTATCGACGCCACCGACGTCGTTCTCGGCCGTCTGGCCTCGCACGCGGCGGTCCTCCTCCGCGGCAAGCACAAGGCGACCTTCGCCAACCACATCGACTCCGGCGACTTCGTCATCGTGATCAACGCCGAAAAGGTGGCGCTCACGGGTCAGAAGCTCCAGAAGAAGATGGCCTACCGTCACTCGGGTTACCCGGGCGGCCTCAAGTCGGTCAACTACGAGGAACTCCTCGAGAAGAACCCCGTCCGCGCGGTCGAGAAGGCCATCCGCGGCATGCTGCCCAAGAACAGCCTCGGCGCGGCGCAGCTCAAGAAGCTCAAGGTGTACCGCGGCGCCGAGCACCCCCACGGTGCCCAGCAGCCCACGGCATACACCTTCGACCAGGTCGCCCAGTAAGCGCCGCCGGATAAGGACGAAACAGTGTCGAACATCGACTCCAGCAACTACAGCACCGAGACGCCGGCCGAGCAGTCGGTCGTCGCCACCGAGCGCCCCGTGCTCTCGGTTCCCGGCGCAGCCGTCGGCCGCCGCAAGCAGGCCATCGCCCGCGTGCGCCTCGTTCCCGGCTCGGGCACGATCACGGTCAACGGCCGCACGATCGAGGACTACTTCCCGAACAAGCTGCACCAGCAGCTGATCAACGACCCGTTCACGGTGCTCGAGCTCGCGGGCTCGTACGACGTGATCGCCCGCATCTCCGGTGGCGGCCCCTCGGGCCAGGCCGGCGCGCTGCGCCTGGGCATCGCCCGTGCGCTCAACGAGATCGACGCCGAGAACAACCGCCCGACCCTGAAGAAGGCCGGCTTCCTCTCGCGCGACGCTCGCGTCAAGGAGCGCAAGAAGGCCGGTCTCAAGAAGGCCCGCAAGGCGCCTCAGTACTCCAAGCGCTGAGTTCGATCCTCCGTATGCCTCTGTTTGGCACGGACGGGGTGCGGGGGCTGGCCAACGGCCTCCTCACCGCCGAACTCGCGCTGCACCTGGCCCAGGCGACTGCTGTCGTCCTGGGCCAGGGCCGTTCTGCGGAGGCGCGCAAGGCCGAGGGTCGCCGACTCACGGCCGTCGTCGCGCGCGACCCGCGGGTCTCGGGGGAGTTCCTCGCGGCCGCGGTCGCCGCAGGTCTGGCCTCGTCGGGTGTCGACGTCCTCGACGCCGGGGTCATCCCCACACCCGCCACCGCTTTCCTCATCGCCGACCGTGACGCCGACTTCGGCGTGATGGTGTCGGCCTCGCACAACCCCGCTCCCGACAACGGGATCAAGATCTTCGCCCGCGGCGGCACCAAGCTCCCCGACATCGTCGAGCAGCGGATCGAACGCGCCCTCGAGGGCGAGCGTCTGCAGCCCACCGGTGCCGGTGTCGGTCGCATCCGTCGCTTCGCCGACGCCGAAGACCGGTACGTCCTGCACCTGCTGGGCTCGCTGCCGCACCGGCTCGACGGCATCCATGTCGTCCTCGACTGCGCGCACGGAGCGGCCGCCGGGGTTTCCCCCGAGACGTTCAAGGACGCGGGCGCGACGGTCACCGTGATCGGCGCCGACCCCGACGGCCTGAACATCAACGACGGCGTCGGCTCGACGCACCTGGACGTGCTCGCCGAGACCGTCGTGCGCCTCGGAGCCGACGTCGGTATCGCCCACGACGGGGATGCCGACCGATGCCTCGCCGTGGACGCCCAGGGCAACGTCGTCGACGGCGACCAGATCATGGCGATCCTCGCGGTCGCGATGAAAGAACGGGGCACGCTCGTGGACGACACGCTCGTCGCCACCGTCATGAGCAACCTGGGACTCCACCGCGCGATGGAGGCCCACGGCATCCGGGTCCTGCAGACCGGCGTCGGCGACCGCTACGTGCTCGAGGCCATGAACGAGGGCGGGTACTCCCTCGGTGGCGAGCAGTCGGGGCACGTCATCATGAGCGACTTCGCCACGACCGGGGACGGCCTGCTGACCGGGCTCCACGTCGTCGCCGAGATGGCGCGGCAGGGGAAGACCCTTGCCGAGCTCGCGTCGCTGATGACGGTGTACCCGCAGGTGCTCGTGAACGTTCGCGGTGTCGATCGGGACGGCGTCGCCGACGAGGTCGTCCAGCGCGAGGTCGCGGCATCCACCGCGGAACTCGGCGACTCCGGGCGCGTCCTGCTGCGTGCGTCGGGCACCGAGCCGCTTGTGCGCGTGATGGTGGAGGCGGCGTCGGAGGACGTCGCGCGCGCTCACGCGGACCGGCTCGCCGAGGTCGTGCGGGAGCGCCTCGCGCTGTAGCCGCTCGTCCTCTCGACGAGTTCGAGAACCTCCGCGGGCGTCCGGTCCCTTCGACAGGCTCAGGGACCTCGATTCATCGGGGTCCCTGAGCCTTCGTCGTTCAGTACTCGAGCGACTCGATGTAGCGCAGCAGGACTCCCTCGCGCAGCGCCCAGGGCGACACCTCGAGCTCCTCGACATCCATCGCCTTCATCGCCCGCTCGACGACGACGGCGGCCGCGACGATCTGGAACGTCCGGTCGGCGGTGATGCCGGGCAGGGCCTCGCGCGCATCGGCGGGGATCTGCGCGAGGCGCGGGATCCAGTCCTTGAGCTGTTTGCGGGGGAGGACCATGCGGTCGATGCCCGACCATCCCGGCACGGGGTAGCCCGCGAGCTTCGCCAGCGAGCGGATGGCCTTCGACGAGCCCACGACGTGATCGGGCCGGGGGAGGGCGGAGAAGCGTTCGGCCACCGGCGCGAGCACCGACATCGCGTGCTGGCGCAGCGCGTCGATCTCGTCCGCGCTCGGGGGGTCGTGGGGAAGGAACTGCACGGTCGAGCGCCCCGCCCCCAGGGGGACGGACTCCGCGAGGTCGGGGAGCTCGTCGGCTCCGCCCGCGATCTCGAGCGAGCCGCCGCCGATGTCGAACAGCAGGATCTGACCCGCGGACCACCCGAACCAGCGCCGGACCGCGAGGTAGGTGAAGCGCGCCTCGGTCTCGCCGCCGAGAACCTGCAGAGGCTGACCGAGGACGTCCTCGATCTGCGCGATGACCTCGTCGCCGTTGGTCGCCTCGCGCACCGCCGAGGTGGCCGTCGCGAGGAGCTCGTCCACCCCCTCGGCCCTGGCGGTCGCGCACGCCGCGGCGACGGCATCCACCAGTCCCCTCACACCCTCGGGCGAGATCGACCCGTCGGGTCGGAGATAGCGCATGAGGCGCAGCACCGAGCGGTGGGACGTGGTGGCTGTGGGACGGCCTCCCGCTCGCGCGTTCGCCACGAGCAGGTGCACCGTGTTCGAGCCGATGTCGAGGACTCCGAGACGCACGGTCCGAGCGTAGTGGGAAGGCGCTGATCAGCCCGCGAGTAGCATTACCGCGTGTCCGAGACCGCTGCCGCACCGTCGCTGAGCCCCTACCGTCAGATCGACCGCGAGGACTGGGCCCGTATGGCCGGCGGCATCGAGCAGCCGCTCACCGAGAACGAGATCGTGCAGCTCCGCGGGATCGGCGATCGTCTCGACCCGCGCGAGGTCGCGGAGGTGTACCTGCCGCTCAGCCGTCTGCTGAGCCTGTACGCCCGCGCCACGCGTCGACTCGGCGCCGACACGAGCGAGTTCCTCGGCGAACCGGATGCCACGACCCCCTTCGTCATCGGCGTGGCGGGGTCGGTCGCCGTGGGCAAGTCGACCATCGCCCGCCTGCTGCGCGAGCTCATGAGCCGCTGGCCCGACACCCCGCGCGTCGAGCTGGTCACCACCGACGGGTTCCTGTACCCGAACGCGGAGCTGGAGCGCCGGGGGCTCATGGACCGCAAGGGCTTCCCCGAGTCCTATGACCGTCGCGCGCTCGTGGAGTTCCTCAGCGAGGTCAAGTCGGGGGCCGAAGAGGCGCGCGCCCCCTTCTACTCGCACGTGCGGTACGACATCATGCCCGACGCGCATGTCACGGTGCACCGGCCCGACGTCGTGATCGTCGAGGGGCTGAACGTCCTCCAGCCTCCGCCCAGCCCCAACGAGGTCGCGGTGAGCGACCTGTTCGACTTCTCGATCTATGTGGATGCCGATGCCGCCCACATCGAACGCTGGTACGTGGACCGCTTCCTCGCGCTCCGCGACAACGCGTTCACGAACCCCACCTCGTTCTTCCGCGTCTTCGCCGACATCAGCGACGAGGAGGCCGTCGAGCGCGCACTCGGGTACTGGCGCGAGATCAACCTCCCCAACCTCGAGGAGAACGTGCTGCCCACGCGGCACCGCGCGAAGCTCGTCCTGCAGAAGGGCATCGACCACACGGTCGAGTCGGTGCTCCTGCGCAAGCTGTAGCCCGTCGCCGAGGGGTTCGCCCAGCCACCGCCCGTAGACTCGGAAGCTATGTGCGGAATCATCGGTTACGTGGGTCCCCGGCAGAGCCAGGACATCCTTCTGGCGGGTCTGTCGCGGCTGGAATACCGGGGGTACGACTCCGCGGGCATCGCCGTGATCGACGGCGACGGGCAGCTCGACATGCGCAAGCGCGCCGGAAAGCTCGCCGTGCTGCGTGACGACCTCGAGGCCTCGCCGATGCCGAACGGCACGACGGGCATCGGTCACACGCGGTGGGCGACCCACGGGGGGCCGACGGATGCCAACGCGCACCCGCACCTGGCCGATGACGACAAGCTCGCCGTCATCCACAACGGCATCATCGAGAATTTCGCCGAGCTCAAGAGCGAGTTGGTGGGCGACGGGTTCGCGTTCCGCAGCGAGACAGACACCGAGGTCGCCGCGGTCATGATCGGCCGGGAGTACGCCCGGACCAAGGACCTGGTGCAGGCGTTCCGCTCCGTCGTGTCGCGCCTCGAGGGGGCGTACACGCTCCTCGCGATGCACGAGGACCACCCGGGTCTCGTCGTCGGTGCCCGGCGCAACTCGCCGCTCGTGATCGGCCTCGGCGAGGGCGAGAACTTCCTCGGCTCCGACGTCGCCGCCTTCGTCGAGCACACGCGCAACGCGCTCGCGATCGGCCAGGACGAGATCGTCGCCATCACCCCCGACGGCGTCGAGGTCACCGACTTCTCGGGCGCTCCCGTCGAGGTCGAGGCGTTCGAGGTCACCTGGGACGCGTCCGCGGCCGAGAAGGGCGGCTGGTCGTCGTTCATGGCCAAGGAGGTCTCCGAGGAGCCCGAGGCCGTCGCGAACACCATCCGCGGTCGCATCCACGAGGGGCGCGTCGAGATCCCCGAGCTGGAGGGGATGGACGAGTTCCTCGCCGACATCGACCGGATCCTCGTCATCGCGTGCGGCACCGCCGCGTACGCGGGGATGGTCGGCAAGTACGCGCTCGAGACCTGGACGCGCGTCCCCGTCGACGTCGAGCTCGCGCACGAGTTCCGTTACCGTGACCCGGTGCTCAGCCCGCGCACGCTCGTCGTGTCGATCAGCCAATCGGGCGAGACCATGGACACGCTGATGGCCGTGAAGTACGCCCGGTCGCGGGGCGCGAAGACCCTGTCGATCTGCAACACGCAGGGCGCCACCATCCCGCGCGAGTCGGATGCCATCGTCTACACGCACGCCGGCCCCGAGGTCGCCGTGGCCTCCACCAAGGCCTTCGTCGCGCAGATCACCGCGCTGTACCTGCTGGCCCTGCACGTGGGTCGCGTCCGCGGCGCCGTCGACGCGATGGTCGCCGTCGAGGCGGTCACCGAGCTCGAGGCCGTTCCGGGCAAGATCGCCCGCGTGCTCGAGAGCGAGCAGGCGCGGATCGAGCAGCTCGCGCACTGGATGGCGGACACCCGCTCGGTGCTGTTCCTCGGCCGCAACGTCGGTTACCCCATCGCTCTCGAGGGGGCGCTCAAGCTCAAGGAGCTGGCCTACATCCACGCCGAGGGCTTCGCCGCCGGCGAGCTCAAGCACGGCCCCATCGCCCTGATCGAGCCCGGGCAGCCCGTGTTCGTCGTCGTGCCCTCGCCGCGCGGTTCGGGCGAGATGCACAAGAAGGTCGTCTCGAACATCGAGGAGATCCGCGCCCGCGGTGCCCGCGTCATCGCGATCGCCGAAGAGGGCGACGTGGCCGTTCTCCCGGCCGCCGACGAGGTGCTCCGTATCCCGCTCGCGGCCCCGCTCTTCGAGCCGCTGCTGGCCGTCGTGCCGCTGCACATCTTCGCGATGGGTCTGGCCGAGGCCAAGGGCCTCGACGTCGATCAGCCGCGCAACCTCGCGAAGTCCGTCACGGTCGAGTAAGCCGGATCGGAGTGGGGGTCGGATGCCGTGGCATCCGGCCCCTTCTCGTTCCGCATCACCGGCAGAATGGACAGGATGCCAGGAGGGGAGGCCGCATGATCGTCGGAATCGGTGTCGACCTCGTCGACGTGCCGCGCTTCGAGGAGCACCTCGCGCGGACTCCCCGGCTGCTGCCCCGCCTGTTCGGTCCGGCGGAGCGCCTGCTGAAGCCCCGCTCGCTCGCCGCGCGGTACGCCGCGAAGGAAGCGCTCATCAAAGCGCTCGGCGGATCGGACGGCGTGTACTGGACCGACATCGAGGTGGCGTCCGAACCCTCGGGCCGCCCGGTCTTCGCGCTCCGCGGGGAGACAGCCGCGACGGTCGCGGCGCGCGGGATCACCGCGCTCCACCTGTCGATGTCGCACGACGCGGGGTTCGCCACCGCCTACGTGATCGCCGAAGCCGGCGCTCAGCCCACCGGAGAGGACACCGCATGAGAATGGCACCGGGGGTGCTTCGCGAAGCCCTCATCGACGTCGACGCGATCACCGAGAACGTCCGCCACTTCCGGCGTCTCACCGGGGTCGAGGTCATCGCCGTCGTCAAGGCCGACGGCTACGGTCACGGGGCGCATCGCGCCGCGCAGGCGGCGCTTCGCGGGGGAGCGACGCGGATCGGCGTGTCCGACATCGACGAAGCCCTCGCTCTGCGGCGAGCGGGCATCCACGCTCCGCTCTTCGCGTGGCTGCACGCCCCCGGAGCGTCGTTCGTCGAGGCGGTCCGCCACGAGATCGAGCTCGGGATCTCCGACATCGACCAGCTGCTCCGCGCGGGCGAGTCGGCACAGGGCGACCGCCCGGCCGCGGTCCACCTGAAGATCGAGACCGGCCTCTCGCGCAACGGCATCGCCCCCGCCGACTGGCGCGTCGTGTTCTCCGAGGCGGCGCGCCTCGAGCGCATCGGGCGCCTGCGCGTGGTCGGGCTCTTCTCGCACCTGTCGAACACGAGCGAGGCGGACGACCGCGCCGCGCTCGCCCGATTCGAGGAGGGCGTCGTGCTCGCGGCATCCGTGGGTCTGAACCCTCCGCTGCGGCACATCGCGGCGACGCATGCCGCGATCGCCCTCCCGGAAGCGCGCCTGACCGGTGTGCGCATCGGCATCGGCATCTACGGCATCTCGCCGTTCCACGACCGGACGTCCGCCGACCTGGGCCTGCGCCCCGCCATGACGTTGCGCGGCGCCGTGTCGGCCGTGCGCCGCGTGCCGGCGGGGACGGGTGTGTCCTACGGGTACGCGTACCGGACGGAGCGCGACACGACCCTCGCGCTGGTGCCCCTCGGATACGCCGACGGCGTTCCGCGGCAGGCGTCGGATCGCGGACCGGTCGTGATCGGCGGGCGCCGCTTCTCGGTCGCCGGACGCATCGCGATGGACCAGTTCGTCGTCGACGTCGGCGACCACCCCGTGTCGGTCGGCGACGAGGTCGTGCTGTTCGGCGATCCGACGCTGGGCGTGCCGGCGGCCCGCGACTGGGGGGATGCCGCCGACACCATCGACTACGAGATCGTCACGCGCGTCGGGCCCCGCGTCCCCCGGCGGGAGGTCGGCGCGTGAGCGTGCCCGACGACCTGCTCGGGGAACGGCGGATCGACGGCCCGGGCGACATGGAGGAACTCGGCCGTGCCCTCGGTCGCGCGCTGGAGCCGGGCGATGTCGTCGTCCTGACCGGGCCGCTCGGCGCCGGGAAGACGACCCTGACCCGGGGGATCGGCGAGGGGCTCGGCATCCGTGGCCCCGTCCAGAGCCCGACCTTCGTGATCGCGCGCACGCACCCCTCGCTGATCGGGGGAACGCCGCTCGTGCACGTCGACGCGTATCGGCTGGGCGCGGCGGTCGAGCTCGACGACCTCGACATCGATGTGGCGGGATCCGCGGTGATCGTCGAGTGGGGGCGCGGCGTCGCCGAGTACCTCGCCGACTCGTGGTGGGAGATCGAGATCGACCGCGAGGTGGGCGGCCGCGGCGTCGACAACGCGTGCGGAGAGATCGCTCCGCACACGCTCGACCTCGACGCGGACGCCCCGCGGACGGTGACGATCTCGCGTCGACCGTGACGTATCCGCGCCACGGTTGTCGCGAAACAGCGACATCGCGGCGACACGGGTGCGACATCGGGTCAATACGGTTGATGCCATGAGTCGTTCCCCCCGCCTCCTCCCGGATCGCCGCATCCGCGGCACCGCGGCCGCCGCCCTGCTGCTCGCCCTCGTCGGGTGCAGCGCGGAGCCGGCGGCATCCGTCTCCGCCCCTGCGCCGTCGACGGATGCGAGGACGCCTCCGCCGACCGCGTCGCAGCCGGACGTCGCCCGGGTCGCCGGCTACGACGTCGGGCAGTTCCCACCCGTGCCGCTGTTCACCCTCCCCGACCTGTCGCTGCTGGACGGCTCGGCGTCGGCCTTCACGATCGCGGCGGCCTCGTCGCTGTCGTCGCTGCCCGGAGTGACCGTCGACTCCGCCTCGTGCGACACCCCCGGGGGCGTCAGCGCGGGTGCCGGGACCGCCGTCCTGTACGGCGACGGCGCGGGCGCGTACACCGGGCCCGACGGCGCCGTCCACAACTTCGGCGACGGCTCGGGTTCGACGACGATCGGCGGGATCGAGATCCAGAACTTCGGCGACGGCGCGGGCACGGTCGACGGGGTGCCGGTCACCGTCGACCCGCTGCCGCCCGTCCCGAAGCTGGGCGTGTTCCCGCCGCTGGCGGCTCTCGCGCCGGTGGCCGGCTGCGGCACCACCCTGACCCTGTCCGACGCGGTGCTGTTCGACTTCGACTCGGCGGAGACCCGGCCCGACGCGGCATCCGTGCTCGACGCGCTCGCGACCGTCCTCACCCGAGCGACCGTCCCGGCGGCGACGGTGTCGGGGCACACGGATGCCATCGGCACCGACGCCGAGAACCAGGTGCTGTCGGAGCGCCGGGCGAACGCCGTGGTCGAGGCGCTCCGTCAGCGCGGGACGCCCACCAGCTGGACGGCGGAGGGGTACGGGGAGTCCCGGCCCGTCGCCGCGAACGAGACCAACCGCCGGGTCGAGATCCTCGTCCCCGCTTTCGGAGGCTGACATGCGCAGAACCATCACATCCGTCCTGGCCCTGGGGTTCGCCGCGGTCGTTCTCACCGGGTGCGCCGTGAGCATCTCGGACGAGCGGGAAGCGGCCAGCCCTCTCGCTTCGCCCACGCAGGCGCCGAGCCTCGAGACGGCCACGGACGACCCGCGGCCCGAGGTGATCGCGCCGCCCGCCCCCGACGCCTCCGACGCGCCCGAGGCCCCGTCGAACCTCCGCACCCGCGACGAGGCGATCTCGCTCGCGGACACGACGATCGCCTGCACCCCCGGTCTCGTCATCGCCGACGACGGCAAGGTCGTCCGGGTCGAGGGAGCGTGCGACGACGTGACCGTGTCGGGCTTCGCGACGGTGGTGGTGCTCGACGACGTCGCCACGCTCACCGTGAGCGGCGACGGGATCGTCGTCTACGCCCAGCAGGTGGGAGACCTCGCCGTCAGCGGCGACGTGAACACGGTCCTCTGGCGGGGGATCGCCCCGCGCCTCGACGACACGGGGGTCGCCACGACCTCGGTCCGGGACACCCGATGAGCGCGCCGGTCCCCGCGTGGGCTCCGGCCCCGTCGCGGACGAACGGTCTCGCGATCGCCGCCCTCGTCCTGGGCCTGTGCGGCTTCGGCATCCTGCCGGTGATCTTCGGGCACATCGCGCTCGGACAGATCCGTCGCACCGGCGACCGCGGCGCGACGCTCGCGATCGTCGGCCTCGTGCTGGGCTACCTCGCCCTCGCCGCGACGATCATCGGCGTGGGGCTGGTGATCGCCGTCGCGGTCGGCATCCCGGTCTTCGTCACGTGGGTATCGTCGTGAGCGACGAGCGCCCCGGCATCCTGCTCGTCGACGACGACGAGACGATCCGCGCCGGTCTCGGGGCCTTCCTCGAGCGCAGCGGGTACCGCGTCGTGGTCGCCGCCGACGGCCAGGAGGCCCTCGACCTGCTCCCCGCCGGCGACATCGCGCTCGCCGTGTGCGACGTCATCATGCCGCGGGTCGACGGGCGCGAGTTCGTGCGGCGGGTGCGGGCGGAGGGGCGCTGGCTGCCGATCATCCTGCTGACGCAGGTGGGGGAGTCGTACGAGCGCAGCGCCGCCCTCGACGAGGGCGCGGACGACTATCTGAACAAGCCGTTCGATCCGCAGGAGCTGCTCTCGCGCGTGCGTGCGGTCCTGCGCCGGAGCGTCCCGGGCGAGCGCCCGCTGAGCGCCGCACCGCGGCTGCGGGCGGGAGCCCTCGAGCTCGACCGGTCCGCGCGACGTGTCTGGCGCGACGGTGCCGAGGTCACGCTCACGCCCAAGGCGGTCATGCTGCTGGACTACCTCATGGCCCACCCCGGGGAGGTGCACACGCGCGATCGGCTCCTGACGGCGCTGTGGGGCTTCGATTTCGTCACCTCGACCCGCGCGATCGATCACCGCATCGCGGAGCTGCGGCGCGTGCTCGGCGACGACCCCGGTGCGCCCCGCTACATCGAGACCGTGCAGAGCGCGGGATACCGCTTCGTCCACCCGGTCGGTGCCGCGTGAGCCGGCGCACGGCGGCGCTCGTGATCGCGCTGCCCGTGTCTCTCGCGGCGATCGCCGCGCTGGTGCTGTTCCTCGCCGGGGAGCGCAGAGCGCTGACGGTGAGCACGGCCCTGCCCCTCGTCGTGCTGGACGTCGGGGTGGCCCTCACGGTCGTCGCCGCGGTGATCGTGGCGCTCACGGCGCGGCGCGGCCGGGCGAGAGCGGTGCGCGACCTCGCGCGGGACGAGGGCTATCGGGCCGGGCGCGATGACGAGCGGGACGCTCACCGCCGCTTCCTCGCGCGGCTCGATCACGAGCTGAAGAACCCGATCACGGCGATCCGGGCGACCCTCGCCGGGGTCGATCCCGCGGCCGCCCCCGCGCACGTCGAGGTCATCGACGCGCAGGCGCGGCGACTCGCGGCCCTCGTCGGCGACCTCCGCAAGCTCTCCGAGATCGAGACGCGACCGCTCGAGACCGAGCCGGTCGACCTCGAGGCGCTCGCCCGCGACGCGGTGCACGCGATCGAGCAACAGCGGCCCGAGGCGCGGGGACGGATCAGCGTCATCGCGGAGCGCGTCCCGTGGTCGGTTCCGGTGCTCCCGGGAGATCCCGACCTGCTCGCCCTGGCCCTCGACAACGTCCTCGTCAACGCGGTCAAGTTCTCGGCATCCGGACCCATCGAGGTCCGCCTGCGCGAGGACGGGGGAGGCGCCGTCATCGAGGTCGCCGACACCGGACGCGGTGTTCCGGCCGACGCCCAGGGGCTCGTCTTCGACGACCTCGCGCGCGCGGCGAACGCCCGCGACGTGCCCGGCTCGGGGATCGGTCTCTCGCTGGTGCGGACGATCCTGCACCGCCACGGCGGCAGTGTCGACCTGCGCTCGCGCGAGGGGGCCGGCACCGTCGTCACGCTGCGGGTGCCGACCTCCTGACCGGAGACGGTGCGCGATCGGCAGCCCAGACCGCCCGGAGCGCGCGCAGGGTCTCGCTCGGCTGCTCGACGTGCGCGAAATGGCCGCTGTCGTCGAGCACGACCTCGTCGAAGTCGACGATCGTCCGCGCCCATCCGCGCGGATCGCGCGCGGCGACGAAGACGTCGTGGCGTCCCCGGACGGACCGCACGGGACACACGATGCGTCGCCACACGGCGTCGTCGTGGGTGCGGGCCGTCCGCGCGGCCGCGAGGAACGCCTCCGGCCGGATCTCGGTCGCGAGGGCGTCGGTCTCGGCACGGTCGATACGCGATGGATGCCGGAACAGGGGACGCGACAGCACGCGCAGAATCCCCGTGCGCGCGAGAAGGGCGAGCAACGGACGCGACAGCGGGCCGAGCCCGCGGAGCACCCGCATCGCCGCGACCATGCCCGCGAGCCCCGGCAGAGTCAGGATGCCGCGGAGCGGATGCCGCGCGACGGTGCGAGCGCCCTCCCCGCTCGGCGACACCAGGCCGACGCCCACGGTCGCGGAGGGGAATCGCGCGGCCACGTCGAGAGCGACCACCGCCCCGAGGGAGTGCCCCACCACGCGCCAGCGCGGATACCCGAGGGCGCGCCCGACGGCCGCCACCGCCACCGCGAGCTCGCCCGGATCGGGAACGGGTCCGGCCGATTCTCCCCACCCGGGCAGATCGATCGCCACGATGTCCGAAAGCGGCATCCTCATCCGGTCCGAGGCCGCGATCAGGGCCGCCCACGTGCGCCACGATCCCGCGGCGCCGTGCAGGAGCACCGTGGCGACGGGGCTCCCCGACGCCCGTCCCGCGTGCACGACGATGCTCCCCACCGCGGTGGGGACGACGAGTCGGCGCAGGCCGAGGGCGGTGGCATCCATGTCCCTTCTTCGGAACACGGACCCCGATCGGATGCCACGACGCGCGGCGGATACCCTGGAACGGTGATCCTCGGCATCGACACCTCGCTCGGCACCGCCGTCGCGGCGATCACGCGCGACGGCGAGGTGCTCGCCGACGAGCAGAGCGCCAACCCCCTCGGCCACGCCGAGGTCATCGGCGATCTGCTGCGGCGCGCGGCCTCCGCCGCTCCGGCGCCGTCGCACGTGGCGATCGGCATGGGACCCGGCCCCTTCACGGGTCTCCGGGTCGGGATCGCGACCGCACGCGTGTACGCGCTCGGGCGCGGCATCCCGGTCGTCCCCGTGCCGAGCCACGACGGGATCGCGCTCGGCATCCTGCTGGCCGACGCGCTCACCGGCGTCGACACCCCGCGGTTCGCCGTCGTCACCGACGCCCGTCGGCGGGAGTTCGCCTACAGCGTCTACGACGGCATCGACGACGACGGACTCCCGATCCGGATCGCGGATGCCGCCCTCAGCCCCCGCGACGAGCTCGACCAGCGGCTGGCCGACCTCGGTGCGGCCCGGTCCGACGCCACGAGCGTCTCGGCCGCGATGATCGCGCTCGCCGCCGCCCGCGCGCTCGACGCCGGACGCACGCTGGCGGGCGCGGAACCCCTTTACCTGCGCAGCCCCGACGTGGTGGCTGCGCACGCGCCGAAGCGGGTCAGCGGATGACGACCCGCACCGCGACCCTCGCCGATCTCGACGGGATCATGGCCCTCGAACACGCGTCCTTCCCGACCGACGCGTGGAGTGCGGCGATGATGCGCGAGGAGCTCTCCTCGCCCCACGGGTGGTACGTCGTGGTCGAGGAAGCCGGCCGGCTGATCGGGTACGCGGGGCTCCGCGCCGTGCGCGGGGCTCCGGATGCCGACGTCCAGACGATCACGATCTCCGAGGCCGCGCGCGGTCGGGGTCGGGGGCGGGCGCTCCTCACGGCCCTGCTGGAAGAAGCGGGCCGCCGCGAGGTGCACGACGTGTTCCTCGAGGTGCGCGCCGACAATCCCGTCGCGCAGACGCTCTACGCCTCCGAGGGATTCGCCGAGGTGGGCCGCCGGCCGCGGTACTACCAGCCCGACGACGTCGACGCGATCGTGATGCAGCTCGACCTGCGGGGCTGGCTCGGTCGTCGCGCTGAGGGTGTGGCATCCGGGCTCGCAGATCCGGAGAGAGGCCCCGGATCCGGAGCGGAGCCGTCGCTCGATCCGGATCCGGCGCCGTTCTCCGGATCCGCGAACACCCCCACGACCGGAAAGGGCTGGTGCTGATGGACGCGCCCCTCGTGCTCGGCATCGAGACCAGCTGCGACGAGACCGGGATCGGCATCGTGCGCGGGCGGCAGTTGCTGAGCAACACGATCGCCTCCAGCATGGACGAGCACGCCCGCTACGGCGGCGTCGTGCCCGAGGTCGCCGCGCGCGCCCACCTCGAGGCCCTTCAGCCCTCCATCGACGCGGCGCTCGCCGAGGCGGGCGTGACGCTCGCCGACCTCGACGCGGTCGCCGTCACCAGCGGACCCGGTCTCGCCGGAGCCCTGATGGTCGGCGTGGGCGCCGCCAAGGGCCTCGCCGTGGCTCTCGACAAGCCGTTGTACGCCGTGAACCACCTCGTCGGTCACATCGCCGCCGACATCCTGGATGCCGAGGCCGGCGAGCTCGAGTACCCCACGGTCGCCCTGCTCGTCAGCGGAGGCCACACCTCGCTGCTTCTCGTCCGCGATCTCACGAGCGACGTCGAGCTGCTCGGCGAGACGATGGACGACGCCGCGGGCGAGGCGTTCGACAAGGTCGCGCGCCTGCTGAAGCTGCCGTACCCCGGTGGCCCCGAGATCGACCGCGCGGCGGCCACCGGGGATCCCACCGCGATCCGCTTCCCGCGGGGGCTATCGCGCGCCTCCGACATGGCATCCCACCGCTACGACTTCTCCTTCTCGGGCCTGAAGACGGCGGTCGCGCGGTGGGTCGAGCAGCACGAGGCCGCGGGGCAGCCCGTGCCGGTGGCCGACGTCGCGGCATCCTTCCGCGAGGCCGTCGTCGACGTGCTCGTCACCAAGGCGCTCGACGCGTGCGCGCGGTACGGCGTGCCCCGCCTGCTGCTCGGCGGCGGCGTCATCGCGAACAAGCGCCTGCGCGACGTCGCCCTCGAACGGGCCGCGGCCGCGGGCGTCGCGGTGCGCATCCCGCCGCTGCGGCTGTGCACCGACAACGGAGCGATGATCGCGGCCCTCGCGGCCGAGCTCATCTCGTCGGGCCGGCCGCCGTCGACCCTCGCCTTCGGCGCCGACTCGACCCTGCCCGTCACCGAGATCCAGGTGGCGGAGGATCCGGATGCCGAGCCCCCGGCATCCCGCTCCGGAGCGCCCGCGTGAGCGAGACGTCCCCGCCGACCCGTCGGGCCCGCAAAGAGGTCGAGGAGCAGGCCGCCCTTCCCGACGCCGTCGAGCCGGATGGGGAGGAGGGACGCCTCGCGACCGCGCAGCTCGAGATGGCGGCCTTCGGCGATCACGTGATCCCGTACGTTCCCCCGGCCCCGAAGTCGCCGCCCTCGCTCGCCCCCTGGGCGCTGCTCCTGGCGATCGCGGCCCTGGTGTCGTCGTTGTTCTGGGGGTGGCTGCTTCCCCTCAGCGCTGTGGCGGCGATCGTCGCAGCGATGTCGCTGCGCCGCACGCACGACAGCCGCGGCGTCTCGTTGTGGGCGCTGGCCCTGTCGCTCCTGTCGGGCGTGTTCAGCGCCGGCTGGCTGATCTGGGGTTTCTCGCAGCTCCCCGCGTGAGCGGGCTCAGACGCGATCGGCCAGCAGCGACAGACGTCTCGACCCGATGCGCGTGAGGATGAGCGTGGCCGATTCCTCCCCGCGCAGCGACAGCTTCTTGCGCAGCACCGCGGGGTCGACGTCGACGCCCCGCTTCTTGATCTCGAGCGTCCCGATGCCCCGGGCGCGCAGCGCCTGGGCGAGCTTCTTCGTATCGGTCGGCAGCTGTTCGCGGACGCGGAACGACGAGACGAACGGGCTCGTCAGGGCCGCGTCGGAGGTCAGATACGCCATACCCGGGGCGAGCATCCCCGCCTCGAGCGCGCGGGCGACCTCGCCGATGAGGCGCGCGCGGATGACCGCCCCGTCCGGCTCGTGGACGAACGCCCCGAGCTCGCGCGGCGCGGCGTCGGGGGAGTCGGCGGGGGCCGTGAGCTCCCACGCCTCGTCGCCGCGCACGACCAGGGCCGCCCGGCGCACGCTCTCGCGGGCGAGCGCCCCCGACCAGAGAACGAGCTCGATGGTCGAGCCGTCCGCGCTGATCCACTGCGCCTCGACATCGTCGGGGATCTGCTCGCGGTCGAATCCGGGCCCGAGCTTCACCCCGCCGGACCGTTCCGCCAGCAGCGCGAAGACCCATTCCAGCGAGGGGGACCAGTCGGCCGACGACACCTGACGCGTCTCGGAGTGCCCCGCGGTCCGTCTCGCGGGGTCGAGCCACACGGCATCCACCCCGTCGAGGTCGACGTCCTCGGCACGCGCGTGGGCGACCGTCACCGCGTCGTCGAAGGGCGCGAGGTTGTACGCGGCGATCGCGGCGGTCACCTCGTCGGCGTCGACGGCGTCCACGCGGAGGCCGAGACCGGCCATCCCGAGAGCGTCGCCGCCGATTCCGCACCCCAGGTCGGCGACGCGCGTGATCCCCGCGGCGCGGAAGCGTCCCGCGTGGCGGGCGGCGATCGACAGGCGCGTCGCCTGCTCGAGACCCGCACGGGTGAACAGCATCCGGTCCGCGAACGGCCCGAACTTCGCCGCTCCCCGCACGCGCAGCCGCGCCTGACCGACGACCGCCGACACGAGGTCGGGGGAGTGACCGGCCGCCCGCAGGCGGGACACCGCGCGGGCGGCGTCGTCGGTGGACTCGATCCGGCCCACCTCGTCGAGAAGACGGAGGCCGTCGGGTGTGAGCAGGGCGGTCAGCTCGCGGGTATCCACCGATTCAGCCTAGGCGGGCGAATGTGTTGGCACTCGCGTTGCGTGAGTGCCAGCGCTTCTCTACACTCGGATTAGCACTCTCCCCGCGTGAGTGCTGACAAGTCTTCTGTAACGAGAAAGAAGAGGTAGACCGTGTCGGTTTCCATCAAGCCGCTCGAGGACCGCATCGTCATCAAGCAGGTCGAGGCTGAGCAGACCACCGCGAGTGGTCTCGTCATCCCCGACACCGCCAAGGAGAAGCCGCAGGAGGGCGAAGTCGTCGCCGTCGGCCCCGGCCGCATCGACGACAACGGCAACCGCGTCCCCCTCGACGTCGCCGTCGGCGACCGCGTGCTCTACAGCAAGTACGGCGGCACCGAGGTCAAGTTCGGCGCGGAGGAGTACCTCGTGCTCTCGGCTCGCGACGTGCTGGCGGTCGTCGTCCGCTGATCACCGCGTCAGATCGTTCGAAGGCTCCGGATGCCATGGCATCCGGAGCCTTCGTCGTCCCCGGTGCCGTTCGCTCCCGAGATGGCAGGAAAGGGATGCCGGGAGGCGCTTCCGGAGCGGAGCGCACCCGTAGGCTGGGTCGGTGACCCCCGTGCCTCCCGCTCCGACCGGCGAGAGCACCCGCGGGGCTCTGTACGCGCTCGGCGCCTACCTTCTGTGGGGCGTCCTGCCGATCTACTTCCTCCAGCTCAAGCCCACCGGCCCCTTCGAGGTCGTGGCGTGGCGGATCATCCTCGCCTTCGTCTTCTGCCTGATCCTGCTGACGGTCCTCCGCGCCTGGCGCCCGTTCCTCGCGATCGTGCGCCAGCCCCGCCTCATGGGTCTCACCGCGGTGGCAGGCGTCCTCATCTACGTCAACTGGCAGACGTACCTCTACGGCGCCCTGACGAACCACGTGATCGAGACCAGCCTCGGCTACTTCATCAACCCCATCGTGACCGTCCTGCTCGGGGTCATCGTGCTCCGCGAGCGCCTGCGGATCGTGCCGTGGATCGCCATCGGTCTCGCGGTCGTCGCCGTCGCCGTGATCGTCATCGGATACGGGTCGTTCCCCTGGATCGCGCTGACGCTGGCGTTCTCGTTCGGCTTCTACGGACTCGTGAAGAAGCAGATCGGTCCGGCCGTGGACGCCGTGAGCGGTCTGACCCTCGAGTCGCTCTGGCTCCTGCCGGTCGCCGCGATCCAGCTGGTGTTCGTCGCGAACCTGACCGGCATAACCCTGGGGACGGCGGGCGCGCTGCACACCGTGCTCCTGCTGCTCGCCGGCGCCGTCACCGCCGTTCCCCTGCTGCTGTTCGCCTCGGGTGCGCGGCGCGTGCCGCTCACGGTGATCGGCCTTCTGCAGTTCGTCGCCCCCATCCTCCAATTCGCCATCGGCGTGTGGGTTCTGGGCGAGCCGATGACGATCGAGCGATGGATCGGCTTCGGTCTGGTGTGGGTCGCCCTGGTGATGCTCAGCGCGGACTCGATCGTGACGTCCCGCCGCCACCGCGCCGCGATCTCGGACGTCTCAGAGCCCGTCTGATCAGCAGAAAACGCACTCGACGGCACGCTCGCGCACACGCGATTCATAACGATTTCGGCGCAGTCTCCGGACGAAAACACATTCGTAACACACGGCGGTTAGGTTCGTCCCACCGCGTGGCGAGGCCACGCATCATCATCGAAAGGACGAGCCAGATGGTTCACTCCAAGAAGGGGTGGTTCGCTGCCGCAGCACTCGCGGCCGCTGCCACCCTCACGCTCGCCGGCTGTAGCGGCGGAGGCGGCAATGACGCTGGTTCCACCGGCACTGCGGCGCCCGCAGGAAACTACGCCAGCCAGGACTGCGCGTCCGACGCCACGAGCGCCACCACGCTGAAGGTCGGCACGATCCTGCCGCAGACGGGCACCCTGGCCTTCCTCGGCCCGCCCGAGATCGCCGGTGTCGGCCTCGCGGTGAACGACATCGTCGAAGCCGGCGACTCCGCGTGCACCTTCTGGACCGACTCGGGCGACTCGACCGACATGGCCGTCTCGTCGGCGTCCGCAGACAAGCTCATCGACGCCAAGGTCTCCGTGGCCATCGGCGCGGCGTCGTCGTCGGTCTCGCTCAACGTCGTCGACAAGCTGGCCGCGGCCCCGATCGTCGAGATCTCGCCGGCCAATACCTCGGCCGAGCTGTCGGGCAAGTCGCCGTTCTTCTTCCGCACCGCACCGCCGGACACCGTCCAGGGCTCGGCGCTCGGCCAGCTCATCGTGGGCGACGGCAAGCAGAGCGTCGCGTTCCTCGTCTTCAACGACGCGTACGGCACGGGCCTGCGTGACGTCATCGAGAAGACGGTCGAAGACGCCGGCGGCACCGTCACGTACGGCGGCAAGGGCAAGGGCCAGGAGTTCCCGCCCGGACAGACGACGTTCTCGTCGGAGGTCACCGCGGCCATCGCGTCGAAGCCCGACGCCATCGTCGTCATCGCGTTCGATGAGACCAAGGCGATCGTGCCCGAGCTCGTCTCGCAGAGCTGGGACATGAAGAGCACCTACTACACCGACGGCAACACGTCGGACTACTCGAAGGTGTTCGACAAGGGCACGCTCGAGGGCGCCAAGGGCACCATCCCGGGTGCCAACGCCGCGGACGACTTCAAGAAGCGCATGTCGGACTGGCACCAGAGCGTCGAGGGCTCGGCTCTGTCCGACTACTCGTACGGCGCCGAGTCGTACGACGCCACCATCCTCGCGGCCCTCGCCGCGAAGAAGGGCGGCGCAACCGACCCGACGACCATCCAGAAGAACATGGCTGCCGTCTCCGGCGCCGAGGGCGGCACCGAGTGCACCACGTACAAGGAGTGCGCCGACGCCATCGCCAAGGGTGACAGCATCCACTACAAGGGGATGTCGGGCGTCGGTCCGTTCAACTCGATGAACGACCCGTCCAGCGCGTTCATCGGCATCTACCAGTTCGACGCCGACAACAAGCCGATCTGGCAGAGCGCCGTCGAGGGCAAGTCCTAAAACACCCTCGTCTGACGCCGAAGGGCGGTCCCGGTTCGCCGGGGCCGCCCTTTCGCGTGTCGCGAGGATGCCGGGACGCCCGGTGGGATGCTCCCGTCGGGGTCGGGGTCGGGGTCGGGGTCGGGGTCGGGGTCGGGGTGGCGGCCGCTCGGGCGTCCGGTGCGTGCCGTTGTGGCGGCCTCTGCGGGCCTCCGATGCGGGGCAGGGGGCGGCGACGCACGCTCGGGGGTATCCGGGCCACGCAGCGGCTCTCGGAGCGCCTGTCCGGCGCTCATCAGGTGCGGGAGGCGCATGCCGGCACGGCGGGCTCCGCGCTCCGCGCCGCAGCCGCGGCATCCGTCCCCCCCCAGACGCGAAACGGGCCTCGTGCCACGGCGGAAGGCCGTGGGCACGAGGCCCGTTTCTGATCGCTCGGGTTACGCGGCGCCCTCGACGTCGGTCGCGAGCGTGCCGAGATACAGCTGGATGACCTTGGGGTCCTTCGCCAGGTCGCGGCCGGTACCCGTGTACGCGTCCTTGCCCTGGTCGAGCACGTACGCCCGGTCGCAGATCTGCAGGCAGCGACGGGCGTTCTGCTCGACCATGATGACCGAGACGCCCGCCTTGTTGATGCGGCGCGTGCGGATGAACGTCTCGTCCTGGCGGACGGGCGAGAGTCCGGCCGACGGCTCGTCGAGCAGCAGCACCGACGGGTCCATCATCAGTGCACGGGCCATGGCGACGGACTGCCGCTCACCGCCCGACAGGGATCCGGCGCGCTGACCGCGTCGATCGGCGAGAACGGGGAAGATCTCGAAGATGCGCTCCAGCTGCGCCTGGAACTCGCGCGGCTTCTGGTAGATCCCCATCTGGAGGTTCTCTTCGATCGTCAGCGACGGGAAGACGTTGTTCGTCTGCGGGACGAACCCCACTCCCTGCTTGACGAGCCGGTTCGGCTTCCAGCCGGTGATGTCGGTGCCCTTCAGGGTCACCGAGCCCTGGCGGATGTTGACCTGGCCGAAGACCGCCTTGAGGAAGGTCGACTTCCCGGCACCGTTCGGCCCGATGATCCCGATCAGCTCGCCCGGGTGGGCGACGATGTTCACGCCGTTGAGGATGTTGATGCCGGGCAGATACCCCGCGTGCAGATCCTTCGCGACGAGGACGGGCTGAGAGTCGGTGGACGTGCTCACGAGCGCGTCTCCTTTCCGAGGGCTTCGTCGACGCGAGCCTCTTCCTTTGCGTCCGCCTCGGCGGCTTCTTCCGCCAAAGCGATCGCCGTGGTGTCGCTCAGCAGCGCGTCGTCGCCGAGGTCGGTGTCATGGTGCGCGCCGAGGTAGGCGTCGACGACGGCCTGCTGCGACATGACCTCGCCCGCGGTGCCCTCGGCCACGATCGTGCCCTGGGCCATGACGACGACCCAGTCCGAGATGTGGCGGACCATGTGCATGTCGTGCTCGACGAACAGCACCGTGGTGCCGTCGTCGCGCAGCGCCTGGATGTGCCCGAGCAGCGACTGGGTCAACGCGGGGTTCACACCGGCCATGGGCTCGTCGAGCATGATCATCTTCGGATCGCTCATCAGCGCACGGGCCATCTCGAGCAGCTTCTTCTGGCCGCCCGAGAGGGAGCCGGCGAGGTCATCGCGCTTCTCGTACAGCTTGAAGCGCTCGAGGAGCTCCTCGGCCTTCGCCGTGATCTCCTGCTCGCGTGCCTTCCACAGCGGACGGATGAGGGCGACGGCCATGTTCTCGCCCGGCTGCCGGTTGGCTCCGAGCAGCATGTTCTCCATCACCGTCATCCGCGACAGCGCCTTGGTGAGCTGGAAGGTGCGGACCATGCCCATCCGGGCGACCTTCGATGCCGCCGTGTCGCCCAGGGTGCGACCGTCGAACGACCAGCGGGCCACGCGGTCGGCCGGCGGCCCCCCGAACAGGCGCTTGGCCGACGTCGGCTTGTCGAATCCGGTGATGAGGTTGAAGAACGTCGTCTTTCCCGCACCGTTGGGGCCGATGAGGGCCGTGATGCCCCCGCGCTGCACCTCGAGATGCTGCACGTCGACGGCGGTCATGCCGCCGAATCGGCGGACGATGTTGTCGACGACGAGGATCGGGTCGGGCTTGCTCGCCCCGGGCTCCTGCGGGACCCCCGCAAGCGCTTCGCGCGTTCGGACGGTCGCTGCGGTCGGCTCAGACATTGAAGCTCAGCTCCTTCTTGTTGCCGAGGATTCCCTGCGGCCGGAAGATCACGAGCAGCATCAGAGCGATACCGATGAGGATCCACGAGAACTGCTCGGTCTGCTGGCCCGACCACACCCCCTCGGGCACGATCAGCCGCGTGACGCCCTGGATGAAGATGCGCACCACGAAGAACAGGATGGCGCCGAGCACCGGGCCGAAGATGGTCGCCGCGCCTCCGAGGAGCAGGGCCGTCCAGATGAAGAACGTCATCGAGCGACCGAGCGCGTCCGGCTGGACGGAGCTCGGCATCACGTAGACGATGCCGGCGACACCGCCGATGAGACCACCGAGGATGAGCGCCTGCATCTTGAACGAGAACGCGCTCTTGCCGAGGCTGCGAACGGCGTCCTCGTCCTCACGGATGCCCTTGAGCACACGGCCCCAGGGGCTGCGGATGAGCAGCCACACCAGGACCAGCAGCACGGCCACGACAGCCCACGCCACGGCGCGGACCCACCACCCGCTGACGCCGGTGTTGTCGTACGTCCACCACAGGATGGTGGTCTGTCCGTCGCCGAAGAACGAGAGCCCGTTGAAGGGATCGCGGTAGCGGTCGCCCGGGATGCCGTTGCTGCCGTTGGTGATCGGCCCGAGCACGCTCGAACGGCCGACCATGCGGATGATCTCGGCGGCGGAGATCGTCACGATGGCGAGATAGTCCCCCCGCAGCTTCAGCGTCGGGACGCCGAGGATGAAGCTGTAGACGAGCACGACCAGCAGGGCGATGATCAGCGCCGGGACGAAACCGAGGCCCGCCTGGACCGAGACGGCGAAGCCGTACGCGCCGAGCAGCATGAAGCCGGCCTGGCCCATGTTGAGAAGCCCCGTGTATCCGAAGTGGATGTTGAGACCGATCGCCGCGATCGCGAGGGCGGCGGTGGTGGGGGCGATGGCCGTCGAGGCCATCTCGCGCAGAAGATCGAGGAAGATCATGGGTCAGCCCACCCGTTCCTTGCGTCCGAAGAGGCCCTGTGGTCTCACCAGCAGCAGCAGGATGAGCAGAACCAGCGCGGTCGCGTACTTGAAGTCGCCGGGCAGCCAGATGTTGGTGAGCTCCACGGTCATACCGATGATGAGGGCTCCGAAGAGGGCGCCGAAGGCGGTGCCGAGACCGCCCAGGGTGACGGCCGAGAACAGCAGCAGGAGAAGCTGCATACCCGTCATCCAGTTGACACCGTTCAGGACGAGGCCGAGGAGGATGCCCGACAGACCCGCCAGCGCGGCGGCGGTGGTCCAGATCAGGCGCACGACCCCGTCGACGTTGATTCCGGATGCCGCGGCCAGAGCCGGGTTGTCGCTCACGGCCCGCGTGGCGCGCCCGACGCGGGTCTTGAGCAGGAACAGGCCGACACCGATGAGCACGACCACGGCGATCGCCATCGCCACCAGCGAGTCGACGCTGAGGCTGACCGGACCGAGTCTCACCGGGATCGGGTTCGCCGTCACGATGCGGACGGTGGACGCGCCGATGAAGAACTGGAAGGTGTACTGCAGGGCGAGCGACATGCCGATCGTGACGATCATGAGTTGCGTGAGACTCAATCGGCGTTTGCGCAGCGGCTTCCAGATGCCGACGTCCTGGAAGTAGCCGAAGGCGGCGCAGATCACGACGACGATGATGCCCGCGACGAAGATGTTGAGTCCGAGGACGTTGGCGAACAGATACGCCAGCAGTCCGCCGAGGGTGACCATCTCGCCGTGCGCGAAGTTCGAGATGCCCGTGGTGCCGTAGATGAGCGAGAGGCCGACGGCGGCGAGGGCGAGGAGCAGACCGAGGCGCAGGCCGGACGCGGCCTGCTGGGCGAGACGGTCCCAGTCGAACCCGCCCGCCGAGGCGGCCTGATCGCCGGGGGTGTCACCCGCGGCGGAGCCGTCGACGTTGCCGTTCAGTCCGATCAGGACGGCGGTCGAGGAGCCCAGGTTCACGGGGCGGACCGAGGGGTCCTCGCTCTTGAGCGTGACGCCGTCCGGCAGGGTCTCGGGGTCGACCGAGACCGAGTAATCGCCGGGCTGGGAGAAGCCGATCGACCACTTGCCGTCTTCGCCGGTGGTCGCCGAGGCGGTTCCCCCGGGGCCCGTGGCCGTCACCGTGACGCCACCTCCGGCCGCCGCGAGCGTGCCGTTCAGGCATCCCGTCTCGGGGCCGGGTGTGCAGGCCTCGGTCTGCGTGGTCACGGGAGCCGTGGTGGCGGCGTGAGCCGCGGGTGGCGCCGAGAACAGGGCAGACCCGAGCATCACGGTGATGATGGCGGCGAGTAGTGCCCATGCCACGGCAGGACGGGATAGCGTTCGCGATCGTATCGCGGTGGGGGAGGAATGACCCACGGAGTCTCCAGTTCGGCAGCGCTGACGAAGTCGTCCCGTCAGCTTCGACGGTCGACGCTACGAGCGTAATGTGTCGAGAGTGTTTCACCGACTGCCTCGTTAGCGAACCGTGTCATCACCTTGCGTAAAGCGGTCACCCGGTGCGGGAACAATTCACAGCCTCCCGACGCTTAGAATCGCAGGCGGAGCGCGAAGCGCACCGGCCGACGACGTCATCTATATACAGGCGCCGCGCGCGCAGGAGGACCCATGGAGCAGCACGACCCCTTCGGTTTCATCGGACTGACCTATGACGACGTGTTGCTCCTTCCCGGGCACACCGACGTCATCCCGAGCGAAGCGGACACGTCGTCGCGCCTGACCCGTCGCATCACCGTCGCGACGCCGCTGCTCTCCTCGGCCATGGACACCGTGACCGAGGCCCGGATGGCGATCGCGATCGCGCGCCAGGGCGGTATCGGCATCGTCCACCGCAACCTCTCGATCGACGACCAGGCGGGCATCGTCGACCAGGTCAAGCGCAGCGAGTCCGGCATGGTCTCCAACCCGATCACGACGACGCCGGACGCCACGGTGGCCGAGGTCGACGCGATGTGCGCGCAGTACCGCATCTCGGGTCTGCCCGTGGTCGATCCCGACGGCGTCCTCGTGGGCATCATCACGAATCGCGACATGCGTTTCGTGTCCGGTTTCGAGCGCCAGACCACTCTCGTCAAGGACGTGATGACGAAGGAGGGGCTGATCACCGGCCATGTCGGCATCCACGCCAACGACGTCATCGCGACGTTCGCCAAGCACCGCGTCGAGAAGCTGCCCCTCGTCGACGACGACGGCAAGCTGGCCGGACTCATCACCATCAAGGACTTCGACAAGAGCGAGAAGTACCCCCTCGCGACGAAGGACGACCAGGGGCGTCTGCGCGTCGGGGCCGCCATCGGCTTCTTCGGCGACGCCTGGCAGCGCGCCGAGGCCCTGCGCGACGCGGGCGTCGACGTCCTCGTCGTCGACACGGCCAACGGCCAGTCGGCCGGCGTCATCGACATCGTGACGCGCCTCAAGGCCGACGAGTCGTTCGCCCACATCGACGTCATCGGCGGCAACGTCGCCACGCGCGAGGGCGCGCAGGCGCTCATCGACGCGGGAGTGGACGCCGTCAAGGTCGGCGTCGGACCGGGCTCGATCTGCACCACCCGCGTCGTCGCCGGTGTCGGCGTGCCGCAGGTCACCGCGATCTACGAAGCCGCCCTGGCGGCGATCCCCGCCGGCGTCCCCGTCATCGCCGACGGGGGGCTGCAGTACTCGGGCGACATCGCCAAGGCGCTCGTCGCCGGTGCCGACACCGTGATGCTCGGCTCGCTCCTCGCCGGCACCGATGAGTCGCCGGGCGAGATCGTCTTCCAGGGCGGCAAGCAGTTCAAGCAGTACCGCGGGATGGGTTCGCTGGGCGCGCTGCAGACGCGCGGCAAGAAGACCTCGTACTCGAAGGACCGGTACTTCCAGGCCGACGTGCCCAGCGACGACAAGCTCATCCCCGAGGGCATCGAGGGCCAGGTGCCCTACCGCGGCCCGGTGTCGGCGGTGGCCTACCAGCTCATCGGTGGCCTCCGTCAGTCGATGTTCTACGTCGGAGCGCGCACCGTCGAGGAGCTCAAGTCCAAGGGCAAGTTCGTCCGCATCACGTCCGCGGGTCTGAAGGAGTCGCACCCGCACGACGTGCAGATCGTCGTCGAGGCGCCGAACTACAAGAAGTGACGCGTCGAGAAGGGCCGGGCAGGCGACTGCCCGGCCCTTCTCCGTTCGGCGTCGCGGGGCGGAGAGCGGTCCGCTAAGCTGGTCGGCTCGCTTCCCGGCGGGCCGACCAGCGAACGCCTCGCGCGCTCTCGCAGGTCGACGCCACCGCCACGAGCGGTCGACCGGAATCTCCCATGGGCTACCTCGACCTCATCGCCGTCTCCTTCACTCTGCCCGACGGGCGCCCCCTGCTCGACGAGGTGACGTTCCGCGTGGGGGAGGGCGTGACCACCGCGCTCGTCGGCCCGAACGGCGCGGGGAAGTCCACGCTGCTGCGCATCGTGCGCGGGGAGGAGAAGGCTCACGGCGGCACCATCTCGATCGGTGGTTCTCTCGGAGTGATGGACCAGTTCATCGGCCACGGGCGAGCAGGCGAGACCGTCCACGACCTTCTCGTCTCGGTGTCGCCCGCGCGCATCCGTCGCGCGGCGCTCGAGCTCGAGGCATCCGAGAACGCCCTCATCGAGCAGGACGATCTCGACACCCAGATGCGGTACGCGGCGGCGCTCGCCGATTACGCCGACGCGGGCGGGTACGAGCACGAGACGGTCTGGGACACCTGCACGATCGCCGCTCTCGGCGTCCCCTACGAGCGTGCGCGGTTCCGGGAGCTCGCCACCCTGTCGGGAGGGGAGCAGAAGAGGCTGGCTCTCGAGTCCCTGCTCCGCGGTCCCGACGACGTGCTGCTGCTCGACGAGCCTGACAACTACCTCGACGTTCCCGGCAAGCGCTGGCTCGAGGACCAGCTGCGCGCCACCCCGAAGACCGTCCTCCTCGTCTCGCACGACCGGGAGCTCCTCGCGCGCGCGGCCGATCGCATCGTCACCCTGGAGACGGGCAGCGCGGGGAGCACGGCCTGGGTGCACGGGGGCGGGTTCGCGACCTACGGCGAGGCGCGCGAGGACCGCATGGCCCGGCTCGACGAGTTGCGCCGCCGGTGGGACGAGGAGCACGAGAAGCTTCGGGCCCTCGTCGCGCGTATGAAGGTCGCCGCCGCGGCCAACGACGGCTTCGCCTCGCGCTACCAAGCCGCCGTCACCCGACTGACGAAGTTCGAGACGGCCGGTCCGCCGCAGGAGCGGCCCCCCGAGCAGGACCTGCAGCTGCGTCTGCGCGGTGCTCGCACCGGCAAGCGCGCCGTGGTCGCCGAACACCTGGAGCTGACCGGGCTCATGAAGCCGTTCGACCTGGAGGTGTGGTTCAGCGATCGGGTGGCGGTCCTCGGCTCCAACGGCTCGGGGAAGTCGCATTTCCTGCGCCTGCTCGCCGGGGGTGGTTCCGACCCCGACGCGCTCCTGGGGCACGTGACCACCGTCGGCGCGGGGCTCGCCCGTGTCGAGCACGCCGGGCGCGCGATCCTCGGCGCACGCGTCGTGCCGGGATGGTTCGCCCAGACACATCGGCATCCGGAGTTCGTGGGACGCACCCTGCTCGACCTGCTCCATCGGGGTGACGACAACAGGCGGGGGATGCCGAGGGATGCCGCGAGCTCGGCCCTCGACCGCTATGGCCTCGTCGCCCAGGCGGAACAGGCGTTCGACACCCTGAGCGGCGGGCAGCAGGCGCGTTTCCAGGTCCTGCTCCTCGAGCTGTCGGGGACGACCCTGCTGCTCCTGGACGAGCCCACGGACAACCTCGATCTCGCATCCGCCGAAGCACTCGAGGATGCCCTCGCGCGGTTCGAGGGCACGGTGCTCGCCGTGACGCACGACCGGTGGTTCGCGCGGTCCTTCGATCGGTTCCTCGTCTTCGGGTCGGACGGCCGGGTGTACGAGGCTCCCGAGCCGGTCTGGGACGAGAAGCGGGTGGTGCGCGCGCGCTGACGGGTGCGCCGGGTGCGCCGGCTGCCGACGCGGCTACGCTGTGCGCATGATCCGGCGGAGGATTCACCCCGAGGCGTCCGTCTCGGCCCGGCGCACCGAGGCGTTCACCGACGGGGTGTTCGCGATCGCGGCGACCCTTCTCGTCCTGGGGCTCACCGACCAGTCGCTCGGCGCCGTGCAGACGAACGACGACCTCGCCCGGGGACTCCTCACGCTGGCGCACCCGGTCTTCTCGTTCGTCATCAGCTTCCTCATCCTGTGCGTGATGTGGATGACGCACGTGCGCCAGTTCGAGTGGATCGTGCGGGTCGACGACACGGGGATGTGGCTGAACAACATCCGCCTGCTTCTGGTGGTGCTGGTGCCCTTCACCTCCTCGCTGAACACGTCGTACGACGGCCTCCTGCTCGGTCGGATCCTCCTGCCGATCAACTTCTTCCTCGCGATCGTGGTGGGGTGGCTCCAGTGGGTCTGGGCCGTGCGCTCGGGGGCGATCGTCGACCTGACGCCCGACGACGCCCGGCGCATGGGCCGGGCCGGCCTCAGCGCGGTCGTGATCAGCGCGGCGGCCGTGGCGCTGAGCCCGTGGATCGGTTCGCTCGCATTCCTCCTCTTCGCCCTGGACGGGGTCCTGACGCGCTGGTTGCGCGGCTCCGACGTCCCCGCCTCGTCCACGACCGACGGCGGTGTCGGAGGTCGCGGGTAGGCTGGGCGGGTGACCATGGAGATCGACCTCGGCCGCGCCAAGCGCGCCCGCCGCGCGTACACCTTCGACGACATCGCCGTCGTACCGTCCCGGCGCACGCGCAACCCCGAGGACGTGTCGACGACGTGGAGCATCGACGCCTTCTCGTTCGAGGTCCCGGTGCTCGGCGCGCCGATGGACTCGGTCGTCAGCCCGCGCACGGCGATCGAGCTCGGTCGCCTCGGCGGCCTGGGCGTGCTCGACCTCGAGGGCCTGTGGACGCGTTACGACGACCCCGAGCCGCTCCTGGCCGAGATCGCCACGCTGGCGGATGCCGATGCCACCCGCCGCATGCAGCAGCTGTACTCCGAGCCGATCAAGCCCGAGCTCGTGCGCGACCGTCTCGCCGAGATCCGCGCTGCCGGCGTGACCGTGGCCGGAGCCCTCACGCCGCAGCGCACGCAGGACCTGTACGAGACCGTCGTCGCCGCCGGCGTCGATCTGTTCGTCATCCGCGGCACCACGGTGTCGGCCGAGCATGTCTCGAAGGTCGCCGAGCCGCTGAACCTCAAGAAGTTCATCTACGACCTCGACGTCCCCGTCATCGTCGGCGGCGCTGCGACGTACACCGCGGCCCTGCACCTCATGCGCACGGGAGCCGCCGGTGTGCTCGTCGGCTTCGGTGGGGGAGCGGCATCCACCACCCGGGCCACCCTCGGACTGCACGCCCCGATGGCCACGGCCGTCGCCGACGTCGCCGGGGCTCGCCGCGACTACCTCGACGAGTCGGGCGGACGCTACGTCCACGTCATCGCCGACGGCGGCGTGGGCACCTCCGGCGACATCGTCAAAGCTCTCGCCATGGGCGCGGATGCCGTCATGCTCGGCGTCGCGCTCGCCCGGGCCACCGATGCCCCCGGTCGCGGCTTCCACTGGGGCCCCGAGGCGCACCACGCCAAGCTGCCCCGCGGGCGTCGCGTCGCGGTCGACCGCGTCGGCCCGCTCGAGCAGGTGCTCTACGGCCCCGCGCCCGTCGCGGACGGCACCGCCAACCTGATCGGCGCCCTCAAGAAGTCGATGGCCACGACCGGCTACTCCGACCTCAAGGAGTTCCAGCGCGTCGAGGTCGTCGTGGCCCCCTACGGGCACTGATGCCGGAGTCCGCGTGACCTCGTCACCCGCCATCGCCCCGGAGATCCCCGAGGTCTTCCCGCCGACGCTGCGCGAGGTCATGCTGCGTCCGCGGTGGCTCGCGCTGCTGGCGTTCTCGCTCGTGGTCGCCGGAGTCCTCGCCTGGCTCGGTCAATGGCAGCTCGGTCGCGCCGTCGACACCGCTCCGTCGGAGCCCGGGATGACCGAGGTGGTCCGTCCCCTCGACGAGGTCGTCCAGCCCGGCGCCTACCTCGCGGAGCCGCTCGTCGGTCAGCGTGTCGAGACGAGCGGTCGCTGGATCCCCTCCGACTTCATCGTCGTGTCCTCCCGCTACAACGACGACGTCGAGGGGTACTGGGTGACCGGTCAACTGCGCATCGACGATGCGGGTAAGCCCGCCTCCCTCGCGGTCGCCCTCGGGTGGGCGCCCACGCTCGATCAGGCCACGGCCGCCGCCGACCAGATGCGCGCCGCGGTCGAAGCAGATCCCACCGCGCAGGTCGACGTGACCGGCCGCCTGATCTCCGATGAGGGGCCCTCGCGTCCGGACGCCGGTGCCGATCCGCAGACCCTGACGCGCATGTCGCCCGCGATGCTGCTCGGGCGCTGGCACGACGTCGACGGCGTTGCGGTGTACCGACAGTACGTCGCCTCGCAGACGGCGATCGGACCGCTGGATCCGATCGCGTCCCCGGCCCCGGACGAGCGCTCTCGCGTGAACTGGCTGAACATCTTCTACGCGGCCGAGTGGGCGATCTTCGCGGGCTTCGCGCTGTACCTCTGGTACCGCCTGGCGCGCGACGCGTGGGAGAAGGAGGTCGAAGACCTCGAAGACGCCCAGGAAGAGTCCCGGGCGGCGGGGCCGCCGGTTCCTCGCGACTAGACTTGGCGCATGCCGCGTCCCCCGAAACTCGCCTCCTTCCCGGCGATCCGCGGAGCCCTGACCTTCTACCAAATCTGCTCGATCATCACCGGTATCGGCCTGCTGCTGCTGGTCGCCGAGATGATCCTGAAGTACACGCCCATTCACGTGGAGCTGTTCCTGGGCGGATCCGGCGGGTTCCTGTGGTTCGCGGATGCCATCGCCGGCCCCGGATGCCAGTGGTTCTCGCTCTTCATCCCCGGCGGTGACGGGTGCGAGATGATCTCGACCGGCGACGGCGTCAACGTCTCGCTGGCGATCCTCGTGGTCCACGGCTGGTTCTACGTCGTGTACCTCATCTCGTGCTTCCGCGTGTGGAGCCTGATGCGGTGGCCGTTCCGTCGGTTCGTCTTCCTCGCCCTCGGTGGCGTGGTGCCGTTCCTCTCCTTCATCCTCGAGGTGCGCACCGCCCGCGGCGTGCGCGCCTATCTCGCCGAGCGCGAGGCCGCCCAGGCCTCCGCTCCCGTTCCCGCCCCGGAGGGCAACCGGTGACCGAACAGACCGAAACGTCCCAGCGCCCCGTCCTCGTCGTCGACTTCGGCGCCCAGTACGCGCAGCTGATCGCCCGCCGCGTCCGCGAAGCGGGCGTCTACAGCGAGATCGTGCCGCACACCGCGTCGGCGGCGGAGATCGCGGCCAAGAACCCCGTGGGCATCATCCTCTCGGGCGGGCCCTCCTCCGTGTACGAAGAGGGCGCCCCCAGCCTCGACGCCGGCGTCTTCGACCTCGACGTGCCGACGCTCGGCATCTGCTACGGCTTCCAGGTCATGGCCAAGGCCCTCGGCGGCGAGGTCGCGAACACCGGCCTGCGCGAGTACGGCGCCACGGATGCCACGATCGTGACCGAGGGCACCCTGCTCGAGGGGCAGCCGGTCGAGCAGAACGTGTGGATGAGCCACGGCGACCAGGTGTCGCGCGCGCCGGAGGGGTTCGAGGTGCTCGCGCGCACCGCGCACACGCCCGTCGCCGCGTTCGCGAGCGACGCGCGCCGCATGTACGGCGTGCAGTGGCATCCCGAGGTCAAGCACTCCGACCACGGCCAGCACGTGCTCGAGAACTTCCTCCACAAGGCGGCGGGGCTCCCCGCCGACTGGAACAGCGGCAACGTCATCGCCGAGCAGGTGGAGCGCATCCGCCAGCAGGTCGGCACCGGGCGCGTCATCTCGGCCCTGTCGGGCGGCGTCGACTCCGCCGTCTCGACCGCTCTCGTGCACGAGGCCGTGGGTGACCAGCTGATCGCGGTGTTCGTCGACCACGGTCTCCTCCGCCAGGGCGAGCGCGAGCAGGTCGAGAACGACTACGTCGCCTCGACCGGTGTGAAGCTCATCACGGTCGACGCGCGCGAGACGTTCCTGAACGCCCTCGCCGGCGTCAGCGACCCCGAGCAGAAGCGCAAGATCATCGGGCGCGAGTTCATCCGCGCGTTCGAGAAGGTCCAGGCCGACCTCGTCGCCGAGGCTGAGGCCGAGGGCGAGCAGGTGCGTTTCCTCGTGCAGGGCACGCTGTACCCCGACGTCGTCGAGTCCGGCGGCGGCGCCGGCACGGCCAACATCAAGAGCCACCACAACGTCGGCGGGCTCCCCGAGGACCTGCAGTTCGAGCTCGTCGAGCCGCTGCGCACCCTGTTCAAAGACGAGGTGCGCGCGATCGGTCGCGAGCTGGGCCTTCCCGAGGCGATCGTCGGCCGCCAGCCCTTTCCGGGGCCGGGTCTTGGCATCCGCATCGTGGGCGAGGTCACCGCTGACCGTCTCGAGATCCTGCGTGCGGCCGACGCCATCGCCCGCGCCGAGCTGACCAAGGCGGGCCTCGACGACGAGATCTGGCAGTGCCCCGTCGTGCTCCTCGCCGACGTGCGCTCGGTCGGCGTGCAGGGCGACGGTCGCACCTACGGCCACCCCATCGTGCTGCGCCCGGTCTCGTCCGAGGACGCCATGACGGCGGACTGGACGCGCCTGCCCTACGACGTGCTGTCCAAGATCTCGAACCGCATCACGAACGAAGTGAAGGACGTCAACCGCGTGGTGCTCGACGTGACGTCGAAGCCGCCGGGGACGATCGAGTGGGAGTGAGCGAGAACCAGCTCGCTGAGAAACGCCGTCGTCCTCCGGACGGCGGCGTTTCTGCCGTGGGGGAGGATGGGGGCGTGAGCGACGCTGAGTTCCCCGACGCCTGGTACCTCATCCTGTCGAGCCGGCTCGTCCCCGACCTCGACGGAGGGTACACGATCTCCACTCTCGCGCGGGCGCGGCAGATGGCGGATGCCGGAGCGGTGCCGCTCCTGCTGACTGTCGACCCTGGTGACGCCGACGCCCACGCCGCGCAGCGACGGACCTTCGTCGAGCGCGGGGCCGTCTCGGCATCCGGGATCTTCCGCAACCTCTTCGACGAGGCGGTCGCGCCGGACGGCGGCGCGGCGGAGTGGCTGCGCGAGGCCACCCACGCGGGTGAGGCGGATCCCGCCCTCGAGTACCGCGATGTCGCCGAAGGCGCGGTCTCGCTCCCGAACGTCATCGACCCCGACTGGCACCTGACGACGGCGCCGATCGTGGTGCGGGATGCCGCGAGCGAGCCCGTCGGGGTCGTTCCCGGGTTCGGCGCGCTCTACCGCGCGTGGCTCACGCACCTCGGCACGCAGCTGCGGGCCCAGAACCCGCGACCTGTCGTCGTCATCTGCGAGTCGCGGCAGCTCGGCGAGCTGATCGTCGGGTGGGGCGACGAGGACGTCCGGATCGTGCACACCGTTCACACGATCCACCTCGAGGCGCCCTACCGCGCCGACTCCGCGCTCAATCCGCTCTGGACGCGCTGGTTCGAGATCGCGCCGCGCTTCGACGCGGTGCTCTGGCCGACGGAGCACCAGCGCGACGACGTGCGCGAACGCTTCGGCACAGCGGCGAACGACCTCGTCGCGCCGCACGCCGTCCGCGCGCCCGAGACGGTCATCCCCGCTACCGACCGCGACGCCGACCTGGTCGTCGTGCTCGGGCGCCTGGCCCCCGGCAAGCGTCTTCCCGCCGCCGTCCGCGCGTTCGCCCGGGTCGTCGCCGAGGTCCCGGCGGCGCGACTGGAGCTCTGGGGGGCCGGTGCCCAGCGGACCGAGCTGGAATCGCTGGTCGCGGAGCTCGGGCTGACCGGCGCCGTGTCGCTCCCGGGGCTCACGAACGACCCCGGGGCCGTGCTCGATGGCGCGGCGGTGTACCTCACGACCTCGGCGTTCGAGGGGCAGGGGCTCGCCCTCGCCGAGGCCCTCGCGCACGGAACCCCCGCGGTGGCCTACGACATCCGCTACGGCCCGCGCGACATGCTGGCCGGGGGTGGCGGCATCCTGGTTCCGGACGGCGATGAGGAGGCGCTCGTCGCGGCTCTCGTCCGTCTGCTGACGGATGCCGAGACGCGCGAGCGCCTGTCGGTGGAGGCCGTGCAGGCGGCGTCGGCCCTCAGCCCCGCCCGGGCGATGCGGACGCTGGCCGCCGCCTGCGGCGACGCGCTGTCGCGTCCGCGGCGTCGCTGAGCCCCGCGCGGGCGGTCGCGCGCCGTCGCGTCGGTGCTCGGTGAGGTCCCGGGCTCAGGCGCGCTCTGTCTGGCGGATCGCCCTCGTGGCGGCGGTCAGGGGGCTGCTGCGATCAGGCACGCGCAGCCTCGCGGACGGCGCTCACGGCGGCGGCCGGTGAGCCGCGGAACGCCGGTCCGTGACCGGGGAGGACCCAGTCGGCATCCAGGTCGGCGATGTGCGCCAGCGAGGCCAGTGCCTCGGCCGGGTCGTCGGTGAAGGGTGCGGGGCCCGGGCCGGTGCGGCCGGTGAGCACGTGGCGGGTGGTCAGGGCATCGCCGACGAAGACGGCGCGGACCTCGGGGGAGAAGACGGCGATGCTTCCCGGCGAGTGTCCGGGCATCGAGATGACCCGGGGTGCGCCGGGCAGGTCGAGCGTGGTGTCGCCGTCGATGATCTCGACCTCGGTCAGCCACTGCGGCCGCATTCCCTTGCGGATGCCGAACGCGGCGAAGCTCAGCAGCGGGCCGATCCGCATCGGGCCGACGGGGTTCTTCGGCTTGTCGCCGCCCCGCGCGCGGTCGGCGTCGGCGGCGTGGACGAACACCGGAACGCCGTGGTCGCGGCGGAGGCGCTCGGCGAAGCCGACGTGGTCGCTGTCGCCGTGCGTGAGGATCACGCCGCGGATGTCGTCGAGCGGGCGGCCCATGGCATTCAATTCGCGCGTCAGATCGGTGTACATGCCGGGCAGGCCGGCGTCGACGAGGGTGATCCCGTCGGACGTGGTGATGAGGTACGAGGCGACGATGTCGTTGCCGAGGCGGTGGAGGGAGGGGGCGAGTCGCATGGGATGACCTTTCGCGGGATGGCTACGAGCAATAGCCATGATAGCTTATCTGTGTAGCCATGAGGAGGCCGGATGCCGACACCAGAACGCACGTCGCTCGCGGAGATCGTCGCGCAGGCCGCCCGCCTGCTCGAGAGCGGCGGTCCGGCCGCTGTCACGATGCAGGCGGTGGCGGCGGCCGTTGGGGTCAAGGCTCCCTCTCTGTACAAGCGCGTCCGCGACAGGGAGGCGCTCCTCGGGCTGGTCGGCATCTCGACGGCGGACGAGCTGACACGTCGACTGACGGATGCCGGGGGCGACCTCGGCGAACTGCTGACCGTCTTCCGCCGCTTCGGACAGGAGCGGCCCGAGGCGTTCCGTCTGCTGTTCGCGTCATCGATCGATCCGGAGCGGCTCGCGGCGACCAGTGAACCCGTGCTCCGCGCGACGGCGGCGATCGTCGGGTCCGAGCGTGCCCTCGATGCGGCGCGGTTGCTGACCTCGTGGGCGCTCGGATTCATCACGATGGAGCTCACGGGCGCCTTCCGTCTCGGGGGCGACCTCGACGAAGCGTTCGCCTACGGGATGCGTCACATCGTGGGTTCGTTGACAGCGGATCAGGACGCGGTGCGGCCGGCCCAGGGGTCGTAGTCGGCGATCAGCTCCTCCTGCGCCGGGCGCTCGGCATCCGGGACGTGCTGGAGGTTCACGCGGACGCGGTACCAGAGCGAGCTCGAGCCGCGCATGCCGTCGACGAGGATGTCGGCGGGGTGGAGGGCGGCGGCCGCTTCCGGATGCCGCGTCTTCCACGTTTCGAGGGCGTCGAGCGCCTCGGGCTTGGTCTTGGTGCGCGCGACCTCGATGAGCGGCATGGTCGAGGTGCGACGGCCCGAGCCGTCGGAGCCGCGCGGGGGCTTCTCGGCGGGGCCCAGCTCCGTGGCGAGGGCGAGGAGGGTGTCGAGGGATCCGGCGCTGTCGTCGATGCCGGCGTGCGGGTCGCCGATGGTCCGGAAGCGCTCGGGGACCGTGAGCACGGTGAACTCCTCGGGGCGGCGGTCCCGCACCTCGTCCCACGTGAGCGGGGTCGAGACGCGGGCGTCGGGGAGCGCGCGGATGGAGTACGCCGAGGCGACCGTGCGGTCCTTGGCGTTCTGGTTGAAGTCGACGAAGACGCTCTCGCCGCGCTCCTCCTTCCACCACCGGGCCGTGGCCAGTCCTGGCGCACGGTTCTCGACCTCTCGGGCGAGGGTCTCGGCGGCCAGGCGCACGTCGGCGTAGTCCCACTCGGGGCGAATGCGCACGAGGATGTGCAGGCCACGCGAGCCCGAGGTCTTCGGCCAGCCGACGAGTCCGTGGTCGTCCAGCACGTCCCGCGCGATGAAGGCCACGTCCACGATCTGCGCCCAGTCCACACCGGGCATGGGGTCCAGGTCGACGCGCAGCTCGTCGGGGTGATCCAGGTCCTCCGCGCGCACGGGGTGCGGGTTGAGGTCGAGACAGCCGAGGTTGACGACCCACGCCAGGCCCGCGGCATCCCGGATCACCGTTTCTTCGGCGGACGTTCCCGAGGCGTAGTGCAGCGTCGCGGTGTCGATGAAGGAGGGGTGGTTCTCGGGCACGCGCTTCTGGAAGAACGGCTCCTGGCCGAGGCCCTTCGAGAAGCGTTTGAGCACCATGGGGCGGCCGCCGGCGCCGCGCAGGGCGCCCTCGGCGACGGCGAGGTAATAGCGCACGAGGTCGAGCTTGGTCAGGCCCGGTTCAGAGAACACGACGCGATCGGGGCTGGTGACGCGCACCTCGTGGCCGTCGATGTCGAGGATCTCGGGGGGAGTCTTCGCGGGGCTCATGGCGCGAGGCTAGCGCCGGGTCGCGGGCGCGGGGTTGCCCCTTGCGGAGCGTGCTCCGTACCGGGTGAGGGTGGCGCACGGGCCGGGCGGCGGATGTTGAGCGTCCACAACACCCGGACGAATCTTCGGAGTCTCCGGGTGTTGTGGACACTCAACTGGTTCGAGGGCCGTGACTCCGGCTGCCGGGAACGACGAAGGGCCGCCCCGAAACGGGACGGCCCTTCATGCGGGGTACTTAGTTGTTGCCGCGCAGGATCGCGATCAGGCGCAGGATCTCGACGTACAGCCACACGACCGTGACCATGATGCCGAAGGCACCGACCCAGCCGTAGACGCGCGGGGCGCCGTTGCGGACACCTCGCTGGATCTGGTCGAAGTCGAGCACGAGCGAGTACGCGGCCATGATGACCACGAGCACACCGAGGATGACGCCCAGCGGGATGCCGAAGATCGGGATGCTGCGGGCGCCGAACATCATGTCGGCCGGGAACACGCCGAACAGCATGAGGACGACGTTGAGAAGGCTGAAGACGAGGTAGCCGACCATCGCGATCATGAAGATCTTGGTGGCCCGCTTCGAGGCGCGCACCTTGCCGCTCGCGAACAGCGCGAGGGTCACGCCGACCACCGAGAGGGTCGCGAGTGTCGCCTGGATGACGATGCCCGGGTAGATGAACTCGAAGAACGCGGAGATGCCGCCGATGAAGAGACCCTCGAACGCCGCGTAGGCGACGAAGACGGGGACGGACGGCTTCTTCTTGAAGATGGCGACCATCGCGAGCACGAACCCGACGAGGCCACCGACGATCATGGGGGCGGCGCTGGGGCTCGGGTTGGCGACGCTGACGCCCGCCATCGACCAGATCCAGCCGCCGACAGCGCCGACGACGAGCACCGCGAACAGCGCGAGCGTCTTGAAAACGGTGTCTTCGACCGACATGCGGTCGGTTTCGACGGCACCCGCCGCGGGGGCGGTGTACATGCCCTCGAGGTTGGCCGCCTCAGCAGCGGCGGCAGCGCTCGCGGTGGGAGCCGCGGGAGGGGTGTAACGGGTCTGGGCGCCGGCACGAGGGTCCTGGAACGCCGGGGTATTGAATGCCGGGTTATTGAGGGCCACGGGGACTCACACTCCAAATGATGGTCATCACAGCACCGTGCTGTCAGACAACACTAGCCGAGCGGGGTGCGAGATTCCTTGTGTTGACTGGGATTCCGCTATGAGCAAAGGAGCCGTTCACCCTCCGTCGCTACCGTGGGCGGGTGCCGCTCAACCGCCCGCTCATCATCGGCCATCGAGGGGCTCCCGGGTATCGACCCGAGCACTCTCCGAGCTCCTACGCGCTGGCGATCGCCTCGGAAGTGGATGCCGTCGAGCCCGACGTGGTGCCGTCGAGGGACGGTGTGCTGGTCGTCCGTCACGAGAACGAGATCAGTGCGACGACCGACGTCGCGGCACGACCCGAGTTCGCCGCGCGCCGCACCTCGAAGGTCGTGGACGGCGAGCGGTTGACGGGGTGGTTCGTCGAGGACTTCACGTGGGACGAGCTCCGCACGCTCCGCTGCCGCGAGCGCATCCCGGCGCTCCGCCCGCGCAGCGCCGGGTTCGACGACGCCGAGCCGATCCTGTGCCTGCGCGATGTCCTGGACCTCGCCCGCGCCGGCGCCGTCGGGGTGGTCCTCGAGATCAAGCACGCGGCCGCTTTCGCGGCCCAGGGATTCGACATGGCCGCGCTCGTGCGGGACGAACTGCGCGCGGCGGCGTGGATCGACGACCCGTCGCTCGTCATCGAGTCGTTCGAGCCCCTGGTGCTCGCGCGGCTTCGGGAACTCGGCATCCGGACACCCCTCGTGCAGCTCATCGAGTCGGAGGGGACGCCGTGGGACCTGCGGGAGCGCGACGGAGCCGATGCCACCCCCTATTCGTCGATGCTCACGCCCGCTGGTCTGGACGCGCTCGCCCGCGAGGTCGACGGCGTCAGCCCGGACAAGAAACTCGTCCTCAACCCCGGGCGCCTGGGCCGGGCGCGCGGCCCCGCGCCGTTCGTCGCGGAGGCGCAGGCGCGCGGACTGCGCGTCTTCACATGGACATGCCGTCCGGAGAATACGTTCCTGCTGCCGGGGTATCGCCGCCCCGGCGGTCGGGCCGCGTTCGGGGACTTCCGGGCCGAGTGGTCCGTGCTCCGCGCGGCGCGACTCGACGGAGTGTTCGTCGATCATCCCGACCTCGGGGTCGAGGTCTTCGGCGACTGAGCGGCGGACGCAACCCCGGCCCGTCGTCGCGTCCACCGCGCGAAGATGGCGGGATGACAGTGGACGTGACGGTCGTCGGTGGAGGGATCTCCGGGCTCGCGTGCGCGCGGGCGGTTCAGGATGCCGGGAAGACGGTGCGCGTGCTCGACCGGGGACGCCGGGTGGGCGGGCGGCTGTCGAGCCGCACCATCGAGGGCCGTCCGGTCGATCTCGGGGCGTCGTACTTCGTCGTCGGCGAAGCGGAACGGTTCGCCCACGTCGTCGCCGACTGGGAGGAGCGCGACCTCGCGCGGGCCTGGACCGACACGTTCGTCGTCGTCGCCCCGGACGGGACGCAGGCGCCGAAGCCGGGTCCGATGAGGTGGGCCGCGCCGCTCGGCCTCCGCTCCCTCGCCCTCGATCTGGCCGAGGGGCTCGACGTGGTGTCGGAACGGACCGTCGAGCGGGTCGAGCCGTCCCTCGTGGATGGCGAGGCCACGGGCGAGGTCGTGCTGGCCATGCCGGGGCCGCAGGCGGCGCGCCTCACCGACGCGCCCCTCGGGGAAGGGGGTACGTGGGAGCCGGTGATCGCGGTCGTGCTGCGGTGGGACGAACGACAGTGGCCGGCCGACCTGCACGGTGCCTTCGCCGATGGCGACCCCGACGTGTCGTTCATCGCCGACGACGGCGATCGGCGCGGCGACGGAGCACCGGTGCTGGTCGTCCACACGACCGCCGATCGCGCGCGGCGGCACCTCGGCGACCCCGCCGGAGCGATCGCGCCGGTCGTGGACGCCACGCGTCGTCTCCTGGGCATCGACGCGGAGCCCGTCTCGACGTTCGCGCACCGATGGACGTTCGCACGCCCGACGGAGACCACCGGCCGGCCCTTCTTCCGGTCGCCCGGTTTGTCCGCTTGCGGGGACGCGTGGGGCGAGAGCTCCGCGGTGCGGACCGCGTGGACGTCGGGCGATGCGCTCGGACGGGCGCTCGCGGCATCCTGAATCCGCGTTCCCGAGGGCGATGTCGGAAGGCCCCTCTAGGGTGGGGCCATGGATGTGGGGATCGACGCGACAGGGGTGCGGCGCTCGTTCGGCGCCGTTCAGGCGGTCGCGGACGTGACATTCGCGGCGGCGCCGGGCAGGGTCACCGGACTGGTCGGCCCCAACGGCTCGGGCAAGACGACTTTGATGCTCATGCTCGCGTCGCTGCTGCGGCCCGACGCGGGAGAGATGCGGATCGGCGGTGTCGACCCCGTCGCCGATCCCGCGGGGGCGCGGCGCCTCCTGGGATGGATGCCGGACTCGCTGGGCGCGTGGCCGAGCCTCAGCGCGCGCGACATCCTCGTCGCCACCGCGCAGCTCTACGACCTTTCGCGAGAGGCCGCTCGTGCCCGTGCCGACGAGCTGCTCGACCTCGTCGACCTGGCCCCTCTCGCAAGGTCCGCGGCGCGGGTGCTCTCACGCGGACAGAAGCAGCGTCTCGCGCTCGCGCGCGCTCTCGTGCACGACCCGCGGGTGCTGCTGCTCGACGAACCGGCTTCCGGCCTCGACCCGCAGGCGCGCATCGCGCTGCGGGTGCTTCTTCGCCGCCTGGCCGCCGAGGGGCGCACGATCCTCATCTCCAGCCACGTGCTGTCGGAACTCGAAGAGGTCGTCGACGACGCGGTGTTCATGATGGACGGGCGCACGGTCGGGATCGATCGCGTCGCCGCGGCGGCGACACGCACGCGGTCCTGGCGGATGCGGCTGCTCGCCGATCCCTCCCGCGGGGCGGGGACGGATCGCGCCGAGGTCGCGGCGGCGCTCGGCCGGCTTCCCGACGAGATCGGCGTCGACCGCCGTGATCTGCTGGTGCCCTTCGCCGACGAGGCCGGGGCCGTCGCGGGGCTGCGTGCGCTGATCGGGGCCGGCGTGCCGATCGTCGAGTTCGCCCCGGCGGTGGGAGACCTCGAGCACGCCTTCCTCGACCTGAGAGTCGGCCCCGGCCCCGAGGGGAGTCCCGCATGAACCTGCGTCGTCTCGGAACCGTGATCGGGATCGAACTCCGTCAGCGCGTGCGCTCGGTCGGGTGGTACGTGCTGCTCGGGGTGTTCTTCGTCATCCTCGTGGGCGTTCTCGTCCTGTCGTTCGCGTCCTTCGCGCTCGGCGGCGGCGGCAACGAGTGGTTCTTCTCCCTCGTCATCATGCTCGTGCTGCTGCTGGTGCTGTTGGTCTCGCCGACGCTCAGCGGAAGCGCGGTGAACGGGGATCGGGATGCCGCGACCCTCGCTCCCGTGCAGGTGACGCTCGTGACGACGGTCGAGATCGTGATCGGGAAGTTCCTCGCCGCGTGGATCTCGGGGCTCGCCTTCCTCGTCGTGGCGGTGCCGTTCCTCATCGTCGCGACGGCGGCCGGCGGACTGAACCCGGGCGTGATCCTCGCCTCTCTCGGCATCCTGGTCCTGGAGGTCGGGGTCGTGGCCGCGATCGGCGTGGGCTTCAGCGCCGTCGTCGCGCGGCCGATCTTCTCGGTCGCGAGCACGTACCTCGTGATCGCGGCGCTGTCGATCGGGACGCTGATCGCTTTCGGACTCGGCGGCCTCGCGGTGCGGAGCGAGCAGGTGTCGATCTCGCGCGACTTCGACTGGAACGCGTTGCCCGAGGGGTGCGCGCCCGGTGCCCTGGACGGGTCCACCGAGTGCCCGAGGTACGACGAGCTGCCCTGCGTCGAGAGCCGCTACACCACGGATGTGCCGCGGTTCGATCGCGTGTGGTGGATTCTCGCCGCGAATCCGTTCGTGATCTTGGCGGATGCCACGCCCCCGACCTACGTCGACGGGTACCCGCGCGACCTGTTCTCGCAGATCGCGTTCAGCGTCCGAGTCGCGCAGAAGTCCCCCGAGACCGAGACGCGCTTCGACGGGTGCGTGGCGCCGGATGCCTCGTGGTCGTCCGAGACCCCCGAGGAACAGCTCGACGGCACGGTGCCCAGCTGGTTCGTCGGGCTGCTCGTGCAGGTGCTCATCGCGGCGGGGCTGCTCACCTGGGGGATCGCACGCACGCGCACCCCGGCGAAGCGGCTGCCGCCGGGGACGCGTATCGCGTGAGCGGGTTGCCCCGCTCGGGGTGACGGAGTCCCGCGGCGTGCGAGCTCATCGAAGACGCGCGGCCAGCGCTATCGCGTCGTGCGGGGCGCGGCCGCGCGCGTCGTTGTCGAAGTAGGCGTACACGTCGCGTGGCATCCCGTCCTCCGTGGTCGAGCCGTCCCGCCAACCACGGATGCGTTCGGCCCACGCGTCGAGTTCGGCGTCCGTGTAGCCGCTGGCGTACAGCTCCTGGGAGCCGTGCAAGCGGACGTAGACGTGGTCGGCGGTGATCGCGTCGAAGACGGGCCAGCGTCCGGCGGTGTCGGCGAGGACGAGCGCGACGCCGTGCGCCCGGAGGATCTCGGTCGCGCGCGGGTCATCGAATGACGCGGACCGAGGCTCCAGCGCGTGGCGCAGGGGAGTGTCGGCTTCGATCTCGAGCCAATCGCGCCCGTCCAGCCGTTCGTCGTGCTCCCGCGCGAGCGCCAGAGCCTGGCCGGTCGTCCGGGGCAGCTGCCCGAGGAAGCCGTCGAGGACCGTGGGGTCGAAAACGACTCGCTCGGGCAGCTGCCAGAGGAAGGGACCCAGCGTCGGCCCCAGGGCGAGGACCCCCGAGGCGAAGAAGTTCGCGAGCGCGGTGTGCACGCCGCTGAGGCGCAGCATGTGCGTGACGTACCGCGAGCCTTTGACCGCGAAGACGAAGTCCGTCGGCACCTCGCTGCGCCAGCGGCGGTAGCTCGCCGGGCGTTGTAGGGAGTAGAACGATCCGTTCAGCTCGACGCTGCGGAGATGCTCGCCGACGTACGCGAGCTCTCGGCGCTGAGCGAGCCCGCGCGGGTAGAAGTCCCCGCGCCAGCGCGGGTAGCGCCAGCCCGAGATCCCGACGTACGCGGACGAGGTCAGGCGTGACCCTCGGCGGCGGGGAAGCCCGGGTCGACGGCGTCGCCGGTCTTGTCCGCGAGGTCGACGTGCTCTTCCGCCTCGGCGGCGTCTTCCCGCACCTCGTCGGTCACGGCATCGGTGGGGGCCGCCGAGTCGGCGTGGGCGTCATCGGCGTGGCGGGAGGGGATCTCAGGAGTGCTCATGCGTCTACGCTCCGCCCTCGACGGGTCACGGTCGACCGGCTTGCGCGCGAGAGCTAGAGGTGCCAGGGGGCGATGCGCGGGGAGGGGATGCGGGCGAGGGAGGACGAAAGCGCGCGGAAACGTCCTCCCGTCGCGGAATCTCCTCCGCGCACCGGGCGCCCGCAGCGGCGGGCGGGCCGCGCAACCACCGCCGCGTCGATCGCAAGGATGCCGTCAGTCGGTGGCATCCGGGATCGACGACTCCACCGCGGGCCAGGCCGGCAGCGGATCCGGGAACGACGCCCACGCCGAGGGGCCGGCGGCGAATTCGGCGTCGGTCAGAGCCGCGGCGTCGAGGATGTGCGCGAGGCGCGGGGCCGAGAGATCGAGACCGGTGAACGCGATCTCCTGGCCGAGGCCCATGCGGCCGTCGTCGGCTCCGATCGGTTCGAGCCACATGGCCGAGCCGACGTGCTCCCACCGCGCCAGGATGCCGAGGCGGGTGGCGAGGCGGCAGAATCCGGCCGAACGGATGAGGCGCCCCGCGGCACCGTCGTCGAGGCGGTCGAGGGCGGCGGAGAGACGGGCGGGGTGGAACGGGCGCACCTGGTCGTAGCGGAGCGTCATGACCCGGTTGTCGCGCATGTACGGGTCGTGTTCCTCGTTGAGGGCGTGGACCCACCCGGCGCGTTCGAGGATCTCGCCCCGGTGCGAACCGCCGGAGGCGAGGTCGCTGAGGGGGTCGCGCGACAGACGCACCACCGCGCCCGGATTGAGGTGGGAGGCAACGGCCATCTGAACCGCGAGGGCCGCCGTCGGCACCTGCGCCCAGTTCACCCAGACGATGCGCGTGGCCAGTTCGAGCGCGAGCGCACCCTGTCGCGCGCGGGCTCCGACATCGCCGCGGGTGTCGCCCGGTCGCGCGGATGCCACGAGCGGGGCGTCGTCGAGCAGGTCGCCGATCATGTGCCGCGCGTCGACCACGCAGACCGCTTCGACCTCGGGACCGCCGCGCGCCGCGATCGCGTGGATGAGGTCGACGTCGGTCTCGAGGTCGACCACGACGTTCTCGTCGTCGGCGCGCGGCCGGGGAAGCGGAAGAGCGTGCGCGACGCGCAGGTCGTGGTGGCGGAGCAGATGCAGGGGGCGGGTCAGTGCCAGGGCGGTGCGTTCGGCGTAGGTCCGACGTTCGGGGCCGCAGACGCCCATGATCGCGATCGTTCGGGTCATGGCATCCACCTCTCATTTGTCAGGGAACGGTGGACACCTTACCTTGTTATTGAGAACGTTTATCAACAAGGAGGATGCCATGAAGGTCCGTGCCTCGATCAAGTCCCTGAAGAAGCAGCCGGGTGCGCAGGTGGTGCGCCGGCGGGGGAAGGTCTTCGTGATCAACAAGCTCAACCCGCGTTACAAGGGCCGCCAAGGGTGAGTCGTTCGTAGACTCGCCGCGTGGAGTGGTGGGGTCTGGTCGTCGGTGCCGTGATCGGTCTCGCCCTGGCGGGGCTCATGGTGTGGCGGGGTCGTCGCGTGCTTCGGCGTGGGCGGGCGGAGGAGATCGAGGACGCCGCAACATTCGGGTGGATGAAGCTCGAGCCGCCGCGCCCCGACGAGAACGGGAACGAGAACCGTTCTTGATTGCCTGAACACATTGCAATCCGTTTATGTATGTGGTGTTCTCTTTCACGTGGAGAAGATCGCGGGACTCGACCAAGCCGCGGAGTTGTTCAAGGTTCTCGGCAACGAGTCGCGTCTCGCGCTCGTGTGGCTCCTGAGCCGCGAGCCGCTCACGGTCGGCGCGCTCGCCGATCGGGCCGGACTGTCGCAACCCCTGGTGTCGCAACACCTGCGGACTCTGCGGCAGGCGGGCCTGGTGAGCTCGGAACGCGAGGGCAAAGAGATCCGTTACGCCCTCGCCGACCAGCACGTCGCTCACGTCGTGCTCGATGCGATCGCCCACGTCCAGGAACCGAACCACCAGGGGAGCGAACAATGAGCACCACCGAAACCCACGCCGAGCACACCGTCGACGAGCACGCGCACGGCGCCGACTGCGGCCACGAGGCCGTCGAGCACGGCGACCACGTCGACTACGTGCACGGCACCCACCACCACGCACTCCACGGCGACCACTACGACGAGCACGAGGCTCAGGCCGAGCACACCGCCGCCGAGCATGCGCACGGCGACGACTGCGGCCACGAGAGCGTGGAGCACGGCGACCACGTGGACTACGTGCACGACGGTCACCGCCACGCTGCTCACGCCGATCACTACGACGAGCACTGAGGTGTGACGGCGTCCCGTGTCACGAGCGCGGGACACCGTGAAGAGGGCCCGTTTCCCCGAGGGGGAGGCGGGCTCTTCGCGTCGGTGGACTCAGGCCTGCACGCGGAACGCGCGGCCCTCGAAGCCGACCACGTCGCCGAGCTGCAGCTGGCGCCCGCGGCGCCGCTCGACCTCGCCGTTGACCGTCACGTAGCCGTCGATGATCGCCTCTTTGGCGTCGCCGCCGGAGTCGAGGATCCCGGCGAACTTCAGGAAGGGGCTCAGGCGGATGCTGTCGCTGCCGATCGAGACGTCCTGGGGAGCGGGGGCGGTCATGGTCTCAGCATGGCAGGTGCGCGGGTCAGCGGCGAAGCCGGCGGACGAGGCGGAGATCGTCCCACCCGAAGCCGCCGTCGGGCAGGGCTTCGCGGATGCTCTCCTCGCTGAAGGGGCGGGAGGGGCGGAGCTCCTCCGGCGGTTCCGGGGCGGGCGGAACCGCTTCCGTGACGCCCTCGGACAGCATTATCGCCTGTGCTTTGGCCACGAGCGGCGTGACCATCAGCCATTCCGTCACCTGTGCGAGGGCGCAGATCGTCCAGACGGGGGCGGGGATGTACAGCGGGTGGCCGCCGGCGATCCGCGCGATGCGGCGGACGGCCGCACCGAGCTCCAGCTCCTCGGCGCCCATGAGCGCGACCGTCTGGTTCGGCATCCGCCCTTCCAGTGAGGCGACCAGGACGTCGACGGCGTCCGCGACCGGCAGCGGGCGCGCGCGGCGCTCGCGGAAGCCGACGGTGGCGAAGATCGGGAAGGTGCGCACGGCGCGACTCACGTGATCGACCATGTGGTCGCCGGGGCCGTAGATCATGCCCGACTTGAGCACGGTGTACTCGAGGCCGGAGTCGCGGACGAGTTCTTCCGCCTCCCACTTCGTCTGGTGGTAGCCCGATCGGGTGCCGGGGCGCGCGCGGAGGAAGCTCAGGAGCACGACCCGACGCACCCCGGCTCGCCGCGCGGCCTCGAGCACGGCGCGCGTGCCCTCGACGTGGACGCGGCGGAACGTCTGGTCGCCGATCTCGCGATTGATGCCGGCGCAGTGGGCGATGGCGTCGCAGGCGCGGAACGCCTCGGCGAGGGCGTCGATGTCGTGGATGTCGACGCCCGTGCGCCGGGAGACGACGACGGTGTCGGCGGGATCGAGACGGGATGCCAGGTGGCGCCCGACGAAGCCGGTTCCGCCGGTGATTGCTACTCGCATGGTGACTCCTTTGCTCTTTAGCTTGGAAGCTACACGTAATTTAGCTTTAGTGCTACATTGGGGTCATGAGCGACGCGGCATCCGACATCTTCGCGGCCCTGGCGCATCCGACCCGTCGGCAGATCCTGCAGGACCTGAAGGACGGCGAGATGGCCGCGGGCGAGATCGCCGCGCGTTTCGACTCCAGCGGCCCGACCATCTCGCGCCATCTCGGCGTCCTGCGTCAGGCGGGCCTGATCTCGGAGCGACGGGATGCCAATCGCATCCTGTATTCACTGGTCGGGGAGCGTCTCGCGCTCTCGGTCGGCGACTTCCTCTCGACCGTGTGCCCGGAGCAGATCGTGCTGCGCGAGGTGCGGAAGCGCCGAACCCCGTCGCGCGGTGCCGAGGCGGTGGCGGAGGCCTGACGCGCGGGGTGCTCGCCGCCCCGCGGTGTCCCGGCCCGGTTGAGTGTCCACGAAACCCGGACGATTTCTCGAGGCGTCCGGGTGTTTCGGACCGTCAATGCGCGAACGCGGGCGCGCGACGGACTCAACGCGGCGTCGAGAACCGGTCCGCGAGGCGCGCCAGCGTCGGGATGCCACGCGATGTCGCCGGAGCCCCGGTGAGGCGCTCGATCACGGGCGTCGCGTTCGACTCGCGGTCGCGCTCGTCGACCGCGATCGTCCACCCCCGCCCGGTCTCGAGGATCACGCAGCGGCGGCGGGCTGCTTCCCGAGCCGCCTCTTCGTCGAGGGTGATCGTCACGGGAGCGTGAGCGGTGAACTCGCGCCGTGCCGCGTCGTCGGCGTCGCGGTGAGCGGTGACGATGTCGACCAGCTCATCGAGCTCGAGAACGAACACTTCGCGCGTGACCCCGGTGCGCGCGGCGAGAGCCGACATCGCCTCGGCGGCGTGGGCCGCTTCCCCCTCGAACACGACCGTTCCGTTGCTCTGGAACGGCGTCGGGTTCCGGCATCCGGCATCTGTGAAAGCGTTGATGAGGTCGGCGGTCGATGCGTGCCCCCGCTGCCCCTGGTTGAGGTTGCGGATCAGGGCGACGTGGCGCATGGGGGCAGAGTAGCGTCCCGCGCGGGAGAAGTGGACGCGACGGCGGGAGTCGAACCCGCCACGCCTTCGGTTATGAGCCGAGGCCCGGGACCGCCCGGATCGCCGCGATGTGTGTCCACGCTAACCGCGGATCCGCGGGGTACCTACGGGCGTTGCGCATCGTGACCGGATGTGTCGTCGTATGGCGAAACCGAGCGGCGACCCTGCAGGATCGCCTGCGTCGAGTGCTCGAGATGGGCGCGCACGGCCCGCTGCGGGTCTGCCCACGCCTCCTCGACGTAGGCGCGGTGCTCCGCGGTGAGCGCGCCGGGTGAGTAGGCCGGGCGCACGTGCGTCAACAGCAGGTGCATCTCCGAGTCGAGGCGGCGGTACTCCTCGGCGATCCGCGGGCTGCCGGCCGCGTCGACCAGCGCGAGGTGGACGCGCGCGTGCGCATCGAGCGTGGCGGGCCAGTCTCCGGATGCCTCGGCGGCGGCGAGGGCGTCGAGAGCGGCATCGACGCCGGCGGGACGGATGCCGCGATCCCGCGCGATCCGCACCGCTTCGGTCTCGAGCGCGCAGCGCAACTGCTGCAGGGCGACGAGCGCGTCGTCATCGAGCAGGGAGACCCGGACGCCGCGGTACGGCTCCGCGGTGACGAGTCGTTCGGCGGCGAGGCGGGTGAGCGCCGTGCGCGCGGTATGCCGCGAGACGCCGTGCGTCGCGCTCAGCTCCTCTTCGCGAAGGGGCGCTCCGGGGGCCAGTTCACCGGACAGGATGCCGGCGCGCACCGCGTCCGCGACGAGATCGGCCGCGCGGGGGCCGGGGGCCGCGCTCGCCGCGCGCCCGGGGCTCGCGGGCGGTGCTCCGTCGCGCGAACGCGGTGCCGAGGGGGCGGCGTCGGCGCGTGAACCCGCCGCGGCATCGGGGGTTTCGTCACGCGGGGGCCGTGGCATCCGGAACCTCCTGTCGTCGACGAGACGGAACCGACACGACGGCGAGGCCGACCGCGATGAGGGCGAGGCCGATCGCGCTGACCGGCGTGAGGTGCTCGTGCAATACGAAGAGACCGAGAAGGGTGGCCGCGAGGGGCTCGGCGAGGGTCAGTGTCGAGACCGTGACGGCGGTCAGGCGCGCGAGCCCCCAGCCGAAGAGGAGGTAGGCGACGGTCGTCGTGACGACGCCGAGCCAGAGCGCGAGCGCGAGGCCGTTCGGGGTCACGAGCCACGATGCCCCGGCGATCAGCAGGACAGGCAGGCTCGCGACGGCCGCGACGCCGAACACCGTCCCCATCACGCGCGTGGAGTTCCACCCCCTCTCGATCAGCGCCTTTCCGCACACCGTATAGAGGGCGTACGACATTCCCGCTCCGGCCGAGGCGAGCAGACCACTCGGCGCGAGCGCCATGGCCCCGCCGGTCATCCCCGACACGAGCACGACGCCGGTGAGCGCGATGGCGGTGGCGAGCATCCACCGCGGGGAGGGGAGGCGGCGCGAGCGCACGGCATCCACGATCCCCGTCGCGATCGGCGCCGAGCCGAGGGCGACGACCGTGCCGATCGCGACGCCGTTCTCGCGTGTTCCGAGGAAGAAGAGGGGCTGGTACGCGAGGACTCCGACCGCTCCCAGAGTGATCAGCGCGGCGGTGGAAAGACGCGATCCGGTGGGCGTGGACGTGTGAGGGCGGCGTGCGAGGGCGAGCAGGCCCAGGATGCCGCCGCCCACGACGATCCGCGCCGCCCCGACCGCGAGGGGCGAGGCGTCGACACCTGCGAGCGCTTGCGCGGTCCCCGTGGTGGAGAAGCACAGCGCCGCGGCGAGGATCGCGAGGGCGGGAAGCATGGATGGATTGTTACACAATCTGTCGGCCGGGTGCCACAGCGAGGGATCGGTCGTGCCGTCGTGCGGGGTTCGCCGCGGGCACGCCGTGTCCGGGTGCCGTGAGCCGGAACGTCGGCAGGGGACTCCGCGCGACGGCACGCGGGGGAGGCAGGCGCTCGGCCCGGGGTCGGCGGTCGATTCCGCAGCACGGGCGCTCAGGAACCGCTGTGTAACGTAGGTGCATGGCGACGACGGCGGGACGAGGCATCCTGGCCCTGATCGTCGCCGGGGGACTGCTGGTGTCCGGCGGCATCCTGGCCATGCTGGTCGACCCGTTCGCCCGGACGCCCATCGAGGTCGACGCCACGACCGAGTGGCTCGCGCGCATCCTCCTGGTGCTCGGCACGGGTTGGCTCATCGTCGGAATGGTCGCCGCGCGCACCCGCCTCGTACGCCGGCCCGGCGCCGCCGCGGCCCGCGCGAGCTGGGTCGCCTCGACACGGCCCTGGCGGGCGGCGGAGTCCAGCCTCGGTCTGCTTCCCCTCGATCGCTGGCTCATGATCGTCGTCCCCGCGGGCGTCCTCGTCGCCACGCGGGTCGTCCAGACGCCCCGTGACGGGCTGTGGGGCGCCGCCCTCGCGGTGATCGGCTGGCTCTTCTTCGCGATCGTGGTGCGACTCCTGCTCGGCCGGCGCTCGCCGTGGCCGATCATCGCCGCGGTCGGGGGAGCCCTCGTGCTGCGCTGCGTCGCCGCCCTCGCGGTGATCTCGGTATCGGGTCCCGAGGGGATCTGGCCCGCGCTGTGGGCGACGCCCGTGGTCCGCGTCCTCTATCTGGCGCTCGCGTTCGCGCTGCTCGCGTGGGTCTTCGTGGTGGCCGGCTGGTCGTTGCGCCCGCAGCTCGGGCGGCGACGCGCGACCGGCGTCGCCCTGGCCGGAATGGGCATCGCGTACGCGCTCCCCTCGGCGACGATCGCCGTCATGGGAGCGGACGACGCCCTGCGCTCGTGGAACGAGCAGATCGGCGTGCTGCCCTGGGATCTCGCCCGGCTGAGCGGGGCCAGGGAGGGCGACATCCCGATCGAACTGGTCGTCGCCGCGGCCGTCGTCGGCGCGGTCGTGACGATCGTCGGCATCCTGCTCGCTCTTCCGCAGCGCGTGCGCGACCGTTCCTCCCGCTGATCAGCTCCCGAGGGTGCGGTCGAACGGGCCGCCGCGCCGGATGTCGCGGACCTCTTTGCCGAGCGGCATGAGCGACACCGGCACGAGCTTGAAGTTGGCGATGCCGAGAGGGATGCCGATGATCGTGATGCACAGCGCGATCCCGGTGAGGATGTGCTCGAGGGCGAGCCACCACCCGGCGAGGATCACCCAGACGACGTTGCCGAGGAACGAACCGACCCCGGCCGTCGGCTTCGCGACGATCTCGCGCCCGAACGGCCAGAGCGCGTAGAGACCGATGCGGAACGCCGCGATGCCCCACGGGATCGTCACGATGAGGACGCACAGCACGATCCCCGCCAGCATGTAGCTGACGAAGAGCCAGAAGCCCGACAGGACGAGCCAGAGGACGTTGAGGATCAGGCGCATGCGTCCATCATGACGGGCGGTCCCGGATGCCGGGAGGGCGAGGCCGATGTCGGAGCCCCCGCCTAGACTTGGACGCGCCATGACCGACGCCTCCACGCCCCTGATCGTCGGCGGTCCCGCACCGTCGGATGCCCGCCCCGACGCCGACCTCCTCCAGGGTCTCAACGGCCCCCAGCGCGAGGCCGTGACGTATCGCGGTCAGGCGCTGCTCATCGTGGCGGGCGCCGGTTCGGGAAAGACGAGCGTCCTCACGCGGCGCATCGCCTCGCTGCTGCGCACGCGCGAGGCGTACCCCAGCCAGATCCTCGCGATCACCTTCACGAACAAGGCCGCGGGTGAGATGCGCGAGCGCGTGCACCAGCTCATCGGTCAGAAGGCCGACGGCATGTGGATCTCGACGTTCCACTCCGCGTGCGTGCGCATCCTCCGGCGCGAGGCCGAGCAGTTCGGCTTCACGAAGGCGTTCACGATCTACGACTCCGGCGACTCGCGGGCGCTCATCAAGCGCCTCGTCAAGGAGCACGAGGGCGATTCGTTCGGCCTCACGCCCGCCGGCACCCAGAGCCGCATCTCGAAGCTCAAGAACGAGCTCGCCGACGCCGAGTCGTATGCCCGGTCGGCGAACATGAGCGACCCGGCCGAGCGCATCTTCGTCGAGATCTTCTCGTCGTACCAGCGCGAGCTGCAGCGAGCCAACGCCTTCGACTTCGACGACCTCATCGCGCAGACCGTCTACCTGTTCCGCGCCTTCCCGCAGGTCGCTGATCGCTATCGCAAGCGGTTCCGGCACATCCTGGTCGACGAGTACCAGGACACGAACCACGCGCAGTACGCGCTGATCCACGAGCTCACACGTCCGGTGGGGTCCGACGCCGAGCCGTTCTCGTCCGGCGGCATGATGATCTTCGACGCCGAGCCGGCGGGAGAGGGCGCGGCATCTCTCACCGTCGTCGGCGACTCCGACCAGTCGATCTACGCGTTCCGCGGCGCCGACATCCGCAACATCAGCGAGTTCGAGCGCGACTACCCGGGCGCCAAGGTCGTGCTGCTCGAGCAGAACTACCGATCGACGCAGAACATCCTCTCGGCGGCGAACGCGGTCATCTCGAACAACTTCGACCGCAAAGACAAGAAGCTCTGGACCGACGTCGGAGCGGGCGACCCCATCATCGGGTTCACCGGCTACTCGCAGCACGACGAGGCGCAGTTCGTCGCCGACGAGATCGAGGCCCTGCACAAGAAGGGTGTCGACTACTCCGGCATCGCGGTCTTCTACCGCACCAACTCGCAGTCGCGCGCCCTGGAAGAGATCTTCATCCGCTCCGCCGTCCCCTACAAGATCATGGGCGGCACCAAGTTCTACGAGCGCGCCGAGATCAAGGACGCCCTCGCCTACCTCGTCGCCGTCGCCAACCCGGCCGACGGCATGTCGGTGCGCCGCATCCTGAACCGTCCGCGACGCGGCATCGGCGATGTGACCGAGACGGCGATCGCCCGCTACGCCGCGGAGCACGACATCACCTTCCGTGACGCCCTGGCCAACTCGGCCCAGATCGGCGTCGGACCGAAGCTGCAGAAGGCCATCGATCAGCTCGACGCGGTGCTCACCGAGGCCACGGCGATCATGCTTCCGGCCTCCGGAGAGCTCGCCCCCTCCACCTCTGTCACCGAGGGACTCACGCTGCTGCTCAACAAGAGCGGCTACTTCGACGCGCTGCGGGCGAGCAAAGACCCGCAAGACGAGGCCCGCCTCGAGAACCTCGACGAGCTCATCGCTGTCACGCGCGAGTTCGCGCGGAACAACCCCGAGGGGACGGTCATCGACTTCCTCACCGAGGTGACCCTGGTGGCGGATGCCGACGACCTCGACGACGCGTCCGGGTCGGTCTCGCTGATGACCCTGCACACCGCGAAGGGCCTCGAGTACGACGCGGTCTTCCTCACCGGCGTCGAGGAAGACCTGCTGCCGCACCGGATCTCGGCGAACGAGCCCGGGGGGCCGCAAGAGGAGCGACGGCTGTTCTACGTCGGGATCACGCGAGCCCGAAAGCGCCTGCACGTGTCGCTCGCGATGACCCGCGCGCAGTTCGGCGAGGTCACCGTCGCGATGCCGAGCCGGTTCCTGCAAGAGATCCCGGCCGACCTGATCGATTGGCGACAGTCGCCGGGCGACGTCAACGGCCGCGGGGGATCGCAGTCGCGTGCGCTCAATGCGCGCGGTCGGCGTCCGGGGCAGTCGAGCGGCGGAAGCCGCTACGGCGACGACCTCGTCCCGCTGCCCAAGCGCGCACCCGCCGACCCGAGCAAGTTCCCGAACCGGATCCCGGCGAAGGTCCGCGACAACGGCGACATGGTCCTGGCATCCGGTGATCGCATCCGTCACGACGATTTCGGCGAGGGGCGTGTGGATGCCGTGACCGGCGAGGGCGCGAAGCGCGTCGCGCACGTGCGCTTCGACACCGTCGGCCCGAAGAAGCTGCTGATCAAGATCGCGCCCATCACCAAGCTGTAGGCGCCCGGTCTCCGTCGAGTTCCCCTGTCGCCGACGCGAGGAGAACCTGCGCGGCTAGGCTGGCCCAATGGCCCTTTTCTCGCGCCGAAACAAGTCCGACGACCGCGCCGACACCACGATCGAACCGGGCGAGCAGCCCGTGGACCCGGCCGGTCCGACCGACGCCACCGACTCCGCTGACGCCGGCACCGCTGCCGCCGCCGCGCCGACCCCCAGCGTCACCATCTCGACCTCGTCGTTCCGCGGGGTCGGTGCCGCCCCCGAGGCCGCCTCGACACCGCCGGTCGCCGCGCGCCCGTCGGCTCGACAGCCCGGACCGATGGAGGCTCCCGAAGGCTTCGAATCGGTCCCCGGTCTCCGCGACAACGCGCTGCTCGCGATGGCGCTCGCCGAGATCACCGGCCAGCCCGAGACCCCTCAGCTGTTGAACGTCGCACGCCAGCTGCTGCAGGGGCACGTCTTCCTCCGCGTGAAGGGAGACGCCCGCGCGCTGCTCGCGGAGGGCAAGGATCTTCCGCTCGCGATCGCCACGCGCGGAGACGAGCAGCTCGTCCTCGCCTACAGCAGCGGCCAGGCCCTGACCAAGAGCGTCGAGGCCGACGGCGACCGCGACACCTCGGCGATGGGCCAGCCTGTCATGGCGCTCCTACGTCACGTCCTCGGCGGACCGTACGCGGGAATCGTCCTCGACCCCGCGTCCGACGACGCCCGTGCCGTGCTCCCCGCGGCGCTGCTGGAGCGGATGGTCTCGGAGGCCGACGAGGAGCTCCGGGTGAAGACCGCGCTCAGCGAGAAGCGCACCGAGGAGACGGCATCCACGATCGTCTCCGCGATCGTCGACGGCGTGCCGCTGTGGATCGCCGTGAACCAGACCGAAGAGGGCGGCCCGGTCGGCGTGGCCGAGTCGCGCTCGGCGACGGGCGAGCGTTTCCTCGAGGTGTTCTCGCACCCGCTCGAGCTGCTGGCCCTCGGCCGCGGCGACCAGCCGGTCCCGCTCAAGGTCGAGCAGCTCGCCAAGGCGCTCGCGAGCGACGAGGAGCTCACCGGGCTGCTCATCGACCCGGCGGGCCCGTGGATCCGTCTGTCGCGCGCCGAGCTCGCGCCGGTTCTGGCGCTCGCGGAGTAAGCCCGCCGCTTTCGCGTCGGGCCGGTGCGTCGGTGTGCGCGGGCGAAACTCCTGAGTTTCCGGTTCTCGTTCCCTCCTGCGCGGGCCCGCGCCGGTTGTGGCGCTCGCGCAGTGAGCCCGCCGTTCTCGCGTCGGGCCGGTGCGTCGGTGTGCGCGGGCGAAACTCCTGAGTTTTCGGTGGTCGGTCCCTCCGGCGTGGGCCGAGCGGCGGGGGATCGCCGACTCCTCCGGAGTTTCGCCCGCGCGCGGATGCCGCGGGCCTGGGGGCCGCGTCGGTAGGCGGCGCGTGTGCGCCGGACGCCGTGACCTCGTGCGGGCGGGTCGTCCGGCGGCGCGCGGGCGCCGGGCGCCGTGGGCTCGGGCGGTCGCGTCGGCCGACGGCGCGTGCCCGCCGGGCGGCGTGGGCTGGGGCGTGGGCGCCGCCAGATCGCGCCTCCGCGCGCGTGCGTAAGCCCGCGCCGAGTGCCGTCAGACGCCGTACAACTCGCCGACAGGCACCGCCACCGGCAGCACGTTCCCGGCCGGAGCCAGGGGGCAGGCCCACGCGGGGTCGTACGCGCACGACGGGTTGTACGCGAAGTTGAAGTCGATCACCAGGGTCTCCGGAGTCGCGCCCCGGCCCAGGTCGGCACCTTTAATCGTGTCGATGAGGTAGCGGCCGCCGCCGTAGGTTCCGCCGGGGCGTCCGGCCGCGGCATCCCGCACCGGAATGAACAGACCGCCGCCGTACGAGGTGAGCCGCCACACGTCGAGCGACCCGGTGTCGGGCAGCTCGACCCGGCCGATGCGTTCGAAACCCACCTCGCCGTCCGTCCCGGTCGTGGCGACGAACGACGCGTCCTCGGCCTCGAGCAGCGGGGCTTCGAACCGCCACGCCGCGTCGTAGGGGGCGAGCGGCAGCCCCTCGAACCCCGCCCGCTGCTCGGGGAGCAGCGGCGTCGCGGGGTGACCGGCGAACAGCGCGTCGCGCTCGATGCGCCAGAGCTCGTGGGCCTCTTCCGGGTCCTCCGCCTCGCGCACGGCCTCGTACAGGGCGAACACGCGGCGGCGCCAGTCGGCGATCTCGAGGGCGGTGCGGGCGGCGGGGGACGTCATCTTTCGAGCCTAAGGGCGGACGGATGCCGGGACTCGGGGTGGACATCGGGGTTCCGCGTTGCCAGGGGCGGTGTGCGGTGCGGCGCGGACTCGGGCCGCGTTCGGCACGCCGGGGGCCGCGGAACGCGCCTCGGAGCCGCGGGACGCGCTTCGGAGCCGCGGGACGCGCTTCGGAACCGCGGGACGCGCTTCGGAGCCGCGGGACGCGCTTCGGAGCCGCGGACGCGCCCCAGAGCCGCGGAACGCGCCCCATCCGCCGCAACCACCCACCGCAGACCATCCACCGCAACGGGCAGACGCGGCGACCACCGGCGCACTACCGTCGGGTCATGGCATCCCCTCGCATCACGCTCGTCGCCCCCTGCCCCCACGGAGCCCGAGAGATCGGACTCTCGAGCCCCGATCGCGTGCTGTGGCCCGAACTCGGCATCACCAAGCGCGAGCTGGCGGAGTACTTCCTCGCCGTCGCGGATCCCTTCCTCGCCGCGAACGGACACCGACCGGTGTCGCTCGAACGCTTCCCGGACGGCATCGGCGGCGAGAGCTTCTTCTCCAAGAACCCGCCCAAGGGCGCGCCCGATTTCGTCGAGACGGTGACCGTCACCTACAACAGTGGACGGCGGCATCCGCAGCTCATCGTCAGCGAGATCGGAACCGCCGTCTGGGCCGCGCAGATGAACACGATCGTGTTCCACCCGTGGGCCTCGCTCGCGAGCGACCCCGACCATCCCGTAGAACTGCGCATCGACCTCGACCCGCAGCCGGGCACGGGCATCGCCGAGGCGGTGACCGCCGCGCACGAGTTGCGCGCCGTGCTGCGCGAGGCGGGCCTCGAGGCCTGGATCAAGACCAGCGGCAACCGCGGCCTGCACGTGTTCTGCCCGATCGAGCCGACGCACGAGTTCCTCGACGTGCGGCACGCGGTGATCGCCGCAGCGCGTGAGTTGGAACGACGGATGCCGGATGCCGTGACCACCAACTGGTGGAAGGAGGAGCGGGGTCAGCGCATCTTCGTCGACTTCAACCAGGCGAACCGCGACCGCACGATGGCCGGGGCCTACTCGCCGCGCGCGTTGCCGACAGCGACGGTGTCGACGCCGATCGGGTGGGACGAGCTCGACGGCCTCGACCCGAGCGTGTTCACGGTGCGATCGATCCCGGAGCGGCTGGCATCCATCGGCGATCCATGGGCGGACTTCGCCGCGAACCCGGGACGGGTCGACACCCTGCTGGAGTGGTGGCAGCGCGATCTCGACAACGGTCTGGGGGAGCTGCCGTTCCCGCCGGAGTTCCCCAAGATGCCCGGGGAACCGCCGCGTGTGCAGCCGTCGCGGGCGAAGACGCCGACGCAGTAGCGGGCCGCCGCCGTCGTGAGCGGAGTCGTCCGGCGCGCGGGCGTCACGAGAACAGGGCGAGCGACGAGGACAGGGCGATTCGGCCGTGATCGCCCTGTTCTCGTGGCATCCCCTGTTCTGGTGACAGGGGAGGGCGACCGCGGCGGGGGATCCTGGCCGCACAGTCGCGCGTGCCGCTCGGTCGCGCGTGCCGCCCCGTCGAGCGCCCAGCTGAGCCGAGCATCCCTCTGAGCCGGGCACCCCGCTCAGCCGACCGCTCCGCTCAGCCGACCGCCCCGCTCAGTCGAGCACGCCGCCCAGATCGTAGGCGCTCACGGTCTCGAGCTGCGTGAAGGTGCACGAGCGTGCGTCGCGGTCGGGGCGCCACCGCTCGAACTGCACCGTGTGGCGGAAGCGCATGCCCTCGAGCTGGTCGTACCGCACTTCGAGGACGCGCTCCGGACGCAACCGGACGAACGACACATCCTTGGATGCCGAGAAGCGCGAGCGATCGGTCTCTCCGACGACCGCTTCGCCGTCGGCATCCCGCTCCACCAGCGGGGCGAGCTCGTCGATCAGCTCGAGGCGTCGCTTGTCGGTCCAGGCGGATACGCCCCCGACGCCGTGCAGGCGGCCCTCGTCGTCGTAGAGCCCGACGAGGAGCGAGCCGACGCCCTGGCCTGACTTGTGGATGCGATACCCGAGCGCGACGACGTCGGCCGTGCGGGCGTGCTTGATCTTGAACATCGTCCGCTTGTTCGGCGCGTACGGCTGGGCGAGCGGCTTCGCGACGACGCCGTCGAGACCCGCGCCCTCGAACTCGGCGAGCCAGCGACGCGCGAGGTCGGGATCGGCGGTCGTGCGCGTGACGTGGACAGGATGCGGCACGTCGCCGAGGAGGTTTTCGAGCTGCGCGCGACGCTCGGAGAACGGCTCCGCCTGGAGGTCGCGGTCTCCGCGAGCGAGAAGGTCGAACGCGATGAACATGGCCGGCGTCTCTTCGGACAGCATCGTCACGCGCGAGGCGGCGGGGTGGATGCGCTGCGACAGCGCCTCCCAGTCGAGGCGTTGAGCACCGGGCTCGCCGCGGGCGACGACCACCTCGCCGTCGATGAGGCACGGCTCGGGCAGGATCTCGGCGAACGCCGCGACGAGCTCGGGGAAGTAGCGGGTGAGCGGTTTGGCGCCCCGGCTGCCGATCTCGACGTCGGTGCCGTCCCACGACACGAGCGCCCGGAAGCCGTCCCACTTGGGCTCATAGCTGAACCCGCCCTCGACCTTGGCGTGGTCGGGAACCGCGGGAACCGCCTTCGCCAGCATCGGCGCCGGGATCTCGTACGGCATCGGGTCAGTCCGAGCTCTCGTCGCCCGCCAGAGGAACGGGGTTGCGGCGCTTCTTGCGGCGCGCCCACTCGGCCGGCTCCTCGGGACCGTTCCACACCGTGATGATGCCCCACACCACGGCGGTGAGCGGGACCGCGAGCAGGGTGCCCAGGATGCCGCCGATCGCGGTGCCGCCGGCCAGGACCACCAGCACCACGAACGAGTGCAGCTTCATCGTGCGCCCCATGAGGACGGGCTGGAGGAAGTTGCCCTCGAGCTGGTTCACGAGCACGACCACTCCGACGACGATCAGCGCGACGATCGGGCCGTTCGTGACGAGCGCCACCAGCGCCGCGAGGATGCCCGCGGTCACGGCACCGACGATCGGGATGAACGCGAGCAGGAAGACGAGCACGGCCAGGGGCAGGGCGAGCGGCACCTGCAGGATCAGCAGACCGATGTAGATCCCGATCGCGTCGACCGCGGCGACCGACGCGGTGCCGCGCACGTACGAACCGAGGACGGTCACCGTCTTGTCGCCGATGCGGCGGGCGCGGTCGTAGTGGCTGCCGTGGAACGGACGCAGGACGAACTCCCACATGCGCGGGCCGTCTTTGAGGAAGAAGAACAGGATGACGACCATCAGCACGAAGCCCGTGACGAACGACGCGACCGCACCGACGCCGGTCGCGGCGGCGGTGCCGAACTGCGAGCTCGTGACGAAGTCTTGGACCCCCTGCACGACCTGGTTGACCTGGTCGGGTGAGACCGCGAACGGCAGCGTGTGGTACCAGTCCTGGGCCTGCTCGAACCCCTTTGTCGCCTGAGCGGACAGGTAGTCCCACTGGTTGATGACGGCGTTGACGACGAGCCAGCCGAGCGCAGCGAGCACCACGACGACGGCGAGCAGCGTCAGCAGCGTGGCGATCACCGAGGGGACACCCTTGCGGCGCAACCACATGGTGACGGGTCCGAACGCGGACGCGAAGATGAGGGCGAGCACCAGCGGGATGATGACGAGCGTCACCTGCTGGATGCCCCAGATGAGGCCGGCCACGAGGAGCACCACGACGAGGATCTGCACGGCGCGGACCGCGAGGCGCCCGAAGCCATCTGCCCAGAGGCTTCGCGGCGGGCTCTGCACGGCCTGAGCGACGGAAGTGATGGCCTCGCGCGGCGCGGGGTGACGAGAGAACAGGCCCATGCGACGACGTTAGCGGGAAGGTCCGACATCGGCCGGGCGGGTTGCGCGGCTCACAACCGCCGATTAGGGCGTCCGTTCGCGGCGAGGGCGACCGGAATCAGACGAACGCGCTCATCCCGGTGATGTCGCGGCCGAGCAGGAGGGCCTGCACGCTCTCGGTGCCCTCGTAGGTGTGGATGGCCTCGATGTCGGCCATGTGCTGCATGACGCCGTTCTCGAGCAGGATGCCGTTGCCCCCGAGCAGGTCGCGGGCGATCGCCGCCACCCGACGCGCGGCGCGGGTGTTGTGGTACTTCGCGAGGGACGCCTGCGTGGGGCGCAGGCCACCGGATGCCTCGAGGTCGGCGAGACGGCGGCAGTAGAGCTGCATCGCGGTGAGCTCGTCGAGCATCTGCGCGAGGCGCTCCTGCACCATCTGGAACTTCGCGAGGGGCTTTCCGAACTGCATGCGCTCGGTGGCATACGTCCGGGCGATCTCGTAGCAGGCGGTCGCGTGGCCGAGGGCCGACCAGGCGACGCCCGAGCGGGTGGCGAACAGCACGGTGGACGCGTCCTTGAAGGTGTGGGTGCCCGGGAGGACGGCATCCGGAGCGAGGTGCACGTCGTCCATCGCGATGTGCGCCTGATGGATGCCGCGCAGCGACACCTTGCCGGTGATGACGGTGCCCGTGTAGCCCGGGGTGTCCTGCTCCACGAGGAAGCAGCGGACGTTGCCATGGTCGTCGCCGCCCTCGTTCTCGACGCGGGCCCAGACGAAGGTGATGCCACCGGAGGCGCCATTGCCGATCCACTTCTTCGTGCCGCTGAGCGACCAGCCGTCGGCGGTGCGGGTGGCGGTGGTCTCGAGGGAGACGGAGTCCGAGCCGTGGTCGGGTTCGGTCAGCGCGAACGCACCGAGCACCGTGCCGTCGGCGAGGGGCTTCAACCAGCGCGCCTGCTGCTCGGGGGATCCGAAGAGGGCGAGCGTGCGCAGCGCCAGCCCGCCCTGCACCGCGAGAGCCGTGGCGAGCGAGCCGTCGTGGCGCGACACCTCCAAGTTCACCAGGCCCGCGGCCAGGGGGGAGCTCTCGGGCAGCTCGGGGTGCTCGATGCCGTCGGTGAAGAGCTCGAGTTCGCCCATGCGCTGCAGGAGCTCGACGGGGTAGGTCGCGGCATCCCATTCGCCCTGCATGCGGGTGCCGACCTCATCGCAGAAGGCCTTGGCGCGATCCCACACCGCGCGGTCGGCCGCGGGGATGTCGGCGAAGACGGCGTAGTAGTCGGTGTCGCGGCGGCCGAGCAGGTCGTAGTGCGAGACGCGCTCGCCGGGCGGCGTACGGGCATCGGCATCGATGGTCATGGTTCCCAGTATCGCTCATGTTGGTACTGGGTGTCACGTTCGGGCTGCGTGCTCCGCTCGCGGGGCCGACGCGATGGGACCGCCGGGGGTTCCCGGATGCCGGGACGGGCAGGCGGCCGAGAAACCGGGCGGCCATGCGGAGGGGCCAACCGGGCGCGCGACCGGTAGGGTCGCGGGCGTGAGTGCCCTGACGTTCCTCCCCGCCGCGGAGAATCCGCACCTGCTGGCCGCCCCCGTCGCCGCGGCGATCGCCGCGCTGGATCCCGCGACGGCCGCGCGCATCGAGGTGGCCGCGGTCGACCCTGCCCTGGCCGACACCGCCGCGTTCTGCGCGGCCTACGGGCAGAGCCTCGACATCTCGGCGAACTGCCTCGTCGTGCAGGGAACGCGCGGCGGGGTGACCTCGACCGCCGCGTGCCTCGCGCTCGCGACAACGCGCCTCGACGTCAACGGCGCGGTCCGACGCCTGCTCGACGCCCGCAAGGCGACCTTCGCCCCGATGGAGGACGCCGTCGCCCAGACCGGCATGGAGTACGGCGGCATCACCCCGCTCGGCATCCCGTCCGACTGGCGGCTCCTGCTCGACGCGCGCGTGGCGGCATTGCCGCGGGCCGTCATCGGCGCGGGGATCCGCGGCGCGAAACTGTTCCTGCCGGGCGAGGTGCTGGCATCCCTCCCCGGTGCCGAGGTGATCGACGATCTGGCGAAGCCCGTCGCCTGACGGCTCGGGCCTCCCGCCCGTGCTTTGGCGCGCGTGCGTCGGGGCGTGTGCCCGTTCGAGTGTCCAAAACACCCGGACGCTTTTTCCGGGCGTCCGGATGTCTTGGACACTCAACGGGCCGGGACCGGGCGGGCCCGGGGCGAGCGCGACCTAATCGCCGAGCGAGGCGCGCAATCGCCGCGTGACCTCGGCGGCGGGCATGCGGCGGGGGAAGGCCGCGACGATGAGATCGTCGCCGGCCGCGTCGTCGCCGTCGGGGTGCACGCCGTACCGGCGGAGCACGTCGTCGAGAGCGCGGCGGAGAACGGATGCCGGCACCCGGGCGCCCCGCATGAGCCGACGCAGCACGTGGTTGTGCACCGCGGTGACCAGGGCCGCGAAGCCGACGGCGTCGAGGGGGTCGAGGCCGGGGAGTGCGTCGCGCAGGTACTCGTCGAAGAGGCGCTCGTAGCGGAACACGGTGATGATCTCGCGGTCGCGCAGCCCCGGGACCTGGCGCACGATCGCGTAGCGGCGGCGCGCGAGCTCGGGATCGGCCGCGAAGTGGCGGAACACCCGGACCGAGGCTTCGCAGACGGCGGCCCACGGGTCGTCGTGCGGCTGCGCGAGGTACGCGCGCGTCTCGTCGAGCAGCACTTCGTGGTCGGCGAAGACGACGTCTTCTTTACCGCCGAACTGACGGAAGAACGTCGATCGCGAGACCCCCGCCGCCTGCGCGATCTGCTCGACCGAGGTCTGGTCGTATCCGCGTTCGGCGAACAGGTCGATCGCCGCGGCCACCACGGCCGTGCGGCTCGACGGGGCAGCGGCGTCACTCACACCCGAAGCCTAACGGCGGTGGGTCTCAGCGTCGGCGCGACCGCGCGCGCACGACGATGACCACGGCGGCTCCGGCGATGAGCAGCACGATCGCTCCGATGGCCAGCGGCAGGGTCGCCGAGGCATCCATCCCGCTGTTCGCGAGGCGCGAGGGGCCGGCCTCGGGGGTCGACGTCGGCGCGGGGGCGGTCGCCGTGGGTGTGGGCGTGGGCGTGGGTGTGGGCGTGGGCGTCGGCGAGGAGGTGGGGCTGGGGGTGGGCGTCGGTGTGGGCGGCAGCGCGGCCAGGGCCGCCTCGGCATCGATCAGGCCGGCACCCACCGAGTTCGCGGCGGACACGAACGTGTTCGGTGCCTCCAGGGGAGTGGCCGTCGAGGTGAGGAGGGCACGGAGCCCCTCCTGGCCGAGGTCGGGTGCCTTCGACAGCACCAGCGCGGCGACGGCGGCGGCGTTCGGTGCGGCTGCCGAGGTCCCGACGAACACCTTCACGTCGGGATCGTCGGTGCTCATGCCCAGGACCGAATTGCGGGAGCGGTCCACCGACAGCGCATCGGGCTTGGTCACGACGGTGCGCGGGTCGAGGATCGCCGACGGCGGGTCGGCGGTGGTGGGGCTGAACGCCCACACGACCGGGCCGTAGCTGCTGAAGAACTCTGCGTCGAACGGGTCGGTGGCGGGTGCTGCACCGATGGAGAGGGTGGCGGGGTCGCCGGGATGCCCGGTGTTCGTCCTGCCGACGGTGTCGTCGCCCATGGAACGCCAGTACTCGGCCGACTGCAGGGCCGCGTTCTGACTGAAGAGGACCGAGATCGGGGGCAGGGGGAGCGAGGTCTCGGCATCCGGAACCACGATGCGCGCGACCGCGATCTCGACCTCCGTCGGGTTTGCGGAGGCGGGCAGGGTCACGGTGAAACCGGGTGTGCCGTCCAGCATCCGCGTCGGGGGCGTCGCGAGGGCCTCGCCGTCGACCGTCACGATCGGAACCAGGAGGCCGCTGACCCTGTCGAGCGGTTCGCCCCACTGCATGTCGACGGTGATGCCGTCGGCGCCGGGAACGGTGTAGCCGAGGGTGGCGTCCGTGCCCTCGCCCGGATCGGCGTCGAGGCAGTCGACGGGGGCGTCCCAGCCCTGCGCCTGCGCAGCGGTCACGACTTCGCCGGGGCAGGCCATCGGCCGGTAGGCGCTCGTCTCCCAGCCGTTGATCGGGGAGGCGGTCTGACCCGGGCGGGGCTGTGTCGCGATCATCGTGGAGTTGCCGGCGGCCGCGAAGTACGCCACGCCCGCCGCGTTCGCGCGGACGATGGCCTCCCCCACGGGGGAGCGTTGGAACACCGGCTCGTTCTTGGGTTCGACGTCGTCCACGATGATGTCGGCCCCGTCGGCGACGAGCATCTCGATCGCTTCGACGACGGATGCCGCGTGCCCCTCGTCGACGGACGCGAACGCGAGCTCGGCACCCGGCGCGATGCCGTGGACGAGCTGCACCATCGCGCGACCCTCGTCCATGCCCGCGGCGGCTTCGCGCAGGACGTGGACGGGGGTCTCGTGTCCACAGGGATTGCCCGGGCCGGGGAGGAGGCCGTTCGCGATGTCGTCCGCGACGGTCGCACCCGGAGCGGAGGTGAGCGAGAACGAGTCGGAGATCACACCGACCTTCACCCCCGTCCCGTCGACACCGAACTTCTCACGAGCGATGTCGGCGCGCAAGGGCGCGTCGGCGTCGACGGGGATCGTGCGGCAGGACTCCGACGCGGCGGGCGTCGCGGCGAGAGCAGCGGGGGCGACCCCACCCGCGATGAGGATGAGGGCAAGGGCGAAACCGACGGACGTGCGCAAGACGGGGACTCCGGGTTGACGACGCCGTCGGCCGGGTGGCTCGGCGGTGGCTCGGGGAGCCGACGAGCCTCATCCTAGGGGCTGCACTCAGCTAACGCACAGGTTCTCTCGGACGGGAGAGCGCTGGGCGTGGTCAGCTCTTCGCGCCGGTCAGCGCGAGCGCGCCGCCGAGGCCGATCATCATCACGCCGCCCGTTCCCGACAGCGTCGAGATGCGCTTCGGCGACCGGGCGAACCAGGCGCGCGCGGTGCCCGCGGCGAGAGCCCACACGCTGTCGCAGGTCAGGGCCATCAGCTGGAACGTCAGCCCGAGGATGAGCAACTGCAGCCACACGGCACCGGCATGCGGCGCGACGAACTGGGGCAGCACGGCGACGAAGAAGGCGATCGTCTTGGGGTTGGTGAGCCCCACGACGAAGCCTTGGCGGAGCAGCGTCCACGAGGAGGCGGGGCCGCGGGTGGCACCGGCCACGGCGGCGTGCCGGTGGCGGATCGCCTGGATGCCGAGCCACACCAGGTAGATCGCCCCCACGATCTTCAGCAGCGTGAACGCGACGATGGATGAGGCGACGATCGCGCCGACCCCGAACGCGACGGCGAGCACCGCGGGGACCGTGCCGAGAGCGTTGCCGACGACGCTGAGGACACCCGCGCGACGACCCAGGGCGATCGACCGACCGATGACGAAAAGCACGCTCGGCCCCGGGATGACGATGATGACCACGGATGCCGCCACGAAGGCCAGCATGTTCTCGGTCGGAGGCATGCGTGCAGCGTACTGCTCGCGCGTTTCGGGGTGGTATCGGGCGGATGGCGCCGCCACCCCGTCCCGGGCTCCGGAACAAATCCGCAACACCACCTGTCCCGATGTCCCGCTCGAGCGAAAGCATCGAAGAACTCCGGAGCGCGGCACGAGCCCGGCTGCCTCAGCGCCCGAGCGCGTCGGCGACAGCCGGGCGGGACAGCCCGCGAGAGCCTCACGCCGCCCTACGCCGGCACCGACTCCCGCGCCAGCAGTTCGCTGATCCGACCCACGCATCCGCCGCAGCCGGTCCCGGCGCGGGTCGCGGCCTTCACGCACGCGACCGTCGGCTCGCCGGCCGCGACGGCCTCGCGGATGGCCCCGGCGCTCACGCCGTTGCACCAGCACACGGTGGCATCCGCGGCGAAGGGGGCGGCGACCACCGCCATTCCCGCGTCCGGCGCGTCGAGCCGCAGCAGCGACGAACGGTCAGCCGGAAGCTCTGAGCCGCGCTCGAACAGAAGGGTCAGCTCGGCGCCGGTGCGCGGCATCCCGACCGCGACGAAGCCGGTCAGCACGCCCTCGACGGTGACGAGCTTCACGTAGGCGCCCCGCGCGGGGTCGGCCCAGAGGGTGACCTGGGGGCCGTGGCATCCGGGAGCGTGGGAGAAGGGGTCGGCGTCGACCGCGCCGCCGGCCACGACGTCGATGCCCTCGGCTTTGAGCATCACGACGCCGGGGCGTTCGACCGGCGCCGGCTCTGAGACGCCCGACGACAGCAGCGCGGCGAGCCGGTCGGCCTGGCGCCAGCCCGGTCCGACGAGTCCGCTCGGGCCGCCCGGGACGCGGCCGTGGGCGTCGGCATCCGCGGGGTCGGCGACGTGCGCGCAGTCGCCGATCGCGAAGATGTCGGGGTCGGTCCACGACCGCGAGGAGCCGTCGACGAGGACACCCGTCGAGGTCACGAGGCCGGCGAGGGATGCCACTTCCGTCCGCGCCGCGACCCCGCACGACAGCACGAGCAGGTCTCCCGCGAGCACTTTGCCGTCGGCGCAGACGAGGCCGTCGAACCACGCGTGTCCGTGGTCGTCGTAGCGGAGGAGGATGCTCTCGGCCCTGGCGTGGTGCGCCATCTCGACCCCGACGGCGGTGGCGGCGGCGGCGAGCACGCGCCCGCCGTTCTCGTCGAGCGTGCGGTTCATGGGAGCTGCGGAGTGATACGCGACGACGACCTCGGCTCCGGCTTCGGCGGCGGCCAGCGCGAGCTCCATGCCGAGCACTCCCGCGCCCAGGACGACGATCCGATGCCCGGCGGAGACGGCCGCGCGGACCTGCTCCGCGTCGGCGAGGTCGCGGAGCGCGACGACGCCGCGGGGGAGCGGTGCTCCGCCGAGGTCGAGCTCGTCGGGGGCTCCCGGTGCGGCCGTGCGGTCGCGCCGCGCGCGCTCCATCCCCGTCAGAGTCGGGACGTTCGCCCGCGCTCCGGTCGCGAGCACGAGCCTGTCGTAGTCGAGACGGATGCCGTCGTGCAGGCGCACCGAACGGCGGTGGCGGTCGACGCCCACCACCGTGGCGCCGAGCACGAACCGCACGCCGGCCTCTTCGGCGACGCGCCGGTCGTCCATGTCGAGGCCCGCGCGATCGGTCCGCCCGACCGCGTATTCGGCGAGCAGCACGCGGTTGTAGACGTCGTGGGGCTCGGCACCGACAACCGTGAGGTCGATGCGCCCGTCGCGCACCGCGGGCAGGAGCCCGTCGATCAGCCGCGCTCCGACGGGGCCGTAGCCCACCAGCACCACACGCTCAGACATGGGTTCCCTCCTCGGTGCGGGTGATGCCGGGGTGTTCCGAGACGATGACCGGCACGCGTCCGAGGGCCGGAGCGGGCGCAGCTGTGGCTCGGACCTGCGCGGCGTCGGCGTTCCCGACCTCGTCGGTGGCTTCGGCATGCGCGAGGGCTGCGCCGGGGCTCGTCCGTGCGACGCCGACCCCGGCGCTCGCCGCGACGGCTCCCGCGGTATCCGGATTCACCCGCACCCGCGTGCGCTTGAACTCCGGCATCGCCGACGTGGGATCGACGATCGCCTCGGTCAGCCGGTTCGCACACTCCTCGCCGGCGTAGTGGAACGGCAGGAAGACGGTGTCGTGGCGGATATCCGTCGTCACCGTCGCCCGCGCTCGCACCACGCCCCGCTCGTTCGACACGGCGACGAGGGCATTCTCGCGGATGCCGAGCCGCGACGCCGTCGCCGGGTGGATCTCGAGCCGCGCCTCCGGGCGGGCCCCGTTCAGCTCGGCGACCCGCCGGGTCTGCGCGCCCGACTGGTACTGCTGCAGGTAGCGGCCGGTGACGAGGGTCAGCTCGTCGCCGCGATCCGTGGGCGCCGGGGGAGTGGCATCCACCGCCACGAGACGCGCGCGGCCGCCGGCGTGGGCGAAGCGCTGGGTGAACGGACGCGGGGTGCCCTCGGCGCGGTACGGCCAATACGCCTCGACGCCGGTGTCGAGCAGCGCGTGCGAGAGGCCCGAGTAGTCGGCGATGCCGCCCGCCGACGCGCGGGCGAGCTCGTCGAACACCACCGACGGATCGGTCGACCAGGTGGATGCCGCGCCCAGGCGCCGCGCGATCTCGGCCAGGATCCACAGCTCGCTGCGGGCAGCGTCGGGCGGGGCCACCGCGCGACGGCGACGGATCACGCGGCCCTCGAGGGAGGTCATCGTGCCCTCCTCCTCGGCCCACTGCAGCACGGGCAGCACGATGTCGGCGAGCTCCGCCGTCTCGGAGAGGAAGAAGTCGCACACGATGAGGGTGTCGAGGGCTTCCAGTCGCGAACGCACGGCATCCACGTCGGGTGCCGACACCACGACGTTCGACCCGGCGACGAGCAGCGTCTTCACCGGCCCGCCCAGCTCGCCGAGGAGGGCGGTGGCCGGGATGCCGGCATCCGGGATCTCGTCGGGATCGACGCCCCACACCCCGGCGACATGGCGGCGGGCTTCGGGGTCGCGGATGGAGCGGTAGCCGGGCAGCTGGTCGGCCTTCTGCCCGTGCTCGCGGCCACCCTGGCCGTTCCCCTGGCCGGTGAGCGTGCCGTAGCCCGAGCCCTCGCGGCCCACAAGGCCGAGCACGAGGGCGAGGTTGATCGCGGCCGTGGCGGTCGCGGTGCCGTCGACGTGCTGTTCGACGCCGCGTCCGGTGAGGATGTACGCGCCGCCCGCGGCGAGGCGCCGCGCGGTCTGTCGCAGCAGCGTTACGGGCACACCCGTCGTCGCCGACGTGCGCTCGGGCCACCACGCGACGACGCTGCGTCGGACGGCGTCGAATCCGCTCGTGCGCTCCTCTATATACGCGCGGTCGAGGAGGCCCTCCGCGATGACGATGTGCGTGAGTCCCAGCAGCAGCGGGAGGTCGGTGCCGGGCGCGGGCTGCAGGTGCGTGCCGGCGCCGTCTTCGGTGAGGCGCGCGGTGGCCGAGCGGCGCGGGTCGACGACGATCAGGCCGCCCGCGGCTCGTGCCCCGGCGAGGTGCGCGAGGAACGGCGGCATGGTCGCGGCGACGTTCGAGCCGAGCAGCAGGATCGTCGAGGCGTCGTCGAGGTCGGTCACGGGGAAGGGCAGGCCCCGGTCCATCCCGAAGGCCCGATTGGATGCCGCTGCCGCCGACGACATGCAGAACCGGCCGTTGTAGTCGATGCGCGAGGTGCCGAGCGCGACCCGGGCGAACTTGCCGAGCTGGTAGGCCTTCTCGTTGGTGAGTCCGCCGCCGCCGAAGATGGCGTTGGCGTCGGGGCCGTGCATGGCTTTCGTGTCGCGGAACGCCGCGGCCACGGCATCCAGTGCCTCATCCCAGGTGACCTCGGCGAGGGTCCCGTCGGGGCGCCGCATCAGCGGCATCCGGAGTCGGTGGGGGGATGCCAGGAGCTCCGCCGACGTCCAGCCCTTGGCGCAGAGCCCTCCCCGGTTGGTGGGGAAGTCGCGGCCGGTGACCGTCGTGTGGCCCGCGTGGCTGACGGTCATGGCGCACTGCAGTGCGCAGTAGGGGCAGTGGGTGTCGGCGGAGCTCATGGGGTCAGATCCGCGTTCCGGTCTTGGTCGACATGCGGAGATACACGCCCGCGGTGAGGGCGAGGAACGCGACGTAGGCGAGGGCGAACCAGCCGAGGGCGGGGGTGTACGAGCCGAACGTCGTCTTCGAGAAGCCGAGCAGCTGCGGGATGAAGAAGCCGCCGTACGCGCCGATCGCCGAGATGAGGCCGAGGGCCGCGGCGGCCTTGCGCTGCGCGCCGATGCCGCCGTTGGCCTTGAGGGCGAAGATCGTCGGGATCATGCGGTACGTCGAGCCGTTGCCGATGCCCGCCGCCGCGAACAGCACGAGGAAGCACAGCAGGAAGATCGCGAAGTTCTGCATCGGCAGGGTGAGGATCACACTCAGGATGCCGAGCCCCATCACCGTGAACGCGCCGATCGTGATGACGGTTCCGCCGAAGCGGTCGGCGAGCTTGCCGCCGTAGGGACGGGCGAGCGAGCCGACGAGGGCGCCGAGGAACGCGAGGGTGACGGTCGCGGTGCCGATGGCGATCCCCTTGAAGTCGGGGAACGTGTCGGCGAGCAGCTTCGGGAAGACACCCGCGAAGCCGATGAACGAGCCGAAGGTGCCGATGTAGAGCAGCGAGAGCACCCACATGTGCGGCTCTTTGAGAGCGGCGAGGGATGCCGTGATGTCGGCCTTCGCGGCGGAGAGGTTGTCCATGCGGAGGTACGCGCCGACCATCGCGACGAGGATCAGCGGCACCCAGATGAGGCCCGCGAGCGGCAGGTTGAGGGTGGCCGCGGCGCCGACGGTGATGACGATGGGGACGACGAACTGCGCGACCGAGGCGCCGAGGTTGCCGCCGGCGGCGTTGAGTCCGAGGGCGTATCCCTTCTGCGCGGCCGGGTAGAAGAACGTGATGTTCGACATGGAGCTGGCGAAGTTGCCGCCGCCGAAGCCGGCGAACGCGGCGATGACGAGCAGGAGGCCGAAGGGTGTCGCGGGGTTCGACACCGCGATGGCGAGGCCGATGCTCGGGATGAGGAGGAGGCCGGCCGAGACGATCGTCCAGTTGCGGCCGCCGAAGCGCGGAACCATGAACGTGTAGGGGATGCGCAACGTCGCGCCGACGAGGCTCGGCATGGAGATGAGCCAGAAGATCTCACCGGTGGAGAGCTGGAATCCGGCGGCCGGTAGCGAGACGACGACGACCGACCACAACTGCCAGACGACGAACCCGAGGAACTCGGCGAAGATCGACCACCGCAGGTTGCGGGAGGCGATGGCCTTGCCTTCTCTGGCCCACTGGGTGGCGTTCTCGGGGTCCCAGTTGTCGATCCAGCGGCCGGGGCGGTGTTGCAGTTCTGCGCCGGCTGTTGTGGACGGCGCCGTGGTGGCTTCGGGGCGCGGGTCGGTGACGGTCACGGGGGTCCTCCGGAGGGCGATGTGGGGAGGTGCAGCGCCCCGCATGGGCTGGGCGTGCCGCCAGCGTAGGGAGGAGGAGTTTCCCGGGACCGCGTCGGGAGGGGCGGGGATGTAACGGTTGTTTCACCTCTGGCCTGAAGAGTGGAGAGGTCCGGTTCATAGACACGTATTCGCGTCGAAATTAGCCGGATACACGGGGCGATCCACTCCAGCTCGCGCGCCGCTTCAATTGCCCGAATCGCGCGAATTTTCGACTGCCTGCGTGGTGCCTCCGGAAGGCGTTTCCACTACCGGGAGTCGCTCGCCTTTTGAACGTCTAGGGCCTTGTGGAACATGCGATGCACATGAAAGTAATGACAACGCTCGAGACTGGCAGACGATTCGGCTAATAGCGGGTCAGTTGTGTAGAAGACTGGCGCGCTGCTACCAGACGTCGCACACCCGATCAAGCCGATCGAGTAGAGGAGGGAAGCAAGGGGTTGATAGAGTTCGAACCAACTCTTGCTCTCCGCGTCTCCGTCCCACATTGAGTGAGAAAGCTCTGCAAGCCATTGTGTGCCAGGGAAGGAGGAGTCGGCGGTTAGGAGCATGATTTCTTCTAAACGCTTTTGAAAGTCATCCTTCTGCATGCGTGCGGGAGCTCCATGGAACCGTTGGACGACTCGGTCGATACCGGGATAGGTCGGCTTCCACTCGTCACGAAGCGCGAGCAGGCGGTTGCTGGAGTACTGTCTCTCCGCGTTCTGTATGTCTTCCCACATGAGGCGTGTCTTTCCCGCCGCAACGGCGAAACATTGATTCGCGTACGCGATGGCGTCTCGTGGTCGAAGGAGTGTGCGGTCCAGGATGTACTGCATCGGGTTTCCGCGAGTATTGTTTGTGTGCGGGATGAGGTCTCTCATCGAAGTGGCTTCCAGGGTAGTTTCACGAGCTGCAACCCGTACCCTGTGGTTCAGGACTTCCTCGAGCAGGGCGGGAGTCCATCTCATCTCGAGCACGAGAGCGCGGAACTTCTCTTCTTGCCCGCCGCTGGCGCCGAAGTCCAACTCCTGGAAGATGTTCGTTCGGAGCGCCACGACAATCTTGAGGTTTTTGACGCGCTGCATGTCAAGAACGGTTCTAAAAAGGCAGCGAATCAGGTCGTTGGAAAGGCGCTCGTCTACCCAATCGCGATCGAGGTCGTCGATAACAATGTACGTGAAATGGGCATCGTCGAGAATTTCTTCGTTGAGCACCACTAGCATCTGATTGAGCTTTGCGAGTTGCGTCTCGTTCACAATGCGTTGATATCTATCGGCGATCTCTGAACGACGCTCGATGCTCTGCTCGCTGGAGAGGTTTCCGCCAAGTTTTGCGCCGACAAAGGTTGATGAGGCGCCGATTGCACCGTCGGCGCCCAGGCGTTCCGTGAAGCGATCGGTAATCTCGCGCACTCGTTCGTCGGCATCGCACCAGAATTTACCTTCAAATTCCTCGAGATAATCTAGCGCTGCTTGCTTGCCGGGTTGGCGTACAAGTTTTTCTCGAAGTGAGGAAAGAAAACGCTGTTTAGCTTCCGGCGAGTTCACGCTGTAGCGATGTCGAATGATCTCGACGAGAAGGACATGCTTCCATAGTGCGATCCAGAAGAGGTCCAACTTCACGTCTAGTGAGTCCATGTATCGGATTACCTGCATGTCCGTGATGTACGGCAGGGAAAGATCCTCCGGAGATATGCGTATGACGCGATTCTCGTGTACCTCCTCCAGATGTTGAAGTGCCGCCGACTTGCCCGATCCTGTTCTTCCGACCAGGAAGCTCCTCGAGTCTTTCCGACTCGCAAGGACCTCGTAAAGGCCCGTTTCGACGAAGGCGTCGGACGCGAGAGGGTCCGCCTCCGCTTGCTCGCCGCCTAGCGTGAACCCTGAACGGATTCGAGACTTGCTCGCCACTTTTGCATCCTCATGCTCGTTGTACGTTCTTGGGCAGCTAGCGATACCGGCGGATCGCCTCGCGGATGTTATCCGCGTGCTCGTAGATTCCATCGAGTTCGTCGATCGGGTGCCGCGTCTCGATTTTGTTCTCGTCGAGTAGCCCGAGGTACTTCTGACGCCCGTTGAAGTGCAGACGTGCGGTCGGCTTGCGGTTATTGTCGTCGAGGAGCACAGCGAAGTAACTCTTCGCGTCGCGGTGGGTGATTCGTTGCGGCTTGGTTTCGCCACAGGCGATGGCCTTCACGATCTGGTAGCCCTCTAGTTCCTCGAGCGTCGTCTCGATCTCGGTGTCGCGCTGCAGATCGTCCTGGGCGACAGGCTCGCTAGAGATGACGCTGGGCTCTACAGAGGCGACGGGAATCCCTGCCCCCGCCCCCAATGCCGTTTTCAGCCGGTCGTTGACGCTCTCGGTGAGGAACTGGCGGGAGGCCTTCCCGACGAGCGCCGTGAACTGCTCGCGGACGCGCGCGGTGTACATGCCGTCGTACACACGCTGGGTGAAGAACTTGGTCCACTCGTCGCTCGGGTCGCGGAATTGGCCGGCGATCTCGCGCTTGAGCGCCCCCACGTATTTCAGTTCCTCAGCGGCGTTGATGATCGACTCCAGATCGAAGCTGTCCTTGCTCAGCTTCTGGACCTCGGGGATCAGCGTGTCGTCGACGTCGAGCAGATCCAGAACCAGGAACGGCTTGGCATCCATCTTGTTGGGCGCGTCGAGGTCTGTGAAGAACTTCCAGATGACGCCGTTGGTGAGCGCGGCGATCCGGGCGTTGGTCGTCGAGAAGTAGCGGAAGAGCTGGGACGCGTGTTCGATCTTGGGGGCGGCGGAGGAGGCCTTGCACTCGATGAGGATTTGAACCTCGCCGTCGCGCATGATGGCGTAGTCGACCTTCTCGTCCTTCTTGATGCCGACGTCCGCGGTGAACTCCGGGATGACCTCGAGCGGGTCGAATACGTCGTATCCCAGGATCGTCGAGATGAACGGCATGACGAAGGCGTTCTTTGTCGCTTCCTCCGTGCCGATCGCCGAGGCTTGATTGCTTACCTTTGTCGCGAGCGCGGCAATGCGGTCGTGAAACTCCATCGGTCCCCCACAGTGATGAATATGTGGTGACGATAGCGGAATCGCAGCAAGATCGCGTGGGGTGCGCTCAGGTATTGGTCGAGGCCGATTGCGCGTTGCGTACCGTCTTGCGTTTTCCGAATTCCGCGATCAATCGGCGAGGTGGACGCGACCTGGGCAACCCGCCGAAACTGCGGCCCCGCGTACCCGTCCCGCTCCACGTTCCCCAGGAAAATCTCCACCGGCCGCACCCAGTACGAGTAGTCGTCGTAGAGTTTTCGGTACGACGCGAAGACTTCCTCGGTCTCGGAGTGCCGCGCGATTCCGAACACCTCGTATCGCTGGCCCTTGCAGTGCTCGTAGATGCCAGGCTCGATCTACATCACGTCTTCTTCCTCAATCAACGCGAACCCACCGAGTCTGTCAGCCGGGCGGACTTTGGTGCTGCGCCCACCGCCTGTTGAGGCTCTTGGTGATCGCGATCGTCCGCCGTACGTTCTCGCGCGGGCCGAGAAGGGGGTTGATCGCATCGCGCACACGTATGGGGCGCCGCACACCGCTCGTGCGAGGGAGTGGTGGCGCGGTGCTGTCCGTGGCGCTCGCGCTGCCCGCGCTGGCGGTCTTCAAGCCCGCTCACTCCGGGGGCCACGCGATAGCGGGCGGAACGATTCGTACCCAGATGAAGTTATCTGTGTGCGAACTCCCACGCGATCCCACTCGCCGTGATGCCTCGCCGTGGATCGCGTGAATTGCTGGGTGCAATTGGCGCCGTTTGGTGCCGCGATGAGGAGAGGCGCCGACGTCGAAAGGTAGGTTCGCGTCGTGGGCATAAATGGGGAGCAAGCGCGGGTCCTGATCACAGTCAAGGCTTCACCGCAGCCGTCGGCGAAGTACGGAGACACCGTGTGTGTCGCGGGCCTGCGGATCGACACCGAGTCGCCCCATTGGGTCCGGTTGTACCCGGTTCCCTTCAGATGGCTCGAATCGGGGAGCCAGTTCGTGAAGTACGACATCATCGATCTGCAGATTAAGCGGCGGTTGCAGGACAGTCGCCTGGAAAGCTACGTGCCGGACACGCAATCGATCCAGGTGGTTGAGCATCTCAATGACTGGAGCGACCGCGGGCCGTACATGAACACGCTTTCCACAACGACGACCTGTCGGCTGATGCGAGACGCGGAACGTGATCATGCTGCGCCGTCCCTTGGCATGGTTCACGTACAGGACCTTGTTGGCTTCGAGCTGAATGCGCATCCTGGGTGGACGCCCGCTGAGGAGGCGAAAATCGCCCAGGCCATGATGACGAGTGAGCTCGATCTGTTCGGTACGAGTTCTCAGCCCGCACGGTTGAGGCCGCCCCGATTGAAGCTGCGATATCGATACGTGTGCGAGGAGTCTGACTGCCCCTCTCACCAGGGGCTGAATCTCGACTGGGAGCTGACAGCCCTTCAGAACCGCCATCACGGTGAATCGCTGGCCCGGCTGCGGGAGATCGTGGAAGACCGGTTCGTTCGAATGATGTTCGAGGAGCGTCGTCTGACGTCGTTCTTCATGGGCAACTTCGAGGCCGCAATCAAGCGTGCGAAGTTCAGCGTCCTGGGGACCTATTACCCGCCGCGCGGCGTCGCCTCGGCAGTGCCCTTGTTCTAGCAGCTAGGCGGAGACGAGTTCTTCCAAGCGGGCGCGGATCGCGGCCAATGTCTCGCGTCGGTGGCAGTGCAACTCAGATGCCTCGAAGCACAGCAACGCAATCCGCTCACGGCCTGCCAGCTCGGCCAACTCGTCGATCGCGGAAGCTGCGCCAGCCCCACTGAGGCTATCTGTGTACCGCTCTCGTGCCGCACGCCCGGCGTCGGTGCGCGACTCCTCGGCGAAGCCTGCGCGATTTTCGCGGGGGTTACCTAACTCTCGCCGGTGCTGGTAGCTGATGCCAGCTTCCTCAAGTGCGGCGCCAAGTGCGCGCTTTGAGAATCCGCGCTTGCGGGAGATGGCGTTCAAGCGGACGTCTACGAGCGTTGTGATGCCGAGGGCCTGGAGATCCTTGATCAAGGCCTCGAGCGTCTTGCCCTCGTATCCGACACCGGTGATGCCGCCGCTCGCTGTCCACATGCACTTCACAGTAGTGCGCCGGGATGTGGGAGCGCCGGGAGGCGCGCTTCGTCGCCCACGGGGGCGACTGGGGCGGGCCGATCACCATCGCGCTCGGTGGTCGGTTTCCGGCGCGCGTGATCGGCATCCATACGACCATGCCGAGCGCGCCGCGCGGGCTCAGTCTCGACGGGCTCGACGCCACCGAACGGCAGTGGGTCGAGCACACCCGCGCCTTCGAGAGGAACCGTCTCGCCTACGCGAAGGTCATGGCGACCTCGCCGCAGATGATCGGGTAATCCCTGGTCGATTCGCCTGTCGGGCTGCTCGCGTGGATCCTCGAGAAGTTCTTCGAGTGGAGTGACACGGTCGACTCGCCGTTCCAGACCATCTCGCGCGACCGCTTCCTCGACAACGTGACCCTCTATTGGCTCACCGCGACCGGGGCATTAACGGCGCGGATCTCCCTCAAGAGTCACCAGTCGCTCGGCCCCGACCTGCGGGTGACGGTGCCCGCGGCCCTCACCACCTACCCGCACGACATCGAAAAGCATCCGCGGCCCTGAGCGGAGGAGCGGTTCCGCCACATCGTGCGATGGCGGGCGCCCGAGGCGGGTGGCCACTTTCCCGCGTTGGAGATGCCGGGGGAGTTCGTGCGCGACCTGCGGGAGGGGTTGGCGGCGGTGCTGGCGGCGTCGGTGTGAGGTGCCAGGAAGCCGCCGGGCGCGCGTTTCGCCCCCCCCGTCACGAGGGCGCGCGCGTCCCACCGGCGTCCGAAGCCGGGCGAAGGCGCCGCGCCGCGATCACGATCGCCCCGAGACCGCCGGTGATCGCGACCCAGACGACGAGGAGCCCGGTGGATATCAGCGCGGTGAACGGCAGGACGGAGAAGGCGACGTCCGCATCGACAGAGCCGGAGTTCGGGACCCAGGTCGCTCCGGCGGTGAGGAGCGCGTAGGCGATGGCCGTTGACGTGAGCCAGACACCTCGTATCCGGCGGCCGCGACGCAGCAACGTCATGGTCCCGCCCACCAAGCCGGCGATGATGGCGACGCTCACCGCCCCGAGCACCACCCATGGCATCGAGGAAGCCACGAAGCCACTCATCACGTCCCGGCAGAAGAATGCCCTGTTGTCGCCCCAGCTTGTGCCTGGACGACGGCATTCCGCGCCGACGAAGACGATGTAGAAGAGGACGATCGCGCCACCCGCCACCAGCGCGCTCAGGCTGAAGACGAGCCAGCCCCAGCCGTAGCCCGAGCGTGGCCATCGCCCCTTTCCGCCGTTCCCCACGCTGTCAGTGTGGCATTCCCGGAGGAGATGACCGAGTGCGTCTCGGATGCCGAGGCCTCGACGGGTACGGTGCCGTCAGTCACGCGGAGCGCGGTCGACCACCGCAGCCACCGCTTCAATTTCGACGAGCTGGTCGTCGTATCCGAGCACGGTGACGCCGACGAGCAGGCTCGGAACGTCGTGCTCGCCGAACGCCTCCCGGACGACCTGCCACGCCGCCACCAGGTCGGCTTGCCGCGTCGAGGCGACGAGGACGCGTGTGCTGATGACATCCGTGATCTTCGCGCCGGCCTCGCCGAGAGCGATCTTCATGTTCACGACGCACTTGGCTGCCTGGGCTGCGTAGTCGCCGATGCCGGCGGTCGTGCCGTCGAGGTTCAGCGGGCAGGAGCCGGCGAGGAAGATCAGTCGCGCGTCGGCGGGGGCGGTGGCGGCGTACGCGTACTCCGCGCTGGCAGACAGAGCGGTCGAGCGGATGAGGGAGACGGCGGTGGGCATCTGTGACCTTTCGCGAGCAGGGGCTCGGATCTCGCGGTCACGGAGACCGGCGGGGCGTCCGAGGCAGGGACGTGCCGGCCACTATCGGCAGACGACATGCGGGCCGAAAGCGTGGACACGCTTCATCGATTCTGGGTGTCCGGACGGCGGTCAGCTGCGCCAGCCGTGCTGCTGAGGCGAAAATGCCGATCAGATTCCGTCTGAGGGCGGGTTCTCAACGGAGGTGGGGCGCCCGCGCACTGCCGACGAGATGATCAGAGCGCCGCTGGTGACGGACGCGGCGATCAGCGCCGACCCGATCAAGATGGCGGCGAGGAGCGACTGCCGAAGGCGCGCGCTCTCGCAGATCGACGCGTCGTACACCACTCCTTCGCACGCCCCGGGCGGAACCGTGCTCCCGAAGAGAGTGATTCCGACGACGATGGTGATCGCACACGCGGCGAACGCGACCAGAGCAGGAATCACACGCATGAGGACCTCACGTTGAGCTTGTACGACAGCGTCCTCGGGTAAGGCGCTGCAAACAACGTATCGATCCTGAGACCCTGTCGTCGGTATGGAGGGGCGTTGCCGTCCAGGCCCACCGTGAGGGTGCGCCTTGTCGTGCTGAGTCAGCCTCCCGGGTGTCGGTGGCGGGAGCTATCGTCGTCATCGCGCGGGTGGCGTGATCGCTGAACAGTGCGCTGCAAGGACGACGGTGAACCCGCCGACGCCGGTCGTGAGCCAGAGGCTTTCTCGCGGGAACACGATGCACACGGAGAGGATCGACATGGGAAAGCGCAAGACTCCGGAGGAGAAGGCCGACGAAGAGCGCCGGTACGCGCGGGCGTCGGCGGCGAGTTCCGATGACGAGTTCGAGCCGTTCTTCACCGATCCGAACCAGGCGATCCGTAATGTCGCCGCGCTGAATCCGGACGCCAGTGCCGCAGTGCTGGATCGCTTCGCCGACGACCGTTTCTGGAGCGTCAGGATTGCCGTGGCCGAACATCCGTCGACCACGCGCGAGACGCTCCTACGTCTCCTGGAGACCGATCCGCGGCGGCGCGGCGTCGTGCATCATGCGGCACGTGAGCGGCTCGAAGCCGAGGGCGTTCGGTTCGACGAAGACGGGCGGATCGTCACCGAGTGATGCCCGGCCGCCGGGTCAGGTGCCCACGGTTACTGTAACGAACCGCTCGACCATCCCCAGAAGCCCAGTGCGATCGTCATCCCGGCGCAAAATGGCGAGATCCGTCAGCGCCGTCACACCCCCGATCAGAAACACGGCGAGCTCTTCGGCATCCGCCACCCCTCGACTGCGCAGCACGCCCGCAAGGTCGTCGGTGAGGGTGGCATCCACGGTCCGCTCCGTGACGCGCGCGCCCTTGCCGTAGAAGAGGAAGTCGTGCACCTCGAGGTTCTCGAGGGAGGCCTCCACGAGAGCCGTGCACCACGCGGCGGCCGCGGTCGCAGCGTCTGCTGGAGCCGAGGCGGTGGCGGCGTGCAGGCGGTCGAGGATGAGCGCGTCGAACTCGTCCTCGATGGCGCGGACGAGGTGCTGCTTGGTGGGGAACGACAGGTAGACGGTGCCTTTGGCGACTCCTGCGCGGCGGGCGATGGCATCCACGCTCGTCGCGTCCACTCCCTGTGCCAGGAAGAGATCGCGGGCCGCGGCGACGACGGCCGCGCGGCGTTGTTCGGGGGCGCGGCGTCCGAGAGACGCCGTCGTCACGTCGGGTTCTTCGGATGCCGTGTCGTCCACGCGACAAATCGTTCCATGTACGACGCGAACCGTCGCGTCATCTCGGCGTCGAGGAGTCGCCCGTCCTGGTCGAAGAGGTCGTAGCTTCCGCCGATGTAGAGCTCGGGCTGCTGCATGGTGGGCATGTCGAGGAACACCAGCGATTGCCGCAGGTGGTGGTTGGCGCCGAACGCGCCCATCCGGCCGGGCGAGGCGGACACAACGGCCGCGGGAAGGCCGGCGAAGACGTTCTGGTCGTGCGGAGCGGAGCCGACATCGATCGCGTTCTTCAGGGGCGCGGGAACCGACCGGTTGTATTCGGGCGTGACGAACAGGATGGCATCGGCGGCGCGAACCTCCTCGCGAAAGCGCGTCCAGGATGCCGGGGCTGTGTCGGCGACCTCGATGTCGAGGTCTTCGTTGTAGAGCGGGAGGTCGGCGATGTCGAGGAATCGCGCGTCGACGCCGGCGGGAGCTGCGGCGACGAGATTCTCGGCGATGAGCCGGGTCACCGAGGTCGCGCGGAGGCTTCCGACGATGACACCGAGGGAGAGCGCGGGTGGGGTTCGGATGGTCACGACATGCAGGTTACATGGTGACTGACTGTCGGTCAGTCAAATTGCAGCGGATTCCTTTGATGAACCCGCGCGCGGCGGCAGCGCTCTCGACGCGAGAGAGGCGCCGCGGCGTGGGAGAGGCGGGGAACGGCGAACGCGAAGGACTCCGACCGTGCAGTCGGGAAATGTCGTGCGGAACGCGGCATGGCTCGCGCGCTGGCTGGGGCTGCCGAAGATCCGGCGCCGCTGCGCCGACTCGGCTGAACCGCGGCCATGGTTCTGGAGCGAAAACGCAGTGTGTCCGACGGCCGTCGGAGTAGCATCACGGCATGATCGGCGCCGTGGTCACGTGGGTTGTTCCCGCAATGCTTGCGTTGCTCACGGTGTGGGGCGCGGGCTACGTCTGGGGCATTGCGCGGCGTCGCCGTCGGGGCGACAAGATGGCGCGCCCGGTCGGCGGATCGCTCGGCTTCGACGACGTGTGGCGGCCGTCGGCGGCGGAGGCGCAGGTGGTGTGGGAGGCCGAGCAGATAACCCCCATCCCCGCCCCGACCCCTGATCTCGGGCCGGGTGTCATCGAGGGAGACCGCATCGTGATCGAGGCGTCATCGGGGGGCAAGAGGGACGACGCCGGCGATTGAGCCTGCCGCGCAGACTCGAGCGGCGGGGCGCGGGTGGCTCGCCAGGCGAGCACAGCGGCCCGTGGGCGGCTCGGCACGGGCCGGGTGTTACGCCCGGCTACGCCCGTGATCGCCCGCCCCATGGCATCCCGCAGCTTCATCCCACCAACCCCTCTGGAGGCGGGTGAAGCCATGTCCCGCACGATCTCGTCGACAGTCCACCCGGTCCAGCGCTGCATGGCAGCCTCGAATCCGTCTGCGTGGTGGGACGGTCTCGTGGTCGACGCCGACGGCGCGACGATCACCGCCGCCCTGCTGAGCGGAGCGACGGTAGAGCTGCGAGTCGTAAGACCCTCAGTTGAGATCGCGGCGTTGGAGACCTCGATGTCGAGGTCTTCGACGTACCGCGGAAGGTCGACGATGTCGAGAAATCGCGCGTCGACGCCGGCGGGAGCTGCGGCGATCAGGTTCTCGGCGTGCCGGCTCTCACTTTGAGCAGGGAGTGGCCCGCGAGCCATTCGCTGGGGTGGCGCGGAGCGGGCCTTTCCTGACCGTACCGCCGCGACATTGCGGTCAAGTTGGTCAAGTTGGTCAAGTTGGTCGAATTGGGCGATATGGGCGATAATGAGGTCATGTCTCCCCAGGTTCGCCCGTCCCGACAGGCGCAGGTCGTCGAACCGCCGCACGACCTCGACGAGATGCTGATGTTGGCCAACTTCCTGGAGCATCACTCGGCACCTGCCGTGCTGCTGGGCCCGGATGGTGAGCAAGTCCCCTTACCCCTCCCTGTCTACGAGGCGCTCAAGCGAGTTGTGGATGCCATGGAGCGCGGTGCGTCGGTGAGTCTCGAACCGATCGATCGCCAGCTCACGACCCAACAGGCGGCGACGCTTCTGGGAATCAGCCGAAACACGCTGGTGCGGCTGCTCGACGAGCATGAGCTCCCGTTCGAGCGTCTAGGTGAAACCAGGCACCGCCGGTTGCGGCTTCACGACGTACTCGCGTATCGCGACCGCAAACGCGAAGACCGACGGCGCCGTCTCGACGAGATGACCCGCCAGGCGAGCGAAGACGGTCTCTACGGCGCCGACGCGTCCGATTACTCCGAAGCTTTGCGCCGTGCGCGGGCGCAGTGACTCGTGACCCGCTTCGCGGCATTCCTCGATGCGTGCGTGCTCGTGCCCATCGCGCCCTGTGACACTCTTCTGCGTATGGCCGATTGTGGAGCGTTCCGCCCGCTCTGGTCGGAGAAGGTGGAGGAGGAGGCTACGAGAGCGCTGTGCGAGATCCATCCGGACATCGACGAGAGCCGGTTTCACAGCCGTTTTCGGAGCATGAATGAGGCATTCGAGGACGCGCGCGTGTTCGGATGGGAGCCGCTCGTTGACGGACTCGAGCTGCCCGACCCGAATGATCGCCACGTTCTCGCAGCCGCCATTCGGGGCAGGGCAGATGTCATCGTGACAGAGAACGTGCGTGACTTCCCCGCGACCGCCCTTTCACCGCTTGGGCTGGAAGCCGTGCGCCTCGACGACTTCCTGCTGACCCAATTCGATCTGAACGTGGCGGCGACGGTGCAGATCGTCAGCGACCAGGCGCGGGCGATGGGCAGACCCCCGGTGACGGAGGAGCAACTGTTGGGGCGGCTCGCGCGCAGCGGGGCACCTCGATTCGCTCGTGCCGTTGCCGATACGATGTCTGCCCCGCCGGCCGTCGCGTCCTGAGGTGTTACGCCCCACTACGCCCCAGATCGCCCGCCCCTTCGGCATCCCGTAGCTTCATCTCACCAACCCTCCGAAGGCAGGTGAAGCCATGTCCCGCACGATCTCGTCGACAGTCCACCCGATCCAGCGCTGCATGGCGGCCTCGAACCCCTCGGCGTGGTGGGACGGCCTCGTCATCGAGGCCGACGGCTCGACCGCGACGGTCGCGCTGCTGAACGGCCGCACGGTTCAGCTGCGGATCGTCGGACCTGCCATCGACATCGCGGTGGGGGAGCCGGTCGCGTACCACCCGGTCGCCGAGCTGCTCAGCGCGTCTGCGATCCTCACGACCGCGCGCGCCGCATAGCCGAGCGGCCGCCGACGAAGAGTCAGCGGCCGCGGTGAAGAAGAGAACTCAGGCGCTCATCGAGGCCATCATGGCCTCGCACTTCATGACCATGTCGTCGCAGGCCATCGCGCAGTAGCGGCACATCTCGTCCATGTCGGCGTGGGCGCGGCACTCGGCGGCGCACGCCTTGCCCATGGTCATGCAGGCGGTCATCATGGCGCTCATCACGTCCATGTTCATCCCGGCCGGACGCATCATCATGTGCATCGTCGCCTGAGCCATCTCGACCATGTTCGAACACATGGCGCAGCAGGTCGCCATCTCGGGGCCGTGCATCATGTCGCTGCCGGCGCACATCGCCGCGGCCATCGCGCACGCGTTCAGGGACTGCATGCATTCCTGCATGGCATCCATGTCCATGGTCATCTCGCCCATGTCCATCGACTTCATCATGGCCATTGTGTCCATTGCTTCTCCCGAGTGCTCGTTGTGACGGAGGGACCGGATGCCGCGAAGGAGTCCGGCTTACCGGCATGCTACGTCGGGGTCCCGGGCTTCGACAGGGCTTTCAGGAGGTTCCTCGACGGCGCCCCATCGCGGTTCGGGCATCCGACAACGAGATGCGGCGGGACCCCTCGACTCGGAGCGCGCGAGCGGACACCATGGCGAGAGGCGTCAGTCCGTTGCCGCCGAGGAAGGGGGAAGCGATGTTGACCGTGGGATCCATCGTCATCCGCGTCGACGATCTCGCCCGACAGGAAGCGTTCTGGACGGCAGTGCTCGGATACGAACGCCGCAGCGCGTCGGACGATTTCGTGCTGCTCGGGCCGCCCACAGGTGAGGGGCCCAACGTCTCGCTCGACGCGATGCGGTCGACGAGGGTGCTGCCCCCTCGCATCCACCTCGACCTCTACGCGGACGATCAGGCGGCCGAGGTCGCACGCCTGACCGGACTGGGCGCCCGCGAGGTGGAGTGGAGTCGCCGACCCCCGGATGCCGATTTCGTCATCATGGAAGACCCGGAGGGCAACAGGTTCTGCGTCGTCGACGGCGGGGGCTGAGCGGATGGTCGATCTCGACTGTCCCTCACTCCACGGGGAGCAAGCCGCGCTCGGCGAACACCTTCTTCGCCGCGAACGTCGCGTTCAGAGCGCGGGGAAAGCCGCAGTAAACGGCGGCGTGGAGCATCGCCTCGGTGATCTCCTGCGGGGTGAGCCCGACGTTGAGCGACGCGTTCACGTGGACGTCGAGCTGGGGCTCGCATCCGCCGAGGGCGGTCAGGATGCCGAGGGTGACGAGTTGCCGCTCCCTCGGCGCCAGCGCCGGGCGGGCGTACATCTCGCCGAAGGCCCACGCCACGACCTGGTGCGCCAGCTCGGGGGAGACGTCGGCGAGTGCGTCGATGACCTTCGCTCCGGCCTCGCCGTCGATGGCATCCAGAACCTCCTTCCCGGAGGCGAATCGCTGCTGTCGATCGGTCATCGTTCCCGCCCTTCTTCGGCGCGGAGGGTGCGGCGGTAGACGCGCATCTTGGCGTCCAGCGCGTTCTCATGGGTGCGGAGGAGGGCGATCTGCTCGCGCACGGTGTTCTGGTGGGCCTCGAGGATGCGAAGGCGCTCCTCGATCGTGGTGTCGCCGAGCTGTCGCAGGTCGGCGTAGTCGCGCATTCGTGCGATCGGCATGCCGGTCTGGCGGAGGCGGAACAGGAAGGCGACCCACTCGACGTCGGCCGCGTCGTACCGGCGTTGATTGCCCGCGTTGCGTGCGACGGGGCGGATGAGGCCGACACGCTCGTAGTAGCGCAGCGTGTGCGCGGTCACCCCGGTCGCCTCCGCCATCTGCGCGACGGTCAGGAGCGTCTCGTCGTCTGTCATGCGGTCAGGCTAGGAGTTCGAGCGCGCTCGAAGTCAAGAAAGGCCCTCCGCGGATCGCCTCGAATCTGCGTCGCGACCACCGCGCTAGCGTGACCCCGTGGCACGAGTCCTCATCACCGGAATGTCGGGCACCGGGAAATCGACGGTGCTCGCCGAGCTGGCGCGGCGCGGGTATCGCACGGTCGACACCGACTACGACGAATGGACCGACGGGAACGGCGGCCCCTGGGATGAGGCGCGCATGTCTGAATTGCTGGCGACAGAAGGCACCGTCGTCGTCGCGGGAACGGTCGAGAACCAGGGCCGCTTCTCCGACCGGTTCGAGCACGTGGTGTTGCTGAGCGCGCCCGTCGATGTGCTGATCTCGCGGGTGCGGTCGCGCACGAGCAACCCGTACGGCCATTCCCAGGAGCAGCAAGGAGAGATTCGGCGCTACGTCGTCGAGGTCGAGCCGCTGCTCCGGCGCGGTGCCACGGTCGAGATGGATGCGCGGATGCCGGTGGATCGGCTCGCGGATGCCATATCGCGGCTCGTGGAGAAGTGATTCTCTTCGGAGCCCCGAAACGCTGAGAATGCGAGCCGCCCACCGCGGAAACACGGGAGTTAGGGCACCCTAAAACCTGGCAATCTCACTCTCAGCTTGCGCTCAGGAATCGCGATGTCGAAGGCTGGGAGCAACGAAGGGGAGTAGCTCCGGGTCGGATACCGGTCCGCGGCGATGTCGACATACTGGCGTTCACGACGATCGCCCGGCATCCCACCTCGACCGCACGGCGGCGAGGCGAGCGAGACCTTCGGCCCGCCCAGGCCGAAGCGTCGCTGTACCCGTCTTCGGTCGCGTCCGACCGGAGATCACCCATGCCTCGCGCGCTCATCCATCGCGTCGGCCTGTGCCTGCTCATCGCGGCACCCGCCATCGTCTTCCGTCTGTTCGGGTTCCACCCGAACGCCCTGCTCGACCTCGTCGTGTTCGGAGCGGCCGTTGTCGCGGCGAGCTTCATCCTCGCCTGGGCGGCCGAGGCGGCGCAGAAAGACATCTCGGGGCCGCTCGCGATCGCGATCCTCGCGCTCATCGCCGTGCTCCCCGAGTACGCGGTCGACCTGTACTACGCCTTCCGCTCCGGATACGACCCGGCGTACGAGCAGTTCGCCGCGGCGAACATGACCGGCTCGAACCGCCTGCTCCTCGGCTTCGGCTGGCCGCTCGTCGTGATCGTGGCGCTGGCGGTCGCGAACCGCGCGGCGAAGCGCAGGAAGGCCGCGCGGGTGTCGTACCTGCAGCTGCCCGAAGAGTCCCGGCTCGACGTGGGCTTCCTCGCGGTGCTCGCCGTCGTCGCCTTCGCGATCCCGTTCCTCGGCCACATCCCCATCTGGTTCGGCCTCGTGCTCATCGCCGCGTTCGCGTTCTACCTCTGGCGCGCCAGCCAGGCCGAGAACGACGAAGAAGAGCACTTCGTGGGGCCTGCGGCGCTCATCGCCGACATGCCGCAGCGACCCCGCCGCCTCACCGTGATCGCGCTGTTCGTCGTGGCGGCGGCCATCATCCTCGCCTGCGCCGAGCCCTTCGCCGAGGCGCTCGTCGACTCCGGCTCGGCGCTGGGAATCGACAGCTACTTCCTCGTGCAGTGGCTGGCGCCCTTGGCATCCGAAGCTCCCGAGTTCATCATCGCCGTGATGTTCGCCCTGCGCGGCATGGGAGCGGCCGCGATCGGCACGCTCATCGCGTCGAAGATCAACCAGTGGAGCCTGCTCGTCGGGTCGCTACCGCTCGCGCACTTCTTCGGCGGCGGTGGGGGAGACCTTCCCCTCGATGCCCGACAGGTCGAGGAGTTCGTGCTCACCGGCTCGCAGACGGTCATGGGCGTGGCGATCATCATGGCGCTGCGGTTCCACTGGTGGTCGGCGGCGTCGCTCGCGGCGATCTTCGCGGTGCAGTTCTTCGTCACCGACACCGGGGGACGCTACGTCCTCTCGGGAGTGCAGATCGCGATCGCGATCGTCGCCCTCATCGTGCACCGGCGCAGCATCCTGCCGACTCTCACGGCGCCGTTCCAGCGGCGGTTCGTCTCCAAGGCGCTTCCGGGAACGACGCAGGGTTCGTCGGGGGAGTCAGCGAACACCGGATCGCAGCGGACGAGCGTGTGATCGCGCGTGGCTGTCCCGACTCTCGGTCGCGAGGCCGGGGCCGCCGCTAGGCGACCCGCCGAAAGCGGGGACCCGAGTAGTCGCCGCGCTCGACATCGCCGGTGAACATGTCGACCGGGCGCACCCAGAACGAGTAGTCGTCGTACAGCTTGCGATAGGAGACGAAGACCTCCTCGGTCTCGGAGTGCCTCGCCGTTCCGAACACTTCGTAGCGCTGGCCCTTGAAGTGCTCGTAGATGCCGGGTTCGACGGTCATGCGGAGTGTTCTCCCTCGTGCGGATGGAACACCCATCGTCGCAGCAGGTGCCGGGAGGCGTGCGCGCCCTCGAAGTCGCCGCGGTTGCGCGCGCGCCGGCAGTCAGCCGCGCCGCGCCTTCAGTCGCGCCTTCTTCTCGTGGTTTCCGCACGTGTTCATGTCGCACCAGCGGCGCGTGCGACCGCGACTCGTATCGAAGAAGGCCGCGCGGCAGGTCGGCGAGGCGCAGAGGGCGAGCGCCCCGGGGCGCACGCCGGCGAGGATCTCGATCGCGTCGGCCGCGACGACCCCCAGCGCGGCGGAGACGGATGCCGGATCACCCAGGACCCACCGCCGGTCGCCGTCCCGCGTCAGAAAGGCCACGGCACCGCCCCGCGCGGCGAACCCGTTGATCGCCTCGACGGCGTCGCGCGGGTGGGGCCGCCCCTCGGCTTCGGCCGTCGCGGCAGCATGGATCGCCTCGCGCAGCTCGATCGCCGCCGTGAGGTCGGCGGGGGAGCAGGCGTCGACGGCGAGGCCCATCTCGCCGAGCCAATCCGCGAGGCGCTCCGGTGTGGGGATGCGCTCGACGGGCGTTCCCCGTCGTTCGGTCAGCGTCCCCGTGAAGCTGGTGGCGAGAACGGAGCCGAAACGGAACTCCGGATCGCGATCGGTCATGGAACCAGCGTAGGTGGTTCCCTCCCTGGCATCCACGTGTTAGAACCGTCATAGCCGGTTCGCACCAGGGAGGTCGCCATGAGCGAGAGCAGGATCGAGCGCTTCGAGGCGCGCGTGACCGAGGAAGACCTGGCCGCCCTGCGTGCGCGCCTGGCGTCCGCGCGCCTGCCCGAGCGCGAGACCACACCCCGGCACGCCCGCGGCCGCGATCGCTGGGCCCAGGGCGTTCCGCTTTCCGATCTCACCGAGCTCGTGGAGTACTGGCGGACCACGTACGACTGGCGGACGTTCGAGCGACGCCTGGACGAGATCGGCCAGTATCGGACGGTGGTCGACGGTCTCGGCATCCATTTCCTCCACCGTCGCTCCTCGCGCCCCGATGCCCGCCCGCTCGTCCTGACCCACGGGTGGCCCGGAAGCGTCGCCGAGTTCGTGGACGTGGTCGACGACCTTGCCGAGCCTCAGGATGCCGACACCCCGGCCTTCCACGTCGTGGCACCGTCGCTCCCGGGGTTCGGGTTCTCCGACAAGCCGGCCGAGGAGGGCTGGGGCACCGAACGCATCGCCGCGGCCTGGGTCGGCCTGATGGAGCGGCTGGGGTACGACCGCTTCCTCGCGCACGGCGGGGACTGGGGCGGGCCCGTCACGATCGCCCTCGCGGGGCGCTTCCCGGAGCGGGTCATCGGCATCCACACGACGACGCCGGTGGCGCCCCCGGGGCTCAGCCTCGACGTGCTCGACGCCGCCGAACGGCAGTGGGTCGAGCAGACCCGCTCCTTCGAGGCGCACCGGCTCGCCTACGCCAAGGTCATGGCGACCGCGCCGCAGACGATCGGGTACGCGCTCGTCGACTCCCCGGTCGGGCTGCTCGCCTGGATCGTCGAGAAGTTCTTCGAGTGGAGCGACACGAAGGAGTCGCCGTTCGAGACCATCTCGCGCGACCGCGTCCTCGACAACGTCACCCTCTACTGGCTCACCGCGACCGGCGCCTCGGCGTCGCGCATCTACTTCGAGAGCCACCAGTCCCTCGACCCCGATCTGCGCGTGACGGTGCCCGCGGCCCTCACCACCTACCCGCACGACATCGAGAAGCATCCGCGGCCGTGGGCCGAAGAGCGCTTCCGCCGCATCGTGCGCTGGCACGCGCCGGAGTCCGGGGGTCATTTCCCCGCGATGGAGATGCCGGATGCCTTCGTGCGCGACCTGCGGGAGGGGATGGCGGCCGTTCTGAAGGCGTCGAGGTGAGGGCCTGGCGCGGGGCGGTTCGCCTCCGCGGTCGGGCCGTATCGGCCGCGGGCGCGTCGTTCGGGAGGGGACGCACAGAGGCCGCGACCCGAGGAGGGGGGGCCTCGGGCCGCGGCCTCCTGCGCCGGTCAGCGCCGGCCACCACCTCCTCCCATGCCCATCCCGCCGGTCGCCGCGACGCCCGCGGTGACCGAGGTCGCGGTGCCGTCGACGGTCACCGTGTAGGACTGGCCGTCGGTGATCGCCGACGAGGTGAAGACCACCGAGCCGAAGGTCTTCGCGGCGGTGTACGAGGCGATGACGGTGCCGGTGGCATCCTGAACCTGCACCGTCGAACCCGCGGAGCCCGAGACGGTCGCGGCCAGCCAGCCCTGCGCGGACGACTTATCGGGCGACTCAGCCATGCCCGAGCTGCCGATCGCGACGAGCGTGCCGCCGGAGACGTCGATGCCGCCGTTCGAGTCGAGCGCCCCGTTGTTCTGCGCCGTGGGACCGTAGACGGTGACGTCGCCGCCGCTCATCGCCATGGTGCCGTTGGAATCGAGGCCGTCGCCGTCGGCATCGACCACGAGCGTTCCGCCCGAGATGGTGACGGTCTCACCGGAGTCCTGCATTCCGCCGCCCGTGGAGGCGGTGTTTCCCGAGGCGTTCACGCCGTCGTCCGACGAGGTGACCCGGGTGGTGCCGCCGGCGATGCGGATGTCGGCCGACTCGAGGCCCTCGTACGACTGGCCGATCGTGACCTCGCCGCCGGTGATCGCGAGGGCGACCTCGGAATGGATGCCGTCGTCCTCGGTTGACAGGGACACCGTGCCCCCGGTGACGATGGCGTCCGTCTGCGCGTCGATGCCGTCGTCGGTCGCGGTGGCGTCGATCGTGCCACCGGCGATCCACACGTAGCCCTTCGTGGCGTCGTCGGTCTGGTCGCTCTTGAGGGCGTCGCCACCGGCGGTGAGGGTGAGGGTTCCGTCCTTCACGACCAGGGAGTCCTTGCCGCGGAGGGCGTCGTCGGCGGCATCCACCGAGATCGTGCCGCCGATGATCGCGAGGTCGTCGGTGGCCGAGATGCCGTCGTTCCCGGTGTCGGTGACGGTGAGGGAGCCGGATCCCGAGATCGTGAGGTCGGTGTCGGCGTAGATCGCTGCGCTCGCGTCGGCGTCGGCCGAGCTCGCGGCGGTCACCGTGTTCGTCGAGCCGGCCGCGAGGTTGATCGCCACGTCGTCGGCGGTCACGACCTGGATCGCCGTCCCCGACGTGTTCACGATCGTCGCGCCGTCGAGCACCAGGACCACCTGGGCGTCGTCGGGGGCGGACACGACCACCTGCCCGTCGAGGTCGCCGCTCAGCCGGTAGACGCCGGCGGCGGTGATCGTCACGGTCGAGCCCTCGACCGTCACTCCCGTCGAGTCGCTGGAGGCGGTGGATCCGGCGAGCGTGATGGTCTCGGCATCCGCGGCGCTCCACTCGTCGTCTTTCACGACCGTGCCGTCGGCGTTCGCCTCGAGCAGCTCTGCGGCGGCCGTGGGGATGCTCGCGTCGACGGAGGAGACGGTCTCGACGACCGAGGATTCGGCGGCCTGGGTCGTGGTCCCGGTGGGCTGCGCCGTGACGGCGCATCCCGCGAGGACGAGGCCGGCGAGGGCGAGCGGGAGGGCGAGGGGGATCAGGCGGCGGCGCATGGTGCGTCCTTTCGGGTGGGGTTGGAGGAGGTGAAGGGGCCCGCGAGGACGCGGGTCCAGCGGTTGCGGGGAAGTTCCGTGCGGAGCGCGGCCATGCCGGTGGCGTACTTGCTGATGCGCTGTGGGCGGTGACCCGCGCGCCAGAGGGCGCGGTCGAGGGCGCCCGCCTGGCCCGGCGACTTCGTCTCGACGATCGCGAAGCGCGGGAGCGTGAAGCCGCCGCCGTCGGCGTCGATCCACCGCAGGTCGAGGTCGATCGTGGCGCGCGAGGGGATCTCGCCCGGGAGCAGCAGCGTCGTCCGCCGGTACAGGGTCTGCAGGCGCGCGTCGAGGTCGTCGGCGCGTCCGGGTTCGACACCGATCGCCCCGAGCGCCTCGGCCACCTCGTCGCGCGCCTCGGCGGTGAGCCGATCGGCCGCGTCGAGGTCGTAGGCATCCCGCTCTTTTCGGGTCAGGCCCCGTGCCCCGCGCGTCTTCATCTCGAGGAACGCGGCCCCCGTATCGACGTACGTACGCGTGCGGAGCTTGAACCGGCGCCGGCGACCGCGAGCGGCGAGGTGGAAGCTCAACAGATCGGGGGTGTCGAAGTACACCGAGCGGTACGCGAGCTCGCGCTCGCCCGCGATCTCGAGAGCGGCCGGCGCGTCGGCCGCGCCCTGGAGGCTCTGGAGGAGGGATGCCGTGGCCTCCATCGGAACGACGTACTTGCGGTCGACGCGGGTGAGGAGCGCGGCATCGGTCGTCAGGGCCTCGAGACCGATCGCGGGCAGAGCCGCGATGGCGGTGGCAGCCCGGTCGCGGGCGGTCATCGCGTGCCGCCGATCAGGTCGGCGAGGCCCTGCGCGGTCTCGGCCGAGCCCGGGCGGCGCGGGGCGCCGACCGCCGGGTCGACGCTCGCGGAGCCGCGGCGCGCGTCGAGGGGTGCGCCGGGCACGGACGTCCGCACCCGGTAGCGCACGTCCACCAGCGTGGTGTCGTCGACCAGGTCGAGCTGCTGCACGGTGAGTCCGGTGACCTCGCCGCCCAGCAGGCGCTGGAGCTCTGCGCGCAGCTCACCCTCGTCGGCGATCGCCCGGTCGAGGTGCACCGTCTGGTGGCGCGATCGCGACAGCACGCGCGGGTGGTCGGCGACGGCGAGGACGGCCACGATGAGCGCCACCAGCAGAAGGGGAGTCGCGAGGTCGGTATGCGGCAGGCCGCAGATCAAGCCGACGGCGAGAGCGGCGAAGTAGTACGCGACCTCGCGCTGGGTGATCTCGCTCGAACGGAGGCGGATGATCGACAGCACACCGAACAAGCCCAGGCCGAGACCGAGCGCCACCTCGGCGGTGCCCAGGACGGTCGCGACGGCGAGCACGCCGACGTTGACGCCGAGGAAGGCGACGACGAGGTCCCGACGGCGGTGCCGCTGGAAGTAGATGGCACTGAGCAGGACGGCGGCGACGAGATCGGTCGCCACGAGGAGGAGGGCTGTCGTGGTCATGGAGTGCTCCTTGTGGGGGTGAGGGAAGAAGGGATCTGAGTGGCGGGGCGCTCCGGCCGGGGGATCGGCGTGCGCGGCGGACTCCCGGCATCCGGTCGCGGGAACACGAGTGAGCGTTGAACGCCGTAACTGAGGACGAAGAGCACCCCCTCGGTCACGACCTTCGCGGGCAGCAGGGCCAAACCGTTGTCGGTGAGGAACGACATCCAGGCGATGTTCGAGGCGAGCAGCGCGAGGGCGAGCACGCCGTACCGAACGGCCTGCGCGAGCATCGGTCCACCCCGCGCACGAAAGACGACGCGACGGTTGACGGCGAAGTTCGCCGTGGCCGACAGCACCCGCGCCGCGATGATCGACGGCACCAGCCAGCCGGTCAGCGCCTGCAGCACGAGCAGCGCGATCGTGTCGACGGCGAAGGCCGCGAGCGACGACGAGGCGAACAACAACACGGGCAGCAGCACGCGCAGGGAGTCGCGCACGGGGCGGAAGTGGCTCGAGGAGTTGTCGTCGAGGTACACCGTGTCGATCGGCACCTCGTGCGCGGCGAGCTGATCCGGGCCGAGACGCAACAGCATCCGCTGCTCGTACTCGAAACCGTCGCCCGGGATGCCGAGCGCCCAGTCGAGACGATCGGAGGGGATGCCGCGCAGCCCGGTCTGCGTATCGGTGATCCGGCGCCCGGTGGCCAGGCGGAAGAGTCCCCGCGCGACGGCATTGCCGAAGCGGCTGCGCAGCGGGACGTCGCCCCGGAACCCGCGGACTCCCAGGACGAGGGCGCTGCGTGCGTCGCACGCGTCCCGGCGGAGGGCGTCGGCCACGCGGCAGACGTCGGCCGGTGTGTGCTGGCCGTCGGCGTCGGCGGTGACCACGTCGGCATCCGGGTCGTGAAGGGCGATGTGGGCGAAGCCCGTCTTCAGCGCCGCCCCCTTGCCGCGGTTGCGGTCGTGGGCGATCACCTGCGCGCCCGCCTCGCGAGCGGCGGAGAACACCGGAGCGAACACCGCGCCGCTGCCGTCGTCGACGACAAGGACGTCGAGGTCGGGATCGCTGCGGATCAGCTCGGCGACGAGGCCCGGCAGGCGCGGCCCGGGTTCGTACGCGGGGATGAGGACGAACATCGCTCAGCCCGCCACGTAGAGGATGTCGCTGGTCCCGCGCTCGCCGCCGTTCGAGGGCGAGTTCACCACCTGACCGTTGAAGAACATGGTCGACGAGCCGCCGCCGTCGAGGTTGTAGGCGGTGGTCGCGCCGAGCGAGAGCATGATGTCGGCGAGTCCGGGGAGTGTGACGCCTTCGCTGTAGCCCTCCTGCCGACCGTCGACGACGACGAAGACGAGGTGATTGTCGTCGATCACGCCGACGGCGGTGCGGGGCTGGTCACCCTGGATCGAGTGGTTTCCGACATTCGTGTCGACCTCGACGCTGTCGATGCCGTCGACGACCTGGCCGCCCTCGACGATCGCGGGCCCGAAGCTGAGGGTGTTCCAGACTCCGGATGCCAGCAGCTCGGCGGCCGTGGTCTGCGTCTCGTCGTACACCTCGACGTGACCGTCGGCGTAGAAGGCGAGTCCTTCGCGGGCACCCTCGTCGCGGTAGACGACGCCGTTGCGGATCTCGATGCCCGTGGACCGGAAGCCGTAGTAGTCGCCGTTGATCGCGAAGACCGCGCCGTTCGCCGCCGCGATCTCGCTCGTGGTCTGCGTGATGTTCTCGCCGAACTGATTGTTCGCGAACGCGGAGCGCAGGTCGGTGGCATCTCCGAGGACGACATCGGCGACGTAGTAGGTGAGGGTGTCCGTCGTGACGGTCGACAGGCTCACCGAGGTGGAGCCGTTGCTGTAGCTCGTGTCGGTGAGAGTGGCGGCGGAGGCGTCGGGCGTGGCCGTCACTGACACCGAGGCATGCTCGGCTTCGTAGGCCGTCACGTCCGTCACCTCGACGTGCGGGATCAGGAAGCGATCGGCCGCCCACCACCCCGCGCCGCCCGCGGCGAGCGCGACGCTCAAACCGCCGGCGAGGAAGGCGCGGCGCGCGATCGGGCGGCGCGTGGCGCGCCTCTGGGACGGGGTCGGTGCGCCTCCCGGGGCGGTGTCGGGGCTCGTGTTCGCGGGGTCCATGGCACCAGACAAGGCGCCGTTCCCTGACCGCGGCCAAAGAGCGCCCTACCGGGGGCCAAGAGAACCTACGGGATTGCTGTGAGCGCGCGGTTGCGTGAGCGGCCGTCGCGCGGCGTCGTCCGCGCGGTCAGTCCGTCCGCGACTGCAGGTACTCGCAGAGGCGGCCCGTCGTCAGGAGTTCTTCGCCGAGAGCGATGAGATGCCCGCCCGAGAGCGGGAATTCGCCCGACCGTTCCGTGAGGGCGGCGGTCCATTTCCGATCGCAGTCGACGTTCAGATAGATCGACGCGGGGCCGTGATTCAAATGGACGGCGACGATTCCCGACTCGAGATGTTCGGGGTCTTCCTGGGGGAGGACGTGCACGGTCGCGTGGGCCACATGGTCGTGCCTTTCGTAATCAGCGACCCATTCCGTGATTTCGGCGAAGGTGGGGCGCGAGCACGTCATGCGTTGAGAATATCGGCCCGGCGGCGCAATTCTGTCCTCTTTCGGCATTCCCTTGCGAGGGCGCCCGCTCTGGCGCGCGGTTCCGCCGCCCGCTTCGACCCGCCATCATCGACTCCATGGCCGACACCCTGGACACGACCGACCTCGCTCACCTGCACCGCGCGATCGAGCTGTCGCGGCTCGCCCGCGACCACGGCAACCATCCGTTCGGCGCGCTCCTCGTGACCGCCGACGGCCGGGTCGTGGAGGCAGAGAACACGGTGCTCACCGACCGCGACGTCACCGGTCACGCCGAGACGAACCTCGTGCGTCGCGTGTGGAACGAGGTGGATGCCGCCAAGTTGCCGGCATCCACTCTCTACACGTCGTGCGAACCGTGCGCGATGTGCTGTGGTGCGATCTTCTGGGCGGGGATCGGCCGGGTGGTCTTCGGACTGTCGGGGACGGGGCTCATCGCGCTGGCGGGGCCGGAGGACGACGGCACCGCGCTCGACCTCCCCTCTCGTGACGTCTTCGCACACGGCACCCGTGAGATCGATGTCTCCGGGCCGCACCTCGAGGAGGAGGCGGCGCAGCCGCACCGCGGTTTCTGGCGCTAAGGGCTCCCGCGGCGTCGACCCGTTCGCCGAGGACGCACCCCTTCGTCGAGGACGCGCGCGTTCGATGCCCATCCGGTGCGTCGTGGACGAACGGGCGCGTCCTCGCGGACAGCGGGCCGCGACCTGCGGCGCTTACGCCACCGCGCGGATGACGCCGGTGATGATGAGCGTGATCACCGTCGTCCACAGGACGATCGCCGCCGCCTGCCACGCGAGCACGCGCATCGGGGGAACGCCGGTCGAGGTGAGAGCCGCCGCGGTGAACTGTGTGGGCAGCAGGAGCGGTCCGAGCAGGCTCACTCCGGGCGTTCCGTAGCGGTGGTAGGCGCGCTCGAACTTCTCGCGGCGGCTCGTCACCGGCTTCGCGGCGCCCCCGCGACGTGTCGTCACGGCGGTGCGCACGCGAGAGGTCGCGAGTACGACCACCGCCACGCAGATCAGGTTGCCGATCGCGCCGGCGAGGGCGGCGACGACGGGAGGGATGCCGCCGATGATGCCGATCGCGGCCGCGCCCTCGCCCTCGATGAAGGGCACCGCGCCGGCGAGGGCGACGACGAGGGGCTGGACGAGATCGGGGACTTCGGCGACGAGGTTCTGGAAACCGAGGACGAGGTCGGAGACGGGATTCGACATGGCTGCTCCTGGGGGATGAAGACCGCGGCTCGTCCGCGGTGATTCCATCTCAGCGAGGGCGTCCCGCCCGCGGCAGTGTCGCCGTGTCACGGCGAACCCGGAGGATGTCGGGCCGGACCCATGACGAATGTCACGGCCGTACAGTGGCCGGGGTGAGTACATCCCCCGCCGCGGCGTACGCCCGCGACGTCCGCGTGACGTGGTGGTACACCGTCGTCTCGATCATGATGCTGCAGGTCTTCGGACTGGTCATCTGGACGCTCGTGCTGGTTCTGAACGAGCCCGTGGCGACCACGGTGCTGTTCCTGATCGGAGCGGCCGGGTCGGTGGCATCCGCGATCCTGCTGCTCGTGCACTACCGGCGCGAGCCGCTCGACGAGAACGACACGATCATGCGGCGGCCCGTGTGGCCCCTCGTGCTCGCCGGTATCGCCTCCGCCGCGCTCGCCGGAGGAGCCGCCGGGTCGCTGCTGCTCGGGGTTGTTCTCTCGGCGCAGGCCCTGTGTCTGGTGCGGTGGCGGGCCGGGGTCCGACTCCGTCTCGTGGTGCTGCTGACGCTGGTCATCGCCGCGGGATGGGTGATCGAGGCCGCCCACCTCAACCCCGAGGGATACGTCGCGCAGGTCCTCGGCATGGGGATCTTCATCGCGATGCTGCCCCCGCTGACCGCGACGTCGCTGTGGTGGTGGGACATCGTGCGCGAGCTCGACCGCGCCCGGCGCGCCGAGGGGCGCCTCGCCGCCGCTCAGGAGCGCTTACGCCTGGCGAGCGATCTCCACGACCTGCAGGGACACCACCTCCAGGTCATCGCGCTGCAGCTCGAGCTCGCCGAGAAGATGATGGGACGCGACCCGGAGGCGGCCGTGGAGCAGGTGCGCGCAGCACGGGCGAGCGTCGACGATGCGCGCCGCGGAACCCGCGACCTCGCGGCACGTTTCCGCGGGGTGCCCCTGCCCGATGAGCTCGCCAACGCCGCCGACCTGCTCCGCGCCGCAGGCCTCACCGTCGAGCTTCTCGTCGACACCGAGGCCGATCGAGCCCCCGCCGACGTGCTGGGCCCGGTCATCCGCGAGTCCACGACCAATGTGCTCAAACACGGCGGCGGGGTGTCGGCATCCCTCTCCCTCGCTCGGCACCAGGGATCGTGGGTGCTGATCGTCGAGAACGACACGCGCGCCGCGGCGTCCCCGGTCGGAGACGGAGCGGGTCTCTCGGGGATCGCCGAGCGCGTCCGCACCGTCGGAGGAACAGTGGATGCCGCCCACGCGGGCGATCTCTTCCGCATCACCGTTCGCGTACCCGAGGAGGTGCCGGCATGATCCGCGTTCTCATCGCCGACGACGAGGACATGATCCGCACGGCGCTCGCCGCACTCCTGCGACTCGAGCCCGATCTCGAGGTCGTGGGGGAGTGCCGCGACGGCGAGAGCGCCATCGCCGAAGCCGAGCGTCTGCGTCCGGACGTGTGCCTGCTCGACCTCGAGATGCCGGGTCTCGACGGCGTCGACACGGCCGCGCGGATCCTCCGCCGCGTGCCTTCGCGCTGCGTGATCGTCACGCGCCACGCGCGGCCCGGCGTTCTGCGGCGTGCGCTCGGGGCGGGCGTCGACGGCTTCCTGCCGAAGTCCAGACCCGCGGATGACGTGGCCGCGGTGATCCGCGAGGTCGCCGCCGGGAGGCGGTACGTCGACCCCGAGATCGCCGCCGACGCCCTGAGCGACGAGCGGAGCCCGCTGACCGACCGGGAACTCGACGTGCTGCGCGCGGGCGCGCGCGGAGAGACGGTGGCCGAGATCGCGGCATCCCTCCACCTGTCGGCGGGGACGGTCCGCAATCACGTGTCGTCGGTGCTGGGCAAGCTTGGTTTGGCGAGCCGGCAGCAGGCGACGATTCATGCGCGGGAGCGGGGCTGGATCTAGCCGAACCGTGCGTTTGTGCTCGAGAAACACGACGGGAGGCGAGCCGCCGAGATAGTTTGGTAGAACGTCCCAATCGCACCGCATTCTTCCCCTATTCTCAGCGATATGACAGGCGCTATTCAGGTTGTGGGAGTGGTCAAGAAGTTCGGCGACGTGACCAGCGTCGACGGTCTGAACCTGACCATTCCCGAGGGCTCGTTCTACGGAATCGCCGGTCCGAACGGTGCGGGGAAAACCACGTCGATCCGCATGATCACCGGTCTTCTCGAGCCGGATGCCGGCACGATCGAGGTCGCGGGAGTTTCGGTATGGCCCAACCCTCGGCACGCGAAGGCCCTTCTCGGATATGTCGCTGACAATCCGCCTTTGTTCGGACGCCTCACCGCACGCGAAATGCTCGACTACGCGGGAATGCTGCGGGGAATGGCATCCGCCGACATCCGTAGCCGCGGAGATGACCTGCTCCGCGTCCTCGACCTGGAAGCCGACGCCGGGCGGCCCATCGCCGACTTCTCGCTCGGGATGACCAAGCGCGTCGGCCTTGCCGTCGCGATACTGCACAGCCCGCGCGTGTTGATCCTCGACGAGCCGTTCGGTGCGCTGGACCCCGTCAATACGCAGGTCATGGAGCAGATGTTGCAGCGCTTCCGCCAAGGGGGCGGCACCGTCGTCTTCTCGAGCCACGTCCTCGACGTGGTGCAGAAGCTGTGCGACCGCGTGGCGATCATCGCCAAGGGCACCCTCGTCGCCGAGGGCACGGTGACCGAACTCGCTCCCCACGGTTCGCTGGAGGAGGCGTTCGTCGACATCGTCGGTGGCCGCGATCTCGCGGAGGGGGATCTCGCATGGCTCTCGTCCTCGCCCGCCTGAAGCTCGCGATCCAGATCGGGGGCGCGCGCGCCTCCGCTCTCGGCATCGCCACCTTCGCGCTCGGCTGGGCGCTCGGCATCCTCGTGGGGCTGTGCGGCGGCGCACTCGTGGCGACGCTCGACTCCGGCCTCGAGGCGTTCGGCGACCTTCTCGTGCTTCTGCTGTTCGTGGCGCTGTTCGTCGGGTGGGCCGTGCTCCCCATCACCACGCCGCTGCCGATCGCGAACATCATCGACCCCACGGTTCTCGAGCAGTACCCGCTCAGCAGGGCGCAGCAGGTGAGCGGCCTGCTCCTCGGCGGACTGTTCTCGCCCACGGCGGCCGCGACGTTCCTCACCGCGATCGGCGGCGTCGCGCAGGTCCACGTCGATCTGGCCAGCCGGCTCGCCGCGGTCGCGGCCGGGCTGCTGTTCACCGTGATGTGCGTGGCCACGTCGTACGCCGTGCGCGCCCTGTTCGCAGAGGCGCTGTCGGCACGACGCGGACGCGATCTGGCCGTCATCCTCTCGAGCCTCGTCGTCGTCTCGATCTACGTGCTGCCGCACGTCTTCGCTCCGATCCTCGGGGCGGTCGAGAACGCGGGGGCGATTCTCGTGACGGTCTTGACCTGGACACCGCCGGGTGCGGCAGCGGCCGTCGGCTACGTCCTCGATGCGGGCGACCTGCCCGGGGCGCTCGCGCGGTTCGGCGTCGTGGTCGTGACGATGGCGCTCGCCCTTCTGCTCTGGGGCGTCGCGCTGCGGCGGCATGTGAAGGGCCACACGGCTCGCGCCGTGGCATCCCCCCACCACCGGTCGGCGCGCGAGCTGCCGCTCGTGCCGCCGGTGCTGCGCCCGTTCCCGGCCGGCGCGGCTCTGGGAGCGGCGAGCCAGCAGTTGCGCTACTACTTCTTCCGGGCGCCGCGCGCCGCACAGTTCCTCATCGTCGGCCCCGTGGTCGGCGTGATGTTCGCGGTGGCGCAGGTGCATACGACGGGGCTCCCGTTCGCTGTCGCGATCGGAACCGTGGCGATGGCGTCGGGCGTGCTGCTGAACCTCTTCGCCTGGGACGGGCGCGGGGTCGAACTGACCGTACAGACCGGTGCGTCGCTCGCCGCCGTGCTGCGGGGCAAGATGCTGGCCGTATCGCTGTTCCTCGTTCCCTCGGTGGCCGCGGTCACCATCGGTCTCGGGGTCGCGAGCGGGACCGCTGACCAGATTCCGACCGCGCTCATCTCCGCGCTCGCCGCCCTGGCCCTGTCGTTCGCCGTCGGCGCGGTCTCGAGCTCGCGCAACGCGTACGACCAGGAGGCTCCGCAGGGGGACCGCAGCACGCTGGTGGTCCGCGCGCTCGGCGCGTCCGGTGCCGCCATCGGCCTGGTGCTCGCGGCCGGGTGGCTGAGCTCTCTGGTCCAGGTGTTCCTCCCCGTGGACCTGGTGCTCCTCGCGGCGCTGGTGCTGGCCGTCGTCGGTGCCGTCGTGGCGATCAGGGTCAGCGGGGACTACCTCGATCGGCATCCCGATCGGCTGCTCGCCGCCTTCTCCCCGCGCTGACCTCGCACGACCCACCCCGCACGACCCACCCCGCACGACCCACCCCGCACGACCCGCCCCGCATGTCGGACTCGCCGCCGCGAGACGGCGACACCCACCCAGAGGAGAACCCATGTCCACCCCCGCAGCTCAGCCCAGCAAGGGCCGTCTTTGGCTCAACAGCTTCGTCATGGCCCTCGCGTCAAGCCTCGGCTACCTCGTCTTCGCGCTGCTCGGTCAGCACCAGACGCTCGTCATCGTCATCGCGATGTCGGCGATCGTCGTCGTGCTGACGCCGATCTTCTACTGGGTCAACGTGCGCCGCATCCGCCTCGGGGCTGCGCCGCGCCGCGACTCCTGAGCCCGTTCCGGAGCGAACGGAGGCCGCGGCCGGACGTGTGCCTGCTCGACCTCGAGATGCCGGGTCTCGACGGCGTCGACACGGCTGCCCGGATCCTGCGGCGCGTCCCGTCGCGCTGCGTGATCGTCACGCGCCACGCGCGGCCCGGCGTTCTGCGGCGTGCGCTCGGGGCGGGCGTCGACGGCTTCCTGCCGAAGTCCAGGCCCGCGGATGACGTGGCCGCGGTGATCCGAGAGGTCGCCGCCGGGCGACGCTACGTCGACCCCGAGATCGCCGCCGATGCCCTGAGCGACGAGCGCAGCCCCCTCACCGATCGGGAGCTCGACGTGCTGCGGGCGGGGGCGCGCGGGGAGACGATCGCCGAGATCGCGGCATCCCCCCACCTGTCGGCGGGGACGGTCCGCAATCACGTGTCGTCGGTGCTCGGCAAGCTCGGGCTCGCGAGTCGGCAGCAGGCGACGATTCATGCGCGGGAGCGGGGGTGGATCTGAGCCGGGATGGGGGTCGTCGAGGGGCGGCTTCGTCACGGATCAGGATGCCGAGCGCTGGGCGTGCGGGGGGAGGGGGTGCCCGAGGCGAGGTCGCGGCGGTGACCGGGTGAATCGGCCACGAGCGGCAGGCGCGGCTCGTTAGCATGCGTGCATGGGGCCATTCGGGCGAAGAGCGGCGCCCCCGGCATCGGCGGCGCCGATACCGAACGACGAACCGAGCTCGATCTCTGCAACCGGGAGCACGTGTGTCCATTCAGGTGAAACACCTCCGGAAGAGCTACGGCTCGTTCGAGGCCGTTCGAGACCTCTCCTTCGACGTGCCTACGGGATCGCTCTTCGCGTTCCTCGGTGCCAACGGCGCAGGCAAGAGCACGACGATCGGCTGTATCACGACGGTTCTGCGACCGACCTCGGGCACGATCCGTGTGCACGATCGTGACGTGACGAAGGACCCGAACGGGGTCCGCGAGGTCATCGGTGCGGTCTTCCAGCAGTCGCTTCTCGATCCCCTGCTGTCGGTCCGGGAGAACCTGGCGATCCGGGCGGGCTTCTACGGGCTCCGCCGACGTGAAGCCTCGACGAGGATCGGCGAGCTGGCCGAGTTGGTCGGTCTCGACGACTTCCTCGACCGTCGCTACGGCGTGCTCTCCGGCGGACAGAAGCGCCGAGCTGACATCGCGCGCGCCATCATCCACCGCCCGAGCGTCGTCTTCCTCGACGAGCCCACCGCGGGCCTCGACCCGCAGTCGCGCGAACAGATATGGTCGGCGATCGGCCAGCTCCGCGCAAACCACGTGACGACCGTCTTCCTGACGACCCACTACATGGAAGAGACCGAGCGGGCCGACCGGGTGTGCATCATCGCGCGCGGCGAGATCGTGGCCGAGGGCCCGCCGACCGAGCTTCGATCGTCTTTCAGCCGCAGCGTCTTGACCGTTCGCGCGTCCGACGTGTCTTCGTTCCTCGCCGAGTGCGAGGCGCGGGGGGTGGTCGGCGCACACATGGGTGACGTCGTGCGCGTGCCCGTCGATCGCGTGGAGCAGGCGAGGGAACTCCTCCAGTTGCCACAGGTCATCGACTTCGAGTTCCGCCACGGAACGATGGACGACGTCTTCCTCAACGTGACCGGGGGTCGGGCGGCATGAGAGCGATCTCGATCCTCACCGGGCGAAATCTGCGCCTGTTCTTCCGCGACCGCGCGGGGGTGTTCTTCTCCCTTCTGTCTGCGCTGATTCTCATCGCGCTTTACGCGCTCTTCCTCGGGAATCTGCAGGTCGACAATCTGACGGAGCGCTTTCCGAATGCGGAGAGTGGTGACATCCACTGGTTCGTGAACGCGTGGATGTTCGCCGGGATCACCATGATCACGACCCTGACGACGGCGCTCGCAGCCCTAGCGGTTTTCGTCGACGACCGAGCGAGCGGGCGATTCAGCGACTTTCTCGTGTCGCCCATTCGCCGTGTCGAGCTCATCCTGGGTTACCTCTTGTCGAGTTTCGTCATCTCACTCGCCATGACGCTGGCAATCCTGATCGTCGGCCAGGTTTACCTGCTCACGCAGGGCGATTCGATGATGACCGCGAGCGAGGCGGGCGAGACGCTCGGGTACGTCGCTCTGTCGAGCCTGGCCTTCGCCGCGCTGTCGAGCTTCGTGGTCACCTTCCTTCGCAGTTCCGGCGCATTCGCGGCGCTGTCGACCGTGGTGGGAACGGTCATCGGCTTCCTCGCCGGCGCGTACATCCCCGTGGGAACGCTTCCGGACGGAATCGTGAACGTTATGAACGCCCTCCCGTTCGCGCAGTCGGCGATGCTGATTCGCGAGCCCATGACCGCGCAGGCGCTGTCGGCGCTCGCCGGGGACGAGGGGCCGGCGGTCGACGCCGTCAAGACCTTCTACGGCATCTCGGCCAGCGTCGGTGATTTCGAGGTCACACCGGGCTTCGCCGTGGGCGTCCTGGTCGCGGTGTTCGTCGTCTTCGTCGCGCTGGGCGCGCGCCAGCTCGCTCGCCGGATTCGCTGATGCAGGAAGCCAGAACGGGCAACGTTGTGCACCGACTGGATGCGCGATACCGCATCGCAGCGTGGCTCGTGATCACGCAGGGCGTCGTGATGGAGATCGGTGCGTTACTCGCATTACCGGTGCTCCTTTTGCTGGGCCTCGACCAGGATGACATCGGCGAACGCTTTCGCTTCGCCTTGCCGTACTTTCAGGACAACCTCCACCTCCTGATGATCATGAGCGGCATCTTCGGTGTCCTTCGAGTACTCGGGGGGATAGGGATTCTTCGCGACCGCATGTGGGGCCTCGCGGTGACTGTCGTCATGTGCATCGTGACCCTCGTGCTCATGATCTTCCTGCTTCCCGCGGGCATCGCCGACGGTCTGTTGCCGGGCGGGGCATTCGTGCTCATCGTCTTCTCGTGGTTCGGCACGCGGTCGATCTCGGCGCGGCGTCTTTCGGAACGCTGAGCCGGTGGCGGCACGGGGACGCAAACCCCGAGGGTTCGGCATCCGGCATCCCTCCCATCGACGGGGCAACCGTCGGGCGTTCTCACCCCCGTCGGGTAGGGTGGACGATTGGCGCAGATCTCTTGATATCGAGAGACTTTCGCCTCCTCCCACCACCGATCGCCCAGCGAAGGATTGTCCGTGGATCTCTACGAGTACCAGGCACGTGATCTGTTCGAAAAGTACGAGGTGCCGGTGCTCGCCGGCATCATCGCCGACACCCCTGAGGAGGCGAAGGCGGCCGCGGAGAAGCTCGGTGGCGTCGTCGTCGTCAAGGCTCAGGTCAAGACCGGAGGCCGCGGCAAGGCCGGCGGCGTGAAGGTCGCCAAGAACCCCGAAGAGGCCTTCGAGGCGGCTCAGGCCATCCTCGGTCTCGACATCAAGGGCCACGTCGTCAAGCGCGTCATGGTCGCCGCGGGCGCTCGCATCGCCAAGGAGTTCTACTTCTCGGTGCTGCTCGACCGTTCCAACCGCTCCTACCTCTCGCTGTCGAGCGTCGAGGGCGGCATGGAGATCGAGGAGCTCGCCGTCGAGCGTCCCGACGCGCTCGCGCGCATCGAGGTCGACCCGATCGACGGCATCACCCCCGAGAAGGCGCTCGAGATCGCTCGCGCCGCCAAATTCGACGAGGAGCTCGCGCCCAAGGTCGCCGACGTCTTCGTCAAGCTCTACAACGTCTACAAGGGCGAGGACGCCACGCTCGTCGAGGTGAACCCCCTCATCCAGAGCGAGGACGGCGACATCATCGCCCTCGACGGCAAGGTCTCGCTCGACGAGAACGCCGGCTTCCGTCACCCCGACCACGAGGCGCTGGAAGACAAGGACGCGGCCGACCCGCTCGAAGCGAAGGCCAAGCAGCACGACCTCAACTACGTCAAGCTCGACGGTCAGGTCGGCATCATCGGCAACGGCGCGGGTCTGGTCATGTCGACCCTCGACGTCGTCGCGTACGCCGGTGAGAAGCACGGCGGCGTCAAGCCCGCCAACTTCCTCGACATCGGTGGCGGCGCCTCGGCGACCGTCATGGCCGCCGGTCTCGACGTCATCCTCGGCGACGAGCAGGTCAAGAGCGTCTTCGTCAACGTCTTCGGCGGCATCACCTCGTGCGTCGCCGTGGCCGAGGGCATCGTGAAGGCCCTCGAGATCCTGGGCGACACGGCGACCAAGCCGCTCGTCGTCCGTCTCGACGGCAACCAGGTCGAAGAGGGCCGCGAGATCCTCGCCGCCGCCAACCACCCGCTCGTCACCCTCGCCGCCGGTATGGACGAGGGCGCCGACAAGGCCGCCGAACTGGCCAACGCGTAAGGGATAGGGACAGAAACATGTCGATCTACCTCAACAAGGACTCCAAGGTCATCGTCCAGGGCATCACCGGCGGTGAGGGCACCAAGCACACCGCCCTCATGCTCAAGGCCGGCACCCAGGTCGTCGGTGGCGTGAACGCCCGCAAGGCCGGCACCACGGTCACCCACAAGGACGCCTCCGGCAACGACGTCGAGCTCCCCGTCTTCGCCTCGGTCGAAGAGGCCATGCGCGAGACCGGCGCCGACGTGTCGATCGCGTTCGTGCCCCCGGCCTTCACCAAGGACGCGATGGTCGAGGCCATCGACGCCGAGATCCCCCTGCTCGTCGTGATCACCGAGGGCGTGCCCGTCGGTGACACCGCCGAGGCGTGGGCCTACGCGAAGTCGAAGGGTGAGAAGACCCGCATCATCGGCCCGAACTGCCCCGGCATCATCACGCCCGGTGAGGCGCTCGTGGGCATCACGCCCGCGAACATCACCGGCAAGGGCCCCATCGGCCTCGTGTCGAAGTCGGGCACCCTGACCTACCAGATGATGTTCGAGCTGCGCGACCTCGGCTTCTCGACCGCCATCGGCATCGGTGGCGACCCGGTCATCGGCACGACGCACATCGACGCCCTCGCGGCGTTCGAGGCCGACCCCGAGACCAAGGCCATCGTCATGATCGGTGAAATCGGTGGAGACGCCGAAGAGCGCGCCGCCGCCTACATCGCCGCCCACGTGACCAAGCCCGTCGTCGGTTACGTCGCCGGCTTCACCGCTCCCGAGGGCAAGACCATGGGCCACGCCGGCGCCATCGTCTCCGGCTCGGCCGGTACCGCCCAGGCGAAGAAGGAGGCCCTTGAGGCCGCCGGCGTCAAGGTCGGCAAGACGCCGTCCGAGACCGCGTCGCTGATGCGCGAGATCATCGAAGCGCTCTGACGTTTCAGTTTTGGGGCCCGGATGCCATGGCATCCGGGCCCTTTCGCCTGTCCGGGGTGGGCGCGGGACGCCGCCGCGGCGGTGAGGTGCGGCGTACGGCTGGGGTGTGGGCGGTCGGGCGGCCGTCGAGCGGCGGGTTATCAGGCGGCGGGGCCTCGAGATGACGGGGGATTCGCGAGCGGACCCACGATTCGGGCCGAACGCGTGTCATCTCGGCGGACGCGGGTCATCTCGGCCAACGTCACGGCCGGCGGAGCCGCCGCCGGCGCCGGGCGGCGCACCCATCGGTCGCGTGTCAGAGAGTCGAACAGCAGGGGACACTGTCACCGCTCTTCGACCCGTTGACGAAGGTCCGCTCGTGACGACGAGGACACCCGGGATCCGGGGTGACGGGAGCTTCGGCGCGACGCGTGGCCGGAGTAGGTGAGCCGGGTCAATCCCTGATGTGCTTCATGGGTGAACATCCCCGCGTACGGCCGACGTGAGGGCTGGTCCTCTGCTTCGGCGCCATAGCATCGGCGAAAGTCAGGTCGGAAGGGTGTTCATGCGCGTGCTCAGAAGCGTTTGGCTGCAGCCGAGCCCGCACCAACGGGTGTTGATCGCCCTCCCTGCATGCGCGTGTTCGCTGACCGATTCGGTGTCGACGCTCCTCGGACAATCCGCGACGTACTGGTCTGACCCTGCGACCGGTTACGAGAACAATCCGATGTTCGCGTGGCTCCTGCACGCGGGACCGGGGTGGTTCATCGTGGGCGAACTCGTCTGGTGCGCCGTCATCATCGGTGTCGTGACGATGCTTCCTGGCATCCTGAGTCTTCTCGTCGCGGTGGCTGTCTCGATCGGGCACACCTACGGAGCGTTGACCTGGATCATCACCGTGGTGCCGATCCTCGGGTTGTATCCCGTGTTCGCGGTGTTCGGATTGGCGCCGGTGATTCAGACGGCTACTTATCTCCGCCCTCGGCCAAACAGCGCGCAGAGGGTCTGACGCGGACACGAAGCGCAACACTTTCCCGCTTGAGTGAGGTCTCGCTCGATCCCATGATTCGGGCGCCAGGCTGTCGCGGTCGTCCCTTCGCGTTTCCGGGAGCCATCGGGCCGCCGCGGCGCGAGACCGCACCCGATTGCCCAGGACGCATCGGGTTGGCGTCCGACGGGCGAGGTCTCGGGAAACGTGTGCGGTTTCGCCGCCGCGGAGGCGCCTGTCGCTGCGGCGGACACGAAGAGGGGCCCGGATGCCGTGGCATCCGGGCCCCTTCGAACCACCAGGCTCAGCCGAGCAGCGCCTCGACCGGGCCACGCGCGAAGAAGATCACGAAGCCGGCGGCGACGATCCACAGCAGGGGGCTCACGCGGCGGGCGCGGCCAGACAGCGCCTGGATGAGGACCCAGCTGACGAAACCCGCGCCGATGCCGTTGGCGATCGAGTAGGTCAGGGGCATCACGGTCACGGTCAGGAAGACCGGGATGAGCACCGAGAGGTCGCTGAGGTCGACGTGGCGGATCTGGCCCATCATCAGCGCGCCGACGATCACCAGCGCCGCGGCGGCGATCTCGGTGGGGACGATGCTCGTCAGCGGCGTGAAGAACATCGCGAGCAGGAACAGACCGCCCGTGACGACGTTCGCGAGCCCCGTGCGGGCGCCCTCGCCGATGCCGGAGCCCGACTCGATGAACACGGTGTTCGACGACGAAGAGGTCGCCCCACCCGCCACGGCGCCGATGCCCTCGATCACCAGCGCCGAGCGCAGGCGCGGGAACGTGCCGTCGGGGGCGGCGAGACCCGCCTCGCGAGAGAGGCCCGTCATCGTGCCCATCGCATCGAAGAAGTTCGTGAAGACCAGCGTGAAGACGAGCATGAGGGCGGCGAGCACGCCGATGCGGCCGAACGATCCGACGAGGTCGACCTGACCGACGAGCGACAGGTCGGGAAGACTCACCCACTGCGAGGGCAGCTTCGGCACGCTCAGGCCCCACCCTCCGGCGTTCCCGTCGGCCTTCGCGCCGAGACCTGCGATCGCTTCGACGATCACCGCGATCACGGTGCCCGACAGGAGCCCGATCAACAGCGCCGCCTTGACCTTGCGCACCAGCAGCACGGCGGTGATGACGAGGGTCAGCACGAACAGGGCCGTCGGGATCGTGGCGATCGAGCCGCCCACGCCCAGGCCGACCGGGGGAGAGTTGAGCCCGGTCGAGGTGACGAGGCCGCTGTCGACGAAGCCGATGAAGGCGATGAAGAGGCCGATGCCGACGGTGATCGCGGTCTTCAGCGCCAGCGGGACGGCCTCGAAGATCATGCGGCGGAGGCCCGTGACCGCCAGCAGCACGATGATGAGGCCGTTGATGACGACCAGGCCCATGGCCTCGGGCCAGGTGACCTCGCCGACGATGCCGACGGCGAGGAACGAGTTGATGCCGAGGCCCGCGGCGAAGGCGAAGGGCAGACGGGTGACGAGCCCGAAGAGCATGGTCATCACGCCCGCGGTGAGGGCGGTGACCGCGGCGACCTGCGGGAAGCCGAGGGCGTTGCCGGAGACGTCAGGGGTGCCGGACAGGATGATCGGGTTCAGGATGACGATGTACGCCATCGTCACGAACGTGACAACGCCGCCGCGGACCTCGGCGCCGACGGTCGAGCCGCGGGCGGTGATCTCGAAGAAGCGGTCGAGGCCGTTCTTCGGTGCGGGGGCGGCCGTGGTCTCGGGAGCAGAAGCGCTCATGAAGGCTCCAAGAAACAGGGGAGGGGAGGACCGGAGGGGAAGACGCCGACGTATCGTGGTGACATGTCGCTCTCAGGAGAGTATCTGCCCAGCACCAGCGAATGGGCCCGCCAGCAGGCCGAGACCTTCGAGGCCTCGGGAGGCCAGGAGTCCGCCGAGCTGCGGGGCGTACCCATCATCGTCCTCACCACCGTCGGCGCCAAAACGGGCGGCCTGCGGAAGACCGCCCTCATGCGCGTCGAGCACGACGGAAAGTACGCGGTCGTGGCATCCAAGGGTGGGGCGCCCGAGCACCCCGCGTGGTTCTACAACCTCGTGAAGAACCCGCGCGTCGCCCTCCAGGACGGCGACGTGAAGAAGGAGTACGACGCGCACCAGGCCGAGGGTGCCGAGCGCGAGGAGTGGTGGGGCTACGCGACCGCGGTCTGGCCCGACTACGACGAGTACCAGAAGAAGACCGAGCGGCGGATCGAGCTGTTCGTGTTGGAGCCTGTCGACTGACGCGGGGTCCCTCGGCGGGTGTTGAGTGTCCAAGACACCCGGACGTCGCGAAAATTCGTCCGGGTGTTTTGGACACTCAACGGGTGAGAAGCGCGAGAGCGCGCCGGGCACGGAAGAGCGGGACGGATGCCGGCGACCAAACCTCACACGACGCCCACCGCCGCGTGAGGGAAACGTTCGCCGGGGGTAACGCCGGGGCGAGGGCGGGGGAAACCTCGGCTGCTTAGCGTCGGGGCATGGCCCGCTCGAACCCCGCAACCGGAACGAAACACGGCGCTGACGCGTCGGCAAAGTCCGCCGCGTACCGTGACGGCATGCTCCACCCCGCTCCATCCGGATCCGTCGTGGTCGTGGGTGCCGGGATGGTGGCCCACCGCTTCGTCGAGAGCCTCACCAGCCGCGACACCGACGGCCGCTGGTCGATCACGGTGCTCGGCGACGAAGCCCGCGGACCCTACGACCGGGTCGGACTGACCGGCATCTTCAGCGGCAAGACCCCCGATGACCTCGCGCTCGATCCCGCGGTGCTCGCTCACGAGCGCGTGCGCGTCGAGACCGACGCCCGTGTCACCAGGATCGACCGCGCGGCGCGCACCGTCACCACCGCGGGCGGCTCCACGCACGCCTACGACCGTCTCGTCCTCGCCACCGGCTCCTTCGCCGCACGCCTCGCGCTCGACGGCTTCGACCACCAGGGCTGCTTCGTCTACCGCACCCTCGACGACGTCGCCGGCATGCGCGCGTGGGTCGCGCAGCGCTCGGCGCAGCTCGGACGCCCCCTGCGCGGCGCCGTCGTCGGCGGCGGTCTGCTCGGCCTCGAGGCCGCGGGAGCGCTTCAGGCCGAGGGGGTCTCGCCCTTCGTGCTGCAGTCGAACGAGCGCCTCATGTCGGCGCAGCTCGACCTCGGCGGCGCCAAGGCGCTGCAGCGACTGATCGAGGCGCGCGGCATCGAGGTGCGCACGCGGGCGGTGACGACCCGGGTGGATGCCGACAGGACCGGCGCCGTGTGCGGCCTCGAGCTGCGAGACGGCACGTGGGAGGCCGTCGACATCGTCGTCTTCACCGTCGGTGTCCGCCCCCGCGACGAGCTCGCCCGCACCGCGGACCTCGCGGTCGACGCGCGCGGCGGTGTCGTGATCGACGGGGGCTGCGACACGTCGGACCCGGCGATCATGGCCATCGGCGAGGTCGCGAGCTTCGACGGTCAGTGCATCGGTCTCGTCGCTCCGGGCTACGCGATGGCCGAGGTCGCCGCGACCCGCCTGCTGGGAGGTGAGGCGGCCTTCGACGGCTTCGACACCTCGGCCAAACTCAAGCTCTCGGGCGTCGAGGTCGCCAGCTTCGGCGACGCGTTCGCCGAGACGCCGAACGCCCTCGACGTCACCTACGCCGATCCGGTGTCGGGCGTGTACAAGAAGCTCGTGCTGAGCGACGACGCGCAGACGCTTCTCGGTGGCATCCTCGTCGGCGACGCCTCGGCATACACCTCACTGCGTCCGCTCGTCGGTCGCGCGCTGGGCGGAGACCCGGCCGCGTACCTCATGCCGAGCGACCTCGCGCCGGCCCCGCAGGGCGACCTCCCCGACGACGCGATCGTCTGCTCGTGCAACGGCGTCACGGCCGGCACCGTCCGCGGTGCGGTGACCGAACACCAGTGCGCGGATGCCGCCGAGGTCAAGGCCTGCACCAAGGCCGGGGCGGCGTGCGGTTCGTGCTTCACGCTGGTGAAGAAGCTCGTGGCGACCGAGCTCGCGGCATCCGGAAAAGAGGTCTCGAACGGCCTGTGCGAGCACTTCTCGTTCACCCGGGCGCAGCTGTTCGACGCCGTGCGCGTCTCGGGGCTCAAGACCTTCACGGCCATCGTCGAGCGTTTCGGCACGGGACGCGGCTGCGACATCTGCAAGCCGGCGCTCGCGAGCATCCTCGCCAGCCTGTACTCGGAGCACGTGCTCGCCGGCGAGCTCGCCACGATGCAGGACACCAACGACCATGTCATGGCGAACATCCAGCGCGACGGCAGCTACAGCGTCGTGCCGCGCATCCCGGGAGGCGAGATCACCCCCGAGGGACTCGTCGTCATCGGCGAGGTCGCGCGCGACTTCGGGCTCTACACGAAGATCACCGGCGGCCAGCGCATCGACCTCTTCGGCGCCCGCCTCGATCAGCTGCCCGACATCTGGAAGCGCCTCGTCGACGCCGGCTTCGAGTCGGGCCATGCCTACGGCAAGTCGCTGCGCACCGTGAAGTCGTGCGTGGGCTCGACCTGGTGCCGCTACGGCGTGCAGGACTCCGTCGGCATGGCCGTGCAGCTCGAGCTGCGCTACCGCGGGCTGCGCTCGCCGCACAAGCTCAAGTTCGGCGTCTCGGGCTGCGCGCGCGAGTGTGCCGAGGCCCGCGGCAAGGACATCGGGGTCATCGCGACCGAGGCGGGCTGGAACCTCTACGTCGGGGGCAACGGCGGTTTCACGCCCCGCCACGCGGTTCTCTTCGCCGAGGGTCTCGACGACGAGGGGCTCCTGCGCGCGATCGACAGGTTCCTCATGTTCTACATCCGCACCGCCGACCGACTGCAGCGCACAGCTCCCTGGGCCGCGGAGTACGAGGGCGGCCTCGACGCGCTCAAGGCCGTCGTGTTCGACGACTCCCTCGGCATCGCCGAGGATCTCGACCGGGCCATGGCCTCCCACATCGACGCCTACGAGGACGAGTGGGCCGCGACCCTCGCCGACCCCGAGAAGCTCAAGCGCTTCCAGAGCTTCGTGAACGCCCCCGAGGTCGCCGATCCCTCGCTCGCCTACGTCGCCGAGCGCGGCCAGGCCCGCCCCGCCACCGACGAGGAGCGCGCGTCGGGCGCCGTCTTCATCGGCGGCACGACGCTGGCGGTGCGGTCATGACGATCTCGGAGACGATGACGATGGATGCCGAGACCCCGGCCGCGATGCCGAGCCCCGCGCCCGTCGCCCTCGGCGTGACGGCCCCCGCCGCCGCGTCGGCGGCCGCCGCCCCCGGCGTGACGGCCGCCGCCGCCGCGTCGGCGACGACCGCAGGGCCCGGCGATGAGGCGAGCGCGACGCCCGCGGCCGACGCCCCGCACGGCTGGACCCGCATCTGTCGCGTCGGCGACCTCCTCGTCGAGCGCGGGGCGGCCGCTCTCGTCGACGGGAGCCAGATCGCGCTGTTCCGCACCTACGACGGCCGCATCTACGCGACCGACCAGATCGACCCGTTCAGCGGGGCGGCGGTGCTCTCGCGGGGGATCGTCGGCGATCGCGCGGGCGTGCCCACCGTGGCATCCCCGATGTACAAGCAGGTGTTCGACCTGCGCACCGGCCTGTGCCTCGACACGCAGGGCAAGGAGCCGCTGAGCGTCCGCGTCCACCCGGTCGCGGTGACCGACGGCGTCGTGTTCGTCAAGCTCGCCCCCGCGGCTGATGCCGCCGGCGCAGGAAAGGACCCCCGATGATCGCTCTCGCAGGACTCGACCTCACCGACCGTCTCGTCGTGTGCGTCGGCGCAGGCTCCGTCGCGGAGAAGCGCATCGCGCGGCTCCGCGCGGCGGGGGCCCGCGTGCGCCTGGTCGCGCCGGTCGCTACCGCGGGGCTCACGGCGCTCGCGGTCGCCGGCGACATCGAGTGGCGCGAGCGCCCCTTCGAACCCTGCGACCTCGACGACGCCTGGTTCTGCCACACCGCCACCGGCTCGGCATCCGTCGACGCGTCCGTCGTCGCCGCGGCCGAGGCCCGCCGGGTGTGGTGCGTCAACGCCGGGCACGGGGGCAAGGGCACCGCGCGCCTTGCCGCCGAGACCACGAGCGGCGACGTCATGGTCGGCGTCGTCTCGACCGCGGGCGCCGACCCGCGCCGCACCGTCGCGATCCGCGACGCCATCGCCCAGCGCCTCGCCGAAGGCGCCCTTCCGCTCCGCCGCCGACGTCGCCCGCTCGTGGGGAGCGTGGCGCTCGTCGGCGGCGGCCCCGGCCCGGTCGACCTGATGACCGTCCGCGCCCGCGCTCTGCTCGCCGAGGCCGACGTCGTCGTGCACGACCGCCTCGGCCCGACCGGCGTGCTCGCCGAGCTCGGCGACGACGTCGAACTCGTCGACGTGGGCAAGCGCCCGCAGCACCACCCCGTGCCGCAGGACGAGATCAACGCGATCCTCGTCGACCGCGCCGCCCGGGGGCTGCGGGTCGTGCGCCTCAAGGGCGGCGACCCGTTCGTCTACGGACGCGGCGGCGAGGAGGTCATCGCGTGCCGGGCGGCCGGCATCCCGGTCGAGGTCGTCCCCGGCATCTCGAGCTCGATCGCGGTGCCGTCGGCCGCGGGAATCCCCGTGACGCACCGCGGCGTGGCCGGTACGCTGCACGTCGTGAACGGTCAGGAGACGCCGAGCGAGGCCACCCTCGCGGCCCTCCGCGACGACTCGGCCACGGTCGTCGCGCTGATGGGCGTGAGCGCCCTGCCGCGCTTCGTCGCGGCGGCCCGGGCCGCGGGGGCTCCCGAGAGCCGTCCCGTGGCCTTCGTCGAGAACGGGCACACGCCCGCGCAGCGCACGATCCGCACGACGCTCGCAACGGCGATCCAGGATGCCGAGACCCACCGCCTCGCGAACCCCGCGGTCCTGGTGTTCGGCGAGGTCGCCCGGCCCGACCTGCTGCTCCCGGTCACGGCGCCCGCCGCGGCGCAGGCCCCCGCGGTCGCGGCCGGCGCGCGCGGGGAAGGCATCGGGTGACGACACCCGCGCGGACGATCAGCACGGTGCTCCAGGGGTGCACCGTGCTGCTTCCCGTCGATCGCCGGTCGGGGGAGCTGTCCGCCGCGCTCGAGCGTCACGGCGCCCGCGTGCGCGTGGCGCCCGCGCTGACGATCGTCCCGCACGTCGACGACGAAGAACTCATCGCGCAGACCCGCACTCTCGTCGACGACCCGCCCGACGTCGTCGTCGCCACCACGGGCGTGGGCTTCCGCGCGTGGATGGAGACGGCCGACGAGGCGGGGCTCCATGACGCGCTCGCGCCCGTCCTCGACGCCGCGCGCATCGTCGCGCGCGGCCCCAAGGCCCGCGGCGCGATTCAGCAGGCGGGATTCGAAGCCGACTGGGTCGCCGAGAGCGAGACGGCGGCCGAGCTGCGCGACTTCCTCGTCGCCGAGGGGATCGACGGGCTGCACGTCGCCGTGCAGCACCACGGCTCGGGTGCCGACGGCCTCGACGAAGCGTTCGAGGCCGCCGGCGCGCGCGTGACGAGCCTCACGATCTACCGGTGGGGTCCGCCGCCCGACCCCGAGGTCGTCGCGGCGTCGACGCAGCAGGTCGCGCGCGGCGAGATCGACGCCGTGCTGTTCACCTCGGCTCCCGCCGCCCGCGAGTGGATCCTCGCGGCCGAGCGGGCCGAGGCGCTCGACGGCGTGGCATCCCGTGCCGCTCGCGGGCACGTCCTCGTCGCCGCCGTCGGTCCGATCACCGCGGGGCCGCTGATCGAGGCGGGGATCCCTCCGCTCATCCCCGATCGCGGTCGGCTCGGGGCGCTCGTGCGCGCGGTCGTGACGCACTACGGCGGGGCGGACGCTCCGCTCATCCCCACCACGGCGGGGCGCCTCGGCATCCGGTCATCCGGGATCGTGCTCGACGGCGCGTTCACGCCGCTGCCGCGCACGGGCGTCGAGATCCTACGGGCGCTCGGTCGTCAGCCCGGGGCGGTCGTCTCGCGCGCCGACCTCATCGCCGCGCTGTCGAGCTCGGAGGCGAGTGGGCACGCGGTCGAGGTGGCCGTCGCCCGCACGCGCGAGGCGCTGGGCGGGCTCGACCTCATCCGCACCGTGTACAAGCGCGGCTACCGGCTCGACGTGATCGACGAGGAGGACGCATGACCGCTGTGCTCATCGCCTGCGCCCACGGCACGAGGTTCGAGGAGGGGAGGGTCGTCGTCCGCGAACTGCTCGAGGTTCTGCGGGCGACCGCTCCCGCCGGCGTCGAGGTGCACGAGGCCTACGTCGACGTGCACGGCCCGTACGTCACGGACGTGGTCGCCGCCGCGCGCGAGCGGACGGACGACATCGTGATCGTGCCGCTGCTGCTGTCGACCGGGTACCACACCGAGGTCGACCTCGTGGAGGCGGCGGGCGGCCTTCCCGTGGCTCCCGCCCTCGGGCCTCACCGCGTGCTGGCGGAGATCCTCGCGGACCGCGTTCGGGCGACAGGGGCCCGCGCGGACGACACCGTGGTGCTCGCCGCCGCCGGGTCCACGCGCCCGGGCGCGGTCGTCGATGTCGAGCGGATGGCGGAGCTGATGACGGAGGCCGGGATCGACGGTCCGGTCGTGACGGCGTACGCCGCGGCATCCGAACCGCGGATTCCGGATGCCGTGCACGCGGCGCGCGAGGCCGGTCACCGGACCGTCGCGGCGAGCTACGTCCTCGCCCCCGGTCACTTCTCGCGCGTGATCGAGAGGGCGGATGCCGATCTCACCACCGCTCCGATCGGCGCGGACCCGCGGCTCGCGACGGTGGTGTGGGAGCGGTGGGCGGCGGCGCGGGCGGTGTGAGAGTGCAAGCTTGGCTTGCCTTGAGTGAATAGGCAAGCTAGCCTTGCCTGCATGACGGCATCCACCACCATTCGAACCACGCGGGGTCTCCTCGTCACCGCGGCAGCCCTCGGCCTCGTGCTCGTCGGGGTGAGCCTCGTGATCGGAGCGAGCATCCCCGGACTGATCGCCGGTGCGGCGGGCTGGGCGCTGGTGCTCGCCGCGATCGTCTGGCTCCTCATGCGCCGTCGCCAGCGTGCCGAGGCAGCCGCCCGTCCGACGTCGTGGCGGCCGGGCGACGACGGATCCGCCCGGTGACGTCGACCACGTCCGGCGCACCACAGCGTGACACGACCCTCGCGGTGGAGCTGTCGCGCCTCGCGGCCACCGGAGCGCCGACGGGCCGCGACGACGACCCCGAGCGTCTCCTCGCCGCCGTCGCCGCGTTCCAGGACATCACGCGGGCCGCCGTCGACCTACAGACTCAGGCGGCGCGGACCGCGCACGACGCCGGCGTGAGCTGGGCGCGGATCGGCGCGCTTCTCGGCGTCTCGCGCCAGGCCGTGCAGCAGCGCTTCGACCCGAACTACGTCGAGGCGCCCGCCGGCGCAGCGGAGGGGCGAATCCTCGGACCGGTGACCCGCGCCGAGGAGATGGCGCACCTCGAGGCCGCGGGGGCACAGGGGTGGAAGCTCGTCGAAGCCCGGCACGGCGAGCACCGGCTCGTGCACACCGGCGGGGTGTGGGAGGTCCAGCGCGTGTCGATCTTCGCACCGCGCCCGCTCCCCGCGGCGAGCGACGGGTGGGAGGCGGCGGCGACGCGGTTCCCCGACTGCTTCTACGTGCGACCCGAGCAGGCGGACTGATCACGCCGCGCCTCGGCGGGACATCAGGGGAGCGCGGGTAGGGTCTCACACGCCCATGCATCGCCTACTCGTCGCCCTCCTGGCCGCTCTCGACGCCGTCCTGGCCGCCGCGGGCGGTATCGCCGTCGTGCTCGCCCCGCTCGCCCTGCTCTGGGTGGCCGGCCTCGGCAGTCCCGACTGGGGCGCCCTGTGGCCCACGACGGCCGCCATCTGGCACCTCGGGCACCTCGTGCCGCTCACGGTGACCCTGCCCGACACGTACCTCGCGGCCACCGGCATCGACCCCTCGCTCGCGAGCTTCACCCTGTCGCTCGCCCCGCTGGCGTTCGCCGCGTCCACGGCTCTCTTCGCCGCACGCTCGGGTGCTCGCGCCGCCGAAGCCGGAGCCGGGATCACGGGATGGCTGTCGGGCTCCCTCGTCTTCGCCGCAATCGCGAGCGCGGTCGCGCTGACCGGCAACGCCGCGCTCGTGGCATCCGAGACCTGGCTGGCCATCCTGCTGCCCTCGGTGCTGTTCTTCGTCCCCTCTCTGCTCGGCGCGATCGTCGGGGCTTGGCGCGTCGGCGACGACGGCCCGGTCGACGCGCTGCGCGCGCAGATCGCCCGCCTCCCCGGCACCTGGGCGAGCGTGCCGACCCTCGCCTTCCGGGGGCTCGCGCTGACGACCCTCGGACTCGTCGGCGTCGGCGGTGTCGTCGTGGTCGCGGGGCTCATCGCGCGTTCGACGCAGGTCATCGGGATCTTCCAGGCGAGCAACGCGGATCCCCTCGGCGCGACGGTGATCGCCCTGTGCCAGCTGATGTACCTGCCGACGCTCGTGCTCTGGGCCGCGGCATTCGTCGCGGGGCCGGGTTTCGCGGTCGGCACCGACAGTGCGGTGACCCCGGCGGCCACGCAGGTCGGCGCGCTTCCCGGCATCCCGGTGCTCGGCGCGATCCCCGACTCGAGCTCGCCGTGGCTGCTCCTGCTCGTCCTCCTCCCCGTCGGCATCGGTGCTCTCGCGGGATGGATCCTCCGATCCCGGATGCCGCTGACCACCGACCCCGAACCGGTCGGCCCGCGCTTGGTCCTGGCGATCGCGGTCGCCACGCTCTCCGGCGGTGTCGGCGCACTCATGGCCGTCGTCTCCCGCGGGGCGATCGGACCCGGGCGCCTGGCCGAGGCCGGTCCGCAGCCGGGGCCGCTCGCCCTCTCGATCGGACTCGAGGTACTGGTGGGGCTGGCGATCCTTCTGCTGAGCCCGCGCTTCGGCGCCGCGGGTTTCGACGAGGCCCTCCCGGACGCCCACGAGGCGAGGCGAGACGAGACGTCCGCGTTCTCGTTCAGCCCGCGCGCCCAGGTGCCCTTCGACCGCGACGAGCATGCCACCGGACCCGCGCCGATCGTCGCGGCACCCGGGACCGGGATCTCGCACGACGTCTGGCCGAGCGCGTACCGTGGACCCGACGACACGGACCCGGCCGGCGAGCTCAGCGACGACGAGGTGCGCGCGCGCATCCGCGCGGCCTGGGCGAAGCCGGGCGACGAGGGTTCCGCTCCGCGACGATGAGTCTTCGGATCGATCCGCTCCGCGCGTCGCGCAGGACTCCTGACGACATCCGGGCGGGACGCTCCGGGAACAGGCTCCCGGTCCCCCCGGCGGGACCGCGACTCGGCGCGCTCGGGCGCACCTGCGTAGACTGACCTCCGTGCTCACGGTCGCCGTTCTCATCTCCGGCACCGGCTCCAACCTCCGCGCCCTGCTCGAGGCGGCTGCCGCTCCCGACTTCCTCGCGCGCGTGGTCGCGGTCGGTGCCGACCGCGAGGCCGAGGGCTTCGCGCACGCCGAGCACTTCGGCATCCCGACCTTCCTCGTGCCCTTCCGCGCGTTCGCGACCCGCGAGGAGTGGGGCGCCGAGCTCGGCGCGCAGTTGGCCGTGTGGAATCCCGACCTCGTCGTGCTCAGCGGAATGATGCGCCTGCTGCCCGCCGACCTCGTCGCCGCGTGGGAACCGCGCATCATCAACACCCATCCCGCGTACCTGCCCGAGTTCCCCGGGGCCCACGGCGTCCGCGACGCGCTCGCCGCGGGAGTCGCGCAGACCGGGGCGAGCGTGATCGTCGTCGATTCCGGCGTCGACACCGGACCGATCCTCGCTCAGGAGCGCATCCCCGTCCTCCCCGGCGATGACGAGCACGCCCTGCACGAGCGCATCAAGCCCGTCGAGCGCCGTCTGCTGATCGACGTCGTGCGGCGCATCGCCGACGGCGAGCTCGACCTCGCCGCCACGGCATCCCGAACCGCCTGACCCGCGCGACGGGCGCCCGGCCCGTCGCGTTCCCGAACCCGTCTCGAGACACAGGAGCCGCAGCCATGGCCGGACCCCGCCACGACCCCGCCGACTACCGCCCCCGCGACATCGTCCCGATCCGCCGCGCCCTGGTGTCGGTGAGCGACAAGACCGGTCTTCTCGAGCTCGGGGCCGCTCTCGCGGCGGCCGGCGTCGAGATCGTCTCGACCGGCGGCTCGGCGACGCTGCTGCGCGAGGCCGGATACGACGTCACCGACGTGTCGGCCGTCACCGGCTTCCCGGAGTCGCTCGACGGGCGCGTGAAGACGCTGCACCCGAACGTGCACGCGGGCCTGCTCGCCGACCTGCGCCTCGCGTCGCACGAGGCACAGCTCGAGGACCTCGGCATCCGTCCCTTCGAGCTCGTCGTGGTCAACCTCTACCCGTTCGTCGAGACCGTGGCATCCGGTGCCGAGGGCGACGACGTCGTGGAGCAGATCGACATCGGCGGCCCCGCCATGGTGCGCGCCTCGGCGAAGAACCACGCCAACGTCGCCATCGTCGTCTCGCCCGAGTCGTACCCCGCGATCATCGACGCGCTGCAGGAGCAGGGCGGCACCACCCTCGTGCAGCGCCGCGAGCTCGCGGCGCGCGCGTTCTCGCACACCGCCGCGTACGACACCGCGGTGTCGACCTGGTTCGCCGAGGGCACGCTCGGCGACGACATCGACCTTCCCGCCCACCTCACGATCCAGGCGGAGCGCCTGTCGACCCTGCGCTACGGCGAGAACTCGCATCAGCGCGCCGCGATCTACACCCGCGTCGGCGGGCACGGCATCGCCCAGGCCACGCAGCTGCAGGGCAAGGAGATGTCGTACAACAACTACGTCGACGCCGACGCGGCCCTTCGCGCGGCCTTCGACATGGTCAAGCCCGCGGTGGCGATCATCAAGCACGCCAACCCCTGCGGTATCGCGGTCGCGGCGCCCAACGCTCTCGACCCGATCGCGTCGGCGCACCTGCGCGCGCACGAGTGCGACCCCGTCTCGGCGTTCGGCGGCGTGATCGCGGCGAATCGCACCGTGACGCTGAAGATGGCCGAGAACCTGCGCGACATCTTCACCGAGGTCATCATCGCCCCCGACTTCGAGCCCGAAGCGCTCGAGGTGTTCAAGCTGAAGAAGAACCTGCGCGTGCTGCAGCTGCCCACCGACTGGCAGCAGGAGCGCATGGATGTGCGCCTGGTCTCGGGCGGACTGCTGCTGCAGGACGCCGACCGCTTCCCCGACGACATCGAGTCGGTCGCGAAGAACTGGGAGCTCGTCTCGGGCGAGCGACCTGCCGAGGCCGACATGGAGAGCCTGATCTTCGCGTGGAAGTCGTGCCGCGCGGTGAAGTCCAACGCGATCGTGCTCGCCCAGGCCTCGGCCACGGTCGGCATCGGCATGGGACAGGTCAACCGTGTCGACTCGTGCCGTCTCGCCGTCGAGCGTGCGGGCGACCGCGCTCGCGGTTCGATCGCGGCATCCGATGCGTTCTTCCCCTTCGCCGACGGCCCGCAGGTGCTGATCGACGCGGGCATCTCGGCGATCATCCAGCCCGGTGGATCGGTGCGGGATGCCGAGGTCGTCGATGCCGCGCGCGCCGCCGGCGTGACGATGTTCTTCACCGGGGAGCGTCACTTCTTCCACTGACGCGGATGGCCTTCGGCGCCGTCTCGGCTTCGGCCGGGGCGGCGCTGTCGCGTGCGCGGCGCCCGCGTGGACCAACGGCGTTCCTGTCGGGAAACGCCGTGCGACGGAGTGTTCCGCGAGCAGCGGCGTTCATCGGCGCGGGTCGGCGGGCTTCGGCCCGCGGGTCAGGCGCTCAACGCGATGAGCTTCGCGATCGTGTTCGCGTTGCGGGCGGTCCCGATGACGCCGAGGCGCTTCTCGAACCATCCGGCCTGCAGCTTCGACCCGCCGATGCCCTCGGGATAGCGGACGAACACCTCGCACCCGTCGAGCACCGCCTCCTCCGGGATGCCGTCCGGCAGCGCGAGGGTCGGCTCGGCCGGCGGCGCGTCGAGGAACACCGTCTGCACCCAGCGTCCCTCGGCGGCGTCGGCGAACGGGTTCCGCGCGACGGTGTCGACGAGCTCGGCGTGGGAGCGCACGAGGACCGGTAGATCGAAACCGAAACTCCCGCGGATCGCCTCGCGCATCGTGACGGCGATGTCGTCGGGGGAGAGGCCGGCGGCATCCAGGACCACGTTGCCCGCGACCTGCAGCGTCTCGACCTCGCCGAGACCCGCGGAGGCGAGCACCTCGCGTAGCGCGGCCATCTTCATCGCCGTGGGCCCGCCGACTCCGCGGATCAGGGCGACGGTGCGGGGCATGGCGTCAGATTACGCGCTGTCGCGGCCCAGCGTCTCGAGCAGGCGCAGCCACACCTCGCTGACCGTCGGGTAGGACGGCACGGCGTGCCACAGGCGCTTCACGGGCACCTCGCCGACGATCGCGATCGTGGCGGAGTGCAGCAGTTCGGCGATGTCGGGCCCGACGAAGGTCGCGCCGACGAGCACCCCGCGGTCGAGGTCGACGATCGCGCGGGCCTGGCCCACGTACGCGTCGGACTGCTCGCTCGACCCGGCGACGTGGGCGAGGTCGTAGTCGAGCACTTTTGCGTTCAGGCCGCGCTTCTCGGCCGCGGAGGCGGTGAGCCCGACCGACGCCACCTCGGGGTCGGTGAAGGTCACTTGCGGCACGGCGTCGTGATCGGCGGTGGCGACGTGGGCGCCCCAGGGCGCGTCGTCGACCTCGTCGCCCTTCGCGCGAGCGGCGATGACGTCGCCCGCGGCGCGCGCCTGGTACTTGCCCTGGTGCGTGAGGAGAGCACGGTGGTTCACATCGCCGACCGCGTACAGCCAGTCCGACCCCGGAACGCGGAGGGTGTCGTCGACCGAGATCCACTCGCCGGCCGTGAGGCCGACGGTCTCGAGGCCGAGGTCGCTCGAGCGCGGCACCCGGCCGGTCGCGACGAGCACCTCATCGGCCGTGATCGTCGTCCCGTCGGACAGCTCGAGTACCGCGTGCCCGTCGTCGTCGCGGCGCGCGGCCGTGGCATCCGTGCCCGTCTTGACGGCGACTCCGCGCTCGCGGAGGGATGCGGCGACGAGCTCGCCGGCGAACGGCTCGGTGCCGCCCAGGAGGCCGGAGCGGGCGACGATGGTGACCTCGGCGCCGAGGCTCGCGAAGGCCGTCGCCATCTCGGCGCCGACGACGCCACCGCCGAGGATCGCGAGGGAGGAGGGGATGCTCTGGACGGCCGTCGCCTCGCGGCTCGTCCACGGTGAGATGTCGGCGAGGCCGGGGATGTCGGGAAGCAGCGCCGCCGAACCCGTGCACACGGCGACGGCGTGCCGGGCGACGAGATCGGTCGTGGTGCCGTCGTCGGCGGTGACCCGGACGGTCTTCTCGCCGGCGAGGCGGCCGTGGCCGCGCACGAGGTCGATGCCCGCGCCCTGCAGCCACTCGACCTGACCGGAGTCGTTCCAGTCGCTCGTCATGGTGTCGCGGCGGCGCAGGACCGCGGCGATGTCGAGGTCGCCGGTCACGGCCTGCTTCGCGCCGTCGACGTCGCGCGCGGCGCGCAGGGCGGCCCCGCTCCGCAGCAGTGCCTTCGACGGCATGCACGCCCAGTAGGAGCATTCGCCCCCGACGAGCTCGGACTCGACGATGACCGCGCTCAGCCCGGCCTGGACGGCTCGATCGGCGACGTTCTCGCCCACGGGGCCGGCGCCGATGACGATGAGGTCGTATTCGCTGTCGCTCATGCCGCCACGCTATCGAGGACGTCCGACATCGGGGAGGGGTTGCGGGGCGGCCGCGCGCCGGCGCAGCTCGAGCGAGAGGGGTTGACGGCATCTCTGAACCGGTTTAGGCTCGAGCTCACTGAACCGGTTTAGACCGGGCCGACCACGACGGAGTGACGGATGCCGAACGACACGCGACCCACGATCGCCGACGTCGCGCGCCGCGCGGGCGTCAGCAAAGGCCTCGTCTCGTTCGCCCTCAACGGACGGGCCGGCGTCTCGCCCGACACGCGCGAGCGCATCCTCGCCATCGCCGCCGACATGGGCTGGAGCCCGAGCCTTCGCGCCCGCTCGCTCAGCGTCGGACGCGCGTTCGCGTGCGGCCTCGTCATCGGGCGCAGCCCCGACGTCATCGCCGCGGACCCGTTCTTCCCGTCGTTCATCGCGGGAGTAGAGGACGAGTTCTCCGTCTCGGGTCAGGTTCTCGTGCTCGCGGCCGCCACCCCCGGGCGCCACGAAGAAGAGACCTACCGCGGCCTTGCGGCCGACCGCCGCGTCGACGGGGTGATCCTGTCCGACCTTCGCGCTGACGACCCGCGTATCGACCTCGTCGCGAGCCTCGGCATCGCCGCGGTGACCCTCGGCGTCCCCGACGTCGGCAGTCCCTTCACCTCGGTCTCGGTCGACGACGGTGCCGGCATCCGCCTCGCGGTCGACCACCTGGCCGACCTCGGCCACACCGACATCGCTCACGTCGCGGGCCCGTTCGCGATGCTGCACGGACGTCACCGCGCGGCGGCGTTCGAGGCTGCGGCGCGGGCACGCGGCATCCGGGCCCGTGTCGTGGAGACGGACTTCAGCGCCGCCGACGGGGCGCGGGCCACCACGGCCCTGCTCGCCGCGGAGATCCCGCCCACGGCGATCGTCTACTCGAACGACAACATGGCTGTCGCGGGGCTCGGCACGGTGCAGCGCCGCGGCCTGTCGGTGCCCCGCGACCTCTCGATCACCGGGTTCGACGACACCGAACTCGGTCGGCACCTGTTCCCCGCCCTGACGAGCGTCTCCACCGACGCACGGGGCTGGGGCGCGGCCGCGGCACGCGCCCTGCTGCAGGCGATCGCGGGTGGGGGGCCCGAGACCCTCGTGCTCCCTGACCCCGGCCTGCAGGTGCGCGACTCCACGGCACCGCCGACCCGAAGCTGACACCCGCGGGCCCCACCCGCCCCCACAAGGAGGAAGACATGCGACGACGCATTCTCGCCACAGCAGTAGCAGCCACCGGCATCCTGGCCCTCTCCGCCTGCAGCGGAGGCGGGGGAGGAGCCTCGGGAATGGACGCCAAGGGCCCGATCACCATCTGGTACTCCAACAACGACGCCGAGATCGCCTGGGGCCAGCAGATGGTCGCGGCCTGGAACGCCGCGAACCCCGATCAGCAGGTCACGGCGCAGGAGATCCCCGCCGGCTCGTCGAGCGAAGAGGTCATCGGCGCCGCGATCACCGCGGGAAACGCCCCGTGCCTGATCTTCAACACCTCACCGGCGGCGGTACCGGGCTTCCAGAAGCAGGGCGGCCTCGTGAACCTGTCGGACTTCCCCGACGGCGAGCAGTACATCACCGACCGCAGCGGCGACCTCGCCGACCAGTACCGCTCGGACGACGGCGGCTTCTACCAGCTGCCGTGGAAGAGCAACCCGGTCATGATCTTCTACAACAAGGACCTCTTCGCCAAGGCCGGCCTCGACCCCGCGAACCCGCAGCTGTCGACGTACGACGAGTTCCTCGCCACCTCGCAGAAGCTCAAGGCCGCGGGGGTCTCGGACTACGCCATCAACCCCGCGCCCACCAGCGAGTTCTTCCAGTCGTGGTTCGACTTCTACCCGCTGTACGCCGCGCAGACCGGCGGGAAGCAGCTCGTCGAAGACGGCAAGGCCACCTTCGACGACGCCGACGGCGAAGCCGTCGCCGACTTCTGGCGCACCATCTACGCGGACCAGCTCGCCGGCAACGAGCAGTACCAGGGCGACGCGTTCGCCGACGGGAAGGCCGCGATGGCGATCGTCGGCCCGTGGGCCGTCTCGGTCTACAAGGACAAGGTCAACTGGGGCGCCGTGCCGGTTCCGACCGAGAAGGGCGTCGCCGCCGACCAGACCTGGACCTTCAGCGACGCGAAGAACGTCGGCCTGTTCACCGCGTGCCAGAACAAGGCGACCGCGTGGGACGTGCTGAAGTTCGCCACGAGCGAGGAGCAGGACGGCGCGTGGCTGAACGAGACGGGCCAGATGCCGCTGCGCAAGGACCTGACGACCACGTACGCCGACTACTTCCAGGCGAACCCCGCGTACCAGCAGTTCGGCGACCAGGCCGCGCGCACCGTCGAGGTGCCCAACGTGCAGAACTCGGTCGAGATCTGGCAGACCTTCCGCGACGGGTACTCCAAGGCGGTGATCTTCGGCGAGGGCGACGTGTCGACCTTCCTCTCGGATGCCAAGAGCCAGATCGACCAGCTCGCGGCGGGGAAGTGACATGACCGTCGATCTCGCCGGCACGACCGGCCGTACCGGGGGAGACCCCGGGCGGTCCGGTCGTGCCGGGGGACAGACGGATGCCGGGAAGAAGCGTCGCCGGCCGTTCGGGGCGCAGCCGCTCGGCATCCTGTTCTCCGCCCCGTACCTGATCTTCGTCGCGGTCGTGTTCGCCTACCCCGTGATCTTCGCGGTGTGGATGTCGTTCCACGACTACTTCTTCACCGCCCCGGGTGCCCAGGTCGACCGGCCGTTCGTCGGGTTCGACAACTACGTCACCGTCCTGACGGATCCCGACGTGTGGCGCGCGTTCGGCAACGTGGGGATCTTCCTGATCATCAACGTGCCGCTGACGGTCGTGCTCTCGATCGTCCTGGCCACGGCGCTGGATCGCGTGGTGCGCGCGCGGACGTTCTTCCGCGTCGCCTTCTACGTGCCGTACGTCACGGCATCCGTCGCCGTCGTCGCGGTGTGGCTGTTCCTGTTCTCGAACACGGGCCTGATCAACAACGTGCTCGGCCCCCTCGCCCCCACCCCCTCCTGGTTGGTCAACTCGGCGCTCGCGATGCCCACCATCGCGCTGTTCGTGACGTGGAAGGGACTGGGGTTCTACATCCTGCTGTACCTCGCCGCGCTGCAGAACGTGCAGAAGGAGCTGTACGAGTCGGTGGCGGTCGACGGAGGAGGGCGTCTCCGCCAGTTCTTCTCGGTGACCGTGCCGGGCGTTCGTCCGGCGACGTTCCTCGTCGTGCTGCTCTCGACGATCACGGGGGCCAACCTCTTCACCGAGCCCTACCTGCTCACGAACGGCGGCGGACCCAACGGAGCGTCCACGTCGCCCGTCCTCTTGATCTACCAGAAGGGCATCGAGCAGCAGAACCCCGACGTGGCCGCGGCCATCGGCGTGGTGCTCATCATCTTCGTGCTCGTCATCGCGCTGCTGCAGCGCCGATTCGTCGGAAGGGAGGAATCGTGAGAAGCAAAGTCGTCACCTACAGCGTGTTGACCCTGGGCGCGCTCGCGTTCCTCTTCCCGTTCTATTACATGGTCGTCGGATCGCTGCAGACGAACCCCGACCCCTCGATCGCGGGCGCGTTCCCGCACCCCTCGAACCTCACCACCGAGAACTTCACCGCGATCGACGGCCGGATCAACCTGCTGCAGGGGCTGGCGAATTCGGGCATCTTCACCGGCGGCGTGATCCTCGGCACCCTCGTCTTCGGGGTGCTCGCCGGGTACGCGCTCGCGGTGCTGAAGTGGCGCGGCCGGTCGGCCACGTTCGCGCTCGTGCTCCTGGTGCAGGTGGTGCCGTTCCAACTGCTGATGATCCCCCTGTACGTGATGATCGCGCGCGATTACGGTCTCAGCGACAGCTACCTCGGCATGATCCTGCCGTTCTTCATCAACTCCACCGCGGTCGTCATCTTCCGGCAGTACTTCCTGCAGTTGCCGAAAGAGCTGTTCGACGCGGCGCGCATCGACGGCGCGGGGGAGTTCCGGCTCCTCTGGAACGTCGCGTTGCCGTTGGTGCGGCCGGCACTGCTCACCGCGGTGCTGCTGACCTTCATCGGCCCATGGAACGAGTTCCTCTGGCCGTTCCTCATCACCAAGGACGCGACGATGCAGCCGCTCGCGGTGTCGCTCGCGAACTTCATCTCCACGATCGCCGCCTCCACCACCAACCCGTTCGGCGCGATGATGGCCGGCGCCGTGGTGCTGGCCGCCCCCGCGGTGGCGCTGTTCCTGATCTTCCAGCGTTACTTCACCTCCAACGACCTCGGATCCGGAGTGAAAGGATGACAATGACCCCCGAATCCCCCGTCCCCTACCGCCTCACGCGCGTCGGGGTGGTGATGACCCCCGAGCCCGGCAACGCCGACGAAGCCGAGGGCGTCTTGAACCCGGCATCCGGTCGCGGTCCCGACGGCCAGCTGTATCTTCTGCCGCGCCTCGTGGCAGAGGGCAACGTGTCACGCGTGGGCCTGGCCCGCGTGGTCGTCGAAGACGGCGTGCCCGTCGGCGTCGAGCGCGAGGGTGTCGTGCTCCAACCCGATCGCGGGTGGGAGCGCGGCGCCGACAACGCCGGCACCGAGGACCCTCGGACGACCTGGATCGAGGCTCTCGGCCTGCACGTCATGACCTACGTCGCATACGGCCCTCTCGGCCCGCGCACGGCCGTCGCCGTGTCGGAGGACCTGCGCGAGTGGAAGCGGCTCGGACCCGTGCTCTTCCGCTACCAGGACGACCTCGACATGGACCTCAACCTGTTCCACAACAAGGACACGGTGTTCTTCCCCGAGCCGGTCACGGCGCCGGACGGCACCGAGGCCCTCGCGGTGCTGCACCGCCCGATGTGGGACCTCGGCGAGACCAAACCCGGCCAGGGCGTGCGGGTGCCGGCGGGCGTCGAGGACGAGCGGCAGTCGATCTGGATCAGCTACGTGCCGTTGGCATCCGTCCGCGGGGACCTGTCAGCGCTCGCGCTCTGGGAGCAGCACCACTTCGTCGCGGGGCCGCAGTTCCCCTTCGAAGAGGTCAAGATCGGGGGCGGCCCGCCGCCCCTGCGCATCCCCGAGGGGTGGCTCGTGCTGCACCACGGGGTGACCGGCGTGATCGACAGCGCCTTCTCGCAGCAGCAGAAGGTGAACTACGCCGCCGGGGCTCTGATCCTGGATGCCGATGACCCCCGCCGCGTGATCGCCCGCACGCCCGAGCCCCTCCTGGCGCCCGAGACCGACGACGAGCGCAGCGGCATCGTGCCCAACGTCGTGTTTCCGACCGCGATCGAGGAGATCGACGGCCGCCACTTCGTGTTCTACGGCATGGCCGACTCCAAGATCGGCGTCGCCCTGCTCGAGCGCACGGACTGAACCGCCGCGCCGCGCTCGACGCCGTGACGGCTCGGGCGCGGCGCGGACCGACCCCCGCCCGTGCGCGACGCCGTGACGGCTCGGGTGCGGCCGGACGGCCCCCCCATCGAAAGGATCCCCCTCCCATGAACGCACGATGGAGTGCGCGCATCATGGCGGCCCTCGGTGTCGTCGCGCTGGCCGTGCCGCTGACCGCCGGGCCGGCGTCCGCTGCGGCACCCGCGGCCGCCGCCCCGGCCCCCGCCGCCGCGTCGCTGACCAATCTCGACCACCTCGACTTCCTGCTCGGCGAGGCCACCCCGCCCGCGGGCGTCGAGGGCCACTCGACCTACCGTCTCGCCGAGGAGCCGACCCTCCTCGCGCCGTGGACCTACGCCGACGCCCGCGACGGCGGCACCTTCGCGCGCGTCGGCGGGGGTCCGCTCGACGCCGCGACCGGCCACTGGGGTCAGGGCGCCTACAACGCCGACGACACCGCCCGCGCCGCGGTCGTCTACCTGCGGCACTGGAAGCAGACCGGCGACACCGACAGCAGGCACAAGGCCTACGAGCTGTTGCGGACCGTCGCCTACCACCAGACGACCGACGGCGCCTCGGCCGGCAACGTCGTGCTGTGGATGCAGCCGGACGGCGAGCTGAACCCGTCCGCCGAGCCGGTGGAGCTTCCCGACCCGTCCGACTCCGGACCGAGCTACTGGACGGCGCGTACGGTCTGGGCACTCGGAGAGGGCTACGCAGCCTTCGTCGACGACGACCCCGCCTTCGCGGCGTTCCTCAAGGACCGCCTCGCGCTGTCTCGCGGGGCGATCGAGCGGGACGTGCTGTCGAAGTACGGCCAGTACACCGAGGCGGACGGCATGCGCGTGCCCGCGTGGCTCATCGTCGACGGGGCGGATGCCTCGGCCGAGGCCGTCCTCGGACTGACCGCGGCCGTCCGGGCCGGCGATGACACCTCGGCCACCGCTGCGCGTCAGCTCGCCGAGGGCATCGCGGCCATGGCATCCGGGAACACGCGCCAGTGGCCGTACGGCGCGATCCTGCCGTGGGCTCAGTCGCCCGCGATGTGGCACGCGTGGGGCTCGCAGATGCCCGCCGCGCTCGCCGAGGCGGGCGACCTCTTCGGCGACGACGCACTCGTCGCCCCCGCGATCACGGATGCCACGAGCTTCACCACCACTCTCCTGACCGCCGGCGGGCCCGACAACGGCTGGTTCCCGAGCCCCACCGATCGCGTCCAGATCGCCTACGGGGCGGACTCGCGCGTGCAGTCCCTGTTCGCCTTGGCCGACACGACCGGATCGTCGGCCTTCGCCGAGCTCGCGGGGATGCAGGCGGCATGGTTCTTCGGCGCGAATCACGCGGGGGAGCGCATGTACGATCCCGCGACCGGCGTCACCTTCGACGGGCTGCAGCCCGACGGGACGGTGAACCGCAACAGCGGTGCGGAGTCGACCATCCACGGGCTCCTCACCGCGCTCGCCCTCGACGCGCACCCCGAGGTGGCCGCGAGAGCGACGGCGCTCACGTCCGTCACCGACCGCGTCGGTCTGACGTTCGTCCAGGCGGAGGACGCCACCTCCACCGACGGCACCGTGTCGACGCCGACGTCGTGGACGGGGGAGTCGAGCTGGTCGGGCGATGCCCTCACGCTGACGCCCGGGCAGAGCGCGACGTGGGACATCGGTCCCTCCGCGACGAAGCGCTGGGTCGAGCCGGTCGTGTTCTCGCAGCCGGGGGAGCAGTCGCTCTCCCGCTGGCGCGGGAACGGAGCGCTGAAGATCACCGGCCCCGCCCAGGGCATCTCCCCGACGCCCGGGGCGCTGCTGCCGCACGCGCTCACCGCCCCCGTGTCGGAGCGGCGGACGGAGCTGAACGTCACCGCCCAGCGCGGCGACCTGGTGCTCGACGGGCTCATCGTCCGTCCCTTCGTGTCGCGCCTCGTTCTCGAGGGCGCCGGGAGCCGCAGCGAGCTCGTCCAGTCGAGCGCGCCGGGTGCCGAGCGCACGACCGTCTCGGGTGGCGGAACGGTGCGCGTCTACGACGCCCGGGGCACGCTCCTGCGCACGACGTCGTTCGACGGTGAGACCACGGTGCTCCTGCCGAGCGCGGGGTTCGCGGTCGTGGAGCGCTGAGGCCGCGGCATCCCTTCGTCTCCTGGGTTTGGGGCGTGATTATCCGCCAGAGGCGTGATTCCTGCGCCCCGAACGGACGAACGCGCCCCACACCCGGATGCCCACCGAACCGGGATGCCTCCTCACGGGGCGTGGATCGCCTCCACCACCGCCCGCACGTGCCGGACGGGTCGGCTCTCGACCTCGCCGCCGCGCGTCCTCGCGTGCTGAGCGTCTCCGACACGCCGTCTCCGCTCCACCCGATACGGCGTGTTCTGGACACTCGACATCGACTCCACCCTCGTGTCCGATTTCCGCCAGCCGATGTCGGAGGTCGGTGGCAGGGTGGATGCCATGACCCTCCGTCCCCTCGATGCTCCGGCCCCGACCGCTCCGGGCTTCGCCGAGCGCTACCGCGTGATCCAGTCGCGCGACCGGCGCTTCGACGGGCAGTTCGTCACGGCCGTGCGGTCGACCGGCATCTACTGCCGGCCGAGCTGCCCCGCGCGCACGCCGAAAGAGGCGAACGTGACCTTCTACGCCACGTCGGCCGCGGCGCACGAGGCGGGCTACCGCGCCTGCAAGCGCTGTCTCCCCGAGGCCGCGCCGGGCTCGCCCCTGTGGGATGTGCGCGGCGACGTCGCCGCGCGCGCGATGCGACTGATCGCCGACGGAGTGGTCGACCGTGAGGGGGTGCCGGGCCTCGCGCGGCGGCTCGGGTACTCGCCGCGACACCTCACCCGCGTCCTCACGACCGAGCTCGGGGCGGGCCCCCTGGCTCTCGCCCGCGCCCACCGGGCGCACACCGCCCGCGCGCTGCTGGTCGGCACCGACCTGTCGTCGGCCGACGTCGCCTTCTCGGCCGGGTTCTCGAGCATCCGTCAGTTCACCGAGACGATCGGAGAGGTGTTCGGGATGCCGCCGCGCGAACTGCGCGCACGGCGGTCGCGCGCGTCGGGGACCGAGGCATCCGCGGGAGAGATCGACCTCGCCCTGCCCGTCCGCGGGCCGATCGACACCACGGGCCTCTTCGGATGGATGCGCGCGCACGCGATCCCGGGCGTCGAGGTCGGCGACGATCGCTCCTTCGCCCGGGTCGTGCGCCTACCCGGCGGGCCCGGGTGGTTCGAGGTGCGCCTCGCCGACGACGGCCGGCTGCGCCTCCGCGCGCGCCTCACCGCGCTCGCCGACCTCGGCACTCTCCTCTCCCGGGTGAGGCGCCTGTTCGACCTCGACGCCGATCCGCTGGCCGTCGACGCCGAGCTGTCCCGGCATCCCGAACTCGCGACCGCCGTGGCGGCGATCCCCGGTGTCCGCGTTCCCGGCGCGATCGACGCGGGTGAGATGCTGCTGCGCGCGATGATCGGCCAGCAGATCAGCGTGGCCTCCGCCCGCACGATGCAGGGGCGATTGACCGCCGAGCTCGGCGAGCCGGTCACGATCGGTCCCGAACCGCTGACCCTGTTTCCGGATGCCGCCGCGATCGCCGATCGCGGACTCGAGGTGCTGCGCGGCCCCGGTGCCCGCATGCGCGCGATCGTGGGCGCGGCCGAAGCCCTGGCGGACGGCTCCCTCTCGCTCGGGCCGGGCGACGACGGCGTCGAGCAGCGCGAGCGGCTCCTCGCGCTCCGCGGGGTGGGCCCGTGGACAGCCGACTACGTCCGCATGCGGGTCCTCGGCGATCCCGACGTTTTGCTCCCGGGCGACGTCGCCGCACGAGCGGGGGCGGCGGCCCTCGGCCTCCCCTCCGAGCCGGCGGCCTTCACGGAATGGTCCGCACGCCTGTCCCCGTGGCGCAGCTACGCCATGGCCCACTACTGGTACGCCGCGCCCGTGACCCAGGCGTGGCGCCGGTCGGGCGCCGAGACGGCCGCGGCCGCCGAGGTGCGTCGACCGGAAAGATCCGCCGCCCGCCGCCGCCCTTCCGCCCCCGACAAGCCACCCCGCCGAGCCGCCGACACCGCGGCCGCCCGCCCTACCGCACCCGAAAGCGAGTCCCTCCGATGAGCACCGCGACCCTGCAGTTCCTCGATACGCCCGACGGCCCCTTCGCGATCCTCGCCGACTCCGACGGCCGCGTCCTCGTCTCGGGATGGACCTCCGAGGCCGAGGCGGTGCTCGCCCGCCTTCGGCCGGACCGGCGTCCCGACGAGGTCGTCGAGGGGGTGACCCGCGCCGTGCACGCCGTGCGGGCCTACTACGACGGCGATCTCGCCGCGATCGACGCGGTCGAGGTCCGGCAGTTCGGCACGCCCCTGCAGCGCGCGGGATGGGACGCGCTTCGCCGCATCACCCCCGGGGTGCCGCTCACCTACACCGGCTTCGCCGCCGCGCTCGGCTCTCCCGCGGCGGTGCGGGCGGCGGCATCCATCTGCGCCCGCAACGCCCCGGCTCTCTTCGTGCCCTGCCACCGTGTCCTGCGCGGCGACGGCACGATGGGGGGATTCGCGTGGGGGACCGAGGTGAAACGACGCTTGCTGGAGCGCGAGGCGGCGTGAGGGCGGGGGCGGGGGCGCGGACGTTCCGAAGCAATCGTCCCGATCCGACTCTTGCCCTCAGCGTTCTCTCAGAGATATCCTGAAGGGCTGTCACACCCCCGGGCAGCTTCCGCTCACCTCAAGGAGGATGCCATGGACCACATCGACGCCCCCGTCGCCCGTGTCGCCGCGTTCTCCGTCTTTTCCCCGCGTCCGCACGGGCGCCACTAGGGCCTCACGCCGGCGCTCAAGCGCCGCACCCCACGCCCGTCCCGGCTGACCACCGGTGCCCTTCGGCATCCCCTCCCGCGCCCGATCCCGGCGCTCGCTTCGACCTCTTGAGGATCATGACTTCCGCTTCGCCCCGTCCGCACCTGTCCACCCCGCGCGCCCTCGCCCGGCTCCTGCCGATCGCGCGTCCCGTCATCCCGCGCCTGCTCGCGGGGGCGGTGACCGCGCTCATCGCGAGCCTCCTGGCCCTGGCGATCCCGCTCGTCCTCGAGCAGATCGTCGCCGGGCCCATCGCGTCCCTCGACCCCGGCGCGCTCGTCTGGGGCTCGATCGCGGTGCTCGCCCTCGGTCTCGCCGAGGCCGCGATGGTGTGGCTGCGGCGCTGGTTCGTCCTCGCGCCGGCGACCAAGGTCGAGTACGACCTGCGTCAGTCGTTCTACTCCCGCCTTCAGCGTCTGCCCGTCGCGTTCCACGACCGCTGGCAGTCGGGGCAGCTGCTCTCGCGCATGATGCAGGACATCAGCATGCTCCGCCGCTGGCTCGCGTTCGGCGTGATCCTCCTCGTGGTGAACCTGCTCACGATCGCGATCGGCGCCGTGCTGCTCTTCCGCTGGCACTGGCTGCTCGGTGCGCTGTTCCTCGTCACGTCGGCGCCCGTCATCTACGTCGGGTTCCGCTTCGAGAAGCGCTACGGCGCCCTGACCCGCCGGAGTCAGGACCAGGCGGGCGACCTCGCCACTTCGGTGGAAGAGAGCGTTCACGGCATCCGTGTCCTGAAGGCCTTCGGCCGCGGTCGGCACGCCCTGCAGAAGTTCACCCGTCAGGCGGAGTCGCTGCGCGAGACCGAGATCGACAAGGCCCGGGCCGTCGGCTGGATCTGGTTCTTCCTCGTGCTGCTGCCCGACATCGCCTTCGCGGTGTGCCTCGGCGCCGGCATCGTGCTGACCCAGCTCGGGCAGCTGCAGGTGGCCGAGCTCGTAGCCTTCTTCGCGATGGCGACGGTGCTGCGCTGGCCCATGGAGTCGATCGGCTTCCTCTTCTCGTTCCTGCTCGACGCCCGCACGGCGACCGACCGCATCTTCGAGGTGTTCGACGAGCAGAACACGATCGTCGACCCCGACAACCCGCGCACCATCGCGGAACCCCGCGGTGAGCTCACCTTCGAGGGCGTGCATTTCCGGTATCAGGATGCCGCGGCCTCCGAGCCGGATCTCATCGACGGCGTCGACCTGGTCCTGCGTCCCGGGGAGACGATGGCGCTCGTCGGTCTCACCGGGTCGGGAAAGACGACGCTCACGACCCTGCCCGGACGCCTGTACGACGTCACGGGGGGTCGTGTGCTGCTCGACGGCGTCGACGTGCGCGATCTGACCCTGGCCGAGCTGCGCCGACACGTCGGCATGGCGTTCGAGGACGCGACGCTGTTCTCGCAGACCGTCCGCGACAACGTCCTCCTCGGGCGAGAAGACCTCGAGCCGGGCTCCGCCGAGGCGGAACGCGTGCTGAAGGAAGCGCTCGAGGTCGCCCAGGCGCACTTCGTGCTCGACCTCCCCGCCGGCCTCGACACCATCATCGGCGAAGAGGGACTCAGCCTGTCCGGCGGGCAGCGACAGCGCCTGGCGCTGGCTCGCGCGGTGGCCGCGCGACCGGCCGTGCTGGTCCTCGACGACCCGTTGTCGGCGCTCGACGTCGACACCGAGGCCCTCGTCGAAGACGCTCTTCGCGAGGTCCTCAGCGAGACGACCGCGCTGGTCGTCGCCCACCGTCCCTCGACGGTGACGCTGGCCGATCGCGTGGCGCTGCTCGAGAACGGACGGATCACCGCGGTCGGTGCGCACTCCGACCTGCTCCGCGAGAGCGAGCACTACCGCTACGTCATCTCGAGCCTCGAAGAGGCGGAGCGCGAGGCGCGTACCGGCGCGATCGATGTGGTCCGCACACACGATGACGACACCCTGACCGAGAAGGAGGCGACCCGATGACCACCGCGACCGTCTCCGGGACCACCGGCGAAGACCGCTCCGACTACACGCGCGACGAGAGTCGGGCGATCCGTCAGCGTTCGCTGCGCCTGCTCGGCTCCCTCGTCTCCCCGCTGCGCTGGCAGCTCGTCCTCGCCGCGGCGGTCCTCGTCGTGTCGACGGCGCTTCGCGTCGCCGGTCCGGCGCTCATCGCCTACGGCATCGACAACGCCCTGCCCGCGGTCATCGATCAGGCCGATTGGATGCCGACCATCGGCGTCGTCGCGATCTACCTGACGGCCGGCATCGGCGGCGCCGTCCTCATCGGGTGGTACGTCGTGGTCGCCGCCCGCCTGACGCAGGCGGTGATGCTGGACCTCCGCAAGCGCATCTTCCTGCATACGCAGAAGCTGAGCCTGGAGTTCCACGAGTCCTACACGTCGGGGCGCATCATCTCGCGCCAGACGAGCGATCTCGACACCATCCGCGAGCTGCTCGACGGCGGGCTCAACGAGCTCGTGTCGGGGGTGCTGTACGGCCTGTTCACCCTCGTCGCGCTGTTCCTCATCGACTGGCAGTCGGGGCTCATCCTGACCGTCATGGGCATCCCGATGTACCTGCTGATGCGGTGGTTCTACCGTCGTTCGCAGGTCATCTACCGCGAGTCGCGGGTGATCAGCGCGCAGGTCATCGTGAAGTTCGTCGAGACGATGACGGGTATCCGCGCCGTCAAGGCGTTCCGGAAGGAGCCGCGCAACGACGAGGAGTTCGGCAAGCTCGCCGGAGACTACCGCGACGTGAACATGCGCTCGATCCGGCTCTTCGGCACGTTCGAGCCCGGGATCATGGCGGTCGCGGCCGTGTCGGTCGCCCTCGTGCTCCTGTGGGGAGGCGGCCGGGTGATCGCCGGGCCGCTCGAGATCGGCGTGCTGACCGCGGCGGTGCTGTACGTCCGCAACTTCTTCTCGCCGCTGCAGGAGGTCGCGTTCTTCCTGAACTCGTACCAGTCGGCGACGGCGGCGCTCGAGAAGGTGTCGGGCGTGCTGGAAGAGGAGCCCACCGTGCCCGACCCGACCGACCCGGTCGACCTGTGGGAGGCGCAGGGGCACGTCCGCTTCGACGAGGTGACCTTCGGCTACAGCGATGAGCGCGTCATCCTGCCCCACTTCTCGCTCGACATCCCGGCCGGGCAGACGATCGCCCTCGTGGGGACGACCGGTGCGGGCAAGTCGACGCTGGCCAAGCTCGTGTCGCGCTTCTACGACCCCACGAAGGGAGCCGTGACGCTCGACGACGTCGACCTGCGCCGACTGCACCCGAAGGACCTCCGCCGCGCGATCGTCATGGTCACGCAGGAGGCGTACCTGTTCAGCGGGACCGTCGCCGACAACATCGCGCTCGGCAAGCCCGACGCGACGATGGACGAGATCCGCGCGGCGGCTCGCGCGGTCGGTGCCGACGGCTTCATCGAGAAGCTCCCCGACGGCTACGACACCGACGTGAACAAGCGCGGCGGTCGCGTCTCGGCCGGGCAGCGCCAGCTGATCTCGTTCGCACGGGCGTTCCTCGCGAACCCCGCCGTGCTGATCCTCGACGAGGCGACCGCGTCGCTCGACATCCCGAGCGAGCGCCAGATCCAGGAGGCGCTGCAGACCCTGCTCGCCGACCGCACCGCGATCATCATCGCCCACCGCCTGTCGACGGTGGCGATCGCGGACCGCGTGCTGGTGATGGAGCACGGTCGGATCATCGAGGACGACACCCCCGCGGCTCTCATCGCCGGGACGGGCAAGTTCGCGCAGCTCCACGCCGCCTGGCAGGAGTCGCTCGTCTGACGCACCCCGACCCACGGATGCCACGCCCCCACGCGCCGCGGGGGCGTGGCATCCGTCGTTCCGGGTGGCCGGCCTTGCTCAGCGGCGTAGCGGGCCATCCTGTGTCTGCTCCCCGCGCTCGCGCGGGTGCGCAGATCCGGAGATGCGCGCCGGATCCGGACCGTGCGCGCCAAATGCTCCGGATCTGCGGTGCATCTCCGGATCTGCGGCGCATCTTTGGGGCTGCGGTGGATCTCGGGGCCGCGGTGTAGGGGCCGGTCCCGTGGTGACGCGCCCGAGCCCGCGCGGCGAGGCGTGCGGACCCGGCCCACCCGTCAATCGGCGAGATGATTGCCCTGCGCGAGGTGCTGAACGATGACGCGCTCCACCCGTTCCCACTCGGTCACGACATCGCGATAGGTGAAGCGCAGCACCGTGTAGCCGCGTGCTCGGAGCTCCCGGTCGTGTGTGACGTCACGCTGGTGATCGGCCGGCGTCGAATGGAAGGCGAAGCCGTCCAGCTGCACGACCAACCGCTCGCCGACGAGGACGTCCACGTCATGCCCCGCGATCATCACCTGTTGGCGGATGACGACACCCCACGGGGCGAGCCGCACCACGAAGAGGGTCTCCAGACCGGAGTCCGATCTTCCGTGCGCCGTCGCGGACAGCCGGCGTGATCTCCCGGTCCGCCATCGGATGCGGGTGAGTGCCTCCGGGTGCACATGTTCGTGCGCGCACGCGGATTCCCACACGACGAGCGCTTGCTCGAACGGCAGACACGCCGCGACGTGCTCGAGGGTGTCCGGTACCGACTCGATGAGTCGATGCGGTGGTTGAGGAACGAGAGGTGCCGACCAGTGGATGAACGCGGTGGTTCCCGGTGGCAGCTTGGCATCCGGAGGCACCACGAGATGGGCCTTCGTCGCCGCTCCTTCCGGCATCCACCACCCGCGGTGTACGGCCGCGCTGACGCACGCGAGTCGGCCGGACGCTCGCGCGGCTTCGAGGAGGAGGGGAGGGGCGGAGCCCGTCGCCACCCAGTAACGCCGCACGCGGACGACGTCCCCCCGGGTCAGGGCCGCGCGAAGTGCGCGGAGCGGGACACCGTCATCGAGCAGCTGCTGCCGGTGGACGATGCCGCCCTGACGCGTGACCCGCGACGCGATGTCCATCACGCCACCGTGCCCGATCACGCCCCTCGTCATCGGGCTGAGGAGCAGGAACGGGAGAAGCTCGGGCTTCCTCCTCGGTGTGGAGGAGGGGTCGCGCGCGCGGCGGGGTCACCAGATCCGGAGATACGTCGTGGATCCGGATGGAATCAGCGGATCGATCCGGATCTACGCGCTGTTTCCGGATCCGCGCGCCCGTGCGGCCGCACGCTCGCCCGCCGCGCGGCCGCACGCGCGCCCGCGCGGCCGACCGAGCGCGCCGCGTCAGACGCTGACGCGCGCGATGACCTCGCCGTACTCGGTCTCGCCGACGGGCTGGAAGCCCACGCGCTGGAAGAACGTCTCGGGGCCGCCCACGCCGGGCTCGTAGATGACGTCGACGTGGTCCATGCCGCGCTCGCGCGCCTCGGACAGCACCGCGGCGATGGCGTAGCTGCCGACACCGCGGCCCTGCTCGTCGGCGTCGACGTTGATGCGCCACAGCACCGAGCGGAAGTGCTCCTCGTGCGCTTCGGGGTCGAAGTTGGCGCTGACGAAGCCCACGACCTCGTCGCCGTCGAGCACGACGCGCTGCCACGACGTCGAGGGATTCATGACGGTGGCGGCGATGCCGTAGCTCACCGGCGCCAGGAACTGTTCCTGCCCGGGCTTCAACGACAGCGTGTTGACCGCCACGATCGTGGCGGCGGACAGTTCGACGAGACGCAGGTCGGCCATGCGCCCAGGGTATCGGGCCTACGAGGGTGTGCAACCTTCGGGATGCCGCAGAGTCCCGGACGAATCGCGCATGAGGCGGGGCGTCGAACCGCCGAATTATCTTGACATCAAGAGACTTTGCCGAGGTGCGATAGGCTGAAACACAACCCTGGCCGCCTCTACGGAGAGATCTGACGTGCCCGATTCCACCATCATCTACACGTACACCGACGAGGCGCCGGCTCTCGCCACCGCGTCGTTCCTGCCCATCGTGCAGGCCGTCACGAAGCAGGCGGGCGTCGACGTCGAAACCCGCGACATCTCGCTCGCCGGCCGCATCCTCGCGGCCTTCCCGCAGCGTCTCACCCCGGAGCAGCAGGTCGGCGACGCGCTCGCCGAGCTCGGCGGTCTCGCGACGCTGCCCGAGGCGAACATCATCAAGCTGCCGAACATCTCGGCATCCATTCCCCAGCTCAAGGCGGCGATCGCCGAGCTGCAGTCGCAGGGCTACGACATCCCCGACTACCCCGACGAGGCGACCAGCGTCGAAGACAAGGACGTGCGCGCACGCTACGACCGCATCAAGGGTTCCGCGGTGAACCCGGTGCTGCGCGAGGGCAACAGCGACCGCCGCGCGCCCCTGGCCGTGAAGAACTACGCGAAGAAGCACCCGCACCGCAACAAGCCGTTCGCGGAGGGCTCGAAGACCCGCGTCGCGACGATGGGCCACGACGACTTCTTCTCGAACGAGAAGTCCGTGGTCATCGCCGATGACGACGTGCTCACCATCCAGCACGTCGCCGCCGACGGGACGACCACCACCCTCAAAGAGGGGCTGAAGGTCCTGCAGGGCGAGATCGTGGATGCCACGTTCCTCTCGGCCGCGGCCCTCGACGCGTTCCTCGCCGACACGCTGGCCGAGGCCAAAGCCGACGACGTGCTCTACTCGGTGCACCTCAAGGCCACGATGATGAAGGTCAGCGACCCGATCATCTTCGGTCACGTCGTGAAGGCCTTCTTCGCCGATGTCTTCGACCGTCACGGCGACGCCCTCGCTGCCGCCGGGCTCACCCCGAACGACGGCCTCGGCTCGATCCTCTCGGGTCTGGCGAACGTCGACGGCGGCGACGCGATCGCGGCCGAGATCCGCGCGGCGCTCGAGAACGGTCCCCGCCTGTCGTACGTGAACAGCGACAAGGGCATCACGAACCTGCACGTACCCTCCGACGTGATCGTGGATGCCTCGATGCCGGCGCTCGTGCGCAACGGCGGCAAGCTGTGGGGCGCCGACGGAGGAGAGGGCGACACCCTCGCCGTCATCCCGGACTCCTCGTACGCGGGTGTTTACCAGGCGACCATCGAGGACGTCGTCGCGAACGGCCCGCTCGACCCCGCGACCATCGGCTCGGTGCCGAACGTGGGTCTCATGGCCCAGGCCGCCGAGGAGTACGGCAGCCACGACAAGACCTTCGAGATCGCCGCCCCCGGCCGCGTGCAGGTCGTCGCCTCGAACGGCGACGTGCTGCTCGAGCACGAGGTGAGCACGGGCGACATCTGGCGCGCGACGCAGACCAAAGACGTGGCTGTGCGCGATTGGGTCAAGCTCGCCGTCACGCGCGCCCGCGCGACCGGCGTGCCCGCCGTGTTCTGGCTCGACGAGACGCGTGCGCACGACCGCAATCTCATCGCCAAGGTGCACGAGTACCTCGCCGACCACGACACCGAGGGCCTCACGATCGAGATCCTCGCCCCGGCCGAGGCCACGCGGTACTCGCTGGAGCGCATCCGCCGCGGCGAGGACACGATCTCGGTCACCGGCAACGTGCTGCGCGACTACCTCACCGACCTGTTCCCGATCCTCGAGGTGGGCACGAGCGCCAAGATGCTCTCGATCGTGCCGCTGCTCGCGGGCGGCGGCCTGTTCGAGACCGGTGCCGGTGGCTCCGCCCCCAAGCACGTGCAGCAGCTCGTCGAGGAGGACTACCTCCGCTGGGACTCGCTGGGCGAGTTCTTCGCCCTCGCGGCCTCGCTCGAGCACCTCGCCGACACGACGGGCAACGACCGCGCCCGCGTGCTCGCACAGACGCTGGATGCCGCGACCGGCACGTTCCTCGAGAACGACAAGTCGCCGGGCCGTGCGCTCGGCACGATCGACAACCGCGGCAGCCACTTCTACCTCGCCCTGTACTGGGCGCAGGAGCTGGCGAAGCAGACGACGGATGCCGACCTGGCGGCCGTCTTCGCCCCGGTCGCCGAGAAGCTCGCCGCCGACGAGGACACGATCGTCGCCGAGCTCAACGCGGTCCAGGGTCACCACGCCGAGATCGGCGGCTACTACCGTCCGAACACGGAGCTCGTGGAGAAGGTCATGCGTCCGTCCGCGACGCTGAACGCGGTGGTCGACGCCCTGCGTTGATCGCCTGATCCCGGGAGGGGCGGATGCCATCGGCATCCGCCCCTTTCTCGTGCACGAGGCTGTCCCATTGTCGGGCGATGTGCGCCCTTCGTCGTTGAGTTGCGCCGTGTGCCCGCGGGAGCGGGCGTCCGGCGTGCATAAGGTGCGAGTCAATGGCGAGGGGGAGGGCGTGACGGTGCTCGTGCTCGTGCTCGTGCCCGTGTCCGCGTCGGTGGACGTGCCCCGTCGTTGAGTTGCGGCATATGCCGGCGGGCGTGCGCGTCCGGCGTGCATACGGCGCGAGTCAGCGGCGGACGAATGCGAGGGTTCGGCGCGAGCCACGCTCACTTCGGCGTCGCGGAGGGGCGCCGGGCGGAAGCCGGGAGGGCGGACGCGCGGATACGAGAAGAGGGGCGGATGCCGGATGGCATCCGCCCCTCTCACAGGGTCCGGGCTCAGTAGTGGACCGAGACCTCGGTGCCGCGGTAGGCCCAGTCGTAGAGCTCCTTCGCCGCAGGGATCGTCATGTTGATGCAGCCGTGGCTCATCGGGGTACCGAAGTTGTTGTGCCAGTACGTGCCGTGGAAGCCCTCGTCGCCGTTGAAGTATGCGACCCAGGGGACGTCCTTGGTGCAGTAGTCGTAACCGGGGACGCAGCCCATATCCTGCATCTCGGTCTTCCAGCCGATGCGGAACTCGCCGGTGTGCGTCGCGTGCTCGCCGGCACCCGACGAGATCGTGTAGGAGCGGTAGACCTGGCCGTTCTGCCACAGCGTGGTGGTCTGCGTGCTCAGGTTCACGTCGATGCGGCGCTCGGTCTTCGTGGTCTCGAACGGGGTCTCGGCGACGGTGAGGGCGTAGCGCCCGTTCCCTTCGGCGAGCTGTGCGACGAACGCCGCCGCGATGCCCGAGGTGTCGCCGAGCGACCGACCGGTCTGCCCCTCGGTGAGGGTCTTGATGACCTCGCCGCCGCTGTCGACGATCACGTCGCCGTTCACGGCGCCGCGGTCGACGGCCGCGGGGAGTCCTCCGACGGCCTGCTGGATGGCCGCTTCGTCGGCGGAGATCGCGAAATCACCCTTGCCGTCGGGCGTGATCGTGAGCCACGAGGCTGCGGTGGCGCGATCGACGGGCACCGTGCGCTCGTCGCCGACGTAGAAGCCGGCGTTGTCGAGGATGCCGTTGAGGCGCGCGACGGCGGCATCCGCCTCTTCGGTGGTCACCTGCGCCTCGACCGGCACGACACCGGCCTGCGCGGTGGTGCTGACCGTGCCGGCGTCGAAGGCGCTCTGGAGGGCGGCGGTGACCGCGGCGGGGTCGATGCCCTCGCCGGGCTGGGCCGGGGTCGTGACGTACGACTGCGAGCCGGCGTCGTACGCGACGGTGGCGTCGACGGGGGCCTTGTAGGTGTCGGGGGCGAGGTCGCGCAGCGCGGCCGCGGCCTTGGCGGGGTCGACCGTGATCGACACGCCGGTCCCGGCGGGGAACCACGACGAGGGCTTCCACATCGGGTTCTCGGAGAAGGCCTTGTCGGCGACGGCCTGCGCGTCGACGGTGGCACCGAGCTCTGCACCGGTGACGGTCACCGCGCCCGCCGGGCTCTCGACCGCGATGCTCGTGTTCGCCAGGCGGTCGGAGATGGCCTGCGCCGCGGCGCCGGCCGTGAGTCCGCCGATCTGGACGCCGGCGACCGAGGCCCCGGGAGCGATGAGGACGAACGACGCCGCCAGCAGGGCGACAGCCGTCGCACCCGCCGGGATGCCGATCCACAGCCCGGATCGGTTCTTGCGCTTCGGCTGCTCGGGCGGTGCCCAGGCGTACGTCGCGCCGTCGGTGCTGTTCGCGCCGTCGGTCATAGGTCAAACCCCCCGGTAGTCAGTCTTCTCATGGTAAAGGCGACTGCTGCATAGCGACCGCGAGTTCTATCACGGTCTTATCACGTCGAGGAGCGCGCCGTCCCGCGGCTCGCGGTCCCGCCACCGTGCAGCTCCCCGGGCATGAGAGGCCGGAGACGAAGCCGCGCGCGAGCCCGCGCACGAGAGCCCGGGGAAGAAGCCGCGCACGATCCCGCCCACGCGAGCACGCGACCAGCACCCCCGGCAGGAGCCCCGCACGACGACCCGCGACGAACCCGGGTCAGACGGAGAAGACCTTGCCCGGATTCAGGATGCCGAGGGGGTCGAACACCCGCGCGATGTCGCGCTGCAGCTGCCACTGGTCGCCGCCGAGCTCGTCGGCGAGCCACCGTCGTTTGAGCACGCCGATCCCGTGCTCACCGGTGAGTGTCCCGCCGAGCGAGAGTGCCGAGCGGAACAGCTCTTCGGCGGCATCCCACACGATCGCCGGCACCTCGGGGCCCTCGAAGATGAAGTTCGGATGCAGGTTTCCGTCGCCGGCGTGCGCGACGGTCGGGATGACGAGATCGTAGGTCTGCTCGATCCGCGCGATCTCGTCGAACATCGCGGGCAACGCACTGCGCGGCACGGATACGTCCTCAATGAGGGCCGTGCCCAGCGACTCCATGGCAGGGTGCATCGCGCGGCGGATGGCGAGGAGCTCTTCGCCCTCGGCATCGTCCGCGGCGACGGACACCCGGCCCCTGGCTGCGGCGAGGACGTCGGCGATGGCGCGCGCTTCCGCGGCGGCGACCGGACCGTCGGTCTGGATCGTCAGCTGGGCCGCTCCCGGCGGCGGTTCGGGAAGCGACAGCAGGCGGTGCACGGCCGCGAGGCTGGTGGCATCCATCAGCTCCATGATCGCGGGCTGGATCCCGGATGCCGTGACCGCGGCCGAGGCGACAGCAGCGGCGCGCACGCCGTCGAACAGGGCTGTCAGGGTGACGCGCTCGCCCTCGACCAGGCGCCGCAGCTTGAGGGTCGCGCCGACCACGATGCCGAGCGTGCCCTCGGACCCGATCACGAGAGAGGTGAGGTCGAGACCGGTGACGCCCTTGACGCTACGGTGTCCGAGGTGCATCAGCCGACCGTCGGCGAGCACGAGGTCGACGCCGAGGACGGCGTCGCGCACCACGCCGTACTTCGCGCAGAGCAGCCCGCCCGCGCCGGTGGCGATGTTGCCGCCGACCGTCGAGATCGCACGGCTCGCCGGATCGGGCGCCCACCACACGCCGTGCGGCTCCAGGAGGGCGTTCAGCTCGGCGTTGATGATGCCGGGTTCGACGACCGCGAGCAGATCGTCGGGGCGGACCTCGAGCAGGCGGTCCATCCCGCGCAGCGAGAGGGCGATCTCGCCGCCCCCGGTGTTCGCGCCGCCCGCGAGACCCGTGCCGGCGCCGCGCGGGACCACCGGGGTGCGGGTCGCCGTGGCGATCCGCATCACCGCTTGGACGTCGGCGACGGATGCCGCGTGCACGAGAGCGAGGGGTGTACCGGGGGACGCATGGCCCGACTTGTCGGCGCGCACGGCTGCGAGGCTGGCGGGAGAGGTGTCGACGCGTTCGCCGAGCTCGGCGCGGAGCAGCGCGAGGGTGGCCTCGGCCGCACCGCGGACGGGGGTCGTCGCCACGCCGTCGGCGCTCACCCCAGGCGCCGCCGGCCGTTCAGCGCACCGAGGACGACGGCGACGATCGCGAAGCCGAGGCCGATCCAGGCCTGGCCCATGCTCCACCACGCGACCGTGGCCGCGGCGTAGACGAACAGCTCGACGAGCGCGCGGACGAAGGGGTGCACCGCGAGCACCGCGCGCGGAGAGACGAAGAGCGCCCAGATGAGGATCGCGAGGGCGGGGGCGCCGATGCCCGCGACGATGTTCCACGGCAACGGCCACGCCGTGAAGCCCCAGATCGCGAGGGTCACGAACGCGAAGATCCCGCAGAGCACGCTGCCGATCTCGATCGCGGTCGGACGCGGGCGCATGCCGGGAGCGAGCGGTGCCTGCGCGCGGACGTGGGGGGAATCGGTCACGCCCTTATTTTACGCGGGTGCGTCGACGAGCCTCCCCGACTCGTTCGTCATCGAGCCGACGGCGATCCTGTGCAGGAACAGTGGATGCCGGAACACGCGGGGCACGGCCGCCTTTACCCGCTAAAGTGGCACCGTCGCGACTGGCGTTGAGGTGGGACACCACCGGGGAGCGACCGCTTGACGGTATTCGACCGCACGCCTGGGTCGATGCGGTATCTCCGCGGACTCGCCGAGTCCGCGGCATCCGGAACCATCGTCAAGGAGATCGCATGACCGATCCGTACTTCAACGCCCCTCTCTCGGAGGTCGACCCCGAGATCGCCGAGGTCCTCGAGCGCGAGCTGAACCGCCAGCGCGGGTTCCTCGAGATGATCGCGTCAGAGAACTTCGTGCCCGTCTCGGTGCTGCAGTCGCAGGGCTCGGTGCTGACCAACAAGTACGCCGAGGGCTACCCCGGACGCCGCTACTACGGCGGCTGCGAAGAGGTCGACGTCGCCGAGTCGCTCGCCATCGAGCGCGCCAAGCAGCTGTTCGGCGCCGAGTTCGCCAACGTCCAGCCGCACTCCGGCGCCTCGGCCAACGCTGCGGTGCTGCACGCGATCGCGCGCCCCGGCGACACGCTGCTCGGTCTCGCCCTCGACCAGGGCGGCCACCTGACGCACGGCATGAAGATCAACTTCTCGGGCCGTCTCTACGACATCGTCGCGTACGGCGTCGACCCCGAGACCAGCGTCATCGACATGGACGAGGTGCGCCGTCTCGCCGTCGAGCACAAGCCGAAGGTCATCATCGCCGGTTGGTCGGCCTACCCGCGTCAGCTCGATTTCGAAGCGTTCCGCGCGATCGCCGACGAGGTGGGCGCCCTCCTCTGGGTCGACATGGCGCACTTCGCCGGTCTCGTGGCCGCGGGCGTGCACCCGAGCCCGATCCCGCACGCGCACGTCGTCTCCACCACCGTGCACAAGACGATCGGCGGCCCCCGCTCGGGCCTGATCCTCACCAACGACGCCGACATCGCGAAGAAGATCAACACCGCGGTCTTCCCGGGGCAGCAGGGCGGTCCGCTCATGCACGTCATCGCGGCGAAGGCGACGGCCTTCAAGCTCGCGATGACGCCCGAGTTCAAGGAGCGTCAGGAGCGCACGCTCCGCGGAGCGGCGATCCTCGCCGACCGCCTCACGCAGGACGACGTCAAGAACGCCGGCATCGCCGTGCGCTCGGGCGGCACCGACGTGCACCTCGTGCTCGTGGACCTGCGCGAGGCCGAGATCGACGGCAAGCAGGCCGAAGACCTCCTGCACGACATCCACATCACGGTCAACCGCAACGCCGTGCCGAACGACCCGCGTCCGCCGATGGTGACCTCGGGCCTGCGCATCGGCACCCCGGCGCTCGCGACCCGCGGCTTCGGCGACGCGGAGTTCACCGAGGTGGCCGACATCATCGCGCTCGCGCTGATCCCCGGTGCCGACGTCGAGGCTCTCCGCGCGCGCGTGGCGACGCTGACCGAGGCCTTCCCGCTGTACCCCGACCTGCAGCAGTGAGCCGTGCCGGGGCGGGCGTCGCGCAGGCGGCCCCGCCCCGGCATCCGGTCGCTTGTAAACGCTCCGGCGAGCGGGAAACGGTCTGCCATGGCGTTTCCCCCTCGTGGGGGCGTTTACACGTGATCGCCGACCCGCAGTACTTACCTGCACGAACGACACACACAGAACGAGGGATGCCATGACGGCGACGATTCTCGACGGAAAGGCCGCGTCCGCGGCGATCAAGGCGGAGCTCACCGAGCGCGTCGCGGCCCTGCGCGAGCGGGGCATCTTGCCGGGGATCGCGACCGTGCTCGTCGGCGCCGATCCGGCCTCGCAGCTGTACGTCGGCATGAAGCACAAGCAGTCCGAGGCGATCGGCATGAACTCGATCCAGGTCGAGCTGCCCGCCGAGGCCACGCAGGAAGAGGTCGAGGCCGTCATCGACCGACTCAACGCCGACCCTGCCTGCCACGGCTACATCGTGCAGCTCCCGCTGCCGAAGCACATCGACACCGACGCGATTTTGGAGCGCATCGATCCGGCGAAGGATGCCGACGGCCTGCACCCCACGAACCTCGGTCGTCTGGTGCTCAACGTCAACGCGCCGATCCACACGCCCCTGCCGTGCACGCCGCGCGGGGTCATCGAGCTGCTGCTGCGAGGCGGCTACGACCTGAAGGGCAAGGAGGTCGTCGTCGTCGGACGCGGCGTCACGATCGGCCGCTCCATCGGGCTGCTGCTGACGCGTCGCGAGATCAACGCGACCGTCACCCTCACCCACACCGGCACCGCCGACCTCGCGAAGCACCTGCGTCAGGCCGACGTGATCGTCGCCGCCGCCGGCGTGAAGCACATCGTGCGCGCGGAGGACGTCAAGCCCGGAGCTGCCGTCCTCGACGTGGGCGTCACGCGCGAGACCGACCCCGAGACCGGGAAGTCGCGCGTGTACGGCGACGTGCACCCCGACGTCGCGGAGGTCGCCGGGTTCGTCTCCCCGAATCCCGGGGGCGTCGGTCCGATGACCGTTGCGCTGCTCATGACGAACGTGGTCGAGGCGGCGGAGCGCGCGTCGGTCTGACGCGATCGCCCACCGTGCCGGCGGACGCGAGGCCGGTGCTCCGGCATCCCTCAGCGCCGCCGAACGGTGAACCACGACCTTCCGCCGGTTGAACACACGGAGCGCCGCCCGCAATGGGGGAGGCGAGAGCACGCGGGACGTGTCAGAGTTTGTACATGACTGAGTCCGTGCTGAACGACCTCCTCCGCCGCGTCACCGAGAGCGGCCTGCTCGACGACGCCCAGATCGACGAAGACAGCGTCATCGGTGTCGGACACCTGGATGCCGCCGGCGTCGAGGTGGAGGTCGACCTCGACCCCGAGATCGACGACGAGGACGAGCCCGACCTCGACGGCATCCTGTCGAACCTGAAGGACATCCTCGCGGTGACCGAGGACCGCTGGAGCGCGATCGTCGACGAGATCGCCACCGAGATCGAGGAAGCGGTGGACGATGACGAGCTGAGCGCCGACATCGACCTGCGCACCGACCTCGAGGCCATCGGCGTGGGCGTGTTCGCCGACGCGATCATCGTCGTGTTCGCCGGCGAGACGGCATTCCCCGACGCCCTCGTGCACGTCCAGCTCACGCCCGAGCTCGAGGTCGAGGACATCGAGATCATCGGCGACGACGACGAGGACGACGACGAGGACTGATTCTCGCGATCGACGAAGGGACCGGGCCTGACGGCTCGGTCCCTTCGTCGTTCGCGTCCGGTCAGACGACGATCGCGGCGCGAAGCGCGGCGGCGGCGGCGCCCACGTCGGGGGCGCTGTAGATCGCGCTCCCGGCGACCGCGACCTGGGCACCGGACTTCTGCACGTCGGCGATGCTGGAGACGTTCACCCCGCCCGCGACCGAGAACGGCACACCGGCCGCCTCGCCGTCGCGCAGAAGCGTGCCGAAGGTGAAACCCTCCTCGGCCTGCTCGTCGAGGCCCGCGTGCATCTCGACGAATTCGGCGCCGAGAGCAACGACCTCCTGGGCGCGGGCGGGCTTGTCGGCGACGCCGATGAGATCGACGACCACTCCCTTGCCGTGCTTCTTGGCGGCCTTGACGGCACCGACGATCGTGCTGTCACCGGCCGAGCCGAGCACCGTCACGAGGTCGGCTCCGGAGGTGAAGGCGATGTCGGCCTCGAGCTCACCGGCATCCATCGTCTTCAGATCGGCGAAGACGATCTTGTCGGGGTGCGCCTGCTTGATCGCGGTGATGGCGGAGAGGCCCTCGCTCTTGATGAGCGGGGTGCCGAGCTCGAGGATGTCGACGTGCGGCGCGGCGGCGGCGGCGAGGTCGAGGGCGGCCTCGGTCGACAGGGTGTCCATGGCGAACTGGAGCTTCATCGGGTGGTCCTTACTTTCTGGGGGTGGGTGAGGTCATTCGAGATTCGCGTGGCGCGGCCAGAGCTCGTCGGCCGACAGGCCCGAGCGGTGCCACAGGGCATCGAAGATCGCGTCTCCGAGGAGGGCCACCGTCTGTTCGAAGAGGCTGCCGGCGTACTGCGCCGACGCCGCTCCCGAGCGGTCGAGCTTCGCCGCGGCCGGAACGACGACGAGGGCGTCGGCGGCGCGTCCGAGGGGAGAGGCGGCAGCGGTGGTGAGGGCGATGAGACGGGCGCCGGTGTCGGCCGCGATCTCCGCGGCGTGCACGATGGCGCCCGTGGTCCCCGAGCCGCTGGCGGCCAGGAGCACGTCGCCCGCGCGAATCGCGGGGGTTGTGGTCTCGCCCACGACGTGGACGTCCAAGCCCAGGTGCATGAGCCGCATCGCGGTCATACGCAGGGCGAGTCCCGAACGACCCGCGCCCAGCACGAAGACCCGCTCGGCGTCGGCGAGGAGGTCGAGCGCGCGGTCGAGGTCGCCGCGTGCGGCGGCGAGGCGGTCGACGACGGATGCCACCTCTGCGGCGATGCGAGAGAGCGAGGACTCGACGGAGACGTCGTCGCGGGAAGTCATGAGTCCATGCTCCGCGCGCTGACGGGTTCCGTCGCCGGTCGATCGCAGGGGCGGACCTACCCGAAAGGAGGGGCGAGCGAAATGGTCTAGGTTTGGGAACCATGACCGAGGCGACCGCACTGCCCTCCCCGGCCTCGCGCGCGCTCGTCACCGAGCACGAGCGCATCGTCGCCGAACAGGCGGACCGGCACGCGGTCACCCTCGAGTCGCTGCTGGCTGTGCTGCGATCGTCACGCCTGGACGATCGGGCCGCGCGCACGCTCGCGACCGAGACCGCGGCATCCGCCCTGGTCGCCCTGCGCACCTCGACCGATCGTCAGCGCAGCGCCCTCCTCGAACCGGTGACCGGGGCGTTCGCTCGGCTGCGCGGCGACCTGCGCCCTCTCGTGCGACACGGCGACCTCGATGTGCAGTTCGTCGAGCCGCCGACGACGGGGCGCGCCCTCCCGGGCGAGGTCGCGCACGAGGCGCGGGCGATCGTGCGCAGCGCCGTGCTCGCGATCCTGGATCGGGGCGACCCGCACCGTGTGCGGATCCAGTGGGACTGCGACGGTCTGAACCTTCTCATCGGCATCCGCGATGACGGCGACGGGCGGCTGACCTCCCACGACGACTCGCTCCGGCCGATCGTAGAACGCGTGAGCGCCCTCAACGGCGTGTTCGACGTCGCCTCGACCCCGGGGTGGGGATCGGAGCTGACGGTGACCCTGCCGCTGGATCCGCCCCCGCGGCCGGAGTTCCTCGACGACGCGGTCGACCTCAGCCCCCGGGAGCGCGAGGTGCTGAGCCTCGTCGTCGCGGGCTCTCGCAATCGCGCGGTCGCGGAGCGCCTGGGCATCAGCGAGAACACCGTGAAGTTTCACGTGTCGAACCTGTTGCGCAAGGCCGGGGTCGCGACTCGTGCCGAGTTGGTCGCGCTCGCGCGGTGACGAGAAGACCGGCGAGCACGGCGAACGGGCGGGCAGCGCTCAGGCCGACGCGCCGAACGAACTCTCCATCGCCGTGATGCGGGCGTGCTCGTCGAAGCGGAACGTCATCGACCCGGTGGCATCCTGCACGGTCGCCGCCGAGAAGGCGTCGTCGGCCCACTCCAGGGTCCAGCGGGCCAGGCGCGCGAGGTCCCACACCGAGCCGCGCGGGTCCGCGGGCGTCGTGGATGCCAGGATGCGCGGCATCCGGATCCCGGCGTGAGCGACCGTCAGGGGCGGGAGGGGAGCGTCGAGGAGCAGGACCGCGCGTGTCCCCGCGTCTCCGACCGGCGCGGAGTAGTACGGCGAGCGGCCGGTGATCTCGACGGCGGTGCCGGCGATGACGTGAGCGGCCTCGGCGATCCAGTCGGCGTCGCCGGCGGCATCGGCCGGGAACGGCGCCTCGGCGGAGTTGAGCTCGGCGATGCCGTGGGTCTGGCCGTACGTCCGGAGCTGCGTGGCGAGGTTCGCCTCGCCGCCGCCGTTCGGGTGCGCCCAGCCCCAGAGCACCGAGCGCGGACCCGGGGCGATCGAGGCGATGAGGTGCGCCCGGGCGACGAGGGTGCGGTCCGGGTCGTCGAGCGCGCTGAAGGTCAGGGTGCCCGCCGCGAGGTCGGTGTCCCACCGGTGAGGGCCGAGCGCGTCGGCGGCCGTGCCGAGATCGTCCTGGCGCAGCGCCGTGTAGAAGGCGGCACGGTCGGCGAGCGGTTGCAGGGCGGGGAACGTCGTCATGCGGTCACCCTAGAGGGGAAGCCTAGGCGCGAGGTTTCAGTAGCTTGGGCGTTCGCCGCCGTGCGGTGCGGAGAACCGGTGTGCGAGGGCCTCCGAGGCGCGGGCGAGGAGAGCGACGTCGGCTCCCACCGCGACGAAATCCGCTCCCGCCGCGAGGTAGGCCTCGGCCACCGCGGGGTCGAAGGCGTTCACGCCGACCGGGATGCCGGCATCCTGCGCGGCGGCGAAGACGGTGTGGACCGCCGCGACGACGTCGGGGTGCGACTGCTGACCCAGCAGGCCCATGGATGCCGAGAGGTCGGAGGGGCCGACGAAGATGGCATCCACCCCCTCGACGGCCGCGGTCTCGGCCGCGGCCGCGACACCGGCGGTCGTCTCGATCTGCACCGTCAGCGACACGTGCTCAGAGGCGGTGGAGAGGTAGTCGTCGACGCGGTTCCAGCGGGCGCTGCGGGCGAGGGCGCTGCCGACGCCGCGGATCCCCTGCGGCGGGTAGCGCGTGGCCGCGACGGCGGCGCGGGCCTCGTCGGCCGACGAGACCATCGGCACGATGAGGTTCTGCGCACCGAGGTCGAGCACCTGCTTGATCACGACGGGGTCGTTCCACGGCACGCGGACGACCGGGGTCACGGGGTACGCCGCGCTCACCTGCAGGAGCGCGAGCACGGTCTCGAGCGAGGTGGCCGAATGCTCCATGTCGAGCAGCAGCCAGTCCAGCCCCGAGCCCGCGGCGATCTCAGCGGCGACGGCGCTGCCCGAACATACCCACATGCCCGCGAGAGGACGATCGGATGCCGCGAGCGCGGCGCGGAAGGTCGGGTTCAGACGAAGCGGCACGAGATCGTTCCCATCGGTCCGTAGTCGCAGAGGACGTCGTCGCCCCGCGACACCCACATCGGGCGTGTGAACGATCCTGCCAGGATGATCTCGCCCGCCTCCAGGCGCGCGCCGTGCTGATGGAACTTGTTGGCGAGCCAGGCGACGCCGGTCGCGGGGTGGCCGAGGACTCCCGCGGCGACCCCGGTCTCCTCGATCTCGCCGTTGCGGCTGAGCACGCCGGGCACCCACCGCAGGTCGATCTCGTCGGGACGCTTGCGCACGTCGCCCAGCACCATCGCGCCGTAGGCGGCGTTGTCGCTGATCGTGTCGACGATCGTGCGGCCTTCGAGCTCGATGTGCGAGTTGAGCACCTCGAGCGCCGGGACGGCGTAGTCGATCGCGGCGAGGGCGTCGTCGAGCGTGCAGTCGGGGCCCTCGAGCGGGGTCTTGAGCACGAAGGCGAGCTCGACTTCGATGCGCACGTTCGAGAACAGGGCGACGGGGATCTCGTCGCCCGAGTGGTACACGGTGTCGTCGAACATCACGCCGTAGTCGGGCTCGGTGATGCCGGTGGCCTGCTGCATCGCTTTGGAGGTGAGGCCGATCTTGCGCCCGACGAGCGTGCGGCCCGCGGCGATCTGCGTGTCGCGCCAGCGGCCCTGGATCGCGTAGGAGTCTTCGACCACGGCATCCGGATACCGGGCCGTGATGCGCGGGATCACGGAATGCGTGCGGTCGGCCTCGGCGAGCTCGGCCGCGATGGCGTCGATCTGTGCGTCGGTGAGCATGGAGTCTCCTGTTCGTGCCGCGTGAGGTGTCGAGAATCGTCGCTTCGAAGGGGTCCCGGGTGACAGATCTGGGCACCTCACGCGAAGAAGGGGTCAGAGCTGGTTGCCCAGCTTGAACTCGCCGTCGCCCTCCTCGGGGGCGCGCGTGTAGCTGAAGCCGTCGGCGCCGATGGTCACGGCCATCTCGCTCGCGTCTGTGCGGGCGCGCACGGGCTGCGGGTTGCCGTCGAGGTCGAGCACGAGCGAGCCGTCGGTGTACCAGGACGGAACGACCGGGTTGCCCCACCAGTCGCGGCGCTGGTTGTCGTGCACGTCCCACGTGATCACGGGGTTGTCGGGGTCGCCGGTGTAATAGTCCTGCGTGTACACCTCGACGCGGTGTCCGTCGGGGTCGCGCAGGTACAGGTAGAACGCGTTCGAGACGCCGTGGCGGCCGGGGCCGCGCTCGATGGCATCCGATCGACGAAGGGCGCCGAGCTTGTCGCAGATCGCGAGGATGTTGTGCTTCTCGTGCGTCGCGAAGCACACGTGGTGCATGCGGGGTCCGTCGCCGCCCGTCATGGCGGTGTCGTGCACGGTGGGCTTGCGGCGCATCCAGGCGGCGTAGACGATCCCGTCCTCGTCCTGAATGTCCTCGGTGACGCGGAAGCCGAGCGCCTGCATGAAGCTCACGGCGCGGGGGACGTCGGGGGTGATCTGGTTGAAGTGGTCGAGGCGCACGAGCTCACCGGGGGAGTGCAGGTCGTAGCGCCACGACAGGCGCTCCTGGTGCTCGGTGTCGAAGAAGAACTCGTACGGGAAGCCGAGGGGGTCGACCACGCGCACCGAATCGCCGATGCCCTTCGTGAAGCCGTTCGGCTCGCGGCGGACGTCGCAGCCGAGCTCCGTGTAGAACGCGACGGCTTTGTCGAGATCCTCCGCCGAGCGCACGCGGTACGAGAACGCGGCGACGGCCGCGACCGGGCCCTTCCGCAGCACCAGGTTGTGGTGGATGAACTCCTCCGTCGAGCGGAGGTAGATCGCCTCGTCGTCCTCCTCGGTGACGTGCAGGCCGAGGATGTCGACGTAGAAGACACGGGATGCCGCCAGGTCGGTGACCACGAGCTCCATGTACGCGCAGCGCAGGATGTCGGGCGCCGGGGCCGTCGGGGTGGGGATCGGGTCGTCGGAGACGATCGGGGCCTCCTGGGTCACCCAGAACCCGGAGGAGGTCTTCTCTTCTTCGGTGTGCTTTGTCATGGGGTCGCGTCCTTGCGTGAAGTGTTCTGCGGGTCGGGGGTGGCTTCGACGGGCTCAGCCACCGTGGGGCGGGTCAGCCACGGCCGGCCGGGCTCAGTGCCCCGGCGCCTTGCCGAAGGTCGGGTTGTGAGCGCCGCCGAGCGTGATGTGCACGGCCTGCTGGTCGGTGTAGAAGTCGATCGAGCGGTAGCCGCCCTCGTGCCCGAGGCCCGAGGCCTTCACGCCGCCGAACGGGGTGCGGAGGTCGCGGACGTTGTTGGAGTTCAGCCACACCATCCCGGCCTCGACGTTCTGCGCGAAGAGGTGGGCGCGCTTCAGATCGTTCGTCCAGACGTAGGCGGCCAGGCCGTACTTCGTGTTGTTCGCGAGGGCGAGTGCCTCTTCGTCGGTGTCGAAGGGGGTGATCGCCACGACGGGGCCGAAGATCTCCTCCTGGAAGATCCGCGCGTCGGGGGAGACGTCGGCGAACACGGTGGGCCGCACGAAGTTGCCCTCCGGGAACTCCTCAGGGCGGCCGCCGCCGGCGACCAGACGCCCCTCGGTCTTGCCGAGCTCGACGTACGACATGACCTTGGCGTAGTGCTCGGGATGCACGAGCGCGCCGACCTCGGTCGCGGGGTCGTCGGGCAGGCCGACCTTCACGCGATCGGCCTGGGCCGCGTAGCGCTCGACGAAGGCGTCGTACACATCGCGCTGCACGAGGATGCGGCTGCCCGCGGTGCAGCGCTCTCCGTTGAGGGAGAACACCCCGAAGATGGTCGCGTCGATCGCGGCGTCCAGGTCGGCATCCGCGAAGACGATCGCCGGGCTCTTGCCGCCCAGCTCCATCGACAGGCCCTTCAGGAAGGGGGCGGCGTTCGCGAAGATGAGCTGCCCGGTGCTGCTCTCGCCCGTGAACGAGATCAGCGGCACCTCGGGGTGCTTCACCAGCGCGTCGCCGGCGTCTTCGCCGAGGCCGTTGACGAGGTTGAACACGCCCTCGGGCAGGCCCGCCTCCTCGAAGATTCCGGCCCACAGGGATGCCGAGAGCGGGGTGAACTCGGCCGGCTTGAGCACCACGGTGTTGCCGGTGGCGAGCGCCGGGCCCAGCTTCCAGGACTCGAGCATGAACGGCGTGTTCCACGGCGTGATGAGGCCGGCGACGCCGATCGGCTTGCGGTTGACGTAGTTGAGCTGACGGCCGGGCACCTTGAAGGCGTCGTCGGTCTGCGCCACGATCAGGTCGGCGAAGAAGCGGAAGTTCTCGGCCGCACGGCGGGCCTGACCGAGGGCCTGCGTGATGGGGAGCCCGGAGTCGAACGACTCCAGCTCGGCGAGGCGCTCGTCGCGCGACTCGACGATGTCGGCGATGCGGTGGAGCACCCGCGAGCGCTCGCGGGGGAGCATGCGCGGCCACGGACCCTCGGTGAAGGCCTTGCGGGCCGCGGCGACGGCGAGGTCGATGTCGGCCTTCTTGCCGGCGGCGGCCGTGACGTACGTCTGGTTCGTCACGGGGTCGAGCACGTCGAAGGTGTCGCCGTCGACCGAGTCGACGAACGATCCGCCGATGTAGTGCTGGATGTGCTCGGGCAGGTCGGCCGGAATCCGGCGGGTGGTGGTGAGCGGGGTGGTCATGGCTGCTCCTTCGTGGGAGGGGTGGATGCCGGCGGCCGGCGATCCGCGACGGCGATGTCGGGTGGGCGAAACGTCAGAAAGCGGGAAGGCCGAGCGCCTCATCGGGGTGCTCGTGGATCATGTAGGCGTCGAGGGTGGCGGAGCGGTGGCGGCGCGAGACCTTCTCGATCTCGGCGAGCGGGGCGCCGTTCTCGATGAGGACGAGGATGTTCTCGTGCTCGCGCACCGATTCGGCGGCGCGGCCGGGGACGAAGCTGAACGTCGAGTCGCGCAGGTGCCCGAGGCGGGCCCACTCGGCCTGGACGAGCTCGAGCATGCGCGGGTTCGCGCACTTCTCGAAGAGGATCGCGTGGAACTCCTGGTTCAGCGCGGTGAAGGCGCGCGGGTCGAAGTGCTCGAGCGTCTCGACCATGAGCTCGTTCACCTGACGGGCGCGGCGCACGTCGTCCGCGGTGAGGGCGCGGGCCGACAGGGCGGTGGCTGCTCCCTCGAGGATGCTGAGCGACTGCATGCTGTAGCGGTAGGCGGTGTCGTCGACCATCGAGACACGGGCGCCGACGTTGCGCTCGAACATCACCAGGCCCTCGGCCTCGAGCTGGCGGATGGCCTCGCGCACCGGGACCACGCTCATGTCGAGCTCGCCCGCGATCGTGCCGAGCACGAGTCGGTAGCCCGGAGAGAACTCCTGCGACGCGATGCGCTGCTTGATCCAGTGGTAGGCCTGCTGCGACTTGCTCTTCGTGGGCTCGGTGTCAGGTCCCTGAGCCTGTCGATGGGGTCCCTGAGCCTGTCGAAGGGCCATCACGCGTCCCTCTCGCTCTCGTAGCGGGCGCGCCATTCCGCGTTCATGGGGAACAGCCCCTCGATCGGGTGACCGGATGCCACCCGCGCGGCGATCCACGCGTCTTCGTCCTCCTGCGCCAGGGCGGCGTCGACCACCTCCTCGGCGATCGCGGGAGGGAGGACGATCACGCCGTCGCCGTCGCCGACGAGGATGTCACCCGGCTCGACGGTGGTGCCGCCGCAGCCGACGGCGACGTCGGTCTCCCACGGCACGTGTCGGCGGCCGAGGACGGCGGGGTGAGGGCCGGCGGTGAAGACGGGGATGCCGACCGCGGCGACGGCCTCGGCATCCCGCACCCCGCCGTCGGTGACGATCGCGGCGGCTCCCCGCGCGTGGGCGCGGATCGCGAGGATGTCGCCGAGCGTGCCGGAGCCGGTCTCGCCGCGGGCCTCGATGACGATGACCTCGCCCTCGCCGACCGCGTCGAACGCCCGCTTCTGCGCGTTCTGCCCGCCGCCGTGGGAGGCGAAGAGGTCTTCGCGGTGGGGGACGAAGCGCAGCGTACGGGCGGTGCCGACGAAGCGGCTACCGGGAGTGAGGGCGTGCACCCCGTCGATGGTGACGTCGTTGAGGCCGCGCTTGCGCAGCTGTCCGCTGAGGGCGGCGACCGGGACGCGCTCGAGCTTGCCGCGGAGCGTGGGGGAGAGGCGCGGGGCCGCGACATCCGTCACCGGAACAGGGGATGCGACGGGAACAGGCTGGTTCGTCGGGTTTTCGCCCGTTGCGGTGACATCGCCTGTTTCGGGCGCGGCGTGGGGAGTCGCGGCATCCGTCACGAGGACAGGGGATGCGACGGGAACAGGCTGATTGGTCGGGTTTTCGCCTGTTCCGGTGACAGCGCCTGTTCTCGTGGCAGCGGTGGCGGCCGCGTCGGCCGAGCCCCAGGCTTCGATGCGCTGCGTCTCGTCGATCGCGGGCACGGATCCGATCGCGGGATCGAAGACGCGGCCGCCCTGGACCACCGTCGTGCGGAGCCGGCCGGTCGTCAGGGAACCGGCGTCCACCTGCACCTCGACGACCTGACCGGGCGTCACGACCGAGGAGCCCGCGGGGGTGCCGGTGAGGATGACGTCGCCGGTCTCGAGGGTGAAGTGCTGCGAGAGGTCTGCGACGATCTGGGCGAGCGAGAAGATGAGCCCCGCCGTGGTGTCGTCCTGGACGAGCTCGCCGTCGACCCACGTGCGCAGGCGCAGAGCGGCGGGGTCGACGGTGCGGGCGTCGATCAGCGCGGGGCCGAGCGGGGTGTAGCCGTCGCCGCCCTTGGAGCGGACGTTCGAGCCCTTGTCGTTCGCGCGCAGGTCGTAGAGGCCGAAGTCGTTGGCCGCGGTGACGGATGCCACGTGCGACCACGCGGCATCCGGGGTCACCCATCGCGCGGGCTCGCCGATGACGAGCGCGATCTCGCCCTCGAACGCGAGGAGCTCGGTCCCGGCGGGGCGGACGATCTCGGCGCCGGAAGGGGCGAGCGAGCTCGACGGCTTGAAGAAGTACGAGGGGGCGGCGGGGCGGCGACCGCGCTGGTCGGCGCGTGACGCGTAGGCGAGGTGGACGGCCACGATCTTGCCGGGGCGGGCGCCGAGGGCGGCGAACCGGGGGTCGGTGGGGGGCATGAGGCTCCTTCGCGTCGTATTCGAAATCGTATACGATCCAGGTTCGCCCGCACAAGATCTCGTCGCCGGCGGGGCGAAACTCCTGACTCACGGTCGCCTCAAGTGCCGGTCGCCGCTGCATCCGGCCGTCCGCGACGACCCCTCAGGAGTTCGGCCCGAGAGCTGCGTCCCCTTGGTCGGCCAGATCCATTCCCGGGCCCTCGGGCGGCCGACGGACGAACCCGTTGCGCTCGTAGAAGCCCGCGCGGCCGCGGGCAGCGAAGAGCTGAACGTCGCGGACGCCGCGGCGGTGCGCCTCGGCGACGAGCCGTCGGAGGATCTCGGCACCCACCCCGGCTCCGCGGGCGGCCCTGGCGACGATCATCTCGGTCACGAAGGCGTGCAAGGCGCCGTCGCTGATGAGACGGCCCATACCCGCGAGCGCGCCGTTGTCGTCGCGCGCCGCGCAGACGACCCAGCTCCCGGAGAGGGCGCGCTCGAGAGTGTCGGGAGGCCACTCGCCCCACCCGGTCTCGGCGTACAGGGCCGCGAACTCGGCCGTGGTCGGGGGCTCCAACGAAAAGCGCACGCCCCGAAGATAACGCTCCGCGGGATCCGCGCTCAGCGCGCCGCGATCTCTTCCCAGAACGGCGCCACGATCGCCGCGCTCACCCGCAGATCCAGCAGCAGGAACCCGCGGTCCCCGGCAGGACGGGAGGCCCAGGATGCCAGGGCGTCGAGGTCGTCGACGGTTTCGACCACCACGCCCTCGGCGCCGAAGCCCCGCGCGACGGCGGCGAAGTCGACCTGGGGGATGAGCATCGGATCGGGGTGCAGGCCCTTCACGCCGTAGTTGAGGACTTCGGCGCCGTACTGCGCGTCGTTCCAGACCACGGCGATGCCGTGGCCGCCCGCGACGCGGATCGCCGTCTCGAGGTCGGCGAGGGCCATGAGGCCGCCGCCGTCGCCCGTGCTCAACACGATGACGGACTCGGGGCGGGCGATCGCGGCACCCGGGACGCTGGGGAAACCGAGGCCGATCGACTGGTAGGCGGTGCCGACCATGAGCATGCGATCGGGGGACTCCACCGGCCAGTACATGTTCGACCAGCCCATGAAGTGTCCGCCGTCGTGCACGACGACGCGGTCGTCGGGCAGCAGCTCGGCGAGGCGCGCGGCGGCGGTGCGGGGATCGAGGCGGCCGTCCGGGCCGACGCCCTCGCCCTCGGGCTGACGTCGCGCGGCGGAGAGATCGATGCCGTTGCCCCAGGTCGACGGTGTGCCGCCGCGCGCGTGCAGACGCCGAGCGATCTCCGAGGCGACGTCGGCGGCATCTCCCCGTACGTATCCGCCCACGTGCGGGTGGGTGGCGGTGGCTGCGAGGTCGACCTGGAACACCCGGGCACCCGGCGCGAAGAGCTCACCGAAGCGCATCGTGAACTGGTTGAGCCCCGCGCCGAAGACCACGGCGACATCGGCGTCGTGCACGAGCGCCATGGCCCCGGGAGCGCCGAAACCGCCGGCCACACCGAGGTCGCGCGTCGGGTCGGAGAAGAGGCCGCGGCCGAGGGCGCTGGTCGTCGTGAGCGCCCCGGTGAGGGCGGCGATGTCGTCCAGCGCCGCGCCCGCATCGGCGAGCCAGGCGCCGCGTCCGCCGACGAGCACAGGACATTCGGCGGTCGCGAGCGCATCGACGATCTGGTCGATCACGCCGTCGGCGTATGCGTCGAGCGGAGGATGTTCGGGCGTGACCTGGGGTTCGGCGCCGGGGGCCGTGGCATCCGGAATGTCACCCGCCTCGCGGGTGGCGACGTCATAGGGGATGCCGAGGACGACGGGCAGGCGGTAGGTGAGGGCGTGCTCGATCGCGATGACGATGGTGGCGGCGGCGTCGCGGTGACCCACGGTGTAGGTGCGCGCGCCGACGGCAGCCGCGAGGGCGATCTGGTCGACGCCCCACGGGCGCGGGCCCGAGGTGGGCTCGTCGCCGACGATGAGCACGAGCGGCGTGCGCGCCTGCACGGCCTCGGCGAGGGCGGTCAGCGTGTTCGTGAAACCGGCGCCGTAGGTCGCGGTGGCCGCGGCGAGGCGTCCGCACGCGCGATAGTGGGCGTCCGCGGCGACGACGCCGGCGGCTTCGTGCCGCACCGCGACGAAGCCCGACGCGGTGTCGCGGCCGAGCGCATCGAGGAAGTAGGCGTTGCCGTTTCCCATGACGCCGAAGACGGTGTCGATGTGGCGGGCGAGGGTGTGCGCGACGTGCGCGGAGACGGTGGGCATGACGACGAGCCTTTCGAGACGACGGGATGAATGCCGTATGTGTCTCGCGGAAAGCCGCTACGTGCCCTTTTTTCGAGCAGCGACGCACGACCTCGTGCGCCTGACGGGATCGAGTATAGGGGCTTCCTCGCCGGCTGAGTTGCGCCGAATGCTCAAGGAAACGGCGTTCGAGCGAGCATTCGGCGCGAATCAGCGAAGAGAAGGCGCACGGGGTGTCACGTTTCGCCGGGCTCGCGACAGGAACCGGGTGAAGAGAATGAGAGAGGACCGCTCATGAACACCGACCCCTTCGCCGCCCTCGCCGCGGCCGACCCGGCGCGAGACGTCTCGCTGACCGATGCCCACGCCCGGCGCCTCGTGCAGGAGGCGACCGCGCGTTCCCCGCGTCGCCGGTGGCTCCTGCCCACCGCGGCCGTGGTCGCCGCGCTCGCCGTCGGCATCCCGGGGGCGGCCGTCGCCTCCGGGTACCTGGCCCGCACCGGATGGTTCGGGAGCCCGAACCCCGGTTCACCCGAGGGCACGCGCCCGATCGGGACCGAAGCCGACGGGAGCGAGTGGATCGACACGTCGGCGGCGGACTACAGCGACTACGCGGTGACGCTCTGGCCCGCCTACGCGCCCCTGCCCGCCGGGTACGACACCGAAGCCTTCGCCCGGTCGATCGCCGCGGACGCACCCGAGGGGCTGCGCCAGGTCCCCGGCATCCGGAGCGAGTTCGAGCAGAACGCCCGCTGCGCGTGGCGGGCGGAATGGCTGGATGCCGATGCCCTCGGCGACGCGGACCGTGCGGCGACGGCGGCACAGACGTTGACCGCGGCGGCGACCTGGCCCGCGACCGTCGCGACAGACGGGGGCGGCATCGTGGACGAGGAACGCGCCCTCGCCGCCGCGGCGACCGCGGGAGACCGAGCCGGGGTCGAAGCGGCCGACGCCTGGTGCGCCGAGATGCTCGAGGGACGCGCGCGATGACGGGCCAAGAGGAACGCCGTCGCTTCGAAGCCGCGGTCGTGCCGCTCCTCCCCGACCTCCTGCGGTACTTCGTGCGCCGCGTCGACCCGCGCGCGGACGCCGACGACTGCGTCTCCGAGACCACTCTCGCGCTGTGGCGGCATCGGAAGCGGTTGCCCGTGGCATCCGAGGACCAGCGCATGTGGGCGTTCGGGATCGCCCGGCACGTGCTCGCGAATCACGTGCGCAAACGCGCGCGGCGCGCGCGGATCGACGAGACCCTCGTGCGCGAGGAGCGGGAGCCGGCGAGCGACGAGGCCTTTATCGCGCGAGAGGCCCTCGGCACGCTCGCGCCGGCGGATCAGGAGATGCTCCGGCTCGTGCTGTGGGACGGTTTCGGCATCGCCGAGGCGGGAGCTCTCGCCGGGGTGAGGCCCGCGGCGGCGCGCAAGCGTTACGAACGGGCGCGGGCGCGGCTGCGCGCGGCGTTCGTCGAGCTCGAGCCGGGATCGGCGCGCGCCGCCGCGCCGCGCTGACGGGTGCGCGCTCTGCCGCGCTGGCGGGCGTGCGCGCCGCGATGGCTGCGAGACTGCATCTTCCTGACATCTCGGTTGCAGGCTGCAGCCGTTTCGTCAGCGCGATGCAGTCTCGGGGCGCGGTCGGGGCGGGGCGGGCACGGGCGGGGTGGGGAGAGAACGCGCGCGGCAGGTCTAGGGGCGCGCGCGGGCGGACAAGAGACCGCGTCGCGGTCGGCGGAGGCTGACGGAACGGGCCCGCGCACACAGGCCCGGGACTCGAACCGAAGGAGCCGAGATGTCCGACCCCACCCCCGCCCTGGCCGATCCCTCGGTCGACGCCGCGCCTGCGACCGCCGCGCCCGACGCCGACGACATCGCCCTCCTCGCGCGCGTGCAGGCTCCCGCGGGGCAGGGGCGGGAGATCCCGGATGCCGCGACGCGCGAGGTCATCGGCCGCGCGCCGCTGCACACGGTCGCCGACGTCGACGCCGCCGTGGCCCGCGCTCGAGCGGCGCAGCCCGCGTTCGACGCCCTGGGTCACGAGGAGCGGAGCCGTCTGCTGCTGGCCGCAGCGGATCGCATCGAGGCGCACGCCGAGGCCCTCGCGCGACTGCTCTCCCGCGAGCAGGGGAAGCCCCTCGACGGACCCAACGCGCGCTTCGAGGTCGGCGCGTGCACCGCGTGGCTCCGGGCCACCGCGGCCACCCAGCTCGCTCCCGAGGTGGTCGTCGACGACGGCCAGGCCTACGCCGAGCTGCACTACCGTGCCCTGGGCGTCGTCGCCGCGGTGGGGCCGTGGAACTGGCCGATGATGATCACCGTCTGGCAGATCGCCCCGGCGCTTCGCATGGGCAACACCGTCGTGGTCAAGCCGAGCGAGTACACGCCGTTGAGCGTGCTCGCCCTCGTCGACGTCATCAACGAGGTGCTGCCCGCCGACGTGCTCATCGTCGTCTCGGGCGACCGCGATGCCGGAGCGCGCCTCGTCGCCCACCCCGATGTCGACAAGGTCATGTTCACCGGCTCCACAGCGACCGGCCGCAAGATCATCGAGAGCTCCGCGGGCAACCTCGCCCGCCTGACGCTCGAGCTCGGCGGCAACGACGCCGGCATCGTGCTGCCCGACGTCGATCCGGCGGCCATCGCCGAGGGACTGTTCTGGGGCGCCTTCATCAACACCGGCCAGACGTGCGCCGCGCTCAAGCGCCTCTATGTGCACGACGACGTCTACGACGCCGTCGTCGACGCGCTCGCCGGCTACGCCGCGCTCGTGCCGATGGGCCGTGGTCTCGACGAGGGCACGGTGCTGGGACCGCTGCAGAACAGGCAGCAGTTCGACATCGTCGACCGTCTCGTTCAGGATGCCAAGGCCTCGGGCGGCCGTGTCGTGCTCGGCGGCGAGCCCGCCGGCGACCTCGGCGAGCTGTTCTACCGCACCACGATCGTGGCCGACGTGACCGACGGCGTCGCCCTCGTCGACGAGGAGCAGTTCGGTCCGGCGCTCCCCGTCATCCGGTACACCGACGTCGAGGACGCCATCGCGAGCGCGAACGGTCTCGATGTGGGCCTCGGTGCCTCGGTGTGGTCGAGCGATCGCGATGCCGCCCGTCGTGTCGCCGCGCGCCTGCAGGCGGGGACGGTGTGGATCAACTCGCACGGCGGCGTGCACCCGCTCATCCCGTTCGGCGGGGTGAAGGGCTCGGGCTACGGCCTGGAGTTCGGCGTCGAGGGACTGAAAGCCCTGGGCGTGCCGCAGGTCATCAACGGCTGAGCGCCGAGCCCCTCTCCGGTCGGCGTCCGCACCGCGGGGTCCGCTCCCGGATGGGGCGCTCGGGCGGCGGGTCATGCGTCCACCGTCAATCGCGGGGCATCCTCGGTCAAGTCGGGCGGTGCAGAGGGGCGGAGGATGTCCTCAACCGCACGAGAGCACCCCGCGTCGATCGGTCCGAGCCCCCACCCGCCGCCCGGCCCCACCGCTTCACCCGCTCCACCGCCCCGGCATCCCGGCACCCGCCCGCCGGAGACGCCCACCCTGACCGGAGTCGTCCCGACCCCGCCGAACACACGGGAGCCCCCATGACCGTCGCCGACCTCATCCTGACGGGCGCCGTCGTGCACACCGCCGACCGGTCCCGCCCGCACGCGACAGCGCTCGCCGTGGCCGAGGGGCGTCTGCTCGCCGTCGGCACCGACGACGAGGTGCGCGCGACCGCGGGGCCCGACACCGAGATCCTCGATCTCGGGGGTGCCACCGTCGTCCCCGGTCTCGTGGACGTGCACAACCACCACCTGATGGCGGGGGAGGCCGACCTCTTCCAGCTCGCGTTCCCGCCCACCGCCGGACTCGACGAGGTGCTCGAGGCGGTCCGCGCCTACGCCGCGGGCCTCGGCCCCGACGAATGGGTCGTGGGTGAGGCGTTCGGCAGCGTCCTGCTCGACGACTTCGCGCGCGCCGAGACTCGCGCGCGTTTCGACGAGGCGGCGGGCGGGCGCGCTGTCGTGCTGACCGACGACAGCCACCACAACCGCTTCGCCAACTCCGCGGCCCTGGCGGCAGCCGGCATCCGCTCCGACACCCCCGACCCCGCTCAGGGCCGCATCGTGCGCGACGCCGAGACGGGAGAGCCGACCGGGCTGCTCATGGAGTCCGCGACGCTGCCGGTGACCGAGGCGCTCGACCGGAGCCTCGCCCGCACCCCCGAGCGTTACCGTCGCTCGAGTGCCCGCGCGATCGAGATCCTGCACTCCTTCGGGATCACCGCGTTCCAGGATGCCGCCGCCACCGTCGAGATCATGGGCGCGCTGCGCGATCTCGACGACGCCGGCGACCTGCACGCCTGGGTCGTGTCGTCGCTGCTGTCGAGCGAGTTCCTCTTCGCGAACACCCCCGTCGGCGACGAGCTCGTCGCCCGCCGCGAGGAGTTCCGCAGCCCACACCATCGTCCCGACTTCGTGAAGGTGGCTCTCGACGGGGTGCCGCCCACCCACACCGGGGCCTTCCTCACCCCCTACCTGCCGAGCGCGGAGCACGGTCACGGGCACTGCGGCGTGACGACGATGGACCCCGCGGAGCTCACCGCCTGGCTCACCCACACGGCGGCACAGGGCCTCGGCGCGAAGATCCACTGCACCGGAGACGCCGCCGTCCGCGTCGCCCTCGACGCGATCGCCGTGGTCCGTGCGAGCGGCGACACCCGCACGCGGTACCAGATCGCCCACGGCCAGTTCGTCCACCCCGACGACCGGCAGCGCTTCGTCGACCTCGACGTGGCGGCCGACATCTCGCCGTACCTGTGGTTTCCGGGCGTGATCCCGGATGCCATCGCCCAGGTGCGTCCCGCGCCCGAGGCCGCGCACCTTCAGCCCAATCGCGACCTCGTCGATCGCGGCGTGCTCGTGGCCGGCGGATCGGACTGGCCCGTCAGCGTCTCGCCGAACCCCTGGGAGGGGATCCAGGGCCTCGTCACGCGCGCCGACCCGCTGGGCCGTGCGCCCGGGACGCTGTGGCCCGAGCAGGCCCTGACGCTCGACGAGGCCTTCGAGGTGTTCACGATCAACGCCGCCACCGCGATGGGGCTGGGCGAGGTGACCGGCTCCCTCACGGTCGGCAAGTCGGCCGACTTCGTCGTGCTCGACCAGGACCCCTTCGCCGTCGAGCTCGACCGCGTGGTGCACACGCGTGCGGTCCAGACGTGGTTCGCCGGCCGACGCGTGTGGACGCCCTGACCCCCGGCATCCGCCGCTCGAAAAGCTCCCCCCTGCACCACCCGCCCGACAGCACTCACCCTCACCGCAAGGAGCATGCACCATGAAGCGCCGTCTCCGCCTGACCGCGATGGCCTCGGTCGTCATCGCCGGTCTCGCCCTGTCCGCCTGCAGCACCACGACCGCCGACGACGCCGGCGCCGCATCGGCCGCGCCCGCCGACCGCGGGCCGGTGAAGAAGATCCTCTTCGACTACCCCTTCACCGCGCTCCCCGTCTACGGCGCGATCGTCAACATCGTCCAGGCGCGCGCCGCCGAGAAGGGCGTCGAGGTGACCTTCACGAACGACGAGATGGACCTGCAGAAGCAGGTCAGCCAGCTCACGTCGAACCTCGGCAGCGACGTCGACGCGGTCGTGTCGTTCCCCGTCGATCCCGCGAGCCTCGAGTCCGTGGCGCAGCAGTACCGCGCCGCCGGCAAGTACTGGGTCACCTACGGCGGCGACATGACCAACCAGGACGCCACCCTGCAGTTCAGCTTCTACCAGTCGGGATACGACCTGGGGAAGGATGCCGCCCAGTGGGCGCTGAAGAACGTCGGGCCGAACGCCGAGGTCATCGTGCTGAGCGAGACCGAGCGGCAGATCGGGCAGGAGCGCACGAAGGGTCTGCTCGACGGGTTGAAGGAGACCGGTCCCGACCTGCAGATCGTCGGTGAGCAGCAGGCGGTCACCCCCGATGACGGCCTCTCGGTCACCACGACGCTGCTCGCGCAGCACCCGAACGTCAACGTCGTCGTCTCGGCCGTCGGCGATGCCGCGCAGGGCGCCTACCAGGCGCTCGTCGCCGCGGGCCGCCCCGAGAACGACACGAAGACCTACGTCGGCGGGCTCGACCCGAACCTCTTCCTGCTGCAGAAGATGCAGGAGGGGAACTTCTTCCGCGCGGCGACGTACTTCTCGCTGAAGGACCTCGTCGACAACGTCATCGACATCCCCATCGCCCTCGGCGAGGGGAAGACGGATGCCAGCGTCGACCTGCCCGTGAAGGTCGTCACGGTCGCCGACCCCGACCTGTCGAGCTACATCACCGAGCTCGGCGGCTGACCCCTCGGCGGGGGCGGGATCGCCCGCTCCCGCCCCCGATCCGACGAGAACGGATACGACATGTCTGTCACCGTGCGCGGTCTGACGAAAAGGTACGGGGCCACCCTCGCCCTCGACGACGTCACCCTCGAGATCCCCGGCGGGCGCATCCACGCTCTGCTCGGCCACAACGGCGCGGGGAAGTCCACCCTCATCGCCTGCCTCGGCGGCGGCGTCGCGCCCAGCGCCGGCGTCATCGAGATCGATGGCACGGCTCACGACGCGCTGACGCCGCGGACGTCGATCGCCGCCGGCGTCGCGGTCATCTACCAGCACCTCAGCCTGCTCGAGAACATGACCGTGGCCGAGAACCTCTTCATCGGCCAGGAGCTCACCTCCGGCGGCCTCATCCGCCGGGGCGAGCAGCGCCGACTCGCCCGTGCGGCGCTCGATGCCGTCGGGGCGACCGGCATCGATCCCGATGTCAAGGTCGCGACCCTTCCCATCGGACAGCGGCAGCTGGTCGAAATCGCGAAGGTCGTCCGCCGAGACGCGAAGCTGATCGTGTTCGACGAGCCCACCGCAGCCCTCTCTCGCGCCGAGGCCTCGCGGTTGAGTGCGCTCGTCCGCGACCTCGCCGGGAGGGGGATCGCGATCCTCTATGTCACGCACCTGCTCGGAGAGGTGCTCGCTCTCGCGGACGCCGCGACGGTGATGCGCAACGGCCGCGCCGTCTGGTCGGCCGAAGGATCCGACATCACTCGGGAATCCCTGGTCGCCGCGATCAGCGACGGTCACGGCGCCACGAACGACCGGCCCGCTCCGCCTCGCGTCGATCAGCCCCCGGTCCTCGAGGTGCACGGGCTGGCGGCCCCGGGCCTCACACCCATCGACCTCTCGGTCGCGCCCGGCGAGATCGTGGCCTGTTACGGCCTGGTCGGCTCGGGCCGCACCCGCTTCCTCAGCACCGTCTTCGGTCGCATCCCGCGCTCCGCGGGCACCCTCGCCGTCGACGGCGTTCCTCGCGAGACGCGCTCGCCCGCCCAGGGGCTGCGGGCGGGGATCGCCCTCGTGCCGGCCGACCGCGCGCGGGAGGGGTTGTTCGCGTCCCTCGCGGCCCAGGACAACACCGTCGTCGACGCGATGCGCCGGCTCGCGTCGTGGGGCCTTCGGTCCCTCAAAGCGGAACGGGGGGTGTTCGACCGCGTCGCGACCGATCTCGCGCTGCGCCCGCGCGCGGCCGACCTCCCCGCGGGACGCTTCAGCGGGGGCAACCAGCAGAAGATCCTCCTCGGGCGCTGGATCAACGACGCCGCGCGCACGAGGGTCGTCCTCCTGGACGATCCGACGCAGGGCGTCGACGTCGGTGCCCGCAAGGACATCTACGACGCGATCAAGACGCTCGCCGCCGCGAAGGGCGTGGGCGTGATCGTCGCCACCAATGAGCCCGAGGAGGTCGTCGACCTCGCGCATCGCTGCCTCATCTTCTCGAAGGGGGCCGTCGTCGACGAGATCGACGTCTCCCGCGTCACGGCGGACGGACTGCTGTCCGCCGTCCATGCCGTCCCCGCCGAATCGGTCGCATCCGGTTCACCCGTCTCCCCGGCGGCCCCCGCCTCTCTGACCGAAGGAATCCGCCCGTGACCGACTCGACCGTGGCGGCCCGGCCCGCCGCAGAGAACCGCTTCCTCCGCGCCGCCGTCGAGGGTGTCGTGCGCACCCCGCTGCTCGTCGTGCTGATCGTCCTCGTCATCGGGGTGCAGATCGCCACCGACTCGTTCTTCGGATGGCAGAACATCCGCGGCATCCTCCAGGACAGCGCAGTGATCGCCATCGTCGCCATTCCCGTGGCGATGCTGCTCATCGCGGGCTACATCGACCTGTCGGTGGGCTCTAGTCTCGCCCTCGGCGGGGTCGTGGCATCCCTCGTCATGGACAAGGGAGCGGGACAACCGGCGGTGGCCATCGTGCTGGCGATCCTCGCGGGAGCGGTCGTGGGGCTCGTCAACGCCGTGGTCATCACGGTGCTGGGCTTGAACTCGTTCATCACCACCCTCGGCACCCTCACCGCGGTACGCGGGGTGGCGCAGCTGATCAGCCCCACTCCGCGCAACAACTTCGGCCCCGAGTTCGGGCTGCTGGGCGTCGGCACCGTCGCGGGCGTGCCGCTGTCGGTGTGGATCGCCGCGCTGCTGTTGATCGCCGCCGGGATCTTCCTCTCGCTGACGCCCACCGGTCGTCACGTCTACGCCGTCGGCGTCAACCGCCAGGCCGCGTATCTCTCGGGCGTGCCGGTGAAGCGCCTGCCGTTCGCGCTGTTCGTGCTGTCGGGGGCGATGTCGGGCTTGGCCGGCACGATCGTCGCCGCCCGCCTGAACAGCGCCCCGGCCGGGCAGCTCGGCGCCGGCTTCGAGCTCGTCGTGCTGACCGCTGTGCTGCTCGGCGGCGTCGCGCTCACGGGCGGAGAGGGAACGATCTTCGGCGTCGTGGTCGGTGTGCTGTTCTACGGCGCGCTGAACAACTCGCTCGTGCTGCTGGGCGTCACGACGTTCTGGCAGGCGGTGGCCAGCGGCCTCGCGCTCGTCGCGGCGATCGGTCTCAGCGCGCTGACGCACGTGCTGCGGGTGCGCCTGGCGACGGCGCGGGCGCGGAAGCTGGTGGCGTTGGCGGCGTGAGCGCCGTCGTGGGAGCCGCGTCCTCACAGGGCGCGGCTTCCGCGTGAAGCCGTTCGGAAGCGGGCGGACGAGCCCTCTGCGCGGTCGTCCCCGTGACCTGCGATCACGGCCGTCAGCCGCGATCGCGTGAGCTGGGCCGGCGCCGCTTCGGGGATTGCGCATGCGTCGAGGAAGAGAGCCATACCGGGGCGCGGTTTCGGGGAGAACTTTCCGCGCGCGCTCTTCGGTCTTCGATACTCTGGCTCGGTATGCCCCGGACGAGGCGCCTTCGGCGTCGGCGCGCCGGGGCGATCACATTTCCCCACCGGCATCCCCGGTCCTTCCGTTCGCTGCGTCAGCCTCTCCGCTCCCACGGAGTTCGCCTCGTCGGACGCCGCTCGCGCCCCGAGCGTTCCCCCTCGCCGCACGCACGAGAGCCGCGCCCCCACAGGGACGCGGCTCTCGCCCGAACCGCCGGCTCAGCGCTGCAGCGGCCGCGCCGGGTCGTACTCGGCCGGGTGCACGGTGTTCGACAGCAGCCGGCCGTGCGCCCCGAAGGTGAAGTGCGTGGCGCCCTCGCCCGACTCGTCGGTGCCGAACAGCACGCCGTGGGCGCGCAGCGCCTTCTGGTCGCGGTGGTCGGCGATCGTCACCGAGCCGCACGGGATGACCTTCTCGCGCCAGGTGAAGACGTAGATGCCCGGGCGCACCCGCCACACGGTGTTCTCGTCGGTGTCGGCGAGCCCCTGCTCGGGGCCGGCGAGGCAGTGCCACGAGTACCAGTGCGGGGAGAGGTAGACGTGCTCGTACGCGTGCACGGTCGAGTAGACCCAGAGCACGCGACGGCCGATCAGCTCCTCGGTGGGGGCGGGAGCGTCCCCGCGCACCTCGAGTTCGGCGATCGTGGCGGGAGTGAAGCTCATCTGCACCGCGGTGCGCCCCGGCGCGGCTGTTCCCAGCACGCTCAGCACCGTCAGTGCACGCCCGCTCCGCAGATCGAGGATGAGCGTCACGGCCTCGTCGGGACGCGCGGAGGGCGTGTACTGCGCGTAGTACAGCTCCTCGTCGACCTCGATCACCTCGACGGCGTCGCGCCCGGTCGCGGATCCCGCCGTCCACTCCACGGCATCCGTCTCGAAGCGGTACGCGGTCCGCGCGCCGTCTTCGTCGACGGTGGTGAACGAGCGGCCGGCGAGGGCGTCGGTCAGCTCGGCCTTGGCGGCGTCGAATCCGGGAGCGAGTCCGTCCAGCGGAAGCCAGGTGCGGGTGTCGGACAGGTTGAGGGTGTCGGTCATGCGATCTCCTTTGCGAGGGGGACGGATGCCGTGACCCCGGCCGCCGTGAAGGACGGACGCGGGACGCGACGTGGGGGAGGGGAAGCCGCGCCGCGACCGGCGCGCACCCGAGGACGGATGAGGGCCCGGGGCTCGGCATCCGGGATCACAGGCCGGGGACGGGATCCTTGCCCTTCTCGGCCGAGGCGACGTTGAAGGCCTCGAGGTCGTCGGACAGTCCCGCGTAGACGGCGGGCTTGCGGCGCCGGAGGAACGCGCCGTAGCCGATCCCGCCGATGACGGCCGCGAGCAGCAGCAGGGGCATCGCGCGGATCGCGGGCTCGTTCGACCCCGCGACGACGTCGAAGTTCACCACCGCGAGGATGACGATCACCGACAGGGCGACGAATCCGATGCCGGGGGCGATGAGCGTGCTCCACCAGCGACGGTCTCCGCGGCGGCGGAAGAAGACGACGATCGACAGCGCGGCCAGGGCCTGCAGCACGATCACGGCGAGGGTGCCGAAGCCGAGCATCGCGGGGACGAGGTTCAGGATCGGGTCGAGACCGGCCAGGGCGAAGATCCCCGCGACGATCGCGGCGAAGCCGGCCTGCACGATCCCCGCGATCTGCGGGGCACCCGAGGAGCGTGTGCGGGCGAGGGCGAACGGCAGCACACGGGCGCGTCCGAGGGCGTAGAGGTAGCGGGTGGCGGAGTTGTGGAAGGCGAGCATCGCGGCGAAGAGGCTCACCAGCAGGAGGATCTCCATCACGACGGTGAGCTGCGGGCCGAGGTAGGTGGCGGCGAGGCTGAAGATGAGGTCGCCGGTGGCGAGGTGGTCCTGGGCGGTGCCCTGCGCCTGCGCGACGCCGGTCGCGCTGACCACGGCCCACGTCGTGACGCCGAGGATCACGCCGATCGCGATGATCGCGGTGTAGGTGGCGCGCGGGATGGTCTTCAGCGGATTGCGCGCCTCCTCGCCGAAGAGCGCGGTCGCCTCGAATCCGAGGAAGCCGGTCGCCGCCAGCAGCAGCCCGATCGGCAGCGAGCCCGAGAAGACGGCCTCGGGAGAGAACGCGCCGAGGTCGTAGCCCGTCTGCACGAGCACCGAGATGTCGAAGACGACGAGCATCAGCACCTCGAGCACGAGGGCGACGCCGAGCACCTTCGACGAGAAGTCGACGCCCGTTCGCGCCAGGAGGAAGCAGACGATGATCGACAGCAGCCCCCACACGTACCAGTGCATGTCGAAGCCGGTGAGCCCGGCGATGATCGACTGCATGAAGAACCCGCTCGTACCGATCGTGCCCACGACGAAGAAGTTGTAGCCGAGCGTGGCGATGAGGCCGGCGATCAGGCCTCCCGTGCGTCCGAGGCCCTTGACGACGAAGGCGTAGAACCCGCCGGCGTTGACGAGCTGCTTCGACATCTGCGCGTACCCGACGGCGAACAGCAGCAAGATCACCGCGATGATGAGGAACGACGCGGGCGTTCCGCCGCCGTTGCCGAGCGCGATCGCGAGCGAGGCGACGACGACGATGCCCGTCAGCGGCGCCACTGCGGCGAGGACGAGGAAGACGATTCCCGCGACCCCCAGGGCACCGCGCTGCAACGCGGTGGAGGAGCCGGCGGCGGTCGAGTCGGTCATGGCGGGTCCTTCGATTCGGTTTCCGAGCGGGCGTGGGTGCCCGCTGCAGCGATCTTGCTCCGCACGCGTCGAGCGGACTTGACCGCGGGTGAGGGGGCCTGTTGCGTCCGCGCAGGGACGGATGCCGCGAGCCGTCGCCGCGAACAGGATGGGCGGCATGGATCTTCAGCTGACCTCGCGCCGAGCCCTCGTCACCGGCGCCGCGGGCGGAATCGGCCGCGCGGCGCTCGACGCGCTCGCCGCGGAGGGCGCCCGTGTGGGGGCGATCGACGTCGTCGACCATGTGCGAGGAATCGCGGACCCGGCCCGCGTCGCCGATCTGACGGATGCCGACGGCACCGCCGCCGCGGTCGACGCGTGCGCGCGGGAGCTCGGCGGGATCGACGTGCTCGTGCTGGCCGCGGGTGTCTCGGGACCGGTCGGTACGCCGCTGGCCGAGACGCGGGTCGCCGACTGGGATCACGTCTTCGCGGTCAATGTCACCGGTGCGTTCCTGACGCTCCGCGCGGCGGTGCCGTGGTTGCGTCGATCTGCCGCCCCCGCGGTCGTCGTCGTGGCGAGTGACTCGGCCCTCGTCGCGACCCCGGGCATGGCCCCCTACGGCGCCTCGAAAGCCGCCCTGCTCCAGCTCGCCCGCGCCGCCGCCGTCGAGCTCGCGCCCGAGGGGATCCGCGTCAACGCCGTGTGCCCCTCGATCGTCGACACCCCGATGAGTCGCGGAGACCTCGGGATGCCGGAGGGGTTCGCCGGCGCGGACTATCCGGTGCAGACGCCGGCCGAGGTGGCGGATCAGATCGTGCTGTTGGCATCCCCTCGTCTGCGCCCGGTGTCGGCGGCGGCCTGGGTATCGGATTTCGGTGTGAGCGCCCGCTCGGGGTTCCCGGCGTGAGCGCCCGCGTGCCGCGGTCCGGGGCGGCGCAGGACGGCCCGCGCGGGTGCGCGGGCGCAGGACGGACCGCGAGAGCGCGGCCGAGGGCGAGTTCGCGCGCGGGCGCGAGCGGGAAGCGGGAGTGATGGACACGGGATTGCGCGGACAGGTGGCCGTCGTCACGGGCGGCGGCACGGGGATCGGCGAGGCGGTCGCGCGGCGGCTCGCGCGCGAGGGCGTGCACGTCGTCGTGACCGGTCGTCGGCTCGAGCCCCTCGAGCGGGTCGCGGCCGAGATCGGGGGCACGGCGATCGTCGCGGATGCGGCCCGCTCCGCCGACGCGGCCGCGCTGGTGACCCGCGTCCTCGACGAGCGCGGGCGGCTCGACATCGTGGTCGCCAACGCGGGGGGACACGGATTCGCGACCGTCGCCGACACCGGCGACGACGCGTGGGACGCCGCCCTGCGCGCCAACGTCACGACGGCGTTCGTCATCGTCCGGGCGGCCCTGCCCGCGCTCATCGCGGCGCGCGGGCGGGTGGTCGTGATGTCGTCGATCGCCGGCCTCGCGGCCGGGCCCTCGGTCGCGGGCTACACCGTCGGCAAGCACGCGCTGATCGGGCTGACCCGTTCACTCGCGCGTGACTACGGCCGCGACGGCGTGCGCGTGAACACGGTCTGCCCGGGGTGGGTCGCAACTCCCATGGCCGATGCGGAGATGGACGCCTTCGCCGCGGCGGCGGGGCTGGCCGACCGCGAGTCGGCGTACGCGACGGTGACGCGCGACGTGCCGCTCGCCCGTCCCGCGCAGCCCGACGAGATCGCCGGGGTCGTGCGCTTCCTCGTATCGAGCGATTCGTCGTACCTCACCGGCGCGACGATCGTCGCGGACGGCGGGGCGCACATCGTCGATGTCCCGACGATCGCGTTCGATCACGCGGGGATGTGAGTCAGCGCCCCGCGCGGCACTCGCTCGGTGAGAAGCCGAACGCCGACTTGAAGGTGCGGCTGAAGTGCGCGGCATCCGGGAATCCCCAGCGCGCGCCGATCGCCGACACCGACTGATCCGCGAGGAGCGGATCGGTCAGGTCGCGGCGGCACCGCTCGAGGCGTCGAGCGCGGATGAGCGCGGAGACCGTCGTCCCCTGTCCCTGGAAGAGCGTGTGCAGGTGCCGGGTCGAGATGTAATGCGCCGCGGCGATCGTCCCGGGGGACAACTCGGCGGATGCCAGGTGAGTGTCGATGTGCTCCTCGATGCGGCGCCGCAGCCCCGCGTGGGGATCGCCCGCGGCGACGTCGGTGCCGAGCTCGTGCGCGTACACCGTCGTGAGCAGGTCGAGGGCGGTGTGCACGAGCCGCGAGCCGGAGGGGCTCGCGACCTGGTCGAGATGCGTTCCGAGCTGCGCCAGGAAGGGGGCGACGACGCCGCCGAGGCCACCGTCCCCCGCGACGCGCACCGCCGTGAGCTGGGCGAGGGCCGACGACGGCAGGGGGAGCGCGCTGGGGGAGAACATCGTCACGATCGTGCGGAACTCGCCGCTGAAGCACAGTGTGTAGGGCCGCGACGTGTCGTACACGGCGAAGTCTCCGGGCCGCAGCAGCGCTTCGCGTCCGTCCTGCACGAGCAGTCCCGTGCCGGCCAGCATGAGGCTCATCTTCACGGCCGGGCCGTCGGCACGCGCGATCAGGTCGGGCGTGCGCTCGACGACGTGCGCCGAGGCGGCGACGGTGCTCACGTGGATGCCGTCGGCCGAGGCCGCGCGGATGGTGCCGCGGAAGCGGTCGGGATCGGCGGCGGTGACGTGCAGCGGGACGAAGCTGTCGTCCACCGCGGCACGGAACGCGGTCAGGTCGGCTGCGTGGATGGCGGTGACGCCGGACCGGACTGGAATGGTGGCGATCGACATGGGGAGACCTCCTCGTTTCCCTCGACATTCGGCTCCCGCGTCATTTTTATCCGACGCTTGTAGAGCCAAAGTTTCCCGAATATTACCTCGATGTATCGGATGCCGCGAGAGGGATCTCAGCGGAGCATGTCGACCAGGGCGTCGACGGTCGCGAGCATGCGTCCCTCGCGCGCCGTGTCGGGCAGCAGGACGCCGTTCGCCTGCATGCCGTTCACCGCGTGCAGGATCGCGTCGCTCACGGCCTGTACGTTCAGGCCTTCACGGACCTCGCCGCGAGCCTGGGCCTCGGCCACCATCTCGGCGAACGCCTCCTGCCACTGACGCATGAGCCCGCGGAACATCTCGGCGAGAGCCGGATCGGCGGCCGCGTACTCGAGGAAGGCGATCACGATACGCGCCTCGAGCGAGCGCTCCTCGTCGATCGGGGCGGCCTCGAGCAGGAACGCCCGGAGGGCGGCGAGCCCCGTCGCCCCCGATTCGGCGCGGTGCGCCGCGACGCGCGCGTTGGTCGCGGCGAACACGTGGGCGAACGCGGCGGTGAGGATCGCGCTCTTGTCCGGGAAGTAGTGCGTGACGCTGCCGTTGGCCAGGCCCAGTTCGCGAGCGAGCTCGCGCATGGTCGTGGCCTCGATGCCGCGCTCGGCGATCAGGCGCCAGGTCGCCTGCACGATCTCGTGACGGCGGGCCTCGTGGTCGACGAGTCGGGGCACGGGCGTCCTCCTAGTTCGTGTCCGGATGCCGCGGGGGAGCGCCCCGACCGGCTCACCCTATCCGGCGGATCGGGTGAGCCGGTCAACACCCCGGTCGCCCGCCGCGCACCCTCAGTGCCCGCAGCGGCAGGCCGCGCCGCCGCCGCAGCACCCGTCGCCGGCGGCCGCGTGCGCCTGCGACGACTCCGGCAGGTCGAGTGCGGGGTTGCGGTCGAGGAAGCCGTAGGGCTTGAGCCAGAACCCGGCGTAGTCGACCGGCATGATCGGCCAGTCCTCGGGGCGCGGCACGTGCGTGAGGCCGAAGGTGTGCCAGAGCACGAGGTCGGCTCCGTCGATCGAGCGATCATCCGCGGTGTAGGCGGGCAGGCCCGCGCCGCCCGCGTGCGCGTTGGGGTAGCGGCCCGCGGGCCAGCGCTCCTCGGGGTCGTAGGCGGTGCCCCAGAGGTGCTTGGTCGCGAAGGCCGCGCGCGCGGCGACGGTCGATGCCGGGTCGGCCATGAGCAGAGCGGTCGGCTCGGGGATGAGGTGGTATGCCGTCGGCTTGCCGACGTGGTTGGTGCGCGTGGTCGACTGCACCTCCCACACGCGGGCGACAGAGGTGTCGGCCTCGCGCTGCGCCTCCTGCTCCGTGCGCAGAGGCGTGTGCGACCACGTGAAGGCGTTGCCGAAGGGATTGTCCTCGCCCATCGGGATGCGCACGGCGTCCACCTCGAACAGGCGGTTCTCGTCGCCGTCGATCGCCATGTCGAGCCGAGCCGAGAAGAGATGCTGGTGCACGGGCGCGAACACGCCGGGGGCGATCTCGGGGGCGTGCCGGTTCGTCGAGCCGGGCTCGCCGCCGCCGACGAAGACGATGCCGGTGGCCTTGGCCTCGACCTGGATCGAGCCGTCGAGGTAGAAGTACCAGAAGAAGCCGTAGTCGTAGTTGCCGATCGTGGCGAAGTACGACACCACAAGGCGGCGCGAGCGGCGCACGTGCGAGCCGACCGGACCGGGCTCGGTGTGCTTCCAGAGCACGCCGTAGTCCTCCTCGTGCATGCACACCGCGTTCGGGATGCGCATCGCGTGCCCATGGTCGTCGGCGACGTGCCCGTCGAAGTAGTGGATGACGCCGAGGCAGTCGCATCCGAGTTCCAGGTGGTTCGCGTTCTTGCCGAGCAGGTACTCCCCGGCGTCGAAGTAGCTGATCCAGAAGCGCGTGTTGCTCGTGTCGCCGTAGGGCACGACCATCTCGGGCACGCTCGCGCGCGAGAGCACGGGGCGGTCGTCGAAGCGGACGTCGTGCAGGACGAGTCCTTCGCGGGCGTTGAAGTCGACGCGCAGCGTCCAGTTCTCCCACTGCACGTGCGACCCGTCGACGTGGAAGCTCGGCCCCTCGGGTTGGGTGATCTCGATGGGCTTCAGTGTCGTTCGCGCGGGGCCCGTGGCCTCGGGGTCGTAGCGCCCGCTCCCCGATGGCACGGGCACGTCACCCACGTCCTCGATGCCGATCACGCGGTTCGCGGTGAGGTCGATGTGCACGATGAGCCCCTCGACGGGGTGCGCCCAGGCGATGTCGTCCTCGTTGTCGCGCAGGAAGGTCAGCGAGCGGATGACGCGCCGCCCGACCTCGTTCTCGCGACCGACGAAACCGGGCGCCAGGGGCGTGCAGAACGCGAGGTCGATGCGGTCGGCCAGGCCTCGACGCTCCATCGCGGCGCGCCACTCGGGCGAGGCCTTCACCAGGTCGGCCGCGCGCTCGTACTCCTCGAAGAGGTACTGCGGCTGACCGTAGGGGGCGGTGTCGGAGGAGTACCGGCGGCTGCTCGCCACCTCACCCGCGGTGATGGCGACGATCGCCTCCGTCACCTCTCCTGTCGCGGTGTCGAGCAGGGTGACATCGGCGCGCCGATCGAGGGGATCCCCCGGATGCCACGACGCCACGAGCTTCTTGTCGGGTTCGGCCGGCAGCAGCATGGGCACCCGCACGTTCTCGCCGAGCAGACCCGCGGCGACCAGGATGTCGCGCGTGCGCTCGATCTCTTCGGCGCTGAGCGGGTCCAGGGGGTGGGCGGCGGGGCCGGCGTCGTGCGACCGCTCGAGGTCGGGGTTCTCCATCGCCTGATCGGGGACGGCGTGTGTGTGATCGTGCATGGTGGGGCCTCCGGCATCCACTCTCGCCTGCGAGAGCCCCGCGGGCATTGTCTCGCTGTGCACGGCAGGTGACTGCCCGCGCCGACCGCGATATTATCGAGCGATAACACCGCCCTCGGAAGGACCGCGGATGTCGACCCCCCGACGTCGTCCCGCCCGTGATGCCGAACTGCTCGCCGGCTCCGTGCGCGCCTTCGCCGCGCGCGGGTACTTCGGCACGTCGACGGCTCAGGTCGCCGCGGAGATGGGGGTCTCCCAGCCGTACGTGATCCGCACGTTCGGATCGAAGCTCGAGCTGTTCGTGCGGACCCACGCGTTCGCCGCCGCCGAGATCGTCGAGGTGTTCCGCGCGGCGATGACCGCCGGGTTCGACGGCGACCGACTGGGTGCGGCGTATCGCGAGCTCGTCCTGTCGAATCCCGCGGCGCTGCTGGTGTGGGCTCACGCCTTCTCGGCGGCGACCGCCGAGCCCGCCATCGGGGCCGAGTCCCGGCGGCAGTTCGACGACGTGTACCGGACCCTGCGCGATGCCGGGGCGAGCGACGTCGAGCTGTGGGCGTTCATGGGTCGCGGGATGCTCATCAACAACCTCCTCCTCATGGAGGCCCCGCGGTACTCCCGCGACTACGACTTCGCCCCGCTCATCGACCTCGTCTTCGGTGCGCGGCCTCCGCTTCCCCCCTCACCCGGCGCCCCCAGCGCCCCGCCCCCCGATCAGGAGTGACATGAGCGATCTCGTCCCGTTCACCGACAACTTCAGCGATCTGTCGAACACCGACGGCTATCAGTTCGAGTTCCGCTGCGAACGCTGCGGCAACGGCTATCGGTCGGCCTTCCGGTCCGATCCGCGCGCCGCCGGACAGCGTCTCGCGCGAGGGATCGGCAACCTCTTCGGCGGGCAGGTGTCGCAGTTCACCTCGATGGCCGATCGGCTCCTCGACCGCGGTACCAACTCGCCGGCCAAGGACCAGGCGCTGCGCGCCGCGACGGCCGAGATCGCCCCGAAGTTCCACCAGTGCCGCGCGTGCAGCGACTGGGTGTGCGACGACGTGTGCTGGAACGACGGGGTCGGGCAGTGCGTGCGCTGTTCGCCGATCGCGGTCGAAGAACTCGCGCAGCTGCAGGCCGAGGCCCGCCGCCGGCAGGTGCAGGAGCGGCTCGAGACCGTCGACCTGATCGGGGGCGTCGACCTGAAGACGCCGGCCCGGCCGCGCTGCGGCGCGTGCGGCGCGCAGTCGCACGGCGGCAAGTTCTGCGGGGAGTGCGGGTCGCCGCTCGTCGTCGTCGCGACCTGCACGGGCTGCGGCTCTGAGAATCCGTCCGGCGCGCGCTTCTGCTCGTCCTGCGGCACCGGTCTCGCGCCCTGACGCGACCCGGCGTCTGCCCTCCTCGGTGCTGACTCGCGCCGAATGTTCGCGAACGACGGCCTCCGGTGTGCCGATGGCGCAGGTTATCGCGCGGGCTGGGTGCCGGGTGGGGTGAAGGGGCAGGAAGAACGCGGGCTACAGGGCGACCCGCACCGCCTCGGCCGCCGCCGCCAGACGTGCGGCGATCGCGGCATCCTCGAGAGCGGTCGCGACGTAGACGGCCGCGACGGCGGCTGGTGTGCGTCCCTGCACGCTGAGCGGGACCGCCACCGCGCGCAGCGACGGCACAACTTCGTCATGGCTCGTCGCCCAGCCGCGCTCCGCGGCCTCCGCCACCTCGGCGGCGAGGCGCGCGTCGACCGTGTCGGGCCAGTGGCGCGGCGGCAGTTGGGCGAGGACCGCGCGGCCCGGCGCGCCGCGGGTGACCGGATGCCGAGCCCCCGGCCGTTGCGCCACCGCGGTGACCGCGTGGCGCGGCTCGACACTCGTGAGCGTCACGCACTCGTCGTGGTCCAGGACCACGAGGAAGCACGTCATGCCCAGGTCGTTCGCCGCCGCCGTGAGCTCGGGGAGGGCCTCGGCCTGCAGGTCGGAGGCGACGCCGGCGGCCAGCGCGGCCAGGCCCGTTCCCAGCCGCACGGCCCCGGCGGCATCCCTCGAGACGAGCCCGTGGTCTTCGAGCGTGCGCAGGAGGCGGTACGCCACCGAGCGGTGCAGCTCGACGCGGGCGGCGAGGTCGTCGATCGAGAGGGGAGCGCGAGCATCGGCGAGCTCTTCGAGGAGGCGGATGCCACGGCTCAGCGTCTGCGACGCAGGGGCGGTGTCTTGCCGTGACGTCATGGGTCGGCTAGCCTCTCGTTCGATAGCTGAACGTTGCGTTCGAATATAGAATAGCAAGCCGAGCGGCGCAACCCGACATCGACGTCAGGAGAAACGATGCAGTTCCACCACCACGGCTACGTCTCGGGTGACCCGCGCGTGCAGAACGCCGCGGGCACGGGCATCGATCGTCCCGCCGAGCTTCCCGACGAGGTCGACGTGCTCATCGTCGGCTCAGGGCCCGCGGGCATGCTCCTGGCGGCGCAGATGTCGCAGTTCCCGCAGCTGACGACGCGCCTCATCGAGAAGCGAGATGGGCGCCTCGAGCTCGGCCAAGCCGATGGCATCCAACCGCGCAGCGTCGAGACGTTCCAGGCGTTCGGGTTCGCGGACCGTATCACCGCCGAGGCGTACAACATCGGGTGGATGAACTTCTGGGCTCCCGATCCCGAGAATCCGGAGCGGATCATCCGCACGAGCCGCACCGAGGATTACGGCTACAAGATCAGCGAGTTCCCGCACCTCATCGTCAACCAGGCGCGGGTGCTCGACTACTTCGCCGAGGCCGCGGCGAACGGGTCGGCCCGCATCATTCCGGACTACGGCGTGGAGTTCCTCGGTCTCGAGGTGCGCGCCGACGACGTCGAGGTCCGCGTGGGTACCGCGGGAGGGGAACGCATCATCCGCGCGCGGTACGTCGTGGGCTGCGACGGAGCCCGCAGCGGGGTGCGCCAGGCCATCGGTCGCACGCACGTCGGCGCCGCCGCGCGGCATGCCTGGGGCGTCATGGACGTGCTGGTGGAGACCGATTTCCCCGACTGGCGCATCAAGTGCGCGATCAACGCCGCCGCCGGCAACATCCTGCACATCCCGCGCGAGGGCGGATACCTCAGCCGGATGTACATCGACCTGGGCGAGGTCGCCGCCGACGACGACCGGCGCGTGCGCCAGACCCCGATCGAGGAGATCATCCGCCGGGCGAACGAGATCCTGCACCCTTACTCGCTCGACGTGAAGCAGGTGGCCTGGCACAGCGTCTACGAGGTGGGGCACCGGGTGACCGACCAGTTCGTCGACGACCTCGATGACCCCCGCGTCTTCCTCACCGGCGATGCCTGCCACACCCACAGCGCCAAGGCGGGCCAGGGCATGAACGTGTCGATGCAGGACGGGTTCAACCTCGGCTGGAAGCTCGGTCACGTGCTGACCGGCCTGGCTCCCACCGATCTGCTGCGCACCTACGACGAGGAACGTCGCCCCGTCGCCCAGCAGCTGATCGACTTCGACCGTGAGTGGTCGTCGCTCATGGCCCGCAAGCCCGGCGAGATCACCGACCCCGACGAGCTCGCGACGTACTACCTCGCCACCGCGGAGTTCCCGTCCGGCTTCGGCACGCACTACGCCCCCTCGCGCATCGTCGCGTCCGACGCGACGGAGGAGCTGGCATCCGGTTTCCCCGTCGGCAAGCGCTTCCAGAGCGTCGAGGTCGTTCGCGTGTGCGACGGCAACGCCGTCCACCTCGGGCATCACGCGAGAGCCGACGGCCGGTGGCGGATCTATGCGTTCGCGGATGCCGACGGCTCGGCGCTGCGCGACTGGGCCGAGGCCGCGCGACCGATCGTGGAGCGCTTCACGCCCGCCGGTGCCGACCTCGACGCGGTCTTCGACGTGAAGGCGGTCTTCCCGGGGCGCTGGGAGGACGTCGAGGACGTGCCCGCGCTGTTCCGTCCGCGTTCCGGGCCCCTCGGGTTGACCGACCTCGAGAAGGTGTTCGCCGCAGCCCCCTCGGCGTGGACGACCGCCGACATCTTCGCCGAGCGCGGGATCGGGGCCGACGGCGCCGTGGTGGTGGTGCGCCCCGACCAGTACGTCGCGCACGTGCTGCCGCTGACGGATCCCGCCGGCCTCGAGCGGTTCCTGGCCGGGGTGATGGCGGTGCCGGCCGCGGCGGGTTGACCCTGTAAACGCTCCGCCGAGGTGGAAACGCCGTGACATGGCGTTTCCTCCGGCGTGGGGCGTTTACTCCCGCACGGTGTGCGGAGACGCTCGGGCGTGCGGCCGCCGTGTTGCGGCATTCACCGGCGCTCCACGCCTCTCCGCCGCGGCGATCGAGGCATCCGATTTATCCACGACGTATATCGGCGGCCGCGCAGGTGCTGAGCAGAATGGCGGGGAACCCCGCCCCGACCCAGGAGGACCCATGACCGATTCGCGCGAGAGCGAGCTGCTGGCATCCGTACCCACCGGCCTGTTGATCAACGGGGAGTGGCGCGCCGCCGAGGCGGGCAAGACCGTGGCGGTGAACGACCCGGCCACCGGTGACGTCCTGCTCGAGATCGCGGATGCGTCGATCGACGACGGCGTCGCCGCGATGGATGCCGCGGCCGAGGCGTTCCCGTCCTGGGCGGCGACGCCCGCGCGTGAGCGTGCCGAGATCCTCCGCCGCGCGTTCGACCTGCTGCAGGAGCGCAAGGAGGACATCGCGCTGCTCATGACGCTCGAGATGGGCAAGCCGCTCGCCGAGGCGCGCGGCGAGGTCGGCTACGGCGGGGAGTTCCTCCGCTGGTTCAGCGAGGTCACCGCCCACACCCAGGGCCGCTATGGCGCGAACCCCGAGGGCACCGGCCGCATGATCGTCTCGCAGCACCCCGTGGGTCCCTGCTACCTCATCACCCCCTGGAACTTCCCCCTCGCGATGGCCACCCGCAAGATCGCCCCCGCGCTCGCCGCCGGCTGCACGGTCGTCATCAAGCCGGCCACCCTCACGCCGCTGACGACGCTCTTCTTCGCGCAGATCCTGCAGGATGCCGGGCTCCCCGCCGGTGTCGTGAACGTCGTCACCACGACCAACACCGGCCCGGTCTCGGAGCGCATCATCTCCGACCCCCGCCTGCGCAAGCTCTCGTTCACCGGCTCGACCCCGGTCGGCGTGAAGCTCCTGCAGCAGGCGGCCCCCGGGGTGCTGCGCACCTCGATGGAGCTCGGCGGCAACGCCCCGTTCGTCGTGTTCGACGACGCGGACCTCGACAAGGCGGTCGAGGGCGCGATGCTCGCGAAGTTCCGCAACATCGGCCAGGCCTGCACCGCCGCCAACCGCTTCATCGTGCAGCGCAGCGTCGTCGAGGAGTTCACGGCCCGCGTCACCGAGCGCGTCCAGCGCATGAAGATCGGCCGCGGCACCGAAGAGGGCGTGCAGATCGGACCCCTGATCGACGACCGCGCCGTCGACAAGGCCAAGACGCTGGTGGGGGATGCCGTCGAGCGCGGCGCCACGGTCACCACCGGCGGATCGCCCGTCGACGGCCCCGGCACATTCTTCGAGCCGACCGTCGTCTCGGACGTGAAGCCCGGCAGCGACATCCTCCGCGAGGAGATCTTCGGACCCGTGCTCGCCATCATCCCCTTCGACGACGAGGACGACGCCGTGCGCCTCGCCAACGACACCGAGTATGGCCTCGTCTCGTACGTCTTCACCGAGTCGCTCGCGCGCGGTCAGCGCATGATCGACAAGCTCGAGACCGGGATGATGGGCCTGAACGTCGGCGTCGTCTCCAACGCGGCGGCCCCCTTCGGCGGCTGGAAGCAGTCCGGCCTCGGCCGCGAGGGCGGCGACGAGGGCATCCACGAGTACCTGCAGACGAAGTACACGCTCACCGCGAACCCGTACGCGTAAGACACCGGATGCCACGACCCCGGCGCCCCGAGAGGGCCCGGGGTCGTGGCATCCGTCATCGAGCCGGCCGCCCGCTCGGGCTCTTCCTCAGCCGTCCGCGTGCCGGTCCAGGAACGCGAACACCTCGGCGTCGTCGACGCCGGGGAACATGCCGCGGGGTAGCGGCGAGAACATGTGCCGGTGCACGCGCGCGCTCGGCCAGGCCTTGCCCTGCCAGCGTTCGGCGGCGTCCGACTCGGGGCGGCGGCAGCACGACTCGTCGGGGCAGCGGGAGACGCCCCGCGTCGAGGTCTCTCGACCGCGGAACCACCGGGCGTCGTCGAACGGCACCCCCACGGTGATCGAGAAGTCGCCGTCCGAGGTGGTTCCCGTCTGCGTCGAGCACCAGAAGGTCCCCGCGGGGGTGTCGGTGTACTGGTAGTGCTCGGTGGTGCGGTTGTGCTCGGCGAAGGCCGACCGCGCCGAGAACTTCTTGCACACGATCTGTCCCTCGACCGATCCCGTCACGTCGGTCGGCAGCGGCAGTCCGTCGTTCTCGTACACGCGCGAGATCGCGCCGTCGCCGTCGACGCGGAGGAAGTGCAGCCGGATGCCGAGATGCGCCGTCATGAGGTTCGTCATCCGCATCGCGGCGGCCTCGTGCGTGACGCCGAACGCGTCACGGAAGTCCTCGACGGCGAGGTTGCGGTCCTTCTTGGCCTGCGCGAGGAAGGCGACCGAGGTCGTCTCGGGCATGAGGCAGCAGGCGGCGTAGTAGTTGATCTCGAGGCGCTGCTGGAGGAAGTCGGCGTAGTCGGTGGGGGGTCGGTGTCCGAGCAGGCGGTGGGCCATCGCCTGCAGGGCCATCGAGCGGAGGCCGTGCCCGCCCGGGATCGACGCGGGCGGCAGGTAGATGCGGCCGTTCTCGAGATCGGTGACGGAACGGGCCGAGTGGGGCAGGTCGCTGACGTAGATCAGCTCGAACCCCAGCTGCTCGGCCATGATGCTGACGGTGCGGTGGGTCAGTGCCCCCGTGCCGTGCCCCGCGGCCTTGAGTTGCTTCTCGGCGAGCTTCTCGATGTCGGGGAGGTGGTTGTCGACCGCGCGCATGCGCAGGCGCATCTCGGTGTTCGCGCGACGCGCCTCCTCCGGGCTCGCGATCGTCTCGCGCTCGCGGCGCTGCAGCTCGCGGTGCAGGCCGAGCACCGCCTCGATCGTGTCGTCGCTGGTTCCCTTCGTCACCTTGACGGGCGGGATGCCGAGTTGCTGGAAGAACGGGCTCGACTGCGCGCGCTCGAGCTCGATCTCGAGCGCCGCCCGGCGGTTCGGCGGTTCGGTCGAGAGGAGCTCGGTCGCCTCGGTCTCTGTCGCGCGCGCGATCTCCTGCAGAAGGGAGAGCTTGGGCTCGCGTTTGCCGTTCTCGATCAGGCTGAGCTGGCTTCCCGCGACACCGACGAGCGCGCCGAGCTCGTCGAGGGTGAACCCGCGAGCGAGGCGATGGTGACGGATGCGGTGTCCGAGCGTGGTCAGTTCGAGCGACGAGGCCATTCCTTGACCATATCGAAAGAACGCATGTTTTTATGACCGATCTTCGCTTAAAGATCGTTCGCTTCCGGGTCAGAGTGGGGGAACACCAAAGAATTCCGCTCGACAAAGGAGACGACATGGCCCTCGCCGATATCTTCGCCCGCCCCGCCGGTCGCCCCACCGCGACCCCCGCCGTCGCCCGCCCCGGCCACGGCACGCGCCCCGAGGTCGACGGTCCCGGCATGCCCGGCCTCGTCGCCTGGGTCGACCAGGTCGCCGCCCTCACCCAGCCCGACCGCATCCACTGGGTCGACGGCTCGGCCGCCGAGAACGACGCGCTGCTGCGCGAGATGGTCGACGAGGGCAAGCTCATCAAGCTCAACCCCGAGTGGCGCCCCGGCTCCTACCTCGCCCGCTCGCACCCCGGCGACGTCGCGCGTCTGGAGTCGCGCACCTACATCGCCTCCGAGAGCGAAGAGGATGCCGGTCCCACCAACAACTGGATCGCTCCGGCCGAGATCCGCGAGACGCTGAACGGCGTGTTCGAGGGCTCGATGCGCGGTCGCACGATGTACGTCGTCCCGTTCTCGATGGGTGCGGTCGGCGGCCCCCTGAGTCACATCGGCGTCCAGATCACCGACAGCGCCTACGCCGTGGCATCCATCGGCGTCATGACCCGCGTCGGCTCCGCCGTCACCGCGCAGATCGCCGCGGGTGCTCCCTGGGTCAAGACCGTCCACTCGGTCGGTGCCCCGCTCGCCCCGGGCCAGGCCGACGTGGCGTGGCCCTGCAACGACGAGAAGTACATCGTGCACTTCCCCGACACCCTCGAGGTCTGGTCGTTCGGTTCGGGGTACGGCGGCAACGCGATCCTCGCGAAGAAGTGCTTCGCGCTGCGCATCGCGTCGGTCCTCGGCCGCGACGAGGGCTGGCTCGCCGAGCACATGCTGCTCATCCGCGTGATCGACCCGCAGGGGAAGGCGTACCACGTCGCGGCCGCATTCCCCTCGGCCTGCGGCAAGACGAACCTCGCGATGCTGCGCCCGACCATCCCGGGGTGGCGCGTCGAGACGCTCGGCGACGACATCACCTGGATCCGCCCCGGCGAGGACGGACGCCTGTGGGCCATCAACCCCGAGGCCGGCTTCTTCGGCGTCGCGCCCGGCACCGGCGAGTCCACCAACGTCACCGCGATCGAGACGCTGTGGGGCAACACGATCTTCACGAACGTCGCCCTGCGTCCCGACGGCGACGTGTGGTGGGAGGGCCTGACCGACGAGGCGCCGCCGCAGCTGATCGACTGGGAGGGCAAGCCCTGGACGCCCGCGTCGGGCCGCCCCGCCGCCCACCCGAACTCCCGTTTCACGGTCGGTGCCGCCCAGTGCCCGCAGATCGCCGAGGACTGGGAGGCGCCCGAGGGCGTTCCGCTCGACGTCATCCTGTTCGGCGGTCGGCGCGCGACGAACGTCCCGCTCGTCGTCGAGGCCACGGACTGGTCGCACGGCGTCTTCCTCGGCTCGACGGTCTCGAGCGAGAAGACCGCGGCGCAGGAGGGCACGGTCGGGGAGCTCCGCCGCGACCCCTTCGCGATGCTGCCCTTCTGCGGCTACAACATGGGCGACTACTTCGGTCACTGGCTGAAGGTCGGCCAGAAGCTCCGCTTCGACCGCGCTCCCCGCATCTTCCAGGTCAACTGGTTCCGCAAGGGCGACGACGGACGCTTCCTCTGGCCCGGCTTCGGCGACAACGCGCGCGTGATCGACTGGATCATCCGCCGTGTCGACGGTCAGGTCGACGCGGTCGAGAGCCCGATCGGCCGTCTGCCGCGCACCGAGGACCTCGACCTGTCGGGTCTCGACCTCCCCGCCGCCGACCTCGCCGAGCTGTTCGCGATCGACCGCGACTCGTGGCTCGCCGAGGCCGACCTCACCGAGGAGTTCTTCGACACCTTCGGCTCGCACCTGCCCGCAGCGCTCCGCGCCGAGCTCGCCGCTCTGCGCTACCGCCTGCAGCGCGCCTGAGCTCGCTCGCTCCGTCCCCGCCTCCGCGCGGGCGGGGCGAGCCCGAAGAATCCGATGCCCCTCCCGTTCTTGGCGCGCAGGAGGGGCATCGGTATGTCTGCCGCCCGTCTGCCCGCTGCCCGCCCGCGCTCTCGTCCCGCTCCCGCCCCCATCCCGTGACTTGCGCCGAATGTTCGCGCGAGGTGCGCCCGCGCGAACACTCGGCGCAAGTCACGGCTGCGGCGAGCGTTGCGGACTGTCGCGTCACTGTGAAGGTGATGACTTGCGCGGTATGTCCGTTCGGGCGCGTTTCGGTCGAGCGTATGACGCAAGTCACGGGTGAGGGGCGCGGCCCCGCGAGGGGCGCGGGCCCGCGCGAGAGCGCGCTCGTCAGACCAGCAGCTGGTGCTTCGCCAGATCCCGGTACAGGGGAGTGGATGCCACGAGCTCGCTGTGCGTGCCCTGCCCGACCACCCGGCCGTTCTCGAGCACGACGATGAGATCGCTGTCGACCACCGTCGAGAGGCGGTGCGCGATGACCAGGAGCGTCCGATCGGTCGCGACGGCATCGATCGCCTCGCGCATGCGCTGCTCATTGACGCCGTCCAGCGACGATGTCGACTCGTCCAGCAGCAGCACGGGAGGCGCGGCCAGCAGCGCCCGCGCGATCGCGAGCCGCTGACGCTCGCCGCCCGAGAGCATCACGCCGTCCTCGCCCACGGGTGCGTCGACGCCGAGCGGACTGCGCTCCAGGACGTCGCCGAGGTTGACCTCGCGCAGCACGCGTTCGCAGTCGGCGTCGGATGCCGCGGGCGAGGCCAGGCGAAGGTTGTCGGCGATCGTGCCGGCCAGGGTCGGGGCGTCCTGCTCGACGTACCCGAAGCGGGCGCGCAGCGCGTCGCGCGGGAGGTCGCGCGCGTCGACGCCGTCGACGAGGATCGCCCCCTCCGTCGGGTCGTAGAAGCGCTCGATGAGCGAGAGGATCGTGCTCTTTCCGGCCCCGGACGGGCCGACGAGCGCCACTCGCGACCCGCGCGGCACGGCGAACGAGACACCGCGCAGCACCTCGTGATCGGTCTCCACCGGAAGGTCCTCCGGCTCGAAGTGCACGTCGGCGAGCACGGAGCGGGCCTCGCGGGCCGCCGCTTCCCGCGCCTTCACGACGTGCTCGGGATAGCGGAAGCGGACGTCGCGGAACTCCAGGGCCGCAGCGCCGGGAACCGGTGCCGCCGCGTGCGGCTGGTCGCCGTCGCTCTCGAGGGGCAGGTCGAGGACCTCCTGGATGCGCCCGAGCGCGCCCAGCGCCTGGTTCACGGAGGTGATCGCGCCGATGGCGGAGGCGAGCGGCTGTACGAGCAGGAACAGGAAGATCACGAACGTGACGAGAGAGGCGACGTCGATCGCTCCGGATGCCACGCGGTACCCGCCGACGCCCAGGACGACGAGCAGCGACACCTGGAGCGCGACGAAAGCGATCGGCACGATCAGGGCCGACACCCGCGCGATCCGCACTCCGGCGTCGTAGGCGGCCGTCGCCGTCCGCGTCACGGCTGCCGTCTCGCGTTCCGTCGCTCCGGCAGCACGGATCGTGCGGATGGAGCCCACCGCCCGCTCGACCCCCGACGAGAGCTCGCCGACCCTCGCCTGCTGGTCGGCGGAGGCCGAGCGGATGCGCGTGCTCAGCAGCACGACCACCGCGAGCGAGGCACCCACGACCACCACGATCAGTCCGAGCAGCAGCGGGTCGATGAACGCCATCGCGATCACGGCGCCGACGAGGATGAGGGCGTTGCCGACGGCATCCGCGAATCCCTGGGTGAGGACGGCGTAGAGAAGGGTGGTGTCGGTGCCGACGCGCGAGACGAGGTCGCCCGTCCGGCGCGCGTCGAACTCGCTGATGGGCAGCCGCAGGATGCGCGCGATCAGGCGGCGCCGCGACGAGTACACCACCGCGGTTCCCGTGCGCTGCAGCAGGTAGTGCTGGAAGCCGGAGATCACCGACGACAGCACGACGAAGCCCACCAGCAGCCACACCAGGGCGCCGAGGGGCACCGTGTTCTGCACGCGGGAGATGACCTCGCCTACGAGGACAGGCTGCGCGAGCGTGGCCGCAGCCCCCAGCACGCTGAGGATGCCGACGACGACGAGGGTGCGCTTGTGCTCGAGCAGGAACGGCAGCAATTGGCGAAACGATGCGCGCGGACCCTCGGGGCTGCGGCGGCCGCGCCGACCACGCGCGGGAGCGGGAGAAGACATGCGGACCTCAGGGGAAGGAAGTGGGGTGATTCGACCGTACCTCTCGGCGCGCGGCGGTCGGATGCGCTGGCTCGTCGGTGGACCAAACTCCGGAGAAATCTCGACCCGCACCCGGTTTCGGCGCGGCCTGGCGCCGTCAACCGCGGTTGACCCCGGAAGCACCGGATGCCACGAGGCCTGGGCCCCGTGGCATCCGGTGTACCGCCGAGAATCGCGTTACGGCGCGATCGCTCCGGCGGCGAGGTTGTCGTCGTAATCGACGTCCTTGGTCTCGGGCGAGAGCACGAGGGCGATGAGGGTCAGGACGCCCATCGCCGACAGGTAGACCCCGACGAGCCAGGGGTTGCCGTCGCCCGCCGCCCACAGCGCCACGGCCACGATCGGCGCCAGTGCGGCGCCGAGGATCGACGACACGTTGTACGAGATCGCCGAGCCGGTGTACCGGGTGTTCGTGGGGAACAGCTCGGGGAGCACGGCACCCATGGGGCCGAAGGTCGTCCCCATGAGCAGGAACCCGATGATGAGGAACGCCTGCACGTACACGTGGGTCAGGGTCGCGTCGGCCTGGGGGAGCAGGAAGAACGCGAACGTCAGGCCGAACACGATGATCACGGCCGTCACGGTGATCAGAAGGCGCTTCCGTCCGAAGCGGTCCGCGAGCGGGCCCGACAGCATCGTGAAGACACCGAAGAACACCACGCCGATGATCTGCATGATCACGAAGTCCGTGTAGCCGAAGCCGAGACCCGGGACGTAGGCGGCGGCGTCGAAGGCGGTTCCGGCCTTCTCGGCGGCGGCCGCCGCGCCCTCGGCGGTGGGCTTGGTGCCGTACGACAGCGTGAAGCTGGTCATGAGGTAGAAGAGCACGTAGGTCGCCAGCATGATGAACGTGCCGAGGATCAGCTGCTTCCAGTTGCGGCGGATGACCTCGCCGAGCGGGAACTTGCGGATCACGCCGCTCTTCTCCGCCTTCGCGAACGACTCGCTCTCGACGAGCTTCAGGCGGACCCAGAGGCCCACGATCACCATCACGGCCGAGAACAGGAACGGCACGCGCCAGCCCCACGCGAGGAACTCCGCCGAGCGCTGCGCGGTACCGTCGGGGTGCGGCAGGGCGAAGTTGATGATGAGGAAGATGCCGTTGGCGATGATGAAGCCGATGGGGGCACCCAGCTGCGGGAACGTGCCGAACAGGGCGCGCTTGCCCTTCGGGGCGTTCTCGGTGGCCACGAGCGCCGCGCCCGACCACTCGCCGCCGAGGGCGAAGCCCTGCGCGAGGCGCATGATCAGCAGCAGGATCGCCGCCCAGACGCCGATCTCGTTGAACGTCGGCAGCAGGCCGATGAGGAAGGTCGCGACACCCATCGTGAGAAGGGATGCCACGAGCGTGGCCTTGCGGCCGAAGCGGTCGCCGAAGTGGCCGAAGACGACGGCGCCGAGGGGACGCGCGACCATGGCCGCGCCGAAGACGCTGAACGACAGCAGCAGCGAGGTGGTCTCGTTGCCGGTCGGGAAGAAGAGGATCGGGAAGACGAGCACCGCCGCGGTGGCGTACGCGTAGAAGTCGTAGAACTCGATCGTCGTGCCGATCAGGCTCGCGGTGATGACGCGGGAGCGCGGATTGGCGGGAACGGACGCCGAGGGGGCGGTGGGGGATGAGGAGGTCATGACAGCCTGACGAGAGAGCGATCGGTTGCGTCCATCGTGTGATCGCGGGCTGAAGCGGACGGATGCCGGGGGTGATGGCATCCGGGATCGCCGAACAGCACCCGGGGGCGGTCCCGGATGAGGGCCGCCGACCCTCCAGTCTATGCGCGGGCTGGGAGTGCCTCGGCGCGGAGAAGCCTCAGCGCCAGATCACCGCGAGGGCGGCGTTGAGGAGCGTCAGGATGCCGACGAGCCAGAACACCGCGGGAGCCAGGTCGGCACCGCGCTTCTGACGGGCCGAGCCGATCCCGAGGAGCGCGCCGATCGCCAGGAGCACGACGAGCTTCACACCGATCTTGGTGTAGTTCAGGTCGTGGTCGAGACCCCACGGCGCCGCAAGGGCGAGGCCCGACACCAGCGAGATGACCAGGGCGTAGTTCATCAGCGGAGTGACACGTACGCGACGCCCGACGGCCTCGACGACCCAGGCGCCGAAGAGGATCGCGAACCCGACGAGGTGGACGAGGACGACGGCGTGACGCAGGATCTCCATACCGGTCAGGGTAGGGATGCCGCGCCCCCGCCGCCAGGAAGGCGGGCCTCACCCGCCCGGCCCGTCAGCCGCGCAACTCCCGCAGCACGAGAGCGGTGCGGATCGCCGCGTCCGCGGCCTCTTCGCCCTTGTCTTCCTTGGACCCTTCGAGACCGGCACGGTCCAGACCCTGCTGCTCGTCGTCGAGGGTCAGCACGCCGAAGCCGACGGGCTTGCCCGTGTCGAGGGCCACGCGCGTGAGCCCGTCGGTGGCGGCCGACGACACGAACTCGAAGTGCGGCGTCCCGCCCCGGATGATCACACCGAGGGCGACCACGGCATCCGCTCCACCGTCGAGTGCGGCCTTCGCCGCGACCGGCAGCTCGAAGGAGCCCGGCACGCGCAAGACACGGTAGGTCGCGCCGGTGGCGTCGAGCACGCGCTTCGCCCCGGCGATCAGGCCGTCGGTGATGACCTCGTGCCAGGTGCCGGCGATGACGACGATGTTCAGGCCGGAGGCGTCGACGCCTCCGGTCTCGGGTGCTCCACTACCGGCCATCAGGCGCTCTCTTCCTTCATGTGCGCGAGCGCGTCGCGCAGGTCGTCCTCGGCGATGATGTGACCCATCCGGTCGCGCTTCGTCTCGAGGTACTGGTGGTTGTTGGGGCCGACGCCCACGAGGAGGGGCACCTGCTCGACGACGTCGAGGCCGAAGCCGCGCAGCTGCTTCACCTTGTCGGTGTTGTTGGTCAGCAGACGCACCTGCTCGACGCCGAGGTCGGCGAGGATGCCGGCGGCGGCGGCGTAGTCGCGCGCGTCGGCGGGAAGGCCCAGGGCCAGGTTGGCATCCACGGTGTCGAGTCCGCGCTCCTGCAGGTTGTAGGCCCGCAGCTTGTTGATGAGGCCGATGCCGCGTCCCTCGTGGCCGCGCATGTAGATGACGATGCCGCCGTCCTTGTCGATGCGGTCGAGCGCCGCGTCGAGCTGAGGACCGCACTCGCACTTCAGCGAGCCGAACGCCTCGCCGGTCAGGCACTCCGAGTGCACGCGGACGAGGGGGGCGTCCGCGCCGAGCTCTCCCGAGACGACAGCGATGTGGTCGGTGCCGGTCACCCGGTCCTTGTACGCGAGGAAGCGGAAGGTGCCGTGCGTCGTGGGCACGTTCGACTCGGCGCGCAGGCTCACGCGGCGTCGGGCGGGAGCGGACGCGGGCAGGGGATCGGTCTCGTTCAGGTACCCGATCAGCTGCTCGATCGTGATGACCGGGATGCCGTCGCGCTCGCCGAGCTCGAAGAGTCCGGGCAGGCGCATCATGCTGCCGTCCTCGGCGACCACCTCGGCGATCGCGGCGACCGGCTCGAGGCCCGCGAGCTTCATGAGGTCGACCGCGGCCTCGGTGTGTCCGGCGCGCTCGCGCACGCCGCCGTCGACGGCCCGGAGCGGGAGGATGTGCCCGGGCCGGATCACGCTCGTCGGCACCGACTCGGGATCGGCGAGCACGTTGAGCGTGCGGGCGCGGTCGGCGGCGCTGATGCCCGTCGTCACGCCCGACGCGGCGTCGACGCTCACGGTGTAGGCGGTCCCGCGGGCGTCCTCGTTCACCGCGACCATGGGAGGCAGGTCGAGTCGATCCGCCCACTCGGCGGGCATCGGCGCGCACACGTAGCCGCTGGACCAGCGGACGGTCCAGGCGAGCGCCTCGGGAGTCGCGAGTTGGGCCGACAGGATGACGTCGCCCTCGTTCTCGCGGTTCTCATCGTCGGCGACGAGGATCGGTCGGCCGGCGCGCAGGGCCTCGAGGGCCTCGGGGATGGGGGACAGGCTCATGCGGAGCCCCTCTCGGTCTGTGCGGCGGGCGCCGCGGGGTTCTCTGTCGTACGGAAGGCGAGCATGCGCTGGACATGACGGGCCAGGATGTCGGTCTCGAGGTTGACGGGCGTGCCGGCCTCGGCGCGGCCGAGGGTCGTGGCCTCGAGCGTTTCGGGGATGAGCGACACCTCCAGCCACGCTTCGGGCTCGTCGGCGGGACTGACGGCGCTGACGGTCAGCGAGACGCCGTCGATCGCGATCGAGCCCTTGTCGACGACGAGCGGGGCCAGGTGATTCGGGATGCCGACGCGCACGACGCTCCACTGCGCACCGGGACGCACCTCGCGCACGACGCCCGTGCCGTCGATGTGGCCCTGCACGATGTGGCCGCCGAGGCGCCCGTGGGCGGCGGTCGCCCGCTCGAGGTTGACGGCGCGCCCCGGGGCGACATCGGCGAGCGTCGACATGTCGAGCGTCTGCTTCATCACGTCGGCGGTGAACCAGTCGTCGCCCTGGTCGACGACGGTGAGACAGACGCCGCTGACCGAGATCGAGTCTCCGTGGCCGGCGTCCGAGACCGACAGGGGGGCGCGCACGGTCACCCGCACGCCGTCTCCCGACGGCTCGACGGCGGTGACGGCGCCGATCTCTTCGACGATTCCGGTGAACATCAGGCGTCTCCTTCGTTCTCGCCCGCGGCCGCGGGCACAGTCTCGGGGCTTCGGGGTCCGGCCTCGGCCGGGCGGGCGACGATGAGCAGATCGTCGCCGAGGGGAGTGACGGATGCTACCGCCAGCCGTTTGGCCGCGCCGATGCTCGGCACTCCCACATCGCCGAGCGCCAGGCGCGAGCCGCCCAGAAGCACGGGAGCGACGTAGATGAGCAGCTCGTCCGCGAGACCCTCGCGCACGAACGCGCTCGCGAGGGTCGGTCCGCCCTCGACGAAGACGCGTTGCACGCCCTGTTCGGCGAGGTCGGCGAGCACCGCGTGCAGATCGTGCGTCGTGTAGAACAGGGGGTCGCGCGGATGGCGGCGCACGGCGGCATCCGGAGCTGTCTCGCTCTCGCCGATGATGACCGGCATGGGCTGATCCGCGAGGAGCGAACCGTCGTCGTCCCGGGCGGTCAAGGCGGGGTCGTCGGTGCGCACGGTGCCGGTTCCGGCGACGATCGCGTCGGCGGTCGCCCGTCGAGCGTGCACGTCCCGGCGCGCGGCGGGACCGGTGATCCACTGGCTCGAACCGTCGTCTGCGGCTGCCCGACCGTCGAGGCTCTGCGCCCACTTGACCGTGATGTGCGGGCGGCCGGTGCGCTGCAGATGGGCCCAATCGCGCACGAGCGCCTCGGCGGCATCCGCCTCGGGTCCCGACTCGACATCCACGCCGGCCGTGCGCAAGCGATCGGCTCCTCCGGACGCGGCATCGGTCGGGTCGTCGAGCGCGTAGACCACGCGGGCGACGCCCGCCTCGATGAGAGCGAGGGCGCACGGACCAGTTCGACCGGTGTGATTGCACGGCTCGAGGGTGACGACGGCGGTGGCGCCGCGGGCGGCGCCGGGCGCCAGCTGGGAGAGGGCGTCGACTTCTGCGTGCGCCGTGCCCGCCCCGCGATGGAAGCCTTCCGCGAGGATCTCGCCGGTAGGGGAGAGGATGACCGCGCCGACCTGCGGGTTCAGCCCGCGCGGGCCGCGCCGGGCGAGCTGCAGCGCTCGCCGCATGGCGTCGATCTCGACGGCGGATGCCATTTCCCTGTCCTTCCCGCGGCGTCGGGGCAGGGCCAGCGGGAAGGCGCGACGCGCCGTCCGTGCTGCCTCCTATCCGGACTAGCGAGGGGAGACCCCCGCATCACCGTCGGTCCCGGAATTCCACCGGATCGGCCCCACCGCGTGATGCGGAGGGGTTCGCGGACTGTCACCGCCGGTTCGGATTCTCACCGACCCCGGAGCACGTTGTTTGCACTTCGAAGTGTAGTCAACGCTCCTTCGTCGGTTTCATTCCCGGACATGCGGCGACGTTCCGTGGTCACTCGCGCCATGGCGCGATCGCTCTCGTCGGGGCCCCAACCGCGTGCCACCTACCGGCGCACCGGCGTCGAGCGCAGGTCTGACACAACGATGGATCCTGGGATGCTGCCTCAGGCCAACAGTATTGCGAGCCGTGCGCACCGAGGGCGCGAGCCTAATCGCCGCCTCGAGCCGAATAACGAATCGGGACGGGGTGGCTGCGGAACGTTGCGATCCTCGACGAGAGTCTCGGCTAGTCGATGTCCCGCTGTCGCGGCAGCAGGCTGACACCGGGGGACGAGATCCGATGTCGCGCTAGGGCTATTGTTCAGCGTCGTAATGCCTCAGCGATGAACGACGAACGTTGTCTTCAGCGAACGGCCCTGGGCATAACACCCGGCGAAGTCGGAGCTCGAGAGCGGACGCCTGGGTCCTACCGAAGCGCGGAGATAACGAGTACGAGGGCATTGGTTAGCTCGTCGTGATCGGCTGGCGTGTCGCGGGGCTGACAACAGCCCAAGAGTCTCCGACGGTTCCATTGTTGTGGAGGCAGCGGCCGGTCGTCTGAGTATCGCCGCGCAACCCTGCTATCCGAAGTCTGGGTCGGGCTCAACTTCTCGCGGCGTGTCCGGGGCGACAAGTCCCGGCTTCATGGCTGTCAGGACCGCCTGCCAATATGTCCAATTCGCCTCTGTAATCGGGAACGCCGCCTGCACAACGATCGAGCCCCCACCGGGGAGCGGGATCGGCACTGACGTCATGCCCGGTGGGAGAGCGAGCGCAGCCTGTTCGCGCTCACGGTGCATGGCCTCGTTGCGTAGACGCTTGGTGTACATCCCGCGATCTGCAAGCGCACGTTCCATAACGACACTCCGCTGAGGCTCGTCGTCGTCCTCGGTCAAGACGTCGTGTAGCTCATCTTCGGACGTTACGTCATGGTCCAAGCTGACAACGGCGTCGTCGCCCAGCTGTGCGAACGCAATTGTCGCCCGGTACTCCTTCACGAAGTCTTTTGCGCCTACGTCGGTGAAGTCTCGATCGGTTTTCAGATGCCAGATGAGCGTGGCATCCGATGGGAGATTCGTCCCGTACTTCTCCCACATCTCAGCGTGGATCCCGGGCAGGAGCGCAGCTTTCTGGATCGCAGCCAGTCGCTCAACCGGTTCGGGGTGCTCTGTGATGCGGAGCGCGAGATCTGCGACCTGGATGACGCGGTTCTTCCCAGAGCCGGAATCGACAATCAGACCAAACTTCTTGAGGGAGGACACGAGGAGGTTCGATCGCCCATTAGGCGATTTATACCCCCAGGCTTTCACCGCTGTCTCAATCGGCGCAGGATTTCGGCCCTCGGCGGTGTAGAGCTCGATTGCGCGCTTGATTGAGGTTTCGAGATCGAGGGCGGGAAACGCCGGGCTTCGCTTCGGCGGAACGGTGACGGCGGGTGTGGTCATGGCTACCTCCTGAATCCAGGATACGTCGCGACACCCGGAAGTCAAGAATAGGGTCATACTTTGCCTCCAGCCCATGCTATGTTTGAGCTACAAATAGAAACGCCCCGGCTGTAACCGGGGCGTCTCTCAAACAGTTGGGGTAGGGTTCGGAAACCAGGGTCCTCTGTCAAAGCTCCCAAGCGGGTTCGACTCCCGCCTACTCCACGAGCAAGTGTATCAACCCCTGTGAAGCCTCGCCACGCCGCACGGTGAGAGCAGAAGAGGGCCGTCAGCGCATCGCGGCGGGACCATCCAAGGTCTGGCTGTGACCAGATGGCGGTCGCCAGACTGTTGTCGAACTTCATGCTGGCGATCGGTGGATCGTGGACCTGCGCGGTGCTCGCGCCCCAGAAACAAGCGCGGCGTGCATTTGCGGTCTTACCGAACGTTGTGAAGCGACTCCACCCTCGTCATAAGACGCCTTTCCAGCTAGCCCCGACCGGTTTTGTCAGGGCAGGGTCGCGGGCTGAGCGGTGTGCGGTTCGGTTCACTTGAGCAGCCGCGACAGCCGCCGATCGGCCAGCAGCTTGCCGCCCGTCTGGCACGTCGGGCAGTACTCGAGCGAGTTGTCGGCGAAGAAGACGCTGCGCACCTCGTCGCCGCACACCGGGCACGCTTCGCCGCGTCGCCCGTGCACCCGCATGCCGCGCCTCTTGGCATCCTTCAACTCCGCCGGCGGCTTGCCCCGCGCCTCATCGATCGCCTCGGTGAGGGTCTCGACCATCGCGCGGAAGAGGCGGTCGACCTCCTCGTCGGTGAGCGTCGCGGCGAGGGCGTAGGGAGACATCTTCGCGGCGTGCAGGATCTCGTCGGAGTAGGCGTTGCCGACCCCGGCGATGATCGACTGGTCGCGCAGCACGCCCTTGATCTGCGTGCGGCGGCCCGTGAGCAGTTCGCCGAATGCGGCGCGGTCGAAGCCTGTGCTCAGCGGATCCGGGCCGAGTCGCGCGATGCCGGGAACCTCGTCGGGGGAGCGCACCGCGTACACGGCCAGTGACTTCTTCGTGCCGGCCTCGGTGAGGTCGAACCCCGAGTCGTCGTCGAAGCCCACGCGCAGGGCGATCGGGGTCTTCCCCGGCTTGATGATCGTCGCCGGTAGCGCTTCGTACCACCGGAGCCAGCCGGCTTTGGCAAGGTGGAACACGAGGTGGATGCCGTTATCGGTCGCGACATCGACGAACTTGCCGTGCCGGTCGATGCCCGTCACCGTCGCCCCGACGAGATCGGTCAGGGGAGGCGCGTAGGTCTTCAGCGCGCTGATCGCGGAGACGGTGGCCTTGGTGACACCCAACCCGACAACACGTCCGCGCAGGAACTCCACGAGTCCCTCGACCTCAGGCATCTCCGGCATGCGCCCATGCTGGCACGGGCCTCCGACATCGTCACGCCCCTTGCGTCGGTGCGCTCGACACGGCTCCCGGGGCGGGGCACACCGGATTCGGAGATGCCTCGCGGATCCGGACGACGGCGAGCCCCGGCATCCGAATCCGCCGCCCGTCTCCGGATCTGTTGCGCGGCGGGCCTCTTGGTCAGCCGCGCTGAGCGCGACCCCGCAGAATCCTCGCAGCCACGCCGAGCGCGAGGAGCAGTACACCCGCACCGACGACCGTGGCATCCGCGTCCGAGCCGCTTTCCGCGAGACGGGCGGGCGCGGTGGTCGGGGTCGGACCCGGGGCGGGCGGCGCGGGTGCAGGACTCGGCGGCGAGGTGGGTGTGGGCGTGGGGGCCGGTGCCACGAGAGCCACCGCGGCCGCGGCGTCGACGAGGCCGGCCCCCGAGAAACGGCGTGCAGGAAGCTCGGCGGGCCAGGGGGAGTGGAACGCATCCGCGCGGGCGGTGGATTCGAGCGCCGCGCGAAGGGCGGCGGGGTCCGCCCCCGGGGCGGCCTGCTTCACGAGCGCGGACACCGCCGCGACGGTCGGGGCCGCAGCCGACGTGCCGAAGAACTTCGCCGGTTCGACGGGTCCGCCGACGACGAAGCTGATCGGCAGTCCGTCCAACCCGGCCAGGCCGGGACCGTCGATGCTCTCCGGAGCTCCACCCCCGAACAGGGTGTTCGCCGGACCCGCGGACGAGTAGGTCTCCAGGGTCAGCGACTCGGCATCGACGGCGGCGACCGCGAGCGTGTCGAGGGCCGTCTGGTGGCCCCACATGCTGCTGCCGGCCGTGTTCCATCGCGTCGAGATGTAGTGCTCGAGCGCAACGGGGATCTCGCCGACGTAGGTGTCGTTGAAGAACAGGTCGACGGCGGGGAGGCCGGCGCCGGGAGCACGATGGCGCACCACCGAGATCGCCCATTCCTGGGGCTCCGCGCGGTCGCCCGGCAGTTCGTTGCGGGTGACCGGCAGCTGCGCGTCCCCGGCCCACGTCGCCCTGATCTCTCCGGTCACGGTGTTCCTCGCGACGGTGCCGAACGAGGTCGTGACCTCGCCCGCCGGCTCGGCCCAATCGAGGCGGAACGACGTCGCGTCCCCCTTCGGCAGGGTGAGGCCGAGGGTCGCATCCCCGCTTCCGTCGTCGGTGTAGTCGAGGCAGTCGATCGGCGAGCGGTCGGGCGAGGCGGCGAGGGCGGCCGCGGCCACGTCGTCCGGGCAGGGCATCGGACGGTAGAAGCTCGTCTCCCAGCTCGCGATCGGGTATCCGGCGCTCGGGTAACCGGGCGCGCCGATGGCGCCGGAGTTGCCCGCGGCCGAGACGTACAGGATGCCGGCATCCACGGCATCCGAGATGGCGTCGGCCGCGCTGCCCCGCTGGTAGCGGAGGTCGTCCTCGACGCCGATGTCGTCGACGATGATGTCGACGCCGGCCGCCCGGAGCTCCGTGATCGCCTTCACCATGGAGGCGTTGGTGTCCGGTCCCGACGAGGCGAAAAGCAGCTGCGCCCCCGGCGCGATGCCGTGGATGAGCTGGGCCATGGCTCGGCCTTCGTCCTTCACGCTGACGGTCCCCTCGGCGACCACGTCGACGGGGGAGGTGCGACCGCACGGGTTGCCGGGGCCCGGGAGCCATCCTGCGGCGACATCGGCGGAGACGACGTCTTCGCCGTAGGTGCCGAACGAGTCGGAGATGATCCCGACGCGCACGCCCGTTCCGTCGACACCGAACTGCTGCCAGGCGTCGCTCGCGCGAAGGATGTCCGCGGCGGGAGAGGGGACCGGCCGGCATGCCGGCACCGGCGTCTCGACGGCTGCCGCGGGCGCGGCGCCCATCAGGAGGACGAGTCCGGCCACGACGGCCGAGGCGGGGAGGGCGATACGCATGGCAGGGCCTCGCTTCGTGGGGAGGGTGTCAGGACGGGAGGCGCCGGCGTCGGAGGACCAGGATGCCGAGCCCCAGCGCCGTGAGGACGACCCCGGCGGTGACGACTCCGGCATCCGCGGCCGTCCCGCTCTCGGCGAGACGCGCGGGCGGGCCGTCGGCGACGGGTGCCGAGGTCGACGGTGCGGGCGTCGGTGTGGGGACCGGCGCCGGCGGCGCGACGTCGGTGACGGCGGCGAGGGCGTCGACGAGCCCGGCCCCCGAGAAGCGCTCCGCGGGGAGGTCGGCCGGCCACGGGGAGGAGAAGGCGTCGGGACGGGCGGTGTCGACGAGCGCCGCGCGCAGGCGTGCCGGATCGGCGTCGGGAGCGGCCTGCTTCATGAGAGCGGCGACCGCGGCCACAGACGGAGCGGCCGCCGACGTCCCGCTGAAGGTCCCGGGACCGGTGGTCTGGCCGATCACGAAGCTGATCGGAACGGTGTCGATGCCCGCCACCAGCGGGCCCGTGGTCGTGGTCGGCTCCGGCAGCCCGAAGAAGGTGGTGACGGGACCGGCCGAGCCGTAGAAGCCGAGGGTGAGGTCGGTGGCGTCGACGGCGGCGACCGGGAGCGCGGCAGGGTCGGCGGGATGGCCGATCATGCTGGCGCCGACGGTGTCGGTCGCCGTCGAGGTGAAGTACTCCAGGGCGGCGATGGAGAGGAAGCTCTCGATCGCCGGGAAGAAGAGGGCGACGGCGGGCGTGCCCGCTGCGGGGCTCGTCCGTCGGACGATCGAGACGTCGGTGGCGGTGGGACCGGCGTCCACCGACCCGACCCCCGACGGGACGACCGGACGCTGCGCGTCGGGAGCCCACGTGGCCTGCGGGGCGTCGCCGAGAGCTGGGCTGCGCCGTACGACGGCGAAGGCGGTGTCCACCGCGCCGGCGGCTTCGGCCCAGTGGAGCTGCATCGGGCTGCCGGGACTGCCCGCGACGGTGATCTCCATCGTCGCGTCGGCCGCCTCCGACGGGTCGAAGTCCATGCAGTCCACGGAGGTGCCCGGCGGTTCCGTCGCGAGGGCCGCGGCCTCGACGTCGGCCGGACAGGGCATCGGGCGGTACGCCTCGCTCTTCCATCCGGCGATCGGGAAGCCCGCGCTGGGGTAGCCCGCAGCGCCCACCCGCCCGTAATTGCCCGCGGCCGTGACGTACAGCACGCCGGCGTCGACGGAGCGTTGGATCGCCTCGCCCGCCGCCTGCCGCGCGTAGTACAGGTCGTCGCTGAGGCCGAGGTCGTCGACGATGATGTCGGCCCCGTTTTCGCGCAGCGTGTCGATGGCGGCGGCCATGGCGGCGTTGGTCTCGGGGTTGGCCGTGGCGAACAGGATCTCGGCACCGGGAGCGACCCCGTGCACGACCTGCGCCATGGCGCGGCCCTCGTCGGAACCGGACGGCGCCGGCGTGCCGACCACCGTCACGGGAGTCGTCCACCCGCAGGGGTTGCCGGGGCCGGGCAGCCATCCGGCGGCGATATCGGATGAGACCGCGTCCGCTCCGGCGTGGTCGAAGGAGTCGGAGATGATCCCCACGGTCACTCCGGTGCCGTCGACCCCGAGGCGTTCCAGTGCCGCCGTCGCGCCCAGAAGGTCGGCCGCGGGCGCGGGAACCGGTCGGCAGGCGGTCGGAGCGGTGGCGGACGCCGCCGCAGGAAAGGCCGCGGCGATCAGCGGAACAGCGACGAGCAATACGGCCGATGCGGAGCGCACGCGTGACGAAACGGACCTGCGCACCACTGGACTCCCTCGGTGACGGAATCCCCATCCGTCAGGTGAAGCATAGTGGGCGTTCAGGTTCCTCTCAGGCTCGACGTCATCGCACGGCGAACGCTCGCGGCGGCCCCTCGAAGGCCGCGCGCGAGCGTCCAGGGCCGCTGTCAGCCCCGGCGCAGCAGACCGATGCGGTCGTACACGTCCGAGAGCGTCTTCTCGGCCACGGATGCCGCGCGCTCGGCGTTCGTCGCCAGCACACGGTCGAGCTCGGCGGGGTCGGCGATCAGCTCGAGAGCGCGCTCGCGCACCGGCTCGAACTCGTTCACGACCACCTCGGCGAGCCCCTTCTTGAAGTCGCCGTAGCCGCGGCCCGCGTACTCGTCCTCGATCGAGGTGATCTCGCGGCCGGTCAGGGCCGAGTAGATCACGAGGAGGTTCGAGACGCCCGGCTTCTCCTCGCGGTCGAAGCGCACCGCTCCCTCGGAGTCGGTGACCGCCCGCATGATCTTCTTCGCGCTGACCTTCGGCTCATCGAGCATCCACAGCACGCCGGCGTCGGACTCGGCCGACTTCGACATCTTCGACGTGGGATTCTGCAGGTCGTAGATCCGCGCCGTCTCGCGCTGGATCATGGGCTTGGGCATGGTGAACGTTTCGCCGAAACGCTGATTGAAGCGTTCCGCCAGATCCCGAGTCAGCTCGATGTGCTGCTTCTGGTCGTCGCCGACCGGGACGACGTCGGTCTGGTACAGCAGGATGTCGGCGGCCATCAGCACCGGATAGGTGAAGAGACCGACGTTCGTGGCATCCGTTCCGTACCGTGCCGACTTGTCCTTGAACTGCGTCATGCGCCCGGCCTCACCGAAACCGGTGAGGGTCGACAGCACCCATTGGAGCTCGGCGTGCGCGGGCACGTGCGACTGCACGTAGAGCGTCGATCGGGACGGCTCGATACCCGCGGCGATGTACTGCGCGGCCGTGCGGCGGGTCTTCTCGCGACGCTCGGCCGGGTCGCCGGGCTGCGTGAGGGCGTGCAGATCGACGACGGAGAAGAAGGCGTCGTACTCGTCCTGCAGCTGACGCCACTGGAGCAGCGCACCGATGTAGTTGCCGATCTGGAGGCTGTCGGCGGAGGGCTGCATTCCGGAGTAGAGGCGCTGCTGAGTCACCCCTCGATCCTAGGCGTCGGGCGGGCACGCTCCACGCCCGGTTCTCCCCGCACGAGCCTGTGCCCGCGTTCGCGGGTGGGCGCTCGCGCGTCTCGCCCGGCTGCCGCGCCGTGGACGCGGGTCGGGGCTCAGAGCCCGAGCGTGTAGTCGACGATCACGGGGGAGTGGTCGCTCCAGCGCGTGTCGTACGAGGGGGCGCGGTCGACGCGGTACGCGGTCACCCGCTCGGCCAGCGCGGGCGTGGCGACGTGATAGTCGATGCGCCAGCCGCTGTCGGTGTCGAATGCCTTCCCCCGCATCGACCAGAACGTATAGGGGCCCTCGACCTCGCCCATCTGTCGGCGCCCGACGTCGATCCAGCCGAGGCCGGTGCCCACGGACCCGTCGACGCCCTCGACTTGCTCGCCCGAGGGGCCGAAGAAGCGGTCGAAGTACGCGCGCTCCCGCGGGAGGAAACCGGCGTTCTTGCGGTTGCCGCGCCAGTTCTTGATGTCGAGCTCGCGGTGCCCGACGTTCAGGTCGCCGGTGACGAGGGCGAGCTCACGCTCGGCCTTGAGGGTCTCGAGGCGCTGCTCCATGGCATCCAGGAACAACCACTTGGCCTCTTGCTTCGGAGTGTCGACCTCACCGCTGTGCACGTAGGCGCTGACGATCGTGACGGTCTCGCCGTCGATGTCGAAGTCGGTCTCGATCCAGCGGCCGGAGGCGTCGAGCGGTTCGGGACCGAGGTGCGTGCGCGTCTCGACGCCCGGGAGGCGGCTGATGATCGCGACACCCGCGCGGCCCTTCTGCAGAGCCTCGTCGTTGACGATTCGCCACCCCGGGAGGGCCTCGGCGAGCTGTTCCGCGGTCGCGCGGACCTCTTGGAGGGTGACGATGTCGGCCCCGGAGGCCTCGAGCCACTCGACCATGCCCTTGCGGACGGCGGCACGGATGCCGTTGACGTTGATGGAGACGATGCGTACGGAACGAGCCACCCTCCGAGCCTAACGGGGGCCTCCGACATCGGCCGGGTCAGTCCGGGAGGAGCGTCGTACGGCGCGGTGCGGGGAGGGCGGCCTTCGCCTGAGCGAGGTTCCTCCGGGCGGCAGCGACGCGTCGTCGTGCCCGCCACCGCCAGGGCCAGCGCGCGAGAGCGGCCGCGTGCTCGGCCTCGCGCACCCCCACCTGCGCCGCGATGACGAGCGCCGTCTGCTCCATCGCGAGCCGGTCCTCGGGCGAGCGCAGGGGCACGTCGCGGTCGCCCGCCGCGACGGCGATCCACGCGGCCGAGACGAGGATGACGATGCCGATGAGACGGAACCAGAGGAGGAAACCGATGAGGGCGGCGAATGTGCCCAGGAGCGGGTTGGTCGGCGTATAGACGAGGAGGAAGCCGGCACCGATCTGCAGCACGACCATTCCGCCCGCGCCGACGAGGGCTCCCGGCCACGCGCGCCGCCACGTCAGGCTGGTCCCCGTCAGGAACCGGAACAGTGCCGCGAGCGCCACGGTGTTCACGCCGAAGGCGACCAACGCCGAGATCGCCCGCGCACCGATCGTCCATCCGGGTGTCTCGCGATCCCACCCGAGGATGCCGAAAACGAGGTCGACGGCTCCGGTGGTGATCGAACCGAGCAGGGCGCCGACCAGCAGCGCGAGCCCGAACAGCAGCGAGGCGACGAAGTCGCGCGCCTTCAGCAGCACGTAGTTGCGCATGTCGAAGGGGAGCCCGAACGTGTCGCGCACCGCGCGCCGGGTGAAGGTCACGAACCCGATCGCCGTCCAGATGACCACGATCGCAGCGATCGCTCCGGTGATGCCGAGCAGCTTCCCGCTCTCTTGGGCGACCGCCTCGACCTTGTCGGGCTGCACGAGGCCGTTCTTGCTGATCAGACCCGGAATGTAGCTGTTGATGATGCCGATGAGCCCGTCGATGGCCGCCTTGCTCCCGCCGAGCCAGATCCCGATCGCGGCGAAGGACAGGTAGAGCGCCGAGAACACGGCGAACAGTCCCTGGTAGCTCATCCCGGCGGCGAGCAGGAAACCGTTGTGCTGCAGGAAGTGCCGCCACACCCGGATGGGGAACCACTGCACGACGCGCGCCGCGCGCGCGAGTGGTTCGTCGAGGCGCTCGCGCACCGCCGACTGGGCGGCGTCGAAACGCTCGCGCAGAGTGCGCTCCTCCTCGCCCGCCGAGGGGAGCGGGCGCGGGTCGCGGTGGCTCTCGGTCACCCGTCGAGCCTAATGAATGGATGCCGCGGGCTCCGGCGCGGCGGGCGACGGCGGGCGAGCCGGGAAACGCCGAACGGCGGGCGGCGGCCCATCGACACGCTCAGGGACCGCGCTACCCTCCGTTCGGGAGGAGAAGGTTCAGCGACCGCCGCGCAGGACGGCCTGCTTGACCTCGGCGATGGCCTTGGTGACCTCAATGCCGCGGGGGCACGCCTCGGTGCAGTTGAAGGTGGTGCGGCAGCGCCACACGCCTTCTTTGTCGTTGAGGATGTCGAGGCGCACGTCGCCCGCGTCGTCGCGCGAGTCGAAGATGAAGCGGTGCGCGTTGACGATCGCGGCGGGGCCGAAGTACTGCCCGTCGGTCCAGAACACGGGGCACGACGAGGTGCACGCGGCGCAGAGGATGCACTTCGTGGTGTCGTCGAAGACCTCGCGGTCGACGATCGACTGGATGCGCTCCTTGCCCGCCTCGGGCTTCGAGTTCGAGATGAGGAAGGGCTGCACCTCGCGGTAGGAGGCGAAGAACGGCTCCATGTCGACGATGAGGTCCTTCTCGAGGGGCAGGCCCTTGATCGCCTCGACGTAGATCGGCTGCGAGATGTCGAGATCCTTGATCAAGGTCTTGCAGGCGAGGCGGTTGCGACCGTTGATGCGCATGGCATCCGATCCGCAGATGCCGTGCGCGCACGAGCGGCGGAACGACAGCGAGCCGTCGACCTCCCACTTGATCTTGTGCAGGGCGTCGAGCACGCGGTCGGTGGAGTACAGCTCCACGTCGTAGTCGACCCAGCGGGGCTCGTCGTCGACCTCGGGGTCGAAGCGGCGGATGTTGAAGGTGACGAGGAACGACTGGATGCCGGTGTCCTCAGGAGTCTGCTCGACCTCGTCCGAGGTGTCGACGTTCTCGATGACAGTGGAGGCCATCTCAGTACTTCCTCTCCAGCGGCGGGTAGCGCAGCTCCCCGGCATCGTTCTTGGTGAACACCACGGGCTTCCAGCCGAGTTCGATGTGGTCGGCGGGGTGCGACGAGTGGGGGTCGCCCGACAGGTACGCCATGGTGTGCTGCATGTAGTTCTCGTCGTCGCGCGTGGGGAAGTCGTCGCGCATGTGACCGCCGCGGCTCTCCTCGCGGTTCTGCGCCGAGTAGACGACGACCTCGGCGAGGTCGAGCAGGAAGCCGAGCTCGACCGCCTCGAGCAGGTCGGTGTTGAAGCGCTTGCCCTTGTCGTCGACGTGGATGTTCTTGTAGCGCTCGCGCAGGTCCGCGATCACGTCCATGACGTGCGCGAGGGACTCGTGCGTGCGGAACACCTGCGCGCCCTTGTCCATCTCGTCCTGCAGCGTCTTGCGGAGCACCGCGATGCGCTCGGTTCCGCTGTTGCTGCGCAGGCCCTCGATCAGGCCGCGCACCTCGGCGGCGGGGTCTTCGGGCAGCGGGACGAAGTCGGCCGTCTTGACGTACTCGACGGCGTTGCGGCCGGCGCGCTTGCCGAAGACGTTGATGTCGAGCAGCGAGTTGGTGCCCAGACGGTTCGAGCCGTGCACGGAGACGCACGCGCACTCGCCGGCCGCGTACAGGCCCGGGACGACGGTGTCGTTGTCGGCGAGCACCTCTGCCTTGATGTTCGTGGGGATGCCGCCCATCGCGTAGTGCGCGGTCGGCATGACGGGCACCGGCTCGACGACCGGGTCGACGCCCAGGTAGGTGCGGGCGAACTCGGTGATGTCGGGGAGCTTGGTCTCGAGCACCTCGGCACCCAGGTGCGTGCAGTCCAGCAGCACGTAGTCGCGGTGGGGACCGGCGCCGCGGCCTTCCGCGACCTCTTGCACCATGCAGCGCGCGACGATGTCGCGGGGCGCGAGGTCCTTGATGGTGGGGGCGTAGCGCTCCATGAAGCGCTCGCCGCTGGCGTTGCGCAGGATCGCACCCTCACCGCGGGCACCTTCGGTGAGCAGGATGCCGAGCCCGGCGAGGCCGGTCGGGTGGAACTGGAAGAACTCCATGTCCTCGAGCGGCAGGCCCTTGCGCCACACGATGCCGACGCCGTCGCCGGTGAGGGTGTGGGCGTTGGAGGTGGTCTTGAAGATCTTGCCGAAGCCGCCGGTGGCGAAGATGACGGCCTTCGACTGGAAGACGTGGAGCTCGCCGGTGGCGAGGTCGTACGCGACGACGCCGGCGACCTGCGTCGTGCCCGCGGCATCCTTCACCGTGATGAGGTCGAGCACGTAGAACTCGTTGAAGAAGTTGATGCCGAGCTTGACGCAGTTCTGGAACAGCGTCTGCAGGATCATGTGGCCGGTGCGGTCGGCGGCGTAGCACGCGCGGCGCACGGGGGTCTTGCCGTGGTCGGCCGTGTGACCGCCGAAGCGACGCTGGTCGATCTTGCCCTCGGGCGTGCGGTTGAACGGCAGGCCCATGTTCTCGAGGTCGATGACGGCGTCGATCGCCTCTTTGGCGAGGATCTCGGCGGCATCCTGGTCGACGAGGTAGTCGCCGCCCTTGATGGTGTCGAAGGTGTGCCACTCCCAGGAGTCCTCTTCGACGTTGGCGAGAGCCGCCGCCATCCCGCCCTGCGCCGCACCGGTGTGCGAGCGCGTCGGGTACAGCTTCGAGATGACCGCGGTCTTCGCGCCGGGGCCGGCCTCGATGGCCGCGCGCATGCCCGCGCCGCCGGCGCCGACGATGACGACGTCGAACTGGTGGTAGTGGACGCCGTCCTTGACGACGGAATCCGAAGAAGTCTGGGTGCTCACGTGTGCGAAACCTCTGCTGTCAGGGGGAGAAGGGATGCCACAGGCTTACGCCGCCTGGCACGCGTCCCAGAGGGTGCTGCTCTCGGTCACGCCGAGGCAGGGGTCGAAGGTGAAGACCACGAGGGTGCCGAGGAGGATCAGGAACCCCGCGGACAACCACAGCGACCAGACGAGGACCTTTCGGACGGTGGCGTTCGTGACGTAGTCGTTCACGATCGTGCGCATTCCGTTGGCGCCGTGGATGAGGGCCAGCCACAGCATGAGCACGTCCCACCACTGCCAGAAGGGCGAGGCGAGCTTGCCGGCGACGAACGCGAAGTCGATCTGGTGGATGCCCTCGTTCGTCATGAGGTTGACGAAGAGGTGTCCGAAGATCAGGACGATCAGCAGCACGCCCGAGGCGCGCATGTAGATCCAGCCCCACTTCTCGAGGTTGGAGCCCTTCTTCCGCACGCTGGGCGTGCGGGGGGCGGGAATCGTGCTGGCTTCCTGGGCGACGGACATCAGTGGCTCCCGGTGACGGCGCTGAAGACGTTGATGAGGTGGCGCGGCGTGAAGCCGAGCATCGTGACCACCCAGAGGCCGAGGACGCCCCACCAGAGCTGGCGCTGGTGACGGGTGGCCCACGGCCAGAAGTCGACCAGGATGATGCGCAGTCCGTTGAAGGCGTGGTACGCGATCGCACCGACGAGGGCGACCTCGCCCAGACCCATGATCGGGTTCTTGTAGGTGCCGATCACGGCGTCGTACGCCTCGGGCGACACGCGGATGAGCGCGGTGTCGAGGATGTGCACCAGGAGGAAGAAGAAGATCGCCACACCCGTGATGCGGTGCAGGACCCACGACCACATACCCTCGCGACCGCGGTACAGCGTGCCGCGTGGCCTCTTCGAGGTGGTCTCTTTCACCGACGGCGTGGCACGTGCTGGTGCTGACACGGTCGTCCTCCCTGATCGAACACGGTGGGGGAGCCGGCAGAGGCCCCAAGCGTCACACGGGCGCCAGGAAATACTACGTCCGAGCTATGAACGGAGGGGATTAGGGAGTCCTAACAGTCTCTCGACATCGAGATACTTTCCGGATGCCGCGGGCCGGGTCGTCCCTTTCGTCGCCGCTCACCCGGTACGAGCCGGAAACAGGCTGCCGCTAGGGTCGGTGCCATGGCAGACCCCGCTATCGACGACTTCTACGCCGTGATCCCCGCCGGGGGGATCGGCAGCCGGTTGTGGCCGCTCTCGCGCGCCGACGCTCCGAAGTTCCTCCACGACCTCACCGGGTCGGGACAGACCCTGCTGCGCGACACCTGGGATCGCCTCGCGCCGTTGTCGGGAGAGGGGCGCATCGCCGTGGTCACGGGTCGGGCGCACCGCGCCGCCGTCGAGCGCGAGCTCCCGGGCGTCCCGGACCACAACGTCTTCCTCGAGTCGGAGCCCCGCGATTCCTCCGCGGCGATCGGTCTGGCGGCCGCGATCCTCGTGCGCCGCGAGCCCGACGTCATCATCGGTTCGTTCGCCGCGGACCACGTGATCCGCCAGACGCGACAGTTCGAGTTCGCGGTGCGTCAGGCCGTCGCCGTCGCGCGCGAGGGATACATCTGCACGATCGGCATCCAGCCCAGTGAAGCCTCCGTGGGCTTCGGGTACATCAAGCAGGCGGGCGAGCTCATCGTCGACGGTGCCCCCGAGGCCTACATGGTGGAGCGCTTCGTCGAGAAGCCCGACCTCGAGACGGCGAAGCAGTACTTCGAGGACCGCGCTTACCTCTGGAACGCCGGCATGTTCATCACCCGCGCCGACGTGCTCCTCGCCGAACTCGCGGTCAACGAACCCGAGCTGCACGCGAGCCTGCTCGAGCTGGCCGAGGCCTGGGACGACCGCGATCGCCGGGGGCCCGCCGTGGACCGCCTGTGGCCGAGCCTGAAGAAGATCGCCATCGACTACTCCGTCGCGGAGCCCGCCGCCGAGAAGGGGCGCCTCGCCGTCATCCCGGGGCACTTCGACTGGGACGACGTCGGCGACTTCGCGAGCCTGTCCAAACTGAACTCGCACGGTCGCAACGAGCTCGCCATCCTCGGAGAGGGCGCTCGCGTGCTCGCCGACGCCTCCAGCGGAATCGTCGTGACCCAGACCAAGCGCGTGATCAGCCTCATCGGCGTCCGCGACATCGTCGTCGTCGACACCCCCGACGCGCTCCTCGTCACGACCGCCGAGAACGCGCAGCGGGTCAAGGGCGTCGTGGATGCGCTCAAGCTCACCGGCCGCGGGGACGTCCTCTAAGAGACCGGATGCCAGGATGCGTGGCATCCGGTTCCTCTCCATGCGCGGGCGTGTGGCGGACGGATCACGTGAGATTGCGTCTTTGTAACCATTGCTGCGCACGGGGCCTCCGGGGACACAAGCGGATCGTCACAGTGGGTAACGTGACGGGATCGTCCCCCGAACCCGTTGGGGGCCCCCGTCTTGGAGGACCATTCGTGAAGACCACGAAGAAGGCCGTTTTCAGCGGTCTCGCCATGATCGGCACTGCTGTGCTGCTCGCCGGCTGCGGCGCCGCTCCCGAGAGCAACGGCTCGTCCGCTGCTGCCGGGGGAGACCTCGTCGAGGGCTTCACGCCCTGCATCATCTCGGATGACGGCGGCTGGAACGACCGCTCGTTCAACCAGTCGGCCAAGGAGGGCATCGACAAGGCGGCGAAGGAGCTCGGCGTCAAGGCGATCGACGTCGAGTCCAGCTCGGCCAACGACTACGCGCCGAACCTCGAGAACCTCGTCGCCGAAGGCTGCACGTTCATCGTCTCGGTCGGCTTCAAGCTCAGCGCCGACACCGTCGCCTCGGCCAAGGCCAACCCGAACCTGCAGTACGCGATCATCGACGACCGCGCCGACACCGACAACGACGGCAAGACCGACGCCCCGAACATCAAGCCGCTGCTGTTCGACACCGTCCAGGCCGCCTACCTCGGTGGCTACGCCGCCGCCGCCTACTCCGCCGAGAACGGCGTGAACAAGGTCGGCACCGTCGGTGGCATCCCGATCCCGCCCGTGACGATCTTCATGGACGGCTTCGTCGACGGCGTGAAGAAGTACGACGCCGACAAGGGCGCGAGCGTCCAGACCTTCGGCTGGGACGTCGACGCCCAGAACGGTTCGTTCACCGGCGCCTTCGCCGCCAACGACGCGGCCAAGCAGGCCGCCCAGGGTCTGCTCGACCAGGGCATCGACGTGCTTCTGCCCGTCGGTGGTCCGATCTACACCAGCGCCGCCGACGCGATCCGCGACAGCGGCTCGAAGAGCGTCATGCTCGGTGTCGACTCCGACCTGGCCAAGGCCGACGACAAGGTCGCCGACCTCGTGCTGACCTCGATCATGAAGCGCATCGACACGGCCGTCTACGACTCGGTCACGCAGGCCGCGAAGGGCGACTTCGACGTCACCCCGTACGTCGGAACCCTCGAGAACGACGGCGTCGGCCTGGCCGACTTCAACCCGTCCTTCACGCTGCCCGCCGGGCTGCAGGACGAGCTGTCGGCGCTGCGCGAGCAGATCATCTCCGGCTCGCTGAAGGTCACCTCGCCCAGCTCGCCGTAAGGCACCCTCATGAAACCGCGGTCGGTCGGACCAGGAGTCCGACCGACCGCGGTTTCGTTCCGTCTTCAGAACGTCTTCGAATAAGGTGCACAGCATGAAGCTCGAGCTCCGCGGCATCACCAAGCGGTTCGGGTCCCTGGTTGCGAACGACCACATCGATCTGGTCGTGCAACCGGGTGAGATCCACGCTCTCCTCGGAGAGAACGGTGCCGGTAAATCCACCCTCATGAACGTCCTCTACGGCCTGTACCAGGCCGACGAGGGCGAGATCCTGCTGGACGACGTCGTCCAGCGCTTCCGCGGCCCCGGCGATGCCATGGCCGCGGGGATCGGCATGGTGCATCAGCACTTCATGCTCATTCCCGTCTTCACCGTCGCCGAGAACGTCATGCTCGGCCACGAGAACACCAAGGCCCTGGGCGCGCTCGACCTCAACGCCGCCCGCACGCACGTGCGCGACGTCGCGCAGCGCTTCGGCTTCGAGGTCGACCCCGACGCCCTCGTCGGGGACCTCCCCGTCGGCGTGCAGCAGCGCGTCGAGATCATCAAGGCCCTGTCCCGGGATGCCAAGGTCCTCGTCTTCGACGAGCCCACGGCGGTGCTCACGCCCCAGGAGACCGACGAGCTCATGGGCATCATGCGTCAGCTGCGCGACGAGGGCACGTCCATCGTGTTCATCACGCACAAGCTGCGCGAGGTGCGCGAGGTCGCCGACCGCATCACGGTCGTGCGCCTGGGCAAGATCGTCGGCGAGGCGGAGCCGACTGCCAGCAACGGCGAGCTGGCCTCCCTCATGGTCGGTCGCGCGGTCGAACTGACCGTGGTCAAGGAGGCGCCGAAGGCGGCGGCATCCGGAGGTCTGTCGATCCGGAAGCTCCGCGTCGTCACCGCCGAGGGCACCGTCGTGGTCGACGACGTCGATCTCGACGTGCGCCCCGGCGAGATCGTCGCGATCGCGGGGGTGCAGGGCAACGGGCAGACCGAGCTCGTCGAGGCCGTCGTCGGCCTCGCCGACGGCGTGACCGGCTCCGTCGACCTCGACGGCAACGAGCTGGTCGGCAAGAGCGTCCGCGCGATCCTCGATGCGGGCGTCGGCTTCGTCCCCGAGGACCGCAAGGAAGACGGTCTGGTAGGCGGCTTCTCCGTCGCCGAGAACCTCATCCTCGACCGCTCCTCCGATTCCGCATTCGTCGCGGGAGGCACGATCAAGCGCGCCGCCCTCGCGACCTTCGCCCGCGACCGGATCGCCGAGTACGACATCCGGACGCAGTCGGCATCCACCCCGGTCGGCACCCTCTCGGGCGGCAACCAGCAGAAGGTCGTCATCGCCCGGGAGATGAGCCGCCCGCTCAAGCTCTTCGTCGCCGCTCAGCCCACCCGCGGTGTCGACGTCGGCTCGATCGAATTCATCCACAAGCAGATCGTCGCCGCGCGCGATGCGGGCGTGCCCGTGATCGTCGTGTCGACCGAGCTCGACGAGATCGCCGCCCTCGGCGACCGCATCGCGGTGATGTACCGCGGCGGCATCGTGGGCATCGTGCCGGGGAACACCCCTCGCGAGGTCCTCGGGCTCATGATGGCGGGCGAACAGCCCGCGGAGGAGACAGCGTGAGCGGCCACATCCCGAGCACGGGCGCCGACGGCGGATCCGGCCTGCCGCCCGAGCAGCTGCCGACCGCATCGGGGCCGCTGACCGGTCACACGCCGGCCGAGGTGCCCGCGCCCCCGCGGACCAACCAGTTCCTCACCGAGCTGCTGCGTTCGTCGTGGATCACGACGGTGCTCGCCGTCGTCGCGGCGATGGTCGTCGGGGGCATCCTGATGGCTGCGACGAACGAGGACGTGCGGACGACGTCCGCGTACTTCTTCGCGCGGCCCGGCGACATGCTCGCCGCCGCGTGGAACGCGGTCTACGGCGGCTACGAGGCGCTCTTCCGCGGCGCCGTGTTCAACTCGCGCGTGGCCGACTTCGGTGCCCAGATCCGTCCGCTGACGAACACGCTGGGCTTCGCGGCCCCGCTCATCGCCGCCGGTCTCGGTGTCGCCCTCGCGTTCCGCGTCGGGCTGTTCAACATCGGCGGCCGCGGTCAGATCCTCATCGCCTGCGCCTTCGCGGGGCTGATCACCTTCAACCTCGACCTCCCGATGATCATCCAGCTGCCGCTGACGCTCATCGCCGGTATCGCCGGCGGTGCGATCTGGGGTGGCATCGTGGGCCTTCTCAAGGCGCGCACCGGGGCGCACGAGGTGATCCTCACGATCATGCTCAACTACGTCGCCTACTACCTGGTGACGTGGATGGTCCGCACCCCGGGCCTGCTGCAGCGCTCGGCGGGCGACCAGCCCATCTCGTCGGCCACGCCCGCCAACGCGCAGTTCCCCGAGCTGTTCGGCCCGCAGTTCCCCCTGCTCGACCTCGGCTTCGTCTTCGTCGTGGCCGCCACGGTGTTCGTCTGGTGGCTCATGGAGCGCTCGAGCCTCGGCTTCCGCCTCCGCGCCGTCGGGGAGAACCCCCATGCCGCTCGTGCCGCGGGCATCTCGGTGCCCCGCATGTACGTCTACGCGATGCTGTTCGCCGGAGGGCTCGCGGGGCTTGCCGGAATGAACCAGATCCAGGGGTCCGTCACGACCGGCTTCGACGGTCTGATCGACGCCGGCATCGGGTTCGACGCCATCACGGTGGCGCTGCTCGGACGGAGCCGTCCCTGGGGCGTCTTCGCCGCCGGCATCCTGTTCGGCGCCCTCAAGTCCGGCTCCTTCACGATGCAGGCGTCGCAGGGGATCCCCGTCGACATCGTGCTCGTCGTGCAGGCCCTCATCGTGCTCTTCATCGCGGCGCCGCCGCTCGTGCGCACGATCTTCTTCCTCCCCAAGACCGAGGCCGAGCGCGCCGCCAAGGACCGCGCGAAGGCTGCCAAGAAGGCGGTGGCGGCATGACCGCGACGCATCTCGCGGATGACGCGATCCAGCTGACCACGGTGCGCGTGCGCCACATCAAGCTGGCGGTGAGCCTGACGGTGGTCACCGTCCTGCTCGCTCTGCTGTTCGCCCTCGTCCCGCGCGACGGGCAGAGCACCTTCCGCCTGGGCGACCCCGCTTCGGAGATCGACCTCGGAAGCGTCGCGGTCCCCACCGCCGCGACGAGCTGGGGGCTGCTCATCGTCCTCGTACTTCTGACCGCGTGGTCGATCTGGGATGCCCTCGCCTACCGGCGCACGGCGGTCTGGCTGCCGATCGTCTTCGGCGCCCTGGCCGTCTTCGCCTTCCTCGTGTGGGCGGCCGCCGACGGTCTCGTCCCCGTCACGGGCCTGTTGTTCGGAGCGCTCTCGCTCTCGGTTCCGCTCATCTTCGGTGCGCTGGGCGGCGTCATCGGCGAGCGGGTCGGCGTCGTGAACGTCGCGATCGAAGGGCAGTTCCTGTTCGGTGCGTTCAGCGCCGCGCTCGTGGCATCCCTCACCCGGAGCCCGTTCCTCGGACTCGTCGCGGCCATGGTCGGCGGTGTGCTCGTGGCGTTCGTGCTCGCCGCGTTCTCGATCAAGTACCTCGTCGACCAGGTGATCGTCGGTGTCGTGCTCAACGTGCTCGTCACCGGCCTCACCGGATTCCTCTACGGCGCCCTGCTCGTCCCCAACGAGGACGTGCTGAACCGCCCGGAGCGTTTCCCCCGCATCGAGATCCCGCTGCTGGGGGACATCCCCATCATCGGACCGGTGCTGTTCAACCAGACCTTCATCGTCTACCTCATGTACGTGGTCGTCGCCGTCGTGGCCTGGGGCCTGTACCGCACCCGCTGGGGTCTGCGCCTGCGCGCCGTGGGCGAGCACCCGCAGGCCGCCGACACCGTCGGCATCAAGGTCAACTCCAGCCGCTTCTGGAACGTCTCGCTGGCCGGTGCCATCGCCGGCATCGGCGGCGCGTACTTCACGCTCGTCTCGGTGGGCCAGTTCACCAAGGAGATGACCGCGGGGCTCGGCTTCATCGCCCTCGCCGCCGTCATCTTCGGACGATGGGACCCGATCCGGGCGACGCTCGCCGCGCTGCTCTTCGGCTTCGCGACCAACCTGCAGAACCTGCTGACGGTGCTGCGCACGCCCATCCCCAGCGAGTTCATGCTCATGCTGCCGTACGTCGTGACCATCATTGCGGTGGCCGGTTTCGCGGGACAGATCCGCGGACCGGCGGCCGCCGGCAAGCCGTACATCAAGGGCTGACCGAGCCCGCTTCCCCCCCCCTTCACGAGAGGACCCTCCACTCCACGATGACCGACATCGACTGGGACGAACTCCGTTCCGCCGCGACGGATGCCATGCACCGCGCCTATGCGCCTTACTCCCGCTTCAAGGTGGGGGCCGCCGCCCTCGTCGCCGACGGCCGCATCGTCTCCGGATGCAACGTCGAGAACGCCTCGTACGGGGTGACGCTCTGCGCCGAATGCGGACTGGTGTCCGACCTGCACATGTCGGGCGGGGGCCAGCTGGTCGCGTTCGTCTGCGTCGACGGTGAGGGGCGCACGCTCATGCCGTGCGGCCGGTGCCGTCAGCTGCTGTTCGAGCACGCCATCCCCGGGATGCTTCTCGAGACCGTCAGCGGCATCCGGACCATCGACGAGGTGCTGCCCGATGCCTTCGGGCCGCGCGACCTCGAGGAGGCGGCGCGATGAGCGGCGAGCAGTACGACGCGGTCGACATCATCCGCGCCCAGCGGGACGGTCGGCCGATCACCGAGGGCGAGATCCGCTGGCTGGTCGATGCGTACACGCGCGGCTACGTCATGGACGCGCAGATGTCGGCCTTCACCATGGCGGTCCTGCTGAACGGCCTCGGCCGCGATCAGATCCGGGTGCTCACCGACGCGATGATCGCCTCGGGCGAGCGGATGGACTTCTCGTCCCTCGGCAAGGTCACGGTCGACAAGCACTCGACGGGTGGCGTCGGCGACAAGATCACGCTGCCGCTCGCGCCCCTGGTGGCCGCATTCGGCGTCGCCGTCCCGCAGCTCTCGGGCCGCGGACTCGGGCACACCGGCGGCACGCTCGACAAGCTCGAGTCCATCCCCGGCTGGCGCGCGGCGCTCTCGAACGACGAGATCATGGCGCAGTTGCGCGATGTCGGCGCGGTGATCTGCGCCGCGGGCACGGGTCTCGCTCCCGCCGACAAGAAGCTCTACGCGCTCCGCGACGTCACCGGCACGGTCGAGGCGATCCCGCTGATCGCCTCGAGCATCATGTCGAAGAAGATCGCCGAGGGCACCGACTCGCTCGTGCTCGACGTGAAGTTCGGCTCCGGCGCCTTCATGCAGGACATCGACCGCGCCCGCGAGCTGGCCGAGACGATGGTCGCCCTCGGCACCGACTCGGGCGTGAACACCACGGCCCTGCTCACCGACATGAACACCCCGCTGGGTCTCGCCATCGGCAACGCCAACGAGGTGCGCGAGTCGGTCGAGGTGCTGGCCGGTGGGGGCCCCGCCGACGTCGTGGAGCTGACCGTCGCCCTGGCCCGCGAGATGCTGACGCTCGCCGGTCAGCCCGACGCCGACGTCGAGGCCGCGCTGAAGGACGGCCGCGCGATGGACGTGTGGAACCGCATGATCCGCGCGCAGGACGGCGATCCGGATGCCGCCCTCCCCACGCCGCGCGAGACCCACACGGTCGTCGCCGAGCGCTCCGGTGTGGTCACGCGCGTCGAGGCCCTGCCCTTCGGCATCGGCGCCTGGCGCCTGGGCGCGGGTCGCGCGCGCGCCGAGGACGCCGTCGTGCACGCCGCGGGCATCGACCTGCACGTCACGGTCGGTCAAGCGGTCACCGCCGGACAGTCCCTGTTCACCCTGTCGGCGGATGATGAGTCGCGGTTCGCGCGTGCCCTCGGCGCCGTCGAGGGGGCGCTCGAGATCGGCGACACCGCTCCCGCCGCGTCCCCGCTCGTCCGTGAGCGGATCACCGCGTGATGGCATCCGGAAAGAAGGACACCGTGGCATCCGAGGATTTCCGCATCGGTCGCACGAGAATCGCCGACCTGCCGAAGGTGTCGCTGCACGATCACCTCGACGGCGGGCTCCGTCCGCAGACGGTGCTCGAGCTGGCCGACGGGATCGGGCTCGACCTGCCCGCGGACGACGCGAAGGGTCTCGGGGCGTGGTTCTCGGACCACATCGACGGCGGCTCGCTCGAGGACTACCTCGAGAAGTTCGACGTCACCGTCGGCGTGATGCAGACGCGTGAGGGGCTCGTGCGGGTGGCCAAGGAGTTCGTCGAAGACCTCGCCGCCGACGGCGTCGTGTACGGCGAGGTGCGCTGGGCGCCCGAGCAGCACCTCACGCGCGGGTTGAGCCTCGACGAGGTCGTGGACGCCGTGCAGGAGGGGATCGAGGCAGGAGAGGATGCCGCGGATGCCCGCGGACACGACATCCGGGTCGGCCAGCTCCTCACCGCGATGCGCCACACCGACAACTCGCGCGAGATCGCCGAGCTGGCGGTCGCCTGGCGCGGACGCGGTGTCGTGGGATTCGACCTCGCCGGGGCGGAGGACGGGTTCCTCCCCAGCCGACACCGCGCGGCGTTCGACTACCTCGCGGAGCAGTTCTTCCCGACGACGGTGCACGCGGGAGAAGGAGCCGGTCTGGCATCCATCCGCTCCGCGCTCATCGACGGACGCGCCCTGCGGCTCGGCCACGGGGTGCGCATCGCCAACGACCTCGACGTCGTCTCGCGCGAGGGTGAAGAGGTGCAGGTCACCTTCGGCGATCTGGCCCGCTGGGTGCGCGACCGCGAGATCACCCTCGAACTGTCGCCGACGTCGAACCTGCAGTCGGGCGCGGTGACGGCGTGGGGCGACACGATGGACGCCCACCCCTTCGACCTGCTGTACCAGCTCGACTTCTCGGTCACCGTGAACGTCGACAACCGCCTGATGAGCGCGACCACGCTCACCCGCGAGCTGGGTCTGCTGGCCCAGGCCTTCGAGTACGACCTCGACGATCTCGAGGCCTTCCAGCTCAACGCCGCCGCGGGCGCGTTCCTCCCCGTGGAGGAGCGCGAGGAGCTCATCGAGATCATCTCGGAGGGTTTCAGGGGCTGACGCGCCTCTTCACGTCCCGCGCTCCGGATCAATCCCGCGAAACACGACTGCGGTGCGGGTCATTGCGGCGGAGCGCTCGCTTCGCTCCGGAGCGCGGGACGGCTGGACCGTGGCCGAGCACCTGCTCGATCTGGGTCCGGATGATCTCGGGTTGCGAGAGGATGTCGGCGGCGACGAGGCGGAGGGTGACGTAGCCGCGCGCGAGGGCGGCGGCATCCCGTCGCCGGTCGCGCACCTGGGAGCGCCAATCGGAGTGGAATCGACGGCTGTCGCACTCGATGATGAGCCAGCCGTCGACGAGCAGATCGACCCGACCCACCCCGTCGATCCGCACCTGCAGATCGGGACGGTGACCGAGCGTGCGGAGGATCAGTCGGACGAGCGTCTCGGTTCCCGCTTCGCTCCGCGGGTCGACCAGCTCCCGGAGCACATGGAAGGCCGGAGGAAGACGGCGGAACACCGCGTCGAGGCCGGGCCCGTCGATGACCCCGAGATAAAGCGCGCTGTCGAGCGTCGCGATGGCATGCCGTGGCGACTGGCAGATGACGGCCTGGGCGAGCGCTTCGTGCACATCGACCACGAGCGACGTCGTCGGTGCGGACGTCGGCCGCCAATGGCAGCGGACGGCCGGGGGCCTCGGAGGGAGGCGGGTCGCGTGGGGATCGAGCTGGATGTGCGGTTCCGTGTGCGTGTGGACGAAGACGCCCAGGTACGACAGCAGCGAGATGCAGTCGAGTCGACCTCCCCACCGCGCGGCGTCGATCATCTCGAGCGGCGCGTCGGCCGTTGCGTAGCGCCCGAGACGGAGACGGACCAGGGCGCTTCGCTCGACGGCTTCGGCGATCTGCCTCTTCGTCAGCCCCGCCTCTCTCAGATCGCGGGTCGTGAGCGCTCTCGTCCGGTCGACGGCGGGAGTGGCTGGCATCCGTCCAGCGTCCGACCTGCGGGGCGACGACGGGGATCGGAACATCGATCTGTGGAAACGCTCGCCCTGTTGAGGAGGAGTCGGGTGGGCGCGACACCGGGCCGGGCTCCGGAGGATCGGAGACAATTCCCGTTCGAGCCGAGGAAGTCTGGCGGAAAGTGATGGTTTCTCCGGAGGGCGGGACGCGGGAGGGCCCCGCCGGGGGCAGGGCGGACGCGCGCTACGGCCGCGGCAGGAACCCGGCCAGCTGCTCGGCGATCACGCGGTCGACCTCGCCCGGGTCGGCGGTCGGCGTGCCGTCGCCCGGTTGGGGGCCGTAGGCGCCGAAGGACGCGTGCGAGGCGCCGGGGATCTCGACGAAGGTGGCGTCCGCCGGCAGTTCGCCCTTGGCATCCGCGATCTTCTGCGGGGTGCTGAGGCCGTCTTCGGAGCCGGCGAGGCTCAGGACGGGGATGCCGGATGCCGAGAGGTCGTTCGCGCAGTAGGAGGCGAAGAGCACGAGCGCGTCGGCGTCGGTCGCGAGCTGACACGCGCGGACACCGCCCAGGGAGTGCCCGCCGACGGCCCAGGCGGAGACGCCCGGGGCGAGGTCGGTGAAGGTCGAGAGCGGTCGCGGGTCGAAGAACGCGAGGTTCAGCCACGGTTTCGTGATCACGACCGTGACGCCGTCGTCGACGACGGTGTCGGCGAAGGTCGCGATGTATCCCTCGGCCTCGACCTTGGCGCCCGGGAGGAACACGAGGCCCTGGCCCGTCGCGCCGGCAGTGGGGGAGAGGACGATGCCGGCTCCGTCATCGGTGATGGTCAGACCGGGGTTCGCCTCGGCCGCGGCGAGCGGCCCGGGCTCCGCGCCCATCACGCCGACCTGGCTGTAGATCAGGATGCCGCCGACCAGCAGCACGACGAGGGCGCCCAGGCCGCCGAGGGTCCAGCGCACCCACCGGCGTCGGCGACGCGGGGCGGGAGCGGGGGCGGCGAAGGGGGTGCTGTCGGTCACGTCATCGAGAGTATCCCCGGCGCGGGGACGGCGCCCCGCGCTGAGCTCGGGGCGGCCGCGATGGCCGCGGTTCCGCGCGGACGTGCCGAGGGCGAGCGACAGCGCGCGGGCATCGAGGGCGAACGACAGCGCGCGGACATCGAGGGCGAACGACCTCGCGCGTGCATCGCGGCGCGGCGGAAAGATGGGCCGCCGCAGAAACGCGACACCGCCGACGCGTCGCGAGGAGCGACCGCGTCGGCGGTGTCGGGTGGTCAGGCGGTGAGCGCCGCCTGTCGGGCGGCGACGACCTCGACGATCCGGGCGAACAGCGGGTGCTCCGCGTCGAGTCCGGTCACCTCGGCGGTGAACGCCTCGGCGTCGAGCTCGCGCAGCAAGCGCTGGAGGTCGACGGCCTGGGCGTCCTCGGCATCCTGGAACGAAAGCGCCGCGGCCATCGCGGCCACGAGGGCGTCGACGGGAAGGTCCCGCTCGATCGCTTCGGCCGCCGGGCCCACGAAACGTTCGTGCCGGGAGAGCTTGCGCAACGGCTGACGGCCCACGCGCCAGACCGTGTCGGGAAGAGCCGGGTTGCGGAAACGGCGCAGGATCGTGGCGCGGTACTCGCTCTGCACGTCGGCGTCGAGCTCGTGCTTCTCGACGAGCAGCGCGCTGGTCTCCTCCAACGTCGCCTCGACCTTCGCGGCGATGGCGGGGTCGGCGAGAGCGTCCGAGATCCGCTCGATGCCCGCCTGTGCGCCGAAGTACGCGGTCGTGGCGTGACCGGTGTTGACCGTGAAGAGCTTGCGCTCGATGTAGGGCTCGAGGTCGTCGACGAAGTGCGCCCCGGGGATGTGCGGCGGGGTGTCGCCGAACGGTGCGCGCTCGATCGCCCACTCGTAGAACGGCTCCACCGTGACGTCGACGCCGCCGCCGGACTGCGCCGGCACGATGCGGTCGACCGCGGTGTTGGCGAACACCGCTCGAGATGCCAGGGCGTCCCAGGACTCCCCGGCGAGCTCGGTCACGTGCTCACGCAGTTGATCGGTCGCGCCGATGGCGTTCTCGCACGCCATGATCTGCAGCGGCGGGAGCGAGGGGTCGCGCAGAGCGAGACCCGCGACGATGTGCGGGGCGACGAACTTCAGGATCGTGGGACCGACGGCGGTGGTGACCACGTCGGCCGTGGCGATCTCGTCGACCAGGGTCTCGGCATCCACCGAGCTGTCGATCGCGCGGAAGTTCGTCACCTGCTTGTCGACGCCGCCCTCGCCCACCTCGTGGACGGTGTACGACGACGCGTCGTTGATCGCGGCCACCAGGGCTGCCGAGACGTCGGAGAAGACGAGGTCGTAGCCGCCCTCGTGCAGCAACAGGCCGACGAAGCCGCGGCCGATGTTGCCGGCGCCGAAGTGGACGGCCTTCATGCGTTGACGGAACCCGCGAGGGCCTCGTACAGCTCCTCGGGCGAGGAGGCGGCCTTCAGGCGTGCGACGTCGTCCTCCTCGGAGAAGAGGATGGCGATCTGCGAGAGGATCTCGAGGTGCTCGTCGCCCTTGCCGGCGATGCCGATGACGAAGGACACGGGCTCCCCGCCCCAGTCGACGCCGCCGTCGTAGCGGACGACCGACAGGCCCGAGGCGAGGATCGCCTGCTTGGTCTCGTTCGTGCCGTGGGGGATGGCGAGCTCGTTGCCCATGTACGTCGACACGGTCTCCTCGCGGGCCTGCATGGCGGCGAAGTAGTCGGGGGTGACGGAGCCCGCGGCCTGGAGCAGGTCGGCCGCTTCTTTCATCGCCTCCTCGCGGGTGGCGCTTCCGGGGTGGATCCGGACGGATTCGATGCGGAGGACGTTCGACATGGTTCTCGCCTTTCTCGTCGTGCTGTCCAGCCTCGCAAACCGCGGGCCGGACGGGAAGACGCCAGGGGCCGGGGTCGTGTCCCGGCCCCTGGCGTGCTAGGGGTTACTTCGCTTCGTGCTGGGTGCGGACCATCTCCACGACCTCGTCGTACTTCGGCGAGTTCATGAAGTTGTCCACCGACACGTGCACCGCGTCGGGCGACTGCGCCTTCGCGCGGTCGGTCAGCTGGTTCTGCGTGATGATGAGGTCGGCCGTGCCGTCGAGGTTCGCGATGGCCTGGTTGGTGACCGTGACCCCCTCGATGCCCGCCTTCTTGATCTTGTTGCGCAGGACGCTCGCGCCCATGGCCGACGAGCCCATGCCGGCGTCGCAGGCGAACACGATGGTGTTCAGCTGCTTCGTCGCGACTGTGCCCTGCAGGTCACCGAGCGCGCCCTCGACGTCGTCGTTCGCGGCATCCACGGCACTGCCGGTCGCTCCCGCGCCGCGCAGACCGTCGAGAGCCGACGACGACTTGCCCTTGTTCGCCGCGGTGCGCGAGATGGCGGCGCTGAACGCATCGCCCTCGGCCGCGAGGTCGCGCTTGCGCGAGGCGCGCAGGATGATCGCGGCGATGACGAAGGTGACGGCCGCCGCGATGACGACCGAGAGCGTCACGGCGAAGTAGCTGTTGTTCGCCACCTGTGCCTCGACGGCCAGGATGCTACCGGGCGCCGCGGGACCGCGAAGCACGCCGCCGAGCAGGAGGTTCGTCGTGACTCCGCTCATGCCACCGGCGATCAGGGCGAGGATCAGCGTGGGCTTCATCAGCGCGTACGGGAAGTACACCTCGTGGATGCCGCCGAAGAACTGGATGATCGCGGCGCCGGGAGCCGACGCCTTGGCTGCGCCGAGACCGAAGAAGGTGAACGCGAGGAGCAGGCCGAGACCGGGGCCGGGGTTCGCCTCGAGCAGGAACAGGATCGAACCGCCCGTCGCGCTCTCGGACGCCTGCTGGATGCCCAGGGGTGTCAGCACGCCGTGGTTGATGGCGTTGTTGAGGAAGAAGACCTTCGCCGGCTCGATGAGGATGCTGGTCAGCGGCAGCAGGCCCGTCTCGACGAGGAAGTTCACGGCGGTGCTCAGGACGCTCATCAGGCCGTTGATCAGCCAGGCGAGCGGGTAGAAGCCGAGGATGGCCATGGCGAAGCCCCAGATGCCCGCCGAGAACATGTTCACGAGCATCTCGAAGCCGGCGCGGACCTTGCCCTCCCACAGCTTGTCGAGCTGCTTCATCGACCAGGCCGCGATCGGGGCCATGATCATCGCGCCGATGAACATGTTGATCTTGCCCAGTTCGCTGGCGTCGGGGTTGGCGGCCAGCAGAGCGGCGTTGAAGCCGTCGATGAGCCAGTCGGAGCCCGCGATGACACCGAAGGTGGCGATGGCGCCGACGACGCCTCCGCGCACCCCGTACACGAGGTTGCCGCCCATGTACGCGATGAGGATCGGAAGCAGGTAGTGGATGAACGGCCCCACGATGGTCGCGAGCGCCGGGACCGGGGTCCAGCCCACGTCGATGAAGAACGCGGTGAAGATTCCCCAGGCGATGAGGGCCGGGATGAGCGGCATGATCATGCCGGAGAGGAACGTGCCGAATCGCTGGATCCGGACGCGCACACCTCCCGACGATGTGGCGGGTGACGTCGTCGTCATTGCTGTGTCTCCTTGGTAGGTGCACGGCGGGAGCCGCGCGGTGGGGGGTGCGGCGTGCGCCGCGGTGCAGAGGGGAGCGGCGATGACCGCCCCCGGGGTTTACGGGGTGGGAACGAGAGCGGATGCCGCCTGGGCGGCCTCGCGGGCGGATGCCGCATCGTCGGCGGACAGGGCGGCCTCGGCGATGCGGCGGGCATCGTCGAGGGTGTGACGGAGGAGGGTCGCGCGCACGTCGGCGAGAGCCGTGGGGGCCATCGACAGCGTGGTCGCACCGAGTCCGACGAGCACGACGGCGAGCAGCGGATCGGCCGCGGCCTCGCCGCAGATGCCGACGGGCTTCCCGTGCGCCTGGCCCGCGGCCCCGACCTCGCGGATGAGGCGGAGGACGGCCGGATGCCACGGGTCCTGGAACGACGCGACCGAGCCGAGCAGGCGGTCGGCGGCGAGCGTGTACTGCGTCAGGTCGTTCGTGCCGATCGAGGCGAAGTCCGCGATCTGGAGGATGCGGTCCGCCAGGAGCGCGGACGAGGGCACCTCGACCATCACGCCGGTCGTCTTCAGGCCGTAGTCCTTGGCCAGCGCCGTGAAGTACCGGGTCTCCTCGACCGTGGAGACCATGGGGGCCATGACCCACAGGTCGGCGGGGCCGGCCTCGGACGCGCGGGTCGCGGCATCCGCTTCCGCCAACGCGGTCAGCTGCTCGCGCAGGATGTCCTCGCTCGCGCGGAGGGCGCGGAGGCCCCGCAGGCCCAGCGCGGGGTTCTCCTCGTGCGCGTCGTTGAGGAAGGGCAGCGGCTTGTCGGCGCCGGCGTCGAGCACGCGCACGACGACCTTCTTGCCGGGGAAGGCGCTCAGCAGCTCGGTGTACGCCGCACGCTGCTCCTCGACGGTGGGAGCCGAGCTGGAGCTCAGGAACAGGAACTCGGTGCGGAACAGGCCCACGCCCTCCGCGCCCAGCTCCACGGCCTCGGCGGCGCCGCCGGGCTTCCCCAGGTTCGCCAGCAGCGGGACCTTCGTGCCATCGGCGAGGGCGCCGTCGGTGATGGGGGCGGATGCCGCGGCGGCGCGCGCCTCGGCACGGTTCGCCGCGCGGGCCTTCTCGTCGTCGGTCGGGTCGACGGTGACGACGCCGGCGGCGGCATCGACGATCACGGACTGCCCGTCGACGAGGTCCTTCGCACCGCTCGCGCCGACCACGGCGACGATCGACTTCTCGCGCGCGAGGATCGCGGTGTGCGAGGTGGGCCCGCCCTCGGTGGTCACGAGCGCGAGCACCTTGTCGAGGTCGAGCAGCGCGGTGTCGGCGGGGGCGAGGTCCTTGGCGACCAGCACGAAGGGGTGACCGGGATCCGGGATGCCGGGGGCCGCGACACCGCGAAGGCGCGCGATCACGCGCTGGGCGACGTCGTCGAGGTCGGCGGCGCGCTCGCCGAGGTAGCCGCCGAGGGCTACGAGCTGCTCGCGGAAGGAGGCGAAGGCGTCGTGCACGGCGAACTCGCCGGTCTTGCCGCTCGCGAGGCGGCTGTCGACCTCGGCCTCGAGGGTCGGGTCCTCGGCGATCATCGCCTGCGCCTCGAGCACGTCGCGGGCGGCGCCGCCCGCCTGCGCGCCGCGGGCCTCGAGCTCGCGGGCGACCGCGCCGATGGCCTCGCGCACGCGCGCCGTCTCGTCTTCGACGCTCAGCTCGCTCTTGGCGTCCTTCGGGGCGGGCAGGGGCTCGGCCATGCGCGCGATGGGTCCCTGGGCGACGCCCAGTCCGATTCCGACTCCACGGAGTTCCGTCATGTTCGTGCTTTCCTTACTCGGTGTCGTGGTCGGTGGTCAGCAGTTCGCTGAGGCGATCGATGGTCGCTTCGGCCGTGTCGCCGTCGGCGGTGAGGGTGACGTAGTCGCCGTACTCCAGGCCCAAGGCGATGATGCCCAGGATGCTGGCCGCGTTGACCGGGGCCCCGGCGTCCTTGGCGATGGTCACGGGGATGCCGGAGTCCTTCGCGGCCTGGGCGAAGAGCTTCGCGGGGCGCGCGTGGAGGCCGTGCGACGATCCGATGCGGACGGTGCGGGTCAGGTGGGGCATGCGTCACTCCTTCTCGTGGGTCAGAAGCGGTCGGGCGCCGAGCGCCCCCTGGACGAGCGCGAGGGTGCGACTGCCGTCGAGATCGGCGAAGACGTCGGAGGGCAGCAGCACCACGTGAACGCCGCGCGCCGCGGCATCCCGTTCGATCCCGCCGAGATCGCCCTCGAGGTGGGGACCGACGAGCACGAGGTCGCAGGCGTCGAGGTCGATGGGAAGGGAGCGGATCGTTCCCGCGGAGGCGGCGTAGTCGAGCCCGCGCTCATGGGCCGCGCGGCGTACCCGCTGCGCGACGAACGTGCTGGACGCACCCGCACCACAGACCACCAGGATCCTCATCGAACCCGCCTCCTTACCTCTCGATTGTCCGGAAGCGATTCCCAGCGGACAACCAGGTTCGTTTCCCACCCCCCGGAACACGGATGCCGAACGCCCGCGCCGCCACCCGGGGCGCGTGGTTGGATGGAGGGAGCGCTGCCACACCGGGCGCGGCGCGGAGGACGGATCGTGACGACGAAAGCTCGCCAAGACCGCCTGCTGGCCCTGTTGCTGCGCGACGGGGAGTGGTCGACGGCCGCGTCCCTGGCGGACGCACTCGGGGTGACTCCGCGGAGCATCCGCTCCTACGTGACGGCGATCAACGCGCGCGTGGGCGACGGGACGGCGGTCGAGTCCGGCCCCCTCGGCTATCGGGCCGGAGGCGAAGCCGCCGCCGCGCTCCGTGCCGGCGGGGGAACGGATGCCGGGACCCCGCGCGATCGCCTCCACACGCTGGTGCGACGCCTGCTGGACTCCGCCGACGGCATCGACGTCTTCGACACGGCCGATGCCCTCCACGTCAGCGCGGCGACGCTCGAAGCCGACCTCTCGCGCGTGCGGGGACTCCTCGGCGGCACCGAGCTGACGCTGGAGCGCTCGGCATCCCTCGCCCGCCTCCGTGGAACCGAGGTCGCGCAGCGTCGGCTGCTGTCCAAACTCGCCCACGACGAGATGGATGCCGGACACTTCGATCTCGACGCGCTGCGGCGCACGCTCGGCGAGAGGTCGGTCGGCGCGCGGGCCTTCGGCCCGTTCAAGGCCGAGCTGGTCGCCGAACTCGGCGGACTCGGCTACTTCGTGAACGAGATCGGCATCGGCGACGTGGTGATGCACATCGCGATCGCGGCCGATCGGACCACCCGCGACCGCGCCCTCGGATCGACCGGGGCGGATGTGTCGGACGCCACGGCCGCGGTCGCGGAGCTGCTGGACCGCCTGACGCTGAAGCACATCGGCGTCCAGCTCGGACAGGGCGACCTCCGCCACCTCGCGACCCTGGTTCTCACGCGGATCGTCGCGCCGGGCGCTCCCGCGGCCGGCGATGTGCGCGCCCGCCTGTCGCCCGAGGTCGAGGCGGCCGTGCGCGCGGTCGTCGAGGCGGCGGCATCCCAGTTCCTCGTCGACATCGCCCACGAGGACTTCATCCTGCGGCTCGCGCTGCACGTGCAGAACCTCCTGCACCGCTCGCGCGAGCAGGCGTGGTCGCGCAATCCGCTGACGCGGTCGCTGAAGTCGACGTACCCGATGATCTTCGAGGTCGCGGTGTACATCGCGACGGGCCTGCAGGACTCGCTCGGCATCCCGATCCTCGACGACGAGATCGCCTACGTCGCGATGCACGTCGGCGGGCGGCTCGAGCGCAGCCGCCGCGCGGATCAGCTACTGACCGCGACCATCGTCTGCCCCGGGTACTACGAGCTCCACGAACTGTTGCGGTCGAGCGTCGACCGCTCGCTCGGCCAGGCGATCGAGGTCGTCGGTGTCGAGACGCGCATCGACCCGGTGTGGGAGGGGATCGACACCGATCTGGTGCTGACGACGATCGACCCGCCCCGCACGGGTGACCGGTTCGTCCGCATCCAGCCGTTCCTCACCGATGCCGACGTCGAGCGTGTGCAGGCGGCGGCGGGGCGCGTGCGACGGGGGAGGCGTCTCGCGCGGCTCCGGGCCGAGCTGGAGCGCTACTTCTCTTCGGAGGCCTTCGTGCGCGGCCTCGACGGGGTCGACGGCGAGGCGGGTGTCATCCGCGATCTGGGCGCGCTGCTGACGCGCCAGGGCGTCATCGACGACGACTACGTCACGCGGGCCGTCGAGCGCGAGGCCATCTCGTCCACGGCCTTCACCGACGCCCTCGCGGTGCCGCACGCGATGGGCATGACGGCGACGCAGACCCGGATCGCGATCGGCATCGCCGACCCCTCGATCGTCTGGGGCGAGGGCCGCGTGCAGGTCGTGGCGCTCGTGGCGTTCAGCGAGACCGACCGCGAGGCGTTCCAGACGGTGTTCGAGCAGTTCGTCGAGGTGTTCAGCGAGCGCGACAGCGTGCAGCGGATCGTCCGCCGCGGCACGGATTTCGCGGCGTTCCTGGACGAGCTGGTCGCGGTGATCGACGGCTGAGGGCGCGTGGCCGGCCGGCGTGGTCCCCCACGCCGGCGCCGGCCGCCGGGCGCGACGGAGGTCTCGCGCCGTTCCGGCCGTCAGCTCACCAGCACGCCGGTGCGCGCCACGCCGAGCAGGCTCTCGATCGCATCGGCCGCCCGCGGAGCCGCCCGCCCGTCGCCGTAGAGCTCCCGGGCGCGGGACATCCGCGCGTGTACGGTCGGGTCGTCGAGCAGGGTCGCCAGCTCCGCAGCGACGACCTCGCGGCGTGTGCCGATGAGGCGCGCGGCCCCGGCCTCGACGCCCTCTCCGCGCTCCGTCGTGTCCCGCACGACCAACGCCGGTACGCCGAGTGCGGGAGCCTCCTCCTGCACCCCGCCGGAGTCGGTGACGACGCAGTGGGCGCGGGCGAGCAGCCGACCGAATTGGGCGTAGGGGAGAGGCTCGCACAGGATCACGCGATCGGTGTCGCCGACGGCGGAGAGGACCTCGCGACGCACGCGCGGATTCGGGTGCACGGGGAGGACCGCCACGACGTCGGACCGCGCGGTGACCGTCTCGGCCACCGCTGCCACGACGCGCGCGAGCGGACCTCCCCACGACTCGCGTCGGTGGACCGTGACGAGGACGAGCCTGTCCCATCCGTTCACGACGTCTTCCATCGCCGGATCGTCGAAACGCTGGGGATGGGTCCGCTGCCAGTGGAGTGCGTCGATGCCGGTGTTGCCCGTGATCACGATGTCGTCGTCGGCGATCCCCTCGGCGCGGAGGTTGGCGGCCGCGCTGTCGGTCGGCGCAAGATGGAGCGACGCCAGCGGAGCGATCAGGCGGCGGTTGCCCTCCTCGGGAAAGGGAGAGCGCAGGTCGCCGGATCGCAGCCCCGCCTCGAGATGGACCACCCGCGCCCCCGCGTAGTACGCCGCCACGGCCGCGAGCGCGGCACTGGCGGTGTCCCCCTGGACGACGACGGCATCCGGGGTCGCCTCCGCCCAGCGATGGGCGAGGGCGGCGAAGATCGCGGACGACGTCTCCGCGAGCGATGATCCCCTCCGGAAGACGTCGAGGTCGACGTCGGGGGTGATGCCGAACGACGCGTTGACCTCGTCGGCCATCTGCCGGTGCTGGCCGGTGACGGTGACGGTCGTGCGCGCGGAGTCGCGCCGCCGGAGTTCCGCGACCAGCGGCGCGCACTTCACGGCCTCCGGGCGGGTGCCGTAGACGACATCGATCCAAGGGCGGCTCATCGGCGGTCCTTTCTGCCCGGTCGGGTACCGGCGCGGTGGCGGTCGCGGCGCAGAGGCGCCGCGAGAGGGTCGGAGGGGGATGCCGTCCTCATCGCCGTCGACGAGGTCGGAGCATCGCCGCCTCGCGCCCTCCCGCGACGGCGGCGGGTGGCATCCGGAGTCCCCCGGCGAGCGGGCTCGCGCAGAGCGATGCGCAGCACGAGGACGATCGCCATGATGAAGCCGGCGATGACGAAGAGCGAGCCGATGTAGCGGTGCACGAGATCGAAGCCCTCTCGTCCGTACTCGCTGTACGCCCAGGCGGCGGAACCGAAGCGGATCATGTTGCTGGCCACCGCGACGGTCACACCGACGATGAGACCCACGCCGACGCGAGCGGATCGAGCGCGCGTGATGCCGAGGACGGCGACGGCGAGAAGCACCAGCGGCACGACGAGGACGGTCGTCGAGCACAGGGTCGTGATCGACAGCCCGGTGACCTCGGGCGTGCCGATGCCGAAGTACACGATCGAACCCGACGCGACCGCGCGACCGGGAGTGAGTGCGGCGACGACGGCACGAGCGAGCTGTGCCTCCGCCCGACGCGTGTCGGTCTCCGCGACGATCATCAGCGCCGCGAGCGCGAGGAGGAGCGCGGCGACGATCGTGCGCGGAGCGCGGCCGGCGCGTGGACGAGGGGTGGCCGCGGCGACGCTCATGACTCCACCGCCAGCAGAAGGCGTCCGGCCTCGGCGTTCCGGCGCGTCTTCGTCCACCCGCGCCGCCCCGTCAGCATGCGGCCGAAGGCACGGACCACGCAGACATAGCTCTGGTACATGTACAGCCAGTAGCCCAGCCCCCATATCGCCGCGCGCCACAGGGACTTCCGCTCCTCGCGCAGCACGTAGACGAACGGCCAGAGCGAGAAGGGCAGGATGCCGGTGAGCACCCACAGCGGCACGATCCACGTGGAGGACGAGATCCAGCCGAGGACTCCGCCCGGCGCGAGCGCTCCCGAGACGAGCATCGCCACGGCCACGCTGGGCCAGAGCACCGACCCGGCGAGCTGGATGTAGGGAATCGCGAGGAAGTAGGCCGCCTCGAGGGCGCCGGCGTTGGTGAAGTTGCGCGACGAGTAGATCCGCGGGAGGTAGCGCGCGCACTGCAGTCCGCCCTGACACCATCGCGTGCGCTGCGTGAGCAGTCGACGCGCCGACGGGAGCGCCTCCTGCGAGACCCACGTGTCGTGGGCGTACACCGTGCGGTAGCCGGCGAGCATGATGCGCAGCCCGACCTCGTAGTCCTCGAGCAGTGCGTCGCCCCACGGTTCCCCCTGCGCCGATGAAGCTGCCCGGAGCGCACTCAAGCGGGTGAACTGACCGTTCCCGCCGAGGCCCACCGACACGGTGCGCATCCGCAGGACCTGCATCGCCGCGATCGTGGTGCGGAACTCGATGTCCTGCATCCGCACGAGGTAGCGCGCCCACGTCTGGGCGAGACGGCCCCGCCCCGGGAGAGGGGCGGGGTCGTCTCTGTTGCTCATGCGCACCGCGACCTGCACGGCACCGACGTCGTCTGCGCCGAAGGCCGTGGGACCGGATGCCTGCCGGAGCGCGTTCGGGGCGAGGGACCCGTCGGCGTCGAGGACGATGACGATGGTGCGATCATCCTCGACTCCTCCCTCGCCCCGAGAAGCCCGCCACTGCGTGAGCTGCGCGTAGGCGGCGTTGAGGGCCGCCCCTTTGCCCGTGCGGGCGTCGGGGAGGCGGCGGATCACCGCGTGCACGAAGGAGTCGCCGGCCGCGACGGCCGAGACGATGTCGCCGGTGCCGTCCGTGCTCGCGTCGTCGATGATCCACACGTGCACGTCCGGAAACCGCTCCCGCATCCTCTTCAGCGTGTCCGCGATCACGGCCGCCTCATCGCGGCAGGGGATGAAGGCATGCCACTCGAACGCCCGCGGGTCGCCACCGCGCGCACGTCGGCGGCGTGCGAACGGGACGACGATGAGCGTCGTGTAGGTCAGGAACATCACCAGGAACACGAAGGAGAGCGAGAAGAGGATGTCGAGCGGATTCACGGGTTCTGCCGCGCCTCTCCGGATGCCGCGGCCTCGTCGCCGTGACCGCGCAGCCAGACGGCGCGCCACGCGAGGAGTGCGCCCAGCAGGGCCGCCCCGGCCCCGACGACGACGAGAGTCGCCGTCGGGGCCGTCGAGCCGGTGACCGCGAGGATCGCAGCCCCTCCGCCCATCGCGCCGTTGCGGTACATCGCGTCAGCCCTGGACGGATGCCAGGCGCGTGCGGCGACGCAGCGCGATGCCCGCCAGGACGATCGCACCGACACCGACGAATCCACCGGCCAGGGCCAAGGACTCGGGACCGGCGACCGGAACCGCGAGCTGCCCGGCGTTCGGGCCGACCGTCGCGCTGGCGAGATTCACGCTCGCCAGCGATCCGGAAGGCCCGAGACCCAGGCGCAGTGCGGTCTGCGTGAAGGATCCGTCGGAACCGGTCGACTGCACGTTGACCTGCATCTGCGCCAGCTGCGTCAACGCGTTGCTGAGCGGGGTGACGAGGGTGTTGCTGATCCCGTTCAGCACGGGGACGATCGTCGCTTTCGCCGTGTCGACGGCCGCCTGCAGGGCGATGCCCGCAGCCGCGGTGAAGAAGTTCGACTTCAGCTGCGTCGCAAGGGTGCTCGCGGCATCCAGGACGCCGTTCACCTGGCTGACGATCTTGTCGGCCACGGCCTGCGGGACGTAGGACAACAGGTCTGTGCCCGGGGGCAGATCGTTGACGCTGGCGACTCCGGCGGCCGAGGTGAGATCGTCGAGCGTGAGCTCGATCTTGCCCGACGAGAAGGGGTTCGTCAGCCCCGCGCCACTGGTGTTGGCGAGCGCGATCAGCGTGTTCAACGCCGGGTTGACGATGCCGAGCGTCCCCGAGAGGAGCGTGCCGTCGACGGTGAAACCGGCGTCGGACAGCACGTACTGACCGGTTTGCGTGCCGTCCGCCGCTTGCTGGGCCGAGGCGGCCAGCACACCGAGATCCACCTGCACGCCGACAGGTGCCGACGACGATCCCAGGCGGAAGGTCGCCGACTGGTTCGCGGTCGGCGAGCCGACGCTCGACGGAGTGACCGTGCCCACGCCGATGAGGCTGGGGGCTGCGGAGACGGCCCCGGAGAACGCCGATGAACTGCCGTCGTCGCGGGCTTGTGCGTACTGGCCGACGCCGCCGAGTTGGATGATGCCGTTGTCGCCGAAGAGATTCGTCGATCCCGCCGACAGGCCGAGGAGGCCGGCGATCGCCGAGGCGTCGAGCGGCTGGTCGACGGTGACGTCGCCGCTGGCGTCGGGGTTCACGGCCTGTGCTCCCCGCAACGCGAGGGCGTTGTCGAGGATGTTCGTGCCCAGAAGCGACGTCTCGACGAGCCGTCCCGTGCCCTGCGAGACGACGGCGGCAGCCTGTGCGCCGGTCGCCGGAATGAGCAGAGCCGCGGTGACCGCGAGTGCGCCGGCGGCGCGCGTCGTCCGCCAGGCCCGGCCGGACGACGTTGATGATCCTGTGGTCATGGTGTCTTCTTCCTGATGGTTCCGCGCGCCACGGAGCCCGCGTTCGGGTCGGGTTGTGCGGGTCGTCGTGACGCTAGGGGCTCGCGAACATCCGCACATCGGTGGCGCACACGTAACGTTTTCTCGCGGGCCCTCAGCGTTGTGTGCGGTGTCTGCGCGCAAACACTGAGGCGTCTCAGTGACGCGGGAAACGCGTCGGATTCGGTGTAGGAACAGAAGGGGGGTGCCATTCGGCAGACCCCTGAAAAGAGGGGTGCAGACCATGAATGGTGATCGAACATTCGTCGGTCGCTCGGCGGAACGAGCCCTGGCGGTAGCTGCCTTCAACCGGAAACGAAGCGTGTTCATGACGGGCCCCAGCCGAAGCGGCCGCTCCTACCTGCTGATGTCGATCGTCAAGGATCTGGCCCGCCCCGCGGTCTTCCTCGAACGTCGCCCCGACGGCGTGACCAGATGCGGAGCCCTCACCACCGATCGGCATCCGGTGAGAGGGGAAGACGACATCGCCGCCCTCATCGAGGCGGTCGGGAAGGACACCGCCCTCGTCGTCGACGATCTGGATCTGCTCCCCTACCCTGTGTTGGCGCCGCTCGTGGACGCCTTCCGAGCGACGCCGGTCGTCTTCCTCGCCACCATGGCGCCGCGTCACGTCGTGGCCGCGGCGGGGGCGGAGCGGTGGGAGATGCTCCGTCCGATGTTCGACCAGTCCGCGGCCCTGGCCGTCCCGTTGCCGCCGTTGTCGTTGCGGGAGACGGCGGAGATCGGTGACGGCCTGCGGACGACCCGCTACGGGGCGGGTCGCGCCGATGACGCCTGGCATATGGCGCTGCACCATCTGAGCGGCGGCAGCCCGGCCCTCGTCCGCGAGATCGTCGAGGCGGCGGCGGCCCGCGGGCGTCTGGACGCGCTCCTCCCGATCGATCCCCAGAGAGACGCTCTCCCGGGGGCGGTGGTGGCATCCGTGACGAAGTTGCTCGCGCCCCTGGACGCGCGAGACCGACGGGTTCTCGCGGCGCTGGCCGAACTCGGTCCCGTGCCGCGTGGGCACCTCGGATCGATCATTCCCGCGGATGTCCTCGCGCGACTGCACGACGGAGGGCTGCTGTCGGCGGGCGCGGATGCGACGACCGTCGCCGTCAGCGGTGTGATCTCACGGATCGTGGACGATTCGAGCGATCTCGGTGATCTCGGCGACGAGCGGAGAGAACTGGCGCGTCAGCTTCTCCTTCTCTCGTGTCAAGCGTCCTGTCTGACGCCGGGGGAGGAGAAGTTCTGCGCGCGATGGGCGGAGACGGCGCACGACGCGCCGCTCGAATCGGCGCTCGCCCGGATCCTCCCGCGCGCGGCGCTCGCCCTCGCGCGGTCGAGTTCACCCCGCGAGGCACTGGCTGTCGCCGAGAGGGTGCTCGCGGAGGACTTCCATGCGACCGCGTTCTCCGCGCTCATCCTCGCCCGCGTGGCTCTCGGCGAGTATGCGGAGGCGCAACGCCTGCTCGATCAGTACCCCGCTCCCACGACCAAGGAAGAGCGCGAGTGGGCCCTGCACCTCCACGTGAATGTGCTGCTCGCCACCTGCGCCGGGATGGACACCGCCCTGGAGCGAGTGCGGACGCTCACCGGCTGGGCTCCCGACGACGAGGTGTGGCGGCTCCGGGTCGAGTGCTCGGTCAACGCTCTGTCGTTCTCCAGCGGGTCGGCCCCGCACGTCCCGGAGGACGTGACCGAGCTCTCCGAAGACGCGGACGAGGAGACGAGGAGTCTGGCGGAAGCGTGTCAGGCGGCCGTCGAGGCGTCGCGCGGTGACAGGGCGAGAGTGCACGAGCTCCTGCGTCGGCGGCAGCAGACGCACGGGATGGACGTGGAATCGAACCTCACGGTGTTCCGGCTGCACGCCTTCGCCTTGATGATGCTCGGCGAGGACCTGGACCTGGTTCAGAGATCCACACGGCGTCGCCTCCTCGTCGCGCGGTGGGAGGATCGCCAAGACGATGTGGCGCTGCTCGCTCTCACCGACGCGTCGATCCAGGTCATCCGTGGTCAACCGGCGGGCGCCCTCCTGAGCCTGGGACTCATCGATGTGAGCCCGTCCGAGCCGGTGCGTGTCTGGTGCGAGCTCGTCCGGGCCGCCGCTCTGATCATCGACGGCGACCTGTTGCACGCCGCTTCCGCCATCGAGCGCATCGACGCCGTTTCCGACGGCTGGGGCCGCGGGGGATTCGGCGCCGTTCGCGACACCGTCTGCGCGCTCTTCGATGCGGCCAGCCGCCGGCCTCTCGCGGCCGCAGCGCGGGCCGAGAGGATCTTCGAGCAGGCTCAGCGGACGATGCCCATCCTCGTCCCCGTCCTCCTGCGCTTGCAGTTGCAGGGCGGAGCTCCGGTCGAAGACGTCCTCGACCGTGCCGAGGCCCTCGCCGCACATCTCGACATCGCTCCCTTGAATGCCTTCGTCGACGAGCTGCGGGCGATGACGCGACGAGAAGTCGCCCGGTGGGAGGTGTTGACGGCGCGCGAAAGGGAGGTCGTCCAGCTCGCGGCGGCAGGATTCTCGAACGCCGAGATCGCGGAGCGCTTGACGCTGTCGGTTCGAACCGTCGAGTCCCACCTGCATCACGCGCGGACACGACTCGGGATGGGGCGCTACGAGCGGTTCTCCTCCGTGCGCGCCTCTCTGTCGAGCGGAAGCCGCTGAGTCGACGAGACCTCGTCCCCGCGTGCCGACCGCCCGCGCCGACCGCCCGCGTCGCCCCGCGCCCGTCCTGCGGAGGCGGGGCGACCTCGCGTCAGCCTCGCGTCGCGACGAGCAACTCCTCCGCGCCCGCCCGCAGCGCGGACAGACGCCGGTTCGCCTTCTTCGCCGACCCCGCCTGCACGTCGAGGTACAGCTTGAGCTTCGGCTCGGTGCCGCTCGGGCGCACGATCAGGCGCGAGCCGTCCTCGAGCCAGAGCCGCAGCACGTCGCCGGGCGGCAGCCCGTCCACGCCGAGCAGCAGGTCGTCGATGCGCGCGACCGCGACCTCGCCGACCGCGACGGGCGGCTGAGCGCGGAGGGATGCCATGATCCCGGCGATCTCGCTCACGTCGGTCACCCGCACCGAGATCTGGTCGCTCGCGAACGCCCCGAACGTCTCGCGGAACTCGCGGAGCAGATCCGCGACGCTCCGGCCTTCCGCGCGGGCGTCGGTGGCCATCCCCAGCAGGGCGACCGCGGCGGAGATCCCGTCCTTGTCGCGGACGACCTCGGGGTTCACGAGGTAGCCCAACGCCTCCTCGAACCCGAAGACGATCCCCGGTGCCCGCGAGATCCACTTGAACCCGGTGAGCGTCGCGCGGAAGTCGAGGCCGTAGTGCTCGGCCACGGCTTGCAGGCCGGGCGATGAGACGAGGGAGCAGGCGAGCGTGCCGCCCGTCCCCGCCGCGGCCGCGGCGCGCGCTGCACGCCACCCCAGCAGCAGGCCGATCTCGTTGCCGCTCAGTCGGCGCCATCCGCCCTCGGTCTCGGCATCCGGGATCGCGACCGCGAGGCGGTCGGCATCCGGATCGTTCGCGATGATCAGCTCGGCCTCGGCGGCGCGGGCGGTCTCGAACGCGAGGTCCATCGCGCCGGGTTCCTCGGGGTTGGGGAACGCGACCGTCGGGAAACGCCCGTCCGGCTGGATCTGCGCCTCCACGACCACCGGCTGCGGGTAGCCGGCGCTCTCGAGCACGCGCGAGACGGTCTCCCATCCCACGCCGTGCATCGCGGTGTAGACCCACCGCAGGCCCGCGGCTCCGGCGGGGGCCGGGGCGACGGCGGCGGTCGCGGCGACGTAGGCCTCGACCACCGACTCGGGGGCGTTGGCGTACCCCACCGAGCGCGGCAGGATCGTGACGTCGCCGTCGTCCGCGACCCGCTGGATGTGCGCGGCGATCTCCGCATCGGCCGGCGAGACGATCTGCGCGCCGTCGTCGGCACCGCCGAGGTACACCTTGTAGCCGTTGTCGTCCGGCGGGTTGTGGCTCGCCGTGACCATCACCCCGGCGTCCGCGCCGAGGTGGCGCACGGCGAACGCGAGGACGGGGGTCGGCAGCAGGCGCGGCAGGAGGATCGCGTGCAGCCCCGCCCCGGCGAAGATCTCGACCGAGTCGCGCGCGAACACGTCGGAGTTGCGGCGTCCGTCGTACCCGACGACGACCGTCGGTGTGCCGCCGGAGGAGCGTTCGCGCAGGTAGGCAGCGAACCCCGCCGCGGCCTGCGCGACCAGCACCCGGTTCATGCGGTTGGACCCGGCGCCCAGCGTGCCGCGCAGGCCCGCGGTCCCGAAGGCCAAGCGGGTGGAGAAGCGATCGGCGAGGTCGTCGGCGGCCGCGGCATCCCCCTCCTCGACCCGGGCGATCAGGCCCGAGAGCTCCTCGCGGGTGACGGGGTCCGGGTCCTGCGCCAGCCAGGCGCGCGCCGCGGCGAGGTACGCGCTCACAATGCGTGGACCACGCGGGCGAGCAGGGCCGAGATGACCGGCTCCGCCTCGCGACCGGCCTCGAGGACCTCTTCGTGGCTGAGAGGGGTCTTCTGGATGCCGGCGGCCAGGTTCGTGATGAGCGAGAAGCCGAGGATCTCCATGCCGGCCTGCCGGGCGGCGATGGCCTCGAGCGACGTCGACATGCCGACGATGTGCCCGCCGAGGGTCTTCGCCATCTGCACTTCGGCGGGGGTCTCGTAGTGGGGCCCCCGGAACTGCGTGTAGACGCCCTCGTCGAGCGTCGGGTCGATGTCCCGCGCGATGTCGCGGAGGCGCTTCGAGTACAGATCGGTCAGGTCGATGAAGGTCGCGCCCTCCAGCGGGGAGTCCGCCGTGAGGTTGATGTGGTCGCTGATGAGGACGGGCTGGCCGGGCTTCCACGTCTCGCGGATGCCGCCGGCCCCGTTCGTGAGGATCATCGTGGTCGCACCCGTCGCGGCGGCCGTGCGCACGCTGTGCACGACACGGCGCACGCCGTGGCCCTCGTAGTAGTGGGTGCGGGCGCCGATGACGAGGACGTTCTTGCCGCCGGGCGTGCGGACGCTGCGGAGCGTGCCGACGTGACCCTCGAGCGCGGGCTTCGAGAAGCCGACGACCTCGGTGGCGGGGAACGACGCCGTCTCCTCGCCGATGAGCTCGGCGGCGCGGCCCCAGCCGGACCCGAGGGTGACGGCGATGTCGTGGTGCTCGACACCGGAGAGACGGGCGATGTCGTTCGCCGCGGCCTGGGCGACCTCGAACGGGTCGACCGCCGGGTCATCGAGCGGGTGAGAAGTGCTGTTGGACATCCCCCCACTCTAGAAAGCGGCGAGCCCCGGGGCCAGACGCCGACCGCGCGTCGTTCGAAGGAAGCGCCCTAGGGAAGAATGGATGCCATGGTGCAGAGCTTCGAGCGCAAGCAGTCCGTCGCGATCGTCGGTGGGGGACCCGGTGGCTACGAGGCGGCGCTGTCGGCCGCTCAGCTCGGCGCCGACGTCACCCTCGTGGAGCGGGCGGGAGTGGGCGGCTCCGCCGTCATCACCGACGTCGTCCCCTCCAAGACCCTGATCGCCACCGCCGACGCCGCGGTGGCGATCCGCAACGCGAGCGAGCTCGGCGTGCAGCTGTTCGCCCGCGACGATCACGGTAAGCCCCTCACCCCCGAGGTCGCGATCAACCTCGCCGCGGTGAACCAGCGTCTCCTCTCCCTCGCTCGGCAGCAGTCCGACGACATGCGCGCGTCCCTGCTCGAGGCGGGCGTCCGGATCATCTCGGGTCACGGGCGGCTCGACGGCCCCGGGGCCGTGGTCGTGTCCACCGAGGCCGGCGGCACCGATTTCGACCGCATCGAGGCCGAGACGCTCGTCGTGTCGGTCGGCGCCTCCCCGCGCGAGCTCCCCTCGGCCAAGCCCGACGGCCAGCGCATCCTCACGTGGACGCAGCTCTACAACATGAAGTCGGTCCCCACCCACCTCATCGTGGTGGGCTCGGGCGTCACGGGTGCCGAGTTCGCGTCGGCGTACATGAACCTCGGCGCCAAGGTCACGCTCGTCTCGAGCCGCGACCAGGTGCTGCCCGGAGAGGACCAGGATGCCGCGGCCGTCCTCGAACGCGTCTTCCAGCGCGGAGGCATGACGCTGCTGTCGAAGGCCCGCGCCGACTCCGTCGTCAACACCGGCGACGAGGTCGTCGTGACCCTCGCCGACGGCCGGACCATCACCGGCAGCCACTGCCTCATGGCGGTCGGCTCGATCCCGAACACCGCGGGGATCGGCCTCGCGGAGGCGGGGGTGCAGATGACCTCCTCCGGGCACATCCGCGTCAACCGCGTCGCGCGCACGTCGGTGCCGAACATCTACGCCGCGGGCGACTGCACGAACTTCTTCCCGCTGGCCTCCGTGGCATCCATGCAGGGACGACAGGCGATCTTCCACGCCCTGGGCGACATCGTGATCCCGCTCGAGACCCGACGGATCACGGCCAACATCTTCACCGCACCCGAGATCGCGACCGTGGGATTCAGCGAGCAGGACGTCGTCGACGGCAAGATCGCGGGAGTCGTGAAGAAGCTGCCGCTCTCGGCCAACCCCCGCGCGAAGATGCAGGGCATCACCGACGGGTTCGTCAAGCTCATCGCCCGTAAGGGCAGCGGCACCGTCATGGGCGGCGTCATCGTCGGCCCGAAGGCGTCCGAGCTCATCTACCCCCTGGCGATCGCGGTGGAGCGGCGGCTGACGGTCGACCAGGTCGCCCGCGTCTTCGCGGTGTACCCCTCGCTGACCTCGAGCATCACCGACGCCGCGCGCGCGATGCACATCGTCGACCGCGACGATCCCGGCGAGGACTGACCCCGCTCGGCACCGCGCTCCCGGATGCCGGGGCTCACGGCATCCGTCCCGCCCCACATCCAGCTGGTTCGCCGCCCCTCCCGCGCCCGGGAGTAAACGCTGCGCCGAGGTGGAAACGCCGTCCGCCGGCGTTTCCACCGCGCCGGAGCGTTTACTCCGGCTCGACCGAGGACGGCACCGTCTGCCCGTCGACGACGACGGCGCCGCACCCCCGGGGGGAGTACGGCGCCGTCAGGAGGCAGGGGCGTCAGCTGATCACCAGCAGCTGGTGACCGGCCGACACGGTGGTCCCGGCGGTCGCGTCGATCGAGGCGACTGTCCCGTCCTTGTGGGCCTGGATGGGCTGCTCCATCTTCATCGCCTCGAGGACGACGACGAGGTCGCCCTTGACGACCTGCTGGCCCTCCTCGACCGCGACCTTGACGATCGTCGCCTGCATGGGCGACTTCACCGCGTCGCCGGTGGCTCCGGCCGCGGGGGAGGCCGCGTGGGAGCGGCGGGACGGGGGAGCGGCGGCGGGACGGCCGACCGCGGGCGCCGCGACGGTGATCCGGTCGGGCAGGCTCACCTCGAGGCGCTTGCCGCCGACCTCGACGACGACCGTGTGCCGGCCCGTCTCGGCGGGCGGAGCCTCGAGCTCGCCGTCCCACGCGGGGATGTCGTTGACGAACTCGGTCTCGATCCAGCGGGTGAAGACGCCGAACGCGCCGTCCTCCGCCGTGAACGCGGGGTCGCGGACGACCTTGCGGTGGAACGGCAGGACGGTGGGCATGCCGGCGACCTCGAACTCGTCGAGGGCGCGGCGGGCGCGCTCGAGCGCCTCGGCGCGGTCGCGACCGGTCACGATGATCTTCGCGAGCAGCGAATCGAAGGCTCCCGAGACGCTGTCGCCCGCGGTGACGCCGGAGTCGAGACGGATGCCGGGGCCTCCGAACGTCTTGAAGACGTGGATCGGTCCGGGCTGGGGCAGGAAGTTCCGGCCCGGGTCCTCGCCGTTGATGCGGAACTCGATCGAGTGCCCGGTGGGCGCGGGGTCGTCGTAGCCGAGCTCCTCGCCCTCGGCGATGCGGAACTGCTCGCGCACGAGGTCGATCCCGGTGACCTCTTCGGACACGGGGTGCTCGACCTGCAGGCGCGTGTTGACCTCGAGGAACGAGATCGTGCCGTCGGCGCCGATGAGGAACTCGCAGGTTCCGGCCCCGACGTAGCCGACCTCTTTGAGGATGGCCTTGGATGCCGAGTACAGCACCGCGTTCTGCTCGTCGCTGAGGAACGGCGCCGGGGCCTCCTCCACCAGCTTCTGGTGGCGGCGCTGGAGCGAGCAGTCGCGGGTCGAGACGACGACGACGTTGCCCGCCGAGTCGGCGAGGCACTGCGTCTCGACGTGGCGCGGCTTGTCGAGGTACTTCTCGACGAAGCATTCGCCGCGACCGAAGGCGGCGACCGCCTCGCGCGTGGCCGACTCGAACATCTCGGCGACCTCGTCGAGTTCGCGCGCGACCTTGAGGCCGCGCCCTCCGCCGCCGTAGGCGGCCTTGATCGCGATGGGCAGGCCCACCTGCTCGGCGAAGGCGATGACCTCGTCGGCACCCGAGACGGGGCCGGGGGTGCCGGGGGCCAGCGGCGCGCCCACCTTCTCGGCGACGTGCCGCGCGGTGACCTTGTCGCCGAGCGCTTCGATCGCATCGGGCGAGGGGCCGATCCAGACGAGGCCGGCGCCGATGACCGCGCGGGCGAAGTCGGCGTTCTCGGCGAGGAAGCCGTAGCCGGGGTGCACCGCGTCGGCGCCGGAGCGGCGGGCGACCGAGAGGATCTTCTCGATCGAGAGGTAGGTGTCGGCGCTGGTGGCGCCGTCGAGGGCGTACGCCTCGTCGGCGAGGCGGGTGTGCAGGGCGTCGCGGTCCTGATCGGCGTAGACGGCCACGGAGGCCTTCCCCGAATCACGGGCGGCACGGATGACTCGGACGGCGATCTCGCCGCGGTTGGCGACAAGGACCTTGGCGATCTTCGGCATCCTCCCAGCCTAGCGAGGGGGTACCCCTCCCTTTTGACCCTCCTCGACAAGAAACGCCGAAAAACGTGTGCGAGACCCTACGAACGGTTCCAGAGGTCCGTCCACGCGACCCCGAGTTCGCGCACCAGTGCGCGCACCGTCGAGAGCGACATCCCGACGACCGTCGACGGGTCGCCCTCCACCCGCTCGATGAAGGCTCCCCCCAGGCTGTCGACGGTGAAGGCCCCCGCCACGAGCAGCGGCTCGCCGGTGGCGACGTACGCGGCGATCTCGTCGTCGTCCACATCGGCGGCGAAGGTCACGCTCGCCTCCGCGACGGCGTGCGCCTCCGTCGGCGCCGTGCCGGGGGAGAGGCGGAACACGCTGTGCCCGGAGTGCAGCACCCCCGTGCGACCGCGCATCCCGCGCCACCGGGCCGTGGCGGCCTCGGGCGTGTAGGGCTTGCCCAGGATCTCGTCGCCGAGCTCGAACATCGAGTCTCCGCCGATGACCACGCCGTCGAAGGAGGGGTCCTCGTCCCGCAGGCGCAGCGCGACGTCGGCCGCTTTGCGGCGGGCGAGCAGCAGGACATGCTCCGCCGCGGGAAGCCGTCGCCGCTCGGCCGCCTCGACCTCGGCCACCACGGCCTCCTCGTCGACGCGGGGCGCCCGTGCCTCGGGCTCGATCCCGGCCTGCCGGAGCAGCATCAGACGGGCGGGAGAAGTGGATGCCAAGCACACGCGCATGCGTCCACGCTACTCATCGCGGCGTCGGGGCGTCCGCGTTCCCCGACGCGGCGGGCTCTCGGGGGACGGCGCGTTCATCGAGGTGCGCGACCCGGCGGTCTCCCGGCCGCATGTGACAGGCTCGGACAATGCACGACGGCGACCTCATCGATCTCGACATCACCGGCATCGCCCACGGCGGTGTCTTCGTGGGGCGGCACGAGGGCCGCGTGGTCTTCGTGCCCGACACGCTCCCCGGGGAGCGGGTGCGTGCGCGCCTGACCGAGACGCGGAAGAAGTCGTTCTGGCGTGCCGACGCCGTCGAGGTGCTCGAGGCGGCACCGGAGCGTCAGCGGCACGTGTGGGCCGCCGCGGACATCGACGTGGCTCCGGAGGACCGCCCCGGCGGCGCGGAGTTCGGGCACATCGCGCTCGGTCACCAGCGACGGCTCAAGGAGCGTGTGATCCGCGAGGCGCTCGAGCGCGTGGGGCGCCTCGATCTGCCGGTCGACGTGCGCCCGGCCGGGTCGTCCGACGACCCCGAGACCGCGGACGGAACCGGCTGGCGCACGCGCCTCAGTCTCCACGTCGACGAGACGGGCCGTGTCGGGGCCTACGCCGCACGCTCGCACCGCGTCATCGAGACGCCCGACGCGCCGCTGGCCACGGCCGAGGTCGCCCGTGCCGCGACGGCCGCCCGCAGCGCGGAACCCGGTCGTCTCGACCTCGTGCAGCCCTCGGACGGGCGTGTGCGCGTTCTGGCGCGCCCCGACGGCTCGCGCGGACGCCCGACGCCCGAGGTCATCGAGGAACGCGTCGGCGAACGGAGCTTCCGCGTCGACGCGGGCGGGTTCTGGCAGGTGCACCGTCTGGCGGCGCGGACGCTCACCTCCCTCGTCGCCGACGAACTGACCGCGGCAGGCGGCGTCGACCCCGACGGCCTGCACCTCGACCTCTACGGCGGTGTCGGCCTGTTCGCGGCGACGCTCGCCCAGCTCGGCGGGCCGTCGACACGCGTCGTCAGCGTCGAGTCCGACCCGCGCGCCACCGAGCACGCCGGAGAGAACCTGGCCGAATGGATCGGGGCGCGGGCCGAGACAGCGCGAGCGGATCGCTTCATCGGCCGGCTCGGTGCCGACGCCTCCGAGCGGGAACGCGAGCGCCTCGCCCGCGGTGTCGTCCTGCTCGATCCCCCGCGCGCCGGGGCCGGACGCGAGGTCGTGGAGGGCATCGCGGCGCTCACCCCGGCGACCGTGGCCTACGTGGCCTGCGATCCCGTCGCGCTCTCGCGCGACCTGGCCATCTTCGCCGAGCACGGCTACCTCGCGCGGACCGGCATCCACGGTGTCGATCTGTTCCCGCACACGCACCACGTCGAGGCGGTCGTCGTCCTCCAACGATGACGCGCTGATCGGGGGATGTCCAGACCGTCGTGGCCGCGGGGCGCGCGGATACGATGAGGGGATGACGCGCGTCGCCCTCATCGATGATCACGAGTCGGTTCGTCTCGGTCTCGAGGCCGCGCTGGCCGGGACCGCCACGACCGAGGTGGTGTTCTCGGGGGCGAACGTCGCGGCGTACCTCGACTGGCGTCGCGCCGGAGTGCAGTCCCCGGCCGATGTCGTGGTCCTCGACCTCACCCTCGGGGACGGCACCACGGTGTCCGAGAACGTGGACCGCGTCGTGCGCGACGGGTCGAGTGTGATCATCCACAGCGTCGCCGACCGCCCGGCCGCGGTTCGCGAGGCGCTCGCCGCCGGTGCCGCGGGCATCGTCAGCAAGTCCTCGCCGACGCACGAGGTGCTCGGCGCGATCGGGACGGTCGCGCGCGGCGAGCTGCTCGACAACGTGGAGTGGGCCAGCGCCGTCGAGGGCGATCGCGCGTTCGCCGACGCGCAGCTGTCCGCTCGCGAGCGGGAGGTCCTGCGGCTGTACGCGGCGGGATTGCCGCTGAAGGCCGTCGCCGATCGCCTGGGCGTGGCGTACTCCACGGCGAAAGAGAACATCACGCGCGTCCGCATCAAGTACGTCGAGGTCGGCCGACCCGCCCCGACCAAGGTCGATCTGCTGCGGCGGGCGATGGAGGACGGCATCCTGCACGACGCCCCCGAAGCCGGGACCGATGCCTGACGACCTCCGTTCGGAGGCCCAGCGGACGGTCCTCGAGGAGGCCTGGGGGCGGATCCCGCACTCGCGCGAATCGCGTGACGATCCCGGTTCGTTCACGCAGAAGCGCATCGAGCGCGTCCTCACCATCTTCGTCGGCCCCGCATCGCTCGCTCTGGGGGCGCAGGCGCTCATCGCCGCGCTCGGACGCGCGGACGAGCGCGACGGCTGGCACCTCCCTCTGGCCGTCGGCGTGTTCGTGCCGTTGGCGGCGATGATCGTGGCGTGCGCGGTCGGACGGTTCGCGCGCGTGTTCGCGGGGATCTTCGCCGTCGTCTTCCTGGTCGCCCTCGCCCTGTGGCCGGTCGCGACCGCCGGGGGACCGCCGCCGTCGCCCCTCGAGAACCCCTGGATCTTCTACCTCATCAACGTCGCGACGGTCGCCGCCGTCGTGGCGTTCCCGATGTCGCTGCAGATCGTGTGGACCGTCGCCGCGCCCGTGCTGTTCGGGGTGGTGCGGCTGATCCAGGCCGGGGGCCGGAGCGAGTTCTTCGTCCCGGTCGCGCTCGACGTCTCGTTCGCGTTGATCCTCGGCAGCGTCCTCGTCACCCTGACGTGGATGTACCGCTCGATCGCCGGCCACGTCGACGAGACCCGCGCGCAGGCCGTGTCGAGCTATGCGGAGGCGGCGGCCACCGCGGCGACCGAGAACGAGCGTGTCGCCGTCGCCGCGCTCATGCACGACAGCGTGCTGGGGGCGCTCCTCGCGGCGGAGAGGGCCTCGACGCCGCGCGAACGCACACTCGCCGTGAGCATGGCGCGCGAGGCGCTGACCCGACTGGCGAACGCCGAGAAAGACGCCCTGGAAGGCAGCGATGCGCCGGTGGATGCCGTCGGTCTCGCCGACGACATCGAATCGGCGGCGCGCGAGCTCGGGGTCGACCTCGAGGTCCGCCGCCGCATCCAGGAGGGGACCCCGCGGGTTCCGGGCCGGATCGCGCGGGCGCTCTCGCTCGCCGCCATGCAGGCGGTCGCCAACGCGGTGCAGCACGCCGAGGCGCGGGGACTGTCGGTCGAGGTGTCGGGCTATGCCGATCCGGGCAGCATCGCGGTGCGGGTGCGCGACGCCGGGGACGGCTTCGACCTCGACGCGATCCCGGCCGACCGTCTCGGCATCCGGGGGTCCATCATCGCGCGCGTGACCGCGGTCGGCGGGCGCTCCGACATCGAGTCGGGCCCCACCGGCACGACGGTGACGCTCGAGTGGGAGAGCGGGGACCGCTGGTGACCGTCCGCGCCGCGCTCTCGGTGATCGCCCTGGCGTTCACGGCGTACCTCGCCGCCCGCGGACTGCTCTGGACGAGCCCGGAGACGGTGGAGCGCGGCTGGCTGATCATCGCGGCGCTGGTGCTCTATCTCCCGGTCACGTGGTTGTGGATCCTGCTGCCGGGTTCGCGTCCGCAGGCGACCCCGGTCGCGACGCCCGGCGAACGGTCGTCCCTGCCGGGGTGGGCTGCGGCGCTCGCTCTGATCGCGTCGACGGTGGTGCCCAACGCCGCCTTCCTCGCGGTCACGCCCGACGGACGGACCCAGCCGTTCGTCACGTGGGTGATCGGCGGGATCGGGGCGCTGATGGTCATCGTCATGGTCCGTCACCGGCCGATCATCGCCTGGATCGGGATGGCGGCGCTCGCGGTCTCGGCCTCGGTGTGGCTCGGTCCGGTCTCGGCGCTGAGCCTCGGGCTCGTCGGATCGCTGGTGTGGGTGTCCGTCGCTCAGCTCATGTCGATCGCCCTGCGGCGCACAGCTCAGGACGCGGCCCAGCTCTCCGAGCTGCAGCAGGCGGCCTCGGCGTGGCAGGCGGCCCAGAGCGGTCGCCAGCGCGAGCGCCGTATCCACGTGCAGCGCGCGCTCGCCGTCGCAGGTCCCGTCCTCGCCCGGGTCATCGAGACCGGCGGGAACCTGCGTCCGTCGGAGCGCACGGCCGCGCGATTGGCAGAGAACAGCCTCCGCGACGAGCTGCGCAGCCCCCGCCTGCTGGACCAGGGCGTGCGCGCCGAGATCGACGCGGCACGGCGCCGGGGGTCCGCGGTCACCCTCTTCGACGAGGGCGGCCTCGACGGGCTCGACGCCGCCGAGCTCCAGGCGATCCGCGCGGAGCTGGCCGAGATCCTGCGCGGCGCGGTGTCCGAGCGCCTCATCATCCGCACCTCGCCGCACAACGGGGTGGCCGTGACGGTCGTCGGCCGCTCGACGGGCGACGGCGCGGGAGGCGACGACGACGAGGTCGACCTCTGGCGCGAGATCCACCGTCCGCGCTGACCGAGCGCGAACCGGAGGCGGTCGACGGCGTCGACCAGGGGGATGGGGGTGAGGGGCGGCGAACGCTCACCCCTCACCCATGCGGACGGTTACCCGAAAACCGGCCGCGGTGGTCGGAACCGGCTCGATGAGCGGCCCGACCGAACGCACAAAGCGTTCCAGCTCATCCAGTATTCGTGACGGTGCCGTCGTCGTCTGTAGGTATTTCGGGGGACACTCTCGCGCCCGCGTCAGGCGGTGAAGCTGTGCCAGCCCGCCGCACGGTCGAGCGGGGTGCGCAGGCCGCGCGCCGACAGCTCCCACCGCGAACGGGAGGCGGTGTCGGGAGCCGTGGCATCGGCCACCTCGCGCGCGTACGCCTCGCTCACGACGACGACGGCCGCGGCGAGCTCTTCCTCGGTGGGCGTGCCGCGGACGACCTCCGCCACGACGGGCGGCCGACCGGCTTCGGGGTGCGCCTCGCTCACAGCGGGATGTTCCCGTGCTTCTTGGCGGGAAGGCTCGCGCGCTTGTTGCGCAGCGCGCGCAGGGCCTTGGCGATCGAGACGCGCGTCTGCGCCGGCTCGATGATCCCGTCGAGCTCTCCGCGCTCGGCGGCGAGGAACGGGGATGCCACGTTGTAGGTGTACTCGTTCGCGAGGCGCGTGCGCACGGCGGCGACGTCTTCGCCCGCCTCTTCCGCGCGCTTGATCTCGCCGCGGTAGAGGATGTTCACCGCACCCTGGCCGCCCATGACCGCGATCTCGGCGGTGGGCCAGGCGAGGTTGATGTCGGCGCCGAGCTGCTTCGAGCCCATCACGATGTAGGCCCCGCCGTAGGCCTTCCGCAGGATCACGGTGACCAGGGGCACGGTCGCCTCGGCGTAGGCGTAGAGCAGCTTCGCGCCGCGGCGGATGACGCCGGTCCACTCCTGGTCGGTGCCGGGGAGGTAGCCGGGCACATCGACGAGGGTCACGATCGGCACCGAGAACGCGTCGCAGAAGCGCACGAAGCGCGAGGCCTTCTCCCCGGCGTCGATGTTCAGGGTGCCCGCCATCTGCGACGGCTGGTTGGCGATGATGCCGACCGTCCGCCCCTCGATGCGGCCGAAGCCGATGACGATGTTGGGAGCGAACAGCGGCTGCACCTCGAGGAAGTCGCCACCGTCGACGATCCCCGAGATGACCGTGTGGATGTCGTACGGCTGGTTCGGCGAGTCGGGGATGATCGTGTTCAGGGAGCGATCGGCATCCGTCGTCTCGAACTCGAACGGGGTCTCGTAGACCGGGATCTCGGCGAGGTTGTTGTCGGGGAGGTAGCCGATGAGCGTGCGCGCGTAGTCGATCGCGTCGTCCTCGTCGTCGGCGAGGTAGTGCGCGACGCCGGACCGGCTGTTGTGCGTGAGCGCGCCGCCGAGCTCTTCCATGCCGACGTCCTCGCCGGTGACGGTCTTGATGACGTCGGGGCCGGTGACGAACATCTGACTGGTCTTGTCGACCATGATGACGAAGTCGGTGAGGGCGGGGGAGTACACGGCGCCGCCGGCGGCCGGACCCATGATGAGCGAGATCTGCGGGATCACGCCCGAGGCGGCGGTGTTGAGGCGGAAGATCTCGCCGTACTTGCCGAGGGCGACCACGCCCTCCTGGATGCGGGCTCCGCCGGAGTCCAGGATGCCGATGATCGGGATGCCGCTGCGCAGAGCGAGCTCCATGACCTTGATGATCTTGTCGCCGGCGACCTCGCCGAGCGAGCCGCCGAAGGTCGAGAAGTCCTGGGCGTAGACCGCGACGGTGCGGCCGTGGATCGTGCCCGTGCCCGTGACGACCGAATCGCCGTAGGGGCGCGACCTGTCCATCCCGAACGCGGTCGTCCGGTGGCGCACGTACTCGTCGAGCTCGACGAACGAGCCGGGGTCCACGAGCATCTCGATGCGCTCGCGCGCCGTGAGCTTGCCCTTCGCGTGCTGCTTGTCACGGGCGGCGGCTTCGGCATCGACGACCGCCTCCTGGAACCTGGTGCGCAGGTCCGCGATCTTGCCGGCGGTGGTGAAGAGATCGGGCTGGTCGGTCACGCCTTCCACCCTAGCGACAGCCTCGGCGCCGACGTTGGAGGGTGCGTACAAGCGAATCCGCGAGGCACTGTGGCATCCGTCCAGCTCCAGGGTGTTCCGTGCCCGGAACCGCCGGCGCAAGCGGATGCCGTCGCCCCGGCGATTCCCTAGGGTGTGGGCATGCCGATCCCCGAAGCCGGATACCCCCGCACCGCCGCCGTCAGCCCCCGCGTCCAGGTGGTCGAGACCACCGACTCCACCAACGCCGACGTCGTCGCCGCGGTCACCGCCGATCCCGCGGGGTGGCCGCACCTCTCGCTCCTGATCACGCGTGACCAGCGCGCCGGGCGGGGACGGCTGGACCGCAGCTGGACGGCCCCGGCGGGGACGGCGATCGCCGTCTCGGTCGTGGTCGACGCCTCGACCGTGCCCGTGACGCTGCGCGGCTGGATCCCGCTCGCGGCGGGAGCGGCGATGACCCGGGCGGTGGCTGCCCAGCTCTCCGGGCACGGCGGCACGGCGGAGCTGAAGTGGCCGAACGACGTGCTCGTCGACGGGCGGAAGATCTGCGGCATCCTGGCCGAGGCGGTACCCGGCACCTTCGACACCGTTGTGGTGGGGGCGGGCGTGAACACCCGGATGAGCAGCGCCGATCTTCCCGTGAGCACCGCGACCTCGTTCGCGGCGATCGGCGCGGAGTGCGATGAGGATCGCTTGATCGCGGACTACGTCACCGGGCTCGCGGAAACGCTGACCGCTCTTTCCGGAGGTCGGGAGGAGCGCGTGCACAGCGACATCGAGAAGCTCTGCGCCACCGTGGGCCGTGAGGTAACCGTTTCGCTCCCCGACGGCACGACACTCTCGGGCCGGGCGACGCGTCTCGACGAGACCGGCCGACTGGTCGTGGAGGCGGGGACCATCGTCGAGGCCGTGTCGGCGGGCGACGTCGTCCACGTGCGCTGAGGGACGCTTCCGCGTGTGCGCCGTGAGCTGCGCCGCGGACCCCGCACAATGAAGGGGTGACCCAGCCGAGCAGCTACGGAGGGCGCCCGCGCACGCCGGCGCCCGGCGCCGCGGCGCCCGAGCTGCGCATCGCGCGGATCCGCTCGCACGCCCGGCGCCTCGCGTGGTCCGCCGTCGTGCTGATCGCCGTCGCCGGGGCGACGACGTACTTCTACGACAACCTGCCCGCTCCGTTCGAGAACTGGATGCTGGTGAGTGCGGCCGCGACGATCGTGCTGCTGCTCGTCGTCCTGCCCTACGTCGTGTGGCTGTCGCATTCCTGGACGATCACCACCCGCCGCGTGATCGAGCGCTCGGGCTTCTTCGGTTCGCGCCGGCAGGAGATCTCCCACGTGCGGGGCTACTCGATCCAGATGCGCCGCGGCGTGCTGCAGCGCCTCTGGGGAGCGGGGACGCTCACGCTCTCGAACGGGGTCGAACCTCCGTTGCGCATGAAGAACGTGCCGCAGGCCGTCCTGCTGCACGAGACGCTCGTCGACCAGGTCGAGGTCAACCAGATCCTGGCCCACCGCGACTCGCAGGCGTTCGGCTCCGGCGCGGTCGACGCCTGACCTCGCGAGCGGCCCGGTTCTCTCGGCGCGCCTCTCGACGCGCCCCGGGCCGCCGCTCGGCTCGCGCCCTCGGGAGAGGCCCGACAGAATGGATCCCGACGAAGGGAGCGGCATGGCGCTGCGAGTCGGAGTGATCGGTGGCGGACAGCTGGCGCGGATGATGATCGCGCCCGCCGTCGAACTGGGGATCGAGATCCGCGTGCTCGCCGAGGATGAGGGCATGTCGGCCGCCCTCGCGGCCTCCGCGGTGGGGGACTACCGCGACGCGGAGACCGTGCTGGCCTTCGCCCGCGACGTCGACGTGATCACCTTCGATCACGAGCACGTGCCGCAGGATGTGCTCGCCGCTCTCGTCGCCGCGGGCGTCTCGGTCCACCCGGGACCCGCACCGCTCGCCGTCGCCCAGGACAAGCTCGTCATGCGGACCCGCATGGCGGAGTTGGGTCTTCCGCAGCCCGACTGGGCCGCCGTCGCCGATGCCGCCGAACTCCAGGCGTTCCTCGACGCCCACGGCGGTCGTGCCGTGGTCAAGACGCCCCGGGGCGGGTACGACGGCAAGGGGGTGCGCGTCGTCTCCGCGGCCACCGAGGCCGACGATTGGTTCACCGCCCTCGCCGAGGACGGCAACGGTGGTGCCCTCCTCGCCGAAGAGCTCGTCGACTTCACCCGTGAGCTCGCCCAGCAGGTCGCGCGCCGCCCGTCGGGAGAGGTGCGGGCGTACCCCGTCGTCGAGACCGTGCAGCGCGGCGGGGTCTGCGCCGAGGTCGTGGCTCCCGCCCCCCGCGCCGAAGCCCGTGTCCAGCGGGTCGCCGCCGACATCGGCGTGGCCGTCGCGGAGGGACTCGGCGTCACCGGCATGCTCGCCGTCGAGCTCTTCGAGACGAGCGACCAGCGCATCCTCATCAACGAACTCGCGATGCGCCCGCACAACAGCGGCCACTGGACGCAGGACGGTGCGGTCACCAGCCAGTTCGAGCAGCACCTGCGGGCGGTCCTCGATCTCCCGCTCGGATCGACGGACGCCATCGCCCCCTGGGCGGTCATGATCAACGTGCTCGGCGGACCGGCCGAGGGGACGCTCGAGGACCGCTTCCCGGCCGCGCTGGAGGCCCACCCGGGGGCCAAAGTCCACACCTACGGCAAGGCTCCGCGCCCCGGCCGCAAGGTGGGGCACGTCAACGTGATCGGCGAGGACCTCGACGACGTCGTCTACGAGGCGCGCGCGGCGGCGGCGTTCTTCGACTGAGGTGAAGTCCTGAGCGTGCCGTTCCGAGTTCTTCCAGCGAGCCGCCCTAGCCTGGACCGGTGACCCGGCCGCTGCATTCTTCCGAGACGCCCGTGGTCGGCGTCGTCATGGGCTCCGACTCCGACTGGCGGGTGATGAACGCCGCCTCCGAGGTGCTGACCGAGTTCGGCGTCCCGCACGAGGTCGAGGTCGTCTCGGCGCATCGCACGCCCGACAAGCTCGTGCGGTACGGACGCGAGGCCCGCGCGCGCGGGCTCCGCGCCATCATCGCCGGCGCCGGCGGCGCCGCGCACCTCCCCGGGATGCTGGCATCCGTCACCGCCCTGCCCGTGATCGGCGTCCCGGTCCAACTCGCCACCCTCGACGGACTGGACTCGCTCCTGAGCATCGTGCAGATGCCGGCGGGGATCCCCGTGGCCACCGTGTCGATCAACGGGGCGAAGAACGCCGGGCTCCTGGCGGCGCGCATCCTCGGCGCCGCCGACCCCGAGATCGCCGACCGCGTCGAGGCCTACGCGCGCGACCTGGAGATCCAGGTCGAGGAGAAGAACCGCCGCCTCAAGGAGTCCCTATGACGCTCGCGCCCCCGCGTGCGTCCGCGCGCGCCTCTCTGGTCGAGCAGCGCCCCCTGCGCAACCCCGACCTGGGGTCGCCGGAGGTCATGACGCGTCGCGGCTGGTGGCTGATCGTCGCCAATTTCCTCATTCCCGGCTCCGCCCAGGTGCTGGCGGGCGACCGTCGCCTCGGCCGGTTCGGCCTGGGCGCGACCCTCGCGCTGTGGATCATGATCGTGCTGATCGCGCTCGGCGCGCTGCTCGCGCCGAGCACCCTGTTCGCCCTGGCGACCGGCTCCTCCATCCCCGACTTCCTCTCGTGGTTCCGGTGGGTGCCGCTCACGCTCGTCCAGGGCGTGCTCATCGGGTACGCGGTGCTGTGGATCGTGCTGACGATCGACACGCTGCGACTGGTCCGCCTCGTCCGGACCGGCTCGCTCGCGCGCTTCGGCATCGCGATCGTCTCGATCGGTCTCACCGGCACGCTCGTGGCGGGCGCGGGCTGGGCGGTGCAGACGGCAGGCACCACGCGCGACACGTTCGCGGAGATCTTCGCCCAGTCAGCCCCCGTCGTCCCGCCGTCCGACGGGTACTACAACATCCTGCTGCTCGGAGCCGACTCCGGCGAGGGCCGCGACTCCATGCGCTTCGACAGCATCTCGGTGGTCTCGATCAACGCCGCCTCGGGCGCGGTGACCATCACCGGCATCCCGCGCGACATGCCCAACTTCCCCTTCGCACCGGGACCCATGCAGGACAAGTATCCGAACGGGCACGAGGGCAAGTTCGACCCGACCTGCGGCTGGGGCAGCGGCATCAACCAGCTGCGCACCGAGGTCGAGGTCTGCCAGGACGGCAACGCCCTGTATCCGGATGCCAAGGCCCACGGTTCCGAGCCGGGCATCGAGGCGACCAAGGACGCGGCCGAGGGCATCCTCGGCATCCAGATCCCCTATTACGTGCTTCTCGACATGAAGGGCTTCGCGAACCTCGTGGACGCGCTCGGCGGCGTCGACATCACCGTCGACGAGCGCCTGCCCAAGGGCGGTCCCGCCTATGACGGCCAGCCGGTCGACGACTGGGCCTTCGGGTGGATCGAACCGGGCGCGCAGCACATGGACGGCGACACGGCGCAGTGGTACGCCCGGTCCCGCTACACCACGAGCGATTTCGACCGGATGCGCCGTCAGCGTCAGCTGCAGGAGGCGATCCTCGCGCAGTTCACCCCGCAGAACGTCCTCGCCCACTTCCAAGAGGTGGCCGCGGCCGGGACGAACATCGTCGAGACCGACCTGCCCCAGGGACTCATCGCCCCGACCCTCGTCGATCTGGCGTTGAAGGCGAAGGACCAGCCCGTCTCGACCATCGAGCTCACGCCCGAGGGCGGGGTCGACGAGTTCGACCCGGACTACGCCCAGGTCCAGCAGATGGTCCACGACAAACTGCATCCCCCCACCGAGACGGAGGCACCCGCCCCGTGACCGTCACCCTCCGCGTCGTGCTCGACCAGCTCGTCGCCCCCACGTGCCGTGACCTCGCCGAGGCCTCGGCCTCCCTCGCCCAGGCGTTGATCGACACCGCTCCGCGCGGCTGCGACGTCGCCAGCATCGTCCCCTCGCCGGGTCTTCCCGACGACGCGGGGGTGACCGGTCTGTCCGCCGAGACCCGTCTCTCCATGCGCCGCCGCGAGCTCGCGGCCTCGTGGCAGCTCGGCGTGGCCCCCGGCATCGGCAAGGGACTGATCCACTCGCCGACCGCGCTCGCCCCGCTCGTGCGTCACGATCGCGTCAACGAGACGCACCAGATCGTCGTGACGCTGTGGGATCTGCGCGCATGGGAGACTCCCGACGAGCTGCCGCGCGCCGAGGCGCTCGCCTCCCGGGCCCTGCTGTCCCGGGTCGCGAAGCACGCCGACGCGGTCGTCGTGCCCACCCACGCCATGGCCGAGCGGCTCGGGGAACTGGCCAAGTCCAAGCTCGTGTCGAAGATCCGCGTGATCGGCGGGGCGCCGGCGGCGGGGATGCGCGTGCCCTCGGACGCGGTCGGTCGTCTTCGCGCCCTCGATCTCCCCGCGACGTTCCTCGCGATCGCGGGCGGCAGTGCGCCCTCCGACGGCCTCGCGGACGCCTTCGCCGCCGTCACGGCCGCGGAGTGGGACGGCGACGTGGTCGTCCTCGACGTGCCCGAGGGGGAGGAGCCCGCGGTGGTCGAGCTCGCCGTCGCGGCCGGGATCCCCGAAGCGCGCGTGCACGCCCGTGGTTCGCTCGACCAGTGGGATCGGGCGGCGGTGCTCTCGCACGCGGCGACGTTCGTGACCGGATGCGCCCGGACCGACTGGCCCTGGCGTGCGGTCGATGCGCTGGCCGTCGGCATCCCCATCGTCGCGGTCGACACGCCCGTGCACCGGGAGGTCCTCGCGGATGCCGTGGCCCTCGCGCCCGCGGACGAGCTGGGCGCGGCGCTGACGCGGGCCCTGGGCGAAGACGGCGCGCGCCTGCGGGTGCTCGCCGGCGACCGCGCCAAGGGCTTCGCCTGGGAACCCTGCGCCGACCGCATCTGGGCACTGCACGCCGAACTGTAGGCGGCCGCGGCCGCGCGCGGGCGGAGTGGTCCGCCCCTATGCTCGGACGCATGTCTGCACGCGCCGGGATCGTCGTCCGCACCCGCCAGCGCCCGGCGTTCCTTCGTCGGGCTCTCGGCGACATCGCCGCGCAGCGGTTCCCCGACTGGCAGGTGATCGTCGTCGACGACGGCGGCGACGCGACCGAGGTCGACGCCATCGTCGAGGAGGCGGGGCTCGGCGACCGCGTGCGCGTCGTCCACATCGCCCCCGGCGAGGGCGGTCGGTGCATCGCCGCCAATGCGGGGGTGCGCGCCCTCGAGACCGAGTACGTGGTGCTGCACGACGACGACGACCGGTGGCATCCCGCCTTCCTCGAGCGCACGGTCGCGTGGCTCGACGAGCACGCCGCTCACGCGGCCGTCTCGGCGGCGACCGAGATCGTCTACGAGGAGAACCGGGGCGGCACCTGGGTCGAGGTCGGCCGTGCGCCGTTCTGGGCGGGGATGAGCCGGATCTCGCTCGGCGAGATGATGAGCGTGAACCGCGCCGTGCCGATCTCGGTCGTCTACCGCCGTCGCCTGCACGACGAGATCGGGTGGTACGACGAGACCCTCGACGCCGTCGAGGACTGGGACCTCTACCTGCGGATGCTCCGCGACCACGAGATCGGCTTCCTCGCGGGGGAGCCGCTGGCGTTCTGGACGCAGCGGCCCGACTCGGTCGGTCTGGACGCCAACAGCATGTTCGGTCTGGCGGCCGAGCACGCGCGCGACGACGCGGTGGTGCGCGACCGCGCCCTCGCCGAATGGATGCACCGCGAAGGCCCCGGGCTCCCGCTGTACCTGGCCTCGCTGCAGACCCAGCTCGCCGCTCACGTCGACCAGGCCGTGGACCGGCTCCGGGCCGAGCTGCGCGACGACGTCCGTCGCGAGATCGACGCCCACCAGCCGCTTCTCTCGCGCGTTCGGCGCCTCCGCCGACGCCTGGGGGCGTGACGGCCCGCCCGTAGAATCGAGGGATGCGTCTCGGTCGCCTTCGGGAGAGTGTCCGCCGTTCTCGCGAGCTCCGAGTCGTCGGACCGGTCGTCCGCGCCGCCGACCGCATCTGGTGGGCGCGCACGATCGGACGTTCGGAGTTGGTGGATGCCGAGTACTACGGCGCTCAGCTCGGGTTCCCGCGCGTCCCCCGCGCCGTCGCGATCGCGCACTATGTCGCGTGGGGTTTCCGCCGGGGGATGAGCCTGAACCCGCTCTTCGACGACATCGTGGCCGGGGGAGAGCTGCCCGAGGTGCTGCGCGTCCCGGCGCTGTACGCGTATCTCCTGAGCGAGCGTGAGACGGTTCGCGTGCACCCGTGGTGGGATGCCGAGGAGTACGGGCGCGAGCACGGCGGGCCGGGTCTCGAGCACGCCTGGGCGCACCGCGACGCCGAGATCGAGCTGACGGCCGCCGGCTGGGAGATGCGCATGCCCGTCGCCGAGGTGCGTCGGCGCGCCCTCCGCGCCGCGAGCACCTGGCGACGCCACCGGCACCACCCGTCGCCCGCCGCGTCGCCCGCCGCGGTCGGGTTGATCCGCCCCCTGCAGGCGCGTGACCGCCGTTACGACGCCAAGCTCCGACAGGCGGCGGCGCGCGCCACCGTCGATCGCGTCGTCGTCCCGCTCGTCGGCGTCGATGCGTCGCAGTGGGTCTCCGCGCATCTGCTGGCCCACATCGTGCCCGACCTCGGCCTGCGGGGCGAGTCCCGTCGTGTGGCCTGGACGGAGATGCTCCGGGGCGCCACCGCCCGTCTCGAGGTCGACGTCGTCGTCGCCCTCGACCCGCGCGCGGAGTTCACCGACGACGAGATCGACGCGCTCGTCGTCGTCGCCCGGGAGGACGCGGCGGCGGTGCCCGCCCATCTCGCGCAGGACGGAACCGTCGACGGTCTCGGCGCGGCGGAGACCGGCGGCGCCGTCCCGTGGTCGATCCTCTCGGGGCATCCGTCGGAAGACCTCGACCCGCTCGACGAGATCGTCTCCGTGCCGCTCCTGCGCAGTCTCAGCGTGGCTGCGCCCCGTGCCGAGCTGCGCCCGATGCTCCAGCGGCCGGAGGTGCGGTCGGCGGCGTCGTTCGCGCGGGTCCTGCGGGAGCGGCTGCCCGTCCGGGTCCTGACGACCGTGCGGCCGGTCCTCGAGGAGCCTCTTCTCGTCTTCGACGAGCCGCGCCCCTCGGTCGGAACGGATACCCGGGACCGCGAGGCCGCGACGGCACTGATCGAGGCCGCGGGGTTCGACGTCCGGGAGTGGCGCGGACCGACGAAGGGCGCGATCGAGCCGCGGCTCGCGTGGCGACGCCCCCACCCCGATGCGCAGCGCTGGGCGATCAAGACCTGCGCGCCCGCGGGACAGCAGGGCGCGATCTGGGGAGACGTGCACTTCGCCCGTGGTCTCGCCGCGGCGCTGCGACGCCGCGGCCACTCCGTCGTGATCGATGCCTACGCCGCGCGGTCCCGCCCCACGACGTACCTCGATGACGTCAACGTCGCCGTGCGCGGAATGGATCGCATCGACGCGGTCGAGCCCGGGATCAACCTCCTCTGGGTCATCAGCCACCCCGAGCAGATCACGCGCGACGAGCTCTCCGCGTTCGACGGCGTCTTCGCCGCCTCGACCGGCTGGGCGCGCCGGACGACGGCACGCTGGGGCATCGACGTGCAGCCGTTGCTCGAGGCCACCGACACGGATGTGTTCCGTCCACAGGGCGTCGAGCGCACCGACGAGATCGTCTTCGTCGGCAAGGCTCGCGGAGTGGCGCGGCCGAGCGTCGTCGCTCCCCTCCGCGCCGGGATCCCGGTCCGTGTCTACGGCCCCGATTGGCGGACCTTCATCCCCCACGCGGCCATCGCCGCCCCGAGCATGCCCCACGCGGACCTGCCGCGGCGGTACGAATCGGCATCCGTCGTGCTCAACGACCAGTTCCCGTCGATGCGGCGCGAGGGGTTCATCGCGATCCGCCCGTTCGATGTCGTGGCGATGGGCGGTCGAGTGATCTCCGAGGAGGTCGACGGAATCGAGGAGATCTTCGGCGGGGCCGTGGTCGTCTACCGCGACGAGGCGCACCTCGTCGAGCTCCTCCGGGCGGACCCCGATGAGATCTTCCCCGATGCCGAGCATCTGGCGGAGATCGCGGCTCGGGTGCGCGCCGAGCACTCCTTCGACGCTCGCGCCGCGGTTCTCGACGCGGCGGCCCACAGCGCTCGCGCACACCGACCCGCGCGACCGCTGCGGTGAGCGGCGCACAGGGAGTGCGCGATGCGGCCCTCTAAGCTCGATCCCGTGCGTTCACTCCTCCGCCGGGCCGTCTGGCAGATCAACGCGATCCGTCACCGCGACCCCCTCTCTCCCGCCGCCTTCGCCCGCCTCTTCGGAGCTCGTCGTCGGCGCCCGTGGGATCCGACGGTCCGCCCTCGTCGCATCGTCGTCCTGCGCAGCGACGAGATCGGCGACACCAGCACCACGCTGGCCCTCTTCGCCGCCATCCGCGCCCATTGGCCCGAAGCGACCGTCCACTTCGTGCTCAAGCCCGGACCGGCCACGATGTTCCACGCGACGCCGACCGTCGATCGCGTCATCGAATGGACGCCGGTGACGGAGGGGTCGGCGCTCAAGCGCCAGATCCTCACGGCACGGCAGGGGCTCCGCCGCTTCGGCCTCCGGGGGTACGACCTCGCGATCCTGCCGCGGTGGGACTTCGACGACACCCCGGTCCGGTATCTGGCGGTCGCGTCGCGCGCGCGCTCGGTCGTCGGCTTCGCTCCGGTCCCCGAGCGCGAGCCGGAGTGGTTCGGCCCGCAGGACAAGCTGCTCACCGACGTCATCTCGCGCGGCACGACGCCGCGCCTCACGGTCGGGCAGCTGCGACGCGTCGCCGAGTACCTCGGCCTCCCCTGGGAGGATCACCGTCTCCCGCCCGTCGGCCGAGGCCTCTTCGATGACGCCGACCTGCGCGCGGCGACCGCGAAGGCGGGCCTCGGAGACACCGAAGGAATCGTGGTCGGCCTGGGCATCGGTGCTCGCGATGCGAAGCGTCAGTGGCCCGTCGAGGATCTCGCCGACGTGATGCAGACGCTCTCCGGCGAGCGTCCCGTCGCGGTCCAGATCCTGGGCGGGGGCGTCGACACCGTCCGCGCCCGAGAACTCGTCGCCCTGCTCGAAGCCCGCGGCATCCGAGCCGTCGATCTGGCCGGGAAGCTCAGCCTGAGCGAGAGCGCAGCCGCCATCTCGCGGTGCGATGTGTTCCTGGGCAACGACTCGGGCCTGCAGCACATCTCGAGCAGCCTCGAGGTGCCGACCGCGGTCGTGACCTGTCACCCCGCGACAGGCTCGCCCTGGAGCGACAACGCCCCGGAGCGCTTCGGTCCGTGGTCTGCCCGCAGCGCGATGCTCCAGCCCTCGCACCCGGCGGAGGGGTGCGTCGACGAGTGCGTCGCGCGCGAGCCCCACTGCATCCGCGCGGTGCGTCCCGACGAGGTCGCCGCGGCCGTCGAGGGGCTCCTCCGGTAACCCACCGGCTCCGTCCGTTACGCTCGTTCGGTCCGGCCGACCGCCGGTTCGCTCGCCCCACGTCTGGAAGTCACATGTCCGCACTGCCCCCGATCATTCCGCAGCACGTCCTCGGCTTCGAGGGCGCTCGGGTGGTCGTGATCGGCGACGCCATGCTCGACCGCTACGTCGCGGGAGCCGTCGACCGCATCTCGCCGGAGGCGCCCATCCCGGTCCTTCGCGTCCGGCAGGATCGCAGCGTCGCGGGCGGAGCGGCAAACGCCGCCATGAACATCGCCGCTCTCGGCATCCAGACCACCCTCGTGGCCGCGTGGGCCGATGACGAGGCCGGGCGCGAGCTCGAGCGGCTGCTCTCCGGCACCGGCGTCGTCACGACGCCCATTCGGCGCGGCACCGCCCCGACCATCGAGAAACTGCGCGTCGTCGCGGGGATGCAGCAGATCGTCCGCGTGGACCGTGAAGACCTCACCCCTCTGGATGCCGACGGCGTCGACGCCGCCTTCCAGGCCGTCCGCGCGGCCGTCGGCGATACTCCGTCCCGCACGGCCATCGTCGTGTCCGACTACGCGAAGGGCATGCTCGGCGACGACCTCGTCACGCGGGTGATCGAGCTGGCGAAGGGGCTGGGCATCCCGGTCGTCGTCGACCCGAAGTCCACGGACATCCGCAAGTACCGCGGTGCGACGATCGTGAAGCCGAACTTCGCCGAGGCCCTGCAGATGTCCGGTCTGCGTGCCGACGCGCCCGACGACGAGACCCTCGACACGATCGCCGAGCGGCTGCTCATCGACGGCGTCGAGTCGCTCGCGATCTCGCTCTCCGCTGTCGGAGTGGAGGTCATCGAGGCGACGGCCCGCACGCGCATCCCGACGCGCGCCCGCCTCGTGGCGGACGTCTCGGGCGCGGGGGACTCCATGATCGCCGGGATCGCCGCGGGGCTCGCGGCCGGCCTCACCACGCTCCAGGCCGTGCAGGTGGGCAACATGGCCGCCGGCATCGCCTGCGGGCGGCCCGGCACCGCGGTCGTCTCCCGCGCCGACCTGCTCAACGAGTTGCTCGTGGAGTCGTCGCCCGAGGACCGCCCGGGAACGATCGAGGACTGGGACGAGCTCGCGCAGCTCGTCGCCGTCGAGAAGGACGCCGGGAAGACTGTCGTCTTCGCCAACGGCGTGTTCGACCTCCTGCACGCGGGTCACGTCGCGCTCCTGCGCGAGGCGCGCTCGCTGGGCGACGTCCTGGTGGTGGGTGTGAACTCCGACGAGTCCACGGCACGTCTGAAGGGGCCGACGCGCCCCCTCCAGCCCCAAGCGGACCGCATGAGCGTCCTCGAGGCGGTGCGCTACGTGGACTTCGTCACCGTCTTCGGCGAGGACACTCCGCGCGAGCTGATCCGCGCCATCCGCCCCGACGTCATCGTCAAGGGCTCGGACTACCGCCCCGACCAGGTCGTCGGCGGAGAAGATGCAAAGGCCTGGGGCGGACGCGTCCACATCGTCAATCTGCTCGACGGCGTGTCGACCACGCGCCTGTCGCAGGGTCAGCAGGTCCGCCGCGGCTGAACCGCGACGGATCGGAGGAAGGGAACAAGATGGGTGTTCTTCAGGAGAACCTGCTCGAGAACGCGCAGCGCATGGCGGCGCTCGCCGAAGACGCCGCCTTCGGTGCCGCCTTCGATCGGGCCGCGGATGCCATGATCACGTCGTTGCGACAGGGGGGAACCCTCCTCGCCTGCGGCAACGGCGGGTCGATGACGAACGCTCAGCACTTCGCCGAAGAGCTGACCGGTCGCTTCCGCGGCAACCGTCCCCCTCTGCGGGCCATGGCGATCTCGGATCCCTCGCACCTCACGTGCGTGGCGAACGACTACGGCTACGAGTTCGTGTTCTCGAAGTTCGTGGAGGCCTTCGCGCGCCCGGGTGATGTTCTCCTCGCGCTCTCCACGAGCGGCAAGAGCCCGAACGTCCTGCGCGCGGCGGAGGCGATGAAGGCCGCCGGCGGCATCGTCGTGGCGTCGTCGGCGACCGCGGAGTCCCCGCTCGGACAGGTGGCCGACGTCACCATCGCGCTCGGCCCGAGCCGCTGGGCCGACCGGGTGCAGGAGTCGGAGCTCGTCGTCATCCACTCGCTCATGCAGGCGATCGAAGACGGGTTCGGCTACTCCGCGGAGTGAGCCGCACTCTTCGCGACGAGGGGAGCGAGCGCCGTGGCGAAGGCTGCGAGGCTCGGGTAGGTCAGGTCGGCCGCGGGGTCGGCCTCGGTCGCGATGCGCACGGTGGCTCCGCCGCCGTTCGCCGCGGCGAGGCGACGCCCCATCTCCACGTCGCCGGGCGTGTCGCCCACCATCACCGAGAGGGACCCGTCGATCTCGGGGTGCTCCGCGAGGTCGTTTCGAGCCATCCCCGGGCGGGGCTTGCGGCACGGGCAGCCGTCGGCGTCGAGATGCGGGCAGTACCGGATGCCGTCCAGCCGACCGCCGGCCTCGACGATGCGGCGCCGCATCCGTTCGTGGAGTCCGGCGAGATCGGCCTCCGTCATCAGACCCTTGCCGATGCCCTGCTGGTTGGTGACCAGGACGACACGCGGAGCCCACCGCGCGAGGACGGGCAGTGCATCCAGGACGCCCGGTTCGAAGTGGAACTCGTCCCAGGTGCGGACATAACCGCCCATGATGCGGGTGTTCACGACACCGTCGCGGTCGAGGAAAAGAGTCCAGGAGCGACCGACCCGTTCGTCGACGAGGGGGGAGAGACGAGAATTCACCCGACGACGCTAGCAGTGGCGCGCGACGCGGACCGGGGTGTACCGCTACGTTGACCGCATGGCCTCACGGGTTTTCACGGGCGTCGCCGCCCTCGCCGTCGTTCTGACCTCGTTGACCGGCGCGACCGGGGTGGCGGCTCTCGAACCGTTCCCGACCGATTCCGCACCGGTCCAGGTAGCACCCTCGGAGGCGGACGCCTCTGCGACCGGCGAGCTCGTGGAGCTCTCCGACCTGCCGGGCTCGGCCGGGTCGACGTTCTTCGTGCGTGACGAATCCGGCGATACCACGGCCGTCGGTGCGGACGTCGTCCAAGAGATCGGGGCCGTCGCCGGCGACAGGGTCGAGATCTCCGACGGCGAGCTCTCCGTGGTCTCCCCGATCGAGGAGGCCGCCCCGGGGCTGACCCACACGGTGGACGTCGTGATGGTGACCGTGCGCATGCCCGCCGCCGATGGCCGGCCCGCGTACGACGCCCGTCCCTCCGCGTCCGCGGACACCGTCGCCTCGTGGATCTCGTACGCCTCCGATCACCTGCGCCAGGCCAGCAACGGTCGCGTGGCATCCCTGGCCGTGGGCGCGCGTGCCGCGATCACCACGGCGGGAACCTGCCAGCTGGATCTCGCGGGCTCGTCCGGCGACCTGACCATCTGGAACGAGGCGGCTCGGGCCATCGCACCCGGGCGGAGCGCCGCGAGTTACGAGAACAGCGGAGGACGCCACCTCCTCGTGGTGTTCCCGGCCGACTGCGCGGGTGCCTGGCAGGGGTCGGTGGGGATCGCGAACGTCGGCGGCGGTCTCTCCTACGGCGGGAACATCGCGCTGCTCGATCTGGGCCAGGGGCAGCGTCAGGCTTTCCTGCACGAGTTCGGTCACAACCTGAGCCTCCGGCACGCCAACAACTACGCGTGTCTCCCGCTGCAGCAGCATTGGGAGGGGAAGGACGGCTGCGGCTTCGCCGAGTACGCCGACATCTACGACCCGATGGGCGTCGTCGTCGACGGCGATTACGACTCCCCGTTGTTCAACGCTGCGCACCGCGACGCGCTCGGCGGATACCCGCAGGGCAGTCTCGTGACGATCGAGCAGGATGCCTCGACCTCCGTCACGCTGCGCCCGGCCTCTTCGACGAGCGGCACCCTCGCGGTGAAGGTCCGGGACTCCAACGGGTGGGACTACTACCTCGATCTGCGGAACGGCCGCGGCTCGTACGAGAGCGGCGCGTATTACACCCGCGGCCGGGAGTGCGAGATCACGTGGGTGTGCACCCGGGACTACGGGGTTCGCATCACCCAGCAGCAGCCCGCCGACACGACGTCGTACGCGGTCGCGAGCGCGCAGGGCGACGGCGACGGGTACGCGCTCGTGAAGGGCGACTGGTTCTCGTCCTCCGAGGGGACGACCTGCGACATCTGGCTGTCCGTCGACGACATGTCGACCGACAGCGCCGGTCGCCCCACGTCGGCGACCGTGACCGTCCGCACCGGTGACAAGGCACCCGCGTGCGGGACCAGCCCCGACGGGGTCCACCCGTGGTTCCAGGCCAAGTACAAAGAACTGGGCGGCGCCTCGGGCCCGCTCGGCAAGCCGGTCGCCCCCATGGTCTGCCAGTCCTCCGCGTGCTGGCAGGAGTTCGCCGGGGGCGTGCTGACCTCGGACGGTACCCAGATCGTGATGCTGTCCACCGCCTACGTGACCACGTGGTTGGCGAACGGCGGCCCGGACGGCGCGCTGGGTCTCGTCGCGGGCCCGGAGGCGTGCTTCGGAAGCTATTGCGCGACGCCGTTCTCCGGTGGGGCGATCACCTGGGTGCCCGGCCAGGGCGTGACCGCCGTGCCCGTGCACCCCTGGTTCCAGGCGAAGTGGAAAGAGCTCGGCGGGATCACCGGGTCGATCGGAACGCCGACGGAGGCCATGCGATGCCAGTCGTCCGCGTGCTGGCAGCAGTTCACCGGCGGAGTCCTGACCTCGGACGGTCGTCAGATCGTGCGGCTCTCCTCGGACTACGTCGCGACCTGGACCGCCTGGGGAGGACCCGACGGCGACCTCGGGCTCGTGTCGGGCGGTGAGACCTGCTTCGGGTCGTACTGCCAGGCGTCGTTCGTCGGGGGAGTCATCGTCTGGGTGCCGAACAGCGGGGTCTACCCCGTGGCGAAGAAGTGGTTCTACCCCGCGTGGATGGCACGGGGCGGCGCCACCGGTTCCCTGGGCCTGCCTTCGGATGCCATGAAGTGCCAGTCCGCCGCGTGTTATCAGGTCTTCCAGAAGGGCACGCTGACCTCGTCGACATCCGGCATCCTCTCGCTCTCGTCGGCCTACGTGTCGATGTGGATCGGCGGCGGTGGTCCCGACGGTCAGCTCGGTCTGCTCACCGGCCCGGAGGTCTGCTCCGGCTCGTTCTGCCAGGTTCCGTTCCAGCGGGGCCTGATGGTCTGGCAGCCCCGGACGGGGGTCCGCATCCTCACCGGGGACCAGGCGGACGAGTGGCGACGCACGCATCCGGTTGCCGCTCCCGTGCGGTGAGCGGACGCTTCCACCAGGAAAAATCCGTGTCCGGAGGGCATTTTCCCTGTTAACAGTGATACTGGAGGGGTGAATGAACGTTCCGGCCGATCGCCGAGGATCTCCGGGCGTGCCCGGTCCCGCACGCGCGTCCTGCAGGGTGCCCTCGTGGCGGTCGCCCTCGTCGCGACGCTGACCGCCTGCGCGTCGCGCCCGGGAGCGTCCACCAGCTCGACCCCGACCATCGAGCCCACGTCCACCGCCTCGGCATCCCCGTCGCCCTCCGCGACTCCGTCTCCCGAGGCCACGGACGAGGTCCAGCCCGAGCCCGCGGTGACCAGCTCCGGGCCCGCTTCGGTCACGATCGTCAACTACGGCGCGGACGGGCGGAACATCTCGGCGTCCGGTCTGGTCTCCGGACCCATCGAAGAGGGCGGCGTGTGCACGCTCACCGCGACGTCGGCGACCGGTGCGACCCTGACGGGGTCCATCGACGCGGTGGCGACGCCCGCGGCCGTGAACTGCGGCATCATCGACATCCCCGCGCCCGCGGGGGAGTGGAAGCTGGTGCTCGAGTATCGCTCCGCCGGGACGTCGGCGGCGTCCGAGGCCGTCACGGTCTCCCAGCCGTGACCTTCGCCCCCGCCCGCGCGCGGTTCTCCTGGGCGCTGGCGGCGCTGGCCTCTTTCGCGCTGGTGCTCGGGATCCTGCCGGTCCTCGCGCCCGCCGTCGCCCCGGCGGCGACGGCGGCGAACGCGAGCGACTTCCAAGACGGCTTTCTGATCTCGGACGACAACTTCTTCGACGCCGGCTCCCTGACGGCATCCGACATCCAGAACTTCCTCAACGGCAAGGTCACGTCGTGCCGGGGAGACGAGGGGATGCCGTGCCTGAAGGACTACGTCGCCCAATCGACGCCGTCGCTCGGCGCGGATTCGTACTGCCGGGCGTTCGGCGGGGGCACGATGAGCGCCGCCCAGCTGATCGCGGCCGTCTCCCAGGCGTGCGGCATCAGCCCCAAGGTGATCCTCGTGATGCTCCAGAAGGAGCAGGCGCTGATCACCGATCCCGCCCCCTCGCCCTACCAGTACCGCGCAGCGCTCGGCCAGGGATGCCCGGACGGAGCAGCCTGCGATCCGAACTTCGCCGGATTCTTCTACCAGGTGTACGGCGCCGCGCGGCAGTTCCAGATCTACGTGAAGAACCCGCGCTGGTACAGCTACCAGCTGGGATGGAACAACATCCTCTATCAGGCGACCCCGCCGGACAACGACCGCGTGTGCGGCACCAAGCGCGTGAACATCAAGAACGATGCGACGCGCGCGCTGTACATCTACACGCCGTACACGCCCAACCAGGCGGCGCTCAACAACCTCTACGGCACCGGTGACTTCTGTTCGGCATACGGAAACCGCAACTTCTGGCGCCTCTACACGGACTGGTTCGGGAGCCCGACGGCATCCGCGGTCTCCGGCGAGTACGCACGCGTCTGGGCCTCGCTGGGCGGTGCCGGCGGTCTGCTCGGCTCGCCGACCTCCACCGAGCAGTGCTTCGGCACCTATTGCCAGCAGTCGTTCCGCAACGGCACGATCTTCTGGTTCCCGGGCCGCGGGGTCTTCGGCGTGCCGACGGTCATCGAGTCCATGTGGCGCAACCTCGGCTTCATCGACGGCGCGGTCGGTCGGCCGACCGGGGTCGTGGTGTGCCAGAGCGACATGACCTGCACGCAATCCTTCGACGGCGGTGTCATGGCCGCCGACCCGACCGGAGGCAACCTCGTCGGTCGGCACGTCGAGGGCGTCTGGTCGTCGTCCGGGGGAATCGCCCTGGGAGCAGCCCGGGGTCCGGAGGTCTGCTCCGGCGGTTCCCAGTGCGCGCAGATGTTCGCCCACGGTGCGCTCTTCTCGGGCGGCTCCGCGACGGCGGTGACCGAGCCCGTCTTCAGCGCCTGGGTCCAGGCCGGCGCCAGCGGCGGCTCGCTCGGTTTCCCGCGAAGCGACGCATCGTGCGTCTCCGCCGGGTGCACCCAACGTTTCGGAGGCGGACTCATCGCCTCATCGGGTCGCGACAGCGCGCAGGTCGTGCCCGAACCCATCGCGACGAAGTACCTGCGCGCGGGCGGCCCCGCCGGCGTCGGCGGCCCCGCGGGTCCGCAGACGTGCGACTCGTCGGGTGCCTGCAGCCAGCGCTTCGGCTCCGCGCGGATCGACACCTCGTCGAAGGGGACCTTCATCACGATGAAGTGGTTCTTCGACGCCTGGTCGGCGGCCGGATTCGAGAAGGGGCGTCTCGGTCGACCTCTCGCCGACATGGCCTGCATCCCCGCGACCTGCTACCAGCGGTTCTCCGGAGGCACGCTTTCGGGCTCGCCGTCGGGCGGCGTGCTGGCCGTGTACGGCGCGTATCGCGATCTCTGGTCGAAGACCGGCGGCGCCGGAGGGTCGCTCGGGCTCCCGACGAGCTCGGAGTCGTGCAACGGGGTGAACTGCGCGCAGTCCTTCCAGAAGGGCGTCATCGGCTGGACTCCCAAGTACGGTGCGGTCGCGGTGACCGGGCGCTATCTCGCGGCCTGGCAGGCGCAGGGAGCAGGAGACGGACGCTTGGGCGGCCCGCGCTCGGCGCCGTCGTGCTCCGGGAGCATCTGCACCCAGGCCTTCCAGACCGGCGTGCTCACCACCGCACCCTCGGGCGCCCTCGTCACGGTGGCGGGGGAGTACCAGAGCGTGTGGAACCGCGCCGGCGGAGCCAAGGGGCAGCTGGGACGACCGGTGAGCGACGAGTCGTGCAACGGCCGCAGCTGCTCGCAGGTGTTCCAGAACGGCGTGATCGTGTGGACCCCCGGTTCGCGCGCGGTGATCGTGTCCGGCTGGTTCCTCGCTCCGTGGCAGGCCGCAGGGTCCGAGAACGGACGTCTGGGTGCCCCGACCGCTGCGATGGTCTGTCTCCCGGTGACCTGCTACCAGGCTTTCCAGGGCGGCACCCTGACCGGGTCGCCGTCGGCCGGCATCCTTCCCGTCTACGGCGCCTACCGGGACGTGTGGATGAGCGCCGGCGGACCGGCGGGGACGCTCGGTCTTCCGACCCGGGGAGAGTCCTGCTTCGGGTCGTACTGCCGCCTGCCCTTCGAACGAGGGACCATCATCTGGCGTCAGTCCGCCGGGGCGCTGGCGATCGCGCCGCCCGTCTTCGCGACGTGGGATGGCGCGGGAGGCGTGACGGGACGCTACGGTCTTCCTCTCGCCCCGGCGGCGAAGAGCGGCGGCAAGGTCACCCAGAGCTTCGAGCGCGGCACCGTCTCGGTCGCCGGGTGAAGTCTGTTCGGCAACGAGGTCTGCGCCAGGGGGCGCTCACGTGAGGATGCTAATCTACGACCCGATGTGGAAGACGGAGCTTCTCCCCTCCACCGCCGTTGTCCGGCAGGCCCACCGTGAGTGTTTTCGGCCACCGAGTCGGCACACCTCTCACCATGGCCCTGTGCCGTGCCGAGGACGTGCCAAGAGAATCAGAAAGAGGTGTTGGCGATGGGGAAGAACCAGGAGCTGACCGCCGAAGCCGTTGATGCGGTGTCGCTGGAGCGTGCCCTGCAGGACGCCGAGATCGCCAATCGGCGCGTCATCGAGCTGACCCGTGGCCTGCTCGAGCGCGAGGAGCAGATCACCAAGCTGCAGCTCGAGATCGTCTCCCTCAAGCAGCTCCTCGACCCCCGTCGCAAGATGGAGCACGTGTTCCGCAAGAACCACGCCCTCTACGTCGTGGCGCGCCGGGCGCGAAGGATGATGGGGCAGTGACCGCGGCGACGCCCCGGATCCTGCTCGCCGTCACCTTCTACAACGGTCGGGACTTCGCGCGGCGGACCTTCGAGTCGATCGCCCACCTCGATCGCGAGGGCTTCGACCTCGATGTGCTGGTCCTCGACGACTGCAGCCCCGAGCCCGGGTTCAGCGCGTACCTGGCCGAGCTCGCCGCAGAGTTCGGCGCCGTGTTCTACCGCTCTCCCCGCAACCAGGGGATTCCGCGCAACGTCAACCTCGGTCTCGCCACCGCGCAGCGGCTCGGGTACGACTACGTGATCATCTCCAACTCCGACGTCATCTACTCCCGCAACTCGGTGAAGGTGCTGCTCGATGTGGTGTCGGCCTCTCCTGCCGCTGCCTCGGTGACGGCGTGGTCGACCAACGTCGACCCGTACTCGCTCCCCAACGGCACCGAGCTGTACGTCGAGACACCCGAGGTCGCCGATCTCATCGGCGAGGCTCTCTCCGACGAGTTCGCCTCCGAGGCGTTGGAGATCCCCGCGGGGATCTCGTTCGCGATGATCGTCCCCGTGTCGGTCCTTCCCACCGTCGGGCTGATGGACCCGGTCTTCGGCCGCGGATACGGCGAGGAGTCGGACTGGTCCGCCCGCGCGACGAGCGCGGGGTACCAGCACCTTCTCGCTCAGGGGGCGTTCGTCTATCACGCGGGTCGCGGGTCGACCCTCGCCGCCGGGGTGATCTCGCAGAGCGACATCGCCGACTGGAGCAACCAGCACATCGTCAACCATCGGTCGCCCATGTTCCGGTGGAGCGTCGACGGGTTCCTGCGTTCGGGAGTGCTCGAGAAGGCCCAGGTTCGTGCCGTCGCGGCGCTGGTCCTCGCCGCCGCCGCCCGCGGGGGCTACGCGGTCATCGATCCGACGATCGACTGGGAGGACCAGGACCCGAGCGTCGTCACCGTCGCCATCCGATCGCAGGCGTACGAGATGTGCACGGCGCACTGGAACGGTTTCACGGTCGAGATCGACACGGATTCCCTGGACGTGCTCGCTTCCATCCGCAACTTCTTCGCCGGCGCCGAGCCGGTGTACACCAACATCCCGGCCGCGACGTGGGAGGGTGCCGAGGAATTCGGCTATCCCCTCGGCGTGTGATCGCGGTGCGCAGTCTGGGAGAGGCGTTCGATCCGCGTCACAACTCCATCGGTTTCCTCCGGTGGGCGATGGCCTTCATGGTCATCTTCAGCCACGCGGGCCCCGTCGCGGGGATCTTCGGCGGCGTCGACATCGGCGCGCAATGGGGGGCGGAGACCTCTCTCGGCGGCGTCGCCGTCACGGGGTTCTTCTTCCTCTCCGGGATGCTGATCACGCGGAGCATGGTCCGCTCGCGTTCGCCGTTCCGTTACCTCTGGCACCGCGTCGCCCGTATCTACCCGGCGTGGTTCCTGATCCTGGTCGTGACGGCGTTCCTGCTGGCTCCTCTCGCCTGGCACCACTCCCAGGGCACGTTCCAGGGCTTCCTCTCCTTCCCCGACAACTCGCCGTGGGACTACGTCGCGAACAACTTCACCCTCATCCTGAACCAGTGGGCGATCGCGGGCACCGGCGGGAGCACCCACGCCGTCCAGGTCGGCTACGACACGTGGAACGGCTCCGCGTGGACGCTCATGTACGAGTTCGCGTGCTATCTCGGCATTCTTGCTCTGGGCCTCATCGGGGCGCTCCGTGCGCGCATCGTGGGAGCGATGGTCGCGGGCGGACTCCTCCTGCTCAGCACGTTCCAGGCACTGCACGTCGGTGATCTCGGCTCCGTCATCCAGACGTTCTCCAATCCGCAGGTCCTGCAGCTGGTCGCCCCCTTCGCCTTCGGCACTCTCGTTCAGCTCTACATCGAGAAGGTCCCGTTCGACGACCGGCTCGGCATCGCGATGCTGGTCATCGCCGCGCTGTGCTGGTGGCGCGGGGGCTGGTTCCTCTTCGGTCAGTACGCGTTCGCCTACGGGCTGATCTGGTTCGGCACCCGCGTGAAGGCGTTGTCGCGCTGGGACCGCCACGCCGATCTCTCCTACGGCATCTACATCGCCGGATGGCCGGTCATGTTCCTCGCCGCGGAGTACGGGCTCCCCGAGCGGATCGGAGCCTTCGGCTACCTGCTCGTGGTGATCGTGGTGGTGCACGTCTACGCGTACCTCAGCTACATGCTGATCGAGAAGCCGGCGTTGGATCTGAAGAACTGGATGCCACGATGGCTGGCGCGCATCCGAGGAGTCGACCCGGTGGCACCGAGCGGGGGCGGTGCGGGCCTGCTGGTGCGGGCGCGCTTCCTCCCGCTCGTGCTTCTGCTGATCGTGACGACGGCGCTCGTCGTCATCGGCGTCGTACGGTAGAGCCCAGGAGGTCGTCGTGAACAAGATCGTCGTCATCACCGGTGCCGGTGGCTACGTGGGCCGACACGTCACGCGCGCGGTGGCCGCGCTCGGTTTCGAGGCCGTGGCGGTCGTTCGCCAGCAGCGCGAGGGCGACCTCGGCGCGGAAGCCCGTGTCATCGAGGCCGACGTGCTCGACCCGTCGTTCGACATCTCGACCGTCGCCCCCGTCGAACGGATCGCCGCGGTGATCCATCTCGCGTGGCAGGACGGTTTCGTGCACAACGCCCCGTCGCACCTCGAGCGACTGTCGGATCATTATCGGTTCCTCACCGGCCTGGTCGATGCCGGGGTGTCGCGCATCGCGGCGCTCGGGTCGATGCACGAGATCGGCTACTGGGAGGGCGCGGTGACGGCGGAGACGCCCACGAACCCCGTGACGCTCTACGGCATCGCGAAAGACGCACTGCGACGCTCCGCGACCCTCACCATCGGTGACCGCGCCGAGCTCGTGTGGCTCCGGGCGTACTACATCCTCGGAGATGACCGCCGTAACCGGTCGATCTTCGCCAAGCTCCTCGAAGCCGCCGATCGCGGTGACACGGTCTTCCCCTTCACGACCGGGCGCACCCTGTACGACTTCATCGACGTCGCCGAACTCGGGCGCCAGATCGCCGTCGCCGCGACGGAGGACGGCCTCACCGGCATCGTGAACGTCTCATCCGGCGAGCCGGAATCGCTTGCCAGCCGCGTGGAGCGTTTCATCTCCGAGAACGGTCTCGACGTCACGCTGCAATACGGGGCGTTCCCCGATCGTCCCTACGACTCGCCGGGCATCTGGGGCGACGCGTCGACGATCACCGAGCTGATGGCGCGGTCGCCGTTCGCTCCGCGTGCGTGAGGCCGCGGCGTGCGTGAGGCCACCCCGCGCGTGAGGCCGCCGCGCGTGGCGCTGTCGCGCACCTGAGGCCGCCGCGCGCCTGACGCCGTCGCGCGGACCGGCGCGCGTCGCGGTCGCCGGGTACGCACGTCGATGTCCCGTCCCGCCACGCCGCTCTGCACGGGCTGGACCATCCGTACCGGGCCGCAGCGCGGAATCAGCGTCCCGAGGTCGCGGACCCCTCGACGTCGATGCGCATGTAGCCCGTGGCGCGCGGGTCGAACTCGACGTTGAACGAGGTCGCCTGCATGATGTTGTGCAGGTCATTGCCGTGACCGTCGATGAGCGTCGCGTTGATGAAGTACTTCCCGCCGGCGAGCGGCGGATCCTTCAGGACGAACGACACGTCCGCGGACCCCGTCATCGGGTCGACGGGCGTCTTCAGCCAGTCGGTGCCGGTGACGAACATCTTGTGACCCATGTGGTCGTCGATCTGGACGCGGCATCCCCACTTGTCCAGGTGCGAGGACGAGAGCGTCAGATGGATCTCGAGGTCGTCGCCGGGGTGGAGCGGCTCGCCGGGGTCGCGCCCCACGACCACGGCGCGCACGCTGTCGACGGAGCCCTGGGGGCGCGGCGCACCCGGGTCGGCCGCGTCGCGCTCGGCGACCCGTCGCTCCTCGAGCAGGTCGCGGAATCGGGCGACCGCGGTCGGGGGCGCGCCGTCGAAGAGCACTTCGCCGTGGTGGAGGAGCACAGCCCGTCCGCAGAGCTCGACCACCTGGTCGAGCGAGTGCGTCACGAGGATGATCGTGCGCCCTTCCTTCTGGAAGTCGCGGATGCGGTCCATGCACTTGCGCTGGAACGCCTCGTCACCGACGGCGAGCACCTCGTCCACGAGAAGGACGTCGGGATCGGTGTGCACGGCCACGGCGAAGGCGAGTCGCACGTACATGCCGGAGGAGTAGAACTTCACCTGGGTGTCGATGAAGTCGCCGATCGAGGCGAAAGCGACGATGTCGTCGAACTGCGCCTCGGTCTCCTCGCGGCTGAGCCCGAGGACCGACGCGTTGAGGAAGACGTTCTCTCGGCCGGTGAGGTCGGGGTGGAAGCCCGCCCCGAGCTCGAGCAGCGCCGCGAGGCGACCACGTTCTTCGACGGTTCCCGACGTCGGGTCGACGATGCCGCCGATCACCTTCAGAAGAGTGCTCTTGCCCGAGCCGTTGTGGCCGATCAGACCGATCGTCTCGCCGGCGTAGATGTCGAGGTCGACATCGCGCAGCGCCCAGAACTCCTTCTTGTGGCGGCGCCCGGCACGACCGAGGGTGACCACGCGCTCCTTGATCGAGGAATCCTTGCGGATCGTGAACTTCTTCGAGACGCCGCGGATGCGGGCCACCTCGGGTCGAGGGGCGTTCTCCAGGGGTGAGACGGGGGGAGTGGGCATGAGGTCACAGCTCCTGGGCGAAGTTGCCCTGCAGGCGGATGAAGACGCGGTGGCACACGAGCAGCAGCACGACGCCGATGACGCCGGCGATGCCCATGCGCAGCAGGAGGTCGGCCGGCCACTCCGCGCTGTCGCCGGCGACCCAGAACGCGCGCTGGAAGCCGAGCACGGCGAGCGTGAGCGGATTGTTGGTGTACACCTCGAGCACGACCGGCGACGGGATCAGCGTCTTGGCCATCTGCCACGAATAGACGATCGGGCTGGCCCAGAACAGCAGCATCGTGATGACCTCGACGAGGTATTGGACGTCGCGCAGGTACACGTTGACCGCGCTGAAGAGCAGGGCGAACGCGGTGCCGTAGATCACGATCAGGAGCACCGACGGGACCGCGTAGACCAGCTGGAGGTGGAACGGCGGCTTGGCGACGAGGAAGGTCGCACCGATCAGGACGATCAGCTGGATGCAGAAGTTGAAGAGCGCGGATCCCACGCTCGAGAGCGGGAACACTTCGCGGGGAAGATAGACCTTCTTGACCAGGCCGGCGTTGGTGAGCACCGATCCGGTTCCCCCGACGACGATCTCGGTGAACAGGCCGATCGCGGACAACCCCGCGAACACGTAGACCGCGAAGTCGGGAATGCTCTTGGCCGCGCCGAGGAACTGCCCCATGACGACGAAGTAGACCGCCAGCTGGATCAGCGGGCGGATCAGCGACCAGAAGAAGCCGAGAGTGGAATCCTTGTACCGGGCCTTCAGGTCGCGGCGGACGAGGAGGCCCAGCATCTCGCGGTGGGAGAAGATCGCGCGGACTGCTCCCCACCATGCTCCGGTACCGCTGATGGCGCCGACCGGCTTCAGCGGGGTCGCCGCGAGCCGCTGCAGGCGAAGCGTAGCCTCTTCATTTGCGCGTGACATCGCCTTCGATCCTACCGTGCGGGTTCCTGAGAGCCGCCGGAGGCGGGACGGCTGGCCGACCGACGTCCGGGACTCAGCTCCGCGCGGAGGAGAGGTACTCGGCCAGACGCTCCTGCCACGTGACCTCGAGGACGCTCGTCTCGAGCACGCTGTTCCGAGGCCGCGGCGAGATGGCAGCGGTCGATGCGGCGTGGTACTCGTCGGTCGTGACGCCTGCCACGCGGTCCGGATCGTGCCCCGTCAGTCGGAACACCTCGCGGGCGACGTCGTGCCACGCGGCCGGCTCGCCGACGCTCGTGACGTTGTGCACTCCGTAGGGGGCACCGGACTCCAGGAGGTGCCGGATGCTCGCCGCGACGTCGGAGGCGAACGTCAGTCGCCCGACCTGGTCGTTGACCACCCGCGGGTCGATCCCGCGCTCGGCGAGGTCGATCATCGTGCGGACGAAGTTGTTGCCCTCGCCAATCACCCAGCTGGTGCGCACGATGTGGTGTCGCGGAACCACGGAGACGATCGCGTCGCCCGCCGCCTTCGTCTGCGCGTAGACCCCGAGGGGGGAGAGCGGGTCGGACTCGGTGTACGGCGCATCCTTCGTTCCGTCGAACACGTAGTCGCTCGAGATGTGGACGAGGGTGATGCCGTGTGCGGTGGCCACACGGCTCAGCGCGGCGACCGCGGTCACGTTGGCTCTCCAGGCCTCGACGCGGCCTTCCGGCGTCTCCGCGGCATCGACCTTCGTGTAGGCGGCGGCGTTGATGATGGTGCGGTAATCGCGCCAGCGGCGCGCGGCATCCAGGTCGGGGGAGGTCAGGTCGAGATCGGCGCGGGAGGCGTACTCGATCCACGGTCGATCACCGAACTCCGCGCGCAACGCGCGCCCGAGCTGGCCGTCCGCCCCCGTGATGAGGATCTTGGCGGGCGGCATCGGCACGACCTCGTCGAGCCGCGGGTGCTGAAGGTCCTTCGCGCTGATCTCGACCGAGTCCAGCGGGATCGGCCACGCGATCGCAGCCGTCTCGTCCGCGAGGTTGAGGAAGGTGTACGTCGCGTCGGGTGACCAGTGGTCGTTGACGAGGTAGGTGTACGCGGTGTCGGGCTCCAGCGTCTGGTAGGAGTTGCCGACGCCGCGCGGGACGAAGATCGCCGTCGACGCGTCCAGTTCGGCGGTGAAGACCGCGCCGAAGGTTTCGCCCTCGCGCAGGTCGACCCAGGCCCCGAAGATCCGGCCCGTCGCGACCGAGACGTACTTGTCCCAGGGCTCGGCATGGATGCCGCGGGTGGTGCCGACCGCGTCGTTGAACGAGATGTTGTTCTGCACCGGACCGAAGTCGGGCAGATCGATCCCCGCGGCCCGCATCTTCTCGCGCTGCCAGTTCTCTTTGAACCATCCCCGCGCATCCCCGTGCACGGGGAGATCGAGGAGGATCAGCCCCGGGATCGGGGTCGTTCGCGCCGAGAGGGTCTTCCCGAACTCGATGGTCACCGCGTCACTGCCCCTTGCTGGCGTAGAAGGCCTCCACGCCGTCCTTGGTGGGCGCCCACCACGACTCGTTGTCGCGGTACCAGTCGATGGTCGCGGCGAGGCCCGACTCGAAGTCGCCGTAGGTCGGTGCCCATCCGAGCTCGGTGCGCAGCTTGGTGGAATCGATCGCGTAGCGCAGGTCGTGACCGGGCCGGTCGGTGACCAGGTCGTAGGCATCCGTGGGCTGGCCGCTCAGTTGCAGGATCAACTCGACGACCGTCTTGTTGTCCTTCTCACCGTCGGCGCCGATCAGGTACGTCTGTCCGATCTCGCCCTTGTCGAGGATGGTGAGAACAGCCGAGGAGTGGTCGTCGGCGTGGATCCAGTCGCGGACGTTCTCGCCCGTGCCGTAGAGCTTGGGACGGATGCCGCGGAGCACGTTCGTGATCTGACGCGGGATGAACTTCTCGACGTGCTGGTACGGCCCGTAGTTGTTCGAGCAGTTGCTGATGGTCGCGCGGACGCCGAACGACCGCACCCAGGCGCGCACGAGGAGATCGGACCCCGCCTTGGTGGAGGAATACGGCGATGACGGGTTGTACGGGGTGCTCTCCGTGAAGCGCGCCGGGTCGTCGAGCTCGAGGTCGCCGTAGACCTCGTCGGTGGAGATGTGGTGGAAGCGCACGTCGTGGCGACGCGCCGCCTCGAGCAGCGTGTAGGTGCCGATGATGTTCGTGTCGAGGAACGGGCGCGGGTCGTGGAGGGAGTTGTCGTTGTGAGACTCGGCGGCGTAGTGCACCACGGCATCCGCCTCGGCGACGAGAGGGTCGACGACCGCGGCATCCGCGATGTCGCCCACGACCAGGCGCACCCGGTCCTCGGGAAGGCCGGCGAGCGATGCCCGGTTGCCGGCGTAGGTGAGCTTGTCGAGCACCGTCACGGTGTGGTCGGTGTGCGCGATGACGTGGTGGACGAAGTTGGACCCGATGAAGCCGGCGCCGCCGGTGACGAGAAGGCGTGCCATCAGTGGCCTCTTTCCAGGATTTCGAGGAGATATGCGCCGTAGCCGGACTTCACGAGGGTCTGAGCGCGCTCGCGCAGAGCCTCGTCGGACAGGAAGCCCTGTCGCCAGCCCACCTCTTCGGGTACCCCGATGCGCAGGCCCGTGCGGCGCTCGATCGTGCGCACGTAATCGGCGGCGTCGGTCATCTGGTCGAAGGTGCCGGTGTCGAGCCACGCGGTTCCGCGCGGAAGCACTTCGACCTGCAGCTTGCCGGCCTCGAGGTACGCCCGGTTGATGTCGGTGATCTCGTACTCGCCGCGGGGGGACGGCTCGAGTCCGCGGGCGATCTCGACGACGTCGTTGTCGTAGAAGTAGAGGCCGGGCACGGCGTAGTTGCTCTTCGGTTGGGCGGGTTTCTCCTCAAGGGAGACCGCGCGGCCGTCGCCATCGAACTCGACCACGCCGTACGCGGTCGGCTCCCCGACCCAGTAGGCGAACACCGCGGCGCCGTCGACGTCGGTGAAGCGCTTGAGCTGCGTACCGAGTCCGGGGCCGTACAGGAGGTTGTCACCGAGTACGAGGGCGACCTTGTCATCGCCGATGAAGTCCGCCCCGATCGTGAACGCCTGGGCGAGGCCATCGGGAGACGGCTGTTGGGCGAAGGACAGGCGGATGCCGAACTGCGACCCATCGCCGAGGAGCCGCTCGAAGAACGGCGCGTCGTGCGGGGTCGTGATGATCAGCACGTCGCGGATACCCGCGAGCATGAGAGTCGACAGCGGGTAGTACACCATCGGCTTGTCGTAGACCGGAATCAGCTGCTTCGAGACGCCGAGCGTGATCGGATGCAGTCGCGTGCCCGAACCACCGGCGAGAATGATGCCCTTCACGCCTTCATCGTGTCACAGTTCGCGGCGCGGCCCCGAACTCGACGGCGCGCGGACAGGACAGGCGCGCGAGCGGGTGAACCGGGCGGCGATCCGCGGACGGCTCTACTTGAGCAGCCGTCGAGCGGCCATCTCTTCGAGGGACTGGCGGTACGTGTCCCCACCCACGGGCTCCTGGACCACCCACTCGACGAAGCGGCGCACGCCCTCGGCGAAGGGGACCGCGGGGCGGAAGCCGAGTACCGCGCTGAGGCGCGCCGTGTCGGCGACGTTGTGGCGGATGTCGCCGAGCCGGTACCGACCCGTGATCGATGTCTGCACCGGAATGCCGAAGGCGGCGGACAGCGCCTCGACCACCTCGAGCACGGTCGTCGCGGTGCCGGACCCGACGTTGAAGACGCCGCCCGCGGCCGCGGGGGATGTGGCGGCGAGGAAGGTCGCCTCCACCACGTCGTCGATGTAGACGAAGTCGCGGCTCTCCTGCCCGTCCTCGAAGACGTCGATGCCCTGTCCCTGACGGATGAGGGTCGAGAAGATGGAGAGGATCCCGGTGTACGGGTTGGTGAGCGATTGTCCCGGCCCGTAGACATTCTGGTATCGCAGGGACACGGCCTCCACGCCGATCGTCGGGGCGACCGTCATGATGAGCGATTCCTGCACCTGCTTGGTGATCCCGTAGACCGAAGAAGGATGCAGCACCGCGTCCTCGGGCGTGGGGATCAGCTCGAGCTCCTCGCCGTCGTCACCGTGGACGGCGAAATCACCCTCCGCCATGGCGGTATCGGTCCGATGCGGCGGGTACACGACGGCGCCGGCGGCGGTGCGGTACGCCCCTTCGCCGTAGATGGACCGCGACGAGGCCACGACCACGCGTCGGACGGAATGCGGCTCATTCGTCAGGAGATCCATGAGCTTCGCGGTGCCGCCGATGTTGGCCTCGACGTAGCGGTCGATCTCGTACATGGACTGGCCGGTGCCGGTCTCGGCGGCGAGATGGATCACGATCTCGACGTCGACGAGGGCCGCCCGCAGGTCGTCCACCGACGTCACGGTGCCCCGGTGCACCTCGGCCACGTCCGCGACGGCGCGCAGCAACGGCGAGGTGGTGTCGGGATCCGAGCCGTGCACCTGGGCGAGGAGCGCGTCGAGCACACGGACGCGGTGACCGGACGCCGCGAGGCGCGCTGCCAGGCGGCTTCCGATGAAGCCCGCGCCGCCGGTGATGAGAACGTGAGCCACGGTGTCAGCCCGCCAGTACCGAGCGGAAGTAGTCGATCGTGCGCTCGAGGCCGGGACGCAGGGCGACCGTCGGCTCCCAGCCGAGCTCGCGACGCGCGAGGTCGATGTTGGGCTGACGCTGCTTGGGGTCGTCCTGGGGGAGGGGGCGGTGCTCGATCGTCGAGCCGCTCCCGGTGATCTCGAGGACGGCGTTCGCGAGCTCGAGCATGGTGAACTCGCCCGGGTTGCCGACGTTGATCGGCCCGGTCACCTCGTGGCCCGTGTTCATCAGGCGGATCATGCCGTCCACCAGGTCGTCGACGAAGCAGAAGGAGCGCGTCTGCGAGCCGTCGCCGTAGATCGTGATGGGCTCGCCGCGGAGGGCCTGGACGATGAAGTTCGACACGACGCGGCCGTCGTTCGGGTGCATCCGCGGACCGTAGGTGTTGAAGATGCGGATGACCTTGATCGCCAGGTCGTGCTGGCGGCGATAGTCGAAGAAGAGGGTCTCCGCGGCGCGCTTGCCCTCGTCGTAGCAGGAGCGCGTGCCGATGGGGTTGACGTTGCCCCAGTAGTCCTCGGTCTGGGGGTGCACGGCCGGATCGCCGTAGACCTCGGACGTCGATGCCTGAAGGATCGGCACCCGCAGGCGCTTGGCGAGACCGAGCATGTTGATGGCACCCATGACGCTGGTCTTGGTGGTCTGCACCGGGTCGTGCTGGTAGTGCACGGGGGAGGCGGGGCACGCGAGGTTGTAGATCTGGTCGACCTCGACGTAGAGGGGGAAGGTGACGTCGTGCCGCATGAGCTCGAACCGCGGGTTGTCGAACAGGTGCTCGACGTTGCGGCGGGACCCCGTGAAGAAGTTGTCGACGCAGATGACCTCGTTGCCCTCGGCGAGCAGTCGCTCGGAGAGGTGGGACCCGATGAAGCCGGCACCGCCGGTGATGAGAACTCTGGATGACACGTCCTCAGCGTAACAGCGGGGTCTCGGGCGCTCAGCGGGTGGCGGACACCATGCGCGCCTGCCCGAACGTGCGGCCGACGGTGCCCTCGAGGCGCCCGAGGAACATGGGCCAGCCGTCGCCGATCGTGATCGGTCGGGGGTTTCGGATCCCGTAGAGGAGCCCGGCGCCGGTGAAGGCGAGGCGCCACCAGAGCGGGTAGCCGTGGACGGCGAAGGCGCGCCCGGTGCCGCGGCCGTAGGCGCGCAGTTTGCGCCGGCGTTCCGCCGTGCTCAGGCCGAAGCCCGTCGAGATCCCGTCGACGTGGACATCGGCGGGGAGCCAGCGGAACTCCTGCAGGAGACGAGGATCGTGCGCCATGGCGCGCAACAGCAGGTCGGTGCCCTCGGCCACCTGCCACGGCGAGGCCGACCCCGGACCCATGTTCTGGTCGAACCCTCCGACCGCGTCGAACAGCGAGCGGCGGATGAGGATGCCCATCTCGATCACCGACCACACGTTGTACTTGTCCAGCGGCGTGCCCGCGGAGGGGAGGGTGGTCTTGGGGCCCCGCTCATCCCACGAGGTGAAGCCGCCGGCCAGGAAGCCGGGGTCGTCGACGGCCGCGTGCAGGGCGGCCACGGTGCCGTCGGGGTACGTGGTGTTGTCGTTGGGGAAGGTGACCACGGCGTCCCCGGCGGGCAGGGCCGCGACGCCCGTGTTGCGTCCGAGGGAGGCGCCTCGCGCGGAGGTCGTCGCGGTCACCGGGACACCGCGCGCCGAGAACTCCGCCGCGAGGCTCGCCACGTCGTCCTGCGCGCCCTGGGCGACGAGGACGACGTGGTCGCCCTGCTGGAGCTGGTGTTCGAGAGAGGTCAGAAGGGCGCGGAGCGGCTCGAGCCGTCCCAGCGTCGTCACGACGAAGCCGATGGTCATGGAGCGTCCTCTCGGATCAGGGCAGGGCGTTCACGGCCGGGTAGGCCGGATCGGGAGCGGGCGAGCCGAGGCGCCAGCCGGCCCGGACGTAGGCGGCGCCCCGGCGGTCGCCGCGGGCCAGGGTGAGCAGCACCTTGGCGCTGAGACGGGCGAGCCCGGTCACGGTCGTGGCACCGCCGTGCAGGGCGAGGAAGTGACGGAACGCCTGGCTCGAGTATGCGAGGATCCGCGAACCGGCCCGCGAGTGCGACGACGAGACCGCGTGGGTCAGTACGGCGTCCGCGACCTCGGCGAAACCGATGCCCCGGTCGCGGAGGCGGAACCCGTACTCGACGTCCTCCCAGTACATGAAGAAGCGTTCGTCGAGAAGACCCGCGGTCTCCAGCGTCGAGCGCCGCACGAGGACGCACGCCCAGGTCAGGAAGTCGGGCTGCTCGGCCGGGCGCGGCTGCCGGATGCCCCAGGTCAGGCGATTCACGACCCCACCGGCGGAGAAACGCTGGCCGTCGGGGGTGACGATGCGCGGACCGACGACCCCGAGGGACGCATCCGTCGCCAGCGCTTCGCGCAGCCGGTCGATGTCGTCGACCGGGAGGGTCGCGTCGTTGTTCATGACGAGCAGGAGATCGATGTCCTTATCGGCGAGGAGAACCTTCATCCCCGCGTTCACCCCGACCGCGAATCCGGTGTTGGCGCTCAGCTCGACGAACTCGATCCGGTCGTCGGGGGCGAAGGCATCCTGGATCGTCCCGTCGGCCTCGTTGTCGACGACCACGACGCGGGTGATCGCGGGAGAGGCGAGCAGGCCCGTCACGCACTCGACGGTCTGCACGCGATCGCGCCAGGTGAGTACGACCGCACCGACGCGCGAGGCGGTGCCCTGGGGGGAAGGAGTCATAGCGGGCGGTCCTGTTCTTCTCGGGCCGGAGGGGACGCGATGTCGCGCATCGCGACGGCGCAGGGCCGCCACAGCAGGAGGGTGGCCAGGCCTTCGGTGACGGCGTAGCCGAGCGCCGCGCCGAGGGGGCCGATCACGATCGCCATCGCGACCATCGCGGGGACGCCGATCGCCGTCGCCACGAGCGTAGCGCGCATGACGAGGCGGGCCTTGCCCGCGGGGAAGAGCACGTGCCGCGTCATGGAGGTGCGCACGGACAGGAAGAGGAACACGAGTCCCATCGCCGCGACCAGATCGAGTCCGGCCGCGGCCGACTCGCCGAACATGACGAGACTCACCCACGGACCGAGGGCGGTCAGGACGACGGCGCCGAGCACACCGAAGGCTCCGTGCGTGGCCAGAGCCACCCGCAGACGCCGTCGGCGGTCGAGGGCGTCGCCCTCGCTCACCCAGCTCTGGAACGCGCTCGCGAGCGTGAAGGGCAGCACGCTGCCGAGCTTGAACATCTTGTCGGCCGAGGCGTAGCCGGCAGCCGCTGAAGGGAGCGCCGTGACGTTCACGAGGGGCGCGGGGACACTCGAGTACGCGCTCAGGGCGGCGTCGTTGACGGCGACGGGGAGGCCCGCCCGCAGGAGTCCGGGGATCTCCCGTGCCGGGGGCCAGGGACCGGGATGCCGACGCAGCAGCCGCGCGCTGAAGAGCGTCGTGCCGCCCAGCGTCACCAGGATCCCCGCGACCGGATACAGCTCGACGACGCCGGTCAGCAGGATCGCTCCGGCGGCGAGAGCGGTGGCCACCACGCGCGGGACCGCGTCGTAGACGATGATCGTGCGGGGGTCGCCGACGCCCGCGCAGTACCAGGTGAACGTCAGCGCGATCAGCGCCCCCTGCACGCCCATGAGGACGGTCAGGAGCTCTGACCCGGGCGAGGCCACGAACCAGCAGACCACCGCGAGGACGGGCAGCACGATCGCGGCGAGCAGGAGCCGCACCACGATCGAGTCGCGATACAGTCGCGCGCGTCTGTCGTCGTCCGGGGCGATCGAGATGAGGGCGGGCCCGACCGCGGTCCATCCGTAGCCGATCGCGATCGCCGCGAACGTGCCGATCGCCTCTCCCGCGATCGCGCTCGCCCATCCGCCGTCGCCGGCGAGGCGCGAGATGAGCGGCAGCACCAGGAGGGGCGAGATCGCGGCGATGGCCGGGACCACCATGAAGCCCAGAAGGCGTCCGCGCAGCGGTGCCGGTCCCGCCGTGTCGGTCATCGACGCTCCCGGAGCGCGCGGTCCAGGACCTCCGCGACGCCGTCGGCCGCGTCCTCCCACGTGAAGCGCGAGGCCCACTCCCGGGCGGTTCCGCGGATCGCCGCGTCCGGGGGGTCGGCGAGGACGGAGCGGATCGCGTCGCCGAAGGCCGCGGCATCCGTCGCATCGGCATAGCGGGCGGCGCTGCCGCCCACCTCGCGGAGGACGGGGACGTCGTTGGCGAGGACCGGCACGGATCGGCGCAGCGCGTCGACGACAGGGAGGCCGAACCCCTCGACGAGGGAGGGGCAGACGTAGAGGTCGGCGACCTGGAACAGCGCCTCGAGCTGGTCGTCGCTCACCCAGCCCGGCAGCACCACGTCGCGCTCCAGGCCCAGCCGCTCGACGTCGGCGGCGAGGGGGTCGGGCAGACGGCTGCCGGCGATGACCGTGACGGGCCGCTCGGCGGGGGGAAGGGATGCCACGGCCTCGAGCAGGCCGCGGAAATTCTTGTGCGGCATCCGGTTGCCGACGCTCAACACGACCCGTCGCCCCTGCGGGAGGCCGAGCGGGGCGAGCGTGGCGGCCGGATCGTCCTGCGGGCGCGGCTCGGCGCTGCCGTTGTGCACCACCGAGATGCGGTCGGCGGCGACGCCGAGGTGGGCGCGGATGCTGTCGGCGGCCGCGTGCGAGACGGTGAGCACGTGGTCCGCCGTCCGGGCCGACCTCCGCATGAGGAGGGAGGTGACACCGCGTTGCGCACGCTCGGCGAGTCCCCCGGGCACCTCGTCGTAGATGGCGTCGTGCACCGTGACCACGCGCGGGACCCCGCGGAAGATCGGCCCGAAGTTGGCCGGAGCCCACACCAGGTCGGCCCGGTACCGACGGGCGAGGACATCGGTACCGGCGACGGCGCCGAGCGCCCAGGTCGCCGGGTCCGCGCCCACCCAGGGCACGATCTGCACGGGCCCGGGGAAGAAGCTCGTGACCCGCGTCCGCCCCGCGCGGCCTGTGAGGGCGGCGAAGCGCGCGTGCGGCAGCCGCCCCTCCAGGAGCGGGAGGAGCTCCCGCGCGTAGGTCTCGGTCCCGCCGCGCGAGCCGGTGAAGCCCAGCAGGTCGACGAGGATGCGGCGCGCGGCCATCAGCTCTCGATGACGGCTTCGGGCCGCTGCTCGCGTCGCGGGGTGGTGAGCACGCCGGAGAAGAAGCTCATCATGACGGTCTGGAAGCCGAGGATGATCGTCAGCGCGCTCGGAACGGCGATGCGGACGGCCTGGGCGGCGTTCTGCTGCCCGAAGTCGAGGCTTCCCCACAGCGTCACCTGCACGATGCCGATGACGATGCCCAGGAGGAAGAGCCCGAGACCGATCAGCAGACCGCGCTCGGCCGACCATTTCGCGACGATCCGCCGGTACCGCTCGCTCGTGGGCAGGAAGCCTTCTTGGGTGGCGTAGAGCTTCGTGAGCCAGAAGAACAGCAGGGATTGGAATCCGATCACGCACAGCGCGCTGGCGTAGACCATCGTCGTCACGTCGAAGCCGACCCCGGCGATCTCGACCCCGCCGAACGAGAGCACACCGACCGCGATCGCCCCCAGGAAGAATGCCACCAGGCCGGGGTAGACGAACAGCCAGCGCGGAGCGAACAGCAGCAGGAAGCGCAGGTGCCGCCAGCCGTCGTGCCAGCTGCGCAGGTGCGGCGGCCGCGAGCGCCCGTCCTTCTTGAGCGTGGTCGGGACCTCTTCGATGCGGTACCGGGCGAGGGAGGCGCGCACGACCATCTCGGAGGCGAACTCCATGCCCGTCGTCTGCAGGTCGAGGTCGCGGATGCGGGCCCGGTTGAACCCGCGCAGGCCGCAGTGGAAGTCGCGGATGCCGGGGCGGAAGAACAGCTCGCCGATGAAGGACAGCACCGGGTTTCCGAGGTACTTGTGCAGCGGCGGCATGGCGCCGGGGGCGATCCCGCCGCGGAAGCGGTTGCCCATCACGAGGTCGGCGCCCGCGCGGAGGCGCTCGACGAAGGGCTCGAGGTTCTCGAAGTCGTAGCTGTCGTCGGCGTCGGCCATGATGACGAAGCGGCCCCGGGCGGTCTCGATGCCGTTGATGAGCGCGGCTCCGTAGCCGCGGCGCGGGGCGTGCGAGACACGCGCGCCGAGTCCCTCGGCGATCGCCTGGGATCCGTCGGTGCTGCCGTTGTCGGAGATGAGCACCTCGCCGCGGATGCCGGTGCGCGACAGGAAGCCCTGCGCCTTGCGGATGCACACCTCCAGGGTCTCCGCCTCGTTGAGGCAGGGCATGAGGATCGTCAGCTCGAGCTCATCAGTGGGGGCGGGATCGGTTCGGGCGGGAGTGGTCACGGAGTGTCTTCTTTCGTCTTCACCGAGGAGCGGGTCGGCAGCGCCAGTGCCGACGCGATGCCCTCCACGGTGCGGCGGATGGTGCGGGTGCGGACGGCGGTGTCGTACCAGGCGCGCGCGCTGCGGCGGAGGTCGTCACCGCCGTCCGCGACGGCCCGGATGGCCCGGGCGAGATCGTCGGGGCGGGTGGTCGGGGCGACGACGCCGTTGACGCCCTCGTCGATGAGCTCGGTGGCGGCGTTGCCCTCGTGCGCGACGAGGACGACCGGGGTGCCGTGGGCGTTGGCCTCGACGACGACGAGACCGAAGCCCTCGCGGCGCGACGGGTGCACGAGCGCGAGCGCCCCGTGCAGGAGCTCGTCGAGATCGGCATCCGAGACGAATCCGGGGAACTCGGTCCACGCGGATCCGTCGACGCGTTCGACCTCCGCGCGGACCGTCTCGGAGCTGGGACCCGTGCCGAGGATGACCAGCCGGAGATCCGGGATGCTCTCGCGCGCGGCGGCGACCGCGGCGGGGATGACCTCGACCTGCTTGTCGGGGATGTGGCGGCCGACGTACAGCACGTAGGGCGGTTCGGTCGCGGGGCCGGGTCGCCCGACCTCGACGGCGTCGTCGATCAGACCGGGGCTGACGAGCGGGGGCCGGCGCAGCCCCTCGGCGCGCAGGCGCGTCGCGGTGAGCTGCGAGTGACAGGTCGCGAGCGGGGTGACGGCGATGGCCGCACGCTGCAGGATCCACGCGATCGTGCCGGTCACGAGCCCCGAGTACTCCACCCATTGACGCCGATGCCACACCTCGAGGTAGTCCACGACCACGCGCGTGCCCGATCCGAGCAGGGCGAGTCGGGCCGCGAAGACGTTGAAGATCGGAAGACCGCTCACGATGATCGCCGTGTAGCGACGACGGCGGCGCACGAGGGTGCGGAACAGTGCGGCGGCGTAGCGCAGGGCCGCCGGGATGCGGCGCACACCGCCGGGGGAGTACAGGCTCAGGCGACCCGTGATGGGGCGGATGCGGAAGTGCTCCTCGGTCGGCGTCGGACCGTCCCACTGGACGGCGGTGAGGTAGTCGACCTCGAGTCCGAGACGGCCGAGCTCGTCGGCCTGCGCGCGGTACTGTCGCTCGCCCCCTCCTGTCGAGTAGGGGAAGAGGCAGTCGTACGCGACCGCGACGGTCGTTTCCCGCGCCATCGTCAGCACCCCTCGATCCGGAACAGGCGGGCTTCGGGCCCCTGGGAGTCGACGAGGACGAGGTGCGCGGAGGGGACGAGATCCTGGATGCCGTCGTATGCGGTCGCTCCGTTCGGGTCGTCGATCACGTCGCGACGGCCGAAGTCCAGCACGTAGTCGATCCCGAGCTCGTCGACCGTCGAGCAGACGGCGGGGTCGGTGTCGATGTCGCGCAGGTGCGTGTTGAGGAACAGCAGCTCGGGGGACGGGGAGCCGAAGACGTGCCGTTGCGTCACCTCGCGGTCGGCGAGGGCGAGCGCGAGAGAGGTCCCCGTGCGCGGGCTGCCGATGATGAGGGCGTCGTCCGGCGTCTCGTCGTCGAGGCGCTCGAGAAGGGCGTGCTCGTCGCCGGAGAGGATGAGCGCGTCGTCCGTGTACGCGTAGGCCTCGTGCACCTGCGCGAGGGCGATGCGCACGTTCGGACCGAGCACCACCGAGAACACGGCGAGGATCGCCACCGCGGACGCCGCCCGGCGCGCCCAGACGGGGAACGACCACCGGGTGGCCCACCGTCGGGCGACGTCGACGATCGCGAGGGCTCCGAGGGTGGCCACGGGGATCGCCGCGAGGGGGAGCAGCGCGGCGAGGCGGTTCGCGTCGTTGTACCAGGGGTTCGTCAGCGCTTGGCGGACGGGGGAGTCGATGCGCAGACCCGCCACCACCATGAACAGCACCACCGCGACGCCGAACACCGCGAGGACGGGGAGCCACCGCGGGCGTCGGGCGGCGGCGACCGCGCCCGCCGCCAGGAGGACGACGGCCACGATCGTCGGGGTGAAGCCGCGGGGCGACGCGAGCAGCCCCTCGCCGGCGGCTTGGGCGAGGTTCTGCCAGGGGGCCCACCCCGAGTGCTCGGCGCCCGTGCGGAAGACGGACCACACCACCGCCATCGCGAGGCCGAAGCCGACGACGGCCACGCCGACACCGATCACCGATGCGCGGGTGCGGGCATCGAACGCACGGACGGACAGGATGCCGATGACGGCGGCGGCGGCGAACGCGAGCAGCGCCAGGAACGCGTTCGGATGACCGAGGAAGACGCCCCCCGAGAGGAGCGCCGTCAGCAGCAGGGCGCGCGTGAGCGCGCGCGGGCCGCGGTCGTCGAGGGCCGTGACCACGGTGGAGAGCGCCGCGGGCACCATCGCGTACCCGACGAGGTTGGGGTAGAGCACGCCCCAGTTGAAGAAGAGCGCCGGGAAGGCTCCGAAGCCCGCGGACAGCGCCGCTGCGGTGATGTAGGCGGTACGCCGCTGCGCGAACAGGGCCCCGACCAGGGCCATGATCGACGCCGGCCACAGCACGGCGACGAACGCGAGGTTCGCCCCGTTGACGGCCACCGGCACGGAGGCCCCGGTCAGCTCGACGACGAGCGTGGTGATGGCGTGCCACCCGTTCGGGTAGAACCCGATGTCGGAGGTCGCTCCGATCTGGAACCCCGAGGCGTCGCCGTTCTGCACGGCGAGAGCGATGGCGTTGAGGTGGACGATGTTGTCGAAGCGCTGCGCGATGTTGTCCGGCGAACCGAACGCGCGCGCGAACATCACGGTCGTCACTCCGGCGATCGCCACGAGCGCGAGGGTCGCGGTCAGCAGCGTGCGGCGCCCGGTCGGTGCGGTGTCGGCGCCCGTTCCCCGTCGGAGCAGGAGACCGATCCCGACCACCACGAGGGTGAACAGAGCCAGGGGCAGGAGGTTCCATCGCAGCCCGACGAAATGGGCGACCGTGGAGGCGGCCGCGGCGAGCGTCACCGAGATCGCCGGCGCGAGAAGGAGGCGCTGCGGGCTGCGGACTCCCCACCCGGCCGCGACGACCGCGACACCGGGGAGGATCAGGACCAGGACGGCGACGAGGTACGACGGAACGGCGCTGATCCAGTCACCCATACGATCCGTCTCCGTCAGTTCCGTTTTCGACACGCCATCGTATCGGACGGTCTCTGCGCGCCCGCTGAGCCGTTCCGTGCGAGCGTCCAGAGGCCCGCCGGTAGGATGGGCGGCGTTCTTCCCCGAAACGAGAGTTGTTCGCGTACATGGATCTTCTGGTAGTCGGTTCGGGCTTCTTCGGCCTCACGATCGCGGAGCGGGCGGCTGCGGCCGGGCGTCGCGTGACGGTGATCGATCGCCGCCATCACATCGGCGGCAACGCGTATTCCGAGGATGAGCCCGAGACGGGCATCGAGGTGCACCGGTACGGCGCGCACCTGTTCCACACCTCCAACCCGACGGTGTGGGAGTACGTCAACCGCTTCACCGACTTCACCTCGTACGTCCACCGCGTCTACACCACGCACAAGGGCGTGGTGTTCCCGCTGCCGATCAACCTCGGCACGATCAACCAGTTCTTCCAGGCGGCGTACACCCCCGACCAGGCGAAGGCCCTCGTGCACGAGCTCGCCGGGGAGTTCGACGCGAAGGATGCCGCGAACCTCGAGGAGAAGGGCATCGCCCTGATCGGGCGCCCGCTGTACGAGGCGTTCATCCGCGACTACACCGCGAAGCAGTGGCAGACCGACCCGAAGGATCTCCCCGCGGAGGTCATCTCGCGGCTGCCCGTGCGGTACACGTACGACAACAGGTACTTCAACGACACGTGGGAGGGCCTCCCGGTCGACGGGTACACCGCGTGGCTGGAGCGGATGGCGGATCACCCGAACATCGAGGTGAAGCTGTCGACCGACTACTTCGACGAGTCGCAGCCGCTGAACAAGAAGGCCACCGTCGGCCAGGTGCCGGTCGTCTACACCGGACCGGTCGACCGGTACTTCGACTACGCCGAGGGCGAGCTGTCGTGGCGCACGCTCGACTTCGAGCAGGAGGTGCTGCCGATCGGCGACTTCCAGGGCACCAGCGTGATGAACTACGCCGACGCCGACGTGCCGTACACGCGCATCCACGAGTTCAAGCACTTCCACCCCGAGCGCGCGGACCGCTACCCGACCGACAAGACGGTCGTCGTGCGCGAGTACTCGCGCTTCGCGACGCGGGCGGACGAGCCGTACTACCCGGTGAACACCGCCGACGACCGTACCGGTCTGCTGGCGTACCGCGAGCTCGCCAAGGGCGAGCGGGACGTGCACTTCGGCGGACGCCTCGGCACCTACCAGTACCTCGACATGCACATGGCGATCGGTTCCGCTCTGTCGATGTGGAACAACCAGCTCGCGTGAGGTCCGCGTGCGTGTGACCCAGGCCCGCGCGGGTCGTCCGGCCCCTGCCGGACGGCCGGACGAGGGGCGCTGGGCATATCGTTCCGACATCGACGGCCTGCGCGCCGTGGCCATTCTGCTGGTCGTCACGTATCACGTGTGGATCGGACGCGTGTCCGGCGGCGTCGACGTGTTCCTCATGCTGTCGGCGTTCTTCCTCACCCGGGGATTCCTGCGGCGGATGGACGGACCATCCCCGGTGCGACCCGTCCTGCACCTGATCGGCATCTTCCGCCGTCTCTTCCCCGCTGCCGCCGTGACGCTCGTGGGTGTCCTCGCCCTCGCCTGGACCTTCTTCCCCCCGTCCACCTGGCGCGCGACGTGGGAGCAGACCTGGGCGTCGCTGCTGTACGTGCAGAACTGGGTGCTGGCCGCGGACTCCGTCGACTACTACGCGCGCGTCGAGACCCCGAGCCCCCTGCAGCACTTCTGGTCGATGTCGGTCCAGGGACAGGCCTTCGTGCTGTGGGTCGTGCTGCTGGCGATCTGCCAGGCCATCGTCAGACGCTTCCGCCTGTCTCCCGATCGCGTCGCCGGCGTGGTCTTCACCGCGGTGTTCGTCCTGTCGCTGTGGTACTCGATCGTCCGGACGGAGGCGGCTCAGCAGAGCGCGTACTTCGACACGGGGGCGCGACTGTGGGAGTTCGCCGCCGGTTCGCTCCTGGTCATCGCCCTGCCGCGTCTTCACCTCCGTGCGCGCCTGCGGGCCGTCCTCGGCTGGGCCGGTCTCGGCGGGCTGCTCGTGCTCGGTCTGGTCCTCGACGTGCAAGGCGGGTTCCCGGGCTACCTCGCGCTCTGGCCGGTTCTGTGCGCGGCCGCCGTCGTCGTCTCGGGCAGCGGGGAGGACTCTCGCGGACCCGCTCGGTTCTTGGCATCCCGGCCCCTCCAGCTGCTCGGTCGCGACGCCTATGCGCTCTATCTCGTGCACTGGCCGCTGCTGATCACGTTCCTCGTCGTGACCGGCAGCGACAGCGCGGGTTTCATCGGCGGGACGCTCATCATCGTGCTGTCCCTCGCGCTCGCGCGCGCCCTCACGGCCGTCGTCGACACGCCTGTCCGCGCCTGGCGCAAGGGCGACCCGTCACGGCTGGTCCCGGTCGCGGTCCTCGTCGCCGCGACGGCGGTGGTCGTGCTCCCGCTGAGTGCGTGGCAGGTCTCGAACGAAGTCGAGGCCCGCGCCATCGCGGCACGTGCCGCCGTGACGAACCCGGGAGCCGCGGTCCTGCGCGACCCCACGCTCCCCGAGCCGCCCACCGACGCCGCCCTCCTCCCGCTGCCGACCGCGCTCGAGGAGGAATGGATGCACCTCGATCGGCCCTGCTCGGGCGATCGGGTCCCCGAGAACGGCATCCTGAACGTCTCGTGCTGGGAGACGCCGCACACCGCGCGGGCTGCGCGCACGATCGTCGTGGTCGGCGACTCGCACTCGCAGCAGATGACGGCCGCCCTCCTGCCCGTCGCCGAAGACAACGGGTGGGGAGTGGTCATGCTCGCCAAGGGCGGATGCTCGATGGGACTGGACGAGCCCGGGATGGACGACCAGTGCGACGAGTGGCGAGAGGCCGCTCTCGAGCACGTGGAGCGGATCCGGCCCGATGCCGTCCTGACCGTCGTGACCCGGTCGGACTGGGGCGAGCTCGACGAGGCGGTGCGACCGGGCATCGACCGCTTCCTCGACCGCATGGGAGACGCGGGGATCGAGGTGCTCGGCGTGCGCGACAACCCGCGGTTCCCCTTCGACATGTACAGCTGCGTGGCGGAGTCGCCCGACCCGGTGGACTGCGCCGTGCCGCGCGCGGGCTCTCTCGCCGACGACAACCCCGCGACGGTCCTCGACCGCGCGGGCGTGCAGCTCGTCGACCTGACGCCCTGGATCTGCCCCGACGACGTCTGCGTCGGCGTGGTGGGCAACGTCGCGCTCTACCGGGACGACAACCACCTCTCACGCACCTACGCCACGACCCTGGCCCCCTCGTTGGCCGAGCAGCTGCCGCCCAGCCTGGGATGATGCCCGTGCAGAGGATTCTGTGGTGACCCCCGCCACCGTCGGCGCCCCCGGTTCGGTGCGGCGCTCCCTCCACTCGCTGTGGCTGCTGTCATCGCGCGACCTGCGGGTGCGGTACTCCACGAGCGCGCTGGGGTACCTGTGGTCCGTGCTCGACCCGCTCGTGATGAGCGGCATCTACTGGTTCGTCTTCACCCAGGTCTTCCACCGATCCGTGGGGGAGGACCCGTACATCGTCTTCCTCATCACGGCGCTCCTGCCCTGGGTGTGGTTCAACTCCTCGGTCACCGATTTCACCAAGGCGTTCAAGAAAGATGCGCGGCTCGTCCGCTCGACGTCGATCCCGCGGTGGATCTGGGTGAACCGCATCGTCGTGAGCAAGGGCGTCGAGTTCCTCTTCTCGATCCCCGTGCTCGTGCTGTTCGCCGTCTTCGGCGGGGCGCAGGCGTCGTGGGCCCTGCTGGCGTTCCCCCTGGCCGTGCTCCTGCAGACGGTCCTGCTCGTGGGGCTCGGCCTGATCGTGGCGCCGCTGTGCGTCCTGTTCGGCGATCTGGAGCGCACCACCCGTCTGGTGCTGCGGGCCCTCTTCTACGCCTCGCCGATCATCTACGGCGTCGGCAACCTCCCCGGTGTCTTCGCCGACCTCGCGGCGCTCAACCCGCTGGCGGGGATCTTCACCCTGTACCGCGTCGGGTTCTTCCCCGACCAGTGGGACACCCTCACCGTGGTCGTGGGCGCGGCGGTGAGTCTCGGCATCCTGGGACTCGGTCTGCTGCTGTTCCCGCGGCTCGAGCGACCCGTGCTGAAGGAGCTGTGATGACCGGCCCCGCGATCGAGGTGCACGGGCTCGGCGTGCGGTTCCGCCGCAACCGTCGAGGCTCCCGGAGCCTGAAGGACCTCTTCGGCGGCAGCGCGCGCCGTTCCCGCCCCGACGAGTTCTGGGCGCTGCGGGACGTGTCGTTCCGTGTGCAGCCGGGCGAGTCGATCGGCGTCGTCGGCCGCAACGGGCAGGGCAAGTCGACGCTGCTCAAACTCGTCGCGGGGGTGCTGCTCCCCGACGAGGGCGGTGTCGTCGTCGAGGGCGGCGTCGCCCCGCTGATCGAGATCACCGGGGGCTTCGTGGGAGACCTCACGGTGCGCGAGAACGTCCGTCTGACGGCGGGACTGCACGGGATGCCGCGCGCCGAGGTCGCGCGCCGCTTCGACGACATGATCGCCTTCGCCGAGATCGGCGACTTCGTCGACACCCCGTACAAGCACCTGTCGAACGGCATGAAGGTGCGCCTGGCGTTCTCGGTGGTGTCGCAGCTCGATGAGCCGATCCTGCTCGTCGACGAGGTGCTCGCCGTGGGCGACCGCGCGTTCCGGGAGAAGTGCTACCGCCGCATCGACGAGCTGCTCGCGAGCGGACGCACGCTCTTCTTCGTCAGTCACAACGAGAAGGACCTGCGCCGGTTCTGCACGCGCGGGCTGTACCTCGACGGCGGGCGGCTCGAGATGGACGCGCCGATCGCCGAGGTGCTCGAGCGCTACAACGAGGACTACGCGACGCCGTGAGCCCGCGCCGCCGCGCACGCGGCGTCAGCTGACGGGCTGAGCGCGCTCCAGGGGCGGCATCGGCGTCCACGACGCGTCGCGCAGGATGCGTCGGCCGTCGCGGAGACCCCGGAAGAGGTGGCTCGTGCCGCGCAGCTTGCGCTCGACGACGACGAGGCGGATGAGCTCCTTGACGAACGTCAACGCCGTGCCGGCCGAGAAGGGCAGCGTCCGGTAGACTCCGAGCTCGCGATAGTACTTCTGCAGGTACGCGCGGTTGCGCATGATGTAGTACCGATACGCGTCGCTGGAGGCGTTCATGTGGCGGATGCCCATGTCCCACTGCTTGATCTCGCGCGTACGACGCAGCACGAACTCGTTCACGATGACGGAGGGCGTCTGGCGGGAGGCGAGCCACCCGTAGAGCTGGTCGTCCCAATAGATGAAGAAGCGCGGGTCGGGCAGACCGATCTTCGCGACGATGTCCCGGTGGATGAACATACCCTCGAAGCAGCCCGAGTTCATCGGCTTGAACCCGGAATCGTCGAAGCCGGCGGGGGCGAAGGGGATGGGGATCGCCATCGACTCGGCGACCCGGTACTGCCAGTAGAACTCGCTGCCGTCGTAGTCGTACCGGCGGCCCTGGATGCTGCGGAAACGGGGCGTCCAGTGCCCCATGCGCGCGAGGCCGTCGGAGACCACCTCGACGTCGTCGTCCATGAGCCAGATCCACTCGGACCCGAGCTCGTACGCGACGCGCATGCCCTCGCTGAATCCGCCCGAGCCGCCCGTGTTCGTCTCGAGTCGACGGTAGACGAGCTCGGTGGGAAGACGGTCGCGGAACGACTCGACCACCTCGGTGGTGTCGTCGGTCGAGGCGTTGTCGATGACGACGAGGTGTCCCGGAGCCGGGTCCATCCGCTCGATGCTCTCGAGAAGACGCGTCAGCAGATGCGTGCGGTTGTAGGTGACGACGACGATGGTCGCGGTGGCCGGATCGAACACGGTCACGACTGCTCCTCGAAAGTGGCGCGCCACTGTGCCTCGGAGACGAGGTCGGGCAGAGCGCGGCGGTACTGGTCGGACAGGCGGGGCCACTCGCGTTGCAGGCGACGGTGCAGGCGCAGACTGTCGCGCAGCATGCGGCGATACTGCGCGCGATCGCGCGTGTAGATGTTCTGGCCCGACCCGTCGGCGGCGCTGACGAGGGCGCTGTCGAAGGACGGCACGCGCCACCAGTGGGCGTCGGCCTTGCCGAACTCGACCTCGGGCTGCGCGACGTTCTCGGGCCGCGGGGTGTGGAACCAGTGCGACAGCACGGTGCGCAGGGTGAACACCCGCAGGCGCAGGCCCGTGGGGCTGTCGAACTCGTGCCGCTTCAGGCGCCGGAACACCTGACGGCCACGGCGGGAGCGCAACGGCACTCCCGAGTCCTTGTGCACGACCGTCTCGGGGTGCTTCTTGGCGATCGCGCGCGCCTCGGGCATCGCGGTCCCGAGGGTCCGCCGCATGTGCGCGGGGCCGGAGAGCACGTCGCGCAGAGCACGGTGACGGAGCTCGACCGGGTAGTACTGCATCATCATGAGGTGCTTGAGGTCGAGACGTCGACTGTGCCGGATCAGCGTGCCGCCCTGGGGGGAGCGGGAGTGCAGGAGCGCCGACACGATGCGGTTGCGGGCGTGGAAGTAGGCCTGCCAGTCGATCGAGTCGTCCTTGCCGACCCACGAGACGTGCCAGAGCGCGACACCGGGCATGGAGACCGTCGGGTAGCCGGCATCCCGCGCCCGGAGACAGAACTCCGCGTCGTCCCATTTGATGAAGGCGGGGAGAGACAGACCGATCTCGCGCAGGATGCTGGTGGGGATGAGGCACATCCACCACCCGTTGTAGTCCGCGTCGAGGCGCATGTGCAGCATGGGGCTCTGGCGGAGGTTCGCGACGCTGAAGTCGTGGGGGAGGCGCTCCTGGTAGAGCGCCCGCCACATGAAGGGGGCGTCGTCGACGACCTCGGCCCACGCGTGGAGCTTCGGGCGGTCGAGCAGGTCGAACATGTGCGCGCCCACGATGGTGGGAACGGAGGCGTAGCGGCCGAAGACGACGGAGCGACGGATCGATTCGGGCTCGATGCGCACATCGTCGTCGAGGAGCTGGACGAAGTCGCTCTCGGGGCGCTGCAGGGTCTCGGTCATGGCCCGGGCGAAACCACCCGATCCCCCGAGGTTCGGCTGCCGGATGACCTCGAGGGTCTCGCCCAGTCTCGATGCCACACCGGGGTAGGCCGCCTGGCCGGCGACGAGATCGGTGCCCTGGTCGATGAGGAAGACCCGGTCCACGACATCGAGCACGTCGGGCGAATCGGCGAGCGCCTGGAGCGTGTTCACGCAGTAGTCGGGCTTGTTGTACGTGGTGATGCCGATGCTCGCCTTACCCGCGCGGACCGGCTCCTGGTCGGTCGTCCACGCGGCGCCTTCGAACATCGCGTCCGAGCGGTCGGCGGCGACGTCGAACCAGATCCAGCCGCCGTCGCTGTACTGGTCGAGGACGAGATCGAACGAGGTCTCGGCGGACTCGCCGCGCACCTCGCGCGTCTCGATGCGCTGCTTCGTCCCGGCGCCGTTCGAGCGGTAGACGAGGATCGTGGCGTCGCCGGACGTCCGCACGCTCAGGCGCACCTGGCGTACCGCCGTCCAGTGCTGCCAGTACGACGCGGGGAACGCGTTGAAGTAGGTGCCGAACGACACGCGGCGGCCGGCGACGATGCGCGCACGCCGGCGATCGAGCACGTTGCTCAGCTGCGCCACGTTGGTGACACGGACCGGCTCCTCGTCGATGGTCGACCACGTCTCGGGGTCGACGTAGAGGGGAAGGAGGTCGGGATCGCGGTCGAGCGGGAGCACCGCGTTCTGCAGGGTGTACGTCACGAAGGGTCTTTCGTCGAAGGCGCAGGCCGTCGGGCGGCCAGCCCGGAGTCTACCCGGCAGCGGTGGGCGGGCCCTGAACGCCCGCACCGTGCTCGGGCGCGGGTGCCGGCGGCATCCGGAGTCCGAGACTCTCGCGCCAGGAACGGGACTGTCCCGCCCGCACCGCGCAGACGACCAGCAGGAGCAGGCCGGCGCCCGACAGGGTGAAGCTCTCGAACAGGGAGAAGGTGAGCAGGGCCACGAGGGTGAGCGGCGCCCACGCGTGCACGACCGAGCGGCGCTCGCTGGCGACGAGCCAGCCGCGGGCGAGGGCCAGAGCTCCGAGGGTCAGGAAGAGGATGAGGCCCGCCCATCCGACCTGCAGGAGGACGTCGAGGTACGCGTCCAGCGCCGAGGTGTGCTTCTCGCCGAGGGTGAAGTTCAGGGTCGCGAAGGGGAACGCCTCGAGAGACCAGGGGCCGAACCAGCCGAAGCCCTCGACCGGGCGGTAGGCCACGTACGTGAGCAGCTGGGTCCACAGGTCGGTGCGCAGGGAGAAGTCGGCCCGCGCGTCGACCATCGCGACCAGGGCGTCCCGTGTGCTGTATCCCGTCGCGACCGCTGCGATGACGCCGACGCCGAGGATCGACTGGGCGAGGGGGCGTCGCTGCGCGGGGAGGCGGCGCACGAGCGTGAGGGCGAGCGCCGCGAGGCCGGTGGCGACGGCGACGGCGAGCACCGTGGGCGACCCGCTCAGGGCGGCGAGGGAGCCGGCGAGCACGACGGAGGCGATCGCCGCGCCCGCACGCACCGACTGCGTCCGGTACTCGACGAGGAACGTGATGAGGGCGATGACCGTGACGAAACCGAGCACGTTCCGCGTGCCGAACAGCCCCTGGACCGGACCGAGCGTGGCGATGTCGCCCCGGATGCCGAGGAACGGGATGGGGATGTCGAGCAGGATGCCGCTGAGGATCTCGAGCGCGAGCGAGATGCCGAGCAGCCACCGCAGGACATCGCCGAGCGCCCGCACGGTCTGCAGCGCGTCGCGCACGTGTCCGATGACCACGGCGAGGAAGCACACCGCCAGCAGCTCGGTCCAGCCGCCGAGGCTCGACGCGGGGTCGGCGCTCCACAGCACGCTCCCTCCCGCCCAGGCGATGAACAGGACGAGAGTGGTGGGCGCGAGGCGTACGAGTTCGATCTCGCGCCGCCGGGCGACGAGGACTCCCGCTCCGAGGACGCACAGTCCGAGGACGATCGTGGCGAGGGTCACGTCGCCCGCCATGCCGCGGATCGCGGACGCGGCGAACACCGTCGCGAAGACGACGAGGGTGAAGGCCCGTGCGAAGCCCGCCGAGGCGAGCAGCGCGGAGTTCACGATCCGGTGCTCTGCGGTTCGCCGCGCTCGATGGCGATGCTCTGTTCGGCGGGGCCGACCCCGACCAGCGGGGCCTGTTTGATCTTCGCCCCGAACAGGATGACGAACATCCAGCCCCACAGCAGGAGCGGCCCGGACTCGGTGAGGCCCTGAACCACGAGCAGCGCGCCGATGAGGGTGGGCAGAAGCGTGAGCGGCGAGTACGGGCGATCCGCGCGGAGATCCCATCGCGGCCGGTCGACCGCGAAGAACCAGGACCGCCAGACGTACGCGAGGTAGACGAGAGCGAAGAGCAGGACCCCGACGCCCCCGAGCTGGAGGAACACGTCGATCCAGACGCTGTGCGCCTGCACGACCGTCTGCCCGTGGTCGACGATCCATCCGTCGATGAGGGGCTCCGAGGCGATCCACGGCGTCGAGAAGCCCCACCCGGTGAACGGCCGCTCCGCCGCGCGGGCGAGGACGTCCGTCCAGATCCCCTCGCGTCCGGTGAGGTCGGCGCCGCGCCCCAGCAGGCCGAAGATCGTGTCGCGCCCGAACCACAGCGCCGCCGCGCCGCCGAGACCGACGACGGCGTACAGCGCGTACCAGCGCGTCCGCTCGCCGGGACGGCTCGCGGTGCGCATCACGAGGACCGTCGCCAGCACCAGCGCGACGAAGGCGGCGGAGATGACGGCGGTGGCCGATCCGGCGCGGACGAACAGGAACGCCGCCACGAGGATCCATCCGAGCAGCCAGAGGCGTCGGGGGGCGCCGGCCGCGAAGCGGATCGCGAAGACGATGATCGCGACGAGCATGACGGATGCCAGCAGGTTGGCGTTTCCGAACACGCCCTGGATGCGTCCCCCGTCGAAGAGGTTGTCGCGCGACCAGTACACGATGGGATCCATGCGCGAGGTCGGGACGACGAAGCCCGGCAGGATCGGCCCGCGGACGAAGACCGACACCGCGAGCTCGAACAGCAGGGAGAGGCCCACGAGCCACTTCGCCGCCGACGCCACCGCCCGCACGACGTCGCGCCACGTGAGGACCGCGCCGACGAAGAGCCCCTGGAACGTCGTGATGCCCAGCAGGAGGAGAGTGAGGACGGATGCCGCGGGCCAGGCGCTCCACAGGAGGGACAGGAACGCCCACGCCACGTAGCCGAACGCGAGCCAGGGAAGGCGGCGCCACGCCACGGGCGGGCGCACGACGATCCAGACGACCGCCGAGACCACGGCCGTCGCGATGACGATCACGGTGCTGACCACCGGACCCACCGCGTTGACGAGACCGACGCCCCCGAGGGCGAGGGCGATCACGAACACGCACCAAGCGCGCAGGAGCAGATGGCCGGTGGTCTCGCGCACGGGAGCCGACGGGGGCGCCGAGACCGGGTGGTTCGTGTACATGGCCATGGTGCACTCAGGCTACCGTCCGGGTCCGAACGGCGACGGGCCGGAACGCTAGGCTTTCGCCCGTGCTGGTTGCCCTCTCGAACACGCCCCGGGACTACGCCTGGGGAAGCCCGACCCTCCTCGCCGAACTCGAGGGACGCGTCCCCACGGGCGCACCCGAGGCGGAGGTGTGGTTCGGGGACCACCCCGGTTCCCCCGCGCGGGTGCTCGACGGATCGGACCGCACCCTCGACGAGTGGCTTCCCGCGGTGGACGGTGCCCCCGAGCGCCTGCCCTACCTCCTGAAGCTGCTCGCCGCCGGCTCCCCGCTGTCGATCCAGGTGCACCCCTCGAAGGAGCAGGCGGTGCGGGGCTTCGCGGATGAGGAGGCCGAGGGCGTCCCTCGCGACGCGGCGTCGCGCAACTACAAGGACGACAACCACAAGCCCGAGGTGATCGTCGCCCTCAGCGAGACGTTCACCGCTCTCGCGGGGCTGCGCGACCTCGACCGGACGCGACTCCTCGTCGGCGCTCTCGGCGACTCCGCGGGCGTGACCGCGTTGCGCGAACGCCTCTCGGCCGCCGAGCCGGACGCCGCCCTGCGCGACGCGATCGGCTGGGCGCTGGCGGAGGCGACCTCGGCGCAGATCGAGCAGATCGTCGAGGGTGCGGCATCCGTGTCGCTTCCGGAGTTCGCCGCGGAGGCGGCCCTCGTCCGGCACCTGCGCGAGGAGTACCCGGGCGATGCGGGCATCGTGGTCGCCCTGCTCATGAACCTCGTGGAGCTGCGCCGGGGCGAGGCCATCTTCGTGCCCGCGGGCGTGCTGCACGCGTACGTGTCGGGTCTCGGCGTGGAGATCATGGCCGCCAGCGACAACGTGCTGCGCGGCGGCCTCACCCCCAAGCACATCGACGTGCCCGAGCTGCTCGGGCTGGTCGACTTCCGCCCCGCGGCGCCTCCGCGCCTCGCCCCCCGCGCCGGCGGGGACGGGGTCGAACTGTTCGCGCCGGGCATCGCCGACTTCGCCCTCGCCCACGTCGCGACCTCGACGCAGGCCGCGCACGTCGACCTGCGCGGTGTCTCGATCGCGGTGGGCGTCGCGGGGGAGGCCACCGTCACGGGAGCGTCCGGCATGAGCCTGCGCCTCGTTCCCGGGCAGGCGGCGCTCGCCACGGTCGACGAGGGTCCCCTGGTGGTGAGCGGCGGCGAGGTCTTCGTCGCCATGCCGGGGGAGTGAGCCGCGACACGCCGAGAGCTCGCGTGAAGGTTCACGTCTGCCTTGAGGGTTTACGATCCGCGACTTGACCAATCCGAATGACACGGGTGTAATTACTCGTACGCGAATTCGCGTATGGGGGCTCGAGTGAGGCGGAGGACGACATGACGTCGCAGTACCGGTCCGGTGTTCCGGACAACTGGTTCGTCGACCCGGTCGACCTCGGTGTCCCCGGTGTCCGTCGCGACATCGACTCGGTAGAAGAGAACACGCTCGCGTGGCAGACCGACGCGCTGTGCGCGCAGACCGACCCCGAGGCGTTCTTCCCCGAGAAGGGCGGGTCCACGCGCGACGCGAAGCGGATCTGCACCTCGTGCGACGTCAAGTCCGAGTGCCTCGAGTACGCCCTCCAGAACGACGAACGCTTCGGCATCTGGGGCGGGCTCAGCGAGCGCGAGCGCCGCAAGCTCAAGCGTCGCGCCTGACGCCTTCCCCGACACCGCGGCCGAACCCGAGCGATCGCCCTCCTCCCGGCGCGGCGTCCGCGAACGAGGATGAGCGCGCTTAGGCTGACTGCGCCATGCCCGCCCGTGTTCACGCCATCCTCGTCGTCCGCCCCGAGGGACGGACTCCCGCCGCGCACCATCTGACGCGGACGCTCGCGGCGATCGCCGCGCAGACCCGTCCCGTCGACGCGCTCACCATCGTCCTGTGCGGAGCCGACCCGGCGTTGACGCAACTGGCCGCGTCCTCGGGCGCCGAGGGCGTCATCACGGCGTCCGCCGGAACCCCGTTCGCCGCAGCGACGGCCCTGGCCACTCCTCGACTCACGGGGGACGCGGTCTGGCTGCTCGCGCAGGACACCGCCCCCGACCCCGATGCTCTCGTCCGGCTCGCCGGAGCGCTCGAGCTCTCGCCGTCGCTCGCGGTGGCGGCGCCCAAGCTCGTGCGCTGGGACGAGCCGGAGGAGATCGTCTCGCTCGGCATCAGCCTCAACCGCTACGGCCGCACGGTCGAACTGGCCGCCGGCGAGTTCGATCAGGGACAGCACGACGGCGACGCCGACGTGCTCGGCGCGGACGTGCGCGGGCTGCTGATCCGTCGCGAGTCCTGGGCCGCGCTCGGCGGTCTCGACCCCGCCCTCGGCGGCGCGGACGAGGGCGTCGATCTCGGGGTGCGTGCGCGCCTGGCGGGCGACCGGGTGTCGCTCGTCCCCACCGCTCGTGTCGCCGTCGCCGGCGACGGCGTCGCCGCGATGGCCCGGGGCCGCCGTCGCGCGCGACGCCGCGCCTTCGCCGAACGCACCGCGCAGTTGCACCGGCGTCTCGCGTACGCTCCGGCAGCGGCCGTCCCGCTGCACTGGCTCTCTTTCCTGCCGTTGGCCCTGTGGCGCACGATCGTCCACCTCGTCGGCAAGGTGCCCTACCGCGTCCTCCCCGAGTGGGGGGCGACGATCCTCGTGATGGCGCGTATCGCCGCGGTCGCGCGCGCGCGACGCCGCATCCGCGCCGTCCGCGCCGTCGGGTGGTCGCGCATCGCTCCCCTGCGCGTCTCGCGGGCCGAGATGCGGCTGCGGTGGGAGGGCGACGGCGCCGTCGCGGACGCGCCCGTCCGCTCCGAGCTCCGCTTCTTCGTCGGCGGAGGCGCGTGGGCCGTCCTCGCCGCCCTGGCGGTCTCGGCGGCGCTGTTCTTTCCCCTGCTGGCCTGGCCCGTCTTGGGCGGAGGCGCCCTCGCCCCGCTGCGCGCGACGGTCGCCCAGCTCTGGCAGGACGCGGCGTGGGGCCTGCGGCCGCTGGGACTGGATGCCGTGGGACCTGCCGATCCGTTCTCGGCGATCATCGCGATCATCGGCACTCTGTCGCCGGGGAACCCCTCGCGCGCCCTCGTCGTGCTGTGGGTGCTCGCCCTCCCGCTCGCCGTCCTCGGGGGATGGTTCGCCGCGACGCGGGTGACCGAGTCGTCGCTGCTGCGCATCACCGCGGCGGTCGCCTGGGCGCTCGCGCCCACCTTCCTCGCCGCGCTCGTCGAGGGCCGTCCCGCGGCCCTGCTCGCGCACCTTCTGCTGCCGTGGCTCTTCTACGCGGCGAGCGTCGCGCACCGGGCCTGGGCGCCGGCGGGGGCCGCATCCGTTCTCCTCGTGCTGGTCCTCGCCTGCGCTCCCTCTCTCGCTCCGGCCGCCGTCGTGCTGTGGTCCGCGGCCCTCGTCGTCGTCGCCCTCGTGGCGGGGCGCGGAGTGGCGCGCGTGGTGTGGCTCATCGTGCCGTCGATCGTCGTCTTCGCGCCGCTGGTGTGGACGCAGGTCCGCACCGGGAACCCCTGGGGGCTCCTCGCCGACCCCGGGGTCCCGTATGCCGGCGACGAGGTGGCCGCCGACCCGCTGGGTCGTGCGCTGCTCGCCGCGGGGTTCCCGAGCTCCGACCCCGGCGGCTGGGCGTCCGTGCTGAACGGCCCCGTGTGGTGGGTGGGTCTGCTGATCGCCCCGCTCGCCGTCCTCGCTCTGCTCGCGGTCCTCACTCCGCGGTGGGTGACGGCGTCCGCTCTCCTGATCATCGCGGCCGTGGGACTCGCGACGGCGTTCGCCGCCGTGGGCGTGTCCGTGTCGTTCGACCACGGCACGCCGGTCCCGCTCTGGCCGGGTGCCGGCCTGAGCCTCGCGTGGCTCGGCGTCGTGGGCAGCGCGATGGTGGCCCTGGATGCCGGGATCGTCGAACGCGTGCACGTGCTCCGGCCGATCGGCGCCCTGGTGACCCTCGTGGCGCTCGTCGTCGCGGTGGGGCCGGCGCTCACGGCATCCCTTGATCAGTCCCACCCCCGCTCGGTGCTGACCAACGGACCGACCTCGACCCTGCCCGCCTTCGTCGCGGCCGAGGGGCGCGGCTCGACCGCGATCGGGACGATCGTGCTCGACCCCCGCGCCGACGGTCTGCGCGTCGACGTCGTGTGGGGGGGAAGCGCCACCGTCGGGGGTCAGAGCACCGTCCAGGCCACCCGGACCGAGGCGCGGCCGGCCGATCGCGACCTCGCAGAGCTCGCGGCGGATCTCACCACGCCCTCGTCGGACGACGTCGTGGCTCGTCTGGCGGAGCGGGGGATCGGTTTCGTCCTCCTGCAGTCCGCCCCGGCGGGCGAGAACGACGTCATCCGCGGCGCGCGTCTGGCCGCGGCGACCTCGCTCGACCAGCGTGACGCGCTCGACGGCGTCGGCACCACGTCTCGCGGCGACCTGTGGCGGGTGACCGCGGACGTCCAGCCGAGAGCGCCCCTCAGCGACGCCCAGGTGCACCTGCGGAACCTCGTGACGCTGGGGTCGCTGGGCGTCCTCCTCGTCGCGCTGCTGCTGGCCGTGCCCACCACCGCGTCACGCCGCATCGCGCGGCGCACGCCCCGCATCGTGGGTCCGAACCCGGGAGGAAGCCGATGACCAGCGACCGCCGACTCGTCCGCTGGGCGACCACCAGCGCCCGTGTGGCCGCCGGATCCGTCGTCGCCGCCGCCGTCGTCGTGGGAACCGTGGCGGGCATCGCGGCGCCCTGGCCGACCCTCACCGCGGCCCCCGTCCGCATCGAGGCGACTCCCGCGGCCTCCGACACCGTGCTGGCCTGCGACGGACCGCTCCTCGCGCTCGGCCGCAGCGCCGAGCAGGCCGGAGCGCTCAGCGCCGCGGCCCCGCAGCAGATCGTGAGCGGGCCGGCCGACAGCGCGGCCGCGGAGAGCACGCTGACCGGCTCGACCGGAGACGGCTCGGGCAACGCCACAGCGCTCCGCGCCCAGCCTCGCGACGGCGTGGCCGTGCCTCTCGCCGCCGCGGGGTCGGCGACCGCGGTCTCGGACGACCTCATCGGCTTCGCGGCATCCGCGTGTCGTCCTCCGCTGGCGGAGTCCTGGCTCGTGGCCGGGGCGACGACCACCGGCGCGAACGATCTCGTCGTCCTCGGAAACCCCGGCGACGTGCCCGCGACCGTCCAGCTGTCGGTGTACGGCGCGCAGGGGGTGTCGACGCCTCCGGGCGGGAGCAACCTCGTCGTGCCCGCCGGCGAGCAGCGCGTGGTGCCCCTCGCGGGTCTTCTCCTCGGCGAGGAGAGCCCGGTCGTGCGCGTCACCGCCACCGGGGCTCCCGTGCACGCGTCGCTCCAGGCCAGCCTGACCCGCCTGCTCCTGCCCGGGGGAGTCGACCAGGTCGCCCCCTCGGCGCAGGCCGACACGCACGTCGTGATCCCGGGCGTCCAGGTCCTGACGTCGGGCGGCAGCGACGCGGGGACGGTTCTGCGCCTGCTCGCCCCCGGTGCCGCCGCCACGGCGACGGTGACCCTCACCCCGGTCGGTACCGCCGCTCCGGGGGAGCCCCGCCAGGTGCCCCTCGAGGCGGGGAAGCCGACCTCGCTCGACCTGTCGGGCGTCGACCTCGGCGCGTACACGGTGGACGTGACCGCCGATCAGCCGGTGGTCGCCGGCGTGTGGACGACGACCGGCTTCGGCCAGGGGGCCGACTTCGCCTGGTACAGCCCCGCGCCGAAGATCGCGGTCCCGAGCGCCGTCGCGGTGGCATCCGGTGCCGGTGCCGCCCTCGTGCTCACCGCCGACCAGGGGTCGGGTGACGCCACGGTCACCCTCACTCCCGCGGACGGCAACGCGCCCCTCACCATCGCCGTCCCGGACGGGGGCAGCGTCTCGACCGCCGTCGCCGCGGGGGTCTACACGCTCGACCCGAGCGTTCCGGTGCGCGCCGCCGTCACGTACGCCTCCACCGGGGCCGTCGCCGGGTACCCGCTGTGGCCCGCGAACACCGCGGAATCCGCGGTGACGGTTCTGCCCTGAGCGGGGCGCGTCGGCGTCGCGATGAGGGCGGGGCCGGGGTGGTCGGCTCTGCGCGCGACGGCGTCGCGATGAGGCCGGTGCCGCGGTGGACGGCTCCGCGAACGACGGATCAGAAGTAGCGGAAGCGCTCGGGACCCAGGTCCCACGGGTCGCGGTCGAGGTACTCGGCCGCCGCGCGGAAGACGGCGCCCTCGATCATCATGCGGCGGTGCAGGTCGTCGTCGTGGTGCGGGTGACCGAGTCGCTCGATGGGGATGCGGTAGAGGATGATCCGCTTCTCCTCGCGCAGCACCGTCCAACGCGGGATGCCGTCGGTGGCCGCCGGGGGCATGATCCCGATCTCGAACGAGACGTCGCGCAGCTCGGTCCACGCCGAGCGGAGGAACTCCGCCGCCGCGCCCACCGCGATGTCGAAACGCTCGACCCGGGTGTCGATCGGGGGCAGCGGGGGACGCACGACCGGGCTGCGGTTCTCGCGGCCGTGACGACCGTGGCGGGAGGGGCGGGCGACCGGCCGTGCTTCGCGGGTTCGTCGACGCACCATGCGCCCATCCTACGGTCGTGCTCGCCGGGGGCGGGGCGGCCGAGCGCGGGCGAACGCGGCGCGGCGCGCGGGCGGCGGCAGCCGGGCGGACTAACGTAGCCCGCGATGCGCGACAGACTCTGCTCGAAGGTGGGATGCGCCCGCGAGGCGATGAGCACCCTCACCTACGACTACGGCGACCAGATGGCGGCCCTCGGCCCTCTGGGTCGTGTCGACGATCCGCACGCGCACGACCTCTGCGCCATCCACGCCGACCGCCTCTCCGTGCCCCGCGGGTGGGTCGTCGTCCGCCACGAGACGCTGCGCGCCTGAGCCTGCTCAGCGCCCGGTGAGGGCCGCTGCACGCTCGCGCTCGATCACCAGGGCGCGATACTCCCGCTCCCGCCGCACCGACGCGACCGCGCGCACGAACGCCTCGGGATCCGCCGCGGGGCGCGGCGACACGAAGGGGGCCACGGCCTCGGCCAGGGATCCGGCGATCCGGATCCGCGCGGCCGGGTCGAGAAGCTCCGCTCCCCGGATGAACTGCGACAGGCGCGCGGCGAGTCGATCCGGAAGACGGGAGACGTCCGCGACCTGTGCCCACGATTCCCAGCCCGCGGGCAGCCCGGGTGCCGGTGGCGGAAGGGGACGCGTGCGGGTCCGCTCGCTCGCGGTGCCGGCGACGAGGTCGCCGAGACGCTGAGCGCGCGGGGTGAACATGCCCACGACCGCGGCGATGCCGCCGAGGGTCAGCCAGAGCTCGAGCACGCCGACCAGGGCGCGGATGAACGCGGCGCGGAAGCCCGCTGCACCGCCGTCCACGCGCACGATGCGTCCCCCGACCGCGAGGCGGCCGAGACTGCGTCCGCGGGACAGGGTCTCGACGGTGGTGGGGAGGACGACCATGACCAGCACGATCAGGGTGATGATCGCGATCCGGAGCGCGCTCTCGGGAAGAGCGCCGGAGGCCGCCATCGTCACGAGCAGGAGGCCGCCGCCGATCAGCAGCACGACGCCGACCACCATGTCGATCAGGCAGCCGAGGGCGCGCAGGAAGAAGCCGAGCGGCTGGACGTCGAGCGCGACCGCCTCACCGGTCAGAATCTCCTCGGACGCGGTGTCGATCAACCGGGGGGATGCCGTGGACGAAGCCATGCGTACAGTTGATCACATGGACCTCGACGCTCTCACGGCCGCCCGCCGCGAGGAGTGGGCGCGTCTGGACGAACTGGGCCGCACGCGACGTCTGAACGGCGACCAGGTCGACGAGCTCGTGACGCGCTACCGCGCGGCATCCGCCGATCTCGCCGACATCAAGACCTCCGCCGGTCGAACGCCCCAGGGCGACTACGTCTCGATCCTGCTGGCGCGCACGCGCTTGCGACTGACCGGCGTCCGCGAGAACGTGCTGAAGCAGATGCCGCGATTCTTCCTGCTGCAGCTGCCCGCGGCGCTGTATCGGGTGCGATGGACGACGGCGGCGGTCGCGGTGGGCTTCGTCGTCGTCTCGACCATGGTGGCCCTGTGGATCTCGGGGGATCCGGCGACGGTCGCGGCTCTCGGGAACCGGAGCGAACTGCAGAACTACGCCGACGAGCGGTTCGTCAGCTACTACCGCGAGAACCCCAATGCGATCTTCGCGGGATCGGTGTGGACCAACAACGCCTGGATCGCCGCGCAGTGCGTGCTGTTCGGGGTCACCGGCATCTGGCCGCTGATGGCGATGATGCAGAACGCCATCGGGGTGGGCCAGTCGGCCGCGATCATGATCGCCTTCGACCGCACCGACGTGTTCTTCCAGTTCATCCTTCCGCACGGTCTCCTCGAGCTCACGGCGATCTTCGTCGCCGGGGCGGCGGGCCTGCACATCTTCTGGGCGTGGGTCGCTCCCGGACGACGGACGCGCGCGGCGGCTCTGGCGGCCGAGGGGCGGTCCCTCGCCACCGTCGCGGTGGGGCTCGTCTTCGCCCTCGCCCTGTCGGGGATCGTCGAGGGGTTCGTCACACCGCGCGAGTGGCCCTGGCCGGTGAAGATCGCGATCGGGGCGGCGGCTCTCGGGGTGTTCCTCTTCTACATGCTGTGGGTCGGCAGGCGGGCCGCTCGGGCGGGCGAGACGGGAGATGTCACCGAGTACGAGGCGGGGACCCCCACGCTCACCGCGGGCTGACGGCATCCGTTCGTTTCCCCGCGTGTCATTTTTGATTCACTCAAAACAAGCTACAGTGGTCGCATGCTCGACGATCGGACGGATGCCACCGCGGATGACCTCATCCGTGGTGCCGGACTCCGGGTGACGGCGACGCGAGTCGCCGTGCTCGAAGCCCTTCGCACCCGCCCGCACGCCACCGCGGACGCCGTGTTCGACGGTATCCGCGGAGCCCTTCCCGGCACGAGCAAGCAATCGGTGTACAACGCGCTCGGCGATTTCGCCGACGCGGGTCTCGCCCGCCGCATCGAACCCGCCGGCCACGCCGGCACGTTCGAACTGCGCGTCGGCGACAACCACCACCATGTGGTGTGCACCGGGTGCGGACGCATCGACGACGTGGACTGCGTCGTCGGCGAAGCACCGTGCCTGCACATGCCGGAGGGGAGCGGGTTCACCATCCAGACCGCCGAAGTGACGTTCTGGGGCGTGTGCGCCGACTGCCGAGCAGAGTCCGAAGCCGAACGACCGAGAGGATCCCGATGAGCGACGCTCTGAACGGGTGCCCCGTTTTCCACGATGGAGCCGCCCCCGACGACAACCGACTGCCGGTGGGCGAAGCCCCCGCCGACAGCGAGCCCGCCGGCGCCCTGCCCCACCCGACCCAGGGATCCGCCAACCGCGTGTGGTGGCCCGAATCCCTGAACGTGAAGATCCTCGCCAAGAACAACGCGCTGCGCGACCCGCTCGACGAGGGCTTCGACTACAAGGCCGCCTTCGAGGCGCTCGACCTGGACGCCGTCAAGAAGGACCTGAAAGAGGTCATGACGACCTCGCAGGACTGGTGGCCCGCCGACTTCGGTCACTACGGCCCCCTGATGATCCGCATGGCCTGGCACAGCGCCGGTACCTACCGTGTGACCGACGGTCGCGGCGGCTCGGGCGCGGGCATGCAGCGCTTCGCCCCGCTGAACAGCTGGCCCGACAACGTCAACCTCGACAAGGCCCGCCGCCTGCTGTGGCCGGTGAAGAAGAAGTACGGCCAGTCGATCTCGTGGGCCGACCTCATGATCCTCGCCGGTAACGTCGCGCTAGAGGACATGGGCTTCCCCACCTTCGGCTTCGCCGGCGGCCGCACCGACGTGTGGGAGCCCGACGACGACGTGTACTGGGGCCCCGAGACCACGTGGCTCGGCGACGAGCGCTACAGCGGCAACCGCGAGCTCGAGCGCCCGCTCGCCGCTGTCCAGATGGGCCTCATCTACGTCAACCCCGAGGGCCCGAACGGCAACCCCGACCCGCAGCTGTCGGCGAACGACATCCGCGAGACCTTCGGCCGCATGGCGATGAACGACGAGGAGACCGTCGCCCTCATCGCCGGAGGCCACACCTTCGGCAAGACGCACGGCGCGGCGAGCGACTCGCACGTCGGCCCGAACCCCGAGGCCGCCGACATCGAGGACCAGGGCCTCGGCTGGAAGAACAGCCACGGCACCGGCAAGGGCGACGACACCATCACCAGCGGCCTTGAGGTCACCTGGACGTACCACCCGACCCGCTGGGACAACGAGTTCTTCCACATCCTCTTCGCCTACGAGTGGGAGCTCTTCCAGAGCCCCGCGGGAGCGCACCAGTGGCGTCCGAAGAACGGCGGGGGAGCCGACATGGTCCCCGAGGCGCACTCCGACGGTCGTCGCGAGCCGCGCATGCTCACGAGCGACCTGGCGCTGCGCGTCGACCCGGCGTACGAGAAGATCTCGCGCCGTTTCGCGGAGGACCCGGCGGCGTTCCAGGACGCCTTCGCCCGCGCGTGGTTCAAGCTGACCCACCGCGACATGGGCCCGCGCGAGCGCTACCTCGGTCCCGAGGTGCCCTCCGAGGTGCTCGTGTGGCAGGACCCGGTGCCCGCCGTCGACCACCCGCTCATCGACTCCGCGGATGCCGCGGCGCTCAAGCAGCGAATCCTCGACAGCGGCCTCACGGTGCAGCAGCTCGTCACCACGACGTGGGCCGCGGCATCCACGTTCCGTGGGAGCGACAAGCGCGGTGGCGTGAACGGCGCGCGTATCCGCCTCGAGCCGCAGAAGAGTTGGACGGTCAACAACCCCGAGCAGCTGGCATCCGTTCTCTCCGTCCTCGAGGGCGTCAAGGCCGCCTTCGACGCGCAGGGCGAGAAGAAGGTCTCGATCGCCGACCTGCTCGTGCTCGCCGGCAACGCCGGTGTCGAGCAGGCCGCCCGCGCCGGCGGTGTCGAGGTCGAGGTGCCCTTCACCCCGGGCCGCACCGACGCGTCGCAGGAGCAGACCGAGATCGAGTCGTTCCGCTGGCTCGAGCCGGTCGCCGACGGCTTCCGCAACTACGCCTCTCGCGAGGCGCGGCTTCCCGCGGAGTTCCTGCTGCTCGACAAGGCCAACCTGCTGACGCTCACCGCGCCCGAGATGACGGTGCTCGTCGGGGGCCTCCGCGCGATCGGCGCGAACTGGGACGGCAGCGACTGGGGCGTGTTCACCGACACCCCCGGTGCGCTGACGAACGACGTGTTCGCGAACCTCCTCGACCTCGGCACGACGTGGAAGCCGCTCGACAGCGGCAAGCACGCGTTCGAGGGCACCAAGGATGGCTCCGGCGAGAAGGTCGGCATCGGAACCCGCGTCGACCTCGTGTTCGCCTCGAACTCCGAGCTGCGCGCGCTCGCCGAGGTCTACGCCTCGGATGACGCGAAGGAGAAGTTCGTCCGCGACTTCGTCGCCGCGTGGCGCAAGGTCACCGAGCTCGACCGGTTCGACCTGGTCTGAGATCGGCCCCGTCGCGTTCCGGCGCGACGCGCTGCGGCTCGGTACCCGCGGCATTCGGAAGGCCCGTTCCCTGGTGGGGGCGGGCCTTCCGTTGTGCGGGGCACCCCCGCATGGTGCTGGTCGAGCGCGGTGAGTTGCGCCGTATGCGCGCGGTGGGTGCGGTGGAGTGTGCGTTCGGCGCGAGTCACCGGGGTTCGGCGTACGTCGCCGGGGGGCTGCCATGGCCTGCGGTGAGTTGCGCCGTATGTTCGCGGCGGGTGCGGTCGGGTGTGCGTTCGGCGCAAGTCACCGGGGTGGACTGTCGAGGTCTGCGGTGAGTTGCGCCGTCTGCGCGCGATGGGGGCGGTCGGGTGTGCGTTCGGCGCGAGTCATCGGGGCGAGGTGCGGCGTGGATGGGGCAGCCGAGGGCGGGCGCCCGGATGCCGGGGGCCAAGCCCGCCGGAAGTGGGCTCAGGCGAGCGACAGGCGGCGCAGGCCCTCGTCGAGCGACACCGTCGGCGCCCACCGGAGGTCGCGGCGGATCTCGGTCTGGTCGAACCAGTGCGCGGTCGACAGCTGCTCGGCGAGGAAACGGGTCATCGGGGGCTCGTCCTCGCCCGGGCGCACCGCCCAGACGCGCTCGACGAGCGCGCCGGCGGCCTTGGCCAGTCCCGCGGGCACGCTGAATCGTGGCGGCTCGACGCCCGAGGCACGGCAGATCCCGGCGAGCAGGTCGCCGACCGGTCGCGGTTCGCCGTTCGTCAGCACGTAGGCTCGCCCGCTGACGGCGTCGACCCGGCCGAGCGCGGCGACGATCCCGGATGCCGCATTGTCGACGTACGTGGAATCGATCAGCGCCGTCCCGCCGTTCAGCAGCGGCAGGCGCCCCCGACGGGCGCGGTCGACGACGCGCGCGATGAGCTGCGTGTCGCCCGGACCCCAGACGAGGTGCGGACGGATCGCGACGAGCGAGAGATCGTCGCCGGCCCGCGAAAGGGCGAGCAGCTCGGCCTCGGCCTTGGTCCGGGCGTACTCGCCGTGGGCGGCGTCGGGGTCCGCGGGCTCGGCGCCCACTCCCGCGAGCGCGTGCCCCGCGTGCGCGACCGACGGCGACGACACGTGCACGACCCGGGAGACGCCCCGGGCGGTCGCGGCGTCCAGGAGCGTCCGCGTCCCCTCGACGTTGACCGCGTGGAACTGGGCCGGATCTCCCGCGAGCGACACCTTCGCGGCCAGGTGCACCACGCCGTCGATCCCCTCGAGGGCGGATGCCACGGCATCCGGATCCGTCACCGAACCGAGGCGGTCGTCGGCGCCGTCGACGCCCGAGGGGCGGCGCTGCAGGGTGCGGACGTCGTGCCCGGCGTCCTGGAGGGCGCGCACGACGGCTCGGCCGAGGAACCCGGACGCGCCGGTGGCGAGGACCTTCACGGCGCCGTCGGCTTCTCGCCCGCGAGCAGGCGTTCGGCCCAGGCCGCGAGGCGCGAGCGGTCGATCTTGGAGTTGTGCCGGATGTCGGTCGGGAGCGTCGGGGCGACGAGCACCGCGGCGAGCGGCTGCGCGGTCGCGGCGCGGACCGCGTCCGTCAGCTCGGGGGAGGCGAGTCCGGGGCGGCGCGCGCCGGCCTCGACGACCGCGACGACGACCTGGCGGCCGACGGGCCCGACCCCGACCGCGGCGGCGCGGGAGACGGCGTAGACGGTCTCGGCATCCTGTTCGATCCCGACCGGGGTCACCGGGCCCTCGGCGGTGGTGATGACGTGGGGGAGGCGTCCCTCGACCCAGAGCCGACCGTCGGCGTCGAGGTGGCCGACGTCGCCGGTGCGATGCCAGCGATCGGCGAGACCGCGTCGGGCCTCGCGGTCGGTGAGGTAGAGGCGGAAGTATCCGCGCTTGAGGTGGGGCGCCGAGATGACGATCTCGCCGGTCACCCCGGCCGCGGTCGTCGGCTCCCCGGTCGCGCGTCCCTCGGCGTCGATCGCGGAGATGCGCACCTGGCCCGTGCCGAGCGGCCGACCGACGCAGACGCCGCGGTCACCGGCCGCCTGCTCGATGTCGGGGAGGGTGACGTCGGCGACCAGCAGGCACTCGGTCATGCCGTAGGGGGTGTGCGCGACCGCGTTCGGCATGAGCGCCTGAGCCCGCCGGAGCAGATCGACGCTCACCGGCGCCCCCGTCGAGAGGAAGGTCTCGACGCGCGACAGTGCCGCGCGGTCGTCGCCGTCGAGTGCGTCGGCGGTGGCGACCACGTTGGCGACCGCCGCGGGGGAGAGGAACACGATGCGCGCGTCGGACGCGCGAACGGCCGCCGCGACCGCCGCGGCCGTGAGGGTGCGGGGAGCCGAGACGTCCATGTCGGGCGTCGCGGAGCGCGTGCCGAGCGCCGGTCCGAGCAGGGCGAAGGGAGCGAAACCCGTGACCAGACCCGTGTCGGCGGTGACGCCGAAGTGCGCCGCGAGGGTGTCGCGCAGCGCCGTGAGCTGGGCGTGCGTATAGACGACGCCCTTCGCGGGGCCCGTGGAACCGGACGTGAACAGCACGGCGGCGTCCGCGTCGGCTGCGGGTTCTTCGGGGAGGGGACGGCCGCGGCCGGCTCGGGCCAGGTCGGAGAGGCTCGCCTCGACACCGAGCGCGCGGCTCGTGGCGGCCGGGAGGGCGGCGGCCGAGATCCGGCGCCCGGGCCAGCCCAGGGCGCGGGCGGCGGCGAGACCGGCGACCTCGCCGATCACGACGTCGGGCACGGCACCGCGCACGGCGCGCGACAGCCCCCGGATGCCGAGCCCCCGGTCGGCCACGACGACCACCGCACCGATGCGCAGGCACGCGTACAGCGCCGCGGTGAGCGTGGGGCCGGGCTGCACGAGCAGCGAGACGCGGTCGCCAGCGCGCACGCCGAACGCGTCGAGACCGGCGGCGATCTCGTCGACACGCGCGGACAGCTGTCGCCAGCTGACGCGCAGGGGCAGCCCGTCGCGGGTGCTCGTCATGTCGATCACCGCGGTGTCGTCGTCGTCGCGGCGGGCGTCGAGGGCGTCCCAGAGGTGGCCGGTCGGAGTCTCGGTGGCGCGCGTCTCCGCGGAGTCCGGGGTCGCGGCATCCGTGGCGGCGTTCGACGCCGCGGCGGTGCGCGCGTCCGCGGAGTTCGGGGTCGTGGCATCCGCGACGGTGCGCGCCTCGCCGGAGCCCGAGGCCGCGGCATCCGTCGCCACGCCCTTCTCGTCGAGCCAGTCGAGCACGACGTCCGCGTAGGGCCGTTCCTCGGCGATCAGGTGCCCGGCCCCCTCGAAGCGGTGCACGTCGGCGTGCGGCAGGCGCTCGGTGAGATCGTCGAGGTGCCCCTCGCCGAACACCGGGTCCTTCGGGCCGCGCAGGAAGAGCGCCGGCACGTCGAGCTCGCGGAGCCCCGCCGACAGGCGCCGGAGCGCCGGCGTGCTCTCGTCGGCCGCGGTGGCGGGGATGTCGGCGACGAATCCGCCGATCCCACGGCGGCGGGCCACGGTGGCGTACGGGGAGCGGAAGGCGGAGCGCACGGCCGGGTCGAGGTCGGCGAGCGCGAGGGTCGTGTCGAGGAACGCCGTGGTGCCCGTCGTTCCGGCGGCGAGCATGCCGCGGGCTGTCGCGACGCGCAGCGCGAACGGCAACGGGGCGCCGTCCGGGTGGTGCACGGCGGTGTTCAGGGCGATCACGGCGGCGAGGCGGTCGCGGTTCTCCACGGCCCACCCGAGCGAAACCGGTCCGCCCCAGTCGTGCCCGATCGTGACGATCGGACCCCGGATGCCGAGCTCCCCGACGAGCGCGTCGAGGTCGGCGATCCGCTGAGCCAACGTGCGCCGCAGCGGGGAGCGTTCCGAGAAGCCCATCTCGAGCTGGTCGACGGCGACGACCCGCCACGGCGTCCGCCCCGCGTCGGCGCGTTCCAGCGAGGCGTTCACGAGAGCGCGCCACAGGTACGACCACGTCGGGTTGCCGTGCACGGCAACGATCGTGCCGACGGGCGCGAGCCCTCGCTCGGCGAGGGCGGCCCCGGTGTCGAGGACGTGCCAGGTGCGGGTCGACCCCGCGTCGGCCGCGACGCCGGGGACGTCGACGAGGCGCGACAGCGTCGGGTCGAGGCCCGGCAGTCCGGCGGGGGGAAGGGTGGCGTCCAGGTCGGTGACCCTCACCAGGCCAGCTCCAGCATGCCGGTGTTCAGCCCGGAGCCCACTCCCATCAGGAGGACGCGATCACCTCGACGCAGCGTCTTCTGCTCGTCGGCGAGGGTGATCGGGATGGACGCCGGACCCACGTTGCCCAGATGCGGATACGTCACGGGCACGCGGGCGCGATCGAGCTTGGCGGCACGGACGATGGCGGAGGTGTGAACGGAGGAGACCTGGTGGGTGATGTAGCGGTCCATGCCGGTCCACGAGAACTCGCCCTTCGCCTCTTTCCACGCCGAGACGACGAGGTCGAGGCCTCCCTTGAGGAGGGCCTTGGCATCCGTGAACATGCCGTCGACGCTGCCGACGCACAGATCGTAGAACTCCGTGGCCGCGCGCGTGACGCCGCCGACGATCCGGTGGCCCTCGGGGTGGTCGCTCGCGCGACCGAGGACCGCCGCAGCCGCGCCGGATCCCAGGGTGAGCGAGGCGAACTCCTGCATGAAGGCGTCGCGGTCGAGGTCCTCGCGGACGAGGCGGTTGATCGTGTTGACCTGGATCTCGTCGGCATCCTCGCCGTTGACGATCAGGGCGTACTTCACCTGACCCGACTGGATCATGCCGGCGGCCAGGCTCATGCCGTTGATGAAGCCGAGGCAGGCGTTCGCGACGTCGAAGTTGATCGCCGAGCTCGGCAGGCCGAGGCCGTGGTGAAGACGGACGGCCACCGAGGGCTCGAGGTGCTTGCGCGTCACCGACGTGTTGATGATGAGGCCGATCTCGCTGGGGTCGACCCCCGCTTCGGCCAGCGCCTGCTTGCCCGCGGCGATGGTGGCCTCGTCGGAGGATTCGCCGACGGCCCAGTTGCGACGCTCGTTGACACCCGCGACCCGACGCAGCAGGCCGGGCTTCAGCTTCAGCCGGTGCAGGGCGGGGGCGAGCCGGTCCTCGATGTCGTCCGACGTGGTCACGCGGCCGGGCAGAACGCTCGCCACCGATACGAGGGCCACATCGTCGAAGCGGGTCGTGGCGTTTCCTGGCAAGAGTTCTCCCGCATCCTGTGCGTAGACGGCGCAGCCGAGCGCGGAGGGGACGCGCTGACGGCTCGAAGGGTACCCCCCAGGATAAGCCGCGACGTATGTCCCGGGCTGCATGAGGCCTGGGTGTGCTAGAGCCGCCCGGCGGCCTTCAGCGCGAGGTACCGGTCCGCCACGAGCGGCGGCAGGTCGTCCGCGGAGGCGGAGACGGCGTCGCCGCCGGCGCGGACCACGGCCGCGCGGACGCGGTCGGCGTCGTGCCGCGCCCGCTCGATGGCGGCCGCCGCGTAGACGGAGGCGGCATCCGTCCGCTCGGGCTCGTCGCCCGGCCCGTCCGTGGCCGTCGCGACGAGCAGCCGGGAGCGCGCCGCCACTGCCGGCAGGGCGGCGAGGAAGCCGCGAGCCGCTTCCGGGTCGTCGTGGGCCGTGAGCAGCACGACGAGGGCGGGGTGGACCGCGAGTCGGCGCACCTGGGCGAAGGCGGCATCCCAGTCGGTGTCGATGAGCTGCGGTTCGACGGGAGCCATCGCGTCGACCAGCGCCGGCAGCAGCTGAGAGCCGTCGACCTTGGTCACGCGGGCCCGCGCGACGCGGTCGAACATCACGAGGTGGACGTGATCTCCGGCTCGTGCCGCGAGGGCGGAGAGCAGGAGGGTCGCCTCCATCGCGGCGTCGAGGCGGGCTCCGTCCCCCACACGCGCGGCGGCCGTGCGGCCGGTGTCGATCACGATGACGACGTGCCGGTCGCGTTCGGGGCGCCACGTCCGCAGCATCGTCGTGCCGGCGCGCGCGGTCGCCCGCCAGTCGATCGAGCGGACGTCGTCGCCGCGCACGTACTCGCGCAGGCTGTCGAACTCGGTGCCCTGCCCGCGCACCATCAGGCTCGTGTTGCCGTCGAGCTCGCGCAGCCGCGCGAGGCGCGACGGGAGATGGCGGCGGGAGGTGAAGGGCGGAAGGACCCGGATGCGCCCGGGGGCGTCGACGACCGCTTGGCGACCGGTCAGCCCGAGCGGTCCGGCGGCGCGGACCACCACGAAGGCGCTGCGGATCTCGCCGCGGCGCCGAGGGTGCAGCGGGAGGGGCGCGCTGCGTCGCTCGCCGGGCGGGACGACGAACCGCGCGCGTTCGTCCGGCGCCCCTGCGGTGGGCTGCCACGCGTCGCGGACCCGCGCGCGCAGGAGGCGACGGCCCAGGTTGCGCACCCGCAGTTCGCCGGCGACGGGCTCGTCCCGCAGCACCCGCTCCGGGAGCCGTCGCGTGACCTCGATCGCGCGCGGGTCGGCCGCGGCGACGGTGTCGACGAGGGCCGCCAGAGCGCACAGCAGCACCCACCCGCCCACGACGGGCCACGCGGGGACGCCCGCGGTGTTCAGGAGCACGAGCGGCACGACGCCGAGGGCGACGAGCAGCGCAAGACGGCCGGTGACGAACATCAGATGGGGACGCGGGTCTGCTGCAGCACCGAGGTGAGGATCGCGTCGACCGACACGCCCTCGATCTCGGCCTCGGGGCGCAAGCGGATGCGGTGGCGCCAGACCGGGACGAGCATCGTCTGCACGTGGTCGGGGGTGATCGCCGGGTACCCGCCGAGCCACGCCCAGGCCTTCGCCGCGGCGAGCAGACCGGTCGTGGCGCGCGGGCTCACGCCCAACAGCACCGACGGGCTCTGCCGGGTCGCTCGGGCGAGATCGACGATGTAGCCGAGGAGATCGTCGTCGACGGCGACGGTCGCGGCGGCGCGCTGCGCGGCGAGGATCTCGTCGGCGGTCACGACGGGATCGAGCCCCGCCGCGTCGAGGCGGCGCGGGTCGAACCCGCCGGCGTGGCGCCGGAGCACATCGACCTCGGCATCGCGCGCGGGCAGATCGACCACGAGTTTCATGAGGAAGCGGTCGAGTTGCGCCTCGGGCAGCGTGTACGTGCCCTCGTGCTCGACGGGGTTCTGCGTCGCGGCGACCAGGAACGGGTCCGGAAGCGCGCGGCTCACGCCGTCGGAGGACACCTGACGCTCCTCCATCGCCTCCAGGAGGGCTGCCTGCGTCTTCGGCGGCGTGCGGTTGATCTCGTCGGCCAGCAGGACGTGCGTGAACACCGGCCCGGCGCGGAACTCGAACTCCCCGGTGCGGGCGTCGTAGACGAGGGAGCCGGTGACGTCTCCGGGCATCAGGTCGGGGGTGAACTGCACGCGGTGGGTGTCGAGGCCGAGCGCACGGCTGAACGAGCGCACGAGGAGCGTCTTCGCCACCCCCGGAACGCCCTCGAGCAGCACGTGTCCGCGCGAGAGCAGGGCGATGAGCAGGCCCGTCACCGTGCCGTCCTGACCGACCACGGCCTTGCCCACTTCGACGCGAACCCGGTTCATCGCCTCGCGCAGAGCGGCATCCCCCGCGGCATCGCGCCTCTCGGACGCGCGGGTCGCCGGTGCGGGTGCGGGCGCAGGGGCGTCGGCCCGGCCGGCATCCCCAGGTCCGGCATCCATCGGTCCGGCCTGCGTGGGTCCGGCCTGCTCGGGTCCGGCGTTCGTCGGGGCGACGGAGGGCGGGGAGGCCGGCGGCTGAGGGGTGCCGGGCTGCGGGGCGTCGAGAGGACTGTCGGTCATCGGGTGGTCCTTTCGGTGGGGAGCGCGGCGCGCACGCTCGTCTCGAGGTCGCGCAGGCGATCGCTCGCGGCGACCAGGTCGTGATCGGTGGTGGGGGTGTCGGTGATCAGGATGCCGCGCGTCACGCCGCGGTCGGCTCCGAGCCGCTCGGCGACGGCGTCGGCCACCTGCTCCGGCGGTGTGTGGGCGGCCAGGCCCATCACCCGGACGATCCGGCCGCGCGCGGCCCGGCGCAGTTCGTCCAGGGCGTGGGTTGCGTCCCCGGACGCGGCGTACAGGCGCGCACGCCCTTCGGTGGTCTCGTTCGCGCGCACCATCACCGGCAGACGCTCGGTGACGAGCGGCCCGAATCGGCGGCCCCGCCAGATCGCCGCCACCAGCGCCGAGAGCAGGAGAAGAAGGATCGCGGGTGTCACCCACGGGGGAGTGAGGTCGCCCAGTGTCTGCGGTGCCGCGCCGGCATCCGCGTCGGTCGGGGAGGGGACGTACCAGACCACGCTGTCGGTCCGGGCGAGGGTGCCGATGGCCAGGGCGGCGTTGCCGTCGAGGGGGAGCGCCGCGTTGGTCATGGTCGACGTGCCGTCGAGGGCCGTGACGGTGCGGCCGTCGCCCGTCTCGCTCGAGAGCAGGCCGAAGTCGCCGTCGACCCCGTAGCAGCCCGTGACGTCCTGCCCGGGCACCATCAGCTCGCCCGTGCGGGCGGTTCCCGCCGCGTTCGGTGCCGGGAGGTCGCAACCGGGGGCGGCGGGGCGGTCGTCGGCGAAGCCGCCGAGGGCGGAGCCGTTGAGGAGCACGTCGAGCGCGCGCGACCGCGGCTCGACGAGGACGACGTGGCGCGCCCGCTCGGTGAGGGAGCTCAGCGCGGCGTCCGAGAGCATGGGCGCGTCGCGCATCACCAGGGTGGCGTCTCCGCCGGCCAGGGCTCGCTCCGCCGCACCGAGGTCGCGAGCGACGGTCACGGTCACACCCTGCTGCTGCAGGATGCGGACGAGCGCACGGGTGCCGTCGGGCGCCGGGGATTCCGGGTCGAGCAGTCCTTTTTCTTTCCACCCGCCGTAGACGAGCGTCGTGCCCACGAGCCCGATCAGCAGAAGGGCGAGGGCGAGAGCGATCCACCCGAGGGCGGCCCGGCGTCGAGGGGGCGCGGCGACCGGCGCTTCGGCGATCGTCGTCACGGGGCCCCCACCGTCGCGGCGGGCGCGGGGCGCGTGCGGACGGCGTCGGCGTCGAGCTCGGCCACGACGCGGTAGCGCTGTTCGGTTCCGGGGCGCCGGAGGTACCGCACGTCGTCGAAGATCGATGCCGCCTCGTCGAGCCCGGTGCTCAGTGCGGGGAGAGCCGCCGCGGCCGCGCGCGCGAAGGCGCGTACCGTGGCACCCGGCGGCGGGTCGACGAGGCCGCGCTCGGTCAGACCCCGCGCGAAGGCGCGGAACCGCAGGACGATGGCCGCGTCCCAGTCGGCGCGTGCGGCCGCGGCCGCGGCGTCGTCGCGCAGCTCCTCGGCCGAGCGCCCGTCATCGTCGTCGAACAGCGCCCGCGCCGGGGGCTGCGCGCGGACGATCGGGCGGGGGCGACCCCAGATGAGGATACCGATCACGATCCCGACCACCACGATGATCGCCAGCACGACCAGCGCCGGAGGACCCCAGTCGCCGTTCGCGGAGTTCCTCAGCAGCTCCCCGAAGAAGTCGACCACGGCCCGCGCGAGTCGGTCGATGGGCGTCGGCTCCGCGGCCTGGTAGGCCGGGTCGGCCAGCTCGCGCTCGGCCCACTCCCGCGCCTCGTCGGCATCGGGAAGGAGGGAGGCGAGGGCCGAGGCCACCGGCGCGAGCGGCGGGGTCATGCGTCGTCGGCCCGCGCCCCGGGTGCCGCCCACGTGGTCGTCGACGGGGGAGCGGGCGGGCTCGATGACTCATCGCCTCTCGCCGACGCGTCCGCCGGCTCGCCCGTCGACGCGGTCGGTGCCGGGGGCGGGGGAGGCGCAGCCGCGTACGGAGGCGCCGTCGGTGCAGCCGCGTAAGGGGGAGCGGTCGGTGTGGAGCCGTAGGGCTGGCCCGTCGGTGCAGCCCCGTAAGGAGGAGCGGTCGGTGCGGAGCCGTAGGGCTGGCCCGTCGGTGCCGCAGCGTAGGGGGGAGCGGCCGGTGCCGTCCCGTACGGGGGAGCCGAGGGCGGCCCCCATCCCGTCGGCGCGCCACTGTTCGCCGGAGCGCCCCACGGCTGCACCGGAGCGATGGTTCGGCCAACGCCGACGAGGTAGGGATCGGGCAGATCGTCGACGCCGGCGTCACGCGCCTCCACGTACGAGGCGAGGTCGTGGTCGAGCCCTTCGACGCGCATGCGGGCGTCGACGTAGACCAGGACCGCCGAGGTGGATTGCACGACGAGGGCGATGCACTGGACGAGGAGGATGCCGGCCTGCCCGATCAACTGCACCCCGATGAAGCTCGCGATGGCACCGGGCTCGAGGCTGCCGGTGGGGGCGATGACGGTCGACAGGAGGCTCGTGCCCAGGCTGAGCGGGATGGAGATGATCTGCGCGACCACGCTGAATCCGACGGAGATGACCACGAGGATCCCGAGCGTCGACCAGAATCGCCCGCGGGTGAGTCTCCAGGATCGCGCGATGCCGGCCCGGACCCCGATTCCCTCGACGATGATGGCGGACGGGACGAGGAAGAGCTTGGTCGCGAGCCACAGGTAGAGCGGGATGCAGGCGAGGCCCAGCAGAATGCCGACGAGGATGCCCACCGGAGCCAGCGCGAGGAAGGTCGGGACGACGACGGCGGCGAGCACCGCGAGCACGACGAGCGCCGCGGCGAACGTCAACGCGGCGTACCCGATGAGGCGCCAGAACACCGGGCGCACCCGCCGCCACACGACCTTCAACGTCGGCTTCTCCGCGACGACGGCGTGCGCCACCTCGGCGACGACGACCCCCTGCACGAGAACGCTCAGGCCGCTCGCCGCCACACCGAGGACGAGGGCGACGACCGCGGTGACCGCGACCGATCCGGCCATCACGGCATTGAAGTCGTCACTGCCCTCGCGGAGGGTGTCGAGCCGGGAGAAGCTGGCGATCGCGGCACCCGCGACGGCGGCGCTGAGGATCACGTACGCCACCGTCTGCACGACGAGCGCGAACCCCAGCAGGACGCGGGGGTTGTGGCGCAGGGCCGTGAACGACCGGCCCAGGATCGTGCCGAATCCGTAGGGATGCAGGGGCACGATCCCCGGGCGCGACGCGGGGGTCCAGGCGGGGTACGCGGTCACGATGACGCCTCCTCGGTGGTCGGCAGTGTCTTCATCGTGTCACAGACCGCCGACACGGAACCGGACTCGGAAACGGACACCCGGGCTGCGCTCGGCCCCTTCCCGGGCATCTCGACTACTCTCAGAGGGATCGCTCCCTCACCCGGGGTGCCCTGGCCCGTCCCCGAGCGGGTTTCGAGACGGAAGACGTACACCCGATGACTTCACGGATCCTGGTTGTCGACGACGACACCGCACTGGCCGAGATGATCGGCATCGTGCTGCGCACCGAAGGATTCGACACGGTCTTCTGCGCCGACGGCGCACAGGCCGTCGAGGCCTGGCGGTCCGAACGCCCCGATCTGATCCTCCTCGACCTCATGCTTCCCGGCGTCGACGGCATCGAGATCTGCACGCGCGTGCGCGCCGAGTCCGGCATCCCGATCATCATGCTCACCGCCCGTACCGACACCGCCGACGTGGTGAAGGGACTCGAGTCGGGCGCCGACGACTACATCATGAAGCCCTTCAACCCGAAGGAGCTCGTCGCCCGGATCCGCACGCGTCTGCGTCCGGTGCAGGTGCCCGTCGACGAGACCCTGCGCATCGGCGACCTCGTCGTCGATGTCGCCGCGCACGAGGTGCGACGCGGCGACACCCCCATCGCGCTCACCCCGCTCGAGTTCGAGCTGCTCGTCGCGCTCGCCGAGAAGCCGCAGCAGGTGTTCTCGCGCGAGATGCTGCTCGAGCAGGTCTGGGGCTACCACTACAAGGCGGACACGCGCCTGGTGAACGTGCACGTCCAACGGCTCCGGGCCAAGATCGAGGCCGACCCCGACAACCCCCGTATCGTCACCACCGTCCGCGGTGTGGGCTATCGCGCCGGCGCGGTGGCTTGAGGCCGTCATGACGGGCGCGGTGCGCACTCCGGCGTCGCCGCGAGGGTGGAACGCGCGCGATTGGCGCGCGACCCGTGATCGCCTCATCACCCTGTGGCGCCGCTCCCTGCGCTTCCGCACGATCGTCATCACGGTCGCCCTGACCGCCACGACCATCCTCGTGACGTGTCTCGCGATGGCTCTCGTCATCCAGAACGAGCTCTTCACCGCGCGCAAGGACCAGGTCCTCCTCGAGGCGCAGCGCGCGACCGCGTCCGCGCAGGCCACGCTCGACGCCGCGGTCGACTCCACCGACCCGGCCGCCGCCCAGACGCTCATGAACGGCATCGCCACGCGTCTGTCCCAGCAGTCGTCGAGCGATCTGATCGCGCTCTACCGCATCGGTCCTCCCTCTCCTCTCGCGCCGCAGCCCTTCATCTCCCCGAGCTTCGAGTCCGACCTCGTGACCCCCGAGCTGCGCACGCAGGTGCAGTCGAGCCCCGATCTGCAGTGGTGGCAGTCCGTCGCGCTGCCCGCCCAGAACGATCGGGAGGTCCCCGGCATCCTGGTCGGCCATCAGCTGCGCTTCCCCGCCCAGGACGGGGTCGACTACTACGAGCTCTACATGGGGTACGACCTCGCGAGCGCCGCGCAGACGCTGGCGTTCGTCCAGGTGCTCCTCTGGGTGGTCGGTCTGATCCTCGTCGTGCTGATCGGCGCCATCGCCTGGGTCGTCCTGCGCTCGGTCACGACGCCGATCGCGGATGCCGCCGAGACCAGCGCGAAGCTCGCGGCGGGCGATCTGGGCGTGCGGCTGCCGGTCCGAGGAGAGGACGAGCTCGCCACGCTGAACCGGTCGTTCAACGCGATGGCCGACAGCATCGAGTCGCAGATCAAGGAGCTCGCCGACCTGTCCCTCGTCCAGCAGCGCTTCGTCTCGGACGTCTCCCACGAGCTGCGCACGCCCCTGACCACGATCAAGCTCGCGGCGGACATGATCAACGATCAGCGCGAGGAGTTCGACCCCGTCACGGGCCGTGCCGCAGAGCTCCTGCACGCGCAGGTCCAGCGCTTCGAGGTCCTCCTCACCGACCTCCTCGAGATCAGCCGGTACGACGCGGGATCCGTGCAGCTCGAGCTCGAGCCGACGAGCCTCGCCTCCCTCGCCGAGGATGTCATCGCCTCGATGGAACAGCTCGCCGAGAAGCACGGCTCCGACGTGCGTCTGGTCGCCCCGGGCGGATACACCCCGGTCGACATGGACGCCCGCCGCATCCGTCGGATCGTGCGCAACCTCCTCGGCAACGCCATCGAGCACGGCGAGGGGCGCCCGATCGTCGTGTCCGTCGACAGCGATCGGGATGCCGTCGCCCTCGGTGTGCGCGACTTCGGCCTGGGCATGCGTGCCGAAGACGTCGACCGCGTGTTCGACCGGTTCTGGCGCGCCGACCCCTCGCGGGTCCGGACGATCGGGGGCACCGGCCTCGGCCTGTCGATCGCCCTCGGGGATGCGCGCCTGCACGGCGGAACGCTGGCGGTGTGGTCCGAACTCGGTCGCGGCTCCCACTTCGTGCTCACCCTTCCGCGCGACGGCCGCCCGCTGGGGAGCTCGCCCCTCGCGCTCGTCCCCGACGACGAGCAGGGCGGCCCCCTCGAGGCGCTCGGCCTCACCCAGCCGATCTCGCTCGGCCGCACCACGACGCGGGGGACGACATGAGACGCGCTCTTTCCCTGCTGAGCCTGATGCTGGTGCTCGTGCTCTCGGCGTGCACCGGCCTGCCCACCTCGGGGTACGTCAATCCCGGGCGAGGACCCCAGACCGATGACACCCAGACCTTCGCCTTCGTCCCCGACGGGCCGCAGGATGACGCCTCGCCCGCCGAGATCGTCGAAGGCTTCCTGCGTGCGGGGTCCGGACCCGCCGACGACTGGGCGACCGCGAAGCTGTTCCTCGCGCCCGGTACGCAGTGGGATCCCCGCGCCCGCGTGACGATCGACCGCCTGGCCGACCGTCGCGCCGCCGCCTCGTCGGACGGCACGACCGTCAACGTGTCGCTGTCGACGGTCGCGAGCGTCGACGCGAACGGGGCGTACTCGCCGAGCGTGGACGGCACGACCGAGGCCCTCGGCTATTCGCTGACGAAGGTCGACGACCAGTGGCGGATCAGCGCGGCGCCCGACGGCGTCGTGCTGTACGAGGAGGTCTTCCCCACGGTCTACCAGTCGGCATCCGTCGCCTACTTCGACCCGACCTGGACGTTCATCGTCCCGGACGTGAGGTGGTTCCCGCGTCCCCTCGTCGCGAGCCGCGTCGCGACGGCGCTCGTCGACGGCACGCCGAGCGCCTGGCTCGAGGGCGCGGTGAAGAGCGCCTTCCCCGAGGATCTCTCGCTCGTCGGACGGTCGGTGACGCTGTCGTCCGGCGGAGTCGCGCAGGTGCAACTGCCGCGCGCGGCCCTGAGCCTGGACACGACGACGTTGAACCGGATGCAGACGCAGCTGACCCGCAGCCTGTCGACGGCCGGCATCAGCCAGGTGCAGATGACGGTGGAGGGAACGCCCATCGCGGCCGAAGAGGTCCCCGTGCGCGTCACACGCGTCGACCCGCCGCCCGCCGTCATGACCGCGGACGGCACCTTCGGCATCCTCTCGGGCGACCAGGTCACCACGATCCCGGGCCTCTCCGACGCCGTCGAGTCGCTCGCCCCGCAGGCGGTCGAGCTCGAAGCCGACCGCAGTCTCGCCGCGGTCCGCACCGCCCAGGGCACGGTGGCGAGCGCGCTCGCCGACGGTCGCACGTTCCTGCTCGACGATCGGCCCGGGCTCGTCCCGCCCTCGATCGACGGCTCCGGACTCATCTGGAGCGTCCCGTCCGCGTCGCCCGCCCAGCTGCGCGCCTTCACCCCCGAGGGCGTCCCCGCCGAGATCGGCAACGCGTGGCCGGATGCCTCGGAGATCACCGCGTTCCAGATCTCACGCGACGGCACCCGTGTGGCGGCGATCGTGACCGTGGCGGGCGTTCGCGAGGTGTGGCTCGCCGGCATCCAGCGCACGACGAGCGAGATCAACCTCGGCCCGCCCCACGTGCTGTCTTTCACCGAGGCGGGCGCGTTCGACCTGGCGTGGCTCGATGATGCGACCCTCGGCATCCTCACCGTCGACGCCGGTGTCAGCCACCTGGGCGAGCTCGGGGTCGGCGGGCGCGGCACGATCGGGGCGGCGCCCGACGGTGCCCGCACGATCGCGGGCGGGAGCACGAGCGTGCGGGTCCTCGACGACACCGGAAACCTCTACAGTCGGCGGGGCAGCTCGTGGACGCTCGTGGCCGATGACATCCGCGTCCTCGCGGCGCAGCAGGGCACGACCTCCTGAGGCGGGCGTTCCTCCCCGGAGGGGCGATGCGCCGAGATGTCCACGGATCCACGCGGTCCGGCCACGTGGGCGGGCCGGGATCGGTGAGCATGGGCGCATGTCCTCTCGCCCGGTCCTCGCGGATGCCGTCGTCGCCGCGCTTCGCGATGCGCTGACGTTCTGGCTGCCCATCGCCTGCGCGGGCTGCGGGCTCGTCGATGTCGGATTGTGCTCCGGATGCCGCGCGGCCCTGGTCGCTGTTCCGCACCGCCGCCGCACCGAGGCGGGGCTGGCGGTGGCCAGCGCGATGGAGTTCTCCGGAGTGCCCGCGCGGGTTCTCCGCGCCCTGAAGGAGGAGGGGCGCACGTCGCTCGCTCGCGCGCTGGCGCCGGCGCTCGGGGAGGTTCTCGCCGACGTCGCGGGGAAGGGGGCCGTGGTGACGACCGTGCCGTCCTCCCGCGCGGCGTATCGACGCCGGGGCTACCGACCCGTCGACCTCCTCGCGCGCCGGAGCGGATGGCCGCCGGTGCCGTTGCTGCGGGCGGTGGGTCGGCCCCGCGACCAGCGCGGGTTGGGCCGCGCCGCCCGACGGGCCAACGTCGGCGGTGTGTTCGTGTCGCGACCGGTCCACGGGCGCGACGTCGTCCTCGTCGACGATGTCGTCACGACCGGGGCGACCTTGGATGACGCGGCTCGTGCCCTGCGGGCCGCGGGCGCGCGGCGGGTGGTCGCGGTGACGTTGGCGCACACGCCCCGCCGTCTCGACCGGGGAGCGCACGGCACGAAACCTCGGAACGGGTGACGAAATGGTGATGTTCGCGTGACACGAGAGGGTCGCGCTACTAGCGTGGGGATGACTGAAGGCGACGGATGTTCCGCCCTTAGACCGGGCGGAACCCGGAACAAGGAGGTCACGGATGGACACCAACATCGTCGGCGTGGGAGTCGGTATCACCGACCGTTTCCGCTCGGTGGTCGAAGAAAAGGTGAGCCGTATCGAGCACCTGGCCCCTCGAGCGCAGACGCTCGAGGTCAAGGTCACTCACCGCTCGTATCGCAACGGGCGCATGGAGGACGACACGGTCGAGCTGACCCTCGACGGAAAGGGCCCCGTGGTGCGCGCGGAGGCGACCGACGCGGACAAGTTCGCCGCCCTCGACCTCGCGGTCGACAAGATCTCGGAGCAGATCCGCCGCGCCAAGGACAAGCGCATCGACGCCCGCAACCACCCCCGCGGAGCGAAGTTCGAGAAGGGCACCGGCGAGCTGTCCGGGATCGACGTGCAGCCGGCCTCCGTCGACGTCCTGCGGGCGGTCGCCACCGGCGAGATCCCCGTGCAGAACGACGCGGCGACCGAGGAGGACTACTCGCCGGTCGTGATCCGCGAGAAGGAGTTCGGCGCCGAGTGGATGACCGCGGAGGAGGCCGTCGATCGCATGGAGCTCGTCGGCCACGACTTCTTCCTCTTCATCGACGCGCGCACCGATCACCCGAGCGTGGTCTACCGCCGCAAGGGCTGGGACTACGGTGTGATCGCGCTGTCGACGCAGGCGCCGCCGCAGGCCGTCGCCTCCTGACGCGTCCGGACAGAAGGGGAGCCCCCGGCCGAGCGGCCGGGGGCTCCCCTGTTCGCGGGTGGACGGGATCAGCCGTCGAAGATGTCGCCGAGGAGCGAGCCGATCACGAGGCCGCCGAGCATCCCGCCGACCATGTTGCCGCCGCCCATGCCCCCCTGGCCGCGACCGCCGCCGCCCCAGCCGCCACCGTCTCCCCAGTCGGAGGGGCGGGACTGCTCGATGTCGCGCTGGGCGATCTGCAGTGCTTCGGCCGCGAGGGCTCCCGTGCGGCGGGCGGTGGCCAGGGCCGTCTCTCGGTCGTCTTCGGGGACGGGGCCCAGGGGAAGACCGGCTCGCAGGCGCTCGGCCTCGACGAAGCGGGTCCGCGCGTCCGCCCCGATCCAGCCGCGGTGTCCGGTGATGAGACCTCGGGCGACGGCGAGCTGGCGGTCGGCGTCGTCGATCGCGTGCTCGACCTGCTCCTGTGAGGGCACGGGGCGCGCTGCCCGCTCCCGCGCGAGGTCGAGGTCGGCATTGGCCTGGCGCAGCGCCGAGAGCGCGCTGAACGGGTCGGTCCGCGAACCGGCCGGGGGAAGAGCGGCCAGCGCGCGCTCGAGGTTCGCCATCGCCTGCGTGACGATCGGCGTCATCGGTCCGCGCCGCGCCTCGGCCAGATCGCCGCGGGAGTCGTCGATTATCCCCGCGAGCGTGGACTCGGCGCGCAGGGCCTCGATCTCGAAGGTGTCGACGGCGTCGAGCAATGACTCGGCACGGCGGACGGCTTCGGTGGCGGCCTCGAGGGCGACGGAGGCCTGCTCGCGCTGTCCCGCCTCGCGGCGGCGCTCCGAGACGCCCGCCGTGTGCACGGCGAAGTCCAGCAGCTGGTCGATCTCGTCGGGGTTCCCGCCGATCTGCTGCAGGGCCGTGTCGTTGTAGCGCTGAGCGAGCCGTGCGACGACCTCGCGGGCGTGCGGCACGCGCTCGGCCAGGCGTTCGCGATCCGCTCGTACCCGCGCGAGGATCTCGGGAGCGCGGCGCACCGCGTCGATCTTGGGCTGAAGAACGAGGGTGCGCTCCTCGAGCAGATCCTCGGCCCACTTCGACAGCTGGATGATGCGCGCGTTGCGCGTGCGCAGCTCCTCGGCGGTGTCGGGGATCTCGTCGTGGTTGAGCTGATGCAGCTGGAACGCCTCGGCCAGGTGCGTCTTGACGGATTCGAGGGCCGCAGCGAGGTCCTCGGTGGCCTTGTCGCCGAGCTCGGCCCGGGCGAAGTCGAGTTCATCGGAGGTGAGTCGCACACGCTCGTCCGCCGCGACGATCGCCAGCTCCGCCCGTCGCGCCAGATCGGCGTCCGCGGCATCCTGTTCTTCGCGCTTTCGTCTGCCCCAGAAACCGGCCATGGCACGATCCTAGGCCGCAGGATCGTGGTGGGAGCCGTGTGTTCGCTGCGGGCGCGAGAGCTTCTGGCGGGCTCGCAGGTCACGAACGGGTAACACGGATAACATGGGCGATGTATGCCTGTTCGCAGGCCGGTGTCCGTACGGGCGCCGCACCCGACAGATGGAGATGCTTCGTGGCCAATCCGCTCGAGAAACTGCTGCGCGCCGGAGAGGGACGCGTCCTGCGCCGCCTGCAGGGCGTCGTCAAGGCGACCGGCGCGCTCGAAGAGGATTACGAGCACCTCACCGACGAGGAGCTGCGTAACGAGACCGTCGAGCTGCGTGCTCGGTACGAAGCCGGTGAGACCCTCGACCAGCTGATGCCGGAGGCCTTCGCCGCGGTCCGCGAGGCGGCCAAGCGCACGCTCGGCCAGCGTCCCTACGACGTGCAGATCATGGGTGGCGCGGCGCTGCACCTCGGCAACATCGCCGAGATGAAGACCGGTGAGGGAAAGACGCTCACCGCGGCGCTCCCGGCGTATCTGAACGCCATCGCCGGCAAGGGCGTCCACGTCATCACGGTCAACGACTTCCTCGCGAGCTACCAGTCGGAGCTGATGGGACGCGTCTACCGCGCGCTCGGCATGACGACCGGGACCGTGGTCTCGGGGCAGACGCCCGAGGTGCGGCGCGAGCAGTACGAGGCCGACATCAGCTACGGCACGAACAACGAGTTCGGCTTCGACTACCTGCGCGACAACATGGCGTGGCGCAAGGAAGACCTCGTCCAGCGCGGCCACTTCTTCGCGATCGTCGACGAGGTCGACTCGATCCTCATCGACGAGGCGCGCACGCCGCTCATCATCTCGGGCCCGGCGTCGGGCGAGGCCAACCGCTGGTTCGCCGAGTTCGCCAAGCTCGCCCGCACCCTCGAGGCCGGTGTCGACTACGAGGTCGACGAGAAGAAGCGCACGATCGGCGTGCTCGAGCCCGGTATCGAGAAGGTCGAGGACTACCTCGGCATCGACAACCTCTACGAGTCGGCGAACACGCCGCTGATCTCGTTCCTGAACAACTCCATCAAGGCGATCGCCCTGTTCAAGCGCGACACCGACTACGTCGTGATGAACGACGAGGTCATGATCGTCGACGAGCACACCGGCCGCATCCTGGTCGGGCGCCGCTACAACGAGGGCATCCACCAGGCCATCGAGGCCAAAGAGAACGTGCCGGTCAAGGCCGAGAACCAGACGCTCGCCACCGTCACGCTGCAGAACTACTTCCGCCTCTACGACAAGCTCGCCGGCATGACCGGTACGGCCGAGACCGAGGCGGCGGAGTTCATGTCGACCTACAAGCTCGGCGTGGTCCCGATCCCGACGAACAAGCCGATGATCCGCAAGGACCAGTCCGACCTGGTCTACAAGAACGAGACGGCGAAGTTCGCCCAGGTCGTCGAGGACATCGTCGAGCGTCACGAGAAGGGTCAGCCCGTCCTCGTCGGGACGACGAGCGTCGAGAAGAGCGAGTACCTCTCGCGACTGCTCGCGAAGAAGGGCGTCAAGCACGAGGTCCTCAACGCCAAGAACCACGCGCGCGAGGCCGAGATCGTCGCCCGCGCGGGGCGCCTGGGTGCCGTGACCGTGGCCACGAACATGGCCGGTCGCGGAACCGACATCATGCTCGGCGGGAACGCCGAGTTCCTCGCCGTGCAGGAGATGAAGGCGAAGAACCTCGACCCGGTCGAGACCCCCGAGGCCTACGAGGCCGAGTGGGATGCCGTGTACCAGGGCACGCGCGACACGGTCGCCGAGGAAGCGGCCAAGGTCGTCGAGGCCGGCGGCCTGTACGTCCTGGGCACCGAGCGTCACGAGTCGCGCCGCATCGACAACCAGCTGCGCGGACGCTCGGGACGTCAGGGCGACCCCGGCGAGAGCCGCTTCTACCTGTCGCTCACCGACGACCTGATGCGTCTGTTCCAGTCGGGCGCCGCCGAGGCGATCCTCGCGCGCACGAACTTCCCCGACGACGTGGCGATCGAGTCGGGTCTCGTCTCGCGCGCCATCAAGAGCGCGCAGTCGCAGGTCGAGGCGCGCAACGCCGAGATGCGCAAGAACGTGCTCAAGTACGACGACGTGCTCAACCGCCAGCGCGAGGCGATCTACGCCGACCGTCGTCACATGCTCCAGGGCGACGACATCGCCGATCGCGTGCAGCATTTCATCGAGGACGCCATCACCGCGGTGATCGACGACCACACCGGCTCGGGCCACACCGAGTCGTGGGACTTCGACGCCCTGTGGACCGAACTGAAGACCCTGTACCCGGTGAGCGTGACGATCGACGAGGTCGTCGCCGAGGCCGGCGGGAACAAGGGCCGCATCACGGCCGAGGGCCTCAAGCGCGAGATCATCTCGGACGCACGCATCGCCTACAAGAACCGCGAGGAGTCGCTCGGTGCCCCGGCGCTGCGCGAACTCGAGCGCCGCGTGGTGCTGCAGGTCCTCGACCGCCGCTGGCGCGAGCACCTCTACGAGATGGACTACCTCAAGGACGGCATCGGCCTGCGCGCCATGGCCCAGCGCGACCCGCTGATCGAGTACCAGCGCGAGGGCTACCAGATGTTCCAGTCGATGATGGGGCAGATCAAGGAGGAGTCGGTCGGCTTCCTCTACAACCTCGAGGTCGAGGTCCGCAAGGTCGAGGGGGAAGAGAGCGCCCAGGTCGAGGCCAAGGGTCTCGCTCCCGCTCCCGTCGAGGGTCAGCGTCTGGAGTACTCCGCGGCCAACGACGCCGGCGAGGTCGAGGTCCGCAACGATCGCGGTCAGGTGCAGCAGGCGGCGACGAACCGCCTGCGCCAGGCCGCGGCGACGGCCCCCGCCGCCGAGGCTCCGGCAGCAGGCGGTGCCCGGGGTGCGTTCGGCCAGCGCACCGACGCCCCCGAGCAGCCCGTCGCGAACAACCGCGCCGATCGCCGCGCCGCCGGCAAGAAGAAGTAGCGAACCACGGGATGCCGCGCCCCTGACGCTCGTCGGGGCGCGGCATCCGTTTGTCCAAGGGCAGTCCACCCGGTGTCGATTGGCTCTGAGGGGGCGGGGATATCCTGATCCGATGAGCCCGTTGCGCCCCCTCGATCAGTCGTCGAAGTTGAAGGATGTCCTCTACGAGATCCGTGGAGAGGCCCTCGTCGAGGCCGACCGACTCGAGGCCGAGGGACACGCGATCCTCAAGCTCAACACCGGCAACCCCGCGATCTTCGGGTTCGAGGCGCCGCACCAGATCGTGCGCGACATGATCGCGGCGGTGCCGAACGCGCACGGGTACAGCGACAGCCGCGGCGTGCTGTCGGCGCGGCGCGCGGTGGTCTCCCGCTACGAGCAGGAGCCCGGCTTCCCCCACCTCGACCCGGACGACGTCTACCTCGGCAACGGCGTGTCCGAGCTGATCACGATGACCATGCAGGCGCTGCTGGACGAGGGCGACGAGGTCCTCATCCCGGCCCCGGACTACCCGCTGTGGACCGCGATGACGAGCCTCGGCGGCGGAACCCCCGTGCACTACCTGTGCGACGAGTCGCGCGAGTGGCAGCCCGACCTGGAGGACATCCGCGCGAAGGTGACCCCGCGCACCAAGGCGATCGTGGTGATCAATCCGAACAATCCGACCGGCGCGGTGTACTCGCGAGAGGTGCTCGAGGGCATCGCCGATATCGCGCGCGAGCACTCTCTGCTGGTCCTCGCGGACGAGATCTACGACCGCATCCTGTTCGACGACGCGGTGCACATCCCCATGGCCACGGTGGCGCCGGATCTGCTGGTGCTCACGTTCAACGGCCTGTCCAAGACGTACCGCGTGGCGGGCTATCGCTCCGGCTGGCTCGCGATCACCGGTCCGAAGAGTCACGCCGAGGGGTTCCTGCACGGCATCAACCTTCTGGCATCCACGCGTCTGTGCCCCAACGTGCCGGCGCAGTTCGCGGTGCAGGCGGCGCTGTCGGGCGTGCAGTCCATCGACGCCCTGATAGCTCCGTCCGGTCGTCTGCACGAGCAGAGGGATGCCGCGTGGCAGGGCCTCGAAGCCATCCCCGGTGTCTCGTGCGTCATGCCGCGCGGTGCGCTCTACGCGTTCCCGCGCTTCGACCCGGACGTGTACGAGATCCCCGACGACGCGAAGTTCGTGCGCGACTTCCTGGTGGCCGAGCACGTCCTCCTCGTGCAGGGCTCGGGCTTCAACTGGCCGGCCACCGACCACGTGCGGATCGTGACCCTCCCCGAGGCGCGGGTGATCAGCGACGCGATCGAGCGCCTGGGCAACTTCCTCGCCTCGTGGCGGCCGTGAGCCTCAGAGCAACGCGAGGGCGGTGACGCGCCAGCGGCCGTCGATGCCCTCGAGACGCAGGGCGACGGCGCGGGTGCGCGCTCGTGCCGCCGCGGTCACGGTCGCTTCGTAGACGCCGTCCGCCGGAGCGTAGAGGTGGACGCTGCGGATCTCGTGGATGTCGCGGGGAGCGGGCATCCCGCGGGCGCTGCGCGCGCGCTTGGCGAGACTCGCGCGCACGACGAGAGAGCGATACACCTCTTCCGATGTCCACCGCGCGAGCTGTTCGACCTCACGTACGCCCGCGAGGACCTCGAACACCCCGCGGACGATGTTGCGCGTGAAGACGTCGGCGCGGGGCAGCCGGGCCGCCGAGGTCTTCTGGGGCGCGAAGAAGTCTTCGGCCTGCGAGCGGGACGCGCCGGTGGGCGAATCGACGATCGAGAGTGGAACGGTCATGCGTTCCTCCTTGGTTCACGGGCTGTCGGAGCGGGCTTCGTTGCTCGACAGTAGGACACCGCCGCTCCCGAGACCGGGGCCGGGAACCCAGGCTGTGGATAAGAAACTCAGGGTGAACGCACGGGGAGGATGGGTCAGTCCGGGTGTCGGATCCGTCCCTCTCCCCACAGCTCCGGGAAGCTCGCCTCCTGCGATTGGTTCCACAGGGCGGACCGACGGGCGATCTCGATGCGGTCATCGATATAGGAGGTGACGCTTTCCGCCTCGATGCGCCAGCGCGCGGGGGTGCCGACCTCCATCGCCCGGATCTCGCCGCGTTCGATGAGCGCGAGCACCTCGTCCCGCGTCACTCCGAGCCGCTCGGCCACGGCATCCGGGTCCACGTATCGGCTCGGAGGTGAACTCATATCGGTCACGTCCTCATTATGTCCGCCATGTGGCCGGGGGCGCCGCTTCACCCCGCTCCACCTCCGCCGAGGTCTGACGGCGACGGGACGCGAACGGAGAGGGGGCGGCCCTTTAGTGTGGAGTGGTGTCGACACTCAGTGAACTCGTCTACGCCCAGGGTCGTGCCAGTGAGGCGGATGTCGAGTGGCTCCATCGACTCGCCGGCGACGGGCAGCTCCTCGCCGATCTCGCCTTCGCGGACATCGTCATCTGGGTACCCACCCCCGACGACTCGTTCGTCGCCGTCGCGCACACGCGGCCCGGGGGAGCGGCCACCCTGTTCTACCGCGACATCGTCGGCGACCGTGTCCGCCCGCAGTGGCGCACGCAGGTGCGCGACGCGTTCCAGAGCGGACGCATCGTGGACTCGGCATCCCCCGACTGGTTCGAGGAGACGCCGACGCGCGTGCGCGCGGTGCCCATCGTGCGGGAGCTCTCGCGGGAGGGGAACGCGGTGACCACGGTCGGCGTGCTCACGCGTCACACCAACCTCGGCGAGACGCGCACGCCGTCGCGCCAGCAGATCACGTTCAACGACTGCGCCGACGACCTCTTCGGCATGATCGCGTCGGCCGAGTTCCCCGACCTCGCCGCCCCCACCGCCCCGCGTCGTGGCGCTCCGCGTGCCTCCGACGGTCTGATCCGGCTCGACGTCGACGGCATCACCACGTTCGCGAGCCCCAACGCGCTATCGGCGTTCAACCGCATGGGCTTCGACGACGAGCTCGAGGGGGAGTCCCTCGCCGAGGTCACCGCGCGCATCCTCCCCGCGAAGCGGCAGGACGTCGACGAGTCGCTCCCGGTCGTCGTGAGCGGCCGCGCGCCCTGGCGCGCCGACATGGAGGCGCGGGGCGTCCAGGTGTCGCTGCGCACCATCCCGCTGCGCGATCGGGGCACGCGCATCGGCGCGATCGTCCTCAGCCGCGACGTCACCGAGATCCGCCACCAGGAGCAGGAGCTCATCACCAAGGACGCGACGATCCGCGAGATCCACCATCGCGTCAAGAACAACCTCCAGACGGTCGCCTCGCTCCTTCGCATCCAGGCCCGCCGCACCCACTCCGACGAGGCGCGCGAGGCGCTGACGCAGGCCATGCGTCGCGTCTCGGCGATCGCGGTCGTCCACGACACGCTGTCCGAGGGCCTCGCGCAGAACGTCGACTTCGACGACGTGTTCGCGCGCGTGCTGAAGCTCGTGGCCGAGGTGGCGGCCGCCCCCAACACCCGTGCACGCACGCGCACGACCGGGCAGTTCGGCACTCTCCCGAGCGCGTTCGCGACCCCGCTCGCCCTGGCCCTGACGGAGCTGGTCACCAACGCCGTCGAGCACGGCCTCGCGGGGCAGGAGGGCGACGTCGAGATCGCGGCGGAGCGCAGCGACGAGGTGCTCGCGGTCAGCGTCCGCGACACCGGGGTGGGGCTGCCCGAGGGGCAGGTCGGGCGCGGTCTCGGCACGCAGATCGTCCGCACGCTCATCCAGGGCGAGCTCGGCGGCACGATCGACTGGCACACCCTCATGGGCAGCGGCACCGAGGTGACGATCGAGATCCCCCTGCGCTACATCGGCGGCTCGTCCGCCTGAGGCGTCACGTCTCTCGCACCTACGCGCGAAGCCCGCGGTTTTCGGGACGGGCCCTGCGAGCGTCGGCCGGTTCTGCGAACTCCGCCGCCGGGTGGGGCCGACGAGCGACTCCCGCGGGGAACACGACGAAGCCCGCCCCCGAAGGGACGGGCTTCGTCGAATGGCGGATGCCGTGAGGTCAGGACGCGCGGCGGGCGCGAGCGGCGCGACGCTTGAGGGCGCGGCGCTCGTCTTCGCTCAGACCACCCCAGACGCCCGAGTCCTGACCGGACTCGAGGGCGTACTGCAGGCAGACCTCGGTGACGGTGCAGCGTGCGCAGACCGACTTGGCCTTCTCGATCTGATCGACCGCGGGGCCGGTGTTGCCGACCGGGAAGAACAGCTCGGGGTCGACGGTCAGGCAGGCTGCTTTGTCGCGCCAATCCATAGGGGGTGCTCCTTGTAACAGAAAATTGGTCGATTCGGCACCGGCATTCGGGTCCGGTACCCTGGTGGGAACGCGAGCGATTGCTCGCCCCACTTCGCTGTGGGAGCACACGGCTTGTTCTATGCTCCCATAGCGATTCCGCGCGATCAAGAGGTAACCGGTAGGTTTCCGGAACGTAACGGCGCGGTGAGATCCGCCGGGAGGGCTTTTCCGATGCCTGTTCGCCTCTCGGCCGCCCTGATTCTGGGCCTCGAAGCCCTCGGCATCCTGGCCCTCACGGGGTGGCAGGTCGTGGCGCTGATCGGAGGCGACACCGACTCCGCCGTCAGCTCGATCGCCCTCATCGTGCTCACCGTCATCGGTGCGGTCGCGGTGGCCGCGTTCGGCGTCGCGACCGCGCGCGGTGTCTCGGCAGGACGCTCCGGAGGGATCGTGACGCAGCTGCTGATCCTCTCGGTCGCGCTCGGCGCGATCACGGGGGAGTGGGCGGCGCCCGCGGTCGCCCTGCTCATCGCGGTCCCCGCCGTGGTCGGTCTCGTGCTGCTCGTGCTCGCCGTCCGGGCGGCCGCCCCGCGCCGACGTCCCGAAGACTGAACACCGAAACCGCACGCGATCACCGGGCCCGCGGGGATTCGACGACAGACGCGTGCGGTTTCGAGGAATCCGTGCGGTTTCGGCGCCGGGGACGCGATGTCAGGCGGTGGCGAGGCCGAGGGCTTTGCGCAGACGCGCGACATGGCCGGTGGCCTTGACGTTGTACTGCGCCTCGACGATCGTGCCGTCCTCGTCGATGACGAAGGTCGAGCGCAGCACGCCCGTCACGGTCTTGCCGTAGTTCTGCTTCTCACCCCACGCGCCGTAGGCCTCGTGCACGGCGTGGTCGGGGTCGCTGAGCAGCGGGAAGGTGAGTCCGTCGCTGTCGCGGAAGGCGCGCAGCTTCTCGGGGGTGTCCCGCGAGACACCGAGCACCGTGTAGCCGGCGCCCTGCAGCGAGGAGAGGCTGTCGCGGAAGTCGCAGGCCTGCGTGGTACATCCCGGCGTCTGGGCGGCGGGGTAGAAGTACACGATCACGCGGCGACCACGGAAGTCACTCAGCGAGACGGGGTGCTCGTCCTGGTCCAGCAGGGTGAAGTCAGGGGCGGTGTCGCCCTTCGCAAGGTTCGTCACCCCTCCAGCCTAGAACGCTCGATGGCCTGGAACGTGGTCAGGAGCCGGTGCAGCGAGTCGAGTCGCGCCTCGGCCCCCGGGCCCAAGCGACCGGATGCCACGGCCTCCGCGATCGCGCAGTCCGGGGCATCGGGCAGGTGGGTGCACCCGCGCGGGCAGTCCTCGGCGGCCTCGGCGAGGTCGGTGAACGCACCGAGCACGTGAGCGGGGTCGACGTGGCCGAGGCCGAACGAGCGCACGCCGGGGGTGTCGATGACCCACCCGGAGCCCGCGGGACCGCGGTAGCGCAGCGACACCGCGGAGGACGAGGTGTGGCGTCCGCGACCCGTGACGGTGTTGACGTGCCCGATCGCGCGCTCCGAACCGGTGAGGGCGTTCACGAGCGTCGACTTGCCGACGCCGGAGTGCCCGACGAAGACGGTGGAGTGCCCGGCGATGGCCTCGCCGATCTCGGCGAGCGGCATCGCTCCCTGCGCGCTCGTGAACACCCGCAGATCGATGCCGTCGAAGTGCGACAGGAACTCGGTCGGATCGGCGAGATCCGTCTTCGTGACCACGAGGAGAGGGCGGATGCCGGCATCCAGTGCCGCGACCAGGTACCGGTCGACGAGCCGTTCGCGGGGTTCGGGGTCGGCCGCCGCGACCACGATCAGCATCTGATCGGCGTTGGCGACGATGACCCGCTCGACCTGGTCGGTGTCGTCGGCGCTGCGACGCAGCAGGGACGTGCGCTCCTCGATCCCGACGATGCGGGCGAGCGTCCCCTCGTCGCCGGAGAGGTCGCCGACGACGCGAGCCCGATCGCCGTTGACGATCGGCTGCTTGCGCAGCTCCCGGGCGCGGGTGGCGAGGACGCGCCGCTCGGTCGGCTCGTCCTCGTCGAGGAGGACGGTGTAGCGGCCTCGGTCGACGCCCAGCACCCGGGCGATCCGCGCGTCGGCGTGCGCGGGCCGCCGTTTCGTCCGCGGTCGGTTCGCCTTGGGGTTCGGGCGGACTCGGATCGACGACTCGTCGTACTCGAGGTCGTCGTCGTCCGTGTCGTCGAGCCAGCTCACCCCGCGCTCCGAGCGTCAGCGGGTGGCATCCGTGTCCTCGTCCAGGCCCAGCATGGTGCGCCAGAGACCGGCGAACTGGGGGAGGGTCTTGGCCGTGGTGCCGATGTCGTCGATCTCGATGCCGGGGACGCGCAGACCGATCAGAGCGCCCGTGGTCGCGAGACGGTGGTCGTGGTGGGCTTTCCACTCCCCGCCGCGCAGCGGCTGCGGCACGATGCGGATCCCGTCCTCGAGCTCGTGCGCCTCGCCGCCGAGCGATCGGAGATTGCCCACCAGGGCGGCGATGCGGTCCGTCTCATGGCCCCGGATGTGGCCGATGCCGTGCAGCGTCGTCGGGCCGTCGGCGAAGGCTGCGAGACCGAAGAGGGTCGGGGCGAGTTCTCCCGCGGCCGACAGGTCGAGCTCGAGGCCCACGATCCGGTCTCCGGCCGAGACGGTGAGCGCCCCGCCGCGGCGCGTGACGCGCGCGCCCATCTCGCTGAGGATGTCGGCCAGCAGCGCACCGGGCTGCGTGCTGTGCAGGGGCCAGCCGGTGACGGAGACCGTTCCGCCCGTGACCATCGCCGCGGCGAGGAAGGGCGCGGCGTTGGAGAGGTCGGGCTCGATCGCGACGTCTTTCGCGCGCACGGGGCCGGCCGGGACGATCCACTCGCCGGCCGCCGGCCGCTCCACGTGGATGCCGCGGTGGGCGAGGGTCTCGACCGTCATGTCGATGTGCGGGATGCTCGGCAGACGCGCGCCGACGTGGCGCAGGTGCAGGCCGACATCGAAGCGCGGAGCGGCGAGCAGCAGTCCCGAGACGAACTGGCTCGACTGGCTCGCGTCGATCTCGACCTCGCCGCCGCGCACGTGGCCGTGACCGCGGACGGTGAAGGGCAGGGCCCAGTGGCCGCCGTCGTCGATGTCGACCCCGACGTCGCGGAGAGCCGAGATCATGGCGCCCATCGGGCGGTGCAGCGCACTCTCGTGGGCCGTGACCGCGACATCGCCCCGGGCGAGTCCCGCGACGGGCGCGACGAACCTCATGACGGTTCCGGCCTGTCCGCAGTCGACCGTGGTGTCGCCGGCGAAGGACGCGGGCGGGGTGACGAGCAGGTCGGGCCCGAAGGGGGAGTCGGTCGCGACCTCTTCGATGCCCACGCCGAGGGCGCGCAGCGACTCGACCATGCGGACGGAGTCGTCGGAATGCAGGGGAGCGTGCAGCATGCCGGGGCCGTCGGCGATCGCGGCCAGCACGAGCTCGCGGTTGGTGAGCGACTTGGAGCCGGGCACCGTGACAGTGGCATCCACCGCTCCATCGGCGACGGGCGCGTTCCACGCCCCACGAGGAGTGGCGGCGGAAAGGGAATACCCGAGACGTGTCATCGGTTCTTAGCCTACTGAAAGGGGACGACACGTGACCGCACTTCTCGAGCGCTCCGGCGTGCAGCTGACCACCCCGGTGGTCCTCGACACGCCCGACGTAGACTGGCGCGTAATGGACGACACGGCAGACACCCTCCCGCCGGTGGCGGAGCCCCGCGCACAGTTCGAAGAGCAGGCGCTGCCCTTCATGGACCAGCTGTACGCGGCGGCGATGCGCATGACGCGCAACCCCGCCGATGCGGCCGACCTCGTGCAAGAGACCTTCGTCAAGGCCTACGGGTCGTGGGCGACGTTCACGCAGGGCACGAACCTCAAGGCGTGGCTGTACCGGATCCTCACGAACACGTACATCAACACGTATCGCAAGAAGCAGCGCGAGCCGTACCAGAGCGCGATCGACGATCTCGAGGACTGGCAGCTCGGCGGTGCGGAATCCACGACCGCGACCAGTGCCCGATCGGCGGAGGCCGAGGCGATCGACCACATGCCCGCGTCGGTCGTGAAGGACGCGCTGCAGTCGATCCCCGAGGACTTCCGTCTGGCGGTGTACCTCGCCGACGTCGAGGGCTTCGCCTACCAGGAGATCGCCGACATCATGAAGACTCCGATCGGCACGGTCATGAGCCGTCTGCATCGCGGACGCCGCCTCCTGCGCGACCTGCTGTCGGACTACGCCAAGGAACGCGGCTTCCAGGCCGCGACGGGAGAGAAGAAATGAGCGACTGCGGCTGCGACCAGGCACGGCGCGACCTGGAGGAGTACCTCCGCAACGAGGTCTGCAAGACCCAGCACCGCGACATCCGCGAGCACCTCGAGAACTGCCCCGGATGCCAGGACGAGGCCCTCGTCGCACGGACGTTGACCGAGGTCGTCGCCCGCGCGTGCAAGGAGACCGCGCCCGAGGAGCTTCGCGACCAGGTGCTCGCCCGACTGCGTTCGGTGCAGGCCGCCCACTGACGAGGCGGTGCCGTCGGTCCGTAGGCTGGGGGACATGCCCACCACCGACACGCGCACTCTCGCTCTGGATGCCACCTCCGCCGCCGATCTGAAGGCCACCGGCCTCGAGTACTCGCTGGTGTCGGCGGATGACGCGGCCTTCGAGCCGTTCCTCCGCGCGGTGTCCCGAGGATTCCTCGGCGAGGAGCCCTCGGCGGACGAGGTCGAGAGCGCGCGTCGCGCGCTGACGCCGCGTCGCCTGACCGGGGTCTTCGATCGCGCCGGCGTCGACCCCGACTCCCCGGTGGCGACGGTCGACTCGTGGCCGGCGGAGCTGACCGTCTCGCCCGGGCGCACGATCCCGCTCTGGTCGATCAGCGCCGTCACCGTGGCCCCGACCCATCGGCGTCGCGGCATCGCCCGCGCGATGCTCACGGGAGAGCTGCGGACCGCGGCGGCGGCGGGATTCCCGCTCGCCGGACTGACGGTGACGGAGGCCACGATCTACGGGAGGTGGGGATTCTCTCCCGCCACATGGGCGTCCGACGTCGTCGTCGACACGCGGCGGGCGCGCTGGACCGGGCCGATCGCCCCGGGGCGGCTCGACTTCGTGTCGCCCGACAGCCTCCCGGAGCGCCTGAGCCGCGTGCACGAGCGGGTTCGTCTGCAGCGCCCGGGCGCGGTGCCCGGGTGGGAGGGCCGCTGGCGCGGTGTCGCGGGGCTCACCCCGGACGCGAAGGACGCGAAGAAGGTGCGTGCGGTGTCGTACCGTGACACGGCCGGGGAGGAGCGCGGCATCCTCGTCTATACGCTCGAGCCGGGGCCTGACGGCGACTTCTCACCGTACGTGCTGACGGTGCGCGCGCTCTTCGCCGACGGCGATGAAGCGACCGCGGCGCTGTGGCGCTTCGCGATCGAGCACGACCTCGTCGGCGAGGTCAAGGCGTCGCTGCAGCCGACAACCCCGCCCGTGCAGTGGATGATCGCCGATCGTCGGGCGGTGAGCGTGACGACCACCGATCACCACTGGCTGCGCGTCCTCGACGTGCCCGCGGCGCTCAGTGCGCGGCGCTACGCGCGAGCCCTCGACCTCGTCCTGCGGATGGAGGATCCGCTCGGCTTCGCGGACGGCGCCTGGAGCGTCCGTATCGACGCCGACGGCGCGGCGGTCGTGGGCCCGGCGCCGGAGGACCGCACCGCGGACCTCGAGATGACCGTCGGTGCGCTGGGTTCTCTCCTGCTGGGCGGCGTGCGCGTTCGCGACCTCGCCGCGGCGGGTCTCGTGCGCGGCCCCCGGGACGGTCAGGCGGCCCTCGACGCGGCCTTCACCGCCGAAACCACGCCGCTCCTCGACATCTGGTACTGAGCGGAACTCATAGGGTCGCCCCGTAGCCTCTCCTCGCCATGTCCGACGCTCCACCCTCCGCCCCGCGACGACGCTCCCGTCTTCGCGTGGATCCGCGCGCCGTGGCGGCTGCTCTGACGCGGTTCCTCCGCGCCAATCCCGTCGCGGTGTGCGTCGCGATCCTCATCACGGCCTCATCGGCGGCGACGGGCACCCTCTGGGGGGAGGACGCCCTCGTCTGGGGCGCCGGCCCGCTCGCCACGTTCGCCTCCGGGCGATGGTGGACGGTGGTGACCGCGCTGTTCATCCCCGATTCGCCGGTGGACGCGATCACCTCGGTGGTTCTCGCCCTCACGGTGCTCGCCGCGGCGGAACGGCTGCTCGGCTCCCGGCGGACCGGCATCCTGTACCTGATCATCGGGGTCGTCGGCCTGCTCGCAGGCGTCGGGATGCACGCGGCCGTCTGGTCGGTGACGGATCTTCGCCCCGTGGTGGCCGCCGAGGTGCCCGTCCTCGACCCCACGACGCCGATCGCCGGTGTCGTGATGGTGGCCAGCGCCTTCGCGCTCACCCTGTGGCGCCGACGGCTGCGTCTGGTGGGCTTCGCGCTCCTGGCCCTCTTCGCCCTCTACGCCGGGGACGCCGACTCCTGGTACCGCATCATCACGGCGGCCATCGGACTCGTCGTCGGTGCCGTGCTCGCGCGGGGCATCGAGCTCCGGTCCTGGCACCGCAGCTCCACGCGTGAGACGCGGACTCTGCTCGCCCTCCTGGTCGCGGTGGTGGGGAGCGGCCCCCTCGTCGCTCTCATCAGCGGCGGCGGACGCGGACCCCTCTCCCTCGTGGTCGACGCCTACACGCAGTACGACGATGCCCTGCTCGCGCGCTGCGGCACGGTCTCGGAAGCCGTCTGCAACGAGCAGATCGCGTTGCTCATGACCCGGGGCCTGGGGCCGGCGCTGCTGGCGATCGTTCCCCTCGTGCTCATGCTCATCGCGGCGTGGGGCCTGCGGCAGGGCCGCCGCTCCGCCCTCCTCATCGCGGTGCTCACGCTCGTGGCATCCGGTGTCATGCCCCTGCTCTCGCTGACCGACGGTCGCCTGCGCATCGACCCGTGGGTCGACGGCAGCGGCGCGGAGTACGTGCTGTGGGCCCTGGCATCCGTCGTCATCCCCCTGGGACTCGCGGTCGCTCTCGTGCTGGCGCGGCATCGCTTCCCGCTGCGCGCGACGCGGCGCGCGGCCCGCACGGTCGCGATCGTCACCGGTGTCGCCTTCGTCGCGTGCGGCTCGGCGTTCTTCATCATCGAGGAGCTCGGGCGCCGCGCCTTCGACCGTGACATCTCGGTGCTCGACATGCTCGGGCTCACGCTGCGCCGATTCTTCCCGCCGTCGTACACGCACCCCGGGTCGTCGGGGTTCCCGCACCACGGTCCCGCGCTCTTCGCCTACCAGTGGGTGGGGGTGCTGTTCTGGGCGATCGTGATCGCGGCGATCCTGTGGCTGTATCGCCGCGTGCAGCGACCGGATGCCGACGACGACTCGCTCTACCGGGAGCTGCTGCGACGCGGCAGCGACACCCTCGGCTTCCTCGGCACGTGGGCGGGGAACCGGCACTGGTCGTCGGCCGACCGGCAGAGCGCGATCGCGTACCGTCTCGTCGGAGACGTGGCGCTGGCGGTCGGCGATCCCCTGACCCCACCGGGCGGCCGCCCGGAGGCGCTGCGGGGCTTCACGGACTTCTGCCTCGAGCACGGGTGGACCCCCGCGTTCTACAGCATCCACGCCGAGACGGCAGCCGACCTGCGCGACCTCGGCTGGCGGCAGATCCCCGTCGGCGTCGAGACCGTGATGGACCTGCCCGGGCTCACCTTCGCCGGCAAGGCCTGGCAGAAGGTGCGGCAGCCGCTCACGCGCGCCGAACGCGAGGGGTACACCGCCGTATGGACCCGCTGGCACGAGCTGACGGTGTCGCAGGCGTCCCAGGTGGTCGCGATCGACGAGGAATGGGTGGCCGACCGCGCGCTCCCCGAGATGGGCTTCACACTGGGCTCGCTGGAAGAGCTGCGCGACCGCGACGTGCGCCTGCTCCTGGCCGTCGGCCCCGACGACCGTATCGAGGCCGTCACGAGCTGGATGCCGAGCTGGACCGACGGCGAGCTGACCGGATGGACGCTCGACTTCATGCGGCGACGGGCCGAAGGGCCCAACGGGATGATGGAGTTCCTCATCGCCAAAGCCGCCCTGCAGCTGCAGGAGGAGGGGGCAACCGTCCTCAGCCTGTCGGGGGCGCCCCTGGCGGACGACCCCGACGAGCCAGCCGACGGGGATCCGGCTCCGCTGCGCGCCCTCCTGCGCTGGCTCGCCGAGGTGCTCGAACCCGCGTACGGGTTCGCGTCGCTGTTCCGCTTCAAGGGCAAGTTCCGTCCCCGCTATCGGCCGCTTTCGCTCGCGTACCGCGACCCTCTGCAGCTCCCGTCGATCGGTGCGGCCGTCGGCCGCGCCTACCTTCCGGACGCGTCGCGCCGTGAGATCGTCGCACTGGCGAGGACTGCATGGGAGGGTCGCCGGTGAACCGCTTCATCCTTTCCTTCGAGCTGATCGACAGCCCGTTCCTGGTGATCTGCGCGATCATCGCGGGCCTCGGGACGCTCGCCGTCATCGTGTGGGCGCCGCGACGGATCGTGAGCACGGGCCTCGTCGGCATCGCCGCGGGCCTCGTCATGTACGTCGTCGCCCACGTCCTCGAGGCGCAGGGGGTGTTCCAAGGGCCGTTGCCCGCGCATGCGGCGACCTGGGCCTCGGGGGGCATCGTCGCCGTCGGCGTCGGCATCGTCGGCATCTGCCGCCGCCCGTGGGGGCGCCGGGTCGTCGGTGTGGTGACCGTGCTCGCGGGCCTTCTCACGGCCGCTCTCGGGGTCAACGCCGCGTACGGGGTCACGCACAACCTCGCCGCCATCCTGGGCGTCCAGGCCCTCGACCCGGCGTCGCTCCCCGCCCCGACGGCCACCTCGGGGGATCCGGCGACCCTGTACCAGACCTGGCAGCCGCCCGCGGGCATGCCGTCGCAGGGGTCGGTCAGCGCCCTGACGGGGGATGCCAAGATCCCGACCGGTCAGTTCGCCGCGCGCGACGCCTCGCTCTACCTTCCGCCAGCGGCGCAGGTGGCGAACCCTCCCGCCCTGCCGTTCCTGGTGTTCATGATGGGGCAGCCGGGCTCCCCGGATCCCACGAACCTCGCGAAGGCGCTCGACGCCTTCGCGGCGAAGCACAACGGCCTCGCGCCCATCGCGGTGGTCGTCGACCAGTTGGGTGCTCCGGACCGTGACCCCGGGTGCGTCGACTCCGCGAAGTACGGGGCGGTGTCGACCTACATCAACGAGCTCGTGCCGACGTGGGCCGAGGCCAAGCTCAACATCGTCAAGGACCACCGGTACTGGACGATCGGCGGCTTCTCGAACGGCGGCTCGTGCGCCGCGGTCTACGGCGCGAAGTACCCGCAGGTGTGGGGGCAGATGCTCGACATCATGGGTAACGAGTTCCCCGGGTCCGAGCACGTCGATCAGACGGTGACCGACGTGTTCGGCGGAGACGCCAACGCGTTCCAGGCGGCCAAGCCGTCGGTCATCATGGGGGCCGCTCCGGCCGGGACCTATGCCGGTCATACGGCGATCTTCACGTGGGGGAGCCTCGACACGACATACGGGCCCGGCCAGAAGGCGAACTCCGAAGCGGCGCAAGCCGCCGGGTTCACCGTCGTCACTTACGTCGTGGAGGGCGCCGGGCACACCGGCGAAGCGCTCGACGCCAGTCTCACGTACTCCCTTCCCGTGCTGGCGCCGGTTCTGGGTCTGGGGCCGCCCGCGTCCTGACGCGCCCGCTCTGGCGCGCTCGCGCGCTGACGCGCCCGTTCCCGGCACGCTCGCGCGCTGACGCGCCCGCTCCGGCGCGTCCGGTGCCTGGCGCGCTGGCGTCATGGCTTCCGGTGCGATCGCGCGACCATCACTCTGTTGACTTTCGCCGTATGTACGCGGTGCCCCTTTCGCGCCGAGCATTCGGCGCAAGTCACGGGGACGGAGCGTGCGGGAACTCCGGCACCGGCGGGGAACCCTGGGGCATACGAGGCGCCGGGACGGGGACGGGGGCGGGGACGGGGGCGGGGACGGGGGCGGGAAAGCGAGGGGCGGACGGATACGGGGTCCACGTGAAAGGCCCGGTCGTCAGACCGGGCCTTTCACGTGGGGAGGATCAGCGCGCGAGCGCGGCCTTCATGATCTCAGCGTGCTCGTTCGCGTGCACCTTGGGCGAGCCGGTCGCCGTGGATGCCGCGGCCGCGCGCGAGATGACGCGGATCGGGCGACCGAGCTTGTCGTCGACCTCGAGGGCGATGAACGGCCACGCACCCTGGTTTTCGGGCTCGTCCTGGACCCAGACCAGCTCGGCGTTCGGGTAGCTCGCGAGAACGCGGGTGAGCTCCTCGATCGGCGCCGGGTAGTACTGCTCCAGGCGCACCAGGGCGATCTCGGGGTTCGGGTTCTTGTCGAGCTCGGCCCGCAGGTCCCAGTGGATCTTGCCCGCGTGCAGGAGAACGCGGGTGACGGCGCCGGCGTCGATACCCCGGTCGTCGTCGAGAACCGGCTCGAAGCGGCCCTCGAGGAAGTCCTCGACGGGGCTCGTCGCGCCGCGCAGACGCAGCATGGCCTTCGGGGTGAAGACGATGAGCGGCCGGCGGGGGCGCTGGTACGCCTGACGACGCAGGAGGTGGAAGTACGACGCGGGGGTCGAGGGGCGCGCGACGATCATGTTGTCCTGCGCGCACATCTGCAGGTAGCGCTCGATGCGCGCCGACGAGTGATCGGGTCCCTGGCCTTCGTAGCCGTGGGGGAGAAGCAGCACGACGCTCGACTGCTGCGCCCACTTCTGGTCGGCGGAGGAGATGAACTCGTCGATGACCGACTGCGCGCCGTTCGCGAAGTCGCCGAACTGCGCTTCCCAGAGCACGAGGGCGTCGGAGCGCTCGACCGAGTAGCCGTACTCGAACGCCATCGCGGCGTACTCGCTCAGCAGCGAGTCGTAGACCCAGAAGCGGCCCTGGTTCTCGCTGAGGTTGGCCAGCGGCAGCCACTCCTGGCCGTTCTTGCGGTCGTGCAGCACCGAGTGGCGCTGGACGAACGTGCCGCGGCGCGAGTCCTGACCGGCGAGACGGACGGGCGTGCCCTCCATGAGGACCGAACCGAAGGCGAGGAGCTCGCCGAACGCCCAGTCGATGCCGCCGTTGCGGCTCATGTCGAAGCGCTTTTCGAGCAGCTGCTGGAGCTTGTTGTGCACGGTGAAGCCATCGGGCTTGTTCACGAAGGCGTCGCCGATGTGATGCACGACCTCGCGCGACACACCGGTCGTCTCGGGAGCGCCGGTGGGAACCTCGTCGGCCGCCTCGGTCGAGACGACGGGGTTCGTGCCGGTCTCGGCCTCGTGCGTGTCGGCGAAGGCGACCTCGAGCCGGTTCTGGAAGTCCTGCTTCGCCTGCTCGTACTCGTCTTCGGTGATGTCGCCGCGGCCGACGAGGGCCTCGGTGTACAGGCGTCGGACGGAGCGCTTCGCCTCGATGAGGTTCGTCATCAGCGGCTGCGTCATCGAGGGGTCGTCGCCCTCGTTGTGACCGCGGCGGCGGTAGCAGACGAGGTCGATCACGACATCGCGGTGGAACTCCTCGCGGTACATGAACGCGAGCTCCGCGGCGCGGACGACGGCCTCGGGGTCGTCGCCGTTCACGTGCAGCACGGGCGCCTGGATCGTCTTGGCGACGTCGGTGGCGTAGACCGAGGAGCGCGCGTCGGTGGGCGTGGTGGTGAAGCCGACCTGGTTGTTCACCACGACGTGGATCGTGCCGCCGGTGCGGTAGCCGCGCAGCTGCGACATCTGCAGCGTCTCGACGACGACGCCCTGACCCGCGAACGCGGCGTCGCCGTGCACGAGGATGGGCAGCCACGAGAAGCTGCCGATGGGCTTGCGGTCCTGCTTGGCCCGCACGATGCCCTCGAGGACGCCGTCGACGGTCTCGAGGTGCGAGGGGTTGGCCGCGAGGTAGACGGGCAGCTCTTCGCCGTTGTCGCCGACGAAGGTGCCCTCGGTGCCGAGGTGGTACTTCACATCGCCCGAGCCGCGCTTGCTGCCGATCGCGACGGCGCCCTCGAACTCGCGGAAGACCTGGCCGTACGTCTTGCCGCCGATGTTGGTCAGCACGTTGAGGCGACCGCGGTGGGCCATGCCGATCGCGGCGCCGTCGAGGCCCTTCGACGCGGCGCCCTGCAGGATCTGGTCGAGCAGGGGGATGAGCGACTCGCCGCCCTCGAGGCTGAAGCGCTTCTGGCCGACGTACTTCGTCTGCAGGAACGTCTCGAACGCCTCGGCCTGGTTCAGCTTCGACAGGATGCGCAGCTGCTCGTCGTGGCCGGGCTTGATGTACTTGACCTCGACGTTGCGCTGGAACCAGGTGCGCTGCACGGGGTCCTGGATGTGCATGTACTCGACGCCGATGGTGCGGCAGTACGAGTCGCGCAGGACGCCGAGGATGTCGCGCAGCTTGGCCACGCGCCGGTCGCCGAGGCCACCGGTGACGAATTCGCGGTCGAGGTCCCAGAACGTCAGCCCGTGCGACTCGATCTCGAGGTCGGGGTGCGTGCGCTGCACGTACTCGAGGGGATCGATGTCGGCCATGAGGTGGCCGCGGACGCGGTACGAGTTGATGAGCTCCTGGACGCGGGCGCTCTTGTCGATGCGCTCCGAGATGTCGACGTTGATGTCGGCGGCCCAGTGGATCGGCGCGTACGGGATGCGCAGCGCCGCGAAGATGTCGTCGTAGAAGCCGCGCTGCCCGATGAGCAGCTCGTGCACCTTCTTGAGGAATTCACCCGAGCCGGCACCCTGGATGACGCGGTGGTCGTACGTGCTGGTCAGGGTGATCGTCTTGCCGATCGCGAGCTCGTTGAGCGTCTTCGCGCTCGCGCCCTGGAATTCGGCGGGGTAGTCGAGCGCACCCGCGCCGATGATCGCGCCCTGACCGCGCATGAGGCGGGGCACGGAGTGGACCGTGCCGATGCCGCCCGGGTTGGTGAGCGAGATCGTCGTGCCCTGGAAGTCGGCCGGCGTCAGCTTGTTGTTGCGGGCGCGGCGCACGAGGTCTTCGTACGAGGCGAGGAACTCGCCGAACGTCAGCGTGTCGGCGCGCTTGATGCTGGGCACCAGCAGCGCGCGGGAGCCGTCGGGCTTGGGCATGTCGATCGCGATGCCCAGGTTGATGTGGGCGGGAGCCACGACCGAGGGCTTGCCGTCGACCTCGGCGTAGTAGACGTTCTGGCTCGGGAACTCCTTGAGCGCCTGGATCAGCGCCCACCCGATGAGGTGCGTGAAGCTCACTTTGCCGCCGCGCGTGCGCGACATGTGGTTGTTGATGACGATGCGGTTGTCGATCATCAGCTTCGCGGGGATGGTGCGCACGCTCGTGGCGGTGGGGACCGTGAGCGAGTCGTCCATGTTGGACGCGAGGGCCTTCGGCATCCCCTTCAGGACCGTCACGCGGTCTTCCTCGGTGCTCTCCGCGCCGGCCGAGGGGGCGGCGGCGGGCGCCTGCGCGGGGATCGGCTGCGGGGCGGCGGGCTTCGTCGTCGTGCGGGCCACGGGCGCCTGGCCGACGACGGGGATCGGGGCCGTCACGGGCTTCGGCTCGGCCGCCGGAGCGGACGGAGGACTGCCGGCCGCGGCGGATTCGTCGACGACCGGGTGGTACGCCTCCAGAATCGGCCACCAGGCCTTGTCCACGGAGTGCTTGTCGACTTTGAACTGTTCGTAGAGTTCGTCTACGAGCCACTCGTTCGCGCCGAACTCGCCCTCGTTCGAAGTACCGACGCCCGTCACCTGGCTCGACACAGTCGATCGCCTGCTTTCCTCGATGAAGATTCCTGTGGAATGCGCCCGACGTCGCCGTCACGCACTTTCACAACCCTAGCCGAGGTTTCTGGACGGCTTCCGGGTCTTTACATTCCCCTGATGTGGTGAGGTGGATGCCATGGAGTTCTCCGGTGCTCAGCCCGATGTCGATCTGACCTACTCGGACGTCTTCCTCGTCCCCCGCCATTCCGAGGTGCGCAGCCGCCTCGACGTCGACCTCGCCCCCGGCGACGGCAGCGGAGCGACGCTCCCGCTGGTCTCGGCCAACATGAACTCCGTCACGGGCACGCGACTGGCCGCGACCCTGGCGCGCCGCGGCGGTCTCGGCGTCCTGCCCCAGGACCTGGCGCTCCCCGATCTGGTGGACGCGGTGGGATGGGTCAAGTCCCAGCCCGTGGCGTGGGACGCCCCGCTCGTCCTCCCGCCCTCGGCGACGGTCGCCGACGCGCGTCTCGTGCTGCCGCCGGTGCCCGGTCGCGGGATCGTCGTCGCCGACGCGCGCGCAGACGGGGTCATCGCCCTCGAGGACTTCCGAGGGATCGTGCCGGCCCCGCGACTGGCGACGGCGCTTCCGGATGCCACCCTCGGGGACATCGCGCGCACCGACGCCCCGCTGGTCGAGGTGGCCCGCGTCGGCGACCCGCGCGACGTCTTCGCCCTCGTGGGCGACGCGGACATCGTCGCGGTCGTCGACGGCGACCGCATCGTGGGCACCCTCTCCGCCCGGAGCGCCCTGCGCGACTCCGTGTATCGTCCAGCCGTCGACGCCGAGGGACGCCTGATCGTGGCCGCCGCCGTCGGGGTCAACGGCGATGTCGCCGCGAAGGCTCGAGCGCTCGCCGCGGCCGGGGTCGACGTGCTCGTCGTCGACACCGCGCACGGTCACCAGGCGCAGATGCTCCGTGCGCTGCGCGAGGTCACCGCGCTGGACCTCGGCATCCCGATCGCCGCGGGCAACGTCGTCACCGCGGAGGGCGTGCGCGACCTCACCGACGCCGGCGCCTCGATCCTCAAGGTCGGCGTCGGACCGGGCGCGATGTGCACCACCCGCATGATGACCGCGGTCGGGCGCCCCCAGTTCTCGGCCGTGCTCGAGACGGCCGAGGCCGCCCGCAGCGTCGGCGCGCACGTCTGGGCCGACGGCGGAGTGCGCTACCCCCGCGACGTCGCCCTCGCGCTCGCGGCGGGCGCGGCATCCGTCATGATCGGCTCGTGGTTCGCCGGCACGATCGAGTCCCCCGGGCGCCTGCGCACCGACGAGGGCGGACGGGTCTACAAGGAGTCGTGGGGCATGGCCTCGACGAAGGCCGTCCAGGGCCGCTTCGGCCGGCTCGATCCCTTCGAGCGCGCCCGCAAGGAGCTCTTCGCGGAGGGGATCTCGTCGTCGCGCATCTACCTCGACCCGCAGCGCCCCGGCCTCGAGGACCTGCTCGACATGATCACCTCGGGCGTGCGTTCGTCGTTCACCTACGCGGGAGCGGCCACGGTGGCGGAGTTCCACGAGCGCGCGCGGGTGGGTCTGCAGTCGGCGGCCGGGTACGAAGAGGGCAAGGCGCTCCCCGTCAGCTGGTGATCGCGCTGGCCGCGACGTCGGCCTCGAGCGTGATCCACGCGCCGAGCTGCACCGACAGGTCGAGGTCGTCGCCCTCGGCGCGGGCGGCGCGTCGCGGGTCGGCGGGGAAGAGGTCGCCGCGTCGCCCCCTCCACAGGGCGTCGGCGTTGACGCGCACGAGCCGCTGCGCGCGGCGGGACACCGCGAGGTGCTCCTCGCTCGTCCGGTCGTCGGCGAAGCGGATCGTGGCCTCCGCGAGATAGCGGGCCAGGATGCCGGCGAAGAGTCCGCCGTCGCCACCCCCGGCCGCGGGGAAGAGACCCTCGTCCGCGGCGCACCAGCGCTCGACGGCGTCGACGAGCCCGGCCGCCCGGGCGAGGTGCGCGTCGCGCGAGTCGGCATCCGGAGCCGTCTCGGCGAGGGCGAGAGCCGAGCCGATCGCCACGCCCTGGTTGTAGGTCCAGAGCTCGGAACGGACGACGCCGTGCTCGATGCCGTCGCGCACGAGCCCCGTCCGGGGATCGTCGAGGGTCGCGGCGACCCACGCGTCGAGGTCGACGGCCGTGCCGCGGCGCGCGGTCGAGGCCAGGGCGATCGCGGTGGGGGAGGTGGCGGGCGCGTTGTAGAGGCTGCTGCCCACCGCCCATGGGAGCGTCCCGACATCGGGGTCGATCGCCTCGTCGAGCCGTCGGACGAGGCGATCCAGGCGGCGGTCGCCCACGTCGTAGCGCTGGAGCGCCAGTGTCATCCACGCGACATCGTCGTAGAACGGGGTCGTCCACCGACCGAGCGTGCGCAGGGTGATGCCGCGGTGGAGTTCCCGCAGGAGCCGCGCGCGCCGCGGATCGGGGCGGTGCTGCTGCGCGTCGCTGAACGCGTGCAGCAGGTGCGCGTGCCACCAGTAGTGCCACGTGCGGGCTCCCGCGACCCCCGGCGCAGCGGCGTGCGCCCACGCGAACGGACCGTGGCGGTGGACGAAGCGGCGGACGACGGCCGCCTCAGCGGACATCGCGCGCGCCTGCGCCGGGGCCGTGGCATCCATCCCTTCATCTTGCCCGGGGGACGGATCGCGACGAACCGGGCGCGAGGGGTGCGGCGCTGCCCTAGAATCGTCGGCACGATGGACGACCCTCCCAGTTGTAGACCCAGGCCCCAACGACCCCCCTCCGACACCGATCCCCGATCGAGCGGAGGTGATGACTGATGGATTACGTCATGCTGGGCGTGGGGCTTCTGCTCACGGTGGGAACCGGACTCTTCGTCGCGAGCGAGTTCGCACTGGTCAACCTCGACCGCGCCGACCTCGAGGCGCGACGAGACGCCGGCGAATCCCGCCTGTCGCTCACGATCGATGCGCTGCGCATCACCTCGACGCACCTCTCGAGCGCGCAGTTGGGCATCACCCTGACGACGCTGCTCACCGGTTACACGATGGAGCCGGCGATCTCGAACCTGCTGCGTCCGGTCTTCGAATCGTGGGGGCTGCCCGAGGCGGTCACCGTGACCGTCGCCGCCGTGATCGGCGTCGGCTTCGCGACGGTGCTGTCGATGATCCTCGGCGAGCTCGTGCCGAAGAACTTCGCGCTCGCCATCCCGCGGCAGACGGCGAAGCTCGTCATGCCCTTCCAGGTCGCCTTCACCGCCGTCTTCAAGCCGGCGATCGTGGTGCTCAACGGCAGTGCCAACGGAGTGCTGCGCGCGATGGGCGTCGAGCCCAAGGAAGAGCTGTCGGGAGCCCGATCCGCCGAAGAGCTGTCGAGCCTCGTCAAGCGCTCGGCGAGCGCCGGCATGCTCGAGAAGGACACCGCATCGCTGCTGGATCGCAGCCTCACCTTCGCGCGGCTCAGCGCCGCGGACGTCATGACGCCGCGCCCGAGCGTGCACGCGCTCGCCGCCGGCGACCCCACCGACGACGTCGTGCAGCTCGCCCGGCGGACCGGGCACAGTCGCTTCCCGGTGTACGGCGAGTCGATGGACGACATCGTCGGCGTCGTGCACCTCAAGGCCGCGATCGGGGTGCCCCGCGAGAAGCGCGGAGAGGTCCCGGTGGCCGCCCTCGCGACGGAGCCGCTGCGGGTTCCCGAGACGGTGCACCTCGATGCCCTGGTGTCGGAGCTGCGCTCGCGCGGCTACCAGATGGCCATCGTCGTCGACGAGTACGGCGGGACCGCCGGCATCGTGACGCTGGAGGACCTGGTGGAAGAGATCGTGGGCGAGGTGCTCGACGAGCACGACCGCTCGCGCGCCGGAGTGGTGCGGACGGCCGTGTCGCTGACGTTCCCCGGCGACCTGCGTCCCGACGAGGCCCTGGACCGTGCGGGCGTGCGGGTGCCGGAGGGGGAGGCCTACGACACCGTGGGCGGCTTCATCATGGCCACGCTGGAGAGGATCCCCGCGGTGGGCGACACCGTCGAGATCGAGGAGGGCGTGCTGACCGTCAATCGCATGGACGGCCGCCGCGTCGACCGCGTCCAGTACACGGCGAACCCCGTGGAGGAGAACATCGGCGACCTCGTGCGCGCAGCGAAGGGGGGTGACCAGCGATGAGCGATTGGGCAGGAATCGCGTGGTTGGTCGTACTCCTCGTCGCCAACGCCTTCTTCGTCGGCGCGGAGTTCGCCGTCATCTCGGCGCGTCGCTCGCAGGTGGAGCCGCTCGCGGAGCGGGGCTCGCGAGCGGCCAAGACCGCGCTGTACGCGATGGAGCACGCGACGCTCATGCTGGCCACGTGCCAGCTCGGCATCACGATCTGTTCGCTGTTGATCCTGAACGTCTCGGAGCCGGCGATCCACCATCTGCTCGAGGGCCCGCTGGGTCTCACGGGGCTGCCCGAGGCGGCCGTCGGCGTGGTCGGCTTCGTCGTCGCCCTGCTGCTGGTGTCGTACCTGCACGTCGTGTTCGGCGAGATGGTTCCGAAGAACCTGGCGTTCTCGCTGCCCGACCGCGCGGTGCTCATGCTCGCCCCGCCGCTGGTCGCGGTCTCGAAGGCGTTCCACCCGATCATCGTGGCCCTGAACTGGACCGCGAACCACGTCCTGCGGCTGTTCCGTGTCGAGCCGAAGGACGAGGCGGCATCCACCTTCACCCTCGACGAGGTCGCCACCATCGTGAATCAGTCGCGTCGCGAGGGCGTACTCGACGACTCGGCGGGCACCGTCACGGCGGTCGTGGAGTTCACCGAGAAGAAGGCCGCCGACATCGCCGTGCCGATGGCCGAGCTGGTCACCCTCCCGGAGCGGACCACGCCCGGCGAGATCGAGCGCGCGGTCGCCCAGCACGGCTACTCGCGCTACGTGATCGTCGACGAGGCCGGCAACCCCACGGGCTACGTGCACCTCAAGGACGTGCTCCGCGCGGCGGACGGGTCGGATGCCGACATGGCCCGCCCGATCCCGAGCAAGCGCATCCACCACATGGTGTCGGTGCTCGAGACGACCGATCTCGAGGACGCTCTCGCGCTCATGCGGCGCTCCGGCCGTCACCTCGCGCAGGTGCGCGACGACGCGGGCGACGTGCGGGCCGTCCTCTTCCTCGAGGACGTCATCGAGGAGCTCGTCGGCGAGGTGCAGGACGCCACCGCGCGCCGCCGCTTCGTCTGATCCGCCACACACCGGATGCCACGCGGCTGCGGCCCCGTGGCATCCGGTGTTTCGCGAGGCGCGAGCGTGTGCGGGCGGGGCGCGCGAGATCACACGTTCGGCGCGAGATCGCCCCGTTCGCGCAGGTTCTGCCGTGTGACGTCGACCCGATCGTGTGATCTCGCGCGTCAGTAGGCGCGGGTGTACTGCGCGGGAGCGGGGACGGGGTCGCCGAGAGTCGCCGCGGCACGCAGCGCGTAGTGCGGGTCGCGGAGCCACTCGCGAGCGGACAGGATCGCGTCGGCGCGGCCGTCCGCGAGGATCCGCTCGCCGAACGTCGGGTCGTCGATCATGCCGACCGCGGCGACCAGGAGCCCGGTCTCGCGACGCACGGTCGCGGCGTAGTCGACCTGGTACCCGGGGCCGGGGACGATGTGCTGCTCGGGCACGAGACCGCCGCTGGAGACGTCGATGAGGTCGGCGCCCGCCTCGGCGACCCGGCGGGACGCGGCGACGGTGTCGTCGACGCCCCACCCGCCCTCCGCCGCGTCGGTCGCCGAGAAGCGCACGAAGACGGCAGCCTCGGGAGCGGCGGCGCGGACGGCCTCGGTCACGCGCACGAGGAGGCGGACGCGGTTCTCGAACGACCCGCCGTAGGCGTCGTCGCGGTGGTTCGTCAGCGGCGAGAGGAATTGGTGCAGCAGGTACCCGTGCGCGGCGTGGACCTCGATGACCTCGAACCCGGCCGCGACGGCGCGGCGGGCGGCATCCGCGAAATCGGCGACGACCTCGTCGATGCCGGCGGTGTCCAGCGCGACCGGCGCGGCGAAGGAGTCGTACGCCAGCGCCGAGGGGGCGACGGTCGTCCAGCCGCCGTCGGCGGGCGAGACGCTGCCGCGGCCGCCGGTGAGGGGCGACGTGGTCGAGGCCTTGCGCCCCGCGTGGCCGAGCTGCACACCCGCGACGGATCCGCGCGCGCGGATCGCCGCGACGATCGGCGCCCAGGCCTCGGCCTGAGCATCGTTCCAGAGACCGACGTCGTCGGGGGAGATGCGGCCCTCGGGCGAGACGGCCGTCGCCTCGGCGATCACGAGTCCCGCGCCGCCGGCCGCGAACTGGGCGAGATGAACGTGATGCCAGTCGTTCGGCATCCCGTCGGTCGCGCTGTACTGGCACATGGGCGAGACCCACAGGCGGTTTCGCGTCTCGATACCGCGGACGGACAGAGGTGTGAAGAGGGTGCTCACATCGGACCTTTGCACTCTATGGTGACGCCATGACGGCGAAGGACTGGACCGGGGAGGATTGCTCCCGCGCTCTTCGGAGGCCAACGGCCCGAGACGACAAGTATTCCCGCGGAGTGGTGGGGCTGCGCACCGGCTCGGCCCGGTACCCGGGCGCGGCGATGCTCGGCGTCGAGGCCGCGTGGCGCACCGGCACGGGCATGGTGCGCTATCTCGGACCCGAGCGCGCGCAGGACCTCGTGCTGCAGCGGCGTCCCGAGACGGTGACGGCCGACGGGCGCGTGCAGGCCTGGGTGATCGGATCGGGAACGGATGCCGCCGAGCGCGACGCCGCGGAGACGGCGGCGCTGCGCGGCATCCTGAACGGCGATCTGCCCGTCGTGGTCGACGCCGGCGCTCTCGACCTCGTCGTCGGGGCGGCGGCCCCGGTCATCGTGACGCCGCATGCCCGTGAGCTCGACCGACTTCGCGCCGACCTCGGACTGTCGCGGTCGGATGCCGCCGACGACGACGCGCGGGAGGCCGCGGCGCTCGAGACGGCCGCCGCGTTCGGGGGCGTGGTGCTGCTGAAGGGGGCGACGACGATCGTCGCGACCGCGGACGGATGGGTCCGTCGGGTGAGGGCGGGGACACCCTGGCTCGCGACCGCGGGGACGGGTGACGTGCTCGCGGGGGTCCTGGGCGCCGTGACGGCGGGCGCGGTCGCCGCGGATCGCGTCGGTCTCGACGACCTCGCCGCGTGTGCGGCCACGGCCGCGTGGCTGCACGGGACGGCCGGGCGGGCGGCATCCGGGATCCACGGGGGAGAGGGGGGACCGATCACCGCGCTCGACGTCGCGGAGGCGTTGCCCCGGGTCGTGGCGGAGCTGCTGTCGGACTCGATCGCGTAACGGTTGGCCGCCCGGGACCCCGCCAGGACAGGCACCCGTCCGGGGCGGAAGGAGCCGCCCGCTTAGGATGAGGCGGTGTTGAGGCGTGTCGTTCCCCTGTTGATCGCGTTCGTCGCCGTGCACGTCACCGTGGCGATCCTGGGCTATCAGCAGCCCAACGAACCCATGGGCGACGTGTACCTCGTGTACGAACCCTGGTCGCGCTGCGCCCTGTTCGGGGGGATCGACGTCACATCCTGCACGCGCTCCGCGACGTGGGAGTGGCCGGGCATCACCGAGAAATGGATCTACCCGCAGCTCGCCTTCCTGCCGATGACCTTCGCCTGGGTGTTCGCGTGGGCGATCACCTACACCCCCGCGTGGGCGCTCACCGTCGCCCTGGCGGACCTCGTCGCCTTCGTCATCCTCGTCGGGAAGGGCCGCTCGCGCGGCCGCGTCCTCGCGGCGTGGTTCTGGCTCGCGGCGATCCTGCTCATCGGGCCCGTCGGGCTCTACCGCATCGACGGCATCACGGTCCCGTTCGCGATCCTCGGCAGCATCTGGCTCGTGCGCCGGCCGTTCCTGGCATCCGTCCTGCTGTCGATCGCGGTGTGGATGAAGGTCTGGCCGGCCGCGATCCTCGCCGCGGGTCTGATCGCGGTGCGTCGCCGACTCTCCCTCGTGTGGGGCGCCGTCGCCGTGTCGCTGGCCACGGTCATCCCCGTCGTGGCGCTGGGCGGCGCGCCCTTCGTCCTCGGGTTCGTGGGAGACCAGACCTCGCGCGGCATCCAGATGGAGGCGCCCGTGGGCGGCCTCTACATGATCCTCGCCTCGTTCTACGTCCCCGGCTCGGAGGTCTATTACGACGGCGGCGTGCTCACCTTCCAGGTGACCGGTCCGGGCGTCGATCCGGTCATCGCGATCATGACCCCGCTCATGCTGCTCGTCATGGCGGGTGTCGCGGTGGTGGGAGCGCGCAAGCTCTGGGCCGGGGCGACGTTCGTCTCGCTCTTCCCGCCGCTCGCGCTGGCTCTCGTGACCGCGTTCATCGCGCTCAACAAGGTCGGCTCGCCGCAGTACTACGTGTGGGTGTTCGCCCCCGTCATCCTGGGGCTGATGGTCGATCGCCGCCGCTGGTACGGCCTCGCAGCCCTCACGCTCGTGATCGCCGGTCTCACGCAGTGGATGTACCCCCTGGTCTACGACGGGCTGATGGCCACCCACCCCGCGCCGTTCCCGGTCTTCCTGCTCGAGACGCGGAACGTCCTCGCGCTCGTCCTCATGGTCTGGGCGATCGTGCGCGTGGTCCGCGTGCCCGTGGGTCGGGTCGCGCGTCCCACGGACCTGCGCGAGTTCGTGACCGGCCGCAAGACCCCCGCGATGGCGGCGACGGCCGACTAACCTCGACACCATGCTCGTCGCCTTCTCCGTCGCCCCGTCCGGAACGGGCAGCCTGTCCGCCGAGAACCCCGACGGGTCGGTGCATGCGGCCGTCGCGGCGGCTGTCGCGGTCGTCCGCGCCTCGGGACTCGCGCACCGCACCACCTCGATGTTCACCGAGGTCGAGGGCGAGTGGGACGAGGTCTTCGACGTCGTCCGGCGCGCCACCGAGGCCGTCCTTCCCTACGGCTCGCGCGTGTCGCTGGTGCTCAAGGCCGACATCCGCCCCGGGCGCACCGGTGAGATCGACGGCAAGATCGAGCGCCTCGAGCGCGCTATCGACGACGCCGCGTCGGGCTGAGTCCGCGCTGACCGTGAGCCATCACGGCCGGCATTCCTGCCGTGTCGAGAAGCGTCGCGCAAGCGGCGGGATCGGCGCGCGCGGGCGGATAGGTTGCGACAGGGAGAGCGGGGGATCGGGTGGAACCGGAGATCGGTGAAGCGCTCGGCGCGTCGTACCGTTTCGTCGATCGGATCGGATCCGGCGCCGCGGGCGACGTCTGGCGTGTGCGCGACGTGCGCGACGAGTCGATGCGCGCCGCCAAGGTGCTCCGGCGCGAGCACGCCCAGGATGCCGAGCTCGTCGAACGCTTCATCCGCGAGCGCACGGTGCTCACGCGTCTGCGGCACCCGCACGTCGTCGCGGTGCGCGACCTCGTGGTCGAGGGCGAGCGCCTCGCGATCGTCATGGACCTGGTCGAGGGAGGAAGCCTCCGCGATGCCCTCGACGAGCGGGGCACCCTGCCACCCGCGGAGGCCGTGGCCCTCACCGCCGCCGTCCTCGACGCCCTCGCGGCCGCGCACGCGGTCGGCACGGTCCACCGCGACATCAAGCCCGACAACGTCCTCCTTTCCCGAGAGGCGGGCGCGGGGGAGGACGACCCGGGCGCGGCGGTCCGCGTGGTCGACTTCGGCATCGCGCGCGTCATCGACGAGCGACGGCGCTCGACCACCGCGATCATCGGCACCCCCGAATACATGTCGCCCGAGCTCGTCACGCTCGGCGAGGCGGGTCCGCCGAGCGACGTCTACGCCACCGGCATCCTGCTCTACGAGCTCCTGTCGGGGCGCACCCCGTTCGCGGGGCCGGGCACCGACTTCACGGTCGCGTATCGGCATGTCAGCGCGGAGGCGCCGCGTCTCGACGTGCCCGACGACGTGTGGCGCGTCCTGCACCGCCTCCTCGGCAAGGCCCCGGCCGAGCGCCCCTCGGCCGCGGAGGCCGCGGAGAGCCTCCGGCGTCTGAAGAGCTCGGTCGCGACGCTGCCGGCGCTGGCCCCGGCCCCCGCTCCCGAGGGCTTCGCCGAGGCGGAGCGGCCCGCGACGGTGCTCCGGGGCGTCACCCCGAGCGCGCCGGAGCCGGTCGAGCTCCCCGTCGACGAACCCGCCCCCGACCTCGGCGCCGCCGGACAGGCGACGGTCCTGCGGCCGATGCCCCGCCGCGAGGCTCCCGCTCCCGTCGCCGCGGAGCCGACCGAGAAGACCTCGTTGTGGGCACGGATGCCGCGCGGTCGCGCCCTCTGGATCGCCGGTGCCGCGGTGGTCGCCGTCGCCGCCGTCGGGGCGTTCCTCCTTCTGCGTCCCCCGGCGGGAGAAGCCGCGCCGGCAGCAGCCGGCCCCGTCGTCACCGCGAGTCAACAGGACCGGGCCCTGCCGACCGGCCTCAGCGTGAGTCGCTCGGTCAGCTACGACCCGGAGAAGAAGCTCGCGACGGTCACGATCGAGTACGGCGCGCAGAACGCCCCCCTCACCGGGCCGTTCCTCGAAGTGCTGCCGGGAGCCGCGACCTCCGACGCGTGCCCCGCGGTGACCTGGTCGGATGCCACGGTGACCCGCAACCAGGCCAGCATCACCGGGATCTCGGTGAACTGCGGGTGGAGCGTCGAGGGCGTGACCGTGCCGGCCCAGGACGCCGTCACCGTCACCGCGCAGGTCTCCCTCGCCCTCGCCGGTCAGGAAGCGGTCGATGCCTGGCTGAAGGCGGCCGCGGCGGCCACGACCCAGGCGGTCTCGGATGCCGAGGTGTCGGGGGCCTCCTACCCCGTGCAGCGTCTGCGTGACATCCAGGTCACCACGCCCGCGCGCACGGTCGGCGGAACGGCGCTGCCCGTGACGCTCCTCCCGGTCTGGCCCAGCGGAGCGGATCCGGTGAACCCCCTGTTCACCAGCCCCTCCGTGGGGGCGCCGAGCGCCATGCTCGATGCCGTGGCCGGAGGCACCTCCGGGGTCCGCTTCAGCGACGGCTGCGCGGGAGCGCTGACGGTCTCGTCGGACGGGCTCGTCGTCACGGCGCTGTCGGTCTCCCCGGACTGCACGGTCCGTGCGCGGGTGGGGAACTTCACCGACCTCGTGAGCCCGCCGTTCGGCATCACGACGCGCTGAGCCCGCGGGCTCAGCCCGCGGGGACCGTGATCGACGGTCCCGCGGCCTGGACGAACCGCGCCGCCCCGGCGACGCACGCGTAGCCGCGACCGGTCGTGACCGCCACGGGAGCACGGCGCGGGAGGGTCACGCCCAGCAGATCGCCGTCGTAGTCGACGTCGGGCTGCAGCAGCACGCCGCAGCGGGACTTGCGCAGCGTCTTGGTCCAGCCCGAGTACTGCGCGCGCAGGTCGGCGGAGCGTCCCGCCGCGATCACGAGCACGTGCTGCTGCGTCATCGTGAGCAGGCTCGCGAGCGACTGGTCCACGTCGTCGAAGGACTCGGCGTCGTCGACGAGGATCACGACCGGACCCCGTTCGAGACGGACGGATGCCACGAGCGCGGGGATCTCGTCGGCGCCGACGACGACGCGGTCGAGGTCGGCCGTGGCCAACGGCGATCGGCGCCCGCAGACACCCCACACGGTCACCGGGGTCGCGGCATCCGGAGTCGTCCGCAGAGCCTGCGCGATCGCGAGGAGGAGACTCGACTTGCCCGAGCGTGCGGGGCCGGCGACGAGGACGTGCTCGCCCTCGTAGACCTCGAGGAACGCGGGGGCGAGATCGGCCTCGGCGATACCGATGGGGAGGCGCCACGGCTCCTGGCTCACCTCCGCGGTCGCACCGAGGTCGGCGATCGCGACCTGGTCGGGGAGGCGGCCGACGACGGGGGCCTTCGCGGCGGTTCCGGCATACGTCGCCTTCACCCGGGTGACCGCGTTCGCCAGCGAGCCGACGGGGGTGGCCACGTGCGCCTGCCGCGCGGTCTCGGCGAGCACGCAGCGCCCCGGGACGGAGGCCGGGGCGTCCTTCGGGCGCAGGCCCGCCGAGGTGTAGTCGTACGGGTCGGCCAGGCGGAACATCCACTTCTGCGTGGTCACCTCGTCGATCGCCGAGGGAACCGCCTTCGCACGCGTTGTGGACACGGCGAAATGCAGGCCCAGCTCGGGGCCGTCGGCGTACGCGCGATAGAGGCCGTCGAGGAGCTGCTGGCCCTCGTGGTCCTGGAACTCGTCGCGGAGCGCGGCGAGACCGTCGATGAGCACGATCGCGCGGCGCCGCTGCCCCTCGTCGGCGCGGCGGCGCTCGAGCTCGGTGCGGAGATGGCGGAGGAAGCGCGCCTGCTGCTCGCGGGCGCCGCCCCCGGCTCCGACGTACGCCACCGTGTGGGGGAGGTCGGCGAGGGGAGCGAGATCGCGGGCGCCGGCGTCCAGCACGAGGATGTCGAGGTCGTCGGGGTGCGATTCGGCCGCGAGAGCGAGGGCGATCGACGACAGCGCGGTGCTGGTGCCGCTTCCCGGGATGCCGACCGCCAGTAGGTTGCCCCGCGTCAGATTCCACCCGGCGGCGACCTGGCGCTGGCTGTCCGGTTCGTCGGCCAGGGCGAAGAAGACCTCGGCGCCCTGGACGCCGCCGACCGTCGCGGAGCCCGCGTCGTCGCCGAAGCCGGCCAGGGGCACGCGAGCGCCCAGCGCTTCGGGCCACACGGGCCGCGGAGCGGCGATGCCCGCCTCGTCGGCGGCCGCGCGGATGGCATCGATCACGACGTCGAGATCGGTGGCGGACTCGTCCACCACGGTCGCCCGCGCCGCGGGCGCGATCCCCGAGAACGTGACCGGCTGCAGCTCGACGGCTTCGACGACCGCGCGCTCGGACTGCCCGGTCACCAGGGCGGTCTGCACGGGAGCGATGTCGTCCTGCCCGCGCTTGATGTAGGCGCGACCGCGCTGGGCGCGACCGATGGCGGATGCCGCCGGCACGCCGATGACGTTGTTCGAGTCGTCGCGACTCTGCACGCGGAGGGCGACGCGGAGGTTGGTGTTCGCGAGGATGTCGTCGTTGACGACGCCCGCGGGACGCTGCGTCGCGAGGATCATGTGCACGCCGAGCGTTCGTCCGACGGCCGCGACGCTGACGAGCGAGGACAGGACGTCGGGGAAGTCCTTGGCGAGCATGGCGAACTCGTCGACGACGAGCAGCAGGCGCGGCATCGGCTCGGCCGGCTTGGTCGCGAGGTAGGCGTCGAGGTTGTCGACGCCCTCCCCGGCGGCGGCGAAGATGCGCTGGCGCCGTCGCATCTCGGCCTCGAGGGAGCGCAGGGCGCGGTCGGCGAGCTGCTCGTCGAGGTTGCTGATCGTGCCGATGGTGTGGGGGAGTCGTTCGCAGGCCGCGAAGGCGGCGCCGCCCTTGAAGTCGATGAGGATGAAGCTCAGCCGGCTGGGGTCGTTTCGCAGCGCGAGGCCCGCCACGAGGGAGCGGAGGAACTCGCTCTTGCCCGAACCCGTCGTGCCGCCCACGAGGCCGTGCGGGCCGTCGTGCACGAGGTCGAGCTCCATCGTGCCGCCTTCGCCCATGCCGATGGGAGCGGTGATGCCGCGGGCGTTCGCCCAGAGCTCGCGCACGGAGGCCGCGTTCACCTCGTCGAGGCCGAGGAGCGGGGGCAGACGCACGAGCCCGGGGAGGGCGGCTCCGGGCACGACGAGCTCGGGGTCGTCGAAGCGGGCCACGTCACGCGCACCGGTCGCGGCCGTGTCGACGTCGATGCCGGCGAGGATGACGTCGTCGACCGTCACGAGGTCTCCGGGACGGGTGACCGTGGCCGCGGCATCCGGGGCGACCCGCACCACGACGGTGCACGCAGCGGGCAGCTGCTCCTCGGACGAGGCGATGACGATGCCCGAGACCTGGACGCCCTGGCGGTCGCGCGAGAGCGTGGTCGTGCCGTCGGGGCGCCCGTGGCCCAGCAGCTCGCGCGCGGGGGCGTTGCGCCCCTCGGTGAGCACGTCGGAGTCCAGGACGAGCAGCACGGCCGCGGTCGGGATGTCGTGGATGCCGTCGCGCAGGCCCCGGAGCAGGTCGGTGCTGCGCTCGCGGTTGTCGGACATCCAGCGCTCCTGGGTACCGGTGCCCTGTCGGCGCGTGTGGGGGAGCCAGCCGGCCCACGCCCACTCCGGCGCACGGCCCGCGTCGCAGAAGACACCGACGGTCAGGTCGGCGGGACCGACGTGGACGCCGGCCTGGATGACGAGGCTCCGCGCCAGAGCGAGAGCGCCGTCGCGGTCGCCCACGATGCCCACCACTCCGCCGGCGGTGAGGTCGATCTCGACGGGCGCGGACGGGATCGTCGCGGAGTCGAGGATCTCGCGCACGTCGTCCTCGAGACGCGTGCCGGAGCGCTCGTCGGTGGCGGGCCGCCAGGGGACGTCTCCGATGCCGGCGTGCAGCGCCAGGAGGTCGGGGGAGCTCGCGCGGCGCTGCCACAGGGTCGTCGCGGGGATGGCGGCGCGTCGGAGGGTCGTGGCCGGGTCGGGAATGGCATCCATTCTCCGGGCCTTCTCGGCCTGACCGGCCGCGGCGATGTCGTCGCGCAGCGTCTGCAGCGCCTGGGTGAAGCGCTCGTCCTCTTCTTTGACGTTCTTGGTGTGCCGGCGCTTCTGCTCGAACCACACGCCGACGCCCAGGACCGGGCTGAGCGCGGCGAACATCGCGTAGCGCGCGTCTCCGAGCATGAGCACCATCACGAACGCCAGGACGAGGGGCGCGGCGACGGTGATGATGCTGAACTTCGACGCCGGGGGCACGTCTTTGCGCGTCGGCGGGGTGATGGGGTCGGGCTCGGGCGGGCGACCGGGGCGCGGCGGACGGTTGAAGGGAGCCGTCGCCGCGGGGGTGATGTTGTGGAGCGAGCCGGGCTCGGGGGCGCCGGTCTCGTCGATCGACGGGCGCAGCAGGACGCTCGTGCCTCCGGCGATGACGACCGCGGGACCCTCGACGAGGGTTCCGTCCTCGCCCGCCTCCGTGCCATCGACCAGGGTGCCGTTGGTCGAACCGCGGTCGTCGACGCGCAGTCCGTCCTCGTCGCGGACGGCGGAGAAGTGCTCCCAGGAGGCGCTCGTGGTCGGCAGCATCAGGTCGGCCTGGGGGGAGCGACCCGCGACCAGCGCGCGCCCACGCGGGACGTCGACGACCGGTCCGGCGCGCAGGCCGCCGGACAGCGTCGCCGTCCAGTCGGTCGCGGGCTTCGGTCGCCGCGGTTCGGAGAGGGCGATCCGCGTGCCTTCGAGGAGCAGGACCTCGGCCAGCTCGGTGGAGGCCGGATGCCGCTGGGCATCGACGGACACGAGGGTGTCGGGCGCGAGATCGCGACCGGTCGCCGCCGCGATGAGCTCGGCCAGGGTGGCCTGGCTGCGGTGACGGGCGAGGTCGACCACCTGCTCGTCTTCGTCGATCGCGATCAGCAGACGCATCGGAGCCTCCGGGAGGGGATCAGTCGGCCTGTCCGGCGAACCACACCAGGGGTGCGGTCGTGTCGGCCGACAGCGGGCGCAGGCCCAGGTTCTGGTCCGCCGAGTACAGCGGGGCGATCGCGGGGACCAGCGCGGTGGGACGGGAGCCGTCGAGGGCGGGGCCGGCGAGGCCGTCGCGCGGCCCGGCCGACAGCGTGCTCAACGCCGAGGACACCGTCGAGGGGTCGGTGCTTCCCGCGGAGGCGGCCGCGAGCGCCACGAGCACGGTGGCATCGTGGCTGCGCGAGTCGGCGAGCCCGGCGACGGAGGCGAACGAGCGGTCCTCGAAGAGCGTCGTCGCGGAGGAGTCGTCCGCGAGGACGCGCGTTCCCGCGAGGAATGCCGACATCGCGCGACCGTCGGCGTCGGAGGACAGGGCGACCGTGTCGCTCCACCCCGAACCGACCGTGGTCAGCTCGGTCGACAGGGTTCCGCCCGCGCTGACGAGCGCCGCCGAGAACGCCGGGGAGGTGGCGTCGGGGGTGACGACGATCGGGAGGTCGGCGTCTTCGCTCTGCAGGAGCTGGACGACACCGGCCTGCGTGGTCGCGGGGCCGTTGACGAGCACGGCGTCGAGGGGACGTGATCCTCGCGCGGCCGCGACGGCGGCCCGGAAGGCCTCGACGTCCCCGCCGGCGGCGAACGGCACGATCGCTGCGGGGGAGAGCCCGGCGGGTGTGCCGTAGCCGGCGTCGACCAGCAGGACCGAGGAAGCGCCCTTCAGCGCCGCGGGAAGGGCCGCGCTGATCGCGTCGGTCGTGGGACCGGTCAGCCACACCCCGTCACCGGCGAGGGAGCCGTCGGTGGCGTAGGGCAGGACGGCGGGGACCCCCGCCGAGCGCGCGACCTCGACCGCGCCGCGGACGTGGGATCCGCTGCTGGCGACGACGATGCCGGAGGCACCGTCGTCGACGAGCTGCTGAGCGGCCGCCCGCGCCCCGTCGACCGTGCCCTTGTCGTCGACCGCCCGGACGGTGACCGGGTGCCCGCCGAGCGCGAGTCGTCGAGCGGCCACGACGGCTCCGTTCGCGGCATCCTTCCACTCGGCTCCTTCTCCGGGGGTGGAGGACAGGGAGACGATCACACCGATGGTCAGACCGTCGGGGACCGGTGCCGAGATGGCCACGGGGATTGATCCGACCGCCTGCGCCTCGGTCGGGCGCGTCAGTGACCAGGTCGTGAAGCCCGCAGCGACGAGGACGACGGCCGCCCCCGCGGCGAGGAGGGCGATGCTGCGACGCTTCATTCGCCGTCTCCGATCCGGAAGGTGTACACCGTCTGCGTCGCGGCGCCGGCGGGAGCCTCGATGTGGAACGGCGGCAGTGCGGCGCCGGCCTCGAGGGAGGCCTGGGTCTGCGCCTGCTGGAGGAGGATCCCCGCGACGTCTTGCGCGCGGACGTTCGCGTACCCCTGCGCCTGCTGCGAGGCGAGGGCGAGCTGCACGTCGGCCGTGTCGACCTTGGCGGCGCTGGTGACCATCGATCCGAGCAGACCCGACCCGTTGACCTGACGGTCGCCGAGGTCGAGGAGCACCTTGTTCAGATCGGCCTGGAGCAGCGAGGACGCGCCGTCGGTGTCGCGGGTGGCAGCACCGATGCTCGACGAGATCGTCAACAGCGACGACAGGGTCTGCGCCGAGACGCTCTGCGAGATCGCCTGCCCGGCCGCCGTGAGATCGTCGCGCTGCGACTCCACGGTCTCCTTGCCGCTGTCCGCGATCTCGGTCGAGGTCGAGGTGAGACCGGCCACCGAGCGATCGAACATGGCGCCGATGGTGGCGGCATCCGTCTTCCCGCGGGCCGAGATGACGCGCACCTGCTCTTCGATGAGGGCCGACACCTTCTTCGCCGCCTCGGCGTCGGCATCCGCGAAGGCGCGCTCGATGCTCGGTCCCAGGCCGTCCTGCTGCTTCTTCAGGGTGGTGATGCGCTGGTCCAGCTCGGTGCTCTGGGTGGCGAGCGCATCCGTCGACTCGGACAGAGCCGTGACCAGGTCCGTGAGGTTCTGGTCACCGCCGGACGCGGCGGAGCCGATGCGGCCCACGGCGTCGCGGACGGCGGAGGTCTGGTCGAGCAGGCCGGAGATGGCGGTGCCCAGCTGCCCGTCGGAACTCGTCTGGTCGATCACGCTGTTCCACGCCCGGGCGTCGTCGGTGAGTCGATCCAGGAGCGGTGCGGAGTAGCCGTCCGGCGTCTTCAGAGTGCCCCCCTCGCACCCTTCCGAGGTGATGTACGCACGAAGGCGGTCGATGTCACCGAGAGAGGGGCCGACGAAGATGGGGCCGGGGAGCGAGCGCTCGCCGGAGCCGCTGTCTCCCGAGTCCGAGCCGCTGCCGCCCTCATCGTCGCCTCCGCCGTTGTCGCCGTTGCCGCCGCCGTTGTCGCCGCCGCCGTTGTTGCCGCCGCCGTTGTTGCCGCCGCCGTTGTTGCCGCCGCCGCCGTTGTTCTCGTCGTCATCGACGAGCGTGCACAGCTTGTCGGCGAGGCGGGCTGCCTGCTCGCGGATGGATCCGGACTGGTCGGGGGCGCCGAGCTGGTCGCGTGCCGCGCCCGCGATCTGATTCACGTCGGACAGTGCGGCGTTCAGCGACCCCAGCGAACCGGAGAGCGCATCCAGCGCCGTCCCGACCTCGCCGAGCGACTGCGGAACCGATCCGTCGGGCAGACCGTCGGCGACCTTCTTCGTCGCGGCTTGGACGGCCTCGACCGCGGCGGAGGTCTGGTCGAACTGCGTGACGACGGAGGTCATGAGCTCGGGCTTGAGGGAGTCCACGAGCTCGCGCCCGTCGACGACCAGCTGCGCCAGCGACGCGGTGACCTCGCCCTGAGCGCTGAACAGCGCGCACGTGGTCGACGGGTTCTCGCAGGAGGCGGCGTCGGGGGAGTCCGGGCCGATGGTCTGGCGCAGCGCGTTCTGCACCTCGCCCTTGCAGTCGTCGGCGGCGGACGCGTAGTTGTCGAGCTCGACCGCGAGGCGCTGGATGTTGCCGTAGATGGTGTTCGCTTCGCCGGGGATCGTCGAGCTGGTGGAGCAGCCGCTGCCCGTCTGAGTCGACGGCGGCGGGGGAGCACTCGTGTCGCCGAGCATGCCGTCGACGGCAGACAGGGCGCTGCCGAGCTGCTGCAGGACGGCCGAGTTGGTGCCGTTGACCGTGGTCGACAGGTCGGACTGCAGCCCCGTCAGCTGCGCGGTGAGACCACGCATCGTCGTCCCGAGCGACGCGGTGCTGTCGGCCAGCTCGCGCGCGGTTCGCACACCGAGGGTGTCCGCCGTGCTCTCGAGGTTCGTCCGCACCTCGGTGATGGTCGTGCCGGCGCGACCGAGGACGTCGTTGACCGCGGCCACGACCTCGATCGTGCGGCGCTGCAGGGCGAGCTGGGAGGTGGGGTCGTCGTTGAACGCCGCGTCGAGGACGCCGCCGATCGACGCATCGGTCGAGATTCCGGGCTGCACCGCGATGTCGAACGCGGGGACCGAGAAGTCGTCGACGTCGGCGACGAGCGTGAGGGTGCTGCTGGCGCGCCCGGAGGGCGGGGCGAGGAGCGATGCCCACTGCACCACCGCGTCGCCGTCGTCGGACCGACTCAGCACGCCGTTCGTCACCGCCGCGTCGGTGTCGGAGTCGATGACCACGCGGCTGGGGGCGATCCCGCCCAGCACGGTCGACGCGGCGATCGTCAGGGGAGCGCCCACGAGCGCCTCGCGTGTGCGCGACTGTCCCGCCGCGTCGTAGGTGAGCTGCTGGGGCTTGACCGTCAGGTTCTCGACGGTCACGTCGATCTCGACGCGGCCGGAGTAGCCCTTCAGATCGCTCAGGTCCGTGCCGCTGGAGTCGGCGGTGCGGTACGACGTGCGAATGCGCACCGGGATGTCGTCAGCGACGTCGGCGGGGGTGAAAGTGGCCGACTCGCTGCTCGTCTCGGAGGGTGAACTCCCGATCGCGATCGTCGTCGAGGTGACGCTCTGGATCGCGGCATCGGTCGTGACCCCCACGGACACGGACTGCAGAAGGCGGGTCGGCGTGATCTCCGCCTGGCCGTTCGTGCACGCCGTCACCGTGACGAGTGCGCCGACGGCGACCATCGCCGCGATGACGCGCGGCAGAGCGCGCCTCGCCTTCACTGAATTCCCCACTGACATCCGTCCCCCTTGATCCCCGTCCGGCAGCCAAGGGGATCGTAGTCGGTGCCCGCGACATTCCCCCATTCCGGGGACGTGCTTGACATCCGGCGCCGGGTCGTTCGCCCCTGTGGAGAAGGGTTGCCTGCGCCCCTCTCGAAACGATTCGACAGAGGTGAGTGCGACCATTACCATCGTCGGGTGACCTCTTCGACGACCTCGAGAGGTGCGGCGATGCGGGCGCTCCTTTCTCTCGCCATCGGCAGTTTCGGCATCGGCATGACCGAGTTCGTGGTGATGGGCCTCCTGCCCAACATCGCTCGCGAACTCGTGCCGACCGCGTGGGCCGCGTCGCCGGACGATGCGATCGCCCAGGCGGGCTGGCTCGTGTCGCTCTACGCGCTCGGCGTCGTCGTCGGGGCACCGACGATCGCGGGATCGGTCGCGCGGTTCCCTCGGCACCGCGTGATGGTCGTGCTCGCGGCGGCCCTGGCGTTCTTCACCCTGCTGACCGTGATCGCGCCGACCTTCGAGCTCGTGGCGGCCTCGCGCTTCCTCGCCGGCCTCCCGCACGGCGCGTACTTCGGCATCGGTGCCCTGGTGGCCGCCGATGCCCTTGGCCCCGGCAACCGGGCGAAGGGCGTCGCGTTCGTCCTCACCGGGCTCACGATCGCCAACGTGGTGGGCGTCCCCCTCGGAACGCTCCTCGGCCAGCAGGTCGGGTGGCGGGCGGCCTTCGCGGTGGTGACCGGCATCTTCGTGCTCGCCACGATCTGCATCGCCCTCTTCGTCCCGAAGCATCCGGGGTCCCCCGGGCGACGCCTGCGCGACGAACTCCGCGTGTTCCGGATCGGACAGGTGTGGTTCGCGCTCGGCATCGGTGCGGTCGGCTTCGGCGGCTTCTTCGCGATGTACAGCTACATCGCCCCGATGATCACCGAGGTGGCGGGACAGCCGGAGTGGGCCGTCTCCCTCGTCCTGGTCCTCGTGGGGATCGGCATGACGGTCGGCAACGTCGTCGGCGGCACGCTGGCCGACAAAGACCTTCGCTTCTGGCTCTTCGTCGGTCTCATCGCGCTCGGCGCGGCCTCCGTCGGCCTGGCGCTCACCGCGGGCTGGATCGTGACCCTCGTGGTCTTCGCCTTCCTGGTGGCGTTCTGCGGTGCCGCCCTGAGCCCCGGCATCCAGACCCGCTTGATGGACGTCGCCGAGGACAACCAGTCGATCGCCGCTGCGCTCAATCACTCGGCCTTGAACATCGGCAACAGCCTGGGCGCGTTCGTCGGGGGCCTCGCGATCGCGGCGGGCCTCGGCCTGGTCGCCCCCGCGTGGGTCGGGGCGGTGCTGGCGCTCGGCGGGCTCGTGGTCGCCGTCGTGTCGTACCGCGTCGAGGACCGTTCCGGTCGGCACCCCGAGCACCGGATGCCGGCGGCCGAGGCCGCGACGACCGCGATCACCGGCTCCATCCCGACCCAGCACTGACGCGGGCGGGCGGGCGCGCGAGCGGCGTACGTCCGGCGCCGATCGCTGTCGGGTGTCCACGACACCCGGATGCGGCGCGAAATCGTCCGGGTGTTCTGGACACTCAGGGGTTCGTCCGGGCATCCGGCCCCGCTCGCGCGTGTCGCGATCACTCGACGGGCTCCGGGCACACCGCGACGGGGGCGGGGGAGAACGGATGCCGGGGCCCGGCATCCGGGATCCGTCAGGTCGCGAACAGCCGCCGCAGGTGCGTGGCGACGGCCGCGGTCTCGATGAGGAAGCCGTCGTGGCCGAAGTCGCTCGCGAGGACCACCGCCTCGTCCCCGTCGAGGGTGTTCGGGATGCCGCGGGCGATGCGGTGCTGTCCGTCGATGGGGAACAGGCGGTCGCTGTCGATGCCGAGCACGAGGGTGGTCGCGGTGACGCGGCGCAGCGCGTCTTCGACCCCGTCGCGGTCGCGGCCGACGTCGTGCGAGTTCATCGCCTCGACGAGCGTCAGGTAGCTGTTGGCGTCGAAACGGCGCGTGAACTTGTTGCCGTGGAAGTCGAGGTACGACTCGACCGCGAACCGGCCGCCGCGCCCGAGAGGGCTCACGCCCGACTGCCAGGACCGCTGGAAGCGCTGATTGAGCTCGGTGGGGCTCCGGTAGTTCAGCAGCGCCATGCGGCGCGCGAGGGCGAGTCCGCGGTGCGGCCCGTCGCCGTCGCCGGAGTCGTAGTACTCGCCCCCGGCGAACCGGGGGTCCATGCGGATCGTGTCGAGCTGCACCGAGTTGAGCGCGATCTGGTCGGCGGTCGTGATGGGCGGCGCCGACAGGATCGCGGCGCGTTCCACCCGATCGGGGTGCCCGACCGCCCACTCGATCGCGTGCATTCCACCCATCGAGCCGCCGACGACCGCGGCCCAGCGCTCGACGCCGAGTGCGTCGGCGAGCTGAGCCTGCGCGCGGACCTGGTCGCGGATGGTCAGGTACGGGAAGCGCGCGGCCCACTCGTATCCGTCCGGTGCGATGCTGGCCGGTCCCGTGGAGCCCTGGCATCCGCCGAGCATGTTGGGGGCGACGACGAACCAGCGGTCGGTGTCGATCGCCGCTCCCGGGCCGACGAGGTCGCTCCACCAGCCCGCGGTGGGGTGGCCGGGGCCGGCGGCACCGCGCACGTGGCTGTCGCCCGTCAGCGCGTGGAGGATGAGCACGGCGTTGTCGCGCGCGGGGGACAGCTCGCCCCACGACTCGTATGCGAGGCGAAACCCGGGCAGTGACTCGCCGTTCTCGGTCTCGAAGGCGCCGAAAGCGGCGAAGCGGCGTTCACCGGCCGGGTCTCCGTCGCGCCAGGCGCCCGTGGCGGGCGGGCGCCCGAGCAGGGAGCGGGCGTCGGCCTCCGTGATCGGCGCCGACGGCACCGTGTCTTCGGAGATCTGCCAGTCCATGGCATCCATTCTCCCCGTTCCGCACGGCCCGGATCGGACTGTTACGGCGATGTCGGAAGAGCGGTCTACGATTCCACGCATGGGGACCTGGAGCGCAGAACCGTTCGGAAACGACACCGCCGCCGACTGGGCGTACGAGCTCGACGACGCGTCCGACTGGAGCGTCGTCGGCGAGGCGCTGCGTGTCGCGGCCGAGACGGTGCCGTCGGATCTCGACTCCGACGACGCGGTGACCGCGATCGCGGCGGCACAGGTCGTCGCTCGAGGGCTCGGTCGAGTGACCGCGTCCGCCGAGAGCGTCGACGCCTTCGTGGCGCGGGTGTCGCGGCCCTCGCCCGAGATGGTGGCGCTCGCCGTGTCCGCGCTCGCGGCGGCGACGTCCGACGAGGGTGAGCTCGCCGACCTGTGGGAGGGAGACCCCGACTGGATCGCCGAGAACGAGAAGCTGCGCGTCGCGCTCACCACCGACTGACGAGGTTGTCCAGCCCCCGCTCTCCGAGGTCGGGGGCGGGCAGTATCGCGGCATGGCGACCTTCCTCCTCATCGCGGCCTCGAGCGACATCGGGCGTGCGACGACGACGCGACTGCGCGACGCGGGGCACCGTGTCCTGACCACGGCCCGGGACGCGTCGGTCATCGAGCCGGATGCCGTTCTGGATGCCACCGACTTCGACGCCGTCGACCGCGTGGTGCGGGAGGCGGGCGCCCTGGACGGCATCGCGGTGTTCGCGGGATCGATGCTGCTGAAGCCCGCGCATCTGACGTCCCGCGAGCAGTACGACGGGCTGATCTCCGCATCGCTGACGACCGCGTTCGCCACGGTGCGCGCGGCGGGGTCCCATATGCGCGACGGCGGTTCCGTGGTGCTCGTCTCCTCCGCCGCGGCTCTCGCGGGTCTGCCGAACCACGACGCGATCGCGGCGGCCAAGGCCGGGGTGATCGGGCTGACGCTGTCGGCCGCGGCGAGCTACGCGGCCCACGGTCTGCGCGTGAACGCGGTCGCTCCGGGTCTGGTGCAGACGCGGTTGACCGAGAAGCTCACCGCGAACGACATGTCACGCAAGGTTTCGGAGGCCATGCATCCGCTGGGCCGACTCGGTGAGCCGGGCGAGGTGGCGCGGGCCGTGGAGTTCCTGCTGTCGCCCGAGAACGCGTGGGTGACCGGTCAGGTCCTCGGCGTCGACGGGGGGCTCGGGAGCCTGAGGCCGCGGCAGAAGGTGTAACACGCGGGCCCGCAGAGCGGGCGTCGTGACGGCGGTGCGCCGCGCGGTACTCGCGAGCGGAGGAGTTCTCGGGTGGGGAGGACGCGAAGTGGCGGAGACGTCCTCCGGTGCGCGGAGCTCCTCCGGTCGCGGGGCGTGGGGCGCGGCTGCACGGCGACCTCTCCGGGTGGACGCGCTGGGCAGCCACGCCGCACCGCCGCCCACAACGCGAGACGCCCCGATCCGAAACCGGATCGGGGCGTCTGTCGAGCGAAGATCAGGCGCGCGCGGCCTCCGACAGGCGACGCGCGGCGGCGAGGGCCTGGTCGAGGTCGGCCTTGAGGTCGGCGATGTTCTCGAGGCCCACCGACAGGCGGACGAGACCCGGGGTCACGCCGGCGGTCAGCTGCTGCTCGGGCGTGAGCTGCGAGTGCGTGGTCGACGCGGGGTGGATCACGAGCGAGCGCACGTCGCCGATGTTGGCGAGGTGGCTGAACAGGCTGAGCGAGTTCACGAACTCACGACCCGCCTCGACACCGCCCTTGAGCTCGAACGACAGCACCGCACCGACGCCCTTGGGGGCGTAGTTGTTGGCCGCGGCATACCAGGGCGAGGTGGGCAGGCCCGAGTAGTTGACGCTGGCGACGTCGGGGTGCGACTCGAGCCACTCCGCGATCTCCTGCGCGTTCTGCACGTGGCGCTCGACGCGCAGCGACAGGGTCTCGATGCCCTGGATGAGCTGCCAGGCGCTCTGCGGGGAGATCGAGGCGCCGAGGTCGCGCAGCAGCTGCACGCGCGCCTTGATGACGTAGGCGAGGGCGTCGCCGACCGCCTGCGTGTAGACCGCACCGTGGTACGAGGGATCGGGCGTGGTGAGACCGGGGAAGCGGTCGGCGTGCTCTGACCACGGGAACCGCCCGCCGTCGACGATGACACCGCCGATCGTGGTGCCGTGTCCGCCGAGGAACTTCGTCGCCGAGTGCACGATGATGTCGGCACCGTGCTCGAAGGGGCGGATGAGGTACGGCGTCGCGATCGTGTTGTCGACGATGAGGGGCACGCCGGCCTCGTGCGCGATGTCGGCGACCGCGCGGATGTCGAGGACGTTGATCTTCGGGTTGCCGATGGTCTCGGCGAAGAACAGCTTCGTGTTCGGGCGGACCGCGGCGCGCCACTCGGCGGGGTCGTCCTGGTTCTCGACGAACGTCGTCTCGATGCCGAGCTTGGCGAGGGTGTACTTGAAGAGGTTGTACGTGCCGCCGTAGATCGAGCTCGACGACACGATGTGGTCGCCCGCCTGCGCGATGTTGAGCACCGCGAACGTCTCGGCCGCCTGGCCGCTGGCGACGAGGAGGGCGCCGGTGCCGCCCTCGAGGCCCGCGACGCGCTGCTCGACGACGTCCTGCGTGGGGTTCTGGATGCGGGTGTAGATGTTGCCGAACTCGGCCAACGCGAACAGGTTCGCGGCGTGGTCGGCGTTGTCGAAGACGTACGACGTGGTCTGGTAGATCGGGGTGGCGCGGGCCTTCGTCACCGGGTCGGGCTGCGCGCCCGTGTGGATCTGCTTGGTCTCGAAACGCCAGTTCTCGGGTGCCGACATGGCTGCTCCTCTGGTCTGGGGGCCGGGGGCGGTCGCCGTGGCCTCCTGCGAGCGTAGGGATGCCCTCCGACACGGACAACAACCGGGGTCACGTGCCGTAACACCCCGGCGATCGCGCTCCGGCTCGACGTCGGAGGGGGCGGGTAGCGTGGATGCCATGACGCGACGCGCAGTGGTGACCGGGGCCAGTTCGGGTATCGGAGAGGCGACCGCACGGCTGTTGCGCGCGCGGGGCTGGGACGTCGTGGGCGTCGCCCGCCGGGCCGAGCGTCTCGCGGCGCTGGAGGCGGAGACGGGCATCGTGGCGCACGCCGCCGACCTCACCGACGCCGACGCCGTCGCCGCGCTCGCCGCATGGTTGGACGAGACCGGGGGTGTCGACGCTCTGGTGCACGTCGCGGGCGGGGCACGCGGCAGCGATCGCATCGAGGACGGCGACGCCGAGGACTGGCGCTGGATGTTCGAGGCGAACGTGCTCTCGGGGCAGCGGCTCGTGGCATCCCTCCTCCCGCTGCTGAGGCGGGCGGCCGACGCGAAGGGGCACGCGGACCTGCTGTTCGTCACCTCGACCGCCGCACAAACCGCCTACCCCGGCGGGGGCGGCTACAACGCCGCGAAGGCGGGCGAGGCCATGCTCGTGAACGCGCTGCGTCAGGAGCTGAACGGAGAGCCCCTGCGGGTGATCGAGATCGCACCGGGCATGGTGCGCACCGAGGAGTTCACGCTCAACCGTCTGGGCGGAGACAAGGATGCCGCCGACAAGCTCTACGAGGGCGTCGAGGCGCCGCTCGTGGCCGATGATGTCGCCGACGTCATCGCGTACGCCCTCGATGCGCCGGCGCACGTGAACCTCGACCTCGTGACGATGCGTCCGGTCGCGCAGTCCGCCCAGCATCTGCTGGCACGAGGACCGCTGCGTACCCGGTGATGCCGGCCACAGCGACCTCGGGCGCGGCGAGGACGGACGAGGACTCCGCGTCCCTCAACGTCGTCCACGTGCCATGACAGAGTCCACAGCGCTGAACGTCGAGGCGCTTCGCGCCCGCCCGAGCCGCGCGGAGCTTCGACGGTTCTGGGCGCGCTTCCGGCAGGAGTATCCGCGGGTCCGCGATCCGGAGAGGCGGGGGCGGCGGATCGCTCTCACCTTCAACGTGGTCGCCATGACGATTGTGGTGCTGGGCCTCTCGCTGACCCTCGCGAACGAGGGCCGGCGGGGCCGATTCGACCAGGTCCCGACGATCGTCGCGATCCTCTTCCTCATGCTCGCCGTGCTCGTGTTGAGCGCGTCGCTTCTCTGGCGGAACGAAAGACGGCGCACTCGTCGCCGTACGCACTGGGCCCTCGCGCACTTCGCGGACGACAACGCGCTCGTCTACACGCCCGGACCTCGGTCGGGCACGATGCGCGCGTGGTGGAGCATCACGGGCCACACCGTCGCCCGCGCCGTCACGCGCGAGAACGCCGACGGCCGGAAGGTCGAGTGGGCGGACTACGAGATCCGCAACTCGACCCGGCGCTTCACCTACCCACCGGTCGGGGGCTGGATCGCGATCGGCCTGCACCGGCCGCTTCCGCACATCGTCGTGCGCGCGACCGGACGTGGAACGCGCGCCTTCTCCGTCTCGGCCGTGCCCGATTCCGCGCAGCGGCTGTCGCTCGAGGGCGACTTCGACGAGCACTTCGACCTGTACTGCCCCGAAGGGTACGAGGCGGACGCGCTCTACCTGTTCACCCCCGACGTCATGGCGCAGGCCATCGACGATGCGGGCGGATGGGACATCGAGATCGTCGACGATCTGCTGCTGCTCGTCCACCCCCGCGACGTGGTGACGACCGACCCCGCTCGGTGGGTCGAGGTCACGCGCACGGCGGATGCCTTTGCGGCCAAACTCACGCAGTGGGAGCGGTGGCGCGAGGACCAGCTCCGCGACGGCCCGGCTGAGAACGGTGCCCGTCGCGACGTCGCGGAGGTCGCTCCGGCCGGTCGTCGCCTGCGCACGTCCTGGGGGGCCGCGGCGTGGGTGTCGTTCGGTCTCGTCGCGGCGGTGTTCGTCGGGCTCTTCCTCGCCCTGATCAGTTTCCACTGAGATGACCGCGTCGTCTCCTCGCGCACGGAGCGCGGAGGGTCAGCTCACCTCGCCGCGCGCAGCGTGCTCTTCCGCCTCGGCCTCCGCGCGATCGGCGAAGGCCACTCTGGGCACGAAGAACAGCAGGATCGCCGCCGCGAACCCTCCCGCCGCGCAGATCGACCAGACGGTCAGGTATCCCGTGAGGGGAGCGGCGGTGGCCGCCACGGCCGAGCCCGCGCCCGCTGCCAGGACCACCCCGAACACCGCGGACGACATCGTTCCGCCCACGGTCTTGGTCGTGTTCGTGAGGGCGGATGCCACGCCCGTCTGCCCGCGCGGAGCCGCGGCCGCGGCGGCCGCGGGCATCGCCGCGACGAGCGCCCCCGAACCGAGCCCCGCGATCGCGAGGCAGAGCAGGACCTGCCAGAGCTCGACGTGGAGGGGGAGCAGCAGCGCGTATCCCGCCCCGACGAGGACCGCCGCGCCGATCAGCACCGTGCGGGGACTCGCGCGCCGCGAGGTCACCGCGAACAGCACCGCCCCGACGATGAGCGACACGAGGTACACCCCGATCACGTTCGAGCGGTCGGTGGCATCCAGTCCCAGTCCGTATCCGAGCGCGCGGTCCGTACCGGCATAGGTCGCGAGGGGGCCCTGGGCGCCGAGAAGGCTGATGCCCACGAGGAAGGCCGTGGTCTGCACGGGCCACATCTCGGGTCGGCGGAGCACGCGGATGTCGACCGCCGGGTCGCTCTGGCGCAGCTCGAACCACACGAGCACCGCGAGGAGGACCACCCCCGCGACGAGCAGGGCGGTGATCGCGAGCGGGCCGGGGCCCTCGGGCAGTCGCACGAACGAGAGGGCACCGGTCACGCAGAGGAGCGCGCCGGCGAGGATCGCGAAGCCGCCCACATCGAGGCGCCGATCGTCGGAGGAACGCTCGGACTCCGGCACGCCCAGCCAGATGACGAGGCAGACGAGGGTCACCGCCACCGCCGGGACCATCAGCGCGAGCTGCAGGTTCCCCCCGGTCGCGGCGAACAGGCGCCCCGCGGCGAGGGCCCCGATGATCGCCCCGGCCTGGAGCCCCACGACCAGCAGCCCGGCGGCGCTGCGCGTCCGCGAGACACCGCGCTGCAGACGGCGACCCCGGTCGAAGATGAGGGCGATCTCGAGCGGCAACCACACCACGTAGAACCCCTGCAGCGCCCAGGCGAGCAGGAACGAGGGGAACGAGTCGGCGAAGACGAGCCACCAGCTGGCCGCGGCCGTCGCGATCGCCGATAGCAGCAGGATCCGCTTGTGCCCGAACATGTCGCCGAGCTTGGCGAGCACCGGGAGCACGAGCGCCGACAGCAGCAGCTGAGCGGCCTCGAACCAGTTGACGTCGGCGTCGCGGATGCCGAGGTGCACGACGATGTCCGGCAGCAGGGGAACGTAGAACCCCTGCAGGATGCCGCTGACGAGCTCCACCACGACGAACCAGCCGATGAGACCCGCGGTCACCCCGAGCGCCGACGAACGCACCCGACCGACCGCGCCGGAGACGCGCGACATGGCGTGACGATAGCACCCGGGGGCGTGGCATCCGGGAACCGCTTTCGTGGGCGCGCGGCGTGAGAGCGGCGATCCGCACCCTAGGGTGAAAGCAGTCGAGAGAGGAGTCCGGTGTGACGGACGAGCGCGAGCGGTTGAGCTGGGACGATTTCGGCGCGGCGACCCGCGACATCTCGCGGGCGATCGTGGCCGACGGGTTCCATCCCGAGGTCGTCGTCGCCATCGCGCGCGGCGGACTCCTGCCCGGCGGCGCGATCGCATACGGCCTCGGCGTCAAGAACTGCGGCGCGCTGAACGTGGAGTTCTACACCGGCGTGGGCACGGTCCTCGATGCGCCCGAGGTGCTCCCGCCCGCCCTGGACCTGTCGTACCTGAGCGGGCGTCGGGTGCTCCTCGTGGACGACGTCGCCGACAGCGGGCGCACGCTCGATCTCGCGGTGAAGCTCCTCGACCGGCACGGAGCCGAGGCGCGTTCGGCCGTGATCTACACGAAGCCGTCCACGATCATCACGCCGGACTACTCGTGGAAGAACACCGATCTGTGGATCGACTTCCCCTGGTCGTTCCAGGGCTCGGTGCACGAGGAAGACGCCGCGTGACGGCGAAGTCCCTCGCCGAGCTCGCGGACGCGGGGCTCATCGACGCGTCGTGGGTCGAGCCGCTCGGCCCGGTCGCCGCCGACATCGCCGCTCTCGGCGAGCGTCTGCGCAGCGAGGGGAAGCCGTACCTGCCGGCCGGAGACCTGGTGCTGCGGGCATTCCGTACCCCGCTCGACGCGGTGCGCGTGCTGATCGTCGGCCAGGACCCGTATCCGACCCCGGGTCACCCGATCGGGCTGTCGTTCGCCGTCGACCCGCACGTGCGCCCGCTCCCGCGGAGCCTGTCGAACATCTACCGCGAGCTCTCCGACGATCTCGGCATCGACGCCGCCCCGCACGGCGACCTCTCGGCGTGGTCGGCGCAGGGCGTGATGCTGCTGAACCGCGTGCTGACCGTCGCGCCGGGGTCCCCGGCCTCCCACCGCGGGTGGGGCTGGGAGCGCGTCACGGAACACGCCATCCGCTGCCTCGTGGCGCGAGATGCGCCGCTCGTGGCCGTGCTGTGGGGGAAGGACGCGCAGAACCTCGCGCCCCTGCTGGGCGACACGGCGATCGTGGCCTCGCCGCACCCGTCGCCGCTGTCGGCGAGCCGCGGGTTCTTCGGCTCGAAGCCGTTCTCGCGGGTCAACACGCTGCTCGCGGAGCGGGGCGCACCGCCCGTGGACTGGCGTCTTCCGTCCTGACCTCGGCGCCGCCGGCCGGGGACACGCGGGCGAAACACCCTCGTGCGTAGAGTGGCGAGCGTGCTGGAAGAAGAGTACGAGAAGAGCCGTCGGCGCCTGCCCGCGCACCTGCGCCGCGCGCCCGAGCCGGAGCGTCCGTTCTCGTACGAGATCCGGCCCGCGACCGAGGCCGACATCCCCGACATCCGCGAGATCTACAACTACTACGTGCGCAACTCCGTCGTCACCTTCGATGAGAAGGCCTGGTCGATCGCGAAGTGGCGCGACAAGTTCGCCACCCTGAAGCGCCTGGGACTGCCGTTCCTCGTCGCGGAGTCTCCCAGCGGCCAGGTGCTCGGCTACGCGCTCGTCCAGCCGTGGCAGTCGAAGTCGGCCTACCGGTACACGGTGGAGAACTCGATCTACCTCGGTCAAGCGGCCGCGGGCAAGGGGCTCGGCCGCGCGCTGCTCGAGGCGCTCATCACCGCGTGCCAGGATCTCGGCATCCGCGAGATGGTGGCCGCGATCAGCGACAAGGGCGCCGACGCGTCGATCGCCCTGCACGAGAAGCTGGGGTTCACCGAGGTGGGCCGCATGGGCCGCGTCGGCTTCAAGTTCGGCCGCTGGCTCGGCGTCGTCTACCTGCAGAAGAGCATCCCGTCGAAGAAGAAGAGGCGGAAGCTCTTCGGCTGAGGCGGGGCGCCGCGCTTCCGTGATGTCCCGGGCGTCTCGGTCTCCGGATGCCGCGCCCGGCGGGCGAAACTCCTGAATTCTCGGCCCGCATGCCCCGTCCCTGCGCCGTCGCGAGCCACGCATCCGATTTCTCAGGAGTTTCGCCCTCTCTCAGCCCTGACGCGCCGCCGCCAGGATGACCTCGGCGAGGTCGCCGGGGCGGCTCCACATCGGCCAGTGTCCGGTGGGCAGGTCCACGCTTTCGACGCGCGTGAGCCGGGCCACGTCGGCGAACATCGGGTGTCCGGTGACCGCGAGCTCGCGCACCTGCGTGCTCGGGAGCGAGCAGCACACGAGCGTCGTCGGAACGTCGTGCCGCGCGTCGTTCGTCAGGGCCGCGCCCTGTCGGAGGACGGGGGCCGGCTCGGAAACGGCCCGGTTGCGGAACCGTTCGAGCACGACAGGGGTCAGCCCGTCGAGGCTGGCCTGCTGCGCGAGGGCCTCGAACGACGGGAGCGGAAGATCCGTCACCTGTGCCGGCAGCTCGGCGGCGAACGCCGTTCCGTTCCAGGGGCCGGAGTCGACCCAGACGACACGGTGAACGAGTTCCGGATGGCGGTCCAGCACGATACTGACGGGGGCGTTGGCCCCGCTGTGCGCGACGAGGACCGCGGGCGCGTCCAGGTCCGTGAGCAGGTCGACGATGGCGTCGGCCTGGTCGAGGACCGTTCTGCTCGTGCGGTCGGGGTCGTCGGGGTCGAGCCCCGGCAGCGTCAGGGCGACGGCACGGGTGGCGGGAAGGTAAGCGAGGACCTCGTCCCAGGCCCAGTCGCCGAGCCAATGGCCGGCGAGGAGGACGAGGGGCGGGGTACCGGTGTCGATGTTCACGACCCCAGTCTTGACGGGGTCCTGGGCAGCGTTATGTCACTATTCATGTCATGAATATTCGATCGGCTTTCCGGTGAAGCGCGCGGAGCGACTTCACGCGCTGACGGAGATGCTGCGTCGTCACGGAAGCCGGGGGTGTTCGGCGGAAAGGCTGGCGCGTGAGTTCTCCGTGTCGGTCCGGACCGTGAAACGCGATCTCGCGGCGCTCGAGCGCAGCGGGGCGCCGATCTGGTCGCGTTCCGGCCCCGGCGGCGGCTACGGACTCGCGGTGGGCTCGTCCCTCCCGCCCGTCAGCTTCTCGCCCGCACAGGCGGTGGCCCTCATGGCGGCCGTCGCCGCGAACCCCGACGCGCCCTACAACGACCTGGCGCGCGCGGGGGTGGCGAAGATCCTGGACGTCGTCGACCCTCGAACGCGGGCTCGGGCGGAAGAGCTCGCCGGGCGGGTGTGGGTCGACGCCCCGGTGTCGGGGTCGCGGGTGGTGCGATCAGCGGTCGAGGAGGCGCTGCTCGAGCAACGCGTCGTCCGGCTGATGTACACGTCCGCTGCGGGGGAGACGACCACGCGCGACGTCGAACCCGTGTTGTTCGCGTCGCGGGATGGCCGATGGTTCCTGATCGGGTGGTGCCGCCTGCGCGACGAGATGCGGTGGTTCACCCTGGCACGGATCGAACGGGCCACGGTCCTCGCCGACACCTGCACCGGCCACACGGTCGCCGAGGTCGGGGAGCCGCCGCAGACGTCGCGACCGGTGGGGCGAGTCGGTTCATCCGAGTGAGGCGTGTCGGCGAAGACCCCGCAGCCGGGTCGAGCCGTGAGTCTCGGCATCCGACTGCCCTTTTCCGACGCCGTCGCCGGCGCGCTCGCGGTTGCCCGGGGCGTTCGGTGAGAGAGCGACGCGGGTCGCGCCTCAGCGCGCGCGCGACCCCGGCGATGCGGCCTGGCGCACCTCATCGACGAGCGAGCGCCACGGGCCCTCGACCTGGGCGTCGCTCAGACGCGCGCGGTGCACGGCGGTGTCGCCGCGGTGCACCTCGATGCGCCACTGGTAGCGGTCCGCCCCCGAGGGCGGGGTGGGCGGTGCGTCCCACGGGCAGCTCTCGACGAGCTCGCGCCAGTGCGGGGCGCGGTCGGGATCGGGCTCGGCCCGCCACTGTTTCGACAGGCCCGCGATACCGCCGGAGCGCACGACGAGGATCGCGAAGCGCTCGTCGCTGTCAGCTCCCGGCATCCTCCTCGACGCCGACCCCGGCCCATGCGGCGCGGACGGCGGCGACCTCCTCCGACTCTTCACCGTACTCGGTGGTCGCGGCCGCCAGGGTGGCGCGGGCGAAGGCGGCGAAGTCGGCCGTGGGGGACAGAGTCCCCGCCGTCAGGGTGCGATACCAGATGAGCCCCGCACGCTCCCACGCGAAACCGCCGAGAGCGGTGGCGAGGAGGAAGAACGCGCGGTTCGGGATGCCGGAGTTGATGTGCACGCCCCCGTTGTCATCGTCGGTCTCGACGTAGGCGCGCATGTGGCCGGGCTGCGGATCTTTGCCGAGCACATCGTCGTCGTACGCCGTGCCTGGTGCCTTCATCGACCGCAGCGCCTCGCCCTGGACCGCGGCGGCGAAGATCCCGGCCCCGATCAGCCACGACGCCTCGTCGGCGCGCTCGCCGCGGTGATGCTGCTCGGCGAGCGCGCCGAACACGTCGGACAGAGACTCGTTCAGCGCTCCCGGCTGCCCCTGGTACTCGAGGCCCCCGGCGGCCTCGGTCACCCCGTGACCCAGCTCGTGCGCGATGACGCTCAGAGACCGCGTGAAGCCGACGAACACGTCGCCGTCGCCGTCGCCGAAGACCATGCGCTCGCCGTTCCAGAACGCGTTGTCGTAGTCGTCGCCGAAGTGCACGGTCGCGAGCAGCGAGCCGCCCGCCGCATCGATGCCGTCGCGCGCGAACGCGTCCCAGAAGAAGTCGTAGGTGGCGCCGAGCCCCTCGTAGGCCTCGTCGACCGCGCTGTCGCCCGAGGCCGGCTCGTCTTCGCTGCGCACGCGTCGTCCGGGCAGGTTCTCGGTGTTTCCCGCGTCGGAGATGACCCGGTCGGGTGCCGGAACGGCCTCGGCGACGAGCGCGTCGCCGTCGATCGACAGGCGCAGCCGTCGGCGCGTGGGCCGCGGCGGACGCGGCATCGCGAGGGTCTTCCGCGCGGCGGCGGCCGCACGGGCGAGACGGGGATCGTCGGTCGAGGCGAGCCGATCGAGCAGGAACGGGGGAACGATGCCGGGGGTCATGCGCCGAGGCTAGCGCCGACCTCCGACATCGCGGCATCCCTTGTCCGCGGGCATCACGACGATACCGCGATCGGTCCGTCTCGGTGACGCCGCCTCGTGCCGGCGCGCGCGTTCGCCTCAGCGCGGCAGCGTCGGAATGGATGCCAGAAGCTGCCGCGTGTACGCCGCCTGGGGCTGCAGGAGCACCTTCTCGGTCGGTCCCTGCTCGACCACCCGGCCGTCCTTCATCACGACGACCTGGTCGCACACGTTCTGCACCACGCCGATGTCGTGCGAGACGAGCACGAGCGTCAGGTCGTCCTCGGCGCGCAGGCGCGCGATCAGCCGCAGGATCTGCGCCCGCACGGTCACATCGAGCGCGGACAGCGGCTCGTCTCCGACAAGGATGCGCGGGCGGTGCACGATCGCCCGGGCGAGGGCGATGCGCTGCCGCTGGCCGCCGGAGAACTCGTGCGGGAAGCGCGCCGCCATCTCGGCGTCGAGCCCGACCTGCTCCAAGACCTCCCGGACGCGCGCGCGGCGGTCGCCCTCGATGCCGAGCGCCCACAACGGCTCGCCGACGATGCGTCCGACGCTCATCCGGGGATCGAGCGAGGCGTACGGGTCCTGGAAGACGATCCCGGTCGCGCGGCGAAGCCAGTGCAGCGACCGCGCGGAGCCGCGCCCGTCGACGGCGCGACCGTCGACCTCGACGGTCCCGGCCGAGGGGACGTCGAGCCCCAGGAGGAGGCGGACGAGCGTCGACTTGCCCGACCCCGACTCGCCGATGACACCGACTGCGGAGCCGGCGCGCACCGACAGGTCGACGTCGTCGAGTCCGATCGTGCGGTCCGGGCGGCCGAACCCGCGCCGGGGCGCGGGGTAGCTGCGCGACAGACCGCGCGCGTGGATGAGCGTTCCGGTCACGGTGTCTCCCCGTCCGTCTCAGCCTCGCCCCGCGACGGCCCGAGCTCGGCGGCGGACGCCCGGGTCCCGGCATCCGCACCGGTGACCTCCGGATGCCACAGCGTCGCCGTCGCATCCCGCACGAGCGCCCGCGTGATCGGGGACGACGGCGCGCGCAGCAGGGCGGTGACCTCGCCCTGCTCGACGACCCGCCCGTGATCCAGCACCACCGCGTGCGTGGCGACCTGCGCGAGGACCGCGAGGTCGTGGGTGATGAAGACGAGCGACATCCCGGCATCCTCGACCAGGGAGCGCAGGAGCGACAGGATGCCGGCCTGGATGGTCACGTCGAGCGCCGTCGTGGGCTCGTCGGCGATGAGCAGGCGCGGACGGCAGGCGAGGGCCATCGCGATCGCGACGCGCTGACGCTGGCCTCCGGAGAGCTGGTGCGGATAGCGCGACACGATGCGCTCGGGGTCGGGGAGAGCGACCCGTTCCGCCTCGGCCACCGCCCGCCGCAGGGCCTCGTGGCGCGAGACGCCCTCGTGGATGCGGACCGCTTCGCCGATCTGGCGCCCCACCGTATGGAGGGGGTTGAGCGCCGTGCGGGGCTCCTGGAAGACCATGCCGATGTCGTCTCCGCGGAGGGCCGCGAGCTCGCGGTCGGGCAGGCCGAGGATCTCGCGGTCGTTCCAGCGGACGCTTCCGCTCACCCTCGCGCCGTCGGGGAGCAACCCGAGGATCGCGAGGGCGGTGAGGGACTTGCCCGATCCCGACTCGCCGATCAGCCCCACCCGGGCGCCGTCGGGCACCGCGAAGGACACCCCCTCGACCACGGCGCGCCCGCCGATCTCGATGCGCAGGTCGCTCACCCGCAGACTCACGCGACCACCCCCGGTACGTGCGTGCGGGCCGCGGGCGTGCGCTCGGCGAGCGTGGGGTCGGCGGCCTCGCGCAGGGCATCGCCGAGCAGGTTCAGGCCCAGGACGGTGAGCGTGATCGCGAGCCCCGGCCAGACCACCGTCAGCGGATGGACCGCGATGTAGGCCTGCAGATCGCTCAGCAGCACGCCCCACGAGGGCTGGGTGATCGGGGCGCCGAAGCCGAGGTACGACAGCCCCGCCTCGGCGAGCACGGCGACCGCCATGCCCCACGACAGCTGCACGATGAACACCGGGGCGACGTTCGGCAGGAGGTGCCGGGTGAGGTTCTGCCACGGGGTCAGCCCGCTCGCGCGTCCCGCGAGGACGAAGTCGCTGTGCAGCACGCGGCGCAGCTCCGGCCGGGTCACACGCGCGATGTTGACGCCGAAACCGATCCCGACCGCCCAGACGACCACAGCGAGCGACCCGCCCCAGACCGCCGAGATCATCATCGCGATGATGAGCACGGGGAAGGCGATGAGGATGTCGACCAGCACCGCCACGCTCTCGCGGATCCAGCGCGTCGTGAGCGAGCCGAGCGCGGCGAGGGCGATCCCGAGCACCGAAGCGACGAGCCCCGCGCCCACGGCGACGACGATCGTGGTGCGGGTACCCGCCATGAGCAGGCTCGCGATGTCGCGCCCGGTGTCGTCGGTGCCGAGGACGTGCGGCCACGAGGGGTCGGCCCAGCGCGCGCGGACGTCGACCGCACCGGGATCGAACGGGGTCCAGAAGAGGGACACGAGCGCGACAGCGATGAGCAGGACGACGATCAGGATGCCGAACCGGCCGGTGCCGAGGCTCCACAGGCGCTTCACGGTGCTCACGACGCCTCCCGCTGTCGAGGATCGATCACGCGGTGCAGCAGGTCGACCACGAAGCCGACGACGAGCACGAATCCCGTCAGCGCCAGCAGCTCTCCCTGCACCTTCGGCAGGTCGCGCGCCGCCACGTCGGCCACGAGCATGCGCCCCACCCCGGGGAGGGTGAACAACTGCTCGATGACGACGGCGCCCACGATGATCCCGGCGACCTGCAGACCCAGCACCGTGATGATCGACAGGCCCACGTTGGGCAGGCCGTGGCGCACCAGGGCTCGCGTGCGGGTGAGGCCTTTCGCGGCCGCGGTGCGCACGTAATCCTGTCCGATCGCCTGGAGCGTCGCGCTGCGCACGAATCGCAACAGCATCGCGCCCTCGACGACGCCGATGGTCAGGGCCGGCAGGATGAGCGCCCGGAACGCCGCTGCCGGATCGCTCCAGCCCGCGCGCGGGAATCCCTGCGGCGGCAGCCACCCGAGCCAGACGGCGAACACGACGACGAGCATCATGCCCGCCCACACCACGGGGACGGCCGCGAGCGCCTGCGCGCCGACGCTCAGGGCGGTCCCGCCCGCGCGATGGCGACCGAGGGCTGACAGCACGCCGAACGGAATGCCGACGACCAGCGCCACGGTGAGCGACATGACCGCGAGAGGGACCGTGACCTGCGCCTTGGCGACGAGTTCCGACGCGACGGGGGTGCCGGTGAGCAGCGACGAGCCGAGGTCGCCGCGGAGAAGCCCCCCGATCCAGTCGACGTACTGCTGCCAGAGCGGGGCGGTGAGTCCGAGTCTCTCGCGCAGCGCCTCGACCTGATCGGGACTCGCCTGCGTGCCGCCCACGAGCTGGGCGATGTCTCCGGGCAGGACCCGGAGGGAGACGAAGATCAGCGCGCTGGCCACGACCAGGCCCAGCACGAGCAGGCCCAGCCGTGTCAGCGCGTAGCGGATCACTCCGACGAGACCGTCACGTCCGCGAACGGCAGACGCACGTTGAGGGAGTTCTTCGGGAAGTTCGACACGTTCGTGCCCACCGCGGCGCGCGGAGCCGACAGGAACAGCCAGTCGGCGGCATCCTGGTCATCCACGATCTGCGCCGCCTCGGCGAGCAGGTCGGAGGACTGCTGCGCGTCGGTGGTCGCCAGCGACTGCGCGTACAGGCCCTGCACCTCGGCGTTGTCGAAGCCGAAGTAGTACGTCGGGTCGGCCCAGTTTCCGAAGTCCCGTGCCTCGACGTGGCGCACGAAGCTCAGGTCGTAGTCGTGGTTCGTGTAGACGTCGGTCAGCCACGTCGAGAAGTCGACCTGCTTGACCTGCAGCTTCACGCCCACATCGGCGTACGACGCGACGAGGAAGGTCGCCAGCGTGCCGGGGTACACGTTGGGGATCGTCAGGGTGAGGCTCAGGTTCTCGGCGCCGGCTTCCGCGAGGAGTTCACGCGCCCGGTCGGGATTGAACGAGATGCTGCCGGTGAGGTCTTCGTAGCCCGGGTCGAGCGGGGGGATCGGACCGTTCAGGGTCTGCGCCGTGACGAGCGTCTCGGCGAGGGCGTCGTGATCGACGGCGAGGCGCAGGGCCTCGCGCACGCGCTGGTCGGTGAGCGGAGCGCGCTGGTTGTTGAACGCCAGGATTCCCTTGTCGGTCGTGAGGCCCGACTCGATCGTGAAGTTCCCGGTGCCCTCGATCTGGCTCTGCAGCTCGGGGTCGATCTCGAGCGCCACATCGACGTCGCCGCTGACCGCGGCGTTGGTGGCGGCGCTCTGGTCGGGGATGTAGTCGAGCACGACCTGCGCCACGCCCGCCTTGTCGCCCCAGTACCCGTCGTAGCGGGCGAGGGTCAGACTCTGGCCCGTGTTCCAGTTCTCGACGCGGAAGGGCCCCGTCCCGTTCTCGGCCGTCTGGAGGTTCGTCGTGTCGCCGTTCTTGAAGATCAGGCCGGCGCGACCGGTGAGGGCGAAGAGGAAGTCGATGTTGGGCTTCGCCAGCGTCATCACGACGGTGGACGCATCGGGGGAGGAGATGGATGCCACGTTCGCCAGGTCGGCGCTGTTCTGGATGGTCGCGTCGCCCTGGGCGGTCTGCAGCGAGGTGACGACGTCCTCGGCGGTGAGGGCGCTGCCGTCGTGGAACGTCACCCCCGGGCGCAGGGTGAACGTGTAGGTCAGTCCGTCGGGAGACACGGTCCACGCGGTGGCGAGAGCGGGCACGATCTCGTTGTTCTGATCGCCGTCCCGGGTCACGAGACCCTGGTAGACGTTGTCGATCAGGGCCTGGTCGAGCGCGGCCCCACTCGTACGACGGATGTCGAGGTTCGACGGCTCGAGCGACAGGCGCACGGTCAGCGTGGCGTTCGGGTCGGCTTCTCCGCTCGGGGCGGGGTCGTTGCCGGAAGCGGTGCACGAGGTGAGCAGGAGTGCTCCGATCAGGAGCGCGCTCGTGGCGAGGGCGGTGCGGCGCAGCATTGCGGGGATGTCCTTTCGCAGGCCGAGGCATCCGAGTGCTGTGGATGCGGTGCAGGGGTGAAAACAGCCTACTTTCACCGGTATTCCCCGCACGCCGTTCATGACGGTGTGCGACGGCCGCCGGCCGGCGCGACCTGTCAGCCGGCCGACGCGACCTCGCGGATCACGTCGGCGAGTCCCGCGGGGTCCTCCTCCTGGGCGTTGTGGCCGGTCGCCAGCGCGCGGACCTCCGCCGAGGGGACGCGCCGGACGAACTCTTCGGCGTCGTCCGCGGTGACGAATCCGTGCTCGCCGCGGACGAGGGTGAGGGGGACGGTCACCTGGGCCAGGTCATCCCAGCCGGTCGTCGCGAGCACCGCCCGCACGGCATCCGGGGTCGAGGGATCCGCTCCCGCGTTCACCGCGGCCGCCGCGAGGTGGGCGAAGTGATGCTTCCACTCGACGCGCCCGTCGGCGCGCACGCGCGAGTTGTGGAACACCCCGCGTTCGGCGGCGGCGCGTGAGCCGCCCAGGCCGAAGGAGAGGGCGCGCTCGACGAGCTCGTCGCGCGAGGCCCAGTCGGTGGGACCGGCGAAGAACGCGCGCAGCTGCGCGGGACCGCCGCTCGGGTCGATCCCGGGGGTGATGTCGACGATCACGAGGCGCTCGACGAGGTCGGGACGGGATGCCGCGACCGCGGCGCCCGTGAGGCCGCCGAGCGAGTGCCCGACCAGCGTCTGCGGTCTCGTCGTCCACGTTTCGATCGCGGTGATCACATCGGGTGCGAGGACGCGAGCGACGTACGCGGCGTCGTCGCGCCACGAGGAGTCGCCGTGGCCGGGGAGGTCGAGGGCGAGGGCCGGGAGGCCGAGGTGCAGCAGGGTCGTGTCCCAGGTGTGGGCGTTCAGACCGGCACCGTGCAGCAGCGTGACGGCCGGGGGAGCGTCGCCCCACCGCAGGCCGCTCAGCGTCCGTCCGTCGGAGAGCGTGAGGTGCACACGCTGCACGGTCGGGGTCGGCCGGCCGATGTCGGCGGCCTGGGCGGGAAGGAACGAGAACTCGTCGACCTCGGGCATGGGATCCAGCCTCGCACCTCGCGGCCGGGCGCCGCCACCGCGCCGCGCCCGCGCCCGCCGCCCTCCTGGATGACTTGCGCCGAATGCACGCCGCGGCTGCGACACAGCGTGCATTCGGCGCAACTCAACGAAGGATGCAGCCGCGGGGGCCGCGGGCGGCGGACGCGGGGAGCGGGAGGAAGAGGGGGGAGGCCGCCGTAGGCTGTCGCCATGGGCGAGGAGAAGCGCGTGCACCTGTCGAAGAAGGCGCCCGAGGCCTACGCGGCGCTGCGGTCGTTCTCGAGCACCGTCGGGCGGCTCGCCGCCGACGCGGGCATCGACGCGCGCCTGCGCGAGATCGTCCAGATCCACGCCTCGCAGCTGAACGGCTGCGCGTACTGCGTGCGCGTGCACGTCGACGCCGCGGTCAAGGCCGGGCTCGACGCCGACGTGATCGCGCAGATCGCGACGTGGCGCGAGTCGGGAGTGTTCGACGAGCGCGAGCGCGCGGCACTCGAGCTCACCGAGTCGTTCACCTTCATCCACGAGGACGGCATCCCCGACGAGGTGTACGACCGCGCCGGCGGCATCCTGAGCGAAGCGGAGTACGTCGCCCTCAGCTGGGTGCTCGTCGCGATCAACTCGTTCAACCGCGTGGCGATCGCGGGACGGTACCCCGTGCCGCCGCGCAGTGCCGACCCCGCACGGGCGACCACCCCGCACGAACACGGAGAGGACACCGCATGACCTCGCTGGTCTCGGGAGCGGCGAACTTCCGCGACGTCGGCGGTCTGCCGGCGGGGGAGGGACGTACGCGCGAGGGCGTGCTCTTCCGCTCCGGCAATCTCGTCGCCGTCGACGACGCCGGGATCGATGCCTTGCGCGGCCTCGGCATCCGACGGGTGATCGACCTCCGTGACGAGTCCGAGGTGACGCACGCGCCGAGTCGCCTCGACGACCTCCCCGTCGAGGTCCAGCACGAGCCGCTGTTCCTCGGTTCGGTCGAGTCGTTCTTCGCCCGCGACGTCAGCCTCGATGAGCTGTACGCCTCGATCGTCGACGAGTCGGCCGACCGGGTCGTGGCGGTGGTGCGCGGCATCCTGAGCGCCCAGCCCGTTCTCGTGCACTGCACGGTCGGCAAGGACCGGACGGGGGTGACCGTGGCGATCGCGCTCGCCGCGGCCGGGGTCGATCGCGACGCCGTGATCGCCGATTACGCCCGCACCGAGGCTCTGCTCCCGCCGGAGCGCAACGCCGCCGTGCTGCGCGCGATCCGCGCGTTCCACCCCGAGAACGTCCATGCCGAGGCGCTCGCGACCCTCTCGCCCGCGCCGGTGATGCGCGCGCTCCTTGAGCGACTCGACCGCGAGCACGGATCGCCGGCGGGATACCTGCGCGCGCACGGCATGAGCGACGACGAACTGCGGCGTCTGCGCGAGGTGCTCGTCGCCTGACGATTGTTCGACGTCGGGATACCAAGGGGGAACTCAGGTTAGGCAACCCTTCTTCGCGGGTATAGTGGATGCCATCATGGCCCTCTCCTCCGAGCACAACGACGCCGCCTGCCGCGCGTCGCGGCACACCCGCGTGCAGCACCTCGTGACAGCCGACGAGACCTCTCTCGTCGAGCTCGAGACGCTGCTCGCGACGCTGCCGATCTGCTCGACCGGCCGGGTCTTCATCGAGGTCCCCGACGCCTCGTGGATCGGCCGTATCGCCGCTCCCGCCCGCATGACGCTGACCTGGCTCGACCGCTCCCGCCGGGGCGGTGCCCCCGGCACCGGCCGCTGCTGCGCGTCCGGAGAAGCCCTCGCGCGGGCCGTGTCCGGCTGGGCCGGCGAGATGCTGTGCTGCGACGACGACGACACCCGCATCTTCCTCCTGGGCGGCTACCTCGGCACGGCCGAGATCGTCGACGACCTCGTCGTCCGCCACGGCGTCGACGCCCAAGCGATCCACACCCCCGAGCGCTTCGGTCTCGCGACCGCGCGCTGAGCCGTGCGCGTCTCGGCCGCGCGCCGAGTCCGCAGCCCGCTCGCCGCGGCGGGAGGAGTTTCGGGGTGGGGAGGGCACCGCCGGCCGGTTCGATCCTCCGCTCCCGGAATGTCCTCCCACGGGCTGGTCCTCGCGCGGTCTGCCTTCTCTCGGCTCACGGGAGGAGTTTCGGGGTGGGGGAGGGCACCGCCGGCCGGTTCGATCCTCCGCTCCCGGAAGGTCCTCCCGCGGCGCACCCAACCCCGCCGAGCTCGCGCTGTGCCACAGCTTCAGCTGCCGCGCGGCACGTAGTTCCCCTCGGCCAAGCCCGCCTCGATCTCGAAGCGGTTGCGCAGCGGGTCGCGGCCCGCGAGCGCGTAGAGCACCGGCATGAGGAAGCCGTATCGCTGCCACTGCCGCTTGTGCACGGCCTCGTGACCCAGCACGGTGTCGGTCGGGCGGTCGTCGCCGGTGAGGAAGCACCCGCCCACGCAGACGCCGCCGCGGGGGAAGGCCCACGAGGGCAGCCCCCGGAAGACCCAGAGTCCGTGGCGCTTCTCGACCCGGCCGGTGCTCCAGAGCGACCCCCACACCCAACCGACGATGCAGCCGTACCAGTACCCCACGCGGCTGATCGGGGAGTCGAGGAGGATGCCGGGGATGAAGCGGTCCCAGATCCGTCCGCGCGCGACGGCCCGGTCGGCGCGCTCGCGCCATCCCGCCGGGGGCCGGGGGATCGGACTCACGCCAGGGCTCCGATCAGCCGCAGGATCGTACCCAGGTCGTCGACGGCCGCGGCCGGAGACGACGGCGAGAACTCGGTGAGCGTCGCCCCCGCGAGCGGCAGGCGCTCGCGCAGACGGCGAAGGGATGCCACGACGTCGGCCGTGCGCGCGCCGAACGGTTCGGGTAGGGCCACGCCGGTCATCTCGGCGGGGTCGAGCACGTCGAGGTCGACGTGCACGTACACGCGGGATGCTCCGGTCGCCACGACCGCGTCGACCAGTGCATCGGGGTCCGCGAGATCGGCGGGGGCGATGACCCGGACGTCGTTCTCCTCGATGAAGCGCTGCTCTTCGGCATCCAGAGCACGTGTCCCGGCGAGCACGATCCGCGCGGGTGCGATCCCGGGCTCGAGTCGGTGGAGGTCTTCGCCCTCGCCGGTGATCGCGCGCAGGACCATGCCGTGGAACGCGCCGCTGGGCGAGGAGGCGGGGGTGTTGAGGTCGGCGTGGGCGTCGATCCACACCACGGCGAGATCGTCGCCGGCGACGGCGGAGACGGAGCCGAGAGCCACGCCGCAGTCGCCCCCGACGACGATGGCGGGCTCGCTGCCGGCGCGCACGGCGTCTTCGATGCGCTCTCGCATCCGCATCAGCGCGCTCAGGCGGTGCACGCGGGTGCCCTGCGCGTCTCCGGCTTCCGGGACCGCGTCGAGGACCGTGGTCGAGGCCCGCGGCAGGTCGCCGGCGATCGCCTCGGCCCCGTCGATGAGCTGCATGGCGCGGGACGACGACGAGCCCTGCCACTGCGGAGCGACGATGAAACGCGTCATGGGTTCCTCCGGGAGAGACGAGAGTGCACCGCCCGGGGAACCGGACGATGCACTCTCGGGACGGGTCAGACCTGGTCGGGGCTGGGCGCGTCGATGGCGGCGCGCTGGGGGCCGCCGACCTTGAGGGCCGCGAGGCGTGCCTCGACCTCGGTCAGCTCGCCCACGTCTTCGAGCGCGTTGAACTGCGCATCGATGCTGGATGCCGCCAGCTCCTGCTTGCCGGCGGCCAGGGCCTCCTGGCGGCGGATCTTGTCTTCGAAACGGCCGAGCTCGCTGGTCGGGTCGAGGACGTCGATCGACCGGACGGCGTCGTGCACCTTGTTCTGCGCCTCGGCGACCTTGGCGCGCGCGGTGAGCTCGTTGCGCTTGGCCTTCAGCTGCTCGAGCTTGGTCTTCATGCCGTTGAGGCCGTCTTTGAGCTTGTCGACGACCTCGGTCTGCGCGGCGATCGTCGGCTCGGCGGCCTTCGCCTCGCCCTCGGCGGTGATCTGACGCTGCAGGGCGATCTTGGCGAGGTTGTCGAACTTGTCGGCCTCGGCGATGTTCCCCGACGAGCGCAGTTCGTCGCCCTTGCGGCTCGCGGCGAGGGCCTTGTTGCCCCACTCGGCCGCAGCCTGGCGGTCTTCCTGGTGGTCGCGCTCGAGGAGGCGCAGGTTGCCGATGGTTTCGGCGATGGCCGACTCCGCGTCGGCGATCGAGTTGGAGTAGTCGCGGACGAGCTGATCCAGCATCTTCTGCGGGTCCTCGGCCTGGTCGAGAAGCGCGTTGATGTTCGCGCGAACGAGGGTGGTCATGCGACCGAAGATGGACTGCTTGGCCATGCGGGGGTTCCTTCCTAAGGCGACGATGTCGAGTCTGGTGTCGAATGCTACGAATTCTCTGTGACGGCCGGGAGCGGCTTGCGACGGCGGATCAGAAGCGCCCGCCCCCGCGGCGCGACCGGCCGCCGCCGCTGCTGCGTGAGCCGCCCGAGCGCATGCCGCCGCCCGAGCGCGACCGCGACCCGCCGGAGCGGCCGCCGAACCCGCCGCCGAAGCCCCCGCCGAACCCACCGCCGAAGCCTCCGCGTGAGCGCGATCCGCCGCCGAGGAGGGAATTGACGGCGATACCGCCCAGGATGGCTCCGAGCATGTCGCCGCCGCCGGCGGAGCCGCCGAAGCCCCCGACGTCGTTCTGCGCGAGAGAGCCGGCCTCGCTCGAGAGCTGCACCGCCCGCTGGGCGAGTGTGAGCGCCGCCACGGGATCGCTCGCGCGCAGCTGCTCGGCCTGGACGAGCGCGGCGCCCGCCTCCGCCAGACGGGTACGCGCCGTGGGTCCGACCGCTCCGCGCCGCGCCGCGATGAAGCTCTCGGTCGACGAGACCTGCGCCCGGGCTTGGACGAGGGCGCTGTCGAGCTGCGAGGCGGCGCGCCGCTGACGCTCGGCCTCGTCGCGCGCCGCGGCGAGCACCGTGTCGATGGTGGTGTTCGCCTGCTCGAGGGTCGCAAGGGCCGCGAGAGGGTCCGACCGCTCGCCGCCGAGCGAGGCGCGCGCGGCGTTGCGCTGGGCGGTCGCCGCGGCCACCGCCCCCGCGATCCGGCCGTCCGGGTCGGGAAGGGCCCCCGCCGCGGCGATGTCTCCGTCGATCTCGGCGGCGAGGTCGGCCGTGCGACGCTCCGCCGCCGCCAGATCCGCCGCGAGTGTCGAGATCGCCTTCTCGAGGGTCTCGGCCTGGGCCACGGCCGCCTGGCTCGCGCGCAGGGCGACGGCGGCGTCACCGCGTTCGCCGGCGGCGAGCGCCGTCGAGGCCTCCGCGATCTGCTGGGCCGCGAGGTCGAGGCGGGCGCGGGCCTGGGCGGGGTTGTCGGACACGGCGGAGAGGGCGTTGTCGGCGTAGCGCTGACGCAGGCGCGTGAGCTCCGCGTCGGCCCCGGCGAGGGCCGCCGCCGCGGCGGCGTGCTGTTGCTGCACGCGCGTGAGAGCCTCGGGCGCCTCGGCCTCGAGCGCCCGGAGTTCATCGAACGCCGCCGCCTTGGCATCCAGGGCCTGGTCGGCGGACGCGCACAGGCGGAGGATCTCGGTGTACCCGGCGCGGCGCTGCTCGGGGGTCTCGGGCGTCTCGTCGTCGAGCTGCTGCGAGATGGTGAAGGCTCGATCCAGGTCGGCCTTCGCCTGCGCCAGCACCTCGACGAACGGGGCGGCCGCCTCGTCGCCGAACTGGGCGCGCGCGAAACCGAGCTCCTGCTCGCTGTTCTTGACGGCGTCGTCCGTCGCGACGAGCGCCGACCCCGCGCGCCGGGCGAGGTCGTCGATGTCCTCGACCGAGGCGGCGGAGCCGCCGGATGCCGCGCGCCGACGGCGCAGCCCGAACCACAGCAGTCCGCCGCCGATACCGAGCGCGAGCAGCACGAGGAGCACGATGAGGCCGAAGTCCGGACCGCTGCCCGCGGGCGTCGGCGGCGGGGGAGCGGGGGCGGCGCGCTCGGCGGCGGTGAGACCGTCGGCGGCCTCGAGGGCGGCCCCGGCCCAGTCGCCGTTCGCCAGTGCGGGCTGCACGAGGTCCTGCTCGATGTCGGCCAGCTGCGTCGAGGTGAGGGCGCCGTCGTCGACGTCGCCCGAGAGGTAGTACGCACGACCCGTCACCGAGACGGCGAGCAGGTACTGGTGCGGACCGAGGTTGTTGCGGTTGGCCGTCTCGTTGGCCCAGTCCGCGGCCGCTTCGGGTTGCGTGAACTCGTCGACGTACGCGACCCACATGTCGAAGCCGGTGTCGTCGGTGAGCCGCATGAGTCGCGACTGCACCTCGGCCTCTTGCGCGTTGGTCAGGACGTCGGCCTGGTCGAGGACGAAGCTCGAACCCAGAGACGGCGGCGGGACGGCCGCGGCGGACAGCGGCCATCCGAGCACCCCGGCGATCAGCACGAGCAGAGCCACCGTCGCTTTCGCGGCACTGGGCTTTCGCATGCCTCCCCCTTCGGCTGCCGGACCCGTCCACTCTATAAACGACCTCCGACACGGGGGTAGGAGCGGCGCGTCCGCTCTCAGCGCACGCGAGCGCCGCATAGGCTCGGACGCTCGGAGGTACAGCACCATGGACGACCGTTACGGCACCGACGTGCTCGCGCGCGGCTGGCGCGACGCCGGACGCATCAAGCCCGCCGAGGTCGCGGCATCCGCGGATCTCGTCGTGGAGGTCGCGGGCGACGGTTACGTCGGCGCGGTGACCCGGGTCGAGGGCATGAACGTCGAGCTCGAGGACCGCTTCGGCAAGCGCCGCCTCTTCCCCCTCGGCGGCGGCTTCCTCGTCGACGGGAAGCCCGTGGTGCTCACCGCGCCCGCCGCCGCCCCGAAGGGGCGCACGCGCACGGCATCCGGTTCCTTCGCGGCGCAAGACCAGCGCGCCCGCACCGCCCGCGCGAGCCGCATCTTCGTCGAGGGCAAGCACGATGCCGAACTCGTCGAGAAGGTCTGGGGCGCCGACCTGCGGGCCGAGGGGGTCGTGGTCGAGTTCCTCGAGGGCGTCGACCTTCTCGAAGAGAAGCTGGATGCCGAGCCCCCCACGGCAGAGCGCCGCTACGGCGTGCTCGTGGACCACCTCGTCCCGAACTCCAAGGAGTCGCGCATCGCCGAGAAGATCGCGCGGGGCCGCCACGGCGCCCGCGTGCGCATCGTCGGCCACCCCTTCGTCGACGTGTGGCAGTGCGTCACCCCGCGCGCCCTCGGCATCGCCGCGTGGCCCGAGGTGCCGCGCGGGATCGAGTGGAAGGTGGGCGTCTGCCGCGCCCTCGGCTGGCCCGCCGAGGAGCAGGCCGACACCGCCCGCGCCTGGCAGCACATCCTGTCGAAGGTCACCACGTTCCGCGACCTCGAACCGGCCCTGCTCGGCCGCGTTGAGGAGCTCATCGATTTCGTGACCGTCCCGTGAGCGGCCGCAAGGTGCCTGTGCGCCACACCCCCGAGGGGCAGCCGAATACCCTGGATGCCATGGACTCCGCCCCCGTGTTCCGCGACAAGCCGGTGTCGTTCGTGCGCCGCAGCGGCCGCATGTCGGAGGCGCAGGACCGCGCGTGGGCCGAGCTCTCGCCGTTCTACCTGCTGCCCGTCGAGCGGGCCGCCGCCGCGACGAGCGTGAAGGCCGGCACCGCGGTCGACCTCGCCGAGGTCTACGGCCGCACCGCGCGGCTCGTCGTCGAGATCGGCTCGGGGCAGGGGCACCAGATCGTCTCGGCCGCCGCGAGCGACCCCGACACCGACTTCCTGGCCGTCGAGGTCTTCACCGCGGGACTCGCCCGCACGATGCTCGACGCCGACCGTGAGGGCGTGAAGAACCTGCGCCTGGTCGAGGCCAATGCGCCGGAGGCGCTCGAGCACCTGTTGCCCGCGGCAAGCGCCTCCGAGCTCTGGGTGTTCTTCCCCGACCCCTGGCACAAGAACAAGCACACGAAGCGTCGCCTCGTCGCCCCCGACTTCGCGCGCATCGCCGCCGGAGCCCTGCGACCGGGCGGCACCCTGCGCCTCGCGACCGACTGGCAGGACTACGCCGACCAGATGCGCGACGTGCTCGACGAGGCTCCCGGCTTCGAGCGGGCGTTCGCGGGGGAGTGGGCCGAGCGCTTCGAAGGGCGCGTCCTCACCGCGTTCGAGCGCAAGGGGCTGCGCGTCGGCCGCGACATCCGCGACCTGACCTACACCCGAGTCTCACCGTGACCGCCCACACCGCGGTGCCGGTCCGCGAGCGTTCCCCGTGGACGCCCAAGCTGATCCCGGCGCTCGCGGTGTGCCTCGCCGCCCCGGTGCTGTTCGTCGTGCAGGTCGTGTGGCTCGGGTGGATCCTGCTCGCCCTCGCCGTGGCATCCGCCGTTCTCGTCGATCGCCTGGGCGGCGTCGCCCTCGCCCGCTCCGATGAGCCGAGCATCGCCCGCGACATCTCGCTCGTCGCGATCGGCCAATTCATCGTCAGCCTGATCCCGCTGCACGCCGAGCTCGACAACGCGGCCTTCGTACGGTTCACGCTCGCCCTCGGCGGGGCGGTTGTCGTGCCGTACGTGATCTCGCGCTTCGTCTACCGGGATCGCGCGATCGCGTTCCCCTGGCGCGGCGGCGGACGCTGGACCTGGTGGCAGTGGGCGTGGCTCGCCGGCGTCATCGTGCTCGGCTACCTGATCCTGCCGTTCTACTTCATCACCTCCGGCGTCTACACGAACTGGCCCGAGGTGACCACGCCCGAACTCATCGCGCGGCTGTTCGTGGGCGTCGGCGCGGTCGGCATCTGGGACGAGCTCTTCTTCATCTGCACGGTCTTCGTGCTGCTGCGCCGGCACTTCCCCGACCTCACCGCGAACCTGCTGCAGGCGATCGTGTTCGTCTCGTTCCTGTGGGAGCTCGGCTATCAGGCGTGGGGGCCGCTGCTGACGATCCCGTTCGCGATCGTGCAGGGCTTCCTGTTCCTCGAAACCCGCTCGCTCTGGTACGTGGTGACGGTGCACCTGCTCTTCGACGCCGTGGTCTTCGGCGTCCTCGTCCACGCCCACAACCCCGGCGCGGCATCCATCTTCCTGATCTGATCCCGGATGCCGGGAGCCCGTCTGCGGCCAAGGCCCCGGCGACCCCGTGTAAACGCCCCGGCGTGGCAGAAACGCCGGGCCGGAGCGTTTCCACCTCGGGGCGGCGTTCATTCGAATCGCGCTGCACGGGCCCTGCCCAGGCGCGCCCGCTACCCTGGTCACCGGACGCCCCCCCGTGTCCCCGGACGACGGATCAGTACCCGGAACGCGACAAGACTGGCCAAGGAGCACTGTCATGTCGTGGTTCGTCCTCATCCTCTCCGGCGTCCTCGAATCCGTCTGGGCCACCGCACTCGGCCGGTCCGAGGGCTTCACCAAGCTCTGGCCCACGGTGATCTTCGGCGTCGCGCTGGTGGCATCCATGGGTGGGCTCGCCTTCGCCATGCGCGAGATCCCCACCGGAACGGCGTACGCCGTGTGGGTCGGAATCGGCGCCGCGCTGACCGTCGTGTTCGCCATGGTCACGGGCGCCGAGCCCCTCTCGGTGGTCAAGGTGCTGCTCGTGCTCGGGCTGGTGGGGTGTGTGATCGGCCTCAAACTGGTCAGCGACGCCCACTGACCAGGGACTTTTCCTGAAAGTCAACCGGATGGAACGTTCGGGTTGATCCGCTACGATCTGGCTTCACTGCACTTGTCCGGGCCCGACACCGTCGTCACTCGCCCACGTCTTCCCCTGTGAAAGGTTCCGAGTGAGCGCACCGCCGAGCGAGCTTGCCTCCCCGACGCGTCCCTCGCGCGTCATCGAGCGCCCGAGTCGATACCGCCGTCTCGACCGGCTGCGCGGGTCGCGCATCGGCCGCGCCCTGCGCCAGTACGGCGAGGACGTGCTGCGTCCGCCGCAGGGCGTCGTGCCGGTGGAGCGCGGATCCTTCACCCGTGTGCTGCTGCTCTGGGCCGTCGCCCGCGCGGTGAACTTCGGGTTCCTCTGGGGCTTCTACTCGATCGCCAAGGCCGCGCGCTGGGGCTTCGGACCCGACAGCGAGCGCCTCGGAACGTTCTTCGACTACCTCACCGGGTGGGATGCCGATCGCTACGGGCAGATCGCGGCCGAGGGGTATCCGATGTCGCTCCCGATGAACGTCTCGGGCGACATCCTCCCCAACAACTGGGCGTTCCTGCCCGTGTTCCCCGGGCTCGTCCGGGTGCTCTCGGATGCCACCGGCCTCGGCTGGCAGCCCATCGCGATCCTCCTCAGCCTCGGCGCCAGCCTCGGCGCGACCTGGCTGCTGTTCCTGCTGCTGCGCACCGTCACCAAGCCGCAGCCGGCCTGGTGGGCGGTCGTGTTCTTCTCCTTCGCCCCGATGTCGTTCCTCTTCGTGATCGGCTACAGCGAAGGCCTGTTCATGGCGCTGATGTTCGGAGCGATGCTCCTCGCCATCAAGCGCAAGTACCTGTGGATCCTGCCGATCGGACTCGTCACGGCGTACACGCGCCCGGGCGTTCTGGCTCTGGGCCTTGCTCTCGGCATCGTCTTCCTCGTCCGCTTCTTCCGTCGTCGCGTCGATCCCTTCCCCGTGCGGGAGTGGGCGTCGCTCATGGTCACCGGCGGCACGATCGCCATCGCGGGACTCTCGTGGAACCACATCGCGCAGTACGCGACCGGTACCCACAACGCCTACATCCGCACCGAGCTGGGCTGGTGGTTGGACTACGTCGGCAACGACGCGTTCACCCCCTTCACGCCCTGGTTCCGCCAGGCGGGAACCCACCTGGGCGTCGTCGGCATCGTCCTCGTGATCGCGTTGATCATCGCGTTCCTCGCGCTGATGTGGTCGCGGCCGGTTCGCCGCCTCGGGCTCATGGTCGTGTCGTACGCGTTCAGCTACGGGGTCTACATCTTCGCCGTGTTCCTCCCGCAGCAGAGCACGTTCCGCCTGCTCATGCCGATGGCTCCGATGATGGCCGACGAACGGTGGTCGTCGACGCCGCGGCGTCGCGCGGCGATCCTGACCGGATGCCTCGTGCTCCAGATCGTCGCGATCCTTCTGCTCTGGACCCGCGGGAACCCGTGATCCGCTGATCCGCACGAACGACGAGGGGGCGACGCCACGGTGGCGTCGCCCCCTCGTCGTTCGATCGTCAGTCGGGGCTGCCCGCGGGGTCGACGGCGTCGATCACGTCTTCCTCGACCGGGTTGTCGGCATCCATCTCCGCCGTGCCGACGGCCTCGTCCGAGGCCGTGGTCGCAGCGTCGTCGCCGGCGCGGCCGCTCACCGCTCACCCCCGGCGGGAGCCGGAGCGGTCTCGGGAGGAAGCGGCACCGTGGGCTCCGTGGGATTCGGCGCGAGGGGCTCGGGCGTCGTGGGGGTTCCGGGCTCGGTGGGCGTCTGGGGGAAGGGGGCGGGAGTGCTCATGACGCCACTCTCGGCGCACCCCGACCGCGGCGCGACCCCCTTCCGCCTGGACCGCGCGGGGTGTACCCGCACTAGGCTCGACAGTCGATGAGCACCACAAAGGGGGGACGACATGTCCACGGCGCATGACGTCACGCGACGAGAGGCGATCGCACAGTACCGGCTCATCGGAGAGCCGTCCGAACCCGATCTGCAGGGTCTCGTCGAACTCGCGGCGACGGTCTGCGGGGTTCCCACCGCCGTCATCAACATCATCGACGACCGCATGCAGCACCAGGTGGCGGCGGTCGGTCTCGCGGCGGCGTCGTGCTCGCGCGAGGACTCGATGTGCGCCGCCGTCATCACGAACCCCGGTCGCGTCGTGGTCCCCGACGCGCAGCTCGACGAGCGGTTCGCGCAGAACCCGTTCGTGACGGGCGAGATCGCGAACGTGCGGTTCTACGCCTCGAGCCCGCTCATCACCCCCGCGGGCGTGGCGATCGGCACCCTGTGCGTGTTCAACGACGTCGTCGGGGAGCTCTCGGATGCCAGCAGCCACGCGCTCGACCTGCTCGCGCACCAGGTCATCGACGTCCTCGAACTCCGTCGCATCCAGCGCGAGCTCGTCGAGTCGAACGAGCAGCTCGAGCAGTTCGCCGTCCAGGTCAGCCACGACCTGCGCAACCCGCTGACCGCTCTCGCCGGCTTCATCGAGCTGGCCGCCGACAGTCCCGAGATGGCGGAGGCGCCACGTGCCGCGCAGTCGCTCGTGCGGGCCGAGGCCGCCGCGAGCCGGATGACCTCGATGGTCACCGACCTTCTCGATTTCGCGCGGATGGGGGGTACGCGACCCAGCATCACCGACGTCGATGTCGCGGACACCGTGGACACGGTGCTCGAAGACCTCGACGGGGCCTTGGTGCGCACCGCGACCGAGGTGACCGTGGACGTGTCCGCCGTCGTCCGCGCCGACGACACCCTCCTGCGGGTGCTGCTGCAGAACCTCATCGCCAACGCGGTGAAGTTCACGGCCGCCGCCGAGAGGGTGCCGCGCATCCGCGTGACGGTGGAGACGCTCCCGGACGGGTGGCGGGTCAACGTCGACGACAACGGCGAGACGGTCGAGCCGGAGCTGCGCGATCGCGTCTTCGAGCCGATGCAGCGCGGTCACGGCGCCGACGTCCCGGGCATCGGCATCGGTCTGGCGACGTGCCGGCGGATCGTCGACGCGCACCGCGGCTCGATCGGCCTCGACGAGTCGCCCGAGGGCGGCACGCGCGCGTGGTTCGTCCTGCCGAGCGCCGCGTGACGGTTACCGGGCGAACCGCCTGAGCGCAACCGTCGCGACGAGCTCCCGGGCGTGCCCGTAGCGTGGACGCACATCCCGACGACCAGGAGGAGCGACCATGGCCCGCAATGTGCGCCTGATGCGATGCGCCCCCGAGGACGTCTTCCGTGTCCTCGCGAACGGCTGGTTGTACCCCTTGTGGGTCGTCGGTGCATCGCGCATGCGCGACGTGGCCGAGGAGTGGCCCGCGGAGGGATCCACGCTGCACCACTCCTTCGGATCGTGGCCGGCGCTCGTGAACGACACGACCGTCATGCGGGTGTGGGATCCGCCGCGTCGCGCGGTCCTCGAACCGCACGGCGGCCCGATCGGTGTCGCCCGGGTGGCGGTCGACGTGAAGGCGCGCGGCGACATGTGCGTCGTCCGCATCCAGGAGGAGCCGGTCACCGGGCCCACGAAGCTGCTTCCCGACGTCGTCTTCGACGCCATCACGCGGTGGCGCAACGCCGAGACGCTGCACCGGCTCGCGTACCTCGCCGAAGGCGGGGCCCCGGGCACCAGCGGCGGGTCCGCGGCGCGCGGCCACGAATCCACCGCCGAACGGGAGCCGATCGATCGATGAGTGAGAGCTACGACGCCATCGTGGTCGGTTCGGGACCGAACGGTCTCGCCGCCGCCGTCACCCTCGCCCGCGCGGGACTCTCGGTGGCCGTCTACGAACGCGCGGACACCTTCGGGGGAGCGTCGTCCACGGCGGAGCTGACCCTGCCGGGGTTCCGGCACGACGTGGGCTCGGCGGTGCACCCGCTGGCCCTGGAGTCATGGTTCTTCCGCGAGTTCGGGCTCGACCGCCGGGTGCCGTTCGTGGTGCCGGAGGTCTCGTACGCGCACCCCCTGGACGGGGGCCGTGCCGGTCTGGCGTTCCGCGACCTCGATCGCGCCGCCGATGCGCTCGGTGTGGACGGTCCGGCCTACGAGCGGATCATGCGCCCCCTCGTCGAGCACCTGCGCGGAGTCGCCGACTTCACCGGCAACGCCCTGCTACGGATCCCCGGCGATCCTCTCGCCGCCTTCTTCTTCGGCATCCGTTCGCTCGAACAGGGTGGGCCCTGGTGGAACGCCCGGTTCCGCGAAGAGGTCGTGCCGGCCCTCATGACCGGTGTCTCGGCGCACACGATCCTGCGCCAGCCGAGTCTCGCCGCCGGGGGCGCGGGACTCGTGCTCGCCACCTACGGTCACGGACGCGGGTGGCCGATCCCGATCGGCGGCAGCCAGTCGATCGCCGACGCGATGGTCGCCGACATCCGGGCGCACGGGGGTGTGCTGCACGCCGGTGTCGAGGTCACGTCCCTCGACGAGCTGCCGCCCGCGCGTGCCGTGTTGCTCGATACGACACCGCGCGCCCTCCTCCGTCTCGCCGGGAACCGGATGCCGCCGGCCTACCGGCGCGCGATGGAGCGGTTCCGCTACGGCGGCGGAGTCGCCAAGGTCGATTTCGCGTTGAGCGATCCGGTGCCGTGGGCGAACGCCGACGTCGCCCGTGCCGGAACGGTGCACGTCGGCGGCACGCGGGCGGAGATGGCCGCCGCCGAGAACGCCGTCGTGCGCGGGGATCTCCCGGACGCGCCTTACGTGCTCACCGCCCAGCCGACGCTGTTCGACGGCAGCCGCGCCCCCGAGGGCAAGCACGTGCTCTGGGCCTATACGCACGTGCCGTCGGGCAGCCCGGCGGATCGCGAGGAGGCGATCGTCCGCCAGATCGAGCGCTTCGCCCCGGGATTCCGTGACACGGTGCTGGCGTCGGCCTCGCGCACGGCCGAGGACGTCGCGGCGTGGAACCCCAACTTCCCGGGCGGCGACATCTCCGCGGGAGCCCCGACGCTCACGCAGCTGGTGGGGCGTCCGGTCTACAGCCCCGACCCCTGGCGCACCCCGATGAAGGGCGTGTACCTGTGCTCGTCGTCGACGAGTCCCGGCCCCGGTGTGCACGGTCTCGCCGGCTGGCACGCGGCGCTGAGCGCTCTGCGCCACGAGTTCGGGACGCGTCTGCGGCCCGACCTGGCGCCACGCGACGATCAGCTCGTGTCGGCGCCCTAGCCGTGCCGGAGGGCGACAGCGTCTACCGACTGCGGCAGCGCCTCGACGCCGCCACGACCGGCCATCGGGTGCGCGACGGGGAGCTCCGATCCGGCGCGGCCGCCGGGACCACGCTCGCGGGTCTCCGCATCGCCGGGTACGACACCCACGGCAAGCATCTGCTCACCCGCTTCGACGACGGCACGACGCTGCATACGCACCTGCGCATGCAGGGCTCGTGGACCATCACCCGCCCGGGCCGGGCTCTTCCGACCTCCGCGCGCGAGAAGGCACGGGTCCGCATGCGCCTCGACGACGGTCGGGAGGTCTGGGGACTCGATCTCCCCGTGGTCGAGGTCGTCTCCACCGCGCGCGAGAACGACGTCGTCGGATATCTCGGTCCCGATCCGTTACGGCAGGACTGGGATGCCGCGGACGCGGTCCGCCGATTGTCCTCCCGGCCGGAGCGGCCCCTCGTCGCCGCTCTCCTCGATCAGACGCGCATCGCCGGTCTCGGCAACCTGTGGGTCAACGAGCTCGCGTTCCTCCGCGGTATCCATCCCGCCGCCCCCATCGGCACGACCGACCTCGACGCGCTGGTCGCCCTGGCCGCGCGGTGTCTGCGCATCTCCGCGACCGTCCCGGGGATGTACCAGGTGACGACCGGGGATCGTCGCCGGGGCTCGTCGCACTGGGTCGTGGGGCGAGCGGGCCGTCCGTGCCTGCGGTGCGGGACACTCATCCACGTCCGCGATGAGGTCAGGGACGACCCGGAGCAGCGCCGCACCTGGTGGTGTCCGCGCTGCCAGCCTGCTCCCGGCGTCTCCGTCGTCGGCGATGTCGGAGCCCGGGGGTAGAACGGGACGATGGCCGTCGATCGCGAGAATCTGTTGCGCGTCACCCGCATCTACGCGGAAGACGCGGCGCTCGAGCTCGAACGCGGGCGCGAGATCGTGGCGCGCTGGCCCGATGCCGACATCGTGCCGGTCGCGTCGCACTGGCGGATCCCCGAGGTCCACGGCGACGAGACGAACGTCGCCCGATGGGTGCGGATCAAGACCGAGGCCCTGGTCCTCGGGGTGAAGAAGAGCGTCACCACACGGGTGAACGGTCGATCGGCCGACTTCATCGCTCCCTCGCTGTCGAACGGCTGCGCCATGGCCTGCAGCTATTGCTACGTGCCGCGGCGGAAGGGGTACAGCAACCCGATCACCGTGTTCGCGAACATCGAGCAGATCACGAGGCATCTCGCCCGGCACGTCGCCGCCCGCGGGCCGAAGACGGAGCCCAATCAGTGCGATCCCGAGGCGTGGGTCTACGACATCGGCGAGAACGGCGACTGCTCCGTCGACGCGATGATCAGCGAGAACGTGCGCGACGTCTGCGATCTCTTCCGCATGACGCCGACGGCGAAGGCCTCGTTCGCCACGAAGTTCGTCAACCGTGATCTTCTCGAGTGGGACCCGGCCGGCCGGACCCGTATCCGCTTCTCGCTCATGCCCGCCGCGACCGCGCGGCTCACCGACCTCCGCACCTCGCCGATGTCCGAGCGGATCGCCGCGATCAACGACTTCGTCGACGCCGGGTACGAGGTGCACGTCAACTTCTCGCCCGTCATCCTCACCCCGACCTGGCTCGCCGATTGGACCGCGTTGTTCGACGAGCTCGACGCCGCCCTTCATCCTCGCGCCAAGGCGCAGCTGGCGTGCGAGGTCATCTTCCTCACGCACAACGAGGCCCTGCACGAGGTCAACCTCGGGTGGCACCCCACCGCCGAGGAACTGCTCTGGACGCCGGCGGCGCAGGAGCAGAAGATCTCGCAGAACGGCGCGGTCAATGTGCGCTACCGGCATCCGCTGAAGGCCCGGAGCGTCGAGGCACTGACCGCGCTGATCTCCGAGAAGCTGCCGTACTGCCGCGTCCGCTACGCGTTCTGAGGGCGACTACGAGATGTCGCCCGCGGGGGAGTCCGAGGTCGTCGCCGCGTCGTCGGCATCCTGCTGAGCCGCGGCGCCCTCCTCGGGAGACTCGCTCCCGGCGCCGTTCGAGTCCTGGTCGGGAGCGTCGTCTGCGCGACCGTCGTGGTTCATCATGCTGTCTCCATCCGTCGGGGGCATTTCCGCAACCCGCCAGCGACGCTGTCACGGCGCTCCCCGCCTGTCCAGGGGGTCGACGCCGCGTCGTGGGCGCTACAGAGGGGTGACGCCGTATCGCTCCGTGAACGCCGCGGCGGCGGCATCCTCGAAGTCGTCTGCCTCGTCGCGCAGGTCGATGTCGTTCATGCCGTTCACAGGAACGGCGCCAGGGCGCCGGCGGTCAGGGCGAAGACGAGGGCGGTCACGCCGACGGCGGTGGCGGCGGCGAGCGAGACGCGTTCCGCGCGACGACGTCGCGCGATGTTGAGGGGATCCATCGTGCTGCGCAAAGAAGACTTCGCCGTCTCCAGCGCGTCGTACCGACCGATGGGGATGCCGTGGGCGTCGCGCGCCACGTAGCCGCCGGCGACCTGGTCGACGCAGCCGAAGTACTCGCCGGCGCGATGCGCCACCCAGAACCCGGTGTCGACCTTGGCCCACATCGTGCGGGTGGAGGTCGTCGCCACGGCGGGAGCAGGGCGGTCCGCGATGCCGACCGAGGCGCTCGGGGAAGAGGGGGAGACCGGGCTCATGAGGTGCTCCTTTCGTGAGCATTTAGCTTCCCTTAGAACATACTCGCTTAGTAACTAGCTCGACTAACTATTATTCTGAGGTATAGTTCCCCCAACCGAGGGGAGGTCTGCCGTGACCGACGTCGATCTCACGACCCGCGGCGCGACCGCCAGTCAGCCCACCTACTGGTACGGCGACGCCGTCTCGGATCGCCGACAGCGCCACAAGGCTGTGCTCGAGGCCCTCCGCATCTACCGCGCCGCCGAGGTGGCCATGCGACGCCGCACGCGGGACTCCATGTCGATGGGCGAGAACGAGCTCCTGGTGCTGCGTTATCTTCTGCGTGGCTCGTCCGGGGGCGTGCGCCCCGGCGAGCTCACGCGCTACCTCGGCCTCTCGACCGCGTCGACGACCGCGCTCCTCGACCGGCTCGAACGCTCCGGACACATCGTCCGGGTCGCGAACCCCGACGATCGTCGGAGCGTGTTCATCCAGTCGACGCCGCGCGCCGATGCCGAGGTGCGCCAGACGCTCGGCAACATGCACAGCCGCATGCTGGCTGCCGTGATCGACATGTCTCCCGAGGAGTCCGCCGTCGTGGTGGCTTTCCTCCGCCGGATGAGCGACGCCGTGGACGGGGTCGCGGTCGAGGGCGCCGCGGACGAGTCCTCGTGATCTACGTGCTCGTCGGCGGGCCGCGCGACGGACAGCACGTGGACGACGTCCCCCGGGGGTACCGGCTCTCGCTCGCGGATCCGCCGCCCGAACCGTTCGGGGAGTTCGAGACCGCCCGCGCGGTGTGGTTCGAGCTCGACGAGGCGATGTTCCGGCCCGTCCGGCGCCGAGACTGACGCGTACAGCACCGTTCTCGTCGGAGCAACCCACCCCCTCCCTCCATCGGCGACACCGCAGGGTGAGGGGATGCGCTGCGTGACATATGCCGGAGAAACCGTGATGACGACCGATGACGTCGCCTCGTCGCTCATCGAGCTGACGGCGGCCGTCGCCAAAGAAGGCCAAGCCGAAGCGGTGAGCATCCCGATCGTCACGAGCGACCGGAAGGTCGCGCAGGCCGAACTCGTCATCGGCGTCGGAAACGACGTGCTCTCCGCGCCGGTCGAGTGGGACGACGAGGAGCCCGACTTCTCGTCTGCGGCCCGAGAGCTCAAAGACCATCGCCTCTACCCCCACACGCAGCTGCGCATGGTGGAGCCCGACGCGGATGCCGCCGACGGGGCCATCGACTGGGACTTCGACCAGCCGACCGAGGCCTGAGACCACCCGGAGCAATCGGGTGAAACGGATGCCGCCACTCTTGCGTCGAGTCGGCGGCATCCGCTATGTTCGCAAGTCCGTGCCGATCGGCACGGCACGCCGAGGAAAGACGAGACGATGACCGCGAACCGCGATCGCCGCCCGGAGCAGCAGGGGCAGCAGGACACCTACCTGCCGTTCCTCCTCCCGTCGTACCCTCCGGCGCCGGTCGTCTAGACATTCGTCTTCTCACGCCCCGCACCGTCAGGTCGGGGCGTTTCTCTTTCCACGCGAGTGGGGGAGTGTGCCCCACCTGAGGCTCACTCATCGCGCGACGCATCACGCGAGCGCCCCTCACAAGAAGGAAAGGATCCATGCAGAAGCTCACCGAACGACTGGTGTCGTGGGCGAGCCTGATCGATGAGAAGACCATCGAACAGGCCCGCACCTCGTCGACCATGCCGTTCATCCACCCCCACCTGGCCCTGATGCCCGACGCCCACCTGGGCTTGGGCGCCACGGTCGGCTCGGTCATCCCGACGCTCGGCGCCATCATGCCCGCAGCCGTCGGCGTCGACATCGGCTGCGGCATGATCGCCGTCAAGACGCAGTTCCGTGTCGCGGACCTCGACGGCCTCGATCTCGCGGAGCTGCGGCAGCAGATCGAGCGCGCCATCCCGCTGTCAGCCGGACGCGACAACCGCAAGATCGTCGCCACCGCCGAGCCGCGCGTCGCCGAACTCGAGGCGCTCGCCGAGAAGGCGGAGTTCGATCCCGCGGCCTACGCCGGCCACTGGCGGCACCAGCTGGGGTCGCTGGGCAGCGGCAACCACTTCATCGAGATCTCGCTCGACGAGAACGACGATGTGTGGATGTTCCTGCACTCCGGCTCCCGGGGCGTCGGCAACCGCATCGCGCAGCATCACATCAAGGTGGCGCAGCGGCTCGCGAAGCAGTGGTGGATCGAGCTTCCGCACCCCGACCTGGCTTACCTCGTCGAGGGGACGCCCGAGTTCACGCGCTACATCCGCGAGCTGCGGTGGGCCCAGCACTTCGCCCTGCTGAACCGGGAGGAGATGATGGACCGGGTCGCGAACCAGCTCGGCCGATTCCTGGACACCCCCGTGCAGGAGAGGGAGCGGATCAACTGCCACCACAACTTCACGGAGTCCGAGAGGCACTTCGGCAAGCAGGTGTGGGTGTCGCGGAAGGGCGCGATCAAGGCCGATGCCGGTCGCCCGGGGCTCATCCCCGGATCGATGGGCACCGCGTCGTACGTCGTCGAGGGGCGCGGCAACCCCGTCGCGCTGAACTCCTCACCGCACGGCGCGGGCCGCGAGTACTCCCGGTCCGCCGCCCGGAAGACCTTCACGCACGAGCAGTTGCGTGAGGCGATGACGGGTATCGAGTACCGCGACACCGAGGCCTTCATCGACGAGATCCCGCAGGCGTACAAGCCGATCGACCGGGTGATGGCGGATGCCGCCGACCTGGTGACCGTGCGTCACACGCTGCGCCAGATCGTCAACGTGAAGGGCGACTGAACGGATGCCACGGACGCGACACCGCGTTCGTGGCATCCGTCCGTTCGGGCATGGCGCCTAGCCTGGGGGGATGCGCCAGAGGACGAAGACGTGGAGAACCGGAGGCATCCTGCTCGGAGTCGCGGGGGTGCTGACCCTGCTCGCGGGGCAGTACATGATCAGCGCCTTCGTCCTGCGCATCGTGATCGATCTCGTCTGGGCGGCCGGGGTGCTGGTCTTCGCAGTGGGGTTCTCGCGCGACGGGAGCGTCGTCGCGCGCCGCCCGCTCGGAGTGACGGCGCTCGTCGTCGTCGCGCTGACCCCGCTGGTCGCCGACGGAGTGGGCATCTCCCTGCCGACCCCGCTCTCACCGGATGAGCCGGCCGCCGTCGCGGCATCCGTCGTGTCGTGGAGTGGATCGATCGTCTCGATGGCCGCCGGACTCGTCGCCGCCGTCCAGATCGCGCGACTGGGCGCGGTCCCGCGCCGGTGGCGATGGATGCCGATGTGGGCTCTCGGTGTGAGCGTCGGGGCCGCAGCCCTGCAGTACGTCACCGTCGTCGTGCTCTTCGGAGCCGGGGCAGGTCAAGACGTCTTGGTGGCGGTCAACATGATCGGCATCCTGGTGGTCCTCGCACCGACGCTCGGACTGGGGATCGTCGCGCTCCTCGCGGCGGCGTCGGAACGTCCTGACAGCGTCGACGTGTACCGCCCGGCGTAGCGAGCCCCCCCACCCGGGGAGACGAATACACCTTGAGGTGGATGCGGGCGTTCACCTTCGTCCGAGAACATGGGGGAGTCGCCGCCGATCGGCGCGCGACCGAACCCCCGGGAGCAGACACTCATGCCTTCGACCGTCGTCTCGACCTCGCCGCCCCTCGCCGCTTCTTCGATCCACGACGTCGAGGAGGCTGCCGCGTGAGTCCCGCGAACGCCCTCGAGCGCCAGCGCGCCACGATCCGCGCGGCACAGGCGCGGCTCGCGGCCTTCATCACGAGCACGGCGGCCGACGTCGAAGACGCCGCGCGCGATGCCGAGGCGGCGCTGCGGACCGCGGTGTCGTCGGGCGCGGGCCTCGAGCGCGTGTCGGCCGAACTCGAGCTGAGCCCCCGCGCCCTCCGCGCGATCCTCGAGGGGTCGGTGCGCCTGCGGAGCCTTCACCCGGACGACCGCCTCCGGCCCGCGTGACCCCGTCCGAACGGCGAAGGCCCCGACGAGCGCACTCTCGTGCTCGTCGGGGCCCCGGGTCCGGCATCCGGGATCGCGTTCAGCGGATCCGCTCGGCGCGGTAGGTGTCGCTGCTGAAGGCGAGGATCAGGTAGCCGATGATGTGCAGCAGCACCAGCAGCGCGATCGAGAAGAACCAGCCGTGGCCGAAGGCGCGTCCGACGCGGATCGACACGATGATGTAGAACACGAACCCGACGATCGGGACGATGTACAGCAGCGCGAACCAGCCTGAGAACCCGGCGATCTTCGTCAGGAAGATGAGGTTCACGATGGGGATGATCGCGAGCCAGCCGGGGTATCCGGCCTTGCTGAACACGCGCCACAGTGCCACGACGAGCAGCACGTAGACGGCGAGACCGATGAGCGAGTTGGTCGCGCTGAGCGCGAAGATCGAGGTCTGGTCGGTGATGGAATACGGGCTCGAAGTGTGCATGCGCTCATCGTAGAGGCCTCCCAGCTGTTGTTCAGGTTCGGATTCCGGATGCCGGGCCCCGGGGTCGGGGTTACGCTCAGGGGACGCGAGGTGGGAGGGCCGATGGGCGAGCGCAGATTCGAGTGGGGCGGCCTGAGCGCCGACCGCGCCGACTACGTCACCGCCACCGAGGCCCTGGCCATGCTCGACGTGCTCGCGATCGCGCACACCGACCTCGATGTCGCCACGGAGCTGCGCGATGGAGCAGCCCGTGCGCGCTTCGCGCGCGGAGGGCGCTGGGCGGTCGTGTCGACGCCCGGATCGCGGTGGTTCTCGGTCGAAACCGACACGGGCCACCGCACGCAGCTCGTCGACGCCACATCGTCGAAGGACGAGAGCGCTCGACTGCTGGCCGTCTACGTCGACATCGCCGAGGCGTATGTCCGCGGAGACGCCGAGCCGGCGCGCTCCGGCGTGCTCGGGGGGACCGCCCTGACCGTGGACGTGAACGGGCGGCCCGTCGTCCTGACGCCGTCGTTCGGTCGCCGCGTGAGGGCGCTGTTCGGGCGCTAGGCCCGACCGCTGTCGGGGTCAAGCCTCTGGGGCTCCCGCCCTCGCCTTGCCAGGCTGAAGGGGTAAGCGACGAGAGGAATGCCATGAGCGACCCCCAGAACTCCGCCCCCGCAGACGACGCCGCCGACCTGGGCGACGACCCCACGGTCAAGCCGAGCCAGGAGAATGACCCCGACGAGGCGTCGAAGGCACCGAAGAAGGACGACCCCACCGTCGACCACCAGGCCACCGGGATCGGTGTCATCGGAGACGAGTGACCCGGATGCCGCGCCCCCGGCGTCGTCCCGCCCGACCGGGTCCGGCGGCGTCCGGGGCGGTCGCGGTGCGGTGATAACCTTGACCGTCCGCCTCCGTAGCTCAGGGGATAGAGCGTTGGTTTCCGGTACCAAAGGTCGCAGGTTCGATTCCTGTCGGGGGCACCAGTGGAGACAAGGGATCGCGGGTCATTGAGACCCGCGGTGCCTTGCTTCAGGTCAACACGGTGGAAACATTTTCTAGACGCCGTAGGCATCCGGAGTGATCGAGGCGCCACCGCCGGGGGTAAGAACGAAGCGATTCTCGAGGATCGGTTTCCACCCGTGTGGGTCAGGCGCACTGTCTCCCGCCCCGGGTTCCGTCCGATGTCGACGCGCCTGGGAAACGAGGCAACCGAGCGCGTCGAAACGCCAGTTCGCTCTCACGATCGACAGCACAGTGTCGACTAGCGCTTCTTCGTCCACGGGCCTGCGGTGTCGGGGCGTGCGGAAGTCATTCCTCCGACCGAGCGAAACGCAATGATCGAACATGTGTTCTGCGTCGTTACAGGACACACGCACCCGATTGGATCGCCTGTTGCTTGCGTGCCGCGGAGATAGTCACTCGTTCTGCTCCGCGCACGTAGTCCGCCAGCCCACTATCGATCGCGGCGAGGACGCTGACAATTCGCCCCATCATCACGTCGTGCTTGAAGTGCGAGATGGGCTCGTGATGCGCGACTCGGTTTCGGAGCGACTGGATGTGCACAAGCTCACCGTGAAGCCACTTGCGCTGATTGATCGTGATGCCGGGGAACCCCCGATGAAGCCGTGTCTGCCAGAACTTCGTCTCGTAGTTGTAGATTGGGTCGCGAGGCACCCCGCCGCTGAGCATGCCCACCCAGAAACCAAAGGTGGTGGCTGCGACGACATCGTCCGCCGCGGGCTCCACCGATGTACGGTCGAACAGTTTGTTGATGGTTCGAGCAAGAGACTGCGCCTCGTGATGCGCAAGCTGGGTCTCGTTCCACCAGTCATCTCGCCGGTTCTTGCGCATGGCGTCGTGCACCGCGTTGCGTAGGGCAACCTCAAGGATGCAGATCGGACCCCAGTAAGCGGACGACAGCTCGATGTTCCAGAGGTAGTGGCGGATACCGAGGTCTGTGCGACCGTCCCATCGATTCAGGTATCGGGCGAACCGCGCCTCGCCGAGCGAGCTAGCGATTGCGGGAACGAGCGACGGATCCATTTCAGAAGCTTGCCGCATAGCGGCCGGCACTCAAAGACATTCGCCCCGGGAGTCCAGCAAGCTGAATAGTCCCGGGGCGTTACAAGAGACGAGTTTACAGCATCTCGCGGTAGTACGTCTACGCTCCGGAGACCTGACACGGGTGCCCCCGCACGCCTCCAGCAGCGGCGTTGGTCGTTCGACGAGCTCCTGCATCCGGTCTGCAATCCCATCTGCTTTGTGTGCCCCCCACGCGGACGCGCGGGATTGCCTCACGCAGAGCCGCGGAGGTCACGCAACTCGACCAGTCGGTCGCGATTGTGTCGCCGTACCCCGAAGAGGTCGCAGGTTCAATTCCTGTCGGGGGCACACGAAAGAAGGCCGCGATCGGTGATCGCGGCCTTCGCCGTTTGCGGGGCGGGGTCTGCCGACGCCGCGCGAACCTGTTCACCCGAACCGCCGTCCTGTTTCACCAGACCCGTCGGCGCCCGGCCGCTCCTCGATGAGCCCCGCCGCGCACAGCGCCTCCACCGCCGACCGCACCGCGCTCGCCGCGTCGCCGTCAGCGGGGATGCCATGACGGCGCACCGCGGCTGCGACCAGCTCATCGAACGAGACGCCGTCCGCGGCCCACCAGAGCGCGGGGCCCACACCGTCGATGACGTGGACAGCGGTCTCGTCGTTCGCGCTGCGCCGCAGGAGGACGAGGCGGTATCCGCCGATGGAGATGGCATCCAGGATCGGCGTGCGTCGGAACCCTCTCGTTGTGGCCTCACGAATCGGTGGTTGTGGGGCGGTGGACGTCAGGCTCGCTCTCGGTGGGTCGGCGAAGATAGCGCGCACGAGTGAGACGGTGTCCTCGGCCTCGCGGTATCGCAGACGAAGAGCGCCGCCGACGCCCTCGATGTGGCCCACGATCGTGCGCAGGGGATCGTCGAGCTCCGAGAGGTAGCTGCACTGCGGGGCGATCGCGCCGAGGGCGTCCGCGATGTCGAGGGGCTCGAGTCGGGCCGGGGTGTCGATCTCGGTGCGGTCCAGGACGACGATCGCATGCAGTCTCAAAGGCGCGTCAGGGAGTTCGCGCAGACCCAGACCGGCGGGAGAGGCCTGGCGCTTCGCGCGCGCCGCGTCGTCGATGATTGACAGCGGCTTGCGGTACGGCAGCACTCCACCTCCCGCGTCGACGCCGACGCTCTCATCGGTGACGTACGCGAACTCGCGCGCGAGCCGCGACATCAGCGTGGTCTTGCCCATGCCCGATCGACCCGAGAACATCACCACGCGTCCCTGCTCGTCGGCCACGGCTCCGGCGTGCACCATCCAGAGCTCCCCGCGCCGCGCGGCCAGGGCGGCGAGGGTGACCTGCGTCGTGATGTCGGCGACGGTGTCGTCGAAGTGGAAACGGGGACGAGGTGCCACGGTGGCGACGGGCGGCATCGTGCTCGTCGAGCGAGCGCCCGACCACGCTTCGGCGAGCTGCTCGAGATCCAGGGGAGGCAGGCCGCTCCCGTCGATGCGGATCGAGACGCCGAGGGCATCGACGTCGAGATGGTGATCGCCGGTGCGCGTCGTCATGTGGCCTTCCCCGTGCCGCTCGGGGCCGGCACGGCCGAAAGTCTGTCCGAGACGTGGGGTCGCGTGTCCTCGAGGATCCCCTCCGCGATGGGGGTGAAGCGCACGTCGGACGGCCTTGTCAAGACCATCCGACGTATTCGTGCGTGGTTGGGATGCTGGAGCATCTCTCGAAAGGGGTCTCCCATGAGTATCGGAGCCGGCATCGCGCTCTTCGTCATCGGCGCCATCCTCGCCTTCGCCGTGAACCTGCCGAACGATTTCGTGAACCTCAGCATCATCGGGTACATCATGATGGGCGCGGGCGTCGTCGTCTTCCTCATCGGAATCGTCCTGCTCGTGCGGCGTCGCCAAACCGACACCGTCACCCGCACAGAAGGAGTCGGGGGAGCGCAGGTCACCCGTTCAACGACGCGTTCCTCGAACGACGACCTCGTCTGAAAGCTCTCGGGGTCACCGCCCCGAGAAAGCGATCATGACCGATTCCGTCCCCACCGCGCCGTACGACGCGTCCGTCGACGACCTGTTCGACGGCCGTTACCGCCTGGGCCGAATGCTCGGCCGGGGCGGTTACGCGTGCGTCTACGAGGCGGTCGACACCTCGCTCGGCCGAACGGTCGCCCTGAAGGTCATCGACGGCGAGGGAGCCGATCCCGCGGATGCCGCGCGCGTACGGTCCGAGATCCGCCTCCTCGCCTCGCTCTCACACCCCTCGCTCGTCACCCTGTACGACGCACGCCTGGCGTCGGCGCCCGCATACCTGTCGATGGAGCTCATCGCCGGTCCCACTCTCGCCGACCTCATCGCCCGAGGCCCGATCTCGGAGCCGGAGGTCGCGCGCATCGGCGCCGAGATCGCCGAGGCCTTCGCGGTGATCCACTCCCGCGGCATCGTCCACCGTGACGTCAAGCCGTCCAACATCCTCATCCGTCCGGGCGGCCATCCCGGCGAGACGCCGCGTGCGACGCTCGCCGATTTCGGCATCGCGTCGCTCGTCGGCTCCACCCGCCTCACCAAGGCCGAGACGGTCGTCGGCACCGCCGCGTACCTGAGCCCGGAACAAGCCCGGGGGATGCCGGCTGCCCCCGCGAGCGACGTCTACTCGTTGGGTCTCGTCCTGCTGGAGGCGCTGACCGGCTCTCGCCCGTTCGGTGGGCGCACCCCGCATGAGGCCCTCGCCGCACGCCTCCTGTCCGCACCGGACCTCCCCGCCCACCTCTCCGATCCGTGGCGGGATGTCCTCGAGCGGATGACCGCTGCGAACCCTTCGGAGCGACCGGATGCCACGGGTCTCATCGCCGCGCTCCGCGCGCTGTCCGCACGGCCCGAGACCGGAGCATTGGCGCTCTCCGCAGATGACTCCCCGCGGACGCAGGTCCTCCCGAAGGACACCGCCCCCACGCGTGTCCTCGAGAAAGAACGCCCTCGACGTTCACGCCGGGTGCTGCTCGTGGCATCCGTGATCGTCGTCCTGCTCGCGGGAGGCGGGATCGCGACCGCGGTCGCGCTGAGCGGCACGCCGGCGAGCGTCTCGCCGGACCTCCCCGCGCTCCCGTCGCCCCTGGATCAGCACCTCGGCGAACTCTGGACGGAGGTCGGGCCATGAGGCGACGCCTCCTGCCCTGTGCGGGTCTGCTGCTGGCCGCCGCGATCGCCCTCACCGGCTGCACGCCCCCGGCCGCCGAACCCACCGCGTGGCAGAGCACCGTGCAGACGGTCGCGAACCAGGCTTCGGCCGGGGACTACGCGTCGGCCCTCGCCACCCTCGATGCGCTCGAAGCCGAGGTCGTCTCCCGTCGCGACGCGGGCACCCTTTCCGCGGACGAAGCCGATGGCATCCTGAGCCGAATCGCTGAGGTCCGCGCCGACCTGACCTCGCTGACACCGACCCCCACGCCGACGCCCGCGCCGACGGCGGAGCCGACGCCGGAGGATCAGCCGGCCGTCTCCGACGACTCCGGAACCGACGACGGCGCGCCGACGAACCCCGGTGATCAGGGCCAGGGAGGGAACGGCAAAGGCAAGGGCCCGGGCAAGGATGATCAGGGCCCGGGTTCCGGCGCAGGCCCCGGCAAGAAGGACGGCTGAAAGGTCTTCTCGCGCGGCGGGCCGAACCGCCCTCGGGACATGCGAGGATTACCCGGTGCCGCGCCGGGTGACCGCTGAACTCGACCTCGATCTGGGGGCGTCCGTCGACCTCATCTTCCAGATCACCGCCGCCCAGGGCGTCCCCCTGGCGAGCGAGAGTCTGACCTTCTCGCAGGGCGGTCGTCTGTACACGCCGACCGAGATCGTCGACCAGTCGGGAAGCCGCCTGCACCGCCTCACGGCCGAGCAGGGTCCGCTCGTCGTGCGGTACGACGCCGTCGTCCAGGGCCCGTCGCAGACCCCGCGGACGAGCGACCTCGAGACCATCACCTACCTGCGCCCGAGCCGCTACTGCCAGTCCGACGAGGTGTTCTCGCAGGCGCGCCGTCAGTTCCGCGGGCTGGCCGGTGTCGACCTGCTCGCGGCGGTGTCGAACTTCGTCGCGACGACCGTGACCTACACGCCCGGCCTCAGCCTCGGCACCGACAGCGCGGTCACGACCCTCATGACCGGGCAAGGCGTCTGCCGGGACTACGCGCACGTCGTCATCGCGCTGCTGCGCGCGATGGACATGCCGGCCCGCTACGCCGCGTGCTTCGCCCCGGGCCTCGAGCCGATGGACTTCCACGCCGTGGCCGAGGCGTACCTCGACGGCGCCTGGTACGTCGTCGATGCGACCCGCCTCGCCGATCGCCGCTCGCTGGTGCGCATCGCGACGGGTCGCGACGCCGCCGATTGCGCCTTCCTCAGCTACCACGGCGGATACGTCGGCCTCGAGCGGATGCACGTCGACGCGATCCTGGAGAACGAAATCCCGGATGCCACAACCCCCGACGACCACGAAGCCCTGGTGCAGATCGCCTGACGCGGCCTCCCAGGCGCCGCGCCCTAGAATTGCAGGGCTATGGATCCCGCTGCCCTCTCCGCTGCCCTGCTCGCCGTCATCGCCCCGCTCGCGGAGGCGCGACGAGAGGGCTCTTCGGCGGGGCTGAGCGCCGCCGACCTGCCTCTCGAACGGCCGAAGAACCGCGACCACGGGGACTGGGCCTCCAACGCCGCGATGAAGCTCGCCAAGGTCGTCGGTGCGAACCCGCGCGAGTTCGCGGCCGAGATCGCCGAGGGCCTCACCTCCGTCGACGGCATCGCGAGCGTCGAGGTCGCCGGTCCCGGCTTCATCAACATCCGCCTGGACGCCGCTGCCGCCGGTGCGCTCGCGAAGACCATCGTCGACCAGGGCGCGGCGTTCGGTACGAACGACTCCCGCGCCGACGAGGTCATCAACCTCGAGTTCGTCAGCGCCAACCCCACCGGCCCGATCCACCTCGGTGGCACCCGCTGGGCCGCTCTCGGCGATGCCCTCGCGCGCATCCTCTCGTCGCAGGGCGCGCAGGTCACCCGCGAGTACTACTTCAACGACCACGGCGCACAGATCGACCGTTTCGCCCGGAGCCTCGTCGCCGCCCACCAGGGTGACCCGACCCCCGAAGACGGCTACGGCGGCGCGTACATCGGCGATATCGCGAAGCGCGTGGCCGAGGCCTACGACGGTGACATCGACGCCCTCGACCCGGATGCCAAGCAAGAGGCGTTCCGCGAGCTCGGCGTGAACTTCATGTTCGACGAGATCAAGCAGTCGCTGCACGAGTTCGGCGTCGATTTCGACGTGTACTTCCACGAGAACGATCTGCACAACTCCGGTGCGGTCGAGCGCGCCGTCGCGCGCCTGCGCGAGCTCGGCCACATCTTCGAGGCCGACGGCGCGACCTGGCTGCGCTCCACCGAGTTCGGCGACGACAAAGACCGCGTCATCATCAAGTCCGACGGGCAGCCCGCCTACATCTCGGGCGACCTGGCGTACTACCTCGACAAGCGCGAGCGCGGCTTCAACCGCTGCATCATCATGCTCGGCGCCGACCACCACGGGTACGTCCAGCGCCTCATGGCCATGTGCGCCGCCTTCGGTGACGAGCCGAACGTGAACCTGCAGGTGCTCATCGGTCAGATGGTCAACCTCGTGCGCGACGGTCAGCCGATGCGCATGTCCAAGCGCGCCGGCACCGTCGTCACCCTCGAGGACCTCGTCGAAATCGTCGGCGTGGATGCCGCCCGCTACGCCCTCACCCGGAGCTCCGCTGACTCCAACCTCGACATCGACCTCGACGTGCTGCAGAAGCGCACGAACGACAACCCGGTGTTCTACGTGCAGTACGCCCACGCGCGCACGCACAATGTGGCGCGCAATGCCGCGGCATCCGGAGTCGACCGCTCCGAGTTCGCTCCCGAGCTCCTCGACCACGAGTCGGAGTCGGCGCTGCTCGGTGCCCTGCAGGAGTACCCGCGCATCGTCGCCCACGCCGCCGACGTCCGCGAGCCGCACCGTGTCGCCCGCTACCTCGAGGAGCTCGCCGGCCTGTATCACCGCTGGTACGACAACTGCCGTGTCATCCCGCTCAGCGACGCTCCCATCGAGACGGTGCACCGCACCCGCCTGTGGCTGAACGACGCGACGGGTCAGGTGCTGCGCAACGGGCTGACCCTGCTGGGCGTCTCTGCTCCGGAGCGGATGTAAGCGGATGACGGATGCCACGACCCCCCGCCGCAGATCACGTCGTTGGATCGCGGTCCTCATCGTGGTCGTCGTGCTGGTGGCGGGTGCGGTGGTCGCCGCTGAGTTCATCGCGCGCTCCGTCGTGGCCAGCACCGTCCGCTCGCTCGTCGTGAAGAAGGTCGGCCTGCCGGACCACCAGAACGTCGATGTGGCGGTCGCCGGGATCGTGCTCCCGCAGTTGCTCGGCGGGCGGCTCGACGACGTGACCATCACCTCGAACGACGTCACCCTCGGTCCCATCACGGGCGACGTCGTGGTGGAGATGCGGGGCGTTCCGATCTCGGGCGGCGCGGCCGCCGAGGGGGGAACGGCGTCGGTGGCGCTCGACGAGGATCAGCTGCGTAGCCTCTTGGCGCAGATCCCGGGCTTCCCGTCCGGAACGGTCCAGGTGGCGGCGCCCGACCTCACGTTCGTGAACGAGCTCTCCGTCTTCGGCGTGGGGATCCCTGTCGGCGTCTCCGTCACCCCCGGTGCGGCGAACGGCGATCTGACGCTCGCCCCCGCCGGTTTCGAGCTCGGTGGCAACAGCATCGACGCCGACACGCTCCGCGCGCAGTTCGGGGGAGTGGCCGATGCGATCCTCGGCACACAGAGCCTGTGCATCGCCGATCGTCTTCCGGCCGCCCTGACCCTCACCTCCGCCACCGCGCAGGGCCAGAACCTCGTCGCGGCGTTCGACATCGACGGCGGTGTGCTGAACGACCCCGCTCTGCAGCGCGACGGCTCCTGCGGCTGACCCGCCGTCCGGCGTCCGGCCTCACCCTTCCGCCCTGCGGTCGAGAGCGCGCGGCGACCCGCGGAGACAGACCTACGGTCGGGACCGGATGACGGATGCCGCACCCGCGGCGTGTCACGAGGAGGTCGGATCAATGTCCGCTGTGCCGCGTCGTACGGTGCTCGTCGCCGGGGCCTGGGCGGTTCCCGTCGTCAGCCTCAGCACGGCCCTCCCCGCTCACGCCGCGGCCAGCCAGACGGATCGCGTGTCGATCACGCTGTCGCGAGCCACGCTCTACCCCGATGAGACGGCGACGATCGGCGTCACGAGCGTCGGAGCCGATGGAAAGCCTCGAGGGGGCGACGCGGTCTCGCTCTCGCTCGACGATCCCGGGCGCGTGATCATCGACCAACCGACCGGGGTCACAGACTCCTCAGGTACGTACACCACCATCGTGCGCGTGCGCACCGACGCCGCACCGGGAAGCCTCGGAATATCCGCATCCACGTCGGCAGGCTCAGCGAGCGCCGCTCTCGAGGTGCGTCCTGTCACGGTGATCCGTCACGACGAGACGGGAGCGTCGACGCGGGTGCTCGCTCTCCCGCACGGGTACCAGGACGACGTCGTGGCCATCGAGAATCGTGGCTTCGCTCACAGTGATCTGCAGCCCACCGGACGGCACGTGCTGGCCAAGCAGATCCTTCAGGTGGATGTGGATGCCGGTTCTCCGGCGACTGTGTCGCTGGCGATCGGGACGCGCGGGCCGTGGAAGGCGTTCAACGGCGGCGCCGGCACCGATCTCTTCGTGACCGCTCTGACCGCGGGAACCCAGAGTGTGACTGCGCCCCAAGACGGAATCGTCTACGTGATCAACCATTCCGAGACGCAGACCGCGGCACTGACGATATCGGGTGGGTCCGCGCACCCCGTGTGGGTGAAAGACCGGACGACGTCGGCTGAATTCGCGATGCAGCTCGCGCAGTGGACCGGACCCATCGTCTCTTTCGTCGGCGAGCGAATGTTCGCGGACATCCAGCGGCGGGTCGTCGACGACCTGAGTAGCCGGGGTGTGGTGTGGGATGCCGCCGTCACCGTGGCCACGCTCGACCGGGTGCTCTCGTCGACATGCGATGTCTACGGGCTGAGCTACGCCGCCGTCGGGGTGGCGCGCAAGCATCCCGGACGTGTGTACTTCAGCGGGGCCGACAGCGGTGCGGGGTGGGCTTTCGCCACGAATCAGTGGCTGTGCTTCCAGGTGGATACGGGAGCCAGCGAGACGTTGCTCGTCGAACCCGACTCGTGGGGCATCTGGCACGAAGTCGGGCATACGTTCCAGACGCCGTCCTATACCTGGGGCGGGCTCGGCGAGGTGACGGTGAACATCTCGTCGCTCGCCCTCCAGCAGCGTCACACCGGTCACCATCGGCTGGACGAATGGCCCGAGGCGAAGGACCGGTTCGCGCGGTACTTCGCTCAGGCCGTCGGGGACCGCAGTTTCGCGCAGCTGACCGACGAAGACCCGTTCTACCCGCTCTTCCTCTTCGACCAGCTCCGGCAGTCCTTCGGCGAGGGGTTCTATCCGGCGGTCGACCAGGCGTACCGCGTCCGACGAATCCGCGGGCTGTCGATGCCCTCTTCCGACCAGGACAAGAAGGATCTCTTCGCTCAGGTGGCTTCGAAGGTGGCGGATCGCGACCTCGGCCCGTTCTTCACCGCGTGGGGCGTGCCTCTCTCGTCATCCGTCCTGACCGCGCTGGGTTCCTACCCGGCGCTGCAGAACCAGATCTGGACGGCCATCGATTCTCGCGATGCGCACCGCGAGCGGGAGGCGGGATACAATCTCCCCATCGGTGCCCTGTCGACGGCGAACGTGAGCCTGTATCTGGGCGATCGCACGACGTCGTCGGGCGAGGTGACTGGCCTGTCGACGCTCGCCGGGTCGGCGAGCACCCTCGTCACGCGCGAGTCCGTCGCGATCAACGTCGGCCCCGAGGAAGGGCGGCTTCTGGCTCTCCTGCAGGCGTCGGATGCCACGCAGGAGGTGTTGTGGCACACCGTTCCCGTCACCGTCACCTCGGCGCTGGAGTTCGTGGGCATCTACGACATCCGGGCGGGATGGATCGGCATGAGCCGTGATGGGAAGCGCCTCGTCGTGACGACGACAGGGTTTGCGCCGCACGACTACTACTTCAAGGGCAAGCTCTACTACCAGGTCACTCTGCAGAATTCGCGGGGCCGGGCGCTCGCCACGGTGACGGTGAACGGCGATGACACGCACGACAAGGTCGTGCAGGTGCTCGACGGTCGGTCGGTGTCGGACGGTTACCGGCTTGTCGTGAACGCCGCGGAGACCTGGCGCGTGCGCGTCTACGCGGACAGCGCGCAGACCGGCACCCTGTCGTCGGCGCCGCAGACGCTCACGATCCGCAATGGGCGGTTCGTGGTCTGACGGGTGCCGTCCTCGCACGCGGTAGAGAGAACCGATCAGACCGTTCGGTGCATGACTCTCGATCGCGCTGCAGCCGAATGTTCTGGGGTGAGTGCGGGGTGTCGTGGGGTGAATGTCGGGAGGGATGCCGGGCTCGGGTGGCGTCGTCGCACGTGACGTTCCCGTCTGGCAGTTGCGCCGATCATCATGTCGACATGCGCGCACCAGTCCGCGTCGGGTGGCCATGTGCTCGCTGGCTTCACCCGCCATCCGCGTCCGCCGTCCGACGTCGTGGTGAGCAGTGCGGACCATATCGTCGGCGACGTTCGCTTGTTCTCTGATCATCGCCCAGGAGATTTCATGGCTAAGGGACCGTTCCCCCTCCCCGTAACAACTGACGACAGGACTCTGGAGGAGCCTGTGGGGCAGCTTCTGGGTGCTCCGATGTCTCGTCGCAGCGTCGTGGCGGCGGCGGCCTGGAGTGTCCCGGCGGTGTCTCTTGCCTCGGCGACGCCGGCTTTCGCGAACACGTCGCAGGCGACGAATGTGACGATCTCGGGTCCGTCCGGGGGTGTGCCTGCGTCGGGTGCGGTTCCGGTGACGGTGACGGTGAAGGACGCGCAGGGTCAGCCTCAGGCGGGCCAGCCGGTGTCGTTCAGTGGTCCCGATGGGTCGAGCTTCGACGCCGCGGATGGCGTCACGAACGGTGCGGGGCAGTACACGGCGAAGTTCAACAACAACAAGCCGTGGGCGAAGCCGGGATCGACCATTGCCGTGACCGCGGTTTCAGGGAGCGGCAACGCGTCGCAATCGTTCGCGGTCCTCGGGTCGAATGTTCTCGGGTGGGGCTCGGGCACGTTCGGGGTGACCGGCCTGGGGAGCGTCGCAAACACCTCGTCACCGTCTCAGCTCATGCAGGTCTTCCCCGCGCCGGTTGTGCAGGTGGCGCAGGGTGGTGACTATTTCACGCTGTTCCGGTTGGCTGACGGCACAGTCTGGGGCGTGGGGCGCAACAGTCAGGGTCAGCTCGCTGACGGGACGACCAACGACGTGTATTGGCCGCCCCAGCGCGTGCCGGGCCTGTCGAACGTCGTGGACGTCGCCGCCGGATACCAGACCGGGTACGCCGTGCTCCAAGACGGAACGGTGCGCTCGTGGGGCGTCAATGCGAACTCCGCGCTGGGTGATGGAAGCACCTACTCCAGCAAGAGCTACTCGACCTCTGTCGTGACGGTGCAAGGTGTCTCGGGCGCCGTGAAGGTTGCCGGCGGGTCGTGGTTCGGTCTCGCACTCCTGTCGAACGGGACGGTTGCCGGCTGGGGGCGCAACGGCTTCGGTCAGCTGGGCGACACGACCAATGGTGATCGTGCGACGGCGACGACGGCGGTCGGTGTGTCCGGCGCGACCGACATCGCAGCGACGTCGGTGGCGGGTTACGCGCTGCTCGGCAACGGAACGATCATGGCGTGGGGCGGCAACTGGAAGGGCCAGCAGGGCGACGGATCGACTCTGTCGGGCAACCGTTACACGCCGGCTGCGGTCTCGGGAATCTCCACCGCGACGAGTCTCGGAGCCGCCTGGCAGACGGGATACGCGATCCTCAGCGACAAGACCGTCATGGCATGGGGTGATGGCGAGAACGGTGAGCTGGGGAACGGTGCTTCTGCCGCATCGGCCGCACCCGTCGCCGTTCAGGGACTGACGAACGTCGTCCAGGTAGGAGCCGGATACGCGCTGACCGATGACGGTGCCGTGTACGCCTGGGGTCCCAACGATGCCGGCCAGCTCGGTAATGGCAGCAGCTCGGGAAGCAACGTGCCAGTCGCGGTGACCGTGCCGGCAGGGATACCGATTCAGGCCATCGGCGGAAGCGATGGCGCGAATGCCCGGTACATTGTCACCGGCGAGATGAGTCTGACGCTCGACGTGACGAAGTCGCAGATCTCGGCGGGGTCCTCAGCGGCAGTGCTGGCGACCGTATCCTCGGGAGCGAAGCTTGTGCAGGGCGTGACAGTCGACTTGACAGCCACGGGTAATGCGGCGCTCGGTGCTGCCTCGGGGCAGACGAACGCTTCGGGTGTGTTCGAGACCTGGGTCACCCCGGACCCGTGGACGGTGCCAGGAGCGCAGCTGCGTGTCTCGGGGGCGACGGATGCTGCGACCAGCATGGACTCCTACACCGTTCTCGGGGCGAACGCGCTCGCGTTCGGTCGGGAGACCGGGTACGAGTTGGGTGATCAGGGAGCGAACGGGCCGCAGAGCGGGACCTCGAGCGTGTCGCGGACGACCCCGACGCAGCTGAGCCCGGCGTTCCCGTCTCCGATCAAACAGATCGCCGGTACCGGCTGGGGCGACTCTTTCTACAGCTACAACAACACCTTTGCGCTGCTGCAGGACGGCACCGTGTGGACGGTCGGCGGCAACTATGCCGGTCAGAGTGGTGATGGTTCGCAGTATTACCACGCAGGCTGGACCCAGATTCCGGGGCTGGCGAATGTCACACAGATCAGCACTGCCAATCTGACGATTTTCGCCCTCCTCGCCAACGGCAAGGTCATGGGGTGGGGTGACAACTTCTTCGGCCAGATCGGAACCGGGACTCCGGCGCAGGGGAGCTCCGGAGTTCCCATCGAGATCGCCGGACTGTCGAACGTGACGAAGGTCAGCTCGGGTTCGCAGACCACGTACTTCCTGCTGCAGGATCAGACCGTCTGGTCGCTCGGGCGCGGGGGTGCGGGCCTTGGAACCGGCAACAGCAACGAGCCGGATGCCTCGACACCCGTGCAGGTGACAGGGCTTTCCTCGGTGATCGACATCGCGGGACGGGCGGGTGGTGGATACGCCCTGAAGTCCGACGGAACGGTGTGGGCCTGGGGCGCGAACTACTCGGGCGCCCTCGGCAGCGGGACGAGTCCTGTGCCGCCGCGCTGGTCTCAGGGGGTGCCCGAGTACAGCTCGGCGACGCCCGTGCAAGTCACAGGTCTCTCGGGGAAGACGGTCACCGCGATCGCCGGCCGAGCCGACGGTGGACTGGCGTTGACCTCCGACGGTGCGGTCTACGCGTGGGGTGACAATCAGAGCGGGACGGTCGGTGACGGAACCACGACGTCGCGTTCTGTCGCCACCCTGGTGTCGGGCATGGCGTCCGATGTCGCGAGGATCTACTGCTCCGGCTTGACGTCCTACGCGATCAAGAACGACGGATCCTCGTGGGCATGGGGCGACAATTCGTTTGGCCAGCTCGGTAACGGGTCGACGAACAACAGCTCGACACCCGTCGCGATCAGCGGTCTCGGCGGCAAGTACGTGACGTCTTTCATGACCGACGCACCCACTCCCTGGCGTCAGTATGCGATCGTCGGCCCGAGCACCGTGACGGTGAACACCGCCAGCACGCAGCTGACCGCGGGGCAGGCGACAGTTGTCCAGGCCAAGGTTGCGGCCGGATCGCAGGGGGTCAGCGGGGCGACGGTCACCGTGACCGCAACCGGGACGGCCACCATCTCCACGCCGTCGGGGCAGACCGACTCGTCGGGGCTGTTCGAAACCTCTGTGACGCCCGACCAATGGAGCCGACCGGGCAGCGTCGTGCGACTGACCGCCGCGTCCGAAGCGAGCTCGGGTCAAAAGACATTGGCCACGCTCGGCGCGAATGCCATGTCGATCGGGTACGGGCTCTGGGGTAGCAACGGCACCGGAACCTGGGGCCCAGACAATCTCACCGCGACTCAAATTGCACGTACCTTCCCGTCGCCCGTTCGGCAGGTGCACTTTGGTGTCATCTCAGCGACGGCGTTGCTCGAAGACGGAACCGTCTGGACCGTTGGACGAAATGATGGTTACCAGCTCGGCGACCCTTCCGTCCCCCTCTACGACTGGAACACCTCCTCGGGGGGTGGACGCAATACATGGGGTCAAGTCCCGAACCTCCCAAGCAACATCGTCCAGATCGCCGGAGGACGCTGCACGCGTTACGCCCTCACTGCGGACGGGAACGTCTGGGCTTGGGGATGGGGTGTCTTTGGCGCCATCGGTGACGGCGCGAACACGGATCGTCCGGGGGCTGTCCGCCTGACGAGCTTGTCGGGCGTCAAGCGGATCGGTTCGGGGTACTGGAACGGGTTCGCCATCATGGCGGACGATTCCGTAATGGCATGGGGCGGCAACACCACAGGTGGCGCGCCAGGCGGTGGTGGACTCCTCGGCGATGGAACGACGACAAACCGTCCTGCCCCTGTTGCCGTGCCCGGATGGGGCTCGGTCGCATCGATCGAGGGTGACCGATACCAGACGACTGTTCTCCGTACCGACGGTTCTGTCTGGATGAGTGGCGGAGGTAGCGGCGCGGTCGGAAGCCTTGGCAACGGCTCGACGAACGGCAGCCTCGTGCCTACTCAGGTGGGTGGGCTGAGCAACATTCAGCAGATCTCCGTTGGATTCGGGTTCGTGCACGCCATCCGGTCGGACCGAAGCGTCATCGGCTGGGGGACCAACGACAAGGGTCAGATCGGCGACGGTACGACGACGACGGCTCTGAGCCCCGTCGTCGTAGGCGGCCTGTCGAACGTAGTCGAGCTCGCTAGCGGTTGGGGCGTAGGTTACGCCCGCCGCGCCGACGGCAGTGTCCTCGCGTGGGGAATGAACGACTCGGGTCAACTCGGCAATGGGGGGACGACCGACAGCTTGGTGCCTGTGCAGGTCACCGGTCTTAGCGGTCACACCGTTGAGTCCTTGAACGCCGGCGAGGCCGGTGCCGCGGGCTGCTACTTCGTCGTGAGCTGAAGGCCAGCCTCGCACCGGTGACGGTCTCCGCGTCCTCGCGCATTCCTCACCCGCGTCGATAAGCCCCAGGGGCCCCCGTCTGCTCATGGCGACAGACGGGGGCCCCTGGTTTCGTTCGTGCAGCGAACGGCCACGTTGCGCGGGAAGGGAGCGGCATACGCCGTGCCATAGACTTGCGGGGTTGTCGACCGCGTGACCTCCCGCGGCGGCAGCAGCCGTGATCCGCGGCCGTCGCGTCGCCGCAAAACCCGATTGGTTCCTCCGTGTCCGCCTCGCAGTCCGCGCTCGTGCCCGAGTGGCTCACCGCCCCGGCCGAAGCGAACGAGCTCGTCGCCCCCGTCTGGCCCGCGTCCGCGCGTCGCGTCGAGGGCGGCTCTGTCGAGATCGGGGGCGTCTCCGTCTTCGATCTGCGCGATCGTTTCGGCACCCCGCTGTACGTTCTCGACGAGGACGAGGTGCGGGGACACGCCCGCCGCGCCCGCGCCGCATTCGACTCGGCGGCGGCGCGTCACGGCATCCGGGCTCGTGTCTACTACGCCGGAAAGGCGTTCCTGTCGACCGAGGTCGTGCGCTGGGTCGTCGACGAGGGGCTCTCCGTCGACGTCTGCACGCTCGGCGAGCTCGAGGTCGCCCTCGCCGGTGGCGCGGATCCCGCTCGTCTCGGATTCCACGGCAACAACAAGAGCGTGCGTGAGCTCGAACGCGCCGTCGAGGTCGGCATCGGCTCGGTCGTCGTCGACAGCCCCATCGAGATCGAGCGCCTGGCCGCGATCGCCGAGCGCCGCGGTGCCGTGCAGTCCGTCCTGGTGCGCGTGCGTACCGGCGTGCACGCCGAGACGCACGCGTTCCTCGCGACCGCGCACGAAGACCAGAAGTTCGGCTTCTCGCTCGAGGGTGCCGCCGAGGCCGTCGCGCGCATCCGCGAACTGACCAGTCTGCGCTTCGTCGGCCTGCACGCCCACATCGGTTCGCAGATCTTCGACTCGTCCGGGTTCCGCGAGTCGGCCGCACGCCTGGTCGACCTGCACGCCGACCTGCTGGCCGGGGGAGAGATCCCCCTCCTCAACGTCGGCGGAGGCTTCGGCATCTCCTACACCTCGGTCGACGACCCCAAGCCGATCGAAGAGATCGCCGATGGCATCCTGAACGCCATCGCCGACGAGTGCGCGGTGCGCGGCATCCCGATGCCCGACGTCGCCACCGAGCCCGGTCGTGTCATCGTCGGCCAGGCCGGTGTGACGCTCTACGAGGTCGGCACAGTGAAGACCGTCACGGCAGCGGAAGGACTCGAGCGCACTTACGTGAGCGTCGACGGCGGCATGAGCGACAACGCGCGCCCTGCCCTCTACGGAGCGGACTTCTCGGCACGCATCGTCTCGCGTACCTCGTCCGCCACCCCCGCGCTCTCGCGCGTCGTCGGCCACCACTGCGAGTCCGGAGACATCGTGGTGGATGCCGAGTACCTTCCCGCCGATGTCGCGCCCGGCGATCTGCTGGCCGTGCCCGCCACCGGTGCCTACTGCTTCTCACTCGCGAGCAACTACAACTACACGCCCCGCCCGCCCGTCGTCGCCGTGCGCGAGGGACAGGCCCGCGTGATCGTGCGCGGCGAGACCATCGACGATCTGCTCTCGCGCGACGCCGGGATCCCGGCATCCGCCCTCACCGCAACACCCCACGGAGACACCGAATGACCGACTACCGCACGCTCCGCGTGGCGCTCCTCGGCGCCGGCGCCGTCGGCTCGCAGGTCGCCGACCTGCTGCTCAAGCACGGCGACGAACTCGCCGACCGCGCGGGCGCCAAGCTCGAACTCGCCGGCATCGCCGTCCGCAACGTCGACTCCAAGCGCGACGCCGACCTCCCGCGCGAACTCTTCACAACGGATGCCGAGACCCTCATCGTCGGCTCCGACATCGTCATCGAGCTGATGGGCGGCATCGAGCCCGCCCGCACGCAGGTGCTGCACGCGATCGCCTCGGGCGCCGACGTCGTCACGGCGAACAAGGCGCTGCTGGCCACGCACGGCTCCGAGGTCTTCGAGGCCGCCGATCAGGTCGGCGCCGAGGTGTACTACGAGGCCGCCGCGGCCGGTGCCATCCCGATCATCCGCCCGCTGCGCGACTCGCTCGCCGGCGACCGCGTCGTGCGCATCATGGGCATCGTCAACGGCACGACGAACTACATCCTCGACCGCATGGACACCGAGGGCGCCGACTTCGCCGACGTGCTCGCCCAGGCGCAGGAGCTCGGGTACGCCGAGGCCGACCCGACGGCCGACGTCGAGGGATACGACGCCGCGCAGAAGGCCGCGATCCTCGCGAGCCTCGCCTTCCACACGACGGTTCCCCTGGATGCCGTGCACCGCGAGGGCATCACGTCGGTGGATGCCGCGATGATCGAGTCCGCGCGCCACGCCGGGTACGTCATCAAGCTCCTCGCCGTGTGCGAGCGCCTGACGGCCGAGGACGGCTCGGAATCCATCTCGGTTCGCGTGTACCCCGCCCTCGTCGAGCGGACGCACCCGCTGGCCAGCGTCCATGGCGCGAACAACGCCGTCTTCGTGCAGGCCGAGGCCGCCGGAGACCTCATGTTCTACGGCGCCGGAGCCGGTGGCGTGCAGACCGCGTCGGCCGTGCTGGGCGACGTCGTCTCGGCCGCGCGCCGTCACATCGCCGGGGGAGTGGGCGTCGGTGAGTCGACCCGCGCGAACCTCCCCGCCGTGCCGATCGGGCACGTCATCACGCGCTACCAGATCACGCTCGAGGTCGACGACAAGCCGGGCGTGCTCGCCACGGTCGCCGGCATCCTGAGCGAAGGCCGCGTGTCGATCGCGACCGTCGAGCAGACCGTCATCGAGGCGGACGAGAAGACTCAGACCGGCGGCTCCGCCCGCCTGGTCATCGGAACACACAAAGCCCGCGAGCAGGACCTGAGCGAGACCGTCGAGCGTCTCGCCGCGAGCGGCGTCGTCGAGCGCGTGGTCTCCGTGCTGCGCGTGGAAGGGAACTGAACATGGCACACCTCTGGCGCGGAGTCCTCCGCGAATACGCCGACCGTCTGGGCGTCACCGACGCCTCCACCGTCGTCACCCTCGGCGAGGGCGGCACGCCGCTGCTGCCCGCCCCCGCGCTCTCGCGCCGCACCGGCGCCGACGTGTGGGTCAAGTTCGAGGGCATGAACCCCACGGGTTCGTTCAAGGACCGCGGCATGACCGTCGCCCTCTCGCGGGCCGTCGAGCACGGCGCGAAGGCGGTCATCTGCGCTTCCACCGGCAACACCTCGGCGTCGGCCGCGGCCTACGCCGCCCACGCCGGCATCACGGCGGCGGTCCTCGTTCCCGAGGGCAAGATCGCGATGGGCAAGCTCAGCCAGGCCGTCGCCCACAACGGCCGACTCATCCAGATCCGCGGCAACTTCGACGACTGCCTCGAGATCGCGCGCGAGCTCGCCGACCATTACCCGGTGCACCTGGTGAACTCGGTCAACCCCGACCGCATCGAGGGGCAGAAGACCGCCGCGTACGAGGTCGTCGAGGTTCTGGGTGACGCCCCCGACTTCCATTTCATCCCCGTCGGCAACGCCGGAAACTACACCGCGTACTCGCGCGGCTACCGCGAAGAGGCCGCGCGCGGCGTCGCGACCACCGTGCCCCGCATGTTCGGCTTCCAGGCCGCCGGCTCCGCTCCGCTCGTGCGCGGCGAGGTCGTGAAGAACCCCGAGACGATCGCCAGCGCGATCCGTATCGGCAACCCCGCCTCGTGGGAGCTCGCGCTCGAAGCGCGGGACGCGACCGACGGCTACTTCGGCGCGATCGACGACGCCCGCATCCTCGAGGCGCAGAAGATCCTCGCCGGCGAGGTCGGCATCTTCGTCGAGCCCGCCTCGGCGATCAGCGTCGCGGGTCTGCTCGAGCGGGCCGAGGCCGGGGTCGTCCCCGCCGGAGCCAAGGTCGTTCTCACCGTCACCGGTCACGGCCTCAAGGACCCGCAGTGGGCCCTTCGCCAGTCCGACGGCACCGACGTGCAGCCCACCGTCGTCGACGCGACCACCTCGGAGGTCGCCTCGGTGCTCGACCTGCAGCCGGTGACCGCGTGACCACAGGCCCCGGCCGTCGGGTCTCGGTCCGCGTTCCCGCGACGAGCGCGAACCTCGGACCGGGCTTCGACACCCTCGGCCTCGCGCTGAGCGTCTACGACGACCTCGTCGTGGAGCAGCTCGACGGGGACCGCCTCGAGATCGAGGTCGAGGGCGAGGGAACGGCCGACGTCCCGCGCGACGCCTCCCACCTCGTCGTGCGGGCCATGGCACACACCTACGCCTCTGTCGGCCGCACCCTTCCCGGTCTTCGACTGACCGCGCACAACGTCATCCCGCACGGGCGCGGCATGGGTTCGTCGGGTGCGGCGGTGGTCGCCGGCATCCTCGCCGCCAAGGGTCTGCTCGAGGGCGAGGTGGCGTTCAGCGACGTCGACCTGCTGCGTCTGGCCACCGAGATGGAGGGGCACCCCGACAACGTCGCCCCCGGTCTGTTCGGCGGACTCACCATCGCCTGGATGGATGCCGAGGGCCCCCAGCACAAGCAGCTGATCGTGCACCGCGGTGTGTCGCCGCTGGTGTTCGTGCCGAGCTTCACGATGTCGACCGCCGTCGCGCGCAGCCTGCAGCCGCTCCAAGTGCCGCGCGAGGACGCGGTGTTCAACGTCTCGCGTTCCGCCCTGCTGATCGCCGCCATGACGCAGAGCCCGGAGCTGCTGATGGCCGCCACGGAAGACAAGCTGCACCAGAACTACCGGGCGCAGGCCATGCCCGAGACCGATCGACTCGTGCGGGCGCTTCGCGCCGAGGGATACGCCGCCGTCGTGTCGGGTGCGGGGCCGAGCGTCCTCGTCCTCGCCGACGGTCCGGGGCAGCGCCTCGCGGCGGCGGATCTTATGGCATCCGTCGTCGACACCCCGTGGCAGGCCCTCATGCTCGCTGTCGACGTCAAGGGTGGTACAGTGAAAAACGCAGAGGGTTCCGCGTAATTCGCGAATCTGAGCCTCTGCACCACCTGCGAAATCCGCAACACATCGCGAACCCGGTATCGGCTGCAGTCTCCCGAACCGCTGGTGTCTCTTCGTCTGCGATCTGCATGGCGAAGCGCGATCTGATCACGTTTCATTTTCTGAGGAGCACTCGTGGAGTCCATCTCCGAGACCCAGCCCGTCGACGCGCCCGAGGGCGCCGAGAACCCCGTCGAAGAACAGCCTTCGGCCGAGCCACAGGGCACTGACACCGAACAGGCCGAAGCGGCTGTCGAGACCCCGGATGCCGAGAGCGCAGACGCTCCGGACGCCGAGGCCGCACCAGCCGATCCCGCGCAGCCGGAGGCGTTGTTCACCGACGACACCCTCGTCGCGGAGGCTCCCGCGGCGGAGGCCGAGGTCGTCGCTGAGCCCGCCGCGGCGGAGGCGGAAGCGCCCGCCGCTGCCGAGGAGCCCGCTGCTGCCGAGGCGCCCGCTGTCGCCGAGGCGCCCGCCGCGGCCGAGGTGCCCGCCGCTGCCGAGGAGCCCGCCGCTGCCGAGGAGCCCGCCGCGGCGGAGAAGCCCGCCAAGGCGCCGCGCAAGCGCGCGCCTCGTCGCGCCACCACCGCGTCGGCCAAGGAGAAGGCGGCTGCGGAAGCCGCTGCCGCCGAGGCCGCTGCTGCCGAAGCCGCTGCGGTTGAGACCGCTGCGGCTGAGACCGCTGCCCCCGAGGCTGAGGCTGTCGCTGAGCCCGAGGCCGACGCGACCACCCCCGCGACCACCGCCGCCGATGTGGCGGCCGATGCCACGGCATCCGAGCAGACGTCCCCCGCAGCCGAGGCCGTGGAGGCCCCCGCCGCGGCTGAGACCGCCGGCGACGCCGCCGCGAACGAGAGCGCGGAGAGCGAGACCGCCGCGGGCGACGCCACGGAGGCGCCCGCCACGGACGACAGCACCGACGAGACGCCGGCTCGCGGCCGCGGCCGCAACCGTTCGCGCAACCGCAACCGCAACCGGGCCGACGCCGCAGAGAAGACCGAGGCGCAGCCCGCCGCAGCCGGTGACGAAGCTGAAGCGGCCCCGCAGGGGAACCAGCGCGACGGTGGTTCCCAGAACGGCCAGCAGGCTCAGCAGCAGCAGGGCGGCACGAGCAACCGCAACCGTCAGCGCAACAAGCGCCGCGGCCCGAACACGACGGGCGACGAGTTCGACTCCGAGATCGGCGAGGACGACGTCCTCGTTCCCATCGCCGGCATCCTGGACGTGCTCGACAACTACGCCTTCGTGCGTACCACCGGTTATCTTCCGGGACCGAGCGACGTCTACGTCTCCCTCGGCCAGGTCAAGAAGTACAACCTGCGCAAGGGTGACGCCGTCGTCGGCTCGATCAAGCAGCCGCGCGAGAACGAGCAGTCCAGCCGCCAGAAGTACAACGCCCTGGTCAAGGTCGACTCGATCAACGGCCTGTCCGTCGACGACGCCGCGACGCGCGTCGACTTCGGCAAGCTGACCCCGCTCTACCCGCAGGAGCGCCTGCGTCTGGAGACGGCGCCCGAGAAGCTGACTCAGCGCATCATCGACCTCGTCGCCCCGGTGGGCAAGGGACAGCGTGGACTCATCGTCGCGCCCCCCAAGGCGGGCAAGACGATCGTGCTGCAGCAGATCGCCAACGCCATCGCGCACAACAACCCCGAGGTCCACCTCATGGTCGTGCTCGTCGACGAGCGCCCCGAAGAGGTCACCGACATGCAGCGGACGGTCAAGGGCGAGGTCATCGCCTCGACGTTCGATCGTCCCGCCGAAGACCACACGACGGTCGCGGAGCTCGCCATCGAGCGCGCGAAGCGCCTCGTCGAGCTCGGCCGCGACGTCGTCGTGCTCCTCGACTCGATCACCCGTCTCGGCCGTGCATACAACCTGTCGGCACCCACCTCGGGTCGTGTCCTCACCGGCGGTGTGGACGCGTCGGCGCTGTACCCGCCCAAGCGCTTCTTCGGTGCCGCGCGCAACATCGAGAACGGCGGCTCGCTCACCATCCTCGCGACCGCTCTCGTCGAGACCGGTTCCAAGATGGACGACGTCATCTTTGAAGAGTTCAAGGGGACGGGCAACAGCGAGCTGCGCCTGAGCCGCCAGCTCGCCGACAAGCGCATCTTCCCGGCGGTCGACGTGAACGCGTCGAGCACCCGTCGCGAAGAGATGCTGCTGTCGCCCGACGAGGTCAAGATCACCTGGAAGCTCCGCCGCGCCCTGGCCGGTCTGGAGCCGCAGCAGGCCCTCGAGGTCGTGCTCGGCAAGCTCAAGGAGACGCAGTCGAACGTCGAGTTCCTCGTGCAGATGCAGAAGTCCATCCCGGCGCCCTCGCGCGGCGGTGACGACAACAGCATCCGCTGAGCGGAGCGGCAGACGCGATGTCGGTGCCCGCGATGTTCGAGTCGGTCCGCGGACTGCTCGATGAGCACAAAGCGGTCGAGCTCGAGCTGAACGACCCCGCGGTGCACGCCGATGCGGCGCGCGCCAAGCGGGTGAATCGGCGTTACGCCGAGCTCAGCCGCATCGTGCATGCCTACGACGCGTGGACGGCGGCATCCGAGGATCTGGATGCCGCCCGCGAGCTCGCTCGTGAGGACGAGGCCTTCGCGGAGGAGATCCCGGCTCTCGAGGAACGGGTGGCCGAGACGCAGGAGCGTCTGCGGCGCCTGCTCATCCCGCGCGATCCCGACGACGCGCGCGACGTGATCATGGAGATCAAGGGCGGCGAGGGCGGGGCCGAGAGCGCTCTGTTCGCGGCCGATCTGCTGCGCATGTACCTGCAGTACGCGGCATCCATGGGCTGGAAGACCGAGTTGCTCGAGCGCACCGAGAGCGATCTCGGCGGATACAAGGACGTCCAGGTCGCGATCAAGGGGTCCTCGAGCGACCCGGCGCAGGGCGTGTGGGCGCATCTGAAGTACGAGGGCGGCGTGCACCGCGTGCAGCGCGTGCCGGCGACCGAGTCGCAGGGGCGTATCCATACGTCGACGACGGGGGTGCTCGTGTTCCCCGAAGTCGACGAGCCCGAGGAGGTCGCGATCGATCCGAACGACCTCAAGATCGATGTGTTCCGCTCGTCGGGCCCCGGCGGTCAGTCGGTCAACACGACCGACTCGGCGGTGCGCATCACGCACGTGCCTACGGGCATCGTCGTGTCGATGCAGAACGAGAAGTCGCAGCTGCAGAACCGCGAGGCCGGCATGCGCGTGCTGCGCGCCCGCCTGCTCGCCAAGCAGCAGGAGGAACGTGACGCCGTCGCTGCCGATGCGCGCCGCTCGCAGATCCGCGGCATGGATCGGTCCGAGCGCATCCGCACGTACAACTTCCCCGAGAACCGCATCGCCGACCACCGCACGGGATACAAGGCCTACAACCTCGATCAGGTGATGGACGGCGCCCTCGGCCCGATCATCGAGTCGGCGATCACCGCCGACGAAGAAGCCCGTCTGGCCGCGCTGGCCGGCGAGTAGTCGCGGGTTCTCGCGTTCGCCGTCGATCGCCCGTCAGCGATGGGCCGGTAGCCGCCGCCGTGGCGGTGACTTGCGCCGTATGCTCCCGAAATCCCGTTTCCCGCGTGCATATCGCGCGAGTCAGTGAGTAAGCCTCGGTGAGGGATCCGCGACGGCAGTGACTTGCGCCGTATGCCCGCGCGGGACGCCCGCCGACGAGCATTCCGCGCAAGTCACCGTGGCCGAGCGAGCGGCTGTGGAGAACGCTCCCGGCACGAGCCCGGCCGGCGACAAGATGTCGGGATGACATCGCCTCCCTCCCGCGCCTTTGCGTCGGGCGACGCGCGCCGAGCCGGTGCGACGCGACGTTTCGTTGACGCCGCGGAGTGGGAGCGGCCGTTCCACGGTGTCCGGATGCCGCGGCCGATTCTCAATCCGGGAACGCATCCCGCAACCCGACACGAGCAGCAAATTCTCGCGCGGGCGCAGGCCTACTGCACGATCATGACGCGTGAGGCGTTCTTCTCGCACACGACCGCCGCGCTTCTATGGGGTCTTCCGCTCCCGCCGACGACGGACAGCGATCTGCATGTCGCGGTTCTTCACCCGGCACGAGCACCCGCCGGACGGGGCGTTCACGGGCATCAGCTGCACCCCCGTGGCGTTTCCACCCGACAGACGCAGGAGGGACTTCGACTCACCGACCCGGTGACGACCTGGACCCTTCTCGGATCCACTCTGCGGCATCCGTACGATCTGATCGCTGTGGGGGATGCCGTCGTGTCGAGTGTTCGCATCGCTGGACCGCATGGACGGATCGTCCGTGACGCCTTCGCGGCAGTCGACGATCTTCACCGGGCGGTCGAGGCGGTCACCAAGCGCCGCGGCATCGTCGCCATCCGCGAGGCGCTCCCGCGCGTACGGGCGGGAGCGCGGTCGCGAACCGAATCGTGGACAAGACTGACCCTCATCGACGGCGGGCTCCCCGAGCCGGAACTGAATCACGACGTCTACGATTCCGCGGGCTTCGTCGCGTGCGTCGATCTCGCCTACCCGGATCGTCGCGTCGGCGTCGAGTATGAGGGAGATCATCACCGCACGGACGCCGCGCAGTGGCAGAGAGATGTCGAGCGCTACGAGCGCCTCGCGGCCGCTGGCTGGCGGATGGTGCGTGTCACCCGCGAGATGCTCTTTCGTCAGCCGGGTCTTCTCATCCGGCTGGTTGAAGACGCCCGTGCTCGTTAGCCCGACGAGATGACTTGCGGCTAATGTTCGCTCGCGCTGATGCGCGACGAGCATTCGGCGCAAGTCAGAGGAGGGAGAGCGGGGCCGGGCGAGGAGCCCGGGGAAGGAACAGGACCTCGTCAGGCGTACCAGGCCGGGGGATGGGGGAGCGGGCCGCGGCGGTCCTCGAGCTGGGCGGCTATCGCCAGCAGCGTCGCTTCGCCGCCGGGACGACCCACGAGCTGGATCGAGACGGGGTGGCTCGTGGCATCCGTCGTCACCGGCAACGTCACCGCGGGAAGTCCCGCGACGTTCACGAAGCTCGAATAGGGCGCGTATTCCACCTGCATCGAGAACGTCCGCTCGGGGCTGTGGCCTGCGTACGAGCCGACCGGCTGCGGCGGCAGCGCGAGGGCGGGGGTGAGCACGGCGTCGAAAGGGGTGAAATCCGCGATCGTACGCCGTTCGAACGCACGGGCAGACGCCAGCCCACCCAGGAGGTCGAGCGCGGACAACGCGCGTCCCTCCTGCACGAGCCACGCGGTCAGGGGCTCGACCAGCGTCATGTCGTCGTCGCTCAGCGGGATCCTCGCGGCGCTCGCGCGCCACAGCACGTGGAACAGCGATGCATAACCGAAGGGATGCCACGCGGCATCCGCCACGTCGTGCCCGGCGTCCGACAACCATGCGGCGGCCGTCTCGAATGCCGCGCGGGCGTCGGCGTCGAGCCGGATGTCTTCGTCGTCGTCCCACGGCGAGACCGTCGTCACGCCGATCCGCAGTGGTCCGGGCTCGCGCCCGCCCGCTTCGCTGAACGGTCCGGCGCCGGGTGCCGCCGTCGCGTACGAGAAGGGTGCGAGACCGACGAGGGCATCCAGCAGGAGGGCGACGTCCGCCACGGTCCGAGCGATCGGACCTGTCACCGACAGACCGTCGGGCGAATCGAACCCCGAACCGAGCGGCAGGCGCCCCCGCGAGGGCTTGAGGCCCACGACCCCGACCGTCGCGGACGGGATGCGGATCGACCCTCCGCCGTCGGATCCCACCGCGGCCGGCAGGAGTCCCGCCGCCACGGCGATCGCGGCCCCGCCGCTGGACCCGCCCGCCCCCGCCGACAGGCGCCACGGATCACGCGCAGGGGCGTGGATGAGGGGCTCCGTGAAACCGGTGAGACCGAACTCCGACGTGCTCGTCTTCCCGACGTTGACCGCGCCCGCTGCATCGAGGGCTTCGGCGAGAGGGTCGGATGCCGTCGGCACGAAGTCCGCGCGAGAGCGCGAGCCGTACCGGGTTGGGACACCCGCGCGGGCGACCAGGTCCTTGTCGGCGAGGGGGAGGCCCCACAGGGGGCCGCGAGCCGTCGCGGCGGTGAGTTCGCGGGCGCGGCGGCGGGCGGCATCCGGGGTCACCTCGGCGAACGCACCGAGATCGGAGAGGCGGGTGATGCGGTCGAGGTAGTGCTCGACGAGCGACGTCGGTGAGAGCTCGTCGCGGCGCAGGGCGTCGACCTGCGCGACGAGCGACAGGTCGTGCAGAGCGGACATGAGTCCGAGCCTACGGCTGCCGGGGCGCGTGAGAGTCCTCGTGCCCGACCGCTCGCGAGCGCCGTCAGGGCGACCCGGATGGCCCTCGGTCAGATCCAGTACTCGGGGGTGGTCAGCAGCGCCCGCGTGTCTTCGCCGTTACGGCGCGTACGCGCCTTGGCGGGAACGCCGACCAGCACACTGTCGGCGGGCGCGTCGCGCGTGACGACGGCGTTCGCGCCCACGACCGACCGTGCTCCGAGGGTGATCGGCCCGAGGATCTTGGCTCCGGCCCCGACGGCGACGCCGTCGTGCAGCGTGGGGTGGCGCTTGCCGCCCTCGCGCTGCCGGCCGCCCAGGGTCACGCCGTGGTACAGCATGACGTCATCGCCGACTTCCGCGGTCTCGCCGACCACGACACCCATGCCGTGGTCGATGAAGAAGCGCCGCCCGATGGTCGCCCCGGGGTGGATCTCCACGCCGGTGAGCCAGCGTGCCGCCTGCGACAGGGCCCGCGCCGGAAAGCGCAGGCCCCGCCGCCAGAGGCGGTTCGCGACACGATAGGCCCAGACGGCGTGGAGCCCGGGGTACAGGAGGGCGATCTCGAGACCGCCGCGCGCCGCGGGGTCGCGGAGCTTGGCGGAGGCGATGTCTTCTCGGACGCGGAAGAGGACTCCCACGTCAGTCTTCGCGCAGGTGCTCGTAGAGCGCCGTCGACAGGTACCGCTCGCCGTAGGAGGGGATGATCACGACGATGTTCTTGCCCGCCGCCTCGGGACGACGTGCGACCTCGAGGGCGGCCCAGATCGCGGCACCCGAGGACATGCCGACGAGGATGCCGTCCTTCGCGGCCGTCTCGCGAGCGAGGCGGATCGCGTCGTCGAACTCGACGTCGATGACCTCGTCGATGATGTCGCGGTCGAGGATGGCGGGGACGAAGTTCGGACCGATGCCCTGGATCTTGTGCGGTCCGGGGTGCCCCTTCGTGAGGATGGGGGAGTCGGCGGGCTCGACGGCGACGATCTTGACGCCCGGGACCCGCTCCTTGAGCACCTGGCCGACGCCCGTGATCGTGCCGCCCGTGCCGATTCCGGCGACGAAGTAGTCGACCTTGCCGTCGGTGTCGCGGAGGATCTCCTCGGCCGTGGTCTTGCGGTGGATGGCGGGGTTGGCCTCGTTCTCGAACTGACGGGCCCAGACGGCCCCCGGGGTCTCGGCGACGATGCGCTTGGCCTCGTCGACGGCGTACGACATCCCCTTGGTCGGGTCGGTGAGGACGAGCTCGGCGCCGAACGCCTTCAGCAGGATGCGGCGCTCCTTCGACATCGACGCGGGCATGGTCAGGATGACCTTGTAGCCGCGTGCCGCACCCACCATCGCGAGGGCGATACCGGTGTTGCCGCTCGTGGACTCGACGATCGTGCCGCCGGGCTTCAGCTCGCCGGACGCCTCCGCGGCGTCGACGATCGCGATACCGAGACGGTCCTTCACGCTGGACGCCGGGTTGTAGAACTCCAGCTTCGCCAGGATCTGGGCCTCGGTCCCCTCCGCGACGCGATTCAGGCGCACCAGCGGAGTGTCGCCGAACGCAGAGGTGATGTCGGAGTGGATGCCGGGCATGGCTCGCCTTTCGCCGTCGATGAGAACGCGATAATCCTAGGCGAGTCGCCCGGTGCGAAGGCGTGTGTGACGGGACACGACTAGGCTCGGACCCCGTCATGCGTGAGACCGCACCGCCCCCCGCCCCCACGGCCCTTCCCGTCGCCGAGGTCCTTCGCGACCTCGAGGCACGCTTCGCCGTCGCCGGCATCCCCGACCCTCGCGTCGACGCCGAACTCCTCGTCGGCCACGTGCTGCGGACCTCGCGCGGGGGAGTGCAGGCCGCGGCGATCCGCGGAGACCGGATGCCGGCATCCGCCGCCGCCGATCTGCTTCCTCTCGTCGATCGTCGGTGCGCTCGCGAGCCCCTCCAGCACCTGACCGGGGTCGCCCCCTTCCGCTCCCTCGAGCTCGCCGTCGGGCCCGGGGTGTTCGTGCCCCGCCCCGAGACCGAGATGGTCGCGCAGCTGGCCATCGACGCCCTGGGTGCGGTCGCCGCCCCCGCGCCCATCGCGGTGGACCTCGGGACCGGGAGCGGTGCCATCGCCCTCGCGATGGCGACCGAGGTTCCGCACGCGCGGGTCTTCGCCGCCGAGAACAGCGTCGACGCCTTCATCTGGACGAAGGAGAACGTCGCGCGCGTGGCGGCGATGAACGTCACCCTCGCGTTCATCGACCTGGCCGACGCGTTCCCCGAGCTCGACGGCACGGTCTCGGTCGTGGCATCCAATCCGCCGTACGTTCCCGACGACGCGATCCCGCGCGACCTCGAGGTGCGTCTGTACGACCCGCCGGCCGCGCTGTACGGCGGACCGGACGGACTGGATGCCGTGCGCCAGCTCTCCCGAGTCGGCTTGCGACTCGGCCACCCCGGGGCGACCCTCGTCATCGAGCACGGGGAGTGGCAGGGCGCCGCGATCCGCGATCTGCTCACCGCGGACGGGTGGCGATCGGCCGCCACTCACCCGGACCTGACCGCCCGCGATCGGGCCACGACGGCCGTGCGTCCCTGACACGACGGACGCCGGGCGCAAGTAGACTGGCGCGCGATATGTCACCTGTCTACGACTGCCGAGACGAGTCGCAGCTGCTCTCGGGCATGCGCCACGCACGCCAGGCGATCGGCCGCGGCGAGCTCGTCGTGCTTCCCACCGACACCGTCTACGGAATCGCCGCCGACGCCTTCAACGCGCGCGCCGTCGCGGGACTCCTCGAGGCGAAGGGGCGCGGGCGCCAGCAGCCCCCGCCCGTGCTGGTCGCCGGTATCGGCACCCTGCGGGCACTCGTGGCCGAGATCCCGCCCGCCGTCGACGACCTCGTCCGAGAGTTCTGGCCGGGGGGACTCACCATCGTGCTTCCCGCCCAGCCGTCGCTGTCGTGGGACCTCGGCGACACGCACGGCACGGTCGCGGTGCGGATGCCGGCCCACCACCTCACCCTGGAACTCCTCGAAGAGACCGGGCCCCTGGCCGTCTCGAGCGCGAACCGCACCGGCATGGCGGCGGCCGTGAACATCGACTCCGCGCGCGACATGCTCGGCGACAGCGTCTCCGCCTACCTCGACTCGGGCGCGAGCGAGACGGGGATCGCCTCGACCATCGTCGACGCGACGACTCTCGTCGGAGGCGCCGAGCCTCGCGTGCGGGTGCTGCGCGAGGGAGCGGTGTCGCGCGAGAGACTGCGCGAGGTCCTCGGTGACCTCCTCGAGCCCGACCCCGATCCCGACGCTCCCGCGCCGATCATCGCTGCTCCCTCCGTCGAGGCCCCGAAGGCCCAGTCGTCGGAGACGGATGCCGAGGCGCCGGGTCCGTGACCCAGTACCTCCTCACCATCCTGTTCACGGCGGCGGTCACTCTCGCGCTGTCGTGGGTGGTGTGGAAGCTCGCCCTGCGCTTCAAGCTGTATCCCGGCATCCGGGATCGTGACGTGCACAAGACGCCCACGCCCCGACTCGGCGGGGTGGCCATGTTCCTCGGGGTGGTCGCGGCCTTCGCCCTGTCGAGTCGCAACCCGTACTTCTCGATCTTCTGGACCGACCCCGTCCCGGTGCTCTGGCTGCTCGGGGCGGTGCTGCTCATCGTCCTCATCGGCGTCGCGGACGACCTGTGGGACCTGGACTGGATGATCAAGCTGGGCGCCCAGTTCGTCGCCGCCGGCATGATCGCGTGGTTCGGTCAGCTGCAGATCCTGTCGCTGCCGATCGGGGCGCTCACGGTCGGGTCGAGCTGGGTCAGCTTCCTGCTCACGGTCTTCGCGATGGTCGTCGTCATGAACGCCGTGAACTTCATCGACGGCCTGAACGGTCTGGTCGCCGGGGTCTGCCTGATCGCCAACGGCGTCTTCTTCGCGTACTCGTACCTGCTCGTGCGCGACACGGGTGCCAGCACCTATTTCAACCTCGCGTCCTTCATCGCGGCCGTTCTCGTGGGCGCGTGCCTCGGCTTCCTGCCCATGAACTGGACGCCGGCGAAGCTGTTCATGGGGGATGCCGGTGCGCTCATGCTCGGCCTGCTGATGGCGAGCTCGGCGGTCGCCATCACCGGACAACTCGACCCCGCGGTTCTCGACCCCGAGAAGATCGGTCGCTCGCAGCTGCTCGGTGCGTTCATCCCGATCCTGCTCCCGGTCGTGATCGTCCTCCTTCCGTTGCTCGACTTCGGCCTGGCAGTGATCCGGCGGCAGTGGGCCGGGCGCTCCCCGTTCTCTCCCGACCGCAAACACCTGCACCACCGCATGCTGGACATGGGGCACACCGACACCAGCGCCGTCCTGATCTTCTACAGCTGGACGGCGGTGGTGAGCCTCGCGTTCCTCCTGATGTACATCGGGACCCAGCAGAGCTGGCCGGGGGACTACCTCGCCGGCATCCTCTTCGGGATCATCGGTGTCGTCGCCTGCGCCGTGCTCACCGTTCTTCCCTCGTCTCATCGCCTGCGCCGTCTGTCTCCGCGACGCGCGCGCCCCACCCCACCGGAGCCTCACTCATGACCAGCGCCACACCCGCCCGCCGTCCCTCCAGCACCCCGGTGCTGCGCACAGCGCTCGTCTGGGGTGGGATCGTCACGGCGGTCCTGCTCGTGGTCGGGGCCGTCGTCGGCTTCGCCGTCGGGGGAGCCGGCGGCCTCGGCAGCGCTCTCGCCGGGGTGGCGGTCAGCGCCGTGTTCCTCGCGGTCACCGCGACGAGCATCCTCGTCGCCAACCGCTGGTTCGGCGACCCCCTCTACGTTCCGATCTTCTTCGGCATCGTGCTGGGCGGATGGCTGCTCAAGCTCGTCCTCTTCATCGTCGCGATCGTCGTGCTGCGCGACCAGGCGTGGGTGGACCCGGTCACGTTCTACGTCGCCCTCGTCGTCAGTGTTCTGGCGTCGCTGGTGGTCGATGTGATCGTGCTGCTCCGGATGCGCATCCCCAGCGCCAGCGACGTCACCCTGCCCACCGACCCCGACGAGGGCGATCGCCGCTCCTGAGCTGCGGGCACCCGGCCGTATCGTTCCCTCTCCGCGTGTGCAACCGAAATACCCCGGTGCCGAGAGGATCATGTGCTCCGGCCGCATGGATCCGCTGGGAGTTTGATAGGGTGGGGTAAGTACCCGCCCGCACCAGGGTTATCCCTCAGGTTTGCATTCTGGGTGCTCTCACCGACCATCGTCGCAACGGTTCACACCGATGCCCCGAAGCTGGAGCCAGCGCTGACTACTCAAGCTGCGACCCTGATCACGAACCTCGCTTCCGCGGGTGCGGAGTTCCACCCGCCGTCCATCGGCGAGTTCTTCCCCGACGCGGTGCTCTTCGAGGGCACGATCTTCGCGATCACCCGCATCAACCTCACGCAGATGCTGGCCACGCTCGTGCTCGTGCTGTTCCTGGTCATCGGAACCCGACGCATGAAGGTCGTTCCCGGACGCTTCCAGAGCGTCGTCGAGATGGGCCTGGACTTCGTCCGCGTCAACATCGCCGAGGACATCCTCGGGCGCAAGGACGGCAAGCGCTTCCTGCCGATCCTCACCACCATCTTCTTCATGGTGCTGTTCATGAACATCACGGGTGTCATCCCGTTCCTGAACATCGCCGGCACCAGTGTCATCGCGGTGCCCCTGCTTCTGGCGATCGTCGCGTACGTGACCTTCATCTACGCCGGTATCAAGAAGAGCCCCGGCGGCTTCTTCAAGAACGCGCTGCTGCCCTCGGGAGTGCCGTGGCCGCTGTACATCATCATCGTCCCGCTCGAGTTCCTCTCGACCTTCATCATCCGTCCCGTCACGCTGACGCTGCGACTGCTGATGAACATGGTCGTCGGCCACCTCATGCTGGTGCTGTTCTTCTCGGCCACCCAGTTCTTCGTGGTCGACCTCAGCGGCTGGTGGACGGCTCTCGGCGCGGGTTCGCTCGCCTTCGGCTTCGCCTTCACCCTGTTCGAAATCTTCGTCGCCTTCCTCCAGGCGTACGTCTTCGCGATCCTCACCGCGGTCTACATCCAGCTCGCGGTCGCAGAAGAGCACTGAGCGGCCCGGCGCACGCCGAGCCACCCAACGAAAGGAAAAAACCCGTGGACGCAACTACGGTTCTCGCCCAGGTCACCGGTAACGTCGCCACGATCGGCTACGGTCTCGCCGCCATCGGCCCCGCCATCGGTGTGGGCATCGTCGTCGGCAAGACGATCGAGGGCGTCGCCCGTCAGCCCGAGCTCGCGGGTCGCCTGCAGGTGCTGATGTTCATCGGTATCGCCTTCACCGAGGCGCTCGCCTTCATCGGTATCGCGACCGGCTTCATCTTCACCTGAACCGGCCGCTCTCGACACACTGTAAGGAGACAGGATGCTGAACGCTCTTGTCACTCTCGCCGCGGAGCCCGCGGGCGAGGCGGCACACAACCCGTTGATTCCGGCGTGGTACGACATCATCTGGTCGGCCGTGTGCTTCCTTGTCATCGTCTTCGTGGTGTGGCGCGTCGCTCTGCCGCGCATGGCGAAGCTGCTCGACGAGCGCAGTGCTGCCATCGAGGGCAACATCGCGAAGGCCGACGAGGCCCAGCGACAGGCCGAGGCCGCGCTCGAGCAGTACACCGCTCAGCTCGCCGAGGCGCGCCGCGAAGCCGGTGAGATCCGCGAGACGGCCACCCAGGACGGACGCAAGATCGTCGCTGAGGCCAAGGAGACGGCGTCGGCTGAGGCCGCACGCATCACCGCTGCCGCTCACTCGCAGATCGAGGCGGAGCGTCAGACCGCTCTCGTCCAGCTGCGCACCGAGGTCGGTACCCTCGCGGTCGACCTCGCCGGCAACGTGATCGGTGAGACCCTCGCGGACGACGCTCGCGCCAATGCCGTCGTCGACCGTTTCCTCGCCGAGCTCGAGGCATCCGAGAAGGCGGCCAAGTAATGGGCAGCGCGACCACTCAGGCGCGGACCGCGACGGCGGAGGCCCTGGCTTCCACCTCAGGCGTCGATCTCGACGTCGCGCGCGAACTGTTCGCGGCCGTCGGTGCCGTGAGCGGGTCGGCTCAGCTGAGCGGCGCGCTGTCCGACTCGTCGGTGCCGGCGCCCGCTCGCGCGGGGCTGGTGTCGGCCGTCTTCGGATCTTCCTACCGTCCCGCCACGGTGGCTCTGCTCGCCAGCGCCGCCCAGCAGCGCTGGTCGAGCTCCGCGGAGTTCGTCGAGGGCCTCGAAGAACTCGCTGTGCGGGCCACGGCCGTGGCCGAGTCGGCCGACATCGAGCCCGAGCTGTTCTCGTTCTCGCGGACGGTCGCCGCCAACGGCGAGCTCGAGCTCGCGCTGGGCGGACGACTCGGAGACGCCTCCGCCAAGGGCGAGCTCGTCACGAAGCTCCTCGACGGGCGGGTGAGCGCCGGCACGGCGCTCGTCGTCTCGTCGCTGGTGCGGAACGCCCGCGGTCGCCGAGTGCGGGCCCTGCTGCGTCGTGCCGAGAGCATCGTCGCCGATCAGCGAGCGCGCATCGTCGCGACCGTCTACGCGGCAGCGCCCCTCAGCGCCGATCAGCAGACCCGTCTGCAGAACGCGCTGAGCACCCGGTACGGATCAGCGGTGACGCTGAACACCGTGATCGACCCGACGGTGGTCGGCGGACTGCGCGTGCAGATCGCCGACGACGTCATCGACGCGAGCGTGTCCGCACGTCTCGCTGATCTCCGCCAGCGGATCGCAGGCTAAAGACTTTCCGCCCGAGTGGGCGTGGATCTGGGGGCCAAGAGCCCCACGAACGAAGGAAGACAATGGCAGATCTCTCTATCAGCCCCGACGTCATTCGTGACGCGCTGAAGGACTTCGTCACCGCCTACGAGCCCACTGGCGCTGCGGCGACCGAGGTCGGCGCCGTCGTCGACGCGGCCGACGGTATCGCACACGTCGAGGGCCTTCCCGGCGTGATGGCGAACGAGCTCATCCGCTTCGCGAACGGCACTCTGGGCCTCGCACAGAACCTCGACGAGAACGAGGTCGGCGTCGTCGTCCTGGGTGAGTTCTCGGGCATCGAAGAGGGCCAGAGCGTCACCCGCACCGGCGAGGTGCTTTCCGTCGGCGTCGGCGAGGGCTACCTCGGCCGCGTGGTCGACCCGCTCGGCAACCCGATCGACGGCCTCGGCGAGATCGCGACCTCGGGTCGCCGCGCCCTCGAGCTCCAGGCTCCCGGTGTCATGCAGCGTAAGAGCGTGCACGAGCCGCTTCAGACCGGCATCAAGGCGATCGACGCCATGATCCCCGTTGGTCGTGGCCAGCGCCAGCTCATCATCGGCGACCGCCAGACCGGCAAGACGGCCATCGCGATCGACACGATCATCAACCAGAAGGCCAACTGGGAGTCGGGCGACGTCAACAAGCAGGTGCGTTGCATCTACGTCGCCATCGGCCAGAAGGGCTCGACCATCGCTTCGGTGAAGGGCGCGCTCGAGGACGCCGGTGCGATGGAGTACACCACCATCGTCGCGGCCCCCGCCTCTGACCCCGCCGGCTTCAAGTACCTCGCGCCCTACACGGGCTCGGCCATCGGCCAGCACTGGATGTACGAGGGCAAGCACGTCCTGATCATCTTCGACGACCTGTCGAAGCAGGCCGAGGCCTACCGTGCCGTGTCGCTTCTGCTCCGTCGTCCGCCGGGCCGCGAGGCGTACCCCGGTGACGTCTTCTACCTGCACTCGCGTCTGCTCGAGCGTTGCGCGAAGCTGTCCGACGAGCTCGGTGCCGGTTCGATGACGGGTCTTCCCATCATCGAGACGAAGGCCAACGACGTCTCGGCGTACATCCCGACCAACGTGATCTCGATCACCGACGGCCAGATCTTCCTCCAGTCCGACCTCTTCAACGCCAACCAGCGTCCGGCGGTCGACGTGGGTATCTCGGTCTCGCGCGTCGGTGGTGACGCCCAGGTCAAGTCGATCAAGAAGGTCTCGGGAACGCTCAAGCTCGAGCTGGCGCAGTACCGCTCGCTCGAGGCTTTCGCGATGTTCGCGTCCGACCTCGACGCTGCCTCGCGTCGTCAGCTCGCCCGCGGTGCGCGTCTGACCGAGCTGCTCAAGCAGCCGCAGTACTCGCCGTACCCCGTCGAGGAGCAGGTCGTCTCGATCTGGGCCGGTACCAACGGCAAGCTCGACAGCATCGAGGTGTCGGACGTGCTGCGCTTCGAGCGCGAGCTGCTGGACTACCTGCGTCGCAACTCGACCGTTCTCGACACGCTGCGCGAGACCAACGTGCTCGGCGACGACACGCTCGCGGAGCTCGAGAAGCACGTCGACGAGTTCTCGAAGGAGTTCCAGCCCGGCAAGGACCAGAGCCCCGTCGGCGCTGAGAAGGTCGACGCCGCAGAAGCCGAAGACGTCAACCAGGAGCGAATCGTCAAGGGCCGTCGCTGATTAGCGACGACACGAGGACGTAAATCATGGGCGCACAACTGCGGGTCTACAAGCAGAAGATCAGTTCTGCTCAGACGACCAAGAAGATCACCAAGGCGATGGAGCTCATCGCGGCCTCGCGCATTCAGAAGGCGATGGCGCGTGTGCGCGCGGCATCTCCCTTCGCGCGTGCCGTGACGAGCGCCGTCTCCGCGGTGGCCACGTACTCGTCCGTCGACCACCCGCTGACGACCGAGCGGGAGAACATCCGCCGCTCCGCCGTGGTGATCTTCACCTCCGACCGCGGCCTCGCCGGCGCGTTCAACTCGCAGATCCTCCGCGAGGGTCTCGAGCTGGCCGAGCTGCTGCGGTCGCAGGGCAAAGAGGTCGTGTTCTACCTCGTCGGGCGCAAGGCCGTCGGCTACTTCCAGTTCCGTCGTATGGCGAGCATCGAGCAGTGGGTCGGCGACACCGACACACCGCAGTTCTCGACGGCCGAGGAGATCTCGGAGGCCGTCCTGAAGGCGTACCGCGCCGGTGGCGAGAACGACGGCGTCGACGAGATCCACCTCGTCTACAACCGTTTCGTCAGCATGATGACCCAGTCGCCGGAGTCGGTCCGTCTGCTCCCGCTCGAGGTCATCGAAGCGCACGAGGCTCCCTCGCACTCCGAGATCTACCCGCTCTACGAGTTCGAGCCGGACGCGGAGACCGTCCTCGACGCGCTCCTGCCGGTGTACGTCCAGAGCCGCATCTTCAACGCTCTTCTCCAGTCGTCGGCCGCGAAGCACGCCGCGACGCAGAAGGCGATGAAGTCGGCCAGCGACAACGCCGACAAGCTCATCACCGACTACACCCGCCTGCGCAACAACGCGCGTCAGGCGGAGATCACGCAGCAGATCGCCGAGATCGTCGGCGGCGCCGATGCTCTGTCATCCGGCAAGTAAGTTCCCAAGGAGAGAAGAAGCCATGAGCCTCACCGCCGAGAAGACCGACGCGGGCGTCGTCGGACGCGTCGCGCGCGTCACCGGCCCGGTCGTCGACATCGAGTTCCCGCATGACGCGATCCCCGAGATCTACAACGCGCTGAAGACCACGATCACCATCGGTGACGAGTCGACCGAGATCACCCTCGAGGTCGCTCAGCACCTCGGTGACGACCTCGTCCGCGCCATCTCGCTCAAGCCCACCGACGGCATGGTCCGCGGTCAGGACGTGCGCGACACCGGCGGCCCCATCTCGGTGCCCGTCGGCGACGTGACCAAGGGCAAGGTGTTCGATGTCACCGGCGAGGTGCTCAACGGCGTTCCCGGCGAGACCATCGAGGTCACCGAGCGCTGGGGCATCCACCGCAAGGCGCCGAGCTTCGACCAGCTCGAGTCCAAGACCGAGATGTTCGAGACCGGCATCAAGTCGATCGACCTCCTCACGCCCTACGTGCAGGGTGGAAAGATCGGCCTCTTCGGCGGTGCGGGCGTCGGCAAGACGGTCCTCATCCAGGAGATGATCCAGCGCGTCGCGCAGGACCACGGTGGTGTCTCGGTGTTCGCCGGTGTCGGCGAGCGCACCCGTGAGGGCAACGACCTCATCGGCGAGATGGAAGAGGCGGGTGTCTTCGACAAGACCGCCCTCGTGTTCGGCCAGATGGACGAGCCGCCGGGGACGCGTCTTCGCGTCGCCCTCTCCGCGCTGACGATGGCGGAGTACTTCCGCGACGTGCAGAAGCAGGACGTGCTGCTCTTCATCGACAACATCTTCCGCTTCACGCAGGCCGGCTCCGAGGTCTCGACGCTGCTCGGCCGTATGCCTTCGGCCGTGGGATACCAGCCGAACCTCGCCGACGAGATGGGTGTGCTCCAGGAGCGCATCACCTCGACGCGCGGTCACTCGATCACCTCGCTGCAGGCGATCTACGTCCCCGCCGACGACTACACCGACCCGGCTCCGGCGACCACGTTCGCCCACCTCGACGCCACCACCGAGCTTTCGCGTGAGATCGCGTCGAAGGGTCTGTACCCGGCCATCGACCCGCTGACGTCGACGAGCCGCATCCTCGACCCGCGCTACATCGGTGCCGACCACTACCGCGTGGCCACCGCCGTGAAGCAGATCCTTCAGAAGAACAAGGAACTGCAGGAGATCATCGCGATCCTCGGTGTCGACGAGCTCTCCGAAGAGGACAAGATCGTCGTGTCGCGTGCACGTCGTATCCAGCAGTTCCTCTCGCAGAACACCTACATGGCGAAGAAGTTCACCGGCGTCGAGGGCTCCACGGTCCCGATCAAGGAGACCATCGAGTCGTTCGACGCGATCGTCAAGGGTGACTTCGACCACGTCGCTGAGCAGGCGTTCTTCAACGTCGGCGGCATCTCCGACGTCGAGGCGAAGTGGGCGCAGATCCAGAAGGAGAACGGCTGACATGTCGTTGCGCGTGAGCCTGGTGTCGGCCGACGCCGAGGTGTGGACGGGAGAGGCCTCGCTCGTCGTGGCCAAGACCGTCGAGGGTGAGATCGGTCTCATGCAGGGGCATGAGCCGGTGCTCGCGATCCTCGCCCAGGGCGAGGTGCGCATCACCCGCGCCGACGGCTCGAAGATCCTCGCCAACGCTCAGGACGGCTTCCTGTCGATGGCGAACGACGAGCTCACGATCGTGGCGGGCAACGCCGCGCTCGTGTCCTGACGTCTCATTCATCGCGACGCGCGTCGCCCGGTTCTCCGGGCGGCGCGCGTCCGTCGTTTCCGGAAGATCCGCATGCTCGTTCTCCTGCCTCCCTCTGAAACCAAACGGCCCGGTGGCGACGGGCCGCCGTTGGATCTCGACGCGCTGGTGATGCCGTCGTTGCGTCCCGCGCGCGACGCCGTCATCGACGCTCTCATCGCTCTCTCGACCGATGAGGACGAGGCCGCGCGCGTGCTCAAGCTGAGCGCGAAGCGCCGACACGAGATCGGCGACAACGCGGCTCTGCGAACCGCCCCGACGATGCCCGCCATCGACCGTTATACCGGCGTGCTCTTCGACGCCCTGGATGCCGGAAGCCTCGACGCCGCGGCGCGTTCTTGGCTGTCCCGGCACGTCGCCATTCACTCGGCTCCGTTCGGTCCGATCGGGGCGCTCGACGGCATCCCGGCGTATCGTCTGGCGGCGGGAACATCGGTCCCCGGCTTGCCCGCGCTGCGGCGAGTGTGGGCGGATGCCGTGACGTCGGCGCTTTCGACGTGGGCGCCGTCGTTCGTCCTGGATCTGAGGTCCGAGGCCTACGCAGCGCTCGGTCCCGTTCCTCCGGGTGTCGACGGGTCTTATGTCCGGGTGGTCACGGGCGGGGGAGAGGGGCCCGTGCGCGCGCTCAACCATTTCAACAAGCACGCCAAGGGCGAGCTGGTGAGGTCCCTGGCCATGGCGGCTCCGCGGCTCGATTCCTTGAGCGATTTCGTCGCGTGGGCCGACGATTCCGGGTGGGTCGTCCGTGAGGGCGCGCCGGGCGAGATGGACCTCGTCGTGTAGCACATCCGCGCGGCGGGTGTCAGGTAATACTCAGGTTCGCTACCATGTCACCCGCGGGAACTTCTCGCTGGCGTGTATCTACTACGCGCCATCACCCGTTCGAAAGGATCGACGTGGATATCCTTCACCTCGCCTACAGCGACCCCTACGACACCTCGGGTGCCGCGGGGCTCGCCGTCATGGGCGCTGTCTACGCTTTCGGCGCCGTCATCGGCCTCATCGGCTACGTGATCGGCGCGTTCCTCCTCATGAAGGTCTTCGAACGCGCCGGAGTCGAGGGCAAGTGGCGCGCTTGGGTACCGGTGTACAACTACATGATCTTCGCCAAGCTCGGCGACATCTCGCCCTGGGTGATCCTGGCGGTCTTCATCGCGGGATTCGTCCCGATCCTGAACTTCCTGGCGGTCCCGGCGCTGATCGTCGTCATGATCATGGCCGCCGTGCGCGTCAACGCGAAGTTCGGTCGCGAATGGCCGATCCTGCTCCTGTTCCTCCTCAATGGGCTGGGTGTCGCGATCTGGCTCGGCATCCTGGGCTTCAGCGGGAACCGTTGGAACCCCGCCGCCGCATCGCCGTCGCCGTGGGGCAGCTCGTTCCTCGCCGACAAGACCGTCTGGAACGGTATCCCGGTTCAGCCGGCCCAGCAGGGCGCGGGCGTGAACGGCGGAGGCTACGGTGGCGGGCCGCAGGGCTACGCCGCCCCGACCTACCCGCCGGCCGGATCGACTCCTCCGCCTCCGGCACCGCCGGCGACCGGCACGACTCCGCCGCCGCCCGCTCCGCCGGCCGGCCCGCAGGTCTGATCGTCCGATGGGCTCCTCACCGTGGTGGGGAGCCCATCGTCGTTCAACGGGGATAGCGTGGAGGGATGACGAGCTCGCCGCTTCCCCAACGATCTGTCGGACGCTCCGGGCTGAGGGTTTCGGCCATCGGCCTCGGTTGCAACAACTTCGGCCGGTCCGGCACCGCCACCGAGACGCTCGAGGGGACGCGCGCGGTCCTGAACGCCGCCCTCGATGCCGGTGTCACGTTCCTCGACACGGCGGATGTGTACGGGCGAGAGTTCGGGCTGTCCGAAACCCTCATGGGCGAGGCGCTCCAGGGGCGGCGCGACGAGGTGGTGCTCGCGACGAAGTTCGGCCATGCCGATCTCGCTCCCGCCGTGTTCGGCGGCGCCAAGGCATCACGGACATCGATTCGTCGGTCTGTCGAGGGATCACTCCGGCGGCTGAGGACGGACTGGATCGACCTCTACCAGCTGCACACGCCGGACCCGTCGACGCCGATCGACGAGACCCTCGATGCGCTGGCGGATCTCGTCCGCGAGGGCAAGGTGCGCTACGTGGGTCACTCCAATTTCTCCGGCTGGCAGATCGCGGAAGCGGACTACGCGGCGCAGGGGGTCCGCTTCGTCTCGTCGCAGAACCAGTACAGCCTCCTGGCTCGCGCGGCGGAACGCGAGGTGCTTCCCGCCGTCGACCGGTTCGGCCTCGGACTGCTGCCGTTCTTCCCCCTGCAAAACGGCCTCCTGACGGGCAAGTTCTCGCGTGAGGGCGGTCCGGAGGGAAGCCGCATCATGCGGCAGCGTCCGCACCTCTGGCGGGAGGCGCCCTGGGACGCGCTCGAGCGCTACCGGGCCTTCTGCGACGAGCGCGGCATCACGATGCTGCAGGCCACGTTCGCCTGGTTCCTGGCGAACCCGCTGGTCTCGAGCGTCATCGCCGGGGCGACGAGCCCCGAGCAGGTGAGCGCGAACGCCGCGGCCGCGACCGCATGGGCGCCGAACGCCGACGACATCGCCGAGATCGACGGCATCCTGAGTCTGCCGGCAGATCCGGCAGCGGGATGACCCCCCTGCGTCCGTCGAGTGGGCGCGGCGCTGCCGAAGGCGACGTCGGAGCGTCCACTAGGATGGCAGGGCCGCGCGCTCTCGCCGGCGAAGCTGTCGGCCAACCGGAGGATCTGTCGTGCCCGAGGTGACCACGCATACGCGTACCGTTCCGCTGTCGGGAACGACGCTCGATCTCTCCTGGGCCGCCGGCACGGACACCGGCAAGCGCCGCGAGGTGAACCAGGACGCCGTTCTCGCTGAGTACCCCCTCTTCGTCGTCGCCGACGGGATGGGCGGGCACCTGGGCGGGGAGATCGCCAGCGCGAGCACGGTGGACCGCCTGCAGGCGGTCGTCAACGGGGGAACCGTCTCTCCGCGCCACATCGAGAAGGCCCTCTCGCGTGCGGTGAAGGACATCGTCTCGCACCCCGAGACGACCGACGAAGGCACCGGCACGACCCTCACCGGCCTCTATCTCGAGACGACGGCGGAAGAGCCGCACTGGGTGACGCTGAACATCGGCGACTCGCGCGTGTACCTTCTGCGCGACGGGGAGATCGTCCAGGTCACGACGGACCACTCCGTGGTGCAGGAGCTCATCGCAGCCGGCCGGTTGAGCCCGGAAGAGGCCGAGAACCACCCGTACGGCAACGTGATCACGCGCGCCGTCGGCCCGAGCGACAGCGTCAAGCCCGACTACCTCCGCCTCGAGGTCGTCGACGGCGATCGCTTCGTCGTGTGTTCGGACGGACTCACCAAAGAGCTCACCGACTTCGGGATCAAGCACTTCCTCGAGGCCAACGCCGACCCGGCCGCAGCGGTCGACGCGATGATGGCGGCGGCGCTCGAGAACGGCGGTCGAGACAACATCACGATCATCGTGCTCGACGTGAAGCGTCACTCTTCCTGAGAATTCGCTCTTGACCGCGGTTGCCCGCGGATTCTACGTTCGGCATATGACTTCCGCTCCCGAACGGACGTCGGGCAAGGGACTGGCCACCGGGACGCTCGGACTCTGGGGTTCGACCGTCATCGGATTGGCATCCACCGCCCCCGTCTACTCCCTCGTCGCGACGCTCGGCTTCGTCGTCGTCGCGGTCGGCGCACAGGCACCGATCGCCTTCGTCCTGGCGTTCATCCCGATGCTGTTCATCGCTTTCGCCTACCGGGAGTTGAACAACGAGGTTCCCGACTGCGGCACCACGTTCACCTGGGGGACGAAGGCGTTCGGCCCGTGGGTCGGATGGATGGGCGGGTGGGGAGTGGCCGTGGCGGGCATGGTCGTGCTCGCGAACCTGTCGCAGATCGCCGGGATCTATCTCTGGTCGCTGATCGGCGACGGGTCGCTGGCGGAGAACGTCCCACTGGTCACCGCCACGGGCGTCGCGTTCATCGCGGCGATGACATACGTCAGCTACCGGGGCGTCGAGATCGGCGAGCGGATCCAGAACATCCTGCTCGCCGTCCAGTACGTCGTGCTCGCGCTCTTCGTCGTCGTCGCGCTGTGGAAGTTCTTCGACGGAACCGCACCGAACCCGACCCCCTTCGATTTCGCGTGGTTCAACCCCTTCGGCTTCACCGAGTGGAGCGGCTTCACCGAGGCGGTGCTCCTGGCGCTCTTCATCTACTGGGGCTGGGACACCTGCCTCGCGCTGAACGAGGAGACGAAAGACCCGAAGCGCATTCCGGGCCGGGCGGCGCTCCTGACCACCGTGATCCTGCTCGGCACCTACGTCACCGTCACGGTGGCCGCGATGATGTACGCCGGTGTGGGCGAGGACGGCGCGGGACTGGCGAACGCTTCGAACGCCGACGACGTCTTCCTGGCGATGAAGGACGGCCTGTTCGGCCCGTTCGCGTGGGTGCTGGTGGTCGCCGTGCTCATCTCGGCCGTTTCGTCGACGCAGACCACGATCCTTCCCACCGCCCGCGGAACCCTCGCGATGGCGGCATACAAGGCTCTGCCCGCGCGCTTCCAGTCGGTGCATCCGCGATTCCACACGCCGTCGTTCTCGACGCTCGTCATGGGCATCGTCGCGAGCGTGTACTACGTGGGCATGACGATCATCAGCGACAACATCCTGCAGGATTCCATCCTGTCGCTCGGGCTCGCGATCGCCTTCTACTACGCCCTGACGGGCTACGCGTGCGTCTGGTACTTCCGACGCGAACTCTTCACCTCCGGCAAGAACCTCGTCTATCGCGGCATCCTGCCTCTGCTCGGCGCCCTGATGCTCACGTACGCGTTCATCCAGTCGGCGATCGACATGTACGACGTCGACTACGGCAACTCGGAACTGCTCGGCATCGGGGGCACGTTCGTCGTCGGAATCGGAGCTCTCGCATTCGGCGTCGTGTTGATGGTCGTCTGGTACCTGGTCCCGGCGTCGAAGCCCTTCTTCCGCGGGGAGAGCCTGAATCGGGACACCGAGGTCCTCGTCCCCGACGAGCCGATCACCTACCCGCGATCGGTCGACGGCGGCATCTGAGCGCGCATCCTGTCGACGGGGGTCCAGGCGCGCTCAAACGGTCCGGGGCGAGCCGCACGAGCGGCCCCGCACCCTGTCGGCCGGGGGCACAGCCGCGTTCACATGATCCCGGCCGGACCGCACGAGCGTCTCGGAGCACCGCACACTCGCACGAGCACGTGTGCCGTCGAGACGGACGCGGCCAGGCTCAGACGGTGGAGCGGATGCCGCCGACCTCGTGGCCGCCGCCCGACACGGTGAGCGGCAGCAGAGCGAGGGTGTCCGCGACCGCCGCGGGGGTCAGTGCTCCGACCCTCTCGAGCAGGCGCAGCGCGACGGCGTGACCGGCGCGGTTGGAGCCGTCCAGCATCTTCAGGGCCACGGTGGTGCCGTCGGGCGCCGTCATGACCTGGACGCCCTCGGCTCCCAGCTTCGAGAACACGCCCAGGCGCTCGATGACCACGGTGTCGGGGCGGCCGGGGCCGTCGATCGTCCACGGATGCTCCTTGACCGCGCGCACGAGGGTGCCGGCGCTGCGGTGAAGGGCGAAGGGGGAGCGTTCGGACGAGGTGGCGATGCGCTGGATCGCGCGCGCCAGACCGATCAAGCTCATGGCGTAGACGGGGGCGCCGCATCCGTCGATCGCCGTGGTCGTCATCCGCTCGCCGACGAGGCGCTCGAGCACCTCGCGGATGTGCACCTGCAGCGGGTGCTGCGGGTCGAGGTAGTCGGCGGTGGACCATCCGTTCGCGACGCACGTGAGCAGCATGGCCGCGTGCTTGCCCGAGCAGTTCATACGCAGCGGCGAGGGAGAGCCGTGGTCTCGTACCAACTCGTCGCGTGCCGCGGTGTCGCTCGGCCAGGCCGCGGGGCAGCCCAGGTCGTCTTCCGTCAGTCCGGCGGACTGCAGGATGCCGCGCGCCGTCTCGACGTGACGCTCGGTGCCGCAGTGGCTCGCCATCGCGATCGCCAGTCGCTCATCGGCGAGGTCGGCGCCGGCCGACAGGCACGCGAGAGCCTGCAGCGGCTTCATGCTCGATCGCGGGAGGAAAGACGCGGTCGCCTCGCCGAGAGTGAGCTTCTCAGACCCATCGGGCGCGAGGACGACGGCGACGCCGTAGTGGCGGGATTCGATGAACCCGTTCCGTTCGACGACGGCGAGCTCGACGGAGGCGGGGGGCGTTGCGGGCATCCCTCCATGCTATCTGCGCGGCCCCTTCCGGCCGGGCTCGCGAGGTGACGCATTCTCTCGCCGGGAGATGTCCGCGCGACGTCGAACGCTCCCTCCCTCGCGCGGGAGGGCAGACTGGGAGCATGAACGGAGAGCACCACTACCACCTGCGCTCGACCTGGACCGGAGACCGGGGGAGCGGCACGAGCGGCTACCGCGATTACGACCGCGCCGTGACGCTCGAGGTCGACGGGAAGCCCGCCATCGCGGCATCCGCCGACAAACCCTTCCGCGGCGACCCCGCGAAATGGAACCCGGAAGAGCTGCTGCTCGCCGCCCTCAGCGAATGCCACCTGCTGTCGTACCTGCACGCGTGCGTCACGACGGGCGTCGTGGTCACCGCGTACGAGGACGACGCGTCGGGGACGATGCAGGAGGACGGCAACAGCGGGGGCGCGTTCACCGAGGTCGTTCTGCGCCCCCGCGTGCGTGTCGCCGACGCGTCGATGGTCGAGGCGGCCCGGGCGGCGCACGCGCAGGCGCGCGAATGGTGCTTCATCGCCAACTCGGTGAACTTCCCCGTACGGCACGAGCCGGAGATCACCGTCGGCTGATCGTCGCGCGCGGGCGGGGTCCGGGCGTCGTACAGTGAGCGCATGCAGCTCGAACCGGCCCTCCGCCGCCTCGACCGGATCGCGGGCGGCCGCCAGGCCGATCACCGCGTCGACGTCCCCGACGATCCGAGAGTGCGTCGGGCGTTCCGCGCCATCACGCTTCTTCTGGCGCTGGGTTTCGTCCTCGGCATCGCCACGGTCGTCGTCGCGCTGGTCATGACGGTGAACGGAGCCGACGTCGGCTTCGCGGTGTGGATGCGGTGCCTCGTCGTGCTGGCGATCACGACGACGCTGTTCTACTTCCTCTGGCGCGCGCGGGCGGGCTGGTACTGGGCGTTCCGGCGGCTGCAGCTGTTCAGTCGCATCTTCCCGGTCGTGGCGCTGGTCCTCGCGGCGATCCCGGGGCTCTACCCGTTCTGGGTGGTCACCGAGCAGATCCTCTTCGCGATCCTGCTCATCGGCGTCTCCGACTACTTGCAGTCCGACGTCGTCCGCGCGGCGTATCCCAAGCCGGGGCGCTGAGTCCTCGGCATCCGGATGCCGGGAACCCGGCCGCGAGAGGGGGATCGGTCGCGGGGCGGCTCTGCTCGCGTGGCTGCCCGGGGGTGTGTCGAAGGGCCCGCGAACGGCGGAACCCCGCCGGCACGACGCCGACGGGGTTCCGGGTGAAGAGAATGCTCAGCGCACGTCTTCGTCGACCCAGTCCATGGACTTGGTGACGGCCTTCTTCCACAGGCGCAGCTCGCGGTCGCGCTCGTCGGAGTCCATGTCGGGCTCCCAGCGCTTGTCCTCCTGCCAGTTGGCGCGGAGGTCGTCGAGGTTGTCCCAGAACCCGACGGCGAGGCCCGCAGCGTAGGCGGCACCGAGGGCGGTGGTCTCAGCGACGACCGGGCGCACGACCGGCACACCGAGGATGTCGGCCTGGAACTGCATGAGCGCGTCGTTCGCGGTCATGCCGCCGTCGACCTTGAGCTCGGTGAGGTCGACGCCCGAGTCGGCGTTCACCGCGTCGAGCACCTCGCGCGTCTGGAAGGCCGTGGCCTCCAGGGCGGCGCGGGCGATGTGGCCCTTGTTGACGTACCGGGTCATGCCCACGATCGCACCGCGGGCGTCCGGACGCCAGTAGGGCGCGAACAGGCCCGAGAACGCCGGCACGAAGTACACGCCGCCGTTGTCGTCGACGCTCGAGGCCAGCGCCTCGACCTCGGGAGCCGAGGAGATGATGCCGAGCTGGTCGCGCAGCCACTGGATGAGCGAGCCGGTCACCGCGATCGAGCCCTCGAGCGCGTAGCGGGCGGGCTGGTCACCGAGCTTGTAGCCCAGGGTCGTCAGCAGGCCGTTCTTCGAGTGGACGATCTCTTCGCCCGTCTGGAAGATGAGGAAGTTGCCGGTGCCGTAGGTGTTCTTGCTCTCACCCGGGTCGAAGGCCGCCTGCCCGAAGGTCGCGGCCTGCTGGTCGCCCAGGATGCCGGCGACGGGGGTTTCGCGAAGCAGCGACGACGACTCGACGGTGCCGTACACCTCGGAGGACGAACGGATCTCGGGCATCATCGAGCGCGGGACGCCGAAGTCGGCCAGGACGTCGTCACGCCATTCGAGGGTCTCGAGGTCCATGAACAGCGTGCGGCTGGCGTTGGTGACGTCGGTGGCGTGCACGCCGCCGTCGATGCCGCCGGTGAGGTTCCACAGCACCCAGGTGTCGGTGGTGCCGAAGATCAGGTCGCCGGCTTCCGCCTTCTCGCGGGCGCCGTCCACGTTCTCGAGGATCCAGACGATCTTCGTGCCCGAGAAGTACGTCGCCAGCGGCAGGCCGACGATGCTCTTGTAGCGCTCGGTGTCGCCGTCGGCGAGGCGGTCGACGATCGACTGCGTCCGCGTGTCCTGCCACACGATGGCGTTGTAGACGGGCTTGCCCGTGTTCTTGTCCCAGACCACCGCGGTCTCGCGCTGGTTGGTGATGCCGACGGCGGCGATGTCGTGACGGGTGATGTCTGCGCGGCTCAGGGCCAGGCCGATCACCTCCTGGGTGTTGCGCCAGATCTCGAGCGGGTCGTGCTCGACCCATCCCGCGCGCGGGAAGATCTGCTCGTGCTCCTTCTGTCCGACGGCGACGACGCCTCCGGACTTGTCGAAGATCATCGCGCGCGTCGAGGTCGTGCCCTGGTCGATGGCGAGGACGTAGTCGGCCATGGATGGACTCCTTTGTCTTGTAGAGAGTGGGAAGAGGTGAAGCGGGAAGCGGGGGCGGCGCGCGCCGGGCGGAGCGGGGCGCCCCCGCGAGGGTGTTACTTGCCGAGGTGGAGGAGCACGGGGGCCAGCAGACCCGCCAGCAGACCGCCGACGAGGGGACCGGCGACCGGCACCCAGGCGTAGCTCCAGTCGCTCGAGCCCTTGCCCTTGATGGGGAGGATCGCGTGTGCGATGCGCGGGCCGAGGTCACGGGCCGGGTTGATCGCGTAACCGGTCGGCCCACCCAGGGAAGCGCCGATACCGACCACGAGCAGAGCCACGGGGACGGCCGCGAGACCGCCGATGCCTCCGGGGACGCCGATGTCCGCGACGCCGTAGTCCGCGAACCCGAAGATCACGAAGACCAGGACGAAGGTGGCGATGACCTCGGTGAGGAAGTTGAAGCCGTAGGACCGGATCGCCGGGCCCGTCGAGAAGACACCGAGCTTGGCGGCCGGGTCGGGCTCGTCGTCGAAGTGCTGCTTGTAGGAGGCCCAGGCGAGGACGGCACCGATGATCGCACCGACCATCTGCGCTGCGACGGCCACGAGGAACTGGACGAAACCGATCTTGCCGGCGACCAGCAGGCCGATCGACACGGCGGGGTTCAGCTGAGCGCCCGAGTAGGCGGAGACGATGACACCGGCGAAGACCGCGAGGCCCCATCCCCAGTTCACCATCAGGGTTCCGCCGGCGTTGCCCTTCGTCTTCGCCAGGGCCACGTTGGCGACCACGCCACAGCCCAGCAGGATGAGCATCGCGGTGCCGACCACCTCCGAGAGGAAGTACAGCCCCAGATTGACTTCTTGCATGTCGTCATCGACCTTTCTGTTGTCGCCCGTCCATCTTCGGCTCGGGCGTCGTTGCGGCTCGGTGCTCCGAACCTATGACCGCCGTGCGGGCGCGCAACAGGTGACGCGCCCGCACGTTCTCTCAGATTGCGGCGACCCCGGCCTCGGCCAGATCCACGCGGTGAGCGGTGAGGAGGATCTCGCGCGTACGCTCGACCTCTTCCTTCACGCGGTCGTCATCCCATCCGAGAGGACCGGCGACGGCCTTGGCCACCTCGACCAGCGTGCGCTCGGTCATCCCCCCGACGAACGCGAGGTGCGTCCGGCGCAGGAGCACGTCGATCAGGTGCACGACCTGCTCGTGACGCGCGATCCACTCGAGTTCCTCGACGTAGTAGCCGGGGGCGTGCTCGATCGGCGTGGGCTCCGCCGGAAGGGCTTCGAGCAGCAGATCGGCGCGGGTGCCGTAGCGCGTGAGCAGAGCCTCGACGAGCTCGCGGGAGTGAGCATTCGTGCGTGCGGCGACCCAACGGCGTCGCGCCTCCGGCGTGGCCGGGAAGCCCGCGCCGCCGCCGATGGGCAGGCCCTGGGTGCTCACCCGGTGCGGACGACGCAGCTTCTGCAGCGTCTTCATGCTGAGGTGCTCGGCCAGCGCGCGGAAGGTGGTCCACTTCCCACCGACCAGGCTCATCGCGGGGACACCCGCGATCTCGTCCTCGACGATGCGGTAGTCGCGCGAGACGAAGCCCGGAGCGGTGTCATCGTGCCGGGGGAGGGGACGGATGCCGGAGAAGGTGTAGACGATCTGCGATCGATCCACCGCGATGCTCGGGAACACGTGTCCGACGAGGTCGAAGAAGTAGTCGATCTCATCGTCGGTGCACACGACGGGCTTGGCCGGATCGGCGTCGATGTCGGTGGTGCCGACGAGCACGCGGTCCTTGAGCGGGTAGATCAGCACGATGCGGCCGTCGGAGTGCTCGAAGAAGATCTCGCGGCCGCCGGTCGCGGCGAGCAGCTCGGGGTTGTCGAGGACGATGTGCGAGCCCTTGGTGCCGCCCATGAACTGGGTCTTCAGACCCATCGCGGCGTTCGCGAGGTCGGTCCAGGGGCCGGCCGTGTTCAGGACGACCTTGGCTTTGACCGAGAACTCCTCGCCCGAGACCTCGTCGCGGACGCGGACACCGTTCGCGTCGGCGCCGACGGCGGAGACGTAGTTGACCGCCTGGGTGCGGCCGGCGCCCGCGACGATGCCGTCGTGGAGCACGTCGAGGGCGATGCGCTCGGGGTCGTGCATCGAGGCGTCGAAGTACGTCGCGGTGTATGCGAGGTCGGGGTTGAGCTTCGGCAGAGCCTGCAGAGACTTCTTCTTCCCGAGGAAGGTGTGGCGGGGAACCGAGCCACCGTCGCGCGAGAAGGTGTCATACATGATCAGGCCGACCTTGATCAGCAGGGCGCCGCGCTCGTTGGGCTTGCCGCGACCGTGGGTCACGAGCAGGCGGAACGGCGCCGAAAGGATGCCGGAGAACGTCTTGTAGATCGGGATCGTGGTCTCGAGGGGCTTCACGTAGTGAGGCGCGGTCTTGAGCAGATCGTTGCGCTCGGTGACCGCCTCCTTGACGAGACGGAACTCGCCGTTCTCGAGATAGCGGATACCGCCGTGCACCATGTGGCTGGATGCCGAGGAGGCGCCGGAGACGAAGTCCCCGCGCTCCACGAGCGCGACGCTCACGCCCTGGAGGGACAGGTCGCGGAGAGTGGCGAGGCCGTTGATGCCCCCGCCGATGATGAGGACGTCGATGTCTTCGGCGTCACGGAGCGCCTGGACATCGGCGCGGAGCGAAGTTGCGGGGGACGACATGTCGACTGCGACCTTTCGTAGTTGGTACGCCGACAGAATGCGCCCGTCTGCACGTTGTTGCAAGCCCCTTGAAAAAACGTGCACAATGGGGTCGGACGGGAGGGCCCATGGTGACCCAGGCAGAAGCCCGCGGGCGGGATGCTCTCCGCGCCGCGCAGCTGTATTACATGCAAGATCTGACGATGGACGCGATCGCCCACGAGATGCGCGTCTCGCGCTCCTCGGTCTCGCGCCTGCTCCAGCACGCCCGCGATGTGGGGTTGGTGACCATCTCGATCAGCCCGCCCGACGATGCCCGCGGGCAGATGGCGCAGCGCATCGCGGACCGTTTCGGCATCGCCGCGCACGTCGTTCCGACGCCCGCGCGCACCACCGAGGCCGATCGGCTCGAGCGCACGGCGTTGACCGCGGCGCGCATCCTCACCGAGCGCGTCGAGTCCTCCATGACCGTGGGCATCGCGTGGGGCTCGACCCTCTCGGCGATCGCCCGCCATGTCCCGGCGAAGGACGTGCACGACACGCACATCGTGCAGATGAACGGTGCCGCCAACGTCCGCACCAGCGGCATCCCGTATGCGGGGGAGATCCTGTCGCGGTTCGGGACCGCGTGGGCGTCGTCCGTGCACCAATTCCCGGTTCCCGCGCTCTTCGACGACCCGCAGACCAAGCGTGCGATGTGGCGGGAACGCTCGGTGCGTTCCGTCCTCGAGATCCAGGACCGCGTCGGGCTCTTCGTGTTCGGTCTCGGCTCGCCGCAGGCCGACGTCCCCTCGCACGTCTACAGCAGCGACTACTTCGACGAGCGCGACCGCGCCGTCATCGAACGCGAGGGCGTCGTCGGCGACTGCGCGACGGTGTTCTATCGCGTCGACGGCTCGAGCGACATCCCCGAGCTGAACGCCCGATCGAGCGGCCCCGACCTCGACACCGTTCGACGCATCCCGCGTCGCTTCTGCGTCGTGTCGAGCCTGTCGAAGCTCGACGCCCTGCGTGGGGCGCTCGCCGCCGGCCTCGTCACCGAGCTCGTCGTCGAAGAGGCCCTCGCGCGTCGGCTGTTGAGCGTCACGCGCTGAGCGTCGTCACCGCTCGCCGAAGCCGTCCTCGATGAGCGTCCGCAGTTCCGCCAGCGCGGTCTGCGCCTCGGGCCCCGTCGCGCTGACGCGGATCCGGGAGCCTCGACGGATGCCGAGGGCCATGAGCGCGAGCAGGCTGCGGCCCGAGATCTCGTCCGACCCCGTGTCGAGATCGGCGATGCGGACATCGGCGTCGTAGCGCGACGCGGTCTTGACGAAGGTCGCGGCCGGACGGGCGTGCAAGCCCGACGGATTCGTCACGACCGCCTCGAACGACGCGTCGGTCTCGCCCCCTTCGGCTCCGGATGCCGAGACCCCCGTGTCGCCGTCCGCGCCGAGCTGCCGCCGCTTCGCGTCGGCGGCCGTGGCGCACTCCGTCGCGACGGTGGCCAGATCGGCACCGCCCGCCGCGGTGACCACCGCGGCGACCAGTCCCTCGACGAACGGCGCGGGGCTCAGCCGGACACGGTCCCGTGCCGCGACGAACTCTAGCGCCGTCTCGGCGCTGAGGATCGCGGAGCCGAGATCCATCAGCACGAGCACCCCGTCGCCGCTGTCGGCCTCGTCGATCGCCGCGGCGATGGCCACGGCATCCGTTCCGAGGTCTCCATCGGGACCGCCCGCGGCGACGCGGACGGTGGGCGGATTCTCACCACCCATCTGCAGCGCCAGCTCGACCGCGGCCTCGGCGAGGACGCGCGAGTGCGAGACGGCCACGAGGGCGATCACGCGGCATCCGCCAGCGTGTCGTGCAGGGCTTCGATCAGGAGCGTCGCCGAGGTGGCGCCCGGGTCGAGGTGTCCCGCGCTGCGCTCACCGAGGTAGCTCGCCCTCCCCTTCCGAGCGACGAGCGGCTCGGTGGCATCCCGGCCGCGAGCGGCGGCATCGGCCGCTGCCCGCGCGGCTCCGGCGGCATCGGAGCCGTCGGCGACGGCCGCATCCCACGCGTCGAGAGCGGGGGAGAGGGCGTCGATCATCGTCTTGTCGCCGAGTTCCGCCTTGCCGCGGGCGACGACCCCCTCCACGCCCGCGCGGAGCGCAGCGCCCAGGGTCGTGGCATCCACCTCGTCCGCGGACAGGGCCGGGCCCATCCGGAGGAAGAACGTTCCGTAGAGGGGGCCGCTCGCTCCGCCGACGGAGGAGACGAGGGTCATGCCGACGGTCTTGAAGAGGTCGCCGGCGTTCGCCGGAGCGGGATCGAGCTTCGCGACGACGGCATCGAGACCCCGTGCCATGTTCGATCCGTGGTCCGCGTCGCCGATCTCGGAGTCCAGCCGCGTCAGCTCGTCCTTGTGCTGCTGGACCGCATCGCGGAACGCGCGGATCCACGAGACGAGGTCGGCGGTCGACACGGCGCGGCTCATGCGCCCCACCGCAGTCCCGGGGTCACGACCGGCGCATCCCACAGGCGCAGCATCTCGTCGTCGGCCTTCACCACCGTGAGCGACGCTCCCGCCATGTCGAGGCTGGTGATGTAGTCGCCGATGAGCACGCGCTGCACGTCGACACCGGCATCGGCCAGCAGGGGAGCGATCTCGCCGTAGAGGAGGTACTGCTCGATCAGCGGCGTACCACCGAGCCCCGACAGCAGCACGATGGCGGGCCCGACCGGGTCGCCGAAGTCGTGGACGATCGGGTCGACCATGAGCTTCGCGATCTCGTGAGCGGATGCCAGCTTCACGCGCGAGCGGCCGGGTTCGCCGTGGATGCCGACACCGACCTCCATCTCGTCGTCGGGGAGGTCGAAGGTGGGGCGTCCCGCGGCGGGAACGGTGCAGCTCGTCAGCGCCACGCCCATCGAGCGGCCCGCCGCGGACACGCGCCGCGCGAGGGCGGCGACGGCGGCGAGGTCGGCGCCCTCTTCGGCCAACGCACCCACGATCTTCTCGAGCACCACCGTGGTCCCCGTGCCGCGGCGGCCCGCGGTCCACGTGGAATCCTGCACGGCCACGTCGTCGGCCACCACGACCGCTTCGACCTGGACGCCCTCCGCGGCGGCGAGTTCGGCGGCCATCTCGAAGTTCAGTACGTCGCCGGTGTAGTTCTTCACGATGTGGAGGACGCCCGCCCCCGAATCCACCGCCTGGGTCGCGGCGAGCACCTGGTCGGGGGTGGGCGAGGTGAAGACTTCGCCCGCGGCGGCCGCGTCGAGCATGCCGCGACCGACGAAGCCGCCGTGCAACGGCTCGTGGCCGGAACCGCCGCCCGACACCAGGGCGACTTTCCCCGCGCGGGTCGGCTCAGCCCGCGAGATCACGCGGTTCTCCGCGTCGACACGGAGCTGCGGGTAGGCGGCCTCGATGCCCCGGAGGGCCTCGGCCAGCACGTCTGCCGGGTCATTGACGAACTTCTTCACGGTGCCTCCTCGTCGTGGCGGTGACGGTTCGGGCCGTCACTCCCGACCCTGCTCGCCCCGCGTCTCCGCGTCAAGGAGGAAAAGGCGCGAGGCTCAGAGCCGCTCGTGCGGGAGGACCTGCTTGATGCGTTCGAGGGGGTTCTGCGCCGGTGCCTCGTTGTACGCGTTCGCGAGCTCCTGCTCGCTGAGCGCGTGGATGGCGGCCATGATCTCGTCGGTCGCACCGCGGCGGGCGCGGCCCGAGGTCGCGGGGCCGTGGGGGGAAAGGTCGAGCGGCTCGCCGAAGCGGACCGTGATGCGCTCTTTCGTCGTGGGGATCTTGGCGCCGACCGGCATGACCTTGTCGGTGCCGATGAGGCCCACGGGCACGACCGGGGCGCCGGTCTGCAGGGCGAGGAAGGCGACGCCGGTGCGGCCCTTGTACAGCCGGCCGTCGAGGGAACGGGTGCCTTCGGGGTACAGGGCGACGGCGCGGCCGTCCTCGAGCAGGGCGCGCTGCTGGTCGAGGGCGTCGAGGGCCTTCTGTCCGGCCCCGCGTTCGACGGGGATCGCGCCGATCGCGGTGAAGAACTGTCGCGAGGCCCACTTCTCGAAGTACGCCGACTTCGCCATGAAGTGCACCGGGCGCGGAGCGGCGACGGGGATCGCGATCGAGTCGATGAACGACAGGTGATTGCTCGCGAAGATCACGGGTCCGGTGCGCGGGACGTTCTCGCGACCCTCGACGCGCGGGCGGTACACCGCCCGGGCGAGCGGGGCGATGAGCGAACGCCCGAGGACGTACGTCGCGCCCATCTGCTGCGGCACGGCGGCGGGCGTCTCTGCGGGCACGTCGGAACTCACCCGTCGAGATTACTCGCCGCCGCATGCCCGGGCGTGCATGGGGACTCCCAGCCGCGGCTAAGACGAATACGCGAGGATGGGGCTTCCCCGTCTTCTCTCGAGAGGTTCTCCGTGCGCTTCCGCCCGATCGCTTCCCTGTCCGTCGCCGCCGTGGCGGTGCTTCTGCTGGCCGGATGCGCCGGATCCTCCGACGACAGCCAGGCGCCCGACGCCAGCGCGAGCCCCGACGCGAGTCAGTGCCAGACGCCCTTCACCGGCGACGTGCCCGCCGGCCTCGAGGTGTCCGGTGACTTCCAGGGCGAAGTGGCGGTGACCCGGCCCGACGGTTTCGCGCCGACCGCGATCCAGCGCAGCACCCTGATCCCGGGGACCGGCGACGAGGTGAAGCCCGGTGACCTCGTGAAGGCGAACTACACCGTGATCGACGCATCGACCGGTGAGGTCGCGCTCGACACGCTCAAGAGCGACCCCGCGGGCATGGACATGATCGTCAACGCGCAGCAGATCTTCGGCGCCGCGGTGTCGTGCGTGCCCATCGGCTCGCGCACCGTCTCGACCTTCCCGGCGGGAACGCTGGGCGAGGGCTCGCCCGCGTACATCCTCGTGGCCGACTCGATCTCGGAGCTGCCGACCCGTGCCGAGGGCACCGAGGTCGCTCCGGTCGACGGCATGCCGACCGTGACCTTCGCCGACAACGGCGCACCGACCATCACCGTCCCCAGCGCGCCGGCACCCACCGAGACGCGCGTCGAGAATCTCCGTCAGGGCTCGGGCGATGTCGTGAACCCCGGCGACACGGTCATCGTGCAGTACACCGGCGTCCTCTACGACGGCGGCACCGTGTTCGATTCGAGCTGGGACAAGGGCGCACCGACGCAGTTCGCGACGACCGACGTCGTTCCGGGCTTCAAGCAGGCGCTCGAAGGTCAGACGGTCGGGTCGCAGGTCGTCGCCGTGATCCCTCCGGCCGACGGCTACGGTGACCAGGCCAAGGGCTCCATCCCGGCCGGGTCCACGCTCGTCTTCGTCGTCGACATCCTCGGCGTCCAGCACGCGACTCCCTCCGCTCAGTAGGCTGACGGGATGCGCCGCGTCCTCCTCCTCGGTTCCACCGGCTCGATCGGCACGCAGGCGCTCGACGTCATCCGTGCCAACGCGGACCGCTTCGAGGTCGTCGGCCTCGCCGCCGGCTCCGATCGGGCGGGCGTCGAGGCGCAGGCGCGGGAGTTCGGCGTCGAACACGTCGCCCTCGGCGCCGTCGAGGCCGAGCAGCTCGTCCGCGACGTCGAGGCCGACGTCGTCGTCAACGGCATCACGGGCTCGGTGGGGCTCGGTCCCACCATCGCGGCGCTCGAGTCGGGGCGCACCCTCGCCCTGGCGAACAAGGAGTCGCTGATCGTCGGCGGTGAGCTCGTCACCGCGCTCGCGGCCCCCGGCCAGATCGTGCCGGTCGATTCCGAGCACTCCGCGATCGCGCAGGCGCTGCGGTCCGGGGAGGCGCACGAGGTGCGCCGGCTGGTGCTCACGGCATCCGGAGGCCCGTTCCGAGGGCGCACGCGCGAGCAGCTGCGGGACGTCACTCCCGCCGAGGCGCTCGCGCACCCGACGTGGGACATGGGACGCGTCGTGACGACCAACTCGGCGACGCTGGTGAACAAGGGGCTCGAGGTCATCGAGGCCCACCTGCTCTTCGACGTGCCGTACGACCGCATCGACGTCACCGTCCACCCGCAGTCGATCGTGCACTCGATGGTCGAGTTCATCGACGGATCGACGATCGCGCAGGCCTCACCGCCCGACATGCGACTGCCGATCTCTCTCGGTCTCGACTGGCCGCGCCGCGTCGCCGGGGTCGGGGCACCGTTGGATTGGACGACCGCGAGCCAGTGGACCTTCGAGCCGCTCGACGAGGAGGCCTTCGGCTCCGTCGCTCTCGCCAAGAAGGTGGGGCGAGCGGGCGCGACCTATCCCGCCGTCTTCAACGCCGCGAACGAGCAGGCCGTCGACGCGTTCCACGAGGGGCGGTTGAGCTTCCTCGGCATCCTCGAGATCGTCGACGCGGTCGTCGACCGCCACGAGCCGCCCGCGACGCTGACCCGCGAATCGCTCGCCGACGCCGAAGCCTGGGCGCGTCGGACCGCGGATGCCGTGATCGCGGCGCGCTGACCTCTTGCTCCTCCCCCCGGGGGAGCGGCGAGGCTGGACCCATGTTGCACATCGGAGAGTTCTCAGCCCTGACCGGTCTCACGGTCAAAGCCCTGCGTCACTACGACGAGCAGGGACTGCTCGCCCCCGCGCGGGTCGACGAGCAGAGTGGGCGCCGCTTCTACGCGGCGCGTCAGATCCGCGATGCCCTGACCATCCTCGCGATGCGGGAGGCGGACGTGCCGCTGCCGGTCATCGCGCGCGTCCTCGGTTCACCGGGAGACATCGACGCCCTGGAGGAGCAGCGCGAGCGCGTGCTGAGGGAGCGGCGGCGCCACGACGCGGCGTTCGACGCGGTCCTGCGGGCGTTCGCCACGCCGCCCGGAGAGATCGTCCTCGCGCGGAGAGAGGTGCCGGAACAGGCGTTCCTCGGCTACCCGCTCGCCGCGGAGGCGCAAGGCGAAGAAACGGATCTCTTCGACCGGGCGGGCGTCGATGTCGCCGACTCGCACTGGGTGAGCACGAGGGTCCGTGATCAGGAGACGCACGACGTCACCCTCTGCTGGCCCCTGCCGGACGGCGCGGATCGAGATCGCGTTCCGGGTTTCGTCACGGGAGTCCTGCCCGCACGAACGGAGCTGTTCGTGGATCGCCGGACGGATGCCGCCGGGCTCGAGGACCTCGGATGGTACGCCGAGGCCCTGACGCGCCTGGTCGAGGAGCTCGCGGCCGAGAGGCGTCCGCACCGCGACGGCTTCCTGATGCGCTATCAGGTACGCCCCGCCGGGCCGAGCTCCTGGGATGTCGACCTGTCCGTCGTCCTCTGAGCCCGGGCGATTCCCGTGCGGCCGGTCAAAGCGCGCCCGGTCAGGCGGGGAATTCCACGGGGCGCTCGGGGTCGGACGACGGCGTCTCGTCGAGGGTGTACGGTACGGGCCACTGCGGGTCGGGAACGGCCCACCCGGCGGCACGCAGGGCCCTCCGCGACAGCTCGCGCGCCGAGTAGGGCGTGCGCACACCGCGGATGTCGCGGTAGTCCTGGTGGCCGGGTCCGGCCCAGAGGATCGCGTCGCCCTCGCCGACGAGTTTCACGGCCTCGAGGATCGCGCGCTCGGGCGGGGTGAACTCGAGGATCTCTGCGTCGGGCCGGGCGCGGCGCGCGCCCTCGACGAGCACCTCGCGGATGGCATCCGGATTCTCGTGTCGGGGGTGGTGATCGGTGACGATCAGCACGTCGCTGCCCATCACCGCGGTGCGCCCCATGTCGTGGCGCTTGGTCGCGTCGCGGTCGCCGTCGGCGCCGAAGAGCATGACGACCTTGCCGGGGGTCACGCGGCGGACGGCCGCCAGGGTCTTCTCGAACGCATCGGGGGAGTGACCGAAGTCGACGTAGACCGCCGGTCCCTCGGGGCCGGAGACCAGTTGCGTGCGCCCCGGGAGCGAGGCCTCGATGCGGCCGCCGTCGAGGGCGTCGACGAGGCGTTCCCACGCGTACCCGGTCTCGAGCAGCATGACGATCGCGAGACCGGCGTTGGCCGCCATGTGCCGGCCGATCACCGGAACCACGGTGGTGAGCGTGCGACCGTCGCGTGAGCGGAGGGTGAACTCGGTCCCCTCCTGGCGCTCGTCGACGATGTCGACCGTCCAGTCGGCGTCGGCGGAGGGATCCTCGGCGATCGCGGGAGTGACGATGGTGACCACGGGGATCTCGGCGCGGGCCGCGATCTCGGCACCCGCGGGGGAGTCGAGGCAGACGACCCCGCGCCGCGCGCGATCGGCGCGGAAGAGCGGAAGCTTCGCCTCGAAGTACTCGCGCATGTCGGCGTAGTCGTCGAGGTGATCGTGGGTGAGGTTCGTGAAGCCGGCGACGTCGAAGACGAGCCCGTCGACGCGGTGCCGGGTGAGGGCCTGCGCGCTCACCTCGACCGCCACGGCCTCCACCCCGCGTTCGCGCATGAGCGCGAGAAGGGCGTGAAACTCGGATGCCTCGGGGGTGGTGAGCCGCGAGACGATGACCTCTCCCGCGATGTGGCGCTCCGCCGTCGACGACAGACCCGTGACGACGCCCAGCTGACCGAGGATCCCCTCGAGCAGGTGCGACACGCTCGTCTTGCCGTTGGTGCCGGTCGTGGCGAGCAGCTGCGGGAGGTCGTCGCCGGGGCCGGTGCCGTACACCCACGCGGACAGGTCGCCGAGGAGCGCGCGAGGATCGTCGACGACCACGATCGGGAGCCCGGCGGGCCCGGCGATCTCGGCACCGTCGGCGTCGGTGATGACGGCGACGGCTCCGCGCTCGGCGGCGGTCGCGGCGAACTCGGCTCCGTGCCGGTTCACGCCGCGGATCGCGACGAAGGCCTCTCCCGCGCGCAGATCGGCGGTCGCGAGCGTGATGCCCGTGAGGGTCGTCCCCTCGACCTCCCCGACGTGGCGAACGCCGAATCGGCGGGCGAGCTCGGCGAGGTCGCGCTGCGGTGGACGCTCGGGCCGGAGCACGGGCGGAAGGTTCGGAGTGGCGTCGGTCGGCATCTCATCCATTGTCTCATCCGGTCCCGCACAGAGAGGGCATCGCCGCCGCACGGGCGCTTCAAAGGACGGCGGCGGTATCGTCGGCGGGTGACTGCCATCGCCTTCCTCATCGGTGTCGTCGTTCTCGTGGTGGGCCTCGCCATCTCGATCGCGCTGCACGAGATGGGCCACCTGCTCCCCGCGAAGATCTTCGGCGTGCGAGTGGGTCAGTACATGATCGGCTTCGGACCGACGCTGTGGTCGAAGCGCATCGGTGAGACCGAGTACGGGTTCAAGGCCCTGCCGCTGGGCGGGTTCATCTCGATGGCGGGCATGTATCCGCCCGCGCCCGAGGGCGAGGAGCCGCCGAAGCGACGCTCCCGGTTCTTCGCCACGATGGTGCAGGACGCCCGGGATGCCAACGCCGAGACGCTCATCGGCGGCGACGACCGCACGTTCTACCGGCTCCCCGTATGGAAGCGCATCATCATCATGCTCGGCGGACCGGCGATGAACCTCGTCCTCGCGGTCGTGCTGTTCACGATCGCGTTGAGCGCGATCGGCATCCAGCAGGGCACGACGACCGTCGCCTCCGTCTCGGAGTGCGTCATCCCGGCGAGTCAGCAGCGGCAGGACTGCGAGCCCTCCGATCCGGTGGCCCCCGCGAAGGCCGCGGGCATGCAGCCGGGCGACACGATGATCTCGATCGACGGGACGCCGGTCTCGAACTTCAACGAAGCGGCGGCGATCATCCAGGCGTCGCCGGGCAAGGCCCTGTCGATGGTCATCGAGCGCAACGGACAAGAGCAGACCGTGCAGTTCACGCCTCAGTCGACCGACCGCGCCGTCACGGACGCCCAGGGCCAACCGGTGACGGATGCCTCGGGCGCACCCGAGTACGAGACCATCGGTTTCGCCGGCCTCCGCCCTCAGACCGCGTTCGAACCGCAGCCGATCTGGACCGGCGTCGACGCGACGGGCCAGTACATCGAGCACGTGGCGCAGATCATGGTGCAGCTGCCGGTCCGGATCTACGGGGTCGCCGTGGACACGCTCACGGGCCAGCCGCGCGACGCCGACAGCCCCATGAGCGTCGTCGGCGCGGGGCGGATGGCGGGCGAGATCGCCGCCGTGGACGCCCCGGTCCTCGACCGTGTGCAGCAGATGGTCCTGCTCCTCGGCGGCCTGAACATCGCGCTGTTCGCCTTCAACCTCATCCCGCTGCTCCCGCTCGACGGCGGGCACGTGGTCGTGGCGCTCTGGGACGGGCTGAAGAAGCTCATCGCGCGGGCCCGCGGCCGGATCGCGAAGCCCGTGGATGCCACGCGCCTGGTGCCCGTGACCTTCGTCGTCGTGATCCTGCTGGTGGGCATGGGCAGCGTGCTGTTCCTCGCGGACATCTTCAACCCGGTGAAGCTGCTGTAGTCGACTGCGGGCGGGCGGGAACCGTGGTGCCGCGCTCCGGAGAAAGCCGGCCCCTTCCCACCATCCCCGCGCGGTCGCACGCGCTGTCGTGCCTGGACTCCGGAGCCCGGCACAGCGCCGCTCCCGTCCCGGACGGGCGCGGCCACGGAACGCCGGGCGCGGTTCGTCAGAGCACGTGGGCGATCAGCCGCTCCAGCGTCCGCATGCCGTCGCGCGACAGGATCGACTCGAGGTGCCCCTGGACGCTCGCGTATCCGGGGCCGCGGAGGGCGTAGACGTCGCCGGTGTCGGCATCCGCGGCGATGTCGGTCACGGTCTGCGTCGTCCCGGCCGCAGAGCCGACCGTCAGGCCGCGCTGCGTGTCCCCGGGCGCCACCCGCGCCGTGAACGTGTTGTAGAAGCCGATCGAGGCCGGCTCGCCGAACACATCCACCGTCTTCTGCAGGCCCTGATGCGGCTGGGCGAGGGGCTCCAGGTCGATTCCGAGCGTGTCGGCGAGGATCTGGTGGCTCAGGCAGACCGCGAGCAGCGGTGCGCCCGCTGCACGCCGGCGACCGACGACGCGGCGCATCGCCTCCATCCGCGGGCTGTCGTCGCGCGGGTCGCCCGGGCCGGGGCCCGAGACGACGAGATCGGCGGCACCCAGCTCGGCATCCGCGACCTCGGACCAGTGCACGATGCGGGTGTCGAGACCGAGGTGGCGCAGCTGGTGCGCGAGCATCGTGGTGAAGCGGTCCTCGGCATCCACGACGAGCGCGGTGCGCCCGGCGAAGGGGCCCGAGCCGTCGGGGTCCTGCGGGTTCATCCAGAACGGCGCGAGACGGTCGTTGCGGGATGCCAGGAGCTCGGCGATCGCGGGGTCCTCGTCCAGCGGGCGACGCGGAGCGCTCGGCGCGTCGGGGTCGGCCGACGGGGGAGCGTCCGGCACGTCGCGGGGGATCGCGCCGATCGCCCCGAGGACGCCCGCGGCCTTGCCGTGGGTCTCGCCCACTTCGCCGTCCGGCTCGGAGTGACGCACGAGCGTGGCGCCCACGGGCACGCGCAGGCGACCGTCGACGAGGTAGGCCGTGCGGATGAGGATCGGGGCGTCGAGGTCGTGCGTGGGACCCTCGGCCGCGCCGTTCGGGGTGAACAGCGCCGCGACGCCGGAGTAGTAGCCGCGCGGGGTCGTCTCGTGTCGCGCGATGACCGTGCAGGCGTTCTGCATGGGGGAGCCGGTGACGGTGGGGGCGAACATCGTCTCGCGCAGGATGTCGCGCGGGTCGAGGTCGCTGCGTCCGCGCAGCATGTACTCGGTGTGCGTCAGGCGCGACATCACCTTGAGGTGCGGGCCGGTGATGCGTCCGCCGTCGCTGCAGACGGCGCTCATCATCTTCAGCTCCTCGTCGACGACCATGAAGAGTTCCTCGGTCTCTTTGGTCGAGCGGAGGAATTCGGCGAGGGTCTCGGCCGTCGCACCGCCCGCGGGGTGACGGAAGGTGCCCGAGATGGGGTTCATCGTGACGATTCCCTCTTTGGCGCTCACGTGCGCCTCGGGGCTCGCGCCGACCGCGATGTGACCGTCGGTCACGACGGCGAAGGTCCAGTAGGCGCCCTTCTCGTGCTCGAGCAGCGCACGGAACCAGGTCAGCGCGGCGACGCGCGGGTCGACGTCGACCCCGGCGACGAAGTCGCGGCGGATGACGAAGTTCGCCCCCTCGCCCCGGCCGATCTCGTCGGCGATCACCCGCCGCACGATGTCGGCGTACTCCTCATCGGCGATGTCGAAGCCCGCGTCCGCCAGCGGCACCGGGGAGGAGGGGAGGGATGCCATAACCGCGGCGCGATCCAGCGACACGCGCTCGTCCACCACGAGGCAGCGCAGCGGCGCTCCGTCGTCGTGGCAGACGAAGCCGCGCTCGCGCACCTGTCGGAACGGGACGAGGGCGAGGACCTCGCGCGCGGTGCCCGCGGCATCCGTCAATGGGATGTCGGCGAGAAGCTCGACGTCGACGACGTCGCCGGTGAGGACCTCGACGCTCGCGCCGTCACGGGCGATCAGAGCGAAGGGGGCGGTGCCCGCGGCGAGGTCGTGGAGCAGGGAGGAGGGGTCGGGCCCGGTCATCGAGGTGTTCTTTCGTCTCTGAGTGAGGGTCCACAGCGGCCGCCGAAAACACGAAGACCGCCGTATTCCCCAGGGGGAGGGCGGTCTGTTGCATGCGTGCGCACCGCCTAGACGGTGGGCCACCAGGATGTGTGCGCGCGCATGGCGCCGAACTTACCACAGGCCGTCTTCAGCCCCCGCGCGGGTACGGCGGCGTAGGCTGAGGCCGTGCCTGCAGTGAACATCGGGATGCCCCGCGTGCCGGAGGTCCTCGCGCCTCGTCGCAAGACCCGCCAGATCAAGGTCGGCAAGGTCCTCGTCGGTGGTGACGCCCCGGTCAGCGTCCAGTCCATGACGACGACGCCCACGACGAACATCAACGCGACCCTCCAGCAGATCGCCGAGCTGACGGCATCCGGGTGCGAGATCGTACGCGTCGCCGTGCCGTCCCAGGACGACGCCGACGTGCTGCACATCATCGCGAAGAAGAGCCAGATCCCGGTCATCGCCGACATCCACTTCCAGCCGAAGTACGTCTTCCAGGCGATCGACGCCGGTTGCGGTGCGGTGCGCGTGAACCCCGGCAACATCCGCAAGTTCGACGACCAGGTCGGTGCGATCGCGAAGGCCGCGAAAGACGCGGGCGTGTCGCTGCGTATCGGCGTCAACGCCGGGTCGCTCGACCGCCGCCTGCTCGAGAAGTACGGCAAGGCCACGCCCGAGGCGCTCGTGGAGAGCGCCGTGTGGGAGGCATCGCTGTTCGAGGAGCACGACTTCCACGACTTCAAGATCTCGGTCAAGCACAACGACCCGATCGTCATGGTCAAGGCGTACCGCCTCCTCGCCGAGCGGGGCGACTGGCCCCTGCACCTCGGCGTGACCGAGGCGGGACCCGCGTTCCAGGGCACGATCAAGAGCGCCACCGCCTTCGGCATCCTGCTCTCCGAGGGCATCGGCGACACCATCCGCGTCTCGCTCTCGGCCCCGCCGGCCGAAGAGGTCAAGGTCGGGCACCAGATCCTGCAGTCGCTGAACCTGCGCGAGCGCAAGCTCGAGATCGTCTCGTGCCCCTCGTGCGGCCGCGCACAGGTCGATGTCTACACGCTCGCCGACGACGTCACCGAGGGGCTGAAGGACATGACCGTGCCCCTTCGCGTCGCCGTCATGGGCTGCGTCGTCAACGGACCCGGTGAGGCGCGAGATGCCGACCTGGGTGTCGCCTCGGGCAACGGCAAGGGGCAGATCTTCGTCAAGGGCGAGGTCATCAAGACCGTGCCCGAGGCCGAGATCGTGCGCACCCTGATCGAAGAGGCGAACCGCCTCGCCGACGAGATGGGTCCGGACGCCGCCCCCGGAACCGCGCAGGTCATCACGGCCTGATCGCGGCAACGCGTGGTCCGCACGAGCGCGAGTGGACCACTGCCGTTCCGCTAGCGTCGGGAGTCTCATGACCGAGACTTCGCACGCCTCCCTCGCCCGTCCCCTCATCGCGGGCGTGGTGACCGCTCTCGTCGGCTTCACCAGCACGTTCGCCGTGGTGCTCACGGGTCTTCGCTCCGTCGGGGCCACGCCCGAGCAGGCGGCGAGCGGCCTGCTCGCCATCACGCTCATGGTCGGGATCGGCTGCATCCTCCTCGCCGCGCGCTACCGGATGCCGATCACGATCGCGTGGTCGACCCCCGGTGTCGCGTTGCTCGCCGCGACCGGGGCGGTCGAGGGGGGATGGCCCGCGGTCGTGGGAGGTTTCCTCGTCTCGGGCGCGCTCATCCTGTGCACCGCGCTGTTCCCGCCCCTGGGGGCGCTGATCGCGCGCATCCCGCCGTCGATCGCGCAGGCGATGCTCGCGGGCGTCCTGTTCCCCCTCTGCATCCAGCCGTTCGTCGGTCTCGTCGCCGACCCGTGGGGCGTGGCGCCCGTGCTGATCGTGTGGCTCGTGGCATCCCGTCTGCTCCCGCGCTGGGCGGTGCCGCTGGCGTTCGTGGCGGCCATCGTCGTGGTCGCCGTCTCTCTGGCGCGCACCGGAGCCGACCTGGATGCCGCGACGCTCGTGCCGCAGCTCGCCTTCACCGCCCCGACGCTCACGGTGGGGTCGGTCGTCGGAATCGCCCTGCCGCTGTTCGTGGTGACGATGGCATCGCAGAACGTGCCCGGGGTCGCGGTCATGCGCAGCCTCGGCTACACGATCCCGTGGCGTCCGGCGATGCTCGTAACCGGTGCGGGCTCGATGCTGGCGGCCACCGCGGGGGGACACGCGATCAACCTGGGCGCGATCAGCGCGGCCATCGCCGCAGGCCCCGACGCGCACCCCGATCCGAAGCGACGCTGGGTGGCGGGAGTCTCGGCCGGCGGCACCTACCTCGTGCTCGGCGCGCTGTCGGCCGCGTTCGCCGCAATCGTGCTGCTCGCCCCCGCGGGGGTCATCCCGGCGGTCGCGGGCGTGGCGCTCTTCGCGGCCTTCGGCTCCGCCGTGCAGCAGGCGATCGACGATCCGGGCGAGCGGACCCCGGCGGTCGTGACGTTCCTCATCGCGGCATCCGGAATCGCCATCGCGGGCGTCAGCGCGGCCTTCTGGGCGCTGGTGGCGGGCCTGGTCGTGCGGACGGTCCTGCACCTCGGGCGGCGCGCGGCCTGAGCCCCCGCCGTCAGTGCAGGGTGCCGGCCGGGGAGGCGAGGTCGTCGCGCACGTCGAGGGCAGTGCGCACGGTGAGCTCGACGGCGCGCACGATGTCGTCGAAAGGCAGGGATGCCGCGCCCTCGGGGGCGCTCTCGCGCGCAGAGGGCACGTGCACGAAGCCGGCGCGCACGTGGCGGTCGGCGGCATCCAGGGCGGTGAACATCACGTGGTTGCACACGAAGGTCCCCGCCGAGTGCGACACCGCGGCCGGAATGCCGGCGTCGCTCAGCGCCGCCGCGATCGCCTTGACGGGCAGGGTTGCGAAGTAGGCGGTCGGGCCGCCCTCGACCACGGGGAGGTCGACCGGCTGCGCACCGTCGTTGTCGGGGATGCGGGCGTCGGCGAGGTTGATCGCCACGCGCTCGGGGGTGACCTGCGCGCGTCCGCCCGCGAGGCCCGTGGCGATCACGACATCGGGGTGGTGCTCGTCGAGGAGCTGTCGGAGCCGCGTCCCGGCCGCGTCGAACGCGACCGGAAGGACATCGACGATCAGTCGTTCGGTGCCGGTCCAGCGCTCGTAGACGGCTCGGACGGCGTCGCCGGATGGATTCGTGGCGTCGCCGCCGAAGGGCTCGAATCCGGTGAGGAGGACGGTGGTCATCGCTCCAGGCTATGCCGGGGTCGCCTGTTCAGGTGTGCGCGGCGACCGGTCGAGGGGCCGGCAGCCGGGCTGGCGCCCTGATGTCTCTCGCGCGCTCCGTCGGGGGAGTGACCGCGAGGGTCAGCCGAGGTCGAACTCCGCGCGCAGGCGCTCGCGCACCCGCACGTAGGGCGGGTACTCGGCGAAGAAACGGAGCTTGTCGGCCACCGGGCCCTGTCCTGTCGGCTGCTCCTCCATCACGTACGCCGTGAAGCTCTCGGCGAAGTCCTCGGCGACGTTGGTGGCGGCGTACGCGTCGACGAAGTCCTCCTCGTGGTCGGCATAGAAGGCGTCGGCGACGTCGACGTCGACGTTGTCGCCCTCCGGGGCGTCGGCGTAAGCGCCCCAGAACCGGTCGGAGAACGCGAACAGGGCCGTCTCGGGCAACAGGCACCCCTGCCCGGTCCAGATCGTGTCGCACGTGTCGGTGTACGCGTCGACCGATTCCGGGCCCAGGCTCAACACGTGGGCGTACTCGTGGACGAGGGTGCCCAGCCAGAGCTCGTCGTCGTCGGCGTACGCGACGTTGGCGGCGAACGTCCAGTATTCGGGGGCGGTGTCACGCGCCACCCACGCCAGGGTGTCGCTGGCGGGGTCGTCGCCCACCTCGAGTCGGCTGATCCGCGTCGCCGCGACGCGCGGCGTGAACACGCGTTCGATCTCGGCCCAGACCGCGGCCGCCTCGGCACTCGGCGAGGGAGACAGGATGCCGTCGGCGCCGACGTCGTAGACCTCGGTGACGCGAAAGTCGTCGTCGACGGGCGGCGGGTCGTCGAGCGGAGAGGTCCCTCCGCTGAAGGAGGCCGACGCGTCGGCCAGATGGACGGACCACACGACGAGGCCGACCGCGCTCCAGAAGACCAGGCCGAGCACGAGCGTGATGCCGCTCGCGATCACGGCGATCCGTCGGGGTTGCACGCCCTCACCTTAGGGCCACATGGTCGATCGGGTATCTCCCGTGCGCGAGGGCGAACGCCGTTACCGACCTGTGACCCAACTGGCGTCGAGTCCGGGAACTTCTGGCGTGATCGCGGACACTACGGGGTGTGGAAGATGATGACGCGGGGCTGTGGGCTCGGGTACTCAGGGGCGATGAGTCGGCGTTGGTGGCGTTGTTCGATCGGTATGACGCGCGGTTGTTCCGTCATGCGTCGCGGTTGTTGACGCATCGGGAGGATGCGAAGGATGCCGTGACGGTGGCGTTCTTCGAGTTGTGGCGCAAGCGGTCGTCGGTGCGTCTGGTGGAGGGTTCGCCGTTGCCGTGGTTGTTGAACACGGTGGCGCATTGTGCGCGGAATCTGGAGCGGTCGGGGCGGCGGTATCGGGCTCTGTTGGATCGGGCCCCCGTCACGGAGCCGGTGCACCGCGCTCACGAGGAGAGCGGCGTGTTGGCTGCTTTGCGGAAGCTGCCGGAGCGGGAGCAGGCGGTCGTGGTCCTGTCGGTGCTGGAGGGGTATTCCGAGCGCGAGATCGCGCAGGCCCTCGGCATCCCGGCGGGAACGGTCAAATCGCGGCTGTCTCGAGCGAAGACGAAGCTCCGCGACGATCTGGCCCGGGAAGGGGTGCAGGCATGAACGAGGAACTGACTCCCGACGAGCGCGCGGCGATGCGCTCTCGTATCGTCGGCGGTGCGCGCGACATCAAGCCTGCCGGTGCACATCGGAATGCGTGGATCGCGGGCTCGATCGCGGCGGTGCTGGTGGTGGCGATCGCGGGTGGGGCGGTGGCGACGTCGACGTTGTCGGCGCCGCAGATCGCGAACAGCCCGTCGCCGACGGCCACTGTCGCGCGGGTGACCCCGACCCCGACGCCCACGCATACGTCCACACCGACACCGACGTCCACGCCGACGGCGACCCCGCCCCCGCCGCCGGCGCCGAGCACCCCCGTGGTTGCCTTCAACGGCGACTGCGGCCAGATGCTCAACGACGCGGATCTGTCCGAGCTGGTCGTCGGTGGCCCCGGGAGGCTCTACACGGAGCCCGGGCTCGGGACGAATGTGGAGAGTTCCCTGGCTCTGCTGGGTGGGCTCTCCTGCACCTGGATCGGTAATCAGGATTCGGTCTCGGTCGTCGTCGCCGCACCGTCGGCTGTCGCCCCCGATTTGACGGCATCCATGGCGTCCGTGACGTGCTCGGTGGACCGTGGATGCGCGACCGGCCGGGTCGTGGAAGACCTCTGGGTCGGCGTGCTGGTCTCCGCCACCGCCGGCGACTACGACGCCGGTTTCACCCCCGCAGAGGTGTCCGCCGCATCCGCGCGGCTCGACCGTGTGATCTCACGTGTCGCCGCCAAGCCGCACGCGTCACCCGTGGCGTCTTTCGGATCGGTTCAGTCCGATGGTTGGGTGCTCTCCGACTGTGTCGCCCTCAAGGGACGACTGGAGAGCATCACCGGTGTCTCCCTCGAGATCCAGGTTCCGCCGGGCGCTTACCTCAATCCGACCCGTCCGGTGGAGAGTCTGCTGGCGAGCTCCGCGGGCGTCTCGACCTGCGATTTCCGGGAACCCGCCTACGGCAGTATCGAGATGATCGAGGTGACGCTGATGCCGGGGGCGTCGGCACCGCCGGCATCCGCACTCGCAGTGGCGGGAACGTCCGAGACCTCCGTCCCCGGCGCCGACCGCGCATGGGTGCTCGTGGACCCCAACGGCAGCTACTCGCGGGACGTCGTGGCGGTCGTCAACGACAACCGTCTTCTCGTCCGACGCTTCACAGGATCAGCCGCGGGGATGGATGCCGACCGGATCGCTGCGGCTGTGCTGGAGTCCCTGCGGTGAGCGGGGTCGACCGGCACCGGACTCCGCTCGGACAGTGCGAAGAAACGCAGGGGGGACGAAGAGTGGTCTCGGGAGCGGATGCGGGGAGCGAGGACGACGCGGGGCTGTGGGCTCGGGTACTCAGGGGCGATGAGTCGGCGTTGGCGGCGTTGTTCGATCGGTATGACGCGCGGTTGTTCCGTCATGCGTCGCGGTTGTTGACGCATCGGGAGGATGCGAAGGATGCCGTGACGGTGGCGTTCTTCGAGTTGTGGCGCAAGCGGTCGTCGGTG